>JAESGK010000010.1_pt1 | contig 677353 bp, 638 predicted proteins | sample 9269681 | NCBI WGS metagenome assembly JAESGK01 (sample SAMN14515347, study PRJNA621673) | algae metagenome | isolation source: Timaviella obliquedivisa GSE-PSE-MK23-08B and co-occurring heterotrophs from... | place: USA: Grand Staircase Escalante National Monument, Utah | collected 2006-08-15
CCTGGCAGCGGGTGAGGCGGCTCCTGTGGCACTGACTGCTCCTGCTATCCAGGGCTAGAGTCTAGCTGGAAGTTAGTTCGAGACATTGGAAAAGCGCTCCTTCACAGGGGCGCTTTTTTAGGGCTTTGAGCTATTCTCTTACTTTTACATCTACATCAAAAAAGTACTGCCACTTCTTAAGTAGCAGTACTTTAATTTTTTAGGTACAAATGTCTTGTGTATTTTTTAACGCTGAGCAAGAGAGCCGTCCTATGGAGCAGCTACCTAGAGCTTTGCAGTATGGATTGATTTCTCAGTATCTTGATAGAGACATGGAGCAAATCGTATCTAGACGCTAAAGACTAATAAATTTCTAATCGAAATAGAACAGTGTCACGACTTTGCGCTGATCTTCTGCATCCCCACAGGTTTTAAGAAGAGTTGTGCTGTCATGAAAGGCAAAGCAGATCAACTGTTGACATCGAGTCACAATTTCCTGATTGCAAAGGGCGCTGGCTTCTCCCAAAGATAAGCTGTCATTCCCAGGGTTTTCGACTAAGTGTATAACTTGTTCTAACTGTTCGCGCGACTCGCGGGGTTGGCGCTCTAAACTCTGAGGCAGAATGACAGTTAACAAATTCGGGTCAGCTCGCATGGCTCCCCGAATTGCAGCCGAATTAGCTCCAGTTGCGCCCGATGTTAGAAGCTGGTTGCCAGCTAGAACTAGCGCGTAACTCATAAGCTCAATGAGATGTTGATGAGTGATAGGAACATGGCGCGTTCCTAGCAAAGCGATACGCTTTGAGCTAGTTTGCTGGATTGCAGCCAGTTCTTGCAAGAATTCATCAACTCTAGGCAGATCTACAGATTGACTCAAAGAAGGATAGTCTCTATTGCCACGACGACGATATTTTAGCAGGTGTTAGGGGTCGTAGATCAGCAAATATCGTGACATTGTCCTTTAGAGAGGTCTTGTTTATGATTAAACCTGCAAGTATCTTCGAGAAAATTAGTCTCGGAGCTATTTTCTTGTGAGGGGGTAGCGTCAATATCTTCTAGCAGTTCAACCTCGGTCTGCACTTGAGCAAGGGATTTTAAGGGAACGCAGATATCTGCGATCGCGGACGAATTGGAGTTGCTGAAATTAACAGGCTGAAAGCAGTGAGTGGACTGACAAAGGAAAAAAGTGAAGATAAGACTGCCTAGGCGGATGCGATCGCCATCTTTCAGTAAAGTGGCTCCTTGAATCAGTTCACCATTAACGAGAGAACCATTGCTGCTCCCCAGGTCTGTCAAATAAAACCCTTGCTCTTCCACATACTGCACTGAAGCATGACATCGTGACAGACGGCGATCGGGCAAGGCAATACTGACTTGGCAAGAGTCACGCCCAATGAGCCAGGTATTTTGGGGTTGTGTTGTCGCTTGAGTCCTACCGTGGAGCAGATTAGTAACAATTGAAATCTGATCACCAATGACCATACCTTGAATATAAGGAGTCGTAATTCGTCCAAATGAGCGAGTTCCAGAACTTTCTAAGCCTAAGATTTCGTCTAATAATCCTCGGTGATTTTCATATAGTCTGAGAAATATTTGATAAAGCCCCAGCCGATCCTGTAATCCTGAACGAATCGACGTATCCATGGAGCTAATACTAGAGGCAGAATCTGAAGAGGCGGAATCTAAGGAGTCTTGGGAGTTAATCAAGCCTGGGTGGGCACAACCGAAAGGCAGTCTATTTATATGGGTCATGTCTATCTAGATTTTTATTGATGCGTTCACTAGAAGCTAAGTACCCGCTAGGTACCCACACAAGAACTAGATTAGGTGTTTTCCGTATTAATTAAGAACCGCATGATTACGGGAAGACAACCAACAATCGGTCACAGCGCCTCAGATCCGTACAGCTTCTAGACATGGCGCAACAGCTTCTAGACATGGCGCAAGAAATCTAGTAACTCTCGGTTTACTGTTTGAGGTGCCTCTTGCTGAACCCAATGACCGCACTGAGGCAAGATCTTTAGCCGGAATGGGGCGGTTATTAGCCGATCGATTCCTTCAGTCAGCTTAGTACTGAGGAATTGATCTTCTTCTCCCCATAGAACAAGAGTAGGGGAAGTAATGAGGGTAGGCGATCGCCCCCAGCTACTCAACCAAGATTGAGGAGCCAACAGCGAGCGGTAATACTTGAGGGCAGCAGTCAGCGCTCCTGGTTTTTCTAAAGCCGCCTGATACATTTCTGTATCTTGTGTTGTAAATGCGCCCTTACGGACAGATTGTCCTTGCAGCAGATTCTTGATAAAACCGCTCAAGTTGCGCTGAATGAGCCATTCTGGGAGGACTGGAACCTGGAACGCTAGCATATACCAACTGCGTTGAATCTGATCAAAGTTACTGAGTACTTCTTGCCTAAACCGTTCTGGGTGGGGAGCGTTGAGGATGGCAAGGCGATCGAGTAGATTCGGAAATTTCTGGGCGAAATGCCAAGCGATCGCTCCACCCCAATCATGACCAACCACATGCGCTTTGAGATAGCCTAAGCTGTGAATCAATCCTTGAACATCGGTTGTCAGTGTATCAATGTCATAACCGCTTTCAGGCTTATCAGAATCGTTGTAGCCCCGCAGGTCAGGTACAACGACTTTGAAATGTTTGGCTAAAGCCGGAATTTGATGCCGCCAAGAGTACCAAAATTCGGGAAAGCCATGGAGGAGAACAACCAATTTGCCTTCACCTTGAATCACACAATGTAGACGGATATTGTTGGTTTCAATGAAGTGATGTTGCCAACCCAATTGATCTGCTGCGGTCATAGAATTAGGAAAAGTGAGAAAAATCTTCGCTACTAATACAAATCATAGATTAAGTTCATTAGCTGACAGGCTACTTGCTGGTGTAGATTCCACGCTGCCGGAGTTGTTGGACAAAGAAATCTTCTAGGGTAGGACGTGACAAATTCATGCCGATTAATTGCGCACCCATCAAGTCCAAACTAGCGATAAAGTCCTGAGGGTTGCCCTTAAGATGTCCCTGCCAGTGATTCTCTTGAAACTCTAGGTCAGGTATCCATTGGCGTAATACATCCGATTTTCCACCTTTAATTTTGACTTGGTACAGATCCGCGTTACCGAGAAGCTCTTGAAGTGAGCCGATGCAGAGCATTTCGCCCCTAGCAAGGATAGCAACCCGATCGCAAATTTTTTCGACATCCGATAGCACATGGCTATTAAAGAAAATTGTCTTTCCTTGCCCCTTTAGCGAAAGAATAATTTCTCGAATTTGGTAGCGTCCTAAGGGGTCAAGTCCAGACATCGGTTCATCAAGAAAAACCACTTCTGGATCATTAATTAATGCTTGCGCCATGCCGATTCGTTGCAACATCCCTTTAGAGTACTGGCGGAGTTGCTTTTTACGAGCAGCAGACTGCTCTAAGCCCACCAATTCTAGAAGCTCTGGAATTCTTTTTTTCTGAATAGATGCAGAAATTTGGAACAATCCCGCAACATACTGCAAAAACTCCCATCCGGTCAGATAATCGTAGAAGTAGGCATTTTCGGGTAAATAGCCCACCCGTTGTTTGACCGTTCGATCGCCCAAAGCTTGACCCAACAACAGCCCTTTACCTGAAGTCGGACGGGTAATTCCGAGCAAGCACTTCAGTAGAGTCGTCTTGCCAGCGCCGTTGGGACCCAGCAGCCCAAAAGTTTCACCTTGAAAGATTTGTAAGGTGCAGCCTTGCAATGACACCATTTTTTGATTCATCCAAAAGCCTGTGCGGTAAACCTTGCGCAGTTCGTAGGTTTCAACAACAGTAGGACGATCGCTCGTGGCAGGTAAAGCGGAGGAAGGGATAATGGCATTCATATCGTTGGAGGAAACAGACGGGTTATCCGAAGTTAATTATCCAGATTTTGCCCATTTTTTGTGTCAGGCTAAAACTATAAGAGTGAAGAAAATTAACAATGTAGTGCCTAAAAATATTATGGATCGTTCAAAAATTGTTGCAGTGTTGACTGGGGCGATCGCTATCATTCTAAGCCTTGCTTACCTCTTACTAGTTCAGCTTTTAGACTTTCGAGGCGAAATGGTACCTGCCCCAATGTCAGCCCAGCCTGCTTTATCCGAGGTAGCCCAAGTAGCTGACTCCGGAACCATTCTGCTTACGTTAGATTGAAAAAAACGCAAAGGATATTGATATGAGTGCCGCAACTATCTCTGCAAATCCGCTTCTAGTTGGTAAAGGCTTGCCACCGTTCGAGCAAATTCAAACCGAGCAAGTGATCCCAGCCATCACACAGCTTTTATCTGAATCTGAGGATAGCCTTTCTCAATTGGAAGCCAACTTCATGCCCACCTGGCAAGGATTAGTTGAGCCGTTAGAAGAAATTGTCGATCGCCTGAGCTGGAGTTGGGGCGTGGTTGGACACCTAATGAGCGTTAAAAACAGCCCAGAGTTGCGCGAAGCTTACGAAACTATGCAGCCCGCAGCGGTTCAGTTTTGGAACCGCATGAGCCAAAGTCAGCCCCTCTACGAAGGCTTTAAAGCACTCCGCCACAGCGAAGAATGGCACAAGTTGGAAGAAAGTCAGCAGCGCATCGTTGAAACTTCATTACGAGATGCCGAGCTTTCGGGCGTGGGCTTAACAGGCGATGCCAAGGATCGCTTTAATGCTATTCAGCTTGAACTCGCTGAGCTTTCTACTCGCTTCTCTAACCATGTTCTAGATGCAACTAAAGCCTTCAGCATGACCTTGACTCAACCCGACGACATTGCTGGATTACCTCCTAGTGCCGTTGGCTTGGCGGCACAGATGGCAAGGGCAGCGGGCGATGAGAATGCCACCCCCGATGCAGGGCCTTGGCGCATTACGCTCGATATGCCTAGCTATATGCCCTTCATGCAACACAGCCGTCGTCGCGACCTTCGCGAAAAGTTGTACAAAGCCTTTGTCAGTCGGGCTTCATCGGGTGAGTTCGACAATTCTCCTTTAATCGAGCAGATATTGACCTTACGTCAGGAAAAGGCGAAGCTTTTAGGCTTCAATAGCTTTGCAGAGGTTAGCTTGGCTGAGAAAATGGCTCCTAGTGTAACTGCTGTTGAAACGCTGCTAGAGCAACTGCGGCAAGCCAGTTATGAGGCAGCAAAGCAAGATTTGGCAGACCTTCGAGAGTATGCTCGGTCGAAAGGTGCAGCCGAGGGCAATGACCTCCAGCACTGGGATCTTGCCTTCTGGGCAGAGCGACAACGGGAAGAAAAGTTCGACTTTAATGCTGAAGAATTGCGTCCTTACTTTCCTTTAGATCAGGTTTTAGAGGGGTTGTTTGCGCTGTCCCAGAAAATCTTTGGCGTTGTGATTACCCCCAAAGATGGGCAAGTTCCAATCTGGCATCCTGATGTACGCTACTTTCAGGTGGCGAATCAGCAAGGAGAGGCGATCGCCTCTTTCTACCTCGACCCTTACAGTCGTCCTGCTGAAAAACGGGGTGGAGCCTGGATGAACGACTGCATCAGTCGCACCAAAATGACTGATGGTAGCGTGCGCCTGCCTGTAGCATACCTTGTCTGCAACCAAACTCCGCCCGTAGACGACAAACCGAGTCTAATGACCTTTGGCGAAGTCGAAACCTTGTTTCATGAGTTTGGGCATGGTTTGCACCATATGCTAACCCGCGTAGACTATTCCATGGCAGCCGGAACTCGCAATGTAGAATGGGATGCGATCGAGTTGCCCAGTCAGTTCATGGAAAACTGGTGCTATCATCGGGCGACGCTCTTGAGCTTGGGCAGACACCATCAAACAGGTGAGCCCTTGCCTGATCATTACTACCAGAAGCTGCTAGCAGCCCGAACTTACATGAGCGGCAGTGGGATGCTCCGTCAAATTCACTTAAGCTGGGTAGATTTGGAACTGCACTCTGGTTATCAGCCTGGAGGCAAAGAAACGGCAGCAGACGTGCGGCGGCGATTAGCTCAAACTACTATGGTGCTTGATCCGCTGCCCGAAGATGCGTTCCTGTGTGCCTTTGGTCATATTTTTGCTGGTGGATATGCAGCAGGCTATTACAGCTACAAGTGGGCTGAGGTGTTAAGTGCCGATGCTTTTGCAGCATTTGAAGAAGCAGGGCTGGAAGATGAGGGGGCGATCGCTCAAGTGGGGCAGCGCTACCGGGATACGGTTCTGGCTTGGGGCGGCGGTAAGCACCCCATGGAAGTTTTCAAAGCTTTTAGAGGGCGCGAACCTGATACTCAAGCTTTACTCCGGCATAATGGGCTGGTCGCTGCATAGGAGCATCAAGAAGCCATCGTGAACGCATCAACCGTCGTTGTCCTGGGTGCAGGAGCCTGGGGATCTGTTTTAGCTACCCTTGTGACCCAGGCAGGGCACCAGTCGAGGCTGTGGTCGCGTCGTGGTGAATTGAGTCTAGCAGAAGCGTTGATGGATGTTGATGTCGTAGTGTCTGCCATTTCCATGAAAGGGGTGGCAGAGTTGGCAGGGCAAGTCCAGGAGATTGGCTTGCCCGCCCATACCATTCTGCTGAGTGCAACTAAAGGGCTTGATCCGGCGAGCGGTCGAACCCCCTCGCAAATTTGGCAAGCGACGTTTCCCCATCATGCGATCGCGGTTCTGTCGGGTCCTAATCTCTCTAAAGAAATTGAGCAGGGATTGCCCACCGCAACAGTAGTTTCGAGCCGAGATATCGCTGCGGCTGAGCAGGTGCAAGCCGTTTTTTCATCAGAAAAATTTCGGGTGTACACCAATCAAGACCCTCTAGGGACAGAACTAGGCGGAACCCTAAAAAATGTGATTGCGATCGCCGCTGGAGTCTGCGATGGTCTGAACCTGGGCACCAACGCCAAATCTGCTCTGCTTACCCGTGCCCTAGCTGAAGTGATCCGTATTGGCACACACTTGGGCGCACAGCCCGAAACCTTCTTTGGATTATCTGGCATGGGCGACCTGCTAGCCACTTGTAGCAGCCCCCTCAGCCGTAACTATCAAGTTGGCTTTGGACTTGCTCAAGGCAAGTCTCTGGAACAAACTCTTGCCACACTCCAAGGCACAGCAGAGGGAGTCAGCACAACGAATGTTCTGATTAACCTCGCAGAACATCAGGGTATTGCAGTCCCAATTTCTTGGCAGGTTTACCAGCTTCTAAACGGAAAAATTACTGCACAACAGGCAGTCGAAGCCCTAATGGAGCGGGAATTGAAGCCAGAGGTCAGAGGTTAAGCCAATTCAGCTAACTTTGCTTTCACGGTCTGAATGTCTTGCCACATCAGCCATTTTGGCTGCCCCTTCTCCCGTGACTGGTTTCGCAATAAATAAGCCGGGTGGAATACGGGCATACAAAGGCGACCTTCCCACTCAATCCATTCTCCCCGAATTTTAGTAATGCCTCGCTTATCGCCCAAAAGTCCTTTTACTGACGATGCACCCGATAGCAAGATCACCTTCGGATTGACCATGCGGATTTGCTCCATTAAGTAAGGACGACAGGTATTCATCTCTGCATCCGACGGAGCACGATTGGCAGGCGGACGGCACTTAACAATATTGGCGATGAACACGTCTGCCTCAGTTAATTCTACTGCAGCCAAGATTTTGTCTAAAAGTTGCCCTGACTTGCCTACAAAAGGAATGCCCGTCTCATCCTCATTCTGCCCAGGTCCTTCACCAATAATCATTAAATTTGCATCGGGATTCCCTCTCCCAATCACTGCGTTAGTGCGCGTTGCACCCAAATCGCAGCGCTGACAGCGGTTGCAGTGCACTTTAATCTCATCCATTGAGGTGTAGGTGCCTGCTAGAATAGGCAATTTTGCGTTAATGGGAATGAGGTCAGGGTCAAAATCTTTTCCTGGCACAAGGGCGGGCAAATCTGCCGCGCCGAATAAAGCCATTTGGTCTTCGGTAGACATGAGGCAAATAGAGAGTTGGGATTGTATCTTAAAGCATCTGGTGGGCTGAGTCCAACTGCCCACAGGAGATATCCTAAGCTAGACCTGCGAGAGAGGCTAGGATAATCAGCGATGTTGTATTGCACTCAATAAAAAACCGACAGATTCCAAAAGGTTTCTGTCGGCAAGTCGTGTGTTCCCTGTTGATGACTCGGCTAGAGTTGAGTCTCTTACATTATGTGGTTCTAACTTAAGAGAAGTGGCGATCTTGATCAGAGTTTTCTGTGATTATGATCACAGGCTCTAATTAAACAGTACCAATGCTTTCAGGAAACGAACGACCCAACTTAAGATATGACCTAAGATGACTGATGTTCGGTTGTTTGGCGCGATCGCCAGTGGGGCTGTTAAGAGGCAGCTACCTCGTCTGATAGGACGTTTGCAGGGAGTTCTAAGCAGTATCCTGCCCCATAGACCGTTTTGATATATCGAGGATGGCGCGGGTCTGGCTCTAACTTAGTCCGGAGATGCCTGACGTGAACACGAATAGTCTCAATATCATCATTGGGATCATATCCCCAGACTTCCTTTAAGATTTCGCTGGGAGAAACGGTCTGCCCATGGCGTTGAAGAAGACAATGGAGTAGCTCAAACTCTAAGTGAGTCAGCTTAACCGTATTAGAAAACCAGATTGCCTCAAGGCGTTCGGGCACCAAAGTTAAGGGGCCAAAGCTCAAGATTTCGGAGTGCTTAGCGGCTTGGGGAATGCGATCGGTGCGTCGGAGCAGAGCCCGAATTCTTGCAAGCAGCTCTTCAACTTCAAAAGGTTTAGTTAGGTAATCATCCGCTCCTGCGTTAAAGCCTTCTACTTTGTCCTTCGTTTGACCCAAAGCAGTCAGCATCAGGACAGGAATTTCAGAAGTGCGCTCGTCTCGTCGGAGTCTTTGGCAGACCGTAAAGCCATCGACCTTTGGCAGCATTAAATCTAGCATGATCAGATCTGGTAAAAGCTGGAGCGCTAATGCTTGTCCCTTGATGCCATCCTCGGCTTGGCTGACATCGTACCCAGCCATTTCTAGGTTTACGGCAACAAGTTCTGAAATTGCTGAGTCATCGTCGATGACAAGAATACGAGGCATCTTTTAATTCTTAGATTGAGTGATGGAATGAATGACAAATCGCAGTAGGGAGCTAAAATTTGCGGGCTATGAGGCTTTTGTGCCGTTTGGTTAAGAAGAGACAACAAATATTTAGATTTCTTGAACGATTGGAACTGATTGTAAATCTAAATTCTTTATATAGGAATGGCGATAGGATAAATTCGGGAGCACTTTTAAAGATTTTATTTAAGATTGATTAGTAATAGCTATGAGTCCTATACTCGCCAATTTAAGTATTTATTAGTCATCACTATTTAATGGAACCTTGGAGAAATGGACTATCTCAAGCATTCAGCGCGTTTATTTTTTAGAATGAGGCGTTGTAGGACATTTTTTTACACAGCAGATGAGGTAAGGTTTTTAAGGATTGAGAAATCTTTTTAGTTCTTTTGAGCAATGGTAAAGAAACGAGGCGATCGACATAAGATTATCTAATAGTACTATTCACTTAATAAAAATTTACAATGCTTTATCTTTTAGGATGATAGGGAGAGTAGAGCGCAAGAATCAGAATCTGTTGTTTACAGAATTAGGAGGGTGGATATGGTAGCACTTGCAGAACGTTCCCAGACTCGGTTGACCCTGCAAACCGTGGGCATTGCGGAAGAAACGCTTGCCATTCGATCGCTGGACTGGGATCGCGATCGCTTCGACATTGAATTTGAGCTACAAAACGGTACCACCTACAATTCCTTTTTAATCCGGGGCGAGAAAGTTGCACTGATCGATACTTCCCACGAAAAGTTTCGTCAGCTTTATTTGGACACCCTGACCGGGCTAATTGACTTAACTCAAGTTGACTATCTTGTTGTGAGTCACACTGAGCCTGACCACAGTGGCTTAATTAAAGACATTTTGCAGCGATCGCCCCAAATTACTCTAGTTGGCACTAAAGTTGCGATTCAGTTTTTGGAAGATTTGTTGCACCAATCATTTGAACGAATGGTAGTGAAAAATGGCGATCGCATCGACCTAGGCAACGGTCACGAGCTAGAGTTTGTCGCTGCGCCCAATCTTCACTGGCCCGACACGATGCTCACCTACGACCACAAAACCCAGGTGCTTTACACCTGTGATGTTTTTGGGTTGCACTTTTGCGATGATCAGCTTTACGACGAAAATTTAGCCCTCATTAATGCCGACTATCAGCTTTACTACGACTGCTTAATGGGGCCTAACGCTCGTTCGGTGCTGGCTGCCCTGAAGCGTATGGGAGACTTGCCCTCTTACTGTACGATCGCCACAGGGCATGGTCCGCTCTTGCATCACCATATTCCCGAACTGGTGGAGCGTTACCGCGATTGGAGCCAAGCCCAGGCAAAGGCTGAAACGATGGTAGCGCTGTTTTATGCAGCAGATTATGGGTACGGCGACGAGTTGGCACAGGCGATCGCCCATGGAATTGCTAAGACTGGGGTTGCTGTTGAGCTTATTGACCTCAAAGCCACTGATCCACAAGAGGTGATCGAAATGGTGGGTTTGGCAAGTGGCATTGTCATTGGAATGCCTCCTCAATCGGCGGCGAGAGCTGCCCTGAGTACGCTCTTAGCAGCAGTTAATCCTAAGCAAGTTGTGGGTTTGTTTGAGTCGGGCGGTGGCGATGATGAGTCGGTGTATCCGTTGCGGAACAAGTTTCAAGAAATTGGCGTGCGGGAAGCATTTGCACCTATTTTGATCAAGGAAACGCCGGGGAACGCAACTTATCAATTATGTGACGAAGCAGGTACGGACTTGGGGCAGTGGTTAACGCGCGATCGCACGGTCAAGCAAATGAAAGCGCTAGACAATGAGTTGGACAAAGCATTAGGACGATTAAGCGGCGGTTTATACATTATTACGGCTGAAAAGGGCGGTGTATCGAGCGCAATGCTTGCGTCTTGGGTATCCCAGGCAAGCACAAAGCCTCTGGGTTTGAGTATTGCTGTGGCAAAAGATCGGGCGATCGAGTCGTTTATGCATGTGGGCGATCGCTTTATCCTCAACGTTTTAGAGGAAGGCAACTATCAACTGCTAATGCGGCATTTCCTCAAGCGGTTTGCCCCAGGAGCCGATCGCTTTATGGGCATCAAAACCTATCCTGCTGCCAACGGTTCGCCTATCCTTGCCGATGCTTTAGCGTATGTAGAATGCGAGGTCGTGAGCCGGATGGAATGCCCTGATCATTGGATTGTTTACAGCACAGTAGATGCGGGGCGAGTCTCTAAAGCAGATGGGTTAACGGCTGTTCATCATCGTAAGGTAGGCAACCATTACTAATTAAACTAGAAGAGATCTTTAAGCTAGAAGAGATTTCGGTGGTGCTGAATTGCGACGTAACAAGCTAGTTCCTCCACAGTCTTAGAGTAGAGGCTAGGAGTAAGGTTGATTGGTAAAGCTGGATAGACTTCTCCCCAATCCCTCTCCCAAAAAAAGGGCTTTAAACTAGTTCATCCCTCATCTAGTAGCGCCGGAATTTATATGTCTTGATGTGACCATTGGGTTGTTTTTTCACCCTCCTTATCTTTTGATTTTTTTATGGCAGATACTCAGCCTCGTGACGTACAAGTTGCTTCCATCGGCACCCAGACGATGGTATTGCGATCGCGCACCTGGGAACGGCTCAAGTTTGAGGTGGAGTACGCTCAGCAACGAGGCACAACCGCCAATTCTTACCTCATCCAGGCAGATAAGATTGCTTTAATTGACCCGCCGGGAGAATCGTTTACTGACATTTATTTAGACGAGCTTTATCATCACGTCTATTTTCAACAAATTGACTATGTAATTTTAGGACACGCTAATCCCAACCGTTTTGCCACCCTAGAAGCGTTATTGGGAGTGGAAGTTGCGCCTCAAATTTGCTTTATCTGCACCCGTGCAGCAGAAATTGCTCTGAAGGCAGCATTTCCCGATCGCCTCTTAGATATTCAGGTGGTAACGGGCGGCGACACGGTTGATTTGGGGCAAGGTCATCAGTTGCAGTTTATCGCTGTGCCGACTCCTCGCCATCCTGATGGACTTTGCACCTACGATGCGGCAACACAAATTTTATACACCGACAAGCTTTTTGGCACTCATGTTTGCGATCAGCCAGTGCTAGATGAGGATTGGAAGCAGCTAGATGGCGATCGCCGCTACTATTTTGATTGTCTTCACGCCAGTCAATTTCGGCAGGTTGAAACCGCTCTCGATCGACTAGCTCCCTTTGCGGCAAAAATGTACGCGCCAGGGCATGGCCCTATGGTCAGTTACAGCCTCAGCCGTTTAACCTACGACTATCGCCAGTGGTGCGAGCAGCAGAAATCACAAGAACTCAATGTGGCGCTGTTGTTTACTTCGGCTTATGGCAATACGGCTGCTATGGCACGGGCGATCGCCCATGGTGTGGTGCAAGCCGGCGCAACTGTGCAGTCGATCAACTGCGAATTTGCCGAACCCGCCGAAATTGCGGATGCCTTAGAGCACTGTGGCGGCTTCATTATGGGCACACCGACTTTGGCAGGTCATCCACCCACCCAAATGCAAACGGCGTTAGGGATTGCCCTCTCAACTACAGAGCGGACTAAGCTAGTAGGCGTATTTGGCTCTTACGGTTGGAGCGGAGAAGCGGTTGATTTGCTGCAAAGCAAGCTTCAAGATGCAGGCTACAGTTTTGGCTTTGCGCCCATTCGGATTAAGTTTAAGCCGACTGAAGAGATTGTGAATCAATGTGCAGCAGCAGGGACAGAGTTTGTGCAAGCACTCAAAAAATCCCAGAAGAATCGGGCACCCCGCCAGGTGGGCATAGAAGCAAAAACTGCCGATCGCACCGAGCAAGCCATCAGCCGCATTACTGGATCGCTGTGTGTCATTACCACCAACCGTTTCGATGCTCACCAAGCCCTGCTGACTTCCTGGGTATCGCAAGCCACCTTCAGTCCACCGGGAGTAACGATCGCAGTTCCCATGAGCCATGCCGAGGCAACGCTTCCGACTTTGGGCAGTCAATTTACCTTAAATATTTTGAAGGAAGGACGAAACCTGCGGCGACACTTTTTGAAGCCCATTGCCCCTGGAGAAAATCGGTTTGCTACTATTTCCACCCATGCTGCTAACAATGGATGCCTCATCCTTGATGAAGCCCTTGCTTACCTGGAGTGCACCGTGCAAAACCGCATGGAGTGCGGCGACCATTGGCTGATCTATGCCACCGTAGACAACGGTAAGGTCATGGAGGCAGTTGGGGTGACTGCTGTTCAACACCGCAAGTCAGGAACTTACTATTAAAGCTCCCGCTGATAATCTTCCAATACGTCCATTAAATGCACCTGAGACTGCATAGGCAGCAAATCGGCAAGAGAAACCTCCATCTTGCCCCCGCCTAGCTTGACAGAAATTCCTTTCAAGATAGCTTGAACCTGGCTTTCTGTGACCGCTTTCTGGGCAAGCAGCGGATAAAGCTGCTCTGCCAAAGGTTTACTAAGGTGAGCATCACGCAGGTAAAGATGCCACTTGGCGACATCAATATAAACGTTGTCGCCAATGGACGCGGCAAGGGATTCAATTGCTTCGGTCGAGTTGCTGTAAGCCATGGTGAAGTCTCCGTTTATCCTTGATCAGGTTTAGACTCGTTGTAACTGGCGATCGCAAAAATAAATACCCCATGCGCCACCAATGCTAGCGCCCATGCACCTGTCACCCAAACTGACCAAGTCCAGTCAGATGCTTTAATGGTGCGGACAAACCAAATTCCAGAGTTGATTGCCGAAAAAACAGCAACATGAGTAGCAAAATTCATGCGATCGTCGAGACGACGAAAGGCGGGGTCATTGCGATCGGGTTGGCGGGGCCAGCGTGGAGGCATAAATTTTGTTGAGTAGTGAATCGAAAGATGGTGATGAGATTTACAGATTTCCAAAAGGTTTTGATCTCATGGATTTCATTGTAAAGCTTATCGCTTATTGAATCATGGGGTAATGCGACCTCTCAGAAGGAAGACTCCTGGGAATCGGCTCTGATGATTGGAGAGGATTACTGAGGATTAACTGTTACTGAGGATTACTATAGTCTCCCGATTTGCCGCCCGTTTTCTGCACCAGATAAATGGCTTCGATTTGAATCGATTTTTCTAAAGCTTTTGCCATGTCATAAAGCGTTAAAGCCGCCACCGAAACTGCTGTCAGTGCCTCCATTTCCACCCCTGTTTCTGCCTTGGTTTTGACTTCTGCCCGAATCTGATATCCCGGCAAATTAGAGTCTGGGATAATTTGTACTTCCACCTTTTGCAACGGCAAAGGATGACAAAGCGGAATTAAAATTGCCGTTTGTTTTGCCCCCATGATGCCTGCCAGCCTTGCAGTCCCTAGCACATCTCCCTTGGGGGCATTTCCAGCTTGAATGGCAGTAAAGGTCGTCGCTAGCATTCGGACGCGCCCTACAGCGACTGCATGGCGATCGGTTTGGGTTTTAGCAGAAACATCTACCATGTGTGCCTGACCTTCAGCATCGAGGTGCGTCAGGATTTGAGGCTCAGAGGCAGGAAAATTTTGAAAGGAGTTTTGTGTCATTGGATTTTGTATGGTAGTATTTGTATTGATGGTTAAGGGCATGTAGCTCAGTGGACTAGAGCACGTGGCTACGGACTACGGTGTCGGGGGTTCGAATCCCTCCTTGCCCGTTACAACACTTTACTAAGGAAAGGTTAGCATTTGAAAATGCTGACCTTTTTTAAGTAAGGGCTGAAACGGCTTGAAATTCAAGAATTTAAGCGCATTGCTTCCTGTACAGATAGTATTTCTAACGGTTTCAACGATTTGTGCAAGCTTGTTTGTGCCTTAAATCACAGGGTAGGATATCGAGTTTTTTCAGGCTGAGGTATCAACTTAAACCCTTCCTAAAAACATCAAAAGCCTCGAACCCACGTCTGATCAAAGCTTTACACCAATACCACTGAGATGAACGGTTTAAAGAGCAGGTCAGTTATCTCAGTAAGGGGAGTGGGGTCTGGGTGGGAAAAGTGTTGCTCTTTACGCGATCGAGCCAAAATCCCTCGGTTGTGAAGGTTGGGTAAATTCCTTTAGGGTAAGGGCTGAATTAAGCGCCTACTTCTTCTTCCTTCAGAGACTTGTCTAAATTATGCAATCTACTCAGTCAAATCAAGCTTTCCCCCAAGTTTACTCTGATTCGTCTGTTACCTCTAAAGCAGCCTCTACAGGGTTGAGCGAGGGTAAGGGAATGGAGCGATCGTTTGCGATTGCTTGTGGTCTTGGTGCGGTCACAGTGGTCTTTGGGATCACTGCTTTGATCTACCAATTTGCGCCAGAGTTCAACAGGCTTAGAAATGCCAGTGGTCAGGGTGAGGTGCCTAAGTTTTCTACTTTTCAGGGCTGAAGGTGCGGTTGAGCGCGTTGGTCAGCGCGATCGATTCTGGTTCCCCTTCTCAACTTCACCATCTTCTCGCCCCAATGCCGATAGAATGAAGCTTGTCAAATTATCTTGAGCTTTCCTCGTTCTATGACAGAGGCTTCCGCCATAGCAACCGCGCCTTTCTCCTTAGGAGAAATTACCTCAGAAGGGCTTAAACCTGAAGAATACGAAGAAATTTTTCGGAGATTAGGGCGACACCCCAACAAAGCTGAACTCGGCATGTTTGGGGTCATGTGGTCAGAGCATTGCTGCTACAAGAACTCTCGCCCTTTATTGAAACAATTTCCGACGACGGGCAGCCGTGTTTTGGTTGGACCTGGCGAAAATGCGGGGGTTGTAGATGTTGGCGATGGCTTACGACTAGCATTTAAGATAGAGTCCCATAACCATCCTTCAGCGGTGGAGCCTTTTCAAGGTGCTGCAACAGGCGTGGGCGGGATTTTGCGAGATATTTTTACTATGGGAGCACGCCCGATCGCCATTCTCAATTCGCTGCGGTTTGGTGACCTCAACGATGCCCGCACGAAGCGATTACTAAGTGGCGTGGTCGCAGGAATTTCTCACTATGGCAATTGTGTAGGCGTACCGACCGTGGGCGGCGAAGTTTATTTTGACCCAGCGTACTCTGGTAATCCGCTGGTCAATGCCATGGCAATGGGGTTGATGGAAACGCCAGATATTGTCAAGTCAGGGGCGATCGGTATTGGCAATCCAGTCCTATATGTGGGTTCGACGACGGGACGAGACGGCATGGGGGGAGCCAGCTTCGCCAGTTCAGAGCTAAGTGATACGTCGATGGACGATCGCCCTGCGGTTCAAGTCGGTGATCCATTTTTAGAAAAGTCTTTGATCGAAGCTTGTTTAGAAGCCTTTAAAACAGGAGCCGTGGTTGCTGCCCAAGATATGGGTGCTGCCGGAATTACTTGCTCAACATCTGAAATGGCGGCTAAAGGCGGTGTTGGCATTGAGTTAGATTTGGATCTGATTCCTGTGCGAGAAACTGGAATGGTTCCTTACGAGTATTTGCTGTCAGAATCGCAAGAGCGAATGCTGTTTGTAGCTGACAAGGGGCGCGAACAGGAGCTAATTGATATTTTTGAACGATGGGGACTGCACGCGGTCGTTGCCGGTGTGGTCATTGTCGAGCCGATTGTGCGAATTCTCTTTCAGGGCAGCGTTGCGGCTGAAATTCCGGCAACCGCTTTAGCAGACAATACGCCAATTTATCACCGCGAGTTACCCCCAGAGCCGCCGAAGTACGCACAGCAAGCATGGGCATGGAATGTTTCTGCTCTGCCAACCGCCACAGATGAGGGCATTGTGATCGCCGGCAAGGCGCAAAGCTGGAATGATGTCTTGCTGACCTTGCTAGATGTCCCGACGATCGCCTCTAAACGCTGGATTTATCGCCAGTATGATCATCAGGTGCAGAATAACACTGTCCTGTTTCCCGGTGGGGCAGATGCCGCGATCGTTCGTCTTCGCTCTCAAACAGAGGCAGGTGCCGCTTCTAACCGAGGCGTTGCTGCAACCGTAGACTGCAACGCCCGTTATGTCTATCTTCACCCTTACGAAGGCTCAAAAGCCGCCGTTGCTGAAGCCGCCCGCAACCTAAGCTGCGTTGGAGCCGAGCCGATCGCAGTCACCGACAACCTTAACTTTGGCAGCCCCGAAAATTCCACGGGCTATTGGCAACTCTCCGAAGCTTGTCGAGGACTGGCAGAAGCGTGTCAAGAATTTTCAACGCCCGTCACCGGGGGCAATGTATCGCTGTACAACGAAACCTTAGACTCGCAAGGCAAGCCCCAAGCCATCTATCCTACGCCCGTCGTGGGCATGGTGGGATTAGTGGCTGACTTAACAAAAATCTGTGGTCAGGGTTGGAAGGAAGAGGGCGATCGCATCTATCTTTTAGGGCTACCCCTCGAAACCGTCAGCCCCAGCATTACTTTTGGCGGCTCTGAATATCTCGCAACTATCCACAGCACGATCGCTGGAATGCCCCCTATTGTTGACTTTAACTTAGAGCGGCAAGTCCAAGCGGTCTGTCGGGAAGGCATTTGCCAAGGCTGGGTCAAGTCGGCGCATGATTGTGCCGAAGGTGGACTAGGAGTTGCCCTGGCTGAAGCTTGCATCAGTGGCGATCGAGGGGCAACGCTGACCGTTCCCTCAGGCGAGCGTTTTGACCATTTATTATTTGCTGAAGGTGGCGCTAGGATCTTGGTTTCTATTGCACCTGCTCAAGCGGCGGACTGGGAAACTTATCTGCACGTCCACTTAGCTGAAAATTGGCAGGCGTTAGGAGAGGTTAGTGCGATCGGGGGAAGATTAGAGATTTTAACAACTGATAATCTGTCGTTAATAAACGTTAAGATCGAAGCAATGGACGATCGCTGGTCTAAAGCCATTGAACGCCGCCTTTTAGAGCAGTAACAGTCCTGCCCACTCTGTATTTCTGTAGCGTTTTGTTTACACCATACGTTACTGTAATAAAGCAAAAAAGTAACAATTAACACACGCCCCCCACTGAGTTTTTGTGGGGTCAATACATCGTTGGTCTTGCTCAAATAACTACCGAATACAGGAGTCCATCTCTCCCATGATGCCTAGTTCCGATCATTCTTTTGACAATCAACGTGCTCTTGGATCTCTCCCAGATGTGCAACCCGACCCTAGCGGTATCTGCGAAGCAGCGCGCCCCGATAAACCCGAAGAAGCGTGTGGTGTTTTTGGCATTTATGCACCTCAAGAAGATGTTGCCAAATTGACCTATTTTGGTCTATACGGACTACAGCATCGGGGGCAGGAATCGGCTGGTATTGCCGTTTTTGAAGGCAACCAAGTTCACCTTCATAAAGAGATGGGGCTGGTCGCTCAGGTCTTCAGCGAACAGATTTTGGCAGAAATGACTGGCACGTTGGCAGTTGGACATACGCGCTACTCCACTACTGGGTCGAGCCGGGTTGTTAATGCCCAACCTGCTTTGGTCGAAACCCGACTTGGGAAACTAGCATTGGCACATAATGGCAATTTGGTTAACACTCCGGCGTTACGGGAAGAGTTGTTGGAAACTGGGGTGCAGCTTAACACCACGACTGATTCAGAAATGATTGCGATCGCCATTGCACAGGCTATTAACACTGGTAAAGGCTGGCTAGATGGAGCAATCAGTGCGTTCCGTCGCTGTCAAGGGGCATTCAGCTTGGCGATCGCAACTCCCGAAGGCATCATGGGCGTGCGTGATCCAAATGGCATTCGTCCGCTCGTCATTGGCACCCTTAAAAGCGAACTTCCTAACGAGCCATTGCGCTACGTCCTTTCCTCAGAAACCTGCGCCCTAGATATCATTGGCGCAGACTATCTGCGCGATGTTGCCCCTGGCGAAATGGTGTGGATCACCGAAACAGGCATGGAATCTTTTCAATGGGCAACGCCCGAAACGCGCAAGCTTTGCATTTTTGAAATGATTTATTTTGCCCGTCCTGACAGCATCATGCATGATGAAAGCCTTTACAGCTATCGAATGCGCATTGGACGACAATTGGCACTCGAAGCCCCCGCTGAGGTTGATCTGATCATTGGTGTTCCTGATTCGGGCATTCCAGCGGCGATCGGCTTTTCCCAAACCTCAGGCATTCCCTACGCTGAAGGATTGATCAAAAATCGCTATGTCGGGCGCACCTTTATTCAACCGACTCAGCACATGCGTGAATCAGGGATTCGGATGAAGCTTAACCCGCTGAAAGATGTGCTCTTCGGCAAACGCATTGTAGTCGTTGATGATTCTATCGTCAGAGGCACGACTAGCCGCAAGCTCGTTAAAGCCCTACGCGATGCTGGCGCGACAGAAGTTCACATGCGCATTTCTTCGCCCCCTGTCACCCATCCATGCTTCTACGGCATCGATACCGATAGCCAAGACCAACTTATTGGTGCAACTAAGACCGTCGAAGAAATTGGTCAGCAAATTGGCGTAGATTCTTTGGCATACCTTAGCTTGGAAGGGATGTTAAAGACCACCCAAGATGACATTGAAAGCTTCTGCTCAGCTTGCTTCACGGGTGATTATCCTGTGCCCGTGCCAGAGTTAGTGAAGCGATCGAAGCTAATGTTGGAGAAGCTAGTCCCGACCGTAACCGCATAGCTTGGGCATAGGCTGAACTGAACCTGTTGTAGATTGCAAATAAAAGGGCAATCTATACCTGTTTGGTCAGCCTTTAGCAATGAGCAGCGAGATGATGATGAACTGGAAACGAATGCAGCAAAGAATTGGGTTGGGATTAGGGCGCATTATTGTGGCGATCGTCCTCCTCACCCTCAGCATTTCGCCCAGCATTGCCGCAGAATCTCCCCAGACTCAAGCCGATGCCAGAACCCTCCTTAAAACCGCCTACGAAAACCGCTACACCTGGGACACAGCCTTCCCTGGCTACCAAGCAGAAGTTGCAGTTCGCTATCAAGACACCTATGTTCAAGGCGCTGTGATGCTTAACGCCGAGCTACAAGTAGCCACCCAGAACGTAATTGATCAAGATATTCGCCAAGTCATCATGGCGCAACTACAAATGGTAGCTACCCAGTTACACTCCACGACATTTGACGAAATGCACGGACAATATCAGTTTGCGCTAGTCAATAACGAAGGCAGTACTGCCGAAATTGAGGAAACTAAGGATGAAAACAGCGCTCGGTACATTGTTAAAGACCAGGCAATAGTTCAGGTTAACCGCAACATTGGTGAGTTTACCGTCGAAATTAAAACCTTAGATTCATCGAAAACCAATGAAGGCTATCTACAAACCCACTTTCAAGCTATTTTCCGAGGTGCTAAGACCGCAGAACTAATAGAGCAGGACGACATTCGCGACTCTTACGAAAAAGTAGGAAATTACTACCTTCTTGCCAAGCGTGAAATCCGCCGAGGCAATGCTGAAGGCTGGCTCAGTCAGCTTTATCCCGATACAACGCTACGGTTTAGTAATTTTCAGTTATTGCCGACAGCGTTATAAATCTATCGATTGTTGAAGAGAAAGCTCCAATTGAACAAGGTCTTGCTGAAGCATTTGCCAAATAATGGATAGATTGACCTGGAAATATTCATGAATCACAATATTTCGCATTCCGCGCACGTCAATCTAGGGAATTTCAGAGTGTGAAGCTTCTATCTCAGGCGAAATACCACCAACTGCTTCACCAATAATTGCAAGGTTATACAAGACTGCCCTGATCGTGTTCCGATCATCTTGGAACTCTTTAAACGTTATTCCATTTGTAAACCCTCGGATTTCTGCGATCGCAGCTAGCATATCTTTTACCCTATTTTGCCAATTTCTAGAAGGCACGAATAGCCTCCCGAAAAACAGGTTCTCGCAGATAAGGTTTGAGTGAATCGGGCGTGCCCAAATCAACCGAACTCTCTAGGATCTCTTCAAGGTATCGTTTCAGGCGTATAAACGTGAACAACCCAACCGGACGGTTAAACTCTACTAGCAAATCAATATCACTATCTATTCGCGCTTCATCCCTTACCACTGAGCCAAAAATCATCAGAGACTCAACGCCAAGATCCTTTAGCGTGTTCTGATGGTTAGCCAAAATTTTGAGGGCTTCCTGCCGTCGCATTATCTGACCTAAAATGAGTAACAAATTGACTAAAGATTCTATCTCAACTCCAAGGTCAATCATGCCTAAATGCTCTCACATGGTGCTTACTACTAAGCCGCATGACAAATAATTTTCTCTCCTAGATCACTCAACATTCCAAGCCGCCTGAAAAAAATCTAACTCACACTGCATGGCATAGCGATAAACCGGGCTGCTTTGCAGATACCGCAAGGGTCGCCCCTCCTCATCCCCCCTTAAGTACTGCTCCACTAACTGTGCTAATTGCTCTGCCAACGGCTCAAACTCCGCACTGCCATAGGTACTAATCCAATCAGCGTAATCATGAGCAGGAATACCATTTGCCGCTAACGATCGCCCCAAAAATGCATAAAGCTTCATGCAGGGCAACATTGCCGCTGCCGTTACACCCACGGTTTGGCTCCAAGCAGTTGCCAGCAGAAAATCGGTATAGCGCCGAGTGGCGGCTCCAGGGTCAACCATTTTGAGGTTAACGCCCCACTGGGAGGCATAGGTTTGGTGCAGGTTAAGTTCTTGTAGCACACCACTAGCTAAGTCGTGAAATACGTTGAACTCTTGCCAGTCAGGAGCTTTGGCAGCGGCAATGCTGTAGGCGCGGGCGAACGCTTCTAAGAAGAAAGTATCTTGTCCAACATAGTAGGCGAACTTGGCTTTGGGTAAGGAGCCGTTTGCAATGCCCTGCACGAAGGGGTTTTGTAGACAGGCGATCGCCAAATCTTGATTTTCCTGCCACAGGTCTTCAGCAATACTCATAAAAAAAATTCCTAAAAAATATAGGGGCATGGCACTGCCACACCCCCCATATCAAGATGGTGAACAAGATTACAGAACAATTAGTTGGCGATCGCCTTCGCCGCCATTTTTGCTTCACCGCCCACCAAGCGTTCGTAAGCGGCTCGCATTTTCAAACCAACTAACACCTGAAACAAGCCGCTGCCGTTGTCAGAGCCAGGGTACTCTTTGTGCTTTAGCAATAGCTCGGTCATTTCGCCGTAGAACTTGGTAGAGAGGTTGCTGAGGTGGCTTTCGAGGTAAATCATTTCTTCGAGGCGATCGAAGCGTCCATCAACTTCTAGCACCGAAACGCTGTGACCATAGTAGCTGTCAGGGCCATAGAACATGCGAATACCAGGATAAGAGCAGGTCAGCTTCCGTCCACAGGGAATCCAGTCGATGCTGGAGCCTTCGTCGAACAGATAAACTGGCTCGAAGCCCTCAACGCCATCTTTTTGGATGAGGCGGACGCGCAGGACTTTGCGCTCTTTGTCATCTTTAATTAACTTGGTTGGCAAGATTTGAATGACTACATCAGCGTGGGCTTTTTGAGGATCAATATAGCTTTCAAAGTCGGGGCGACGGGAGTTGATCGCTGCCAATACGTCTTCATAAGTGTGACCCCGCTCTGCCATATCGCGCTGAATTTTCCAGGCGATTTTAACTTCGTCGTCAATGTCGAGGTAGACGCTGAAGTCAAGGAGCGATCGCACCCGTTCGTCGTACATGGGGTGCAAACCCTCTATCACAACGATGGGAGTCGGTTTAATAGACTCAGGAGGATCAATTAAGCCCGTCTCATGATTATAGATCGGCTTCATAATTTGGTGACCTTCCTTCAGCGCCTTAATCTGCTCGTACATCAGATCAAAATTGTTGGCAGCTGGGTTCAGGGCTGTAATCCCTGTTTCTTTACGCTGGTAGCGATCCAGACTGTGGTAGTCGTCTAGGCAGATCACAGTCATTGAGTCTTCGCCAAATAAATCTGCCAAGCGGCGCAGGAAGGTGGATTTACCGCATCCTGAATCTCCGGCGACACCAATTAGAACCACACGGTCTGGCGTACTGATCATAAGTTTCCTCTAGAGAAATAAACGCTTTATCAACTTTGGATATTTTGAGCCAGCCTGCTCTTTTGGATATTTTGAGCCAGCCTGCTCTTACAGTCAGGATATTGCTGACTTCCCTAACTAGGCTGGAAGACAAGGCAAGTTATTAGTACTATCTCGGTATTTGGATTCTACCAAAAGGGGATCATCACTACAAGGGAAGACTAGAGACTTTTGTGAGGTATGTCGAATCTTTAATTAGCCTAAAATGATGCGATCGCCACATTCATTTACTAAATTGCCTTCTATGGTAATGAAGAGGAGTGTTTTTTTAATCGCTCCATGAGTTCGTGTCTCTGGAGACTGCCACAATGCTACGCTATTACCAATCAGCTTTTGACGAGCAAGATTCTCTATGAATTTGCCTTAGAAGCTTGACGGTAATTTTTTTAGACGGGTTAGGAGATAGGTTAACAAGCAATGTACAATCCCAGCGCAGTAGGCAGTGCTTCCAATACAGCTTATGGCAGCCGCCTTTTTATCTACGAAGTTGAAGGGTTACGGCAAACCCCACAAAGCGACAAGATGGATTATCCAATTCGGCGGAGTGGCAGCGTGTTGATCACTGTGCCCTACTCCCGCATGAATCAGGAAATGCAAAAGATTCTGCGCATGGGGGGTCGCATTGTCAGCATTCAGCCTGTCTCTACCGATAGCGTAGCGACTAATGGCAAAGTCTCTTCTGGCACTGATGTTTCTGGCACTAATATTTCTGGCACTGATATTTCTGGCACCAATGTTCAGCCCAAGTCAACAGAAGGAGCAAAGCCTGTGACCCAAGCCAAAGAAAAAGTATCTAAGGCAGATATTCCGGTTAATATCTATCGTCCCAATAGTCCTTATATTGGCAAATGTCTCTCGACTCAAGAAATGGTTCAAGAGGGCGGTATTGGGACTGTTAAGCACGTCAAGTTTGATATTTCTCAAGGAGATTTGACCTATCTTGAAGGTCAAAGTATTGGGATTATTCCCGATGGCGTTGATAGCAAAGGTAAGCCTAACAAAATTCGCCTTTACTCCATTGCTTCGACTCGCCACGGAGATGATGTTGACGACAAAACGGTGTCGCTATGCGTGCGTCAGTTGGAATATAAGAACGAAGCTGGAGAAACAATCTATGGCGTTTGTTCAACGTTCTTAACGCAGATGAAGCCTGGTGACGAAGTGAAAATCACAGGTCCAGTGGGTAAGGAAATGCTCTTGCCTGCTGATGAAGATGCCAACGTGATTATGATGGCAACGGGCACCGGGATTGCACCGTTCCGCGCTTATCTATGGCGGATGTTTAAGGAAAATGAGAGAGCGGCGAATCCTGATTATCAATTCAAAGGGTTTGCCTGGCTGATCTTTGGGGTAGCAACTACACCTAACCTTTTGTACAAGCAGGAGTTGGAAGAGTTGCAGGCTCAGTATCCTGACCACTTCCGGGTCACTTACGCGATTAGTCGTGAGCAGAAGAACCCTGAGGGCGGCAGGATGTATATTCAGCACCGAGTTGCCGAACATGCCCAAGAGATCTGGAATTTGGTGAAGAATGAGAAAACTCATACTTACATCTGCGGATTGAAGGGAATGGAGGATGGCATTGATGCGGCAATGGCGGGTGCTGCTGAGCCGGAAGGAGTTGTTTGGAAAGAGTATCAGCGATCGATTAAAGAGCGCTGGCACGTTGAGACTTACTAAACGTTCTGGCTTTTAGTCGGAAGAGTTCAAGTAAAAAAGGGAGGAGAGCGATCGGCTTTGCCGTTACCGTAAGGGTCGCTTTTCCTCTTTTTTTTCAATGATTTATTTGATGTGATGAAAACTTCAGAGCGTATAATCTGAACAGATTCTTTCGATGACTTGTTCAGCAGTGATCAATCGTTTGAGGACGACTTGCCCAATAGTGCTGTTAGTGGCGCTTTCGGTAGCAGGTTTGACTTCCAGCATGATAACTTCTTCTTCGACCTGATAGAGCCAAAGTTTTTCGTTGTTTTCGCTGATGTGGAGGTTGAGGCGATCGATCTCGGGTTTGCGTCTCCAAGAGGCTTCGTTCCAGAGTCCACCAAATTCCCAAACCCGACCCACATTCCAGCCTTCAGATAGGAAAAAATATTTCACAGATGATGTCTCGGTTGACTTCAATGATTATTATCTATTTTGATGTCATTAAGTGACTGGTTTAGGGTGAGGCGATCGGGAATGTTTAGGCTAACTTCAAAATTCACAGCAATTTCTTAAAAATGTTTAGTTGTTCCTCAGGATCAAACTGACCTACTCCATTCACAGGCTTCTCTTTTACAGACGAGTTGCCCTTACGAAGACCTACTGCAATATGCGAATGCTTTTCAATTTGACTCATCACTTGTTTAGCGCGTTGGATCACAGTAGCAGGCAATCCTGCTAAGCGTCCTGCTTCAATGCCATAGGATCGATCGGCACCGCCAGGGCGAACCTGGTGCAGAAAAATAATTTGATCAGGAAGTTCTTTAACCGTGACCTGATAGTTAGCAATATTGGGCTGAAGCGAAGCAAGCTCGTTGAGTTCGTGGTAATGGGTGGCAAAAATAGTTCGGGCAACAATGATCGTGGCAAGATGTTCTGCAACTGCCCAAGCGATCGATAATCCATCAAATGTGGCAGTTCCTCGACCAATTTCATCGAGCAGAACTAAGGATTGGGGCGTGGCGTGATTGAGGATATTAGCGGTTTCATTCATTTCTACCATAAAGGTGGATTGCCCAGTCGCCAGATCATCGACTGCACCCACGCGAGTAAAAATGCGATCGCACACCCCCAATTTCGCCGCTTTTGCAGGCACAAAGCTGCCGACTTGTGCCATTAGCTGAATTAAACCGACCTGCCGTAAATAGCAGCTTTTACCGCTAGCATTCGGCCCTGTAAGAATAATTAGATCAGGATTCTTCTGTTCACCTTCTCCTAACGCCGCCGAGTTAGGTACAAAGAAGCCAGCAGGAAGAGATTTCTCGACCACCGGATGCCGTCCATCAGTAATGCTGACCTCACGGGTTGAAGTTATTTGAGGACAGCAATAGCCTTGATAGATGGCAATTTCAGCAAAGGAGCAGAGGACATCAAGGGCAGCGATCGCCCCTGCCACCGCTCGAATTTGGTCGGCTTGTTCTGCCACTTCCAAACGGAGCGCCACAAAAATGTCATACTCTATTTTTCCTAAGTCATTGCGAGCAGTAAAGATTGCCGCCTCTCGCTCTTTTAGCTCTGTGGTCACATATCGCTCTTCATTGGTCAGCGTTTGTTTACGAGTATATCCGTCTGGAATTGTCTCTCCTGATTTGGCACGGGAAATGCTGATGAAGTAACCAAAAGTTTTGCTATAGCCGACTTTCAGACTCGGAATGCCCGTTCTTTGGCGCTCGGTAACTTCGAGTTGGGCAATCCATTGTTCATCAGTTTGGATTTGTTGGCGGAGGTCGTCTAGCTGGGAATTAACGCCAGGACGAATCAGGTTACCCTCGCTGAGGGTAAGGGGCGGCTCATCAACCAAGTGAGCTTTGAGACGTTTGCCCAAGTGCTCTAAAATCTCTGGAAAGGTTTGGAGAGCTTGAAGATAGGGCGACCCTTGCGGTATCTGCGAAGCAGCGCGCCCCGCAGCCGCCAATCCTGCTAATTCAGGTAGCTTGCTTAATGAGTCTGCCAATGCCACTAAATCACGAGCATTTGCCGTGCCCGACCCGGCTCGTCCTGTCAACCGCTCTAGATCATAAATCCGCTTCAGCAACTGCTGAAAATTTTGCCGCAAAGCCCCGTTTGTCACTAGTTCTTCGACAGTGTTTTGCCGCGCCTCAATACCCGAAATATCTAACAGCGGTTGTAACAGCCAGCGGCGCAATGCCCGTCCGCCCATTGCCGTGACGGTTTTATCTAACGACCACAGTAAGGAACCGTGATAAGTACCATCTCGCACCGTTTGCGTAATTTCTAAGTTGCGGCGGCTTTGGTGATCCAGTACTAAATATTCGCTCAGAGCGTAAGTAGAGAGCGGCTTGAGCAGAATTTTTCCATCTCGATGAGAGTCCTCCAAATACTCTAGCAATCCGCCAGCCGCCCGAACGGCAAGCGATAAATGCTCGCAGCCCAACCCTTCCAGCGATCGCACCTTAAACTTTTCCAACAATCGCGGACGAGCTTCGGACAAGGCAAAGGGCAGGTGCGATCGCAATGTATAGCAAAACTGGGTGGGCAAGCAGTCTGGAAAATCAGCAGAGCCGCGCATACCCTTGCTTTCACCGGGGCGCAACAATCCACCCAAATCAGGCGCGTTAGTCGGTATCAGGACTTCCGAAGGCTGAAGCCGCATGAGTTCTTGAGTTAGTAAATCCAGATCGCCAGATTGAGTGGTGAGAAATTCGCCCGTTGAGATATCCGCGATCGCCAATCCCCACTGATTCCCAGTAATCACAACTGCCGCCAAAAAGTTATTCCGACGGGCGTTCAACATTCCTTCTTCTAAGATTGTTCCTGGCGTAATGACTCGTGTAATTTCCCGTTGCACCAGCCGTCCCTGCGCATCTGCCGCATCTTCTACTTGGTCGCAAATTGCCACTGCGTAGCCCTTTTCCACCAGCAATGCACAGTAGCGATCGAGGGCATGGTGCGGAACACCTGCCAAAGGAACTTTACCCACTTCTTTACCGCCATCCTTTGCCGTTAAAACTAGCTCTAATTCCCGCGCTACTGTGATTGCATCTTGAAAAAATGTCTCGAAAAAATCTCCAACACGGTACAGCAGCAGGGCATGGGGATATTGATCCTTCATTTCGGCATAGTGCCGCAGCATCGGGGTCAGATCGTCGCGGTTGACCGAGCGATGATTAGCGTAGCGAACGGCGTGCTTAACAAGGCGATCGGGCAGATCGTTGGTCGGGGCTTGGAAATCCGTCATGGGAATAGGAAAGTGTTTTGCAGGCTGAATTAACTATTTTACTGCTCTAGGATGGTTGCTGTTGTCAAAGCATAGGGTGAGATTGCGATCGCCTTAGACTTTCAGACATCCTTTAAACCTAAGGCTGTTGCCGTTCCTGTAGTTGTATTCTCAACCGAGCTAACTCTTGCTCTGCCGCGTCCGCTCGTTGGCGCTCTTGCCCTGCTCGCTGGCGCTCCTCAACCACTTGTTCAGAACTCCAAAGCAGCAGATTTCCTGATTCATCCCACCACCGCAACCAGTGGGTTGTGATGCCTAGACGAGTCCCTTGCCAGCGCCCCAAGAACAACTTGACTTCAGGAATCCAGTAATGTCCTTGCGCATTAGGCGTTTGTCTAACGTACTGTCCGTTCTGAAGTTGCCGGACATCCAACAGTAATTCTTGAGGATCAAAAAGTACGTAAGTTGGAACCTTGAGGATGTGTTCGTAGAAATAGAGCTTGCCATAGGGAGGAGTCGATCGCACCGAATATTCTCCTCCATCGGTTTCCGACAAAAACTCCATGACAACTGCAACAGGTTCGCCTTCTAACGTTGGTGTGTAGCTGCGTCGCACCAAGTTTTGGGCGATCGGCAGCACTGTAGGCACAAACAGCCAATCGGGAGCTTTGACAACAGTTTTTTGATTAACAGTAGCAACCAAAGCAAAGTTAGAGGCTATGAGCATTTCGGGTTGAACTAATCCTGCTGAATCCAACGCATCAGTTAGAGCAGCCGCCAAGAAGGGTTGTTGAATATTTTCTGCGGGAAAATCGGACAATTTGTAATTTTTTGGAAAGGTTTCCCAAGTAATTTTTAGGGCGCTTGGCGTTGTTTGTAAAACCATTGGGGATTCCTCACGAACAGCCGTCAACTATAGTTCATCATAAGCCTTAGGAATGTAGCTAGAACATTTTTGGGCAGTATAGGGGGGAAAGTTAGCTATCCCAAAAAATCACAGAAGAAAGAGAGAATATTAAGAATCCAAGTATTGTTTAAGAGGTTTGTTTGGACATGAATTTAACGAGACTTATTATTCATGAATTTTTTGTCCGCTTATCACTTTATCTCTCAGGATAAAGTGTAAGTTCAATGTTAAGCAGAACAAGCCAATTCTGGCAAAAAATTTAGCTACTTATCACTCTAGTTAAAATTGCAAACCCTAAAATCTCTGGAGTTATCTTATCTATATGAACTATGCGACATATATCAAAAACTTCAAGAACAGAAAGATACCAGAAGCCATGGAAAGATTGCTTCAGTTAAGCAATAATCTGGATAATTTGTCAGAAGATTTGTGCTATGCGGGCATATACTTCAGCTTTGTAGAAGATTCTGATGAGTATCTAACGCTTTTGCTTGGCTACGAAAGTCAGCTTGTTGAATCTATACTTGGAATCGCCACAAACGGCGCAGGAGATTTGCTTGCCTTCTGGGTTTACGACGATCGAGATCTTGAAGATGCTCCAATTGTATTTGTTGGACATGAGGGAGATGCTTGTGTTATGGCAAACAATTTTAGTGAACTGCTTCCACTTCTGGTAAGTAGCGGAGATCTTCACCCTGATAATATTCCAGAACACCTAAACGAATTTAACGAATTTGACGGTGATAGCATCCTGGGTAAAATTACACTCAAAATGGAGGAAGATGGCTTTTATTCTCCTGGTACTCTTCAGGAGTTAATAGAGAGGAGGGAGGAGACAAAAATAGAACAAGCAGATTTTGCTACAAGGCTTGGTATTCAATTGCCCGAGAATCCTGCTGAGTTGATGCGAACTGCAATTGAAGCTCATCCCAATTTTGAGGAGTGGTTAAATCATCAAATATCAATCGAGAATCCTGATTATTTTAATTGATTAGTTATCCACTCATTATGCTTACTCGCTCGCAGGAATTGTCATCCTACGAGGCTCCTGCTTCCACTTCTGCTCAAGTTCAATGATTTACTTAAGCGATCGCCTTTACCCCTCTCTGAAAAACGAGCGATCGCCCAGGTTAAAATAGAAGGATAGTGAAGGGACACTCAAATGGCAACCAATACTTCTTTAGAGGAGCGACTGGCAGCAGTAGAAGCGGCGATCGCCGAGTTGCAGCAAGTTATAACGCCTCAACCAACCAACTGGCTGCAACCAGTTACAGGGTCTTTTAAGGATGAGCCGGCCTTTGAGGAAGTGCTGGCGTATGGTCGAGCAATTCGTCAGGGCGATGAGTCCATCCTTGAAACGCCAGACGAGTCATGAAGTATTTGTTGGATACGGATCATCTGAGCATCCTTCAGCGACAAGCTGGGCAGGACTACACTAACCTTTCGACCCGCATGGCGCATCAACCCTTATCTGACTTTGCTATACCGATTGTGACGTTTCACGAGCAAATGCTGGGTAGTAGCCACACTTATATCAATTGCTCTCGTAACCCAGATGACATGGTGAAGGGGTATGAAATGATGGCGCGACTCGTTCGTGACTTCAAAATGCTGCCTCTTGTATCCTTTGACGCAGGTGCAGCAACTGCGTTGAGTCAACTACAGTTGCAAAGGATTCAACCGGGAAAGATGGATGCCAGGATCGCTGCGATCGCCCTATCCCACGAATTAATTTTGTTAACGCGTAATTATCAAGATTTTAGTAAGGTGACAGGATTAGTGATCGAAGATTGGACAGCTTGAAACATTTTCACTAGCGCGATCGCCCCATCTAAATTACAGATCACAATACGATCGCTTTCACCTCATCCCCTTAAAACAAGCGATCGCCCAACTAGCTTTCATCTTGATATGTCAAAAACTATCATTTAGCGATTTCCTGCGCAAACCAAGCTGCGGCGCTGGTATTAGTGCCTTCATTCAGTTTCTGTAGAGTTTGTTCCAACAGAGCGATCGCCAATCCTTTCAACGCTACAGAATGCGTACAATCCTGATACTGTCCGTTCTCGTCTAACAAAAACGCAAACACCTGTCGTCCGCGCACATCAATCACCCAATATTCTGGAATGCCCAGTGCCGCGTAAAGATGCTTTTGTTCATCTAAATCTGACGCAAGGCTAGTGTCAGAAATTTCACCCACCAAATTTGGAACACACCATTTTGTCAAGTCAACACGACGAGGTTCTCCTTCTTGCCATTGCGGATAGTCTGCACCCACATCAAGCACCAAGTCAGGAGCACAGGCTTGAGTTTTGGGCTTCTCTAATAAACAGCGACCGAGCGAACTGTACGCTTCCTCAGAATGCTGAACTGCCCAAAACGCAAATAGCATAGTCAGCAAATCGCTAAACCCTGAATGATTAATCCCTTCTCCACCCATGTCTACCCACTGCCTCCCTCGATCAAACGCCAACTTCATCCGTTCTCGAATGGGAGCATCTCGCAACAGTTCATACTCTTCCCAAGTCGCGTTGTGCCACTGGCGGAGTGGCGGAATTTCTACTGGTGAATCGGTTCTAGAGATGGAGAGTGTCATCAGGCTTTGGAGAACGCTATTGATCAATTATGCCTCTCTTTGCCAAATCTTGATCGTTTCGTCAGCGCTGCCGCTCACTAGCAAATCTCCATCCGGGCTAAAGGCGATCGCATTCACACCCCAAGCGTGTCGCGTGGTGCAAATTCGTTCACTTGTCCGTATATTCCAAACCGTTAACGAGCCATCTTCACAACCGCTTGCAAAGTATTCATCATGAGGATCGATCGCCAAGCAATTAACCTGATCTTTCTGTGTTTCTAAAGCTTGTAATTGCTCACCCCGCGCTAAGTTCCAAATCTTAATCGTTTTATCTGCACTACCACTAATTAAAGTTTGCCAATCAGAAGTTATAGCGATCGTCTTTACTCGTTCTATATGCCCTGATAAGGTGTTCAAAAGACTGTTACTTTTTAAGTCCCAAAGAAATATTTTTTTATCATAGCTACTGCTGATCAAAGTGCGTCCATCAGCGCTAACAACTAATCCACTAATCCAATCTTGATGCTTAGCTAAACTATTAATTAATGATTGTTTTTCTAAACTCCACAGATGTATCACACCATCCCCACCGCCACTAATCAGTGTCCTCGTATCGTTCGTAATGGTGAGTGCTGAAATTCCCCATCCTGGTTCCTGTAGCGTGTTAATCAGTTTGTACGTATTCATATCCCATTCTTTAATCGTGCCATCATCGCTGCCGCTAAACAGCGTTGCTCCATCAGAACTGAAGGTGAGAGTACTAATCCGATCGCGGTGCCCCACGCTAGAAAATAGCGATCGCCCGATAAAGGTATGCAGTAGTTTTCCTTGGTCTAAATCCCAGAGTTTAATGGTGCGATCGGTGCTACCGCTTGCCAAAATTTGCCCTGATGGATGAATGGCGATTGCAGTAATACCGCCATTGTGTCCTAGCAGCGTTTGCGCCAATCGCCAGGGTTGATCGGCAGCAGGCGAGGTTTTCGAGTTTTCCGAAAGCGATCGCCTACCCAAATCTTGCAGCACATCAGCCGCAGTGCGATATCTTTGGCTAGTTGCCTTGCACAGCATTTTATTTAAAACTTGCCGGAACTGAACGCTAACAGATTTAGGTAGATACTGCTCCCAAACCCAGGCATCTTCACTGACAGAATAGAGATCAAACGGATGAATTCCTGTTAGCAAGTGAATGCAAGTAACACCCAAACTATAGATATCACTGGAAAACTCGCCCCTTCCCATTGCCTGCTCAGGAGCCACATATCCGGCGCTACCAATGACTGTCGCAGTACGAGCAAGAGCAGTTCCGGTCGCAAACTTTGATGCGCCAAAATCAACCAGTACATACCGTTCATTGGCATAGGGACGAATGATATTTTCGGGTTTAATGTCGCGGTGAATGACTTGGAAGCTGTGAATAAAGCTCAGAACGGGCAGCAAATCTTCCAATAACTCCCGCACTTCTGCTTCGGTAAAAACGCCTTCTTTTAGATCTTCCTCCAGGTTTTGCCCGTCAATAAATTCTTGCACCAAGTACTGAGCAGTGGGGGATTCGTAATGTGCTAGGAGTGCCGGAATTTGAGGATGTTGTCCTAGCTCATCAAGGCGATCGGCTTCTTGCCGAAATAATTCTACGGCTTTGGGGTTGATATTAGGCTGACGCGGCAACAGCAGCTTGATTACGCAGTAGGGCTTTCTAGCCTGTGTCTCATCCACTGCTAAATAGGTGCGACCAAACCCGCCTCGCCCAATGATTTCGATCGCCTTGTAGCGATCGTCTAACAACAGATAGCTGCCACAGTTCTGACAGTACTTAGAGTCGTCAGGGTTCTGCGGCTTGGGGCAAGCTGGATTGAGGCAATAGAGCATTATTTAAGTAGGAACAAGCTCGCCGGGACGAAGTTTCGCCCATTTCCCGGTTTCTTGCTTAAAGCTTTGGCAAGCCACCACATCCCACTCCATTTCAATGCCCTCGTCATGGGTGCGAATGTTGACGTTAATGGTGGGTTCGACTGCCTCAAAATCGGGTGATTCAGTCAAATGAGGCTGCTGATGTTGGTGTTCAACGGCGTTGTAAGTGGTGCAGCGATCGACATAATGACAATTGATACAAACACACATGGAAGTGTCCTCCGCGTTTGCAAGCTCTAGTTAAAAATGAGGGGGTTCTGTTACTTTATCTCAACTTCCATGAAAACAGGGGTGAACTGTGGAAGGCTGTTGCAAAATGAAAAAGAGCCTGGTCTGCATTTTTCTCCCAGTGCCCGATCGTTAGCAGCCCATAGAGTAAGTGCCCATGAAACGACAAATGACAAATGACAGCAAGCCATCTATCCTGAATGAGGCTCCATATCGTTTCGCTACCCGGATTCAAGCAAGTTGTTATTGAAGTACATCTGTCCCGATAAGTTGGCGCAAGTGCCAGAACTACCCGCTTCTCTATTTTCGCCACAGACTTGGCCCTTCAACCTCGAATGGTTGCCACGGGCAGCCTACTTAGTGGGCGGCAATGTCAGAGACGCTTTACTAGGTAGACATGCCGAGTATTTAGACCTAGATTTTGTTTTGCCTGAAGGCGCGGTTAAAACAGCAAAGGCGATCGCCCAGCATTATCACGCGGGGTTCGTTTTGCTGGATGCCGAACGGCAGATTGCCCGCGTCGTTTTTGAACATGCCACAGTAGACTTTGCCCAGCAGGTCGGCGATAGCCTAGAGGAAGATCTGTGGCGGCGCGACTTTACCGTCAATGCGATCGCCTACAATCCTCACACCGATCAACTCATCGACCCCTTGCAAGGCTACCGAGACTTGCAGCAAAAAACCATTCGGATGATCGCGTCTGCCAACCTCAAGGAAGACCCCTTGCGGCTCCTGCGCGCCTACCGTCAATCGGCACAGCTTGGCTTTGCCCTAGAATCCAAAACCCAGTCCACTATTCACCAACTGGCAAGCTTATTACAAAACATTGCCGCCGAGCGGGTGCAAGGCGAACTGAGCTATCTGATCAATTCTGCAAAAGGCACGATCGCCCTCACAAGAGCATGGGAGGATGGATTGTTTGCCCACTGGTTGCCCCATGCCACCGCCAACAGCCTGGCGCAGGTCGCAGCAATTGACCGGGCAGCGATCGCCCTTAAAGACTCATGGCACGAGTTAAAGCTGACAGGCTGGACAAAAGATCAGCAAAAAGGCACCCGAAGCTGGGCAAAAATTGCCAAACTCGCTTGCTTAGTTGATCCCGATCCTCAAATTGCCGAGTCAGAGCTATGGCATCTCAAGTACAGCCGCAGCGAAGTACAGGCAGTTTTAACGGTGATGCGTGCTGCGCAGATACCGCAAGGGTCGCTGCCAACCCATCTAAACCTGGCAGACCTATCCCTGCGAGAGCAGTACTTTCTCTTCCGAGGAGTTGGGGCGGCTTTTCCAGCCTGGGTGTTGGTGGCGATCGCGGTTGGCATAGAACTGGAGACAATTGAACTTTTGATTCAGCGTTTTCTCACGCTCAATGATCCAGTGGCGCACCCCGTGCCGCCTCTAACGGGTCGAGATTTAATGACAACTCTAAAACTTTCGCCAGGGCCGCAAATTGGGCAGTTGCTAGAAGCAGTTCAGTTAGCACAGGCAGAAGGACAAATTAATTCTCATCAACAAGCGCTAGACTTTGCCGTTAATTTTGCGAGTGATAATTTCGCATCGAGTAAAGTGTGATAAAGTAGACCGTCTGTGGGGTATGTTGGATTAAAAAAATCCAGCCCTCTAATCTTTCGTCCATATTTTTACTCTGCTCAAATCTGCAAAGGGGTTCAGAATGGCTAAACGCCGCAATCAAAAGAAAGAAAAAGCACTTCGCAACCAAGCTTACGCCCGCAAGTTCCGCAAACGTACTAACGTTGGTCGTTTTGGCAGAAGGCGCTATGGTAGCGGCAATGCCCAAGATGGTGACGATATGGAGCAAGAGAATAACAGAGAAGGGGCTGAGGCAACTGATCCCCAGTAGCCTATTGTCTCAGGCTTATTAAACTGCACCCCAATTAATATTAGAAAAGGGCAGATTCATGAATCTGCCCTTTTTTATGGTTTTAATTTTACGGGTTTTAAAAGGACTTGTCGGGCAAGCACTGACCAATCCACAAAGCGATCGCCTTAAAACCTTTCTGAACCGTATGAGTCTGGCTCAGGTGTAGGCTGAATCTCGCTAGAGCGAAGGGAGCGATCGCCCTGCCTAACATTCTGCTCTAAGCAGACAATTTGATTGCGTCCTCGCTCTTTGGCAGTATAGAGGGCGCGATCGCTAAGTTCAGTTAACATCGCAGACGATAGTTCCTGACTAGGCACCACAGTCGCGACCCCAAAACTTAACGAAATGGATGTCCCCCCGTCCAAGCCAGCTTGGGACAATTGCAGTTGTGCCACCGCTTCTTGAATACTGTGGGCAACGACAATGCCGCCTGAAGTATTGGTGTTCGGGAGGATAATAGCAAACTCTTCGTCGCCATAGCGAGCCGCCAAATCTCCCGGTCGTTTAGCCGTACGATTGAGGACAAGTGCCAATTGCCGCAAGCACTCATCCCCTGCCTGATGACCGTAGGTTTCGTTATAAAGCCTAAAGTGATCAACATCGCACAGAATTAGAGTCAGACTATTCTTTTCGCGTACAGCCCTTGCCCACTCTTGTTGTAGATGTGCCTCAAAGCAACGACGATTGGCGATTTGAGTTAAACCATCTAAGTTGGCTAGCCGCTCTAGCTCTTGGGTTGCCAGCCGGAGGCGGTGATTATCTCGAATGGTTTTGTCCAGAAGCAAGCTAATGATTAAACCCAGAAACAACCCAACAATAAAAATTAAGGTTGTTAATTGATTAAGCAGCCGTTCAGCTTCCTGATAATTTAAGCGAGAGGTTTCATCCATCCTCCAAACAGGTTGCTGGGTCGAGTCGACATTGCCCAACGCCCCTTGACGATTGGAGGCTGGAGCGATCGCAGGTTGCCCCACATTGATTTGGGCGCTTACAGCAGGGAGGCGAGTGCCAATTCCTGTCATAAGCGCCAGCAGCAGAATATTACTGGATAAGAAAACAGTCAAACGCTGATTCATGAATTGGGGTTCTGGTAGCCTCAGTCCGACCTTACTGGGGATCCGACCTTACTGGGGATTTGTAGGGAAGATGCATCCTGCTAAATAAAGTTGAGACGAACCTGTGAAGATTGTACTCGTAACCGCACAAAATTTCGCTTTCAATATTTAGCTCTTCTGCTCTGACAGCCATGCTTCTGCTTTCTGGCTAATTTGCTGCTGTTCTGATATGGGTATTTTATCCAGGTTCTTCAAAATGAAACTCATGCGCCCCTGAGAGGTCAGGCGATCGCGATGCCGTGCTAAGAAATCCCAGTAAAAGAAATTAAAGGGACAAGCGCGATCGCCCGTTCTTTCCTTGTAGTTGTAGCAACATCCCTTACAGTAATCACTCATTTTATTAATGTAATTAGCAGAAGCAGCATAGGGTTTAGATGCCAAAATTCCGCCATCTGCAAACTGTCCCATGCCAATAACGTTCGTTTGCATCACCCAATCATAGGCATCAATAAAGGCTGAATGAAACCAGTTTTCGATTGCCTGAGGCACAACTCCAGCAATTAGGGCAAAGTTACTCAGCACCATCAGCCGCTGAATGTGATGCCCGTATGCCATTGATTCCACCTGCTTCAAAGTCTGATGAAGACAGTTCATGTCTGTCTTGTCAGCATCCCAGTAAAATTCAGGCAAGGGTTGAGTGTGGTTAAACCAGTTAAGCTGAGAGTAGTCTTCGGCGACGTAGTGATACAGCCCATGCATGTACTCTCGCCAGCCTAGTATTTGCCGAATAAAGCCTTCAACGCTGTTGATGCCAAGACTTTTGTCATAAAATGCTTGCTCTGCTGCTCGAATCACCTCCAGAGGTTGCAGTAAGCCCAAGTTTAGGTAAGCAGACAACATCGCGTGCCAGAGAGTTTCTTCTCCGGTCATCATGGCATCTTGATAGGTGCCAAACCTGGGTAAGCGGGTTTGGATGAAGTGAGCTAAGACTTGCTGGGCTTGCGATCGCGTTACACCCCAGCGAAATGGCTCAATTTCTCCATAGGTGGAAAAGCTGCCGTGCTTTACTTCGTGTATCACACTCTGAGTCAGGTCATCTGGCTCAAACCAAAGTGCTTCAGGGGTTTCCAACCCTGTCTTAGGCGGCTGCCGATTTTCTTTATCAAAATTCCACTGCCCGCCAACGGGCTGCCTACCCTCCATTAATATTTGAAATCGCTGCCGCCCTTCTCGATAGAAATACTCCATTACCAGGCTTTTGCGCCCTCCTGTCCATTGCCGAAATTCAGCGGTTGTCCAGAGAAAACGGTTATTGGCAGTCAGGATAATCTCACAGGGCAAATCGAGAGACTGAATGAGTTCGGCGAAAGGGCGATCGCTGGGTTCCATCACCCGCAGTTGTGTAATGCCTTCTGCTCTAACCCAGTCTTGCAGGGGTTGTTCAAAAGCTTCTGCCGTCTTGTAAGTTACTCTGCTGCCCTCATGTCGCAGTTCTTGAGCAAAATGCCGCATTGCCGACCATACCAGAACTAGCTTCTGCTGATGATAAGGGCGCTCCCGGACATGTTGCCATGACTCAATCAAAATGATGGGAGTTTGGCTTAAAGAGTTTGGGCAGCCCTGAATAGCTGATTGTCCCATCCAAAGCTGATCCCCTAGAATCCAAATGCCAGTTGTCATGGTGATTATGCCTTGAGAAAAACCGTAGCGCAGCTTGACGGCGATCGCTCTGCTCTACTGAACCACAGCTATGCCAAAAATGTAAGAGCTTCTTCTTTATTTACTCCAGGAAGTAAGGTAAGCCTTGACTCTACGTATAAATTCTTAAGTCTACGTATAAACTACATCTAAGCTCTATCGGTTCATGAAGATATTTCTATCCAACTAGACGCTCTAGATTGAAAGGGCGATCGCTCCTCTACAATCTTAAAAACCTTCTAATGGTTGGAGCGCAACGCTTTGTCAAAAGTATAGTTTACCTCTAGGCATTAAATCTCTAGGCATAAATTGGGTGTAAAAAATCAATATTTGCCTCAGTAAGCTCTCAGTGCTACCATGCAACAGTAAGAATTAAACATCTTCATGAATTTTTTATAAGTTCATCAAGAATCGTCAGGATCAGTCAAAATTTCATTGAATGAGTGGCTTTAGAGAGTTGTCAAAAGCGATCGGGCGAGTCTTCTAAGGCTTCTATTTAGAATAAGGTTCTAAATCCCGGTTGCATCTCGGTCTATTTATCGCAGAGGATCGGCTGAAGTCAATAAGCTTAAATTTCTTCCTCAGAGAACTTAGAGAAGCTATTCAAAACGACAGGGTGTTACTTTTCTTAATCTCTTTCTAAAATAGTTACCCATAATCGTAAATTTTTAGCCTTGATTTCAGACTCTTGTCTATTGCTATCTATGAGATGTACCCCTCAAAATATGAAGCAAGTATCTGTCATCATTCCGCTTTACGGCGTTGAGAAGTACGTTTCTGCAACTGTACAATCTGTTCTAGCCCAAACCCACGAAAACTTTGAGCTAATTTTGGTTGATGACGGTTCGCCCGATCGCAGCGTCGAAATTTGCCGTCGATTCACTGATCCTCGCGTCAAGATTTTACGGCAAGAAAACCAAGGACCCGCCGCTGCCCGCAACTTCGGCATTCGCCATGCTAAAGGCGACTACATCGCGTTTCTAGACGGGGATGATCTCTGGCTCCCCGATAAACTGATGAAGCATATTGAGCATCTAGAAAATAGCCCAGAGGTCGGCGTTAGCTTCTGCCGCTCGGCGTTGATTGATGAAGCAGGTGAACTGCTTGGCATTTATCAACTCTCTAACCTCGAAGACATTACCCTACTCGATTTACTTTGTCGTACTCCCATTGGCAACGGCTCGGTGCCTGTCATGCGTCGAGAATTGTTTGATGCGATCGAGTTCGACAGTCCCTTTGAGGCAGATCCCTCTTACTTCAACCCCGATCGCCGCCTCCACCCTTCTGAAGATGTAGAATGCTGGGTGCGCATTGCCCTGACGACCCACTGGCAAATCGCTGGCATTCCTGAAGCATTAACTTTGTATCGGGTCAACTCTAATGGATGTTCTGCCAAACTTTTGAAAAAGCTAAGCTCTTGGGAGCAAATGCTAGAGCAGGTTCATACCTATGCGGCTCAGCAAATTAAACCCTGCAAAGCAGCAGCGATGGCTTATCAATATCGCCACTTGGCGCGGCGGGCAGTCACGTTGAGAGATGGAGCGATCGCCCTAGACCTGGGTTTTCGGGCAATTGCCGCCTATCCTCAAATTCTCATTGAGCAACCTCGGCGCACCTTACTCACCCTAGCAGCAGCGGCTCTAGTACAAATCTTGCCCCTCAACTTCTATCGCCAGTTTGAAGCTCAAGCCCTCAAAATTGCGGGTGCCTCACAAAAACAGCAAATTTCTAAAGAGGCGTTCTAGCGATCGTTCTGCCCCGATGAGATAGGTACTGAGCCATCCTATCCCGTAAAATAATGAGGTCAACGACATGACTTCAATCTATGACTCATTCCACTGACATTACGACCCTTGCCCGCTGGATGGCATCGGATTTTAGCAACCAAGAGCAAGCGTTTGAAAACCCGCCATTTTTCGCTCACATTCGCGTTTGTATGCGCCCTTTGCCGCTGGAGTTGTTAGGAGGGGTGAGTTTGTTTTTAGAACAAGCCTATGATTACGAGCTTAATCATCCCTACCGGATGCGGATTTTGAAGCTAGTCGTCGTTGGCGACCCTAGCAGTAACGGCGAAGCAGCGCGCATTATTATTGAAAACTACACGGTCAAAAAAGAGGAAACCTACTACGGTTCATCTCGTGATATTTCTCGCCTACAAGCGCTAACGCCTGACCAAATTGAAAAAATGCCTGGTTGCGATATGTTGGTGGAATGGACAGGCAGCAGCTTTAAGGGCGTTGTAGAGCCGGGTAAAGCCTGTATGGTATTTCGCAAAGGGCAAGAGACTTATCTAGATAACGAATTTGAAATTACTGAGACAACCTTCATGAGCATGGATCGGGGACGCGATCCAAAAACCGATGAAGTGGTTTGGGGTTCAGTGGCAGGCCCTTTCCAGTTTTCTCGGTGGGCAAGTTTTGCCGATGAAGTGAAAGTCTAAAGAAGTGAAGCTTTAAAACGGAGAGGGGGGGATTCGAACCCCCGTTGAGTTACCCCAAACCTGATTTCGAGTCAAGCGCATTCAACCACTCTGCCACCTCTCCGTCAGCTATTGTACTCCATGAGGAGAAAGATACTTTAGCTAAATAAAGAAACCTCTCTAAGCCCGAGAGACGCGATACGCACAACGCCGATCGCCCGCCAAAATATGCTCTACTCGCTCTACAGTTACCTCTTTGCCCAAAACCGCCCGAAAAACCTCCAATTCTGCCCCACATAGCTTCTGACAAGTCTGCGCCGCCGCATAGATAGGGCAATGGTTTTCGACCAATAACAAATCGCCCTCAGGCAATTCAATGACTTCTGCCATATAGCCTTCCTGCGTTCGCAACTGAGCGATCGCCCAGACTCTCTGTTGCCACGTTGCAGTTTCTGCCACTTTTGCCCGATAGGTTTGCACCTGCCGCTGGCTGCGCTCTGCCACCAACCGATCTAGCCCAGCATCGCCAAAAACACTTTCTACACTTTTCAGCAAATCAACCATTAAGTCGGCATGGCTATTGGGAAAGCGATCGCCCGCTTGCTTTGTCAGTTGCCATAGCTTCACCGGACGACCCAACGGTCGCCGTTCCTCCTCATAGGTCACCCAGCGTTCGGCTTGCAAAGTTTGCAGATGTTGACGAATTGCCATAGGCGAGACCTGTACCTGTTCAGCAATCGCTGTAGCCGTCTGCGCGCCCTGCATTTTGAGCAAATGCAAAATCCGATCTTTAACTTTTTGTTTCGCATCCTCTATCAATTCTTACTGTTCCTGCTGCGTTGCTGCATTAAAATTCTGTGGCGCTAAAACTGATATCGTTTGTCCCTTAGCCAAATTGCTGTTGGAACTGCATTTCCGCCTACTCCTACTTTAGCCTCAACTACAAATGCTGGCTTAGAAGATTCTCCCTGTGCCTGATTAATTTGATTAATTTGCTGATTAATGTCATCTCGCTGATCTTCAGGAATAAAGTAAATCTCCAGCCCATAGCGGATGCGCCCTTGGCGATCGCTCCCGCGCAACGCCACTTGATTAGTAGGTAAATTATTAGGACGCTGGCTAGCAACTGCCACCGCCTTCCAAGCTTGCGGCGGACGACTGCTGGGATTAGCCGGAGCTTGTAAAACTACATAAAACTCGTTACTAACTGCATCACCACTTAACGGGTCACGTTTTGGTTGCTTCGCCTCAACGTTTTGCCATCCTGGTAATTTTGCCAGGTTTTGCACATTAGAAATATCATAGGCAAGCGTCACAGAATAACCCTGAAGGAGGCTGTACGGATCAACGGGAGCGGTTTGCAATACGAGCGATCGCCCATTCATTTGCGTGTAGAATGCCTGCGCCGGAACCGCCAAAATTAGAACAATTTGAAGTGCCAAAACGATCCAAAACCGTAAACTTAATGAGTTGCGCATGGCTTACTCCTCCGGAGCAATTCTAAGGATACGGACGTAGCGTTCAAACCAAAGCCCAATGACAATTACGCCAACGCCACAGAGCAGGAATACGACAGACTTGAGCAGCAACGCAGTTTCGTATTCCAACAAGCGGCTGAGAATTTGTAGCGTTACCAGCGTTAGTCCGCTCCAAAAAATGCGGCGTTGCCCGTCGGCTAAGCCATCTCGCATGAATGCTACAGCCAGGAGAAACAACAGAACGTTAGACAGAAATGTGGCGATCGCGACAATTGGGGCAACATGCCAATGCCAAAAAGTCATGGCGGCAATCACTCCCAAGAAACCTAGCATCATGCCATCACTTTGGCTCAACCCCCACCTGTCTGTACGCCGGGGACGCGCCAGATAAAGCCATTGCACCACCGTCAGACTCACAAAAAAGAGCAGGTTAGCATCCCACCATAATGACCATCCCTCCGTCATCAGACGATCTACTTGGGCTGGACGAGAGGTCAGATCTAGATTATGTTCCCAAGCGTAATGAAAGGATGAACTGTAAGTCAGTACCGTCAGGAACAGCAGTGATAAACCTTGGGCGATCGGGCGAAAATACTGCGTTTCTAAATCAACCTCTGACTGCGGAGTAAAGCGTGCAAAGAACCGTTGCCAGAGCCTATCGTCATAGCTCCAAAGAATCGCAGGCGGCAGTGTGAAGATCAAGACCCACCCAACTCCTATGGAATTAAAGTGAAAAGCTGTTTCACTAAACCGAGAAAGCGTTCCTTCCAACGCCGAGAGAAACGCGATCGCCCCCAACCCAAACACCCATTTTGAGCGACACCAATAAGCCAAAGGAACAAATGATAATCCTGCAATCAACGGCATGTAATGCATAACCCAACGCACCGTATCAGAAGGTGAATTATTCCAGTCCCAACCCGACACCCCAATCCAATAGCCAATCCCTGTCAGCAAAATTGCCAGCATCCCTAAAGAAGTCAATCGCAATCCATACGCCATTCCCAACACCGCCAAGCCCCAAATAATGCATAGGTCAGCGCTAGAGCCATTAATGTGAAACATCTGCCCCATCAGCGCCAGGTTTGCCCCCAAAATGAGTGCCCCTAACAGCAATAATCCTTGCCCTAACCGCTGTCGCCCGCTTTCCTGGCGATCGGGCAAAGGCGGCTGGTTCCAAAGGTAAAAGCCCGTCACATTTACGCCCACAAACAACAGCAGCAGCAGTAATAGCTTTAATTCACGCGGAATAGCCTGCCAGTTCGCTGCAACAAACGTGATTACTCCCAGCCCCAAAAGAACGCTACCAATTCCCAAAACGACCGTAACGAAGCGATCGCGCGCCATTCCATCCAACTGGGCGAACTCATACCGCTCTGCTAATTGCCGAGCCTGTTCTGCACTAATTATTCCTTGCGATCGCCACCGTTCAACCTCATCCCGCAACTGCTCCCGAAACTTATCTGAAGCCATCTTGACCTCCCCTCAGGGAACTGTTTTTAAACTATGGTGTCTTATGCTGGCAAAACTTTCAGACAAGAAATGTGACAGATCCCAAAGCGGCGATCTGACTTTTATCTCTATCCCTCTTGACCATTAAATCTTGCTCAGAACGTAGAGAAGCCAGAACAGAATAATGATGAAGTTTCTAGAGAATCTTGAATGCGTTGAAACAAAACTGTAGAAAGTGACGTTACCGTACTAAGGAACCAAAAACATCTGTTAGAAATTCTCAAGGCAGCCAGTGCGATGCTGCTAATCTAAGGTATCTCTCGCCAAGAATCTATCGATATTTAAAAAATTGCTATGAGAAAGTTAGAGCGCAGCAATACTAATAAACCTAATTCAGAGCAGATTAAGGCTCATAACCAAGGTCGCATCCAGGCGGAGAACGATCGCTTAAACCAACAGCACAATCAGCTTTGGCAGCAGATCGAAGAAAAAGATGTTGAAACCTTGAGGCTTCAGCAAGAGGTGGAACAGACCTCAGCTTTAGTCCGCCAAGAACAGCAAGAGAAAAAAGGAATTCTCCATAAGTTAATGGAAGCGATCGCTTCTAAAAAGGACGCGATCGCCTCTCGAAACTCGATGCGCGGCAGATTGGGCAACATGACAGCCCAACGCAACAAAGCCCAAGAGCAACTCAAACTCACAATGGACAAACTGGTAGAAGCCAATCAACAAGTCAGCGCCATCCAGCAAGAGTACGACCAAGACATGGAAGAAATGGCAAAGGCATACCAAGAAATGAGTCCAACCCAGCGCAGCAGCTTGTCACCCAAGCTAAAACATCTTCTAGATCAAGTCGCAAAAGATTATGAGGAATAAAGCCATGAGAACCAGAGCAGAACGAAATCGAGGGTTTGAATCGGTTAAACAAAACTTATTTGATGCTGGAGTTGCGGTTCTAAACGCAGCCGAAGCTCAGGAGCAATTATTTGATGCCTCGGTTAAGGCTTTAGCAGAGGCAGTCGGTATTGAGACAGAAGAGTCTCCTAAGGTTTTAGCAGAGGCGATCGGGGTTGAGGCAGAAGATTCTACTGAAATTGAGTCCAATACAGACAGCCCATCTAAGCATTCCATCGTTGAGAAACTGATGGTGCAACGGCAAAAAGCTGAAGCTGCCGGAGACTTTGATAGTTATATTGATGCCGAACAAAAGCTACAAACTCTGGATGAACTGGAGGTTGTGAGGTTAGAGCGAGAGGCGCGGAAGTTAGAGGCACAGATCAGGATTGAAAATGCTCAGAAGCAACTGAGCTTCCTTTCCCAAGCTCCACCTTCCTTTACTCCTAAGCCTATCTCTACACCCAAAACGCCAGAGGTTTGGACTGAAGGAAAACTGAAGGAAAAATTTAAGATGCTCGACAACGTGCGCAAAGAATTCAGCGTAAAAGCAAAAACTTGGAAAGAAGCAGTTGCTCTAGTCAATCAAAGAGAAAATTGAAGGCAGGATTGAGATCCTGATCATCCAACTGAAAAACAGCGGATTGTTGAAGGCTATTTCCGCAATGTGCCTTCAATGCTTATGATGATCTTCATGTCCCTGATTTTCTGCTGATACCAATGCCAAAATTTGCTAACACTCGCGCATGGGAACAGGCTGAACTGCTGATGCAGCCTACCTTTATCCGCGTGATTGATAACATCGGCAAGCAGCTCGAAACTTCCCATTGGAAAGGCACTTACCAAGAAGTCCAGATGTGGGCAGATGGTATTTCAGAAGCCACTAAAACCCAAGTGCTAGAGCTACGGCAACAGCTTGAAACTTCTGCTCCCGAAGACTTAGAAGAGATTCAAGAAGCCTTAGTTCGTCTCCCTAGCCCCCATCCTGGCTATCTGCTTTGCTTACAGTACCAGGGTCGCCAAATTACTGTAGATATTTGGCAACTCTGCTACCAAATTTGTTTTCGCAACTATAGCCCTGTCCTCAATGCCATGGACACGGATTTGATCGTCGAAATCGATACCACCCTAATTGATGAGACAGGCGATGTCGATTGGCAAAAGCTGGATGTTAAAACAAAGCAGTTGATTGGGCAAATCTTTAACAGTTTTTCCGGTGCAACCGCAACCGAAGAACCCTGAGAAAAGCTGCTCTTGGCGAAGATGCCTATCGCAGATGCTGTCGCAGTTTATAGAATTTGCTGCTCAAGCGTACCCAATTTGTTAGGGCGATCGCTTGCCCTGTTAGGGTTCGTTTTTCTGCTTGTGGCTGTACCAAAGGGGGCTGCATCTGGGGCATTTTGTACCGGCTTAACGCAAAGCTGGCCCCGTCAAACATCGAAACCATCACAAACGCAGTCATCAATAGGTAACTAATTTTCATATATGCCTAACAACGTTCTTGCCTAAGAATCTTGACTGAAGATGCTCTATCTCATTCATATCGGTTATCTCACTCTCTTTCATGCAAACTGTTCCACTGCCCCATGCGGCACATCGATCACGCTTGTAAGCCAGTAAAATGAACATACCTACCTTTTTTAAGCACCTATGACTCAGCCATTACAAGACCTCCAAGCAGAAGCAGGTGCAATCTTCATAAACAACATACCCGCTCATTTTGGTAATGATGCCGCAGTTATGGAGCAAATTACAGTTGGCAAAGTGGGTCTATGCGATCGCACCCATTGGGGCAGAATTCAAATGACTGGGGACGATCGCCTCCGCTTTCTCCATAATCAAACCACCAACGACTTTAATATTCTCAAGTCAGGTCAAGGCTGCGACACTGTATTTGTTACTTCCACAGGACGCACGATTGATCTTGCCACCGCCTACGTCACTGAAGATGCGGTTCTGCTCCTCGTATCACCCGGCTACAATCAGCGATTGATGGAATGGATGGATCGCTTTATCTTCTTTGCTGACAAGGTGGAGCTACAAGATATTACAGAATCGACCGTTGCTTTTAGCTTGCTAGGAGAGGGGCTGACGGACGCATTGGGCATGGGAGCGATCGCCCAGCAGCCTTATGCCAGTCATCAACTCATGGCGATCGGTGGGGTGGAAGTCCGAGTGGCAGTCGGCAGCGGTCTAACCACTCCTGGCTACACCCTCATTGCTGCTGTCAATGATGCTGCCCAACTCTGGCAAACCCTTGCAGCAGCAGGCGCACAGCCCTTTGGCACTCAAGCCTGGGAGGAACTCCGCATTCAGCAAGGTCGCCCCGCCGCTGGGCAAGAACTTACCGACGCTGTAAACCCTTTGGAAGCTGGCTTGTGGCAAACGATTTCCCTTAGCAAGGGCTGCTACATTGGTCAGGAAACGATCGCCCGGCTCCACTCCTATCGGGGCGTTAAACAACAGCTTTGGGGCATCAAAATGAACGCCGCTGCCGAAGTTGATAGCTCCATCACAGAGGGTGAAGAAAAAATTGGCAAACTCACAAGCTGCACCCAAACCGCCACCGGACACTTTGGACTGGCATACATCCGCACCAAAGCTGTCACACCTGGACTTAAAGTGACCATTGGCGCAGTTGAAGGCGAACTCGTAGCAGTGCCATTCGTCACTCATGAGTACCCTTAACTCGCCCGTCTGGCGCTTTATTCCGTGCCTTGAAGCACCAGGGAATATTCAAATGGCGCTAGATCTGTGGCTATTTAACCAGCACTGTTTAGGCTTGCATCCTCCCACACTAAGGTTCTACACCTGGTCACCTGTCGCTATTTCCCTGGGCTATCACCAGTCAAAATTTCCTAACTTCTGGCAGCAGTTGAGTTGGAATAACCAGCCTATTGAGATTATCCGTCGTCCGAGTGGCGGACGCGCAGTTCTTCATCAAGACGACTTAACTTATGCAGTAATTGCATCGGGGTTCGCGGCAAGTCGGGCAGAGGCTTACCGCGAGATTTGTCAGTTCTTGATTGAAGGATGGCGATCGCTCTCTATCTCGCTGGAATATGGTCAAGCTAAGCGCGGCTACATCCATAACCCTAACTGTTTTGGCACTGCCACAGCCGCCGATCTAATGACTTCTAACAATAGTAAGTTCATCGGGAGCGCCCAGCTTCGCCGCAATTCAGCCATTTTGCAGCATGGCTCTATGCGCCTTAACCCTGATCCTACACTTTTTCAACAAGTCTTTGAGCAACCTCTTGAACCTGTTCTCGACCTAAAAATTCCGACTCAAACTATCATCAATGTGCTCACAGCTTCAGCCTCTCAATGTTTTAGAATTCAATTAATTAATCAACCTTTATCTAATGAAGAATGGCACGAAGTCAACGCCTTAGCGCTACGCTCATGCCATTCTAATCGAACTTAAAGATGCACCCTAATCAAGCATAAAGTCTCTAGATAAACAAGAAGTCAGCCGCGTTGATCAGAGCCTTATTAACACCCTTTAAGGTTGCAATATCTTGATCGCCCACACTAATAATAGTGCTGCCATTCTTTTGAGAAATATCTAGATCGCTAAAGTCAACTTTGCCCAGAACTACGATGCGATCGAAGCTATTTTTGAAGTCCTTAATGATGTCGTTACCACCATTGATTTCAACCACAAAGCGATCGTTTCCAGCTCCACCAATTAACTCATCAATGCCTTTCCCACCGATAAGCGTATCATTACCTTTACCACCATCCAAAGTATCATCACCAAAAAGACCAGCGAGAACATCATTACCCACTAAACCTCTGAGTAAATCGCCACCGCCACCACCGTTTAGCAGGTCATCGCCCACTTGCCCTAGCAACTTGTCAACACCATCTCCGCCGCGCATGAAATCGTTGCTTGCCAAACCTTTCAGCACTGTTCCGGCAATCCCGCCAACACCGCCAAACAGCAAATTATTCACAACAAAGTCTTGCAAAAGACCCGAGCTACCCAAAGAATTTAGCACAGAGCCAATGCCACCGAGCAAATCAACATTGCCGGAATTGTCGACTGCATCAAAAGCGTCAATGACTTCGATAAAATCATCAACTTTTACACCAGTAAACATGGGGAATGCAGTATCACTCAGTCCTCTAAATAAGCTGCCCAGCTTAATCCCTTGCAATAAATCAACGTTGCCCACATCACTGAACAACTTATCGACCTTAAAATCTTTTCCAGTGACGTTGCTGAAAAAGCTGCTAACGCCTCTAAAGAAATCACCGAAGTCAATTTTATCCAGCTTGATGTTGCTAAAGTTAACTTTGCTAAGTCCGTTGAAGAAATCGCCTAAATCTGAATTTCCTACAACTTTGTTGCTATTAGTGCTCAGTCCAAAAATGTCACCTAAGTCCAACTGCCCAAAGGCTTTTTTATTGTTTAGGTCTGTGATCAAATCTTTAATATCAAGAGCCAAGCTAGAGCTAGATGCCATAATTTAATTCCTCAACTTCTCAAGTAACCGAGTTTTCTTTCGCAACGAGGTGCTGTTATTCCAAGTAAGACAGAAGGATCAAAGAATACGTTCCCGAAAGTATCCAGTTTTATGAGTGACACGCTTTTTCCGGAACATAAACAGCAGACATCCTGCCTTTAAGCCAAATAATTAGACTTAAAAAACCATCCACTTTTCCAACCGACCTTAAGGACTACGCTTGCAGGGACACTTTCTTACCGGGACACTTTACAGAAGAGACAATAGGCAACAGGGGCATCAGTCTTCGACTCGCCGCAGCGTCGGCAGCACATACCCCCCTAAGCCAATTAAAACTAGAGTCATAGAGGTCAGAATATATAGAAGTGAAATGCCTGCTCCTGCACCCGTCCCGACAATGGCGTGAAATAAGGAAGTAAGCCTGTTGTTTTGTTGTAAAGCGGGTTCAAATACACGATCGGCGAGCGGCCCAGCAATTAATAGGGCGATCGCACTGACACTCTGCACCACGAGCGCGTTTGCCGCAAACACTCGCCCCTGAATTTCTGGCGCAATTTTTTCCATCCAGATCGCGGTTTCCGAACTGCCCAACAGTGGAAAGTTTAAAGATGAGCAGAACTGAGCCGGAATCCAAACTAGCGGAACTTGCCCGAAACCAAAGACTGTTTTACTTAAACCCGCCCCCATAAACCCAGCCAGCATTCCGTGAATTCGTCGTTTGGTTCCACCCCAGGCGCTGAGAATAATTGCGCCAGTCACACCTCCAATTCCGGCGGCTGAAGCAACGCTTGCCAAAACTTGAGCACTGCCATTCGTGCGAGCCAGAATCATCGGGTCGTATACGGCTTCACCCAGGTCATGAGCAAACCAGAAGAGAGTGGTAATGATTAACAGAGAGCGCAAGCCAGGCTGGGTAAACACATAGCGAATGCCAAAAGTCAGCTTTTGCGTAATGGTTTCTGAATCTGTTTCTGGATTTGGCTGCGGCTGAGGAATATGAACGAGGAGGAGGGTGGCGATCGCCATTCCAAAGGTGACCAAATCAATCAGCAATATCCCCAAAAAACCAACGAATGGATACAGAACTCCAGCCAGGGCAGGGGCAACGATCGCAGACCCGTAATGAATCGCAGAATCCATGCTGTTGGCACGAGTGTAATGCTGCTTGGGTACAATAAGAGTAATGGAGGTAGAGTAGGCTAAGCTCTGAATTTGTCCGAATCCTCCGCTGATGGCTGCTAGAAGGTACAAATGCCAGATTTGCAGACTATCGGCAAGATAAAGTAATCCGATAACCAGGGTTGAGAGAGCGGCGATCGCATCGCCTAACATCATTAAGTGCTTGCGATTGTAGCGATCGACAATAAGTCCAGCAACGAGTGAAATGGGGATGCGGGGAAGCTGTGAAAAGAAGCCCACCAGAGCTAGAGCCGTTGCTGATTTAGTGAGATGCCATGCCCAGAGGATGAGGGCAAATTCGGTCATATAGCTGCCAATCGTAGATACTAATTGACCAAACCAGACAATGGTGAATGTACGCACAGATAAACTTTCTAATTCTCAATGTTGAAGTATTCGTGATTCGTTAGATTCGATGGAGCAATTGTGACTCATTAGCGTGCCGAGACTGATTTGGTATTCAGCAGCATCTCCCGAACCTGCGCAATAACTAGCTCGGCAGCGATCGCTCCCTGAATCCGGCTCCACAGATGATAATCGACAAAATAGACTTGATCGTTCTGATAGGCTGGAAGCGATCGTAAAACGGAATTGCCTTCCCATACCGATTTCACCTGGTCAACTTGGCTGTCTCCACTTGCCATCACAATGATCAAATCAGGTCTAAGTTGGGGCAGCGTTTCCAGGGAGATTACAATTTCTCCATTTGTTTCGCTTAACTCATTCGGAACTAAAAGTTCAAAGCCTAGATCTTCTAAAATTGCTCCTGCAAATGTTTTATGATTAAAAATACCAACATCATCTAACCCGGTCATTGACAACAGTAAAACGTTTTGGCGACCCGTTTGTATTAATTCATTTTTTGTAGAAATTACGTTTCTATTGTATGCGTCGATCGCCTGCTGAGCTTGCGTTTCCCGATCGAGAATTTGTCCTAAAAGCAGTAAGCTATCCTGCCATTGCTTGGGAGAAGTCCAGTCGTCAATTGGGATCAGCGTCGGTGCCAGTTGAGAAAAGTTTTTGTATTGTGATTCGTCTAAATACCCGCTAAGAATTAGATCAGGTTTTAGCCCTAGCATGGTTTCTAGAGACGGAGTTTGCCATGTACCTACATGAGTGGGTGAAGAACGCAGGCGATCGCCCAAATACTTTACGCCGTTGACCGATTGCCCTAATTTGGGGTTGCCCACTAAAGCGCGGCTGTCTTCAGAGTAGCCAATGGGTTGAATGTTTAGAGAGAGCAGTAAATCCAGGGCATGGGGATCAAGTGCAATGATGCGCTGAGGTTGTTCACATAGCTCAGTTTTTCCCCAGGCATGGTTCACGACTTTGCAAGCCGGATCGGTATTGCTAGCTTGAACGGACAAAGACGATGTCGGTTGATTAGTTTCAGGAATTTGAAAATGACAGGCAGAGAGTGTAGAGAATAGGAGAACGAGGAGCGATCGCCAACGAATTAAAGCGGGTGAGTTCATAAAGAAACATCAAGTAGGTTGACCGTCATTCACCAGATATTTAACTAAATCATCAATAACCGCGTCCGCAGCCAGAGGATTTCCGCCTCTCCAGGTTGGGTAATTGACGGGGTATACTTGATTCTGCTGAACGGCTCTCAGGTTCTTCCACAAAGGGTTCTGCTTTAGTTCTGCTAATTTCTGAATGGATTTTTCACCGTCTGTTGCAACAAACAGAATGTCTCCATCAATATCAATTAGCCGTTCTTCTGAAAGCAGCGTAATTCCTCCTTCAATCGGAACGGCTTGACTAGGCGGGCGACGTATCCCGGCATCGGCTAGAATGCCACCGTTAAATGAATTCTTCAAGTCAATGTCGATCGTGCCGCAGCAGATATGAACAAAAGAAACTTCTGAATCTTGAAGCCGATTTCCTAAAGATGTTTTTAGAGAGGCAATTCGCTGGTTATACTCTGCCCACACTTGCTTGGCTTCCTCATTTTTGTTTAGTACCTTAGCAACGAAATTGAAGTGGTTTCGCCAAGACGGATATCCCTCCCAGTTATCTACAACAGTTGGTGCAATTTTAGAAAGTTGATTGTAGGTCGCTTCACTAGAATATTTGGTGCCAATGATTAGGTCGGGCTTCAATGCCAATATTTTTTCGAGATTGGGCTGCCCTTCCTTGCCAAGACTCTGAATTGATTCCAGATGTTTTGCCAAATAGGGAGGCGGATCGTCAAAGTAGACAATTGAAGCGATCGGCTTAACGCCCAGTGCCATTGCATCACCCAGCGTTGGAATGCCCAAGACAATGACTCGCTGAGGTCGATTAGGGACACAGGTTTCCCCTAGAGCGTGCTGAATCATTCGACAGTCACCCTCAGAGGGAGAAGGAGCGACTTGAGCCGATCGCCCGCTACAGGCTGAGACAACGCTCAATGCCAGGACGAATAGCAGAATAAGTCTCAGCCAGCGTAAGATATTTGTCATGGCGTACACAGTATTGCTTGCCTCATCAAAACTCTACAGAGAAATTTGCCAATACGGTAAGCGGAGCCTGAGGCGTAATAAAAAATCCCTGCGTGTTGTAGTATTCAACGTTGAACAAATTCTTGATGTTCACAGCAGCTTGCCAGTTATCCCGTCGGTAGGAGAGACGGGCATCGGTGCGGAAATAGGAAGGTATCGTGACCCCTATGTTGGGGAGCCCTGCTTCGCGTTCATCGACGTACACCAGCCCTAAGCCAAATCCTAACCCCTGTAGACTACCGCTTTGAATTTCGTAGGTAGTCCATAGGCTAGCCGTGTGTTCTGGAATCCCGGCTAAGCGATCGTCCACTGGAATTGTGTTATCTTCGCTGACAAAGGCATCGGTGTAGGCATAGGTGGCAATCACATTCCAATCCGGCAAAATCTCGCCTGTCACATCCAGTTCAACACCGCGGCTGGTTTGCTCCCCAGTTTGGATGCTGAAGTCCGGGTCTTCAGGATCAGTCGTCGAAACGTTTTGGCGAGTAATGTTATAGAGTGCAAGGTTCGCAGAAAGGCGATCGTCAAAAAACTCTTGCTTTAAACCCAGTTCAAACTGCTGTGCCCGTTCCGGGTCAAAAGCATCTCCGGTGCGGGTTCTGCCGCCAAAGATATTAGGGGTAAACGCATTTGCCCAGTTGAAGTACAGCGAGGTATCCTCACCGGGTTGATAAACAATTCCCAATCGCGGCGAAAACCTGGTAGCCGATTCCTCGTTGTTGGTTGAGTTGTTCAGTGTGTCCCGGTAGTAGGAATCGTTAAAGTCCAGCCGTCCTCCAGCCAGCACAATTAAGTTGGGCGTGAGATAAATCAAGTCCTGTACGTAAACGCCTATATTCCGGGTTCCATATTCCTCCGCAAAACTGGGAGAATAATCTCCGGGTTTATCGCCGTATTCTGGGTCGAAGATGTCGATCGATCCCAGCGAAGCCCTAAAGAAATCGTAGGCAAAATTGAAGCGAGCGTATTCAACCCCGAACAGCAGGTTATGTTCAACCGAACCCGTGTTGAATTCACCAATAATCTCAGTTTGCAGAGAGAAGTTTTCCTGTAGCTCATCCGATCGCTGTGCTCCACGCTGTAATGTCCGACCATCTTCATCGGTAAAAGGGTCAGAGAAGTTCGTAAGAACAGCGGCTTCTGTATTTCCCTCTACTACGAGTCCACCAAATCCTTGCCGAATTTTCCACTGATCGTTAAATTCATGTTCAAAGTTGTAGCCGAAGTAATAGGACTCAAACTGTGCCCGGTTTAGATCGGGTTCAAACAGAAAGCGATCGCGCGGCAATCCTAAAAAGATTTCACCAGGCGGAAAACCGCGATCGAATACATAGTCATAGTTCTGATATTCAAATTCAGTCGTTAAGGTGGTTCGCGGGCCAATATTCCAGGTCAGCACCGGGGCAACAAAAATGCTCTCTCGCTCGTTAAAATCTCGGAAACTGTCGGCGTTGGTGTAGGCAACGTTGAGTCGATATAAAAGGCTGCCGTTTTCGGTCAGAGGGCCTGTGAAGTCGAGGGTGGGTTTGTAAAACTCGTAGCTTCCAACCGTAACACCAACCTCATAGCGGGGTTCAGGGAGAGGGCGTTCTGTAACCGTGTTAACCGCTCCTGTAAGGTTAAATCCTCCTCCATACAAGACGGAAGCTGGCCCTCTAAGAAATTCAACCCGCTCAATATTGGCAGGATCGCGCGGACTGATAAACGTGAAGTCTCGAAATCCATTGCGAAAGCTTTCCCCAGCATTGAAGCCCCGAATGTAGTAGTCATTTGATGGCAGCCCACCGTAGCCTGAAAAGGGTTCTACGCCCGGAACGTTGTCCGCCAGTTCGGTTAGATTTACGATCTGACGATCTTCAATCACCTGACGAGGAATGACCTGAAGTGTCAGAGGAACATCGCGTAAAGGAGCTTCAATTCGGGTTCCAGTGGTTGCGGTTGAGGGATTGTAGCCTTCGTCCTGCTCTCCCGTGACGACCACTTGAATTGCTTCTGTATCTGTCGCTCCGGCTGTTTCTGCTGCGTCTGCTGCGTCTGCTGCGTCTGCTGCGCCCGATTCCACGCTGAGAACTAAATTCTGGGCATCGGCTCTCACTGAGGCGATCGGCGGAGCTTCTACCCCGGTAATAGCGACTCGAACACCAGTCCCACGCGAGGTAACTGTGACTAGCGCGATTCCATCTACAGGATTAGCGGCTTGAAACTCAGCACCGTTGGGCAATACCAACTCCGCATTGGGGATATCTGCAATCAGCGCATTGCCGACCACAGAGGTATTCACGTCAGGCACTTGAGCGGTTGCTGTTTCCAGCAGAATTTCAAACCCTGCATCGGTGGAATTAATTCGCACCCCTGTAATTTGCACCCTCGATTGGGCTAACCATTCCTCTACCGTGCTAGCCGGACGGTCTGGTTCGCTGAGACGATCGATCGCTTCTTCTGGAGTAACGTTTGTTGAATTAGACTGCTGCGACTGACTGGCAATTGTTTCATCCGCTGCGATCGCCGATAAATCCTGTGCCCGTACAGGCTGAATTCCAGCGGCAGCAAGAACAATAAAGCATCGATAGACGAATTTCCACGACGCAAAACAAACTCCCTTCTGAAATGATCTCGTCTTACCATTATCCTGTGAACCCATTGCCATCACTCCTCACACAGCTTCTGCTAGCATACAGCCTACCGACTATCTACTAGATGAAAATTAATCTCAATAGGGAGAGATTAGAGGATTCAGGGGACAAGATTTTGTCGGAACGGGATCTTTTTTTGTCCGATCCGGATCTTTTGCAGTTCAGGAGCCTGTGCGGTAGGCGATCGGCGTAATTCCATATCGCCGCTTGAAGGCATGACAAAATCGGCTCTGGCTAGCGTACCCGACTACGTGGGCGATCGCCCCGATGCTTAATTGCCGTTCGGTTAGGAGATGTTTTGCTTGCTCCATGCGGCAGGCTTGTAAATAGCCAAAGACAGTCGTGCCAAAGATCTGACGAAATCCGTATTTCAGCTTATAGTCATTGATTCCCGCCTGTCGGGCTAAATCCATCAGCGAGGGTGGATTTTGGATATCGTGGATTAAGATATTTCTGGCGCAGTGAACCCGCTCTACATCATCGGCATGAAGGATGCGAGAGCGGGTGGAGTGCTTGGGTTGTTCTGCCCATTGATGCAGTTGTAAGGTTAGCAATTCTAGTGCTTTGCCTTCCAAAAAAATACGCTTTGTAATTCCCCGATACGGGCAGTTGATGATTTGCTGGAGTGCTGCCTGCATCGCCAGAGTTAACGCTCCGATAGAACAGTGAAAACGTTGAAGCGGTTTGTCTTCAAAGAATTGTTTGAGTTCGCCTGGAAGAACGTCAAAATCAACGCCAAATGAACGCAAATAACTTAAGTCACAGCAAATTTTGACCATCTGAAGGCGTTGATTCGCTGGGCACTGCTCGATTTCTTGCAGATCTGGGAGAAAAAACAGATAACTCTGACCTGCTTTTTCCTCGTACTCGCTTTTGACCTCCTTAACGTTAGGAGTGAGCACCTGATAGTTTCCAGACAAACAAAACTTGGAAACTATCGGCATCGACTCATCATGATTTATCAGAGTGCTGAGAGACTGGTGGTAATCCTCATCCATGAACTCCAGCCAGAATCCTGGACGCAATTCTACCTCCCAAAAATAATCCTGGCTATAGCGATGCTTGCATCTGCCGAGGCGATCGAACCCGCCCTCTCCATAGACAATTTCTCCGTTGCCCGCTGCAATACTTTCTTCCCACTGCTGCCAATAGGTTTCATCGGCGATCGTTTCTGTCATACACAGATCCATAGAAACTGCTTTGCTTTAGGGCTTGCGTTTGGTTCATGGTTCTTTTCCAGCTTTACTTTATCTTACGCTGGGTAGGGAGTATTTCTTATGCAGACGTGTTTTAACAGTTGAGCTTTAACATTGGGCAAAGTAGCAAATCCCGACATAGAATAATGCGTGACTAGGACTAACTTTTTCCCTCAAGTCTCCTGAACTGCCCGACTCAAAAAAGTCTAAGAACCTGGGCAAGTTAGATTGCTTGGAGCAAGTTAAATTGTATCTACAGGCTTAACCCCTCCTGCATCCCGGCATGACTCCCCAACCTCCCCCTCCTCCGTCCAATCAGCCGCCCAATCAGCCGCCCAATCAGCCGCCCAGGACGATTCTAGGGGCAATTACTCAGGCTGTGCGAACGGTTCAAGCTAAAGTCAATTTCTCGCAGCTCGTCCTTAAGCCTAATGCCAAAGTGCCAGAGCTATGGGTGCAAGATGCTGATGCAGAAAAAGCCGAAATTTATCCGTTGCTCGGCGAACACTACTTGCTAGGACGAAGTTCTAAGTCTTGCGATATTGTGGTGCGCAATCCAGTTGTGAGCCAAGTCCATATTTCCCTCACACGCGACAAGCGCCAGGGCGAGTCATCTTTTGTCTTGAAAGATGAAAAATCTACTAATGGCGTTTATCGGGGCAAACGGCGACTGGCAAAACTAGCGCTGCGTCATGGCGATGTTCTGACTCTGGGCCCACCAGAACTTGCAGCGGCTGTCCGGGTTCAGTTCCACAATCCACCCCCCTGGTACATCAAAACCCTGAGATACGGGCTATACGGCTTTACAGGGCTAACGGCACTGACTGCGCTTTATATTGGCTACGAATGGCAGAAATTCTCTGTTAAACCTTTACCTGTCTCTGTTCAAGGCCCTATCGTGGTTTACTCAGGCGACGGTGTAACGCCTTTGCGCCCCATTGAAAACCGCACCCACGTCGAGAAAAAACAACTCTCCGAATATTCTTCTTATCTGCCCAAAGCGGTGATTGCTTCGGAAGATATTCGTTACAACTGGCACTTTGGCGTTGACCCGCTGGGCATTTTGCGAGCTTTAGTAACTAACCTGCGCGAGGGTGAAATTCGGGAAGGTGGCAGTACCGTTACTCAACAGCTAGCCCGTAGCATTTTCAGAGACTATGTAGGCACTGATGATTCATCGGGGCGGAAGCTACGGGAAGCGATCGCCGCTCTTAAACTAGAAGCCTTCTACAGCAAAGATTTCTTAATGCTGACGTACCTCAATCGTGTCTATTTAGGCAATAGCCTTTATGGTTTTGAAGATGCGTCCCAATTCTACTTTGGCAAGTCTGCTAAGGAATTGACTCTTTCAGAAGCAGCAACCCTAGTCGGCATTTTACCTGCACCCAACCGCTTTAACCCGGTGCAAGACTATGATGCAGCGGTACAGTACCGCGATCGCGTCATTAATAACATGGCGCAACAAGGCTCGATTAGTTTAGAAGAAGCACAACGGGCAAGGCGATCGCGCATCGATATTAATCCCGCTGCCATTCAAGAGCTACAAAGTACGATCGCTCCTTACTTCTATAGCAATATCTTCACCGAACTCGAAACCCTCCTCGGCACCCAACTGGCACAAGAAGGTAACTTCATTGTTGAAAGTAGCCTTGATGCCAAAATTCAAGCCCAAGCCGAAGCCTCTCTTCGGAATGGGGTGAACACATTTGGCGGTTCAGGCGGCTTTTCCCAAGGCGCGGTGGTCACCCTTAATGCCAGCACAGGCGCAGTACTTGCCATGGTCGGCGGCGTTGATTACAAAGAGAGCCAGTTCAATCGTGCCACTCAAGCCTTCAGGCAACCCGGATCAACATTCAAAGTCTTTGCCTACACCACCGCTTTGGAACAAGGCATTTCTCCTGGTAGCGCCTACTCCTGCGCTCCCCTAGACTGGGGCGGACAAACCTATGAGGGTTGTCGCTCTGGCGGCGGTAGCCTGGATATGTACAGCGGTATGGCGACCTCCGAAAACGCGATCGCCCTTCGCATTGCCCAAGCAGTTGGACTCGGCAACGTTGAACGAACTGCCCAGCGGATGGGCATTACTGCCAAGCTTAACCCTGTTCCTGGAATGATTTTAGGGCAAAGCGAAGTTACGCCCCTAGAACTGACCAGCGCGTTCGGCGTTCTTGCGAATCAGGGCGTTCGCAATCCTGCCCACTCCATTAACCGCATCCTTGATGGCAGCGAATGCACCGACATCAACGATCGCAACACCTGCCGCCTGATCTATGACTACACCAAAGATGCCAAAGCCAACGTTTCCATTCTTGATCCCCAGATCGCAGGCACCATGACCTCAATGCTCCAAGGCGTTGTAGAATCGGGCACTGGACGCGCCGCCGCTTTAGGTCTGGGCGAGGCTGGCAAAACAGGAACCACCAATGACAATGTCGATCTATGGTTTGTTGGCTATATCCCTAGTCAAACCTTAGTTACCGGAATTTGGTTGGGAAATGATGACAATACGCCCACTGGGGGCAGTAGTGGAGATGCTGCGCGAATATGGGGAGATTACATGGGAAAGATCGTTCGTTAGTCTGGCTTTCATTCGTTTTAACAATTTTTAATTGGCAGTATTAAAAAAGAGAAAGACGTTCCAAAACTTGAAAAATATGTTAGCTGCTTGCTGCGTTTTTTAGGCAAATCGGATATGATTGCGTACAAATCAGCAGTGGTGAGTATCAGCGGAGTAATTCGTTCCTCGAAACTTGTCCTTAAGCTGTGTCCTGTATTTCAAATGGTTTGGAGAGGATCGTGACTATTTACGTTGGCAACCTGTCTTTTCAGGCTACCGAAGACGATTTGAAGGAAGTTTTTGCAGAGTACGGCGAAGTCAGTCGAGTTAGCCTACCGACAGACCGAGAGACAGGCAGAAAACGCGGTTTTGCATTTGTAGAAATGTCAAGCGAAGCCCAAGAAGATGCAGCGATCGCTGAGCTAGACGGCGCAGAGTGGCTGGGTCGAGAAATTAGAGTCAATAAGGCAAAGCCCCGCGAAGAAAGTGGCGGTGGCAACCGCAGAAGCGGCAGTTTTTCCAGAGAAAGAGAATAAGCTAGGAAATTAGGATCGTCTCCTGCGCAAAGCTTTTAGAGACTTCTGATGATGTACCGCCAGTGGCAGTTCAAGAGTCTTTCAAGTTCTTGAACTGCTTTTAGGCTTTCCGGTTTACGATCAGAAGCATCTTATTCTTGAGACTGGAGCCATAAATGTCTCGATCGCGCCTTCTGACCCTCATTGTCGGCATCATCCTGACCTTAGGCTTGATGATTTGGCTGATCGACTCACTGTCGCGCATCTATGTCAGCGTTGCGACTGCTTCTCCCCTATTGGCAAATGCCCTGTTTGGCTTGCTACTATTGTTGGTTCTAGCCTTGCTGGGCGCGATCACCTACTATTTCTCCCTATTCCTTCGCCCCAAACGACAGCGTTCTATTCCCAAAGCTCCGGTAGAAAAGACCGAAGCAGCAACGGTAAATCTGCAAGCCATTCGGCAGCAAGTTGACCAAATTCAGGACGAAATTACTCGGCAAGCTTTATTAGAACGCACCCGCGAGATTGAGGAAAACTTATCTCGACGAGAGCTACGAGTTGTTGTATTTGGGACAGGCTCGGCAGGCAAAACCTCGATCGTGAATGCCATTATGGGTCGAATTGTAGGACAGGTTGGCGCGTCCATGGGCACCACCCTGATCGGAGAAGCCTATCAGTTTCGGCTGAAGGGCTTGAATCGGGAAGTTCAAATTACCGATACTCCAGGAATTTTAGAAGCAGGCATTGCCGGGACGGAGCGCGATCGCATAGCTCGACAACTGGCTGCCGAAGCCGACTTACTCCTCTTCGTGCTAGACAACGACCTGCGCCAATCGGAATATGATCCCCTCCGCACGCTGGTAGAAATTGGCAAGCGATCGCTGATCCTTTTCAACAAAACTGATCTTTACCCTCTAGATGAACAGGCGGCAATTTTAGAGCGACTTCAGCAACGAGTTAGAAGCTTTACTCAACCTGTCGATGTTGTCGCGATCGCTGCCCATCCCCAACCCGTTCGACTCGACAACGGTGATTTTTTTCAGCCCGAACCTAACATTGTGCCGCTCCTCCGCCGCATGGCAGCCGTTCTCCGAGCAGAAGGCGAAGACCTCGTGGCAGATAACATTTTGCTGCAATCTCAACGCTTGGGCGAAGAAACTCGACAGCTGATTGATGCCCAAAGGCTACGACAGGCAGAAAAAATTGTCGATCGTTACCAATGGATCGGTGCTGGAGTCGTATCCGCGACTCCGCCCGTCGTGGATCTTTTGGCAACCGCCGCAGTTAATGCCCAAATGGTCGTAGAGCTAGGACAAGTCTACGGCTGTGATATTAACTTAGAGCGCGGCAAAGAACTGGCTATTTCCTTAGCAAAAACTTTAGTGAGCTTAGGGATTGTGCGCGGGGCGATCGAAATTTTCTCCATTGCGCTCCAAACCAACGTCGGCACCTTTCTGGTGGGCAGGGCAATTCAAGGCGCAACTGCTGCCTACCTCATTCGGATTGCCGGAAAGAGCTTCATTGAGTACTTCCGCCGTGACCAAGAGTGGGGCGACGGCGGCATGAGCCAGGTCGTGCAAGAGCAGTTTCGGCTCAATCAACGGGATGAATTTGCCAAAGTCTTTGTCAAAGAGGCGATCGATCGTCTCAGATTTAGCCAGTAGTTGATTATATCTTCAGCAACGCCGCAGATAGTTTTGTATGGCTTTGTATAGGAGTCAGCCTTGAAAGCACTAGAAGGACTCTGACCGCGATAGAATCATAAAGCTCATACAACCGCTAGAGTTAAGTGAGCCGTTGCCTAACGATCGCGTGAACCGAGCAGTTTATTAATGCAGCCTTTGTCCCATGCATGACGTGCAGCCTATCTTGAATACGCCTTCAGAACTCTCCCAACCAGAGACTCCTCCCTTCATTAACGAGTTACTGACCCGTCTTAAGGCTGAGGCTGTCCGTAACCCGTTGCAATTGGTTCATGAGTTTGCGCAAGCTGGCGAATCAGGGTTAGACGCGCTTATGAAATTTCTTCTAGAGCGTCAATCTCAGCCCATGGGAGTTTTAGAGGGCACGACCTATCAAATTTTGGTCAAAGCCAATACGCAAAAAACTCAAGAGTTTCTGCAAACTCACTTTCCCCAGGGTGTGGTTCCCCTCAAGTCCAGCAAAGGGATCGATTATGCCCCGTTGCAAGCGCTTTTGGCTCAGCAAGATTTCCAAACTGCCGATCGCCTCACTCTTGAAAAAATGTGCGAACTGGCAGGTGCAGCGACTCAAAAGTGGTTTTATTTCACCGCCGTTCAAAGCTTTCCCATCGCTGATTTGCAAACTATCAATAGCCTTTGGTTGGTACATTCTGAGGGGAAGTTTGGTTTCTCGGTACAGCGCGAACTTTGGCTAGGGTTGGGAAAAGATTGGGAAAAGCTGTGGACGCAAATCGACTGGAAAAACGGCAATAATTGGACGCGCTATCCTCAAGGTTTTACCTGGGATTTGAGTGCGCCGCGAGGACATTTGCCCCTTTCTAATCAGCTTCGAGGCGTGCGAGTGATGGCGGCATTGTTGGCGCATCCTGCCTGGAGCAGCCCAATTTAACTCAAAATTGAACTAATCAACATCTCGCTGTTCGTCATCATCAGATTGGCAGTCAATGCTCTCAGCAGCTTGGTATCACTGGCGCTTGAATCATGGGCGATCGCCTTCCCCGAATTTTAATAACTCACAGACTCACATCGATCGGATTCCATCAATAGAAACGTATTTACCGACAAAACCCGGATGCTTTGAAAGGCTACATCCATATCCTCAGCAGTGAATGCACGAAGATTGATATCAAAGTCGTGGTTTTCACGCAAGCTCCGATGCTCATTGTTATCGCGGACAAACTGGTAAGGTTCCCACGTTACGATCGCATCGACATTATGGCTACTTGCACAGGCAAGACGAATAGCATTGCAGCGGTCAATCATGTGAAATTCTTCGGCGTGTTCCAGAATTGCCTCATCCACATGGCAAATTTTAATCACTTGCTGGATGCCAGCATACGCTGCCTGACAATCGCGATCGCTCCCAATGCCGTACAAGCTGGGCAACTCGACGGCCGAATCTCGATCGAACGATGACATGTATAACCCTACAGCCTGCTGAGCCAGTCGCCTGAGCAAGTCGCCATATAGCAGACATGACTTTGAATTCTGTGCCAATAAATTTTGAAGAACGTTTGCCGTAACTAAAACATTATCAAGTGCAAGTGTCGATGAGGGCATGGACAACACCCATAAAGAGTTGAGAAATACCGATTTACCGGGGTTACAGGGAGGGATGTCCTCTCTGACTCAACAATCCGACAATTCAAGACATTGCAGCATGATAAAAAGTCTTGAAATTGTCGCGTTTTTGGCAAGCATTCCTCCTATCGCTCCATAGTTTTGAAGACTAATCCTTGGCTTGAGCAATCAGCCGTTCCACCATTTGCTCAATTTGGGCAATATGAGTTTTCATCTCAAGATTAGTCTCATGCACTTTCTCTAATTGTGTCAAGCGCAATTCAAGTTCTGTTGTGTCAGGTGCGACTAGGCTTTGAGCCAAAAGTGCCTGAAGTGGAGTTAGAGCGCCAGATTGGGCAGGCTGCTTAGACAACTTTAAACTTTGAAGTTCTTCTTCCAAAGATGCAATTCGTTGGTTAACTCGAGCATGGACACGCTCTTCCTCATTCTGCTTGACTTCTCCCTGGCTATGCAACCCTTGGCGGAGCAATCGGCTTACTAACTCGGTAACGGAAATACCATCATGGTCAGACTGTGCTCTTAGGTCTTGCATTAGGTCATCTGGCAACCTGAAACTGACCAGTTTTTTATTGCTCATGTCACACTTAAACACTACAGAACACTACAAGTGATGTACATTTTTGCAGGAGTCTCAACGCACATCCGACCACTGTATATAAGATGATATACAAAGTCAATGCTGATTTTAATCTAGATTTAGTGTTTTATTTAACCAGTATTGTCAATCCTCTGCATTTCTCTGAATAGCTGGTGTTTTGTAAAAATAGCCATGCTTTGACAAAACTTCTAGAGGGCGATCGCTCTCTGGAAGCATATGCGCGTAGCTTACTTGTACTGCGAATGTATAAACGTATAATCAATTAATTGATTCTGTAATACGTATAACATACGTACTCTCCTGAGTTTCTCCATAAATGTATGTACAAAAGATTAATTATGTGATACAGTAATGCCCATACTTCCTGGAGTTTCTGTATGTCACATCCTCGTCGCCCAGATCACCAAAGCAGAATTGCCAAGTCTACGATTGCAGCCATCTTCACTCTATCCATTTCAAGCGCTTTTTTGGGAGTCAGCATTATCTCTTACACGGTCATGCGCTCTGGGGAAAATTTGGAGATTGAGCAAATACACATGCATAACCTCTCTACTGCACAGCAGCTTTGGGTTACGGGTAATTTCCTCGGTTGCATTGCCGAAGCTAATAAAATTCTTGATGGCTCTTCCTACACCAAGGCTCAATCTATTAAGAAAGACTGCGAAAAGGGTCTTGCTTGGAAAGAATTAAACCTTGTTCAGCAACTCAGGAGGGAAGGCAAACAGGAAGAGGCAATTAAGCGGGTTGCTCCGCTAGTCACGATCGATGCTGAAGCAAAAAAAATAATGGAAGAGATTGCATCTGGGCTTTTGAGGGCAGGTCAACTGCATTATCAAAAGCGATCGCCCGATTACTACAACCATGCTATCTACCCAATCTTTGCAATTCCTTCAGTCAGCGACTCCTACAACACAGCCCAAACTTTGCTTAAACAATGGCATCAGGAATACCACAATAACAGCGAACATATTCTGGCTGCTGAAGCGGCTTTAGCTCAGGAAAATGTTTCTCAAACGCAACAAGCTTTGCAACAAGTGACGACTCATCCCTATTGGCAAGACCAAGCCGCAGCCATTCGCCAAGAAATGGAGATTTTAGTGATTTACCAGACCGCAGAAACGTTCATGGAGCGCCGGGAATGGGAAAATGCGATCGCTGAAGCCACCAAGCTACCGAATACTCCACCTTGGGCAGAACGCAGATCTAATCTGATTAGTCGAGCCGAGGCGACCATACAACGGAAAGAAATCTGCAAAACAGCGACTTTGGGACTTTGGCAAAAGTGCTATTTGTAGTACGTCCTGGGTGCAGATTCCTAAGGTTCCATTCCTTGCCCTGCCAGCCATCCCGTTGTCCAGGCACTCTGAAAATTGAATCCGCCTGTAACTCCGTCAATGTCCAATATTTCTCCTGCAAAATGTAGCCCTGGACTAAGGCGGCTTTCCATCGTTTTGAAATCTACATCTTTAAGACGAACGCCTCCACAAGTGACAAATTCGTCTTTAAATGCGCCTTTGCCCTGAACCTTGTAGCTGCCTTGAGTGAGTTCTAAAACCAGTTGCGTCAAGTCTTTTTTAGGTAAGTCTGCCCAGCGGGTTTCGGCGGCGATGCTGGCACGGGTTAGCAAGTATTGCCAGAGCCGACGGGAAAGGGGGGGAAATGGACAATATGTGGCGATCGCCTTCTTGCCTTCCCTCTCTTTTACTACCCCCAACTTTTGCCGCACGCTCTCTAAGCCTTCTTCCGGCAACCAGTTTACCTGAATCTCTGCTCGATACTGCTGCTCCTGCAAGATCCTGGCTCCCCATGCCGATAACTTCAGCACCGCAGGGCCACTCATGCCCCAATGAGTAATTAAAAGCGCACCCGTCTGCTCTAAGGGCTTTTGGGTTGAGACTAAGAGCCGCACTTGGGCAGTTTCTACGGCTACTCCTGCCAATTCTCGAAGCTGTGGGTCTGGAATTGTGAACGTAAACAATGAGGGGACAGGCAGTTCAACAGTATGTCCTAAAGCTTGAGCAAAGCGATACCCTTGAGGACTGCTGCCTGTGCTAAGGAGTAGACGACGGCAAAGCAGAACTTCTCCCGATTTTAGCTCTAGCTCAAATCCTTGGGGTGAGCGTGGTGATCTCTGCGAAGCAGCCCGCACCACGCTCACTACCGCAGACTTCGTGAGTACCTCAACCCCTGCTTGCCGAGCCGACTGCATCAAGCAATTTACAATCGTCTCGGAGTCATCAGTACTGGGAAACATGCGCCCATCTACTTCTGTCTTCAACTTCACGCCCCGTTGCTGAAACCAAGCTACCGTGTCTCGTGGCTGAAACCGACTGAATGCTCCGCGTAGCGCCCGTCCACCTCGCGGATAATGCTGTACCAGTAGTGCAGGATCAAAACAAGCGTGAGTTACATTGCAGCGCCCGCCGCCAGAGATTCTAACTTTGGCAAGAGGTTGGTGACTGGCTTCTAGCAAAAGCACACGGGCATAGGGATAAGCTTCTGCACAGGCGATCGCCCCAAAAAAACCAGCGGCTCCCCCGCCTACTACAATCTGTGAATAATCACGCATACGCTAGACTTCGCTAAGTTTCCCATGAATGAAATGTCAAGGCAGTTGCAAGGGAACAATAGCTGCGGATATCTCCCGTGCTCCTCAAAATATCCCTCAAAAACCATCCTACTCATCATCAGCGGAATCAAGGAATCTGAGTATGTCTCTCGAAACTCTCCAGCCAGCTAACCCTCGTGATGTCAACGTCTATGCGCCTTACTACCAAGGACGCAAGAAAAGCGCGTTGCCGCTCGCTATCAGCCTCTACCAAACTGGCAGTTTAGAGGGCATTCGCAGCATTGAAGGGGGAGAGAGCATCCCGTTTGTTGCCAGCTGGAGCATTTCTTCACTGCCCGCCGACTTAGTGCGCTGTCGGCTGCAATTTGATGGTAACGCCGATTTGAGCTATGAAGTGATGTTGGCAAACTTCGAGTTTGTAGATTTCCTAATTGATGTGTTATTTACCTTCAAAAGCGTCCGCATTGCCGACTTTTCTCAAACCTTTTACCGCAAGCTACTGCGGCTAGATGATTAGATTTTACTTTGCAGGCTCTTACGGAAGTAAAGCCTAAAAGATATGCCCTGTTTTACAATAAGCGGCACTGTATTATTCCAAAGTGTTCCCATTAGGTTCAATTTTTGTGGCAAATGCAAACTCTGTAACTTCAAGCCCTACAACGCCATATTCGGTCAGCATTTGGGAGGCGATCGCCATCTTTGCGGGAGCTATTTTTCTGATTTCTGTGGGCGTTGTGGGGCTAGGGCTGAAAACCCTAAATAATGCTTTTGATCCTAAACGCGCAGAGGCGATCGCTCAAAGCCTGATTGCCTACAAAATTCCGGGTGGCTCTGAAGGCACCTTCGGAACTAATCTAGGCGGCGCAAAAGTTGCCGTGGTCGCCTCTGCCCGCAAACTTCCTGGTTTACAGTCCCAAGTTCTACCCCCTCCAGAAATCGAACTTTTCATTGCCCGTATTCCTATCAACGAAGTGACTACCGAAGATGCTGAAGAAGAGCTTAACAACGAATTCTTTCCAGGATTTTCGTTCTCTTCTCAAGTTGAAGCGGCATTCAAACCCATTACGTCTCGCACTGAGAACCAAGCATTTTGTGGGGTTCTGACTCAGGTAACTATTCAAGAAGGATCTCTCGTTCTTTCTGAGCAAATGCCTATTCCGGCTGTGCAATATCAGGTCAGGGTTGTTAAAAATGCCGAACGTAACATAGCTGTCCTCTCAGCAGCAGGACAGAACGCCAAGGGAAATGCCGCCATGGTCTTTCGATCGCTTAAATGTAAGCCCTAGGCTGTAGATTTTGAAAGGCTCAAAGTTCTCTTACTGCTTCCACAATCTGCTGAGAAACAAATGGCAGAATTGCATCATTTGTACTGTGGGGCTTTCCTTCTGTAAAAACCACGAGAAGGTAAGGGCGTTGCTCAGGAATTTCAATATAGGCAGCATCGTGGCGAACTTGGCTAGTCAGTCCAGCTTTTGACCAAAGCTGGGCATTGGCAGGAACTCCGCCTCCTAAAAATCCAGTAACTTGGTTTTCGGGGTTAGCTGCTAAATCTCTGGGCTCTAGGCTGCGCTTCATGAGTCCCATCATGATCTGCGATCGCTTTGCCGAAACTGCCACTCCACCCATGATGCTATGCAACAGCTTTGCCGTGGCATCGGTCGTTAACAGGTTTTGGTTTTCCCGCCCCTTGCCCAGAAATGCCTGCTCTCGACCATACGCGCCATCACACCAAGTCTTATGGTTAACGTTGATGCCCTCTAACTCCACCCAGCCTAAAGACTGAAAATAGCGATTGATAATATTTCGTTGAGTCTTCCAACTTTCAAAGGGTTCACTAGGTAATTCGGGACCGCTGGTTGTTCCAGTCAGCATATCTATGACTAAACTCGTCGCATCATTGCTGGAATCGACAATCATGTCGCGCACTGCTCGTTCCAGTTCGGCTGACGACGAAAGCATCGCTTTTTCTAGCCATTCATGAACTGCGACAAGATAGAACAACTTAACCACGCTAGCCGGATAAATCCGTTCTACGCCCCGGTACGTAAAACCCCGTACTGAGTGCTGCCAAAACTCTTGAGGTGTGAGCGCTCCACCTGTGTTGACGGGTACAGGGGCATCGTATACCAACCAAGTTAGGGCAATTTGAGTACGTGCTAAGGCTGGGAATTGTGCCCAAGTTGCCGATAAAATGCGATCGCCCCAGTGCTCTAATTGTTGATCTCGCCGGAAAAAAGCCATAAACCGAACCCTGAAGGTATTAAAACACTCTAGATAAAATAATAAGTTAACTAATTATGGTCACCCTGCCCCAACTTCAAGCTGCCTTTGATACAGGTCATCCTCTCGAATATGAGTGTTTAGCAAATCTTAATCTCTATGATTCGCCTGAACTTCAGAGTCTTGCTACTCAGGCGATCGCTGGACGACAACTGCGCTTGCATCCATTACCCCCTGAACAAGCCAGAAAAATTCAAGGGCAAGCCATCCAAGTTTGCTTGTGCGAAGACGATTATCCGGGCTGGCTACCGTTAGAAGATATTGATTTGATCGAAGTCGCAGAAGCAGCGTATCAGCCAACGCCAACGCTTTCAGCATCCGAAATTCAAGCTCGCATCCCCCAAATTATTGCCTACACTCAGGCTGCTATGTCTCAGCCCAATTTCTATCTTTGGGGCGGTACTGTAGGCGCAAACTACGACTGTTCAGGGTTGATTCAAGCTGCATTTATGGTCAATGGCATTTGGTTGCCCAGAGATGCGTATCAGCAAGAAGATTTTGTCCAAAAGGTTACTCTTGAGATGATTCAGCCAGGAGACTTAATTTTTTTTGGAACACCTCTAAAAGCAACCCACGTTGCCCTTCACGTCGGCGAAAGGTGCTACATTCACAGTTCAGGAAAAGCTCAGGGGCGAAACGGCATTGGCATTGATGTTTTGTCGGCTCAAGGTGATGAAGTGAGCCGAGCCTATTACCAACAGTTTCGGAGTGTAGGGCGGGTTGTTGAGTGCTATTTGCCCAGAAACGTTCCTGCTTAAAAAAGAGTTGAGCTTTAAAGTCAGAAAGAGTGCCGACGACTGACCGTGTTTCGTCTCGGCACTCTGACTGGTTCGCTCCTCACACCCCTCAACATTAGCACATCTTCCTGAGGTATGTCGTATTTTTGCCACCCTTGTTACATCAATGTGTCGATAGCTGCAAAAATTTATAGTTCTGGGGGAGCCAGAATGCCAAGACCGTCTTCTAAAAGGAGGTGTAGAAGCGATCGCACTAGATCTACTATCCCTAGCCGTACCTGAGCCAGTGCTAGGTTATTCACCTCAACCTTATTGAAAATAAGACAATCGGCGTAAAAACGGTGAAAGGCTTGACTCAATTTACTCAGTTGCTTTAGCGTCCTTTGTGGGTCAGAAAAACTACTGATTAAAGAAATCTCATCTAAGTTTTGGCAGATTTGCCTAATTAATTGATGCTCAGATGAATGATGGCATCGAAGTAATGCGGCTTCTCCTAACCAAGGTACTGGCTCGACAATGCTCTGCCCCCTAGGGAAAGCCGCTAGTTGGATCAAGCCTTGCTGCATTCCCATCCGCAGCAGTGAGCAACATCGGGCATGGGCATGTTGAGCTAGTAAAACATCCGTAGAATTACGGAATAGGTCTTTATTATACGTAATTCCACTTAAGGGAGAGAGAGTAACAGTGGAATCACGCAGATGAATTCGAGAAGTTTCGTCCCAGTTATTTATCTCATAAGATGAATCTTTTAAATTCTGAAAGAAATAAATCAGAATTTCTAACCATTTAGCTAATCCTTGATCCGAGAGTTTGAGAGTAATCCAACCTGTCGAATTCGTATCAAATGAAAAGCTTTTCCAAACTGATCGAAGCGGAGAAGGTAGCTCTTCAAAATTTCTTAAATTGGAAGCCTGAAGCAGGCTTTCTGTAAGCTTCTGAGCTATTTCTGTAGCAGGTTGACCCCAGGATTTTTCTAAAAGGAAAGCGATCGCAGATACGTAGGAAATTTGAGTCTGATTTATAGCAAGCTTTACCGGGATTTCACGAGCAAGAACAATTCGCGACTGCGCAGAGCGAATTGACTCTAGTACAAGGTTTCTAGGCAAATCGAGGTGCTGATTCTGTGCTTGAATGTTAATAGACTCGTGTAGCCGATGCTTCACGAAGAGTTGTAGTCCAGGATAACTTGAAGAAAAGATGTTTAAACTCACAGAAACACCACTTTGAATCTCCTAGAAACTACTGATTTTAGAGTGATCTACTGAGGGGAAATGAATATTTGTTTGAAGGTAAAGTAAAGACAAAGGGAGTCAAAATAAAAAAGACGTTAGGAAATTGCCATTACGTAGATGTTTCCGTAGTTTCTCTCTACTCTATAAAAAAAATACAAAGCTAAACTTGTCTTATCCCTAATGAATTGCTCCGAGCATAGGGGTTAAGCCGAGCTTATCGCAAACAGTATCTCTCACCCTCAGTTCAGAATTTCCCCGTCTCAACTGACTTCTATGGCTCCCTTCTTATGTATTCAGTATCATCTCAACCTGAGAATTCTCGCCCTTTTCTAACCTGGCAACGGATTTTAGATTGGGCACAGGAACATTACCGCTGTCGCACTTTTAACAAAGATGAGCGAATTCCCGCCCGTGCTGGTTTGCTTTATCTCGTTCAAAGAGGCTCTGTTCGTCTCGTTGGAGAGGCACAAGTTACGGCTAATACCAGTAGTTCTCGCGTTCCTCGGATTAATTCAGAAGAAGCTTTTTTAGGCTTTGTTGGCGCTGGTCAACCCTTTGAAATTGTGGCGCAGTCGCCCTTCAATCTTCAAAGCTTTGCCCATGTTGACCAAACTTCAGTGATCTGGCTCTACTGGCACGATTTAGACAATTGGCCTCATTTTCGTCGGGAAGTGTTGGATGCGTTTCGCTACCAACATCAGCGTAAGCTCCTGTGGCTGAGCACGTTAGGTCAACGGCGAACGATCGATCGCCTCCTTGGATTTCTCACTCTTTTGATTGAAGAATTCGGTGAGCCTTGTGAGGCAGGGTACTGTCTACCTTGGACGTTGACTCATGCTCAGATTGGGAGTGCGATCGGTTCGACCCGCGTAACGGTAACTCGCTTAATGGGTAAGCTCCGTCAGCGAGGGCTGATCCGTACATACGGAGATAACTTGCTCTGCTTACCTGCCGAATCAGTTGTGCCACAACGCCCGCAGCAGCAATAGGTTTTACAATAGAGGACTTAAATCTGGACTTTGAATGTTGATGCCCCTGCATGAATATCCAAAGTCCAAATTGTTTTTTGGAATAGTTGTCAGGAGAGTCAGGTTTAACCTGTACTTAGGTGTTCTCAGTGATCCTACGGTGCCGGTACAAAATCGTAGCCGTAGCCCGATCGCCCTCCAGCTTGAATGACAACAAGCTGCATTGGCTGATTCCGATCGCCCGATGGTAAAAACTTGACTGTACCCGTTGCGCCTTGGAACGAGAAACCGGGTCGGGCAATGGTTTGCAAGACGGCTTGGCGATCGCCGCCACTCTTTAACCCCTCCACTAGCGTCATCGCTGCATCGTATGCCATTGCCGTTCGCCAGTTCACATCACCCCCCCAAAGCTGCCGCGACTCCTGGGCAAAAGGCGCGTTAGGATTCGACAATAAAATCCACGGAACCGCCACAACCATACCCGCTGCCGATTCACCCGTTTGCAACACCTTGGGAGTATATAAACTGTCTCCCCCCAAAACTTGCAGCCGCTGCCGGTTCGCCGCAATCACCTCTAGCGCTGGAGTGAGCGTGGCGGTGTTGGCTGCCAGTACTAACACCTGTGCGCCCTGCTGGAGAGCTTGCTCGACGGACTCAGCCGCTCTAAATGCTGGACTTGCCAAGTCATATTCAGCCGCGATCGCCCCCCCGTCGCTAGTCAATGCTGTCGTAAATTCTTCTTTAAGAGACTTGCTGTAAGAGCTTGCAGAATTGTAATAAACTGCCGCATTTTGCTTTTGCAGGGTGTTGAGCATATAGCGCGAAAGTGCTGATGCCGTAAAGCGATCGCTGGGTACTGTCCGGTATACTGCATTCCCCAGACTCGAAATTTGTACCGAGGTACTGGTCGGTGAAATCATCACCAGTCCTCCTTTTTGATAAATCGCTCCGGCGGCTAGAGTGGCATCACTGCCAAAATGCCCAATCACACCTAACACTGAAGCATCCTGAACTAACGCTGTTGCGACCTCCTTAGACGTGTTAGGGTCATTATCATCGTTAACAATCAGCACCTTTAACGGTGTGCCGTTGATGCCGCCCGCCTGATTCACTTGGGACTGGGCTTGAGCCACCCCCCGCAAGATTTCCAATGCTGGGTTGATAGATTCAGTGGCAGGAACAGAAACCGCAATGGTATAAGCCGTCTGAGCGCCAATTTTGGCATTGTTCAGGTAAATCAAAGATTCTGGGTCATTGCGATCGCTTTGCAAGGCAGCTTGGAAAGAGGCAATCGCCCCTGACCAGTTCTGAGCCGCGATCGCCGCCACTCCATTTTTCTTATCAGTCGAAGCTCCCTCTACTACGAGCAGCTTCTCGCCTAAACTCAGGCGATCTTTCAGAGATAAAGAATTATTAGGATCAGAGTTAGCGTTAGGCGCTTGGGCGGGATTAGTAGGCAGGGGTTGCCCTGCTCCGAAGCGATTGGCAAACCACCATAACCCGCCTCCAATTAAAGCTAAGGTAACCAACAGAGACAAAATGAGCGCAGGAGTATCGTTTTTCTGAGACATGGAAGGTTCAGGAGCAACAGAATCATACAAGCTCAGATTAGCGCCTAAAACAACCGAGAGAGCAGATTGTAAATTAGACGAAATACCGTTGCCACTGCCACTGATATTAATGCTGAAAATACGGACACCAGTAAAATCACCGCAGTTGGCGTTCCTATACCTCCTAATGTGCCCAAAATCCCGCTTAAGAAAGGAACAAATAGGACTAATGCCAGCGTAATTGCAGCAATAATCATCAAATCAACCTTCTCAATCCAGCGCCGCGATTGGGCAAACACCATGACTCCCAAAACTCCTGCTAAAACTAGCCAAAAGCTAGGATTAAAGGCAGTTCCAAAGAGGCTGGCAAGGGCGATCGCCAACAGTCCTCCCTCAAACCCCGTAAACGCAGCGCCACCCAAAATTTCTAACGTTGAAAAAGAACGGCGTTTACCTAAGGCAGCAGGCGCAGGCGCGATCGGGGCAGGAGGCAGTGTTGAAGCTGATGGCGCTGGAGGCAGTGGCGCTGGAGGTGATTTAGGCGCGATCGCGGCAGGAGCCGGAATAGGTGCAGGGGCAGGCTTAGGTGCGATCGGGGCAGGAGAATTTGTTGGCTTCAGTGCAGCAACTACATCATCTGCTGATTGAAATCGCTGACTGGGAGTGGGCAGCAGCATTCGGTCAAATACTTTGGCGAGGCGATCGCTAACTTTTACTTCGGATTGCCATTTCCAGCTATTGCTGTAGGCATCGTAAAGTTCGCTAGGGTCTTTTGCCGTCAGTAACATCAGGCAAGTCACTGCCAACGCATATAAATCAGTGGCTGGATAGACCATACTGCCCTGCATCTGCTCTGGCGGTGCAAACCCCATTGAGTAAATACCTGTAGAGGCTCTCCCGGCTTGTCCTGCCAGCGGAGCCGTTGTGACCTGCTTGACTGCTCCAAAATCGAGTAGGTAAAATCGCCCATCCCGCCGACGCATAATGTTTGAGGGCTTAATATCTCGGTGAATGGAGCCGTTCTCGTGGACAAACTTCAGCACCTTAAGGATTTCTTCTAGCAGTTCAGTCACACCTGACTCAGAAAACTTACCCTTTTGAGCCAGTTCTTCTTCCATATTCTGCCCGTCAATGAACTCTTGGACGAGGTAAAAAAAGCGATCGGGCTTACTAGCATTGCGGTTCGGCACATCCAAGTCGAAAAAGGCCAAAAGATCAGGAATTTGGGGGTGGTTGCCCAGTTGCTCTAAAACCTGCCCTTCCCGCTCAAATAAGCTGTGTGCGAGTTGCAGTTGATCGGCAGATAAATCACCTGAAGGCTGGAATTGCTTGACTACGCATTGGCGCATGGCAGGCGTATAGCGATCGCGCGCTAAATACGCTGCTCCAAAGCCACCCCGACCCAATAGGCGCACAGGCAAGTACCGCCCCAATAGCATCAGCGGCATTCCACAAGTCGTACAAAACTTCTGCTGAATAGTTTTTAGGGTAGTTAAATCATCTAAATCCGCGAAATGATTAACAGGACGAGGACAACTAGGACGAGTGCAGCAAATTTCCATAGGAGTGCATACAGGCGAAGAGGAGAGCTTCAATTCAGTCCACCTAGCTCAAGATTGCACCTTCAGGTGCATCGCCTAACAGTGTATCGTCTAAGGAGTTGCGTGAAAATAAAACCCAGTGAGACGCATTGACTTTTAAGATAATCGCTAAATCCCCCATTCTGAGGCGACTTCCGAACCTTTCAAAGTCCACCAGAATGGGGGATTTAGGGGGCGATTCAAGGTGTTATTTAACTGCAACTCCTAAGTTGTTTCCAGCGTCAGGGGAGCCAGGGTTTCGAGCTTAGCACCGTTTTCTTCGGGCGGAGCAGGCTTATACGTTGCAAACTGGGGCAAAATCTCGGCGGTAAATGCTTCAGCTGCCTTAGACCGATAGCGATTAGGATTAACGATGACGGATAAAGTCCGGTTGACGACTACACCTTCAATTCGAGAGCGATGCAGCACACCCATCTGCAATTCCTTCTCAATGGCAGAAATAGAAACAAAGGCAGCGCCCAGCCCCGCTTGAACCGCATTCTTAATCGCTTCAATTGTGTTTAATTCCATCTCAATTTTCAGCCGTCGCGTGTCAATGCCACAGCGAGTTAACACTTGGTCAATCACCTTGCGAATAGTCGATTGAGAGTCCAGAGCAATGAACTGAAGTTTGTACAAATCGTCTTTTTCAATATGTCCTGCCCTTGCCAACGGATGAAACACAGGCAGAATCAGTGCCATTTCATCTTCGGCGTAGGGAATAATGTCGAGGGAGTCATGGAGTTCAGGCGGAATCTCGCCGCCAATAATTGCCAAATCAATTTGCCCGTTGGCAACGCTCCAGGCAGTGCGTCGAGTGGAGTGAACGTGAAGTTGTACGGCTACATCGGGATACTTTTGGCGAAACAGCCCAAGCATTCGGGGCAATAGATAGGTGCCTGTGGTTTGACTAGCGCCGACAATCAGCGTGCCGCCTTGCAGATTTTGTAAATCTTCGATCGCCCGACAGGTTTCTTGACAAAGGCTGAGAATGCGATCGCCATAACTGAGCAGGAGATGCCCGGCTTCTGTTAGCTGTGCCCGTCTACCACCTCGGTCAAACAGCGGGACATCAAGCTGTCGTTCCAGGTTTTGCACCTGGAGACTAACGGCTGGTTGAGACACGTAAAGACTATCAGCAGCCCGCTTAAAACTTCCTTCAGCGGCGATCGCCTTAAGAATGCGTAACTGATCCAAAGTAAAAGGAAGATCAGACATATCTAATTTAATCTGAAACGAAACGGAAGCCCGACAACAAAACAGATAAACGGTGCTTGACAGATCACAGCATGACCGACAACAGGCTGACTCAAACATCTTGCCCGATTGGAGGGAATCACTGATGACCTTATCACTTTACCTCCCTTGAGGCTTCTGACGAACTAACAGACATATTGATAAGGCTAATATTTACTTTTATTCAGGCATAGTACAAAATCAGCGGCTGAAGTTAGGGCAAGGAGCAGTCAATCGAATCCAGCAATTGTATCTGAAACTCTTAGTAGATTTGGTTTTTCCAAATTTTTCCTGTGCAGTTTTATGAAGCGCGATCGCTATACTTTTGCGGGTATTATCCGTACCTATGCCGTGACCTACGCAGTGGAGAGTTTTTAAGGCATCTCTATGAAGCAAGAAGCGATCCAAAATTTCTTGAACTTGCCGGGTCTGGGAGGAGTTGCCTTGTTAAATGGGCGATCGCGCCCGTATTTTCATGGATTCTGTCAGGCTCTTAACGATAATCAACGCAAAGCCCTTGCCCAAGGCATTCAGCAAGTAGTCGATACGACTCCTGCCGACTTTGAAAGTTTCGAGTTTTGCTTCAGCGATCATCAGATTCATGTCTATAAGCTTGACTATGGAGTGACGCTGTTAGTCGTTATGCATCCTAGCCAGGTTCAAGCCGACTACTATGTCCGGATTGAAGAGGTCAAAAACATTTTGAAAGCTGAGGAAGACCGAGCGATCGCCACCTTCCAAACCCTGGCTGCTCAGTCCATTCCCTCTAAGCCTGCCGCTCTCAGCCAAAGTCTTGTCACCTTCATCCAGCCGCCTAAGCCGACTATCAGCCTTAAAGAAGCCCTGACCGCAATTAATCATTTCAGTAAGCTTGCGGTTCAGTATCTGGGCACTATAGTAGTCACAAATTATTGGAAAACGAGCCGTCCTGAAGCAGACTGGATGCAGCTATTTCAGGTCGAGCGATCGGCTGAAGTAGTTTTTTTAGGGCAAGCTATCGCTGATTCTCTGGCGCTTACCCTAGAGCAACATGAGTTGCTGCAAACCTGGGTTTCTGCTTTTATCAAACGATGCTCTAAAGTCATTCGTGACTTTCCTAAAAGGGCTAGACAGATGCCCCTGAGCGATCGCCAAAAAACTATCCTGCCGCCTGAATAAACCTTGTCCTAAATATCCGTGGAGAATTTGACTGAATGGCTAAAACTGTCAGATTAGAACCGATCGCCCAAGACACTTCTGTTACAACTAACGACAACCTGCTGTCAGTTTTGCTCAACAAAGACCTAGACGTATTGCGAGAGTGCGGCGGACGCGGCATGTGCGCCACCTGCCATATTTATGTACGCGAGGGCATGGAAGGGCTTTCTCCTATTAACCGCCGCGAACAACGGACGCTGGAAGTCATTACCTCCTGCAAAACTAATTCGCGTCTCGCTTGCCAGGCCTGTGTCTTGAGCAATGGGGTGGTAGTGGAGTTGCCTGCGGGAATGTACATTAACTCCATTAAAGACATTGAGGATTTAATTGGGCGACGGGCTGAGCAAAACTTATTGCACTCGGTGACAGGACAAGTGTTAGTAGAACAAGGAAAATTGATCACGCGATCGATGCTCAAGCAAATTGAGACCACCACAAACTTTCAGTTCTCAGAGTTTTTTAACAAGAGTAACGATATCTAGGATAGAAAGCGACTCTTCTGGAATTATGGTGAAAACCGTAGGGCAGGCATCTTGCTTATCACCTAAAAATCAGAAGAGCCGAAACGCTAAAAAAGCAGGGTTTACTAGAAACCCCGCCCCATTAGGAATGATTCAATTTGCCTTAAGTCAGGGCTTCTAGATAATCTCTGACTCGGTTGCGCCGCTTAGGTTGGCGCAGCTTTTGCAATGCCTTTGCCTCAATTTGGCGAACTCGTTCGCGCGATAGGTCAAGAGCGCGTCCAATCTCGGCTAACGAGTAAGGCTGACCATCGCCCAAACCAAATCGCATTTTAATTACATCTTGCTCCCGGCTGGTCAGGTCGGTTAGAAGCTGCTGTAAGTCTCGGTGGAGTGCTTCCCGCATCAACATGTCTTCAGGGGAAATCCCATCAGTTTCTAATAGGTCGCCTAGCTCGGTGTCGCGATCTTTGCCGACTTTCGTTTCTAGGGAAACTGCACGAGGAACGCGTAGTAGCACCTCGCGGACTTGGGTAGCAGTCATGTCTAGCTCAACTGCAATATCTTCTAGGGTGGGCACTCTTCCCTTTTCTTGAGAAATTTTGCGCTGTGCCTTTTTAATTTTGTTTAACTTTTCAGTAATGTGAACGGGAAGGCGGATGGTGCGACTTTGCGTGGCGATCGCCCGGGTAATGCCCTGACGAATCCACCAGTAAGCATAGGTGCTGAACCGATAGCCTTTAGTAGGATCAAACTTTTCAACTGCTCGCTCTAAGCCCAAAGTTCCTTCTTGAATCAGGTCAAGGAGCTCTAAACCTCGGTTCTGATATTTTTTGGCAACAGAGACGACCAGACGCAGGTTAGCTTTGATCATGTGATCTTTGGCGCGAGTGCCTTCTGCTTTAATGCGGTCTAGCTCTTCAACTGCGACCTCGACAATTTCTGCCCAGCGGCGTTTGCCTGCTGCCAAAATGGGCTTAAGTTCAGTTACCGAAACGCCCCCTTCAGATGCCCAACGCTCCCAGGATGGGCGATGACCTAATGTGGAAGCAAGGCGATCGTGTGCCTCGATAAGCTGAACATATTGCTTGATTTGCGGATCACCTTCAGCAGCAACGTTGCGGCGCTCGACTAGACCCATGTAACGCTGAACATTTTGTGCTTCAGAAACTTCTTCGTCTCTGCCCAGAAGGTGGACGCGACCAATTTCTTGAAGATAAAGACGCACAAGATCGGTGGTGCGGCGACCTGCGTTTTTGTTCAGACCTGCCGAGTCAGAATACTCAAGTTCGAGACTGACCACATCTTGCTCAAGCTGGTCAACATCAGGTTCGAGTTCATCGTCGTCGCGTCGTTGAAAGTGAACGACGCTAGGTGATTCGTAGTCTGCATCAGCGTAACTGTTTTGTGCTGTCATAGCGTTCGTCTCAACTGCTCCAGATGATAGGGGCGTTTCTACTGTTAGTAAATATTGTTCCCAATAGGAGGGGTTAATGATCTAGGACTCTAAAAGGATGCCCAGAGTTTCCTTGTCCCATACTTTTTTGATGGTCATTTATTAATTTGAATGAGGAACCTAGATTAAAGACCCATTTTGGTGGGCTGATATAGAGGATCTAGGGGTTAGTGTCGCAGGGTCACACAACAGAATACAGTCCCCGTTAGGGTACTTCCTGACGGAGTTGGTGAAGGGTAGATGAAGATGTCATGTTGCTACCCTTATTTATTAAAAGTATTAAAAGATTAGACATTACTGAATGGAAATATGAAGCGATGCAAAGCTGAAGGAAAGGGGCTGAGATTTAGATTCATCCTCAGATTCATCCTTTCATCTAGCAATGCTCAATCTGCCCATGATCTGCGAGACGATCGCCAAAAATGTCAGTCAAGAGCGGGGACGCTGCTCAGTTTGTGGTACAACCAATCTGACGTAAGGACTTACTGCACGATAGGAGCTATTAGCCACCATGTACGAAAAAATCACACCCCCCGCGATCGGCTCTCGCATTACCTTTAAAGAGGGTGAACCTATTGTTCCAGATGATCCCATTATTCCTTTTATTCGAGGCGATGGGACAGGGGTAGATATTTGGCCTGCCTCGCAGCGCGTATTTGATGCAGCAGTAGAAAAAGCCTATGGGGGCGATCGCAAGCTGGTTTGGTTTAAGGTTTATGCTGGAGATGAAGCCTGTGATGTCTATGGCACCTATCAGTATTTGCCAGAAGATACTTTGACAGCAATCCGAGAATTTGGTGTGGCGATCAAGGGGCCCTTGACTACACCGATTGGCGGAGGGATTCGATCGCTCAACGTAGCGCTTCGCCAGATCCACGATCTTTATACCTGCGTTCGCCCTTGTAAGTATTATGCTGGAACGCCTTCGCCTCACAAAACGCCAGAAAAGCTAGACGTGATTGTTTACCGGGAAAATACTGAAGATATCTATCTAGGCATTGAGTGGAAGCAGGGCAGCGAATTGGGCGATCGCCTGATCAAGCTCCTCAACACCGACTTTATTCCTGCTACGCCTGAACACGGCAAAAAACAAATTCCCCTCGATTCTGGTATTGGCATTAAGCCCATCAGCAAAACAGGCTCCCAGCGATTAGTGCGACGCGCCATGAAACATGCTCTGCGGTTACCCAAAGCCAAGCAAATGGTGACTCTAGTCCACAAGGGCAACATTATGAAGTACACCGAAGGGGCATTCCGCGACTGGGGCTACGAACTGGCAACGACTGAATTTCGCAATGAATGTGTTACGGAGCAAGAATCGTGGATTTTGGATAACCAGGCGCAAAACCCTGATTTAAGTGTGGAAGACAATGCCCGCAAAATTGAACCGGGTTACGATTCCCTGACTCCTGAAAAGAAGGAAAAGATCTGCCAAGAAGTCCAGGCAGTTTTGACGGCTATTGGGAAAACCCACGGCAACGGGCAATGGAAAGACAAAATTATGGTCAACGATCGCATCGCCGACAGCATCTTTCAACAAATTCAAACTCGCCCCGATGAATACTCTATTCTGGCAACCATGAACCTGAACGGCGATTACTTGTCGGATGCAGCAGCAGCGATCGTCGGAGGCTTGGGCATGGGCCCTGGCGCAAACATTGGTGATGCCTGTGCCATTTTTGAAGCCACCCACGGCACCGCGCCTAAGCACGCAGGACTAGACCGGATTAATCCGGGTTCAGTAATTCTTTCGGGCGTGATGATGCTGGAGTATCTGGGCTGGCAAGAAGCAGCGGATTTAATTAAGCAGGGCTTAGGAAAGGCGATCGCGGCTGGAGAAGTCACGTATGATTTGGCGCGCATGATGGAGCCTCCAGTACAACCGTTGAAGTGTTCGGAGTTCGCAGAGGCGATCGTTAAGTATTTTTAGGGGCGATCGAACGTAATGGGGCGTATGCCCCACTATGCCTTAAAAGCTAGCGTACTGAGCGATCGCTCCGGTCACCCGCTCCATGACTTCTGCCACCGAAATTGCCCCCAGTTCACCAGAAGCGCGAGTGCGGATATTCAGAGTACTTGCCTCCATTTCCTTAACTCCCACCACTGCCATAACTGGAATCTTTTCCTTCTCAGCGTTGCGAATCATTTTGCCAAGCCGCTCCCCGCTCCCATCGACCTCGGCGCGGATATTGAGCGATCGCATTTGCTCTACAACTTGGGTGACAAATGGCAACACCTCCTCAGTCACAGGCAGCAGCCGCACTTGTATGGGAGACAGCCACAGCGGAAAATCGCCCGCATACTCTTCAATCAAAATCCCGACTAATCGCTCTAAAGAGCCAAAGGGGGCACGGTGGATCATGATAGGACGCTTGCGCATTCCATCTTCTGCAACGTACTCCAGGTTAAACCGTTCAGGCAAGTTATAGTCCACTTGCACCGTGCCCAACTGCCACTCCCGGTCTAGGGCATCTGTAAAAATGAAGTCGAGCTTAGGGCCATAGAAAGCAGCTTCGCCAATGCCCTCAAAAAACTTCATATCTAAAGTTTCGACGGCTCTACGAATAGCGTTTTGAGATTTTTCCCAGTTCTCATCTGAGCCAATGTATTTGTCCGAATCTGGATCACGGAAACTCAGCCTTGCTCTAAACGAGTTCCCCATGTTTAGAACGCCAAATACTCGCTTAATCAGATCAACAACTTTAAGAAACTCACTATCCAACTGTTCGGGCGTAACGAATAGGTGAGCATCATCTTGAGTAAAGCCGCGTACACGGGTTAGTCCGCCTAGCTCTCCAGATTGCTCGTAGCGGTACACCGTACCAAATTCTGCCAAACGCAGCGGCAATTCTCGGTAAGAACGCAGGCTAGATTTGTAAATTTGAATGTGGAAAGGGCAGTTCATCGCCTTCAGCACAAAGCCTTCATCCTCAGACTCGCCCATCATGGGGAACAGGTCATCTTTATATTTTTGCCAGTGCCCCGATGCCTTAAACAGATCAACCCGACCAATGTGCGGTGTCACAACCTGTTGATAGCCTCCTTTGATTTGCTCCTGTTTGAGGAAATCCTCTAGGGTCGATCGCAAAATTGTGCCCTTCGGAGTCCACAGAGGCAGCCCAGGGCCAACTTGATCAGAAAAAATGAATAAGCCTAGTTCCTTGCCCAGTTTGCGGTGATCGCGGCGGAGCGCCTCTTCTTTGCGGCGACGATACTCCTCTAGCTGCTCTGGAGTTTCCCAGGCGGTGCCATAAATGCGCTGAAGCTGTGCCTTGGTTTCATCGCCGCGCCAATAGGCTCCGGCAAGGCTTTCCAGGGCGATCGCATCGGGGTTCAACTCCGCCGTACTCTCGACATGAGGCCCTGCGCATAAATCCCACCACTGGTCACCCAAATGATAAAGGGTAATCGGTGCCTCCAATCCCTCCAAAATTTCCAACTTGTAAGGTTCTTGAATTGCCTCAATTCGACGCTTTGCCTCTTCTCGGGTCACTTCCTCACGAATGACAGGCAGCTTCCGGTTGATGATCTTGGTCATCTCCTTCTTAATTGCCTTAAGATCCTTCTCGGTAAAGGGTTCTGGGCTATCAAAGTCGTAGTAAAAGCCGTTTTCAATGGAAGGACCGATCGTTACCTGCGCCTTGGGAAACAGCTTCTGCACCGCCATTGCCATGACGTGCGACGCAGTATGGCGAATCTTTTGGAGGGTTTCGGACTCGCTAGTTTTCGGCAAATAGATTTTTTCAGTTTGGGGCAAAGCAGCGTCTGAGTTAGGCATTAGGTCTAAGCGATACGTCGATAATTTGGAAATTAGGGGCTGGCGGCGATCGCTTGCAGATACTTGAAAGCAACCCCTTGCAGGTATCTCGAAGAGTACGCCCTGCCATACCTTATCTATTGTATTCAGCCAACTGAACCTCGAATACACAATTTTTTGTATCTTGCCGAAGAACAGTTGCCTTAACTATGCCTTCGGCAATCTTTTCTAAGCCCGCTCAATTCTGAGTAACTCATCAACATTTGTTAAGAAACGTAAACTACGTTAAGCTAGTTGCTATTCTAAAGACAGACTTTTAAGATCAATGCTTAACTCCAACTTGCCCGATTCTGATTTCTTGAAAAACCTTCTAGAACCCTTGCTAGATGACTTCCAATACTGGTTTGACAAATCGCGATCGCTTCTTGAACTTCAAGAACATAAATTTTTAGGCAGCGAATGCCAGGCTGACTTATTGAGTCGGGTTAAACAAGCCCAGCAGGAGGTTTCAGTCGCCAAAATGCTTCTGTTAGCAACTGAGGGACAGGTCGGAGTCGATACAGCAGTCATGATGCCTTGGCATCAACTTGTAGCAGAATGCTGGAAAGTAGGAAAGCAGTCTCGTTCAGAGGCTTCGGGTCTAGAGTAATAGCTTGAAGGCATAGATTCAAAGATGTAGATAAACTCAGATTTCTTTGGTAATCTGAGAGTCTAGGTAAACAATTTATTAAGAAAATACGTCCAACAGGTCTGAATAAGTCTGAACAGAACGAGAATAGTTTCATAAAAAAAGTTGTAGTTTCAGAGTCTTGGGGCATGAGAGCCACAGTCCATCTGCTCTACTTGCGGATTATCTGCTTGGAGGAAAAAGAATTATGTTGCACCTAATTTATATTTTAGCTTTCACAGTCTTAGCTTTCCTGGCGGTTGGCAATCTGATCCGCAACCTTATGGTTTTGGGCACAGATTCTCAGCGCACTTATGGTTACAAAGGTCAGTTTTCTCCTAACTCATCAAATTCCTTGGTGGGTCCGGGCGCACACATTCGCTCGGTTTCTCATCCCGAGTTGCTAGATAGACACGGTAACATCGTCAATGAGCCGTTCTTGGTGATGCGTTCAATGACGATTGAAGATGCGCGCGATCGATTGGATGCTCTTTACAATGCCTCTTCTACCTATAGCGAAGATGAAGCACGAAACAATACTCCTGAGTAGAGTGCTGAGTAGTCGTTGAAGTGGGTCAACTCTAAAATTATTACTCTTGTTGCCTGCAAAAGGTTATGTCTCGTTACATTGGAGGGTCAAGCACTTTTTAGCTGACCCTTTCCTCTTTGGATTGCAGAGATTGCTAGAAATTGCATTGATAATGCTAGATTCTTTGCTGGTAAAGGTTTCAGGAGGTACGGGACTGGCGCGATTCGAACGCGCGACCTACCGCTTAGGAGGCGGTCGCTCTATCCTGCTGAGCTACAGCCCCAGGGCACAAAATCATGATAGCAGTTGTCTCGTCAACAGACTTAGTGAACCCAAGTTTCTGCCCAAGGAGCGCCGCCTGTCTCTAGTCCACAAAGGGTGCTGTGTGCCTCTAAAATAATTTGCTTAGACTGGCGATCGCGCAAGGTCACAGTCAGTTCGCCGCTCATCGTGTCTCGGCAGCAAAAGATCAGTCCTTGGGCAGTGGGAGCGCGCAAAGGAGTACCCGGACGAGTTGTTTTGCCCGATAAGGTGACCTGATAGCGATCGCTTTGCGCCACCATCTGCCAATATCCCCAAGGGTCAATTTCCCAGTGAACTGAGCCATTCCAAGGCACAAATTCATAAAACTTGCCTTTGTAATGAATCCCCACCATTGCCACTGATTCCATTAGCCCCAAAACGCTGCGTTTACCGCCACCCGCAGTGAGAGCCAAGTCGGGCTCTGAGTCAAAAGCGTTGCAGTTAAGCCAAAACCATTTTTGCGGGAAGGAACCGCCCCAGTTTTTTTCGCTGTAGGCTGGAGCATTGGTAAAAGTGTAGCGATTGCCGTTCCACTCAACCCATCCGGTTGCCCAGCCATGCGCCATCAAAATTTGCCAGCCTGGTTCAAAAATTTGCAACTGCGACAGCCAACCAGCGGTAGATTGTTGCACCCGATCGCCCCAGCCATATACAGGCTGAATTGCATATTGCCAGCGCGCAGTCTGTCCACTACCCGGATCGTAGAGACTGCCCTGATTCCAAGTCGCAGTTGCCTGATAGCCTTCTGTAATGTGGCGATCGAAGTCTTCAGGCTCCAGGTAAGCGGGTTGGGATAGATCTGTCTTTCGCCAGTGCCCCAAGCCTAGCGCCTGCCGCCACGCCCAAAACTGGGCAACATCAGGAAAGGTGCGACAGAGGTATTCATCGTTCGCGCCCAAAATTTGGGCGGCACCACCGCTGTAGGGGCTGCCGCCGCTGGGGTCTTCGATGGAGTACATGAAGGCGAAGGTTTGCGGGTTGCCAGGCGAACAGCGATCGGGCAGCGTCACGCGGTAGTACCAGCCTTCAAAAAAGCGGCGCTTGCTCCCGTCCCAGTGGTAGCCGCTGTGGGGCGTTTGGAGTCTGTGAGCCAAGTCGTTTAGGTTTACCATAGACAAAGCATGACGGTTTTTAGGCAGGTTCTTAGACAGAACTTTGGAAAACTTATGGAACTCCCCGATTTAGATTCTGAAACCCTCGATCGCATTGCCGAAATGGCATGGGAAGATCGAACGACGTTTGAGGCGATCGAACTACAGTTTGGACTGCAAGAGAAACAGGTAATTGCCTTAATGCGCCGCGAAATGAGAGCTTCGAGTTTTAGAATGTGGCGATCGCGGGTAACAGGTCGGCAAACAAAACACGCCATTAAGAGAGATTTTATTGCCGGACGGTTCAAATCTCAGAATCAAAAGACCTAAGGTTTAAAGCAGCATGTTCCAGACGACTCGCCGCCGCCTTGCCCTATGGTACACCACTGTTACAGCAGTGCTGTTGCTGCTGTTCGCCACTGGTTTCTATACCTACGTTCGCACCACGTTAGTTGAACGTATTGATGACACCTTAAGCCATGTTGTGGAAGTTGTAGAGCGATCGCTGGTGATTCAATCTGCTCCCAATGATTCCCTGCAAGTTAATTTGGATGCCAGCTTCCGCAGTAATGCCGAGGCGGTAGAAGACGATCACATTGATTTGGAATGGTTTAGCGCGGCAGGCGAGTTGCAGTGGTCTACTTTTTTTATTTCACCCAGCATTCCGCTGCGTCCTGAAAATATTGAAGAAACGGTGTCGGTTACGAGTGAGCAGTTATTACGACAGGCAACGCGGCAAATTGTCAGCGCAGGGCAAGTTCTAGGCTATTTGCGGGTCAGCCATCCTTGGTTTGAGGTAACGAAACCGACTCGGCAGTTAATTCGAGATTTGGGGCTGGGGCTAGGGTTAATGACTGGAGTAGTGGGGGCGATCGGTTGGTTTTTGTCGGGGTTGGCAATGGCTCCGGTGCGGGATTCGTATCAACGGCTGCGGCAGTTTACAGCAGATGCATCCCATGAGTTGCGGAACCCGATCGCAGTCATTCAAACCAATGTGCAGGTCGCACTCGCCGATCCTGATCCACATTTGCAACAAGATCAGCTACGGGTGATTGAACGGCTGACAAGACGACTAGGGCAACTGGTGGATGACCTTTTATTTTTAGCAAGACAAGATAGCGGCATAACGCCACTGCAACTGGAAGGAGTCCACTTAGATGAATTGCTAAAGGACGTAGTAGAAGAACAGAAATTGATCGCCACTGAGAAAGGTTTAACTCTCTCGCTACAATTACCCAATACTTTGGGAGAAATGGTACAAGGCGATCGCAATCAGTTAATACGCCTGCTGACCAATCTTATTAGTAACGCCGTGCAATATACATCTACAGGGGGAAAGGTTGAGGTGACGCTTCAGCGGAAGATTCAGAATATCGCGCAGTGGCAAATCCAAATCAAAGATACGGGTATTGGCATTCCGGCAGAAGCATTGCCCCAAGTATTCGATCGCTTTTATCGAGTTGATCCGGCACGCTCTGGAGGCAAAGGGCGATCGGAAACGGGGTTGGGGCTGGCGATCGCTAAAGTCATTGCCGAAAGCCACCATGGACAGATTCAGGTTGAGAGCATTCCTCAACAGGGCACGACTTTTACAGTCGTTTTACCTTGTTATCGTCCTGACGCAGTTTAGGGTAATAGTTCAATATAATTAGGCAATTAATTTCTAATTTCGGCTTTGAGCGCGATTCTGAAAATACTAGATTCCAGACTAAATTAAACGTGAGGAGACTGCCCGTGGAAACTTTTGCTTACCTTCATGCCGCTCAAGAGTACGAATATCCTGAAGAGAAGGAAATTAACTTCAACTGGGTCAATTCCGCTGCCATAACCTTGCTGGGCATTGCCTGCTCAACTTTAGGCAGCAACTTTGCTGGAGCCGCTCAGGCTTTAACAACCTTTAGAGGGAACAGCGGGGCTGATGTGATTCGTCTGCAAGACCTATTGCGGAATGCTGGGTATTTTCCGAGCGCCTCAACTGGATTCTTCGGCGAGTTTACCGAAGCAGCCGTGCATGACTTCCAGCGATCGAAAGGATTAGCAGTTGATGGCGTGGCAGGCTACCATACCCTCAAAGCCTTAGAAACTTCCGTTGCGCCCGTTACGCCTGTTGCTCCTATCGAGCCTGTTGCGCTCGTTACGTCCGTTGCTCCTGTTGCTCCTGTGACTCCTTCTAATCCTGGACTTGTAGGCAGTGCAACACTAGGCTTTGGCGACAGCGGCACACGTGTAACGCGATTGCAAGACTTACTGCGACGGGCAGGATATTTGACAGGGCCCTCGACGGGCTTCTTCGGCGCGGTGACACAGGAATCAGTCAAGCGTTTTCAACAGGCAAATCGGCTCCCTGTCGATGGATTCGTAGGATCAACAACCCTCGCGGCTTTGGAAAGTGCCCCCGCCGCAACTCCTCCTTCCTCAGGTAGCCCAACCATTCGTCCGGCTGCAATCACTCGGCTGCTGCAACCTGGCGATAGTGGCGAGGATGTCAGAGCCTTACAACAAAGGTTGATTGACCGGAAATACTACACAGGTCCCGTAACTGGGTTTTATGCTGAACGAACCGAAACCGCGGTTCGAAATTTGCAGAGGTCTAATAACTTGCCCATTGATGGAATTTTTGGGGCTAAGTCGGCTGCGGTACTGCGTTAAGTAATGCCAAGAGCAGACGGTTAGTAAAGTTTTTACCCTGATCCAGGGCAAATGATCTAAGCTAGCTGTCAGCCCTTTGTATTTTGCGAAACCTAAACTGTGTCCAAACGTTTTTCCCTGTTTTCTCTCATGGCGATCGCCAGTCTGTGGAGTGTCGCTCAACCCGTTCATGCCCAGGCACTCATCCCGCACGTTTTACAGCTTGATCAAGATCAGCTAGAGCAACAGGGTTTAGGTTTGGCACAGGAAGCGCTTCAGTTGGCACAATTTCAACAGTTTGATTTGGCACTGGCTAGGGCTGAACTAGCGTCTCAACTGGTTCCAGGCAATGCCCAGATTTGGGCGTTGTTGGGTGGGCTTTACCTCCAGCTTAGACAGGTTGATGCAGGCATTCAAGCTTTACTCAAGGCAGATTCATTAGAGAAAAACAATGCCGAAATTATGTTTAACCTCGGTTCGGCATACTTTCGCAAACAAGATTACGAAACTGCCATTCGCTACATTCAGGCAGGTTTGAAACTTAAGCCTGATACCTCAGGGGCACTGTTTGACTTAGGTAATGCGTACTACCAGCTAACTCGCTACAACGATGCGATCGCTCAGTACGAAAAGGCTGTCAAAATTGATGCTAAGTTCTGGCCTGCCATTAATAACATTGGCTTGGTGCTGTTTGAACAAGGCAAAATTGATGAGGCAGTGAAAAAGTGGAAAGAAGCGATCGTCATTGATGAAACCCAGCCAGAGTCTAAATTAGCGATCGCAGTTGCCCTCAACGCCAAAGGCAACACAAACCAGGCTTTAAGCTTTGGCGAGTCGGCGCTCAGAATTGACTACCGCTACGGCGATATTGAATATTTGCAAGAAAATTTGTGGGGCGATCGAATGATTGCCCAAGCCAGAACTTTCCTGGCTCTTCCCCAAATCCGTAGCCTGATCTCTCAACTCCGCTCCGCTCCGCCGCAGATTCAGCAAGAAGTAGAACCCGGAGCGCCACCCTTAACTCCGGCTCCCATGCCCCCATCCCCTATCACTCCAGCGCCATAACTCCAGCCCTGCGCTATGCTACCAATCCACCCGTCCACCCTGCGCTTCGATGTAGTCTTGCAATTCGGGTAGGCGCTTGCGGGTAGCGATCGTAGCAGGCGTCAGACCTGGCTCCTTCGTCATGAGCCAACCCGCAGTCGCACCCGCCGCCGAACCAATCACCCACTCGCCATAGTGAACGCGAGTAGCAGCATTAACAATGTGGCTTGCTGCAATGCCCTTACCACCCACCAACAAATTATCAACCCCTTGGGGCACCAAGCTTTCAATTGGAATAAAAATAGGCTTAATTTTCGAGTCGTCTCCTACAGGAGCGCTACTGGCTTCCCAAGACGAATCAGAGTTGCGGTAACGGCAGCCATGTATATCGATCGGATAATGAGTGACTGCTACGGCTGTGGGGCTTAAGTCGCGGCTGCCCCGCATATCTTTCCGGAGGTCAGGCTCACGCATCATAAATTGGTCTTGCCCATATGCCGATCGCCCCAAAATCCGCCTTCCTTCCCGAATGTAGGGCATAATGCTGAGTCCAGAAATCGTTCCCATGGGCTCATCCGCTCCATAGAGGTACGCCAGCGGCAATTTAGGCTGAGAATATTTTTCCATCAGCCATTCGGCAAACAAGAAGGACTGGTTCTCAGCATGGCGTAACGATTCCATCGACAGTCCACCCATCCAGTTCTGGTGCTGCCCCGTTTTAGAAATTTTTTGCTCATTCAAAATCAACGGTGGATCCATCCAAATCCAGTCGTTGCCCTGGTTCCAGTTAACCAACGTCATGTCGCCCCAAGCCGGCAAGCCAACGCCCCAGTTATTTTGCTGAGTGCTAACAATTTGGCGATAGCGAAAAAAACTGCCGCCCTCAAACATTGGAAATCTGCCTAAGTTGAACTCGCGGCGATGCTCTTCTTTAGGAAAGTCAGGCTGAATCTTAGAAAGTGCCTTTTGGCTAACCTTCTGGTCGTCCTTAATTGCCAACACAAAAGGGAAGGTGTACGCCTGAGTACAGTCAGGATTGTCTTGCCGAGAAGCAAAGGATTCGCTGGTGGTGGTGCGTGCCTCTGAACCCAGGCGATATGGAATACCCGCCCAGCCCACTAGCTCGCCTGTATCTGTGGCATCAATGACGATCATTTTTTTGCCAGGAGGGGCTTGTAGCTTAATAGGGACTTTATTGAAGGTTTCGTCAGAGTCCCAACTGTACCAACGGGGTAGCTCGACGGATGGTCGACCTTCGGGCACATAGTTGGGGTTGAGCGGCGCACGGTGAACGGCGTAAATGGCGGTAATTTGCTTGCCTGTTTTGTCAAATTCTGCGCCCTTAAATGCTGTTGAAGTTTGCCAGCGGCTGCCCGGTGCAGTCTCTGCTGCTGTTTCCAGAAGTTGGGAAGAGGCTTTGGCTCCGGCTTTAGGTGGAAAGCAAAGGCCACCCACCCAGCAGTTATTGATTTCTGAAACTCTTAAAGGCTCAGAGATGTTAGTCCAGGCTGGCAGCTTAATTTCTTGATCTTCAATGAGTTGCTTAAAGTCTTTCCAGCTTCTTGAAGCATTCCCTTGTCGCTGCATAGTGATTGACTCATCTAGCGCCGATACGCCTTGGGAGCTAATTTGTCCGCCGAGCCAAGGGGACAACTCAATGAGGCAAGTTTTTGCCCCAGACTGCATGGCTTGGGAGGCTGCTGCTACGCCGCCCAATGTTCCACCGACGATCGCCACTTCACATTCCCAGGTTTCTTGGGCAGTCGGCAAGGGTGAGATCTGGGGTCTACCATTCAGCTTGTTTGCCAAATAATCAACTTTTGGTTCAGTTTTTGGCGCAATGTGGATCGTGTCAGCCTGGGCTGGGGCGATCGCTCCTGATGTTGCCCCTTTTCCGCCCACCCAAACCTGAATGATGCCCAGGAGGGCAGCGGCTCCTACGGGCAGTAAGAAGGCAATGGAAGCTAACTGAGTTAGCTGAAGCTTGGAGAGGGGTTGATTCACAACGGGAAAGCTATAGATAGTTGAGAGTTTGAACAAGGACTAAGATAGCGCTTCTTTAGGGTAGGAGCCTAGTCTCTAGCCGCGATCGGTAGCCTTGATTTTAGCTAGCGGAATTATAAGCTCTAAATACTACATTAGCTTCTGCAAATCAATCACTTTGTAATGATGAAGTTAGTGTTGCTGATAGATAGACTTTCCATCAATCTTTTTTTGAAGAGGTTTAATTTTTATTCAACAATGACTCCAGGTTTATGAGTCGGGCGATCGCTTTTCAAGAAACGACTCACCCAATCCTGCCACTGTTCCGTATCATCTGCCGTTAGGGAGCCGTGTCCATTGGCAGAGGAAAATACCTGCCAATGTTTTTGCCCAGGCAAGCGTTCAAAAATCTGGGCAGCCTCTGCCACCGTAACCCGTTGATCTCGCTCACCGTGCAGCAGCAGCACGGGACAGGGAATAGAGCGAGCATAATCTACAGGATTGTGGCTAAAACCATCAATGCCTTGCTGCACACCGCCCCAAAACACAATCAGTTCAGCACTAGGAAAGGACGGAATCCCCATGACTTCAAAGCGATGGCGAACGGTGTTGAGAAGGCGATCGAACGGACTCTCTAAAATTAGGGCGGCAGGTTCAATCTTTTCGATCGCCACTGCTCGCATTACTGCCACCGCACCCATGGAAGCGCCATAAAGAATCATCGGTTTGTCAGCCCACTGCTTCTGACTGTAAGTGAAGGCGATCGCCACATCTTTTGCCTCCCGCACTCCCAAAGTGGTGTCGTTGCCAGTAGACCCGCCTGCTCCCCGAAAATCGACCAGCAACGCATCATAGCCCAAGTCATGGAAAACTTTTGTAGGAGCTAAAAGCGCGGCTTTGCTGCTGCCGTAAGGTGGAAAGAGTAATACTAAACCACGAGATTTTTGAGTTGGAATATACCAAGCCTCTAGATTTTCTTTGCCTTCTTGCCCAATGGCGATGCGATGGGTTTCGTAACCAAGCTGAATTTCCTGCGGCGTAGTCTGGTTCTTAGGGCGAGGGATTTCCACACCTGTGAGAATGACGCGAATTTTATCGATGAGAGCAAGCTGCTCAGGTTTTGCCGTCCGTTGCCGGACGCTAACAAAGTGGGTCATGGAACGGGCTTGCATGAAAGCAATGCCATTCAGCACTAGAAACGGCAGGGCAATAAGGATGGTGAAGAGGAGGCGTGCTCTCCAAGATACCCGCAAGGGGGCGCTTCGAGATACCCGCAGGGAGTCGCGCCATTTTTTACGAATCATGCCGCCCATCGTAGCCTAGAACGCTATCTCCCCAGTCCCTTCCCCAAGTAAGATTTTACTGAGCGTCCCACCGTCCTTTCTCTAAAATATCTGATGAACATCACTACCCGTAACACGACTCCCTACACAGACCAGAAACCTGGCACTTCTGGACTCCGCAAAAAAGTAACAGTGTTTCAACAACCTAATTATTTAGAAAACTTTGTTCAAGCGCTCTTCGACAACCTGGAAGGCTACTCTGGTCAAACTTTAGTGGTAGGCGGCGATGGACGCTACTACAATCGCCAAGCCACCCAGATCATCCTCAAAATGGCAGCGGCGAATGGCTTTGGGCGAGTACTCGTGGGGCAAGGCGGCATTCTATCGACTCCAGCCGTTTCCTGCATTATTCGCAAAAATCAGGCGTTTGGTGGCATTGTCCTGTCGGCAAGCCACAATCCGGGCGGCCCAACCGAAGATTTTGGAATTAAGTACAACATTGGCAATGGCGGCCCCGCGCCTGAAAAGGTGACCGAGGCAATCTATGCCGGAACTTTAACGATCGCCCAATACAAAATTTTAGAAGTTCCAGACATCAACCTCGACCTCATCGGCACTGCTCAACTGGGCGAAATGACCGTGCAAGTGATCGACTCAGTGGTGGACTATGCCGAGCTAATGGAATCGCTCTTCGACTTCAATAAAATTCGGCAACTCCTCGCCGGAGATTTTCGGATGAAGATGGACTCCATGCATGCTGTCACTGGGGCTTATGCGACTGCGTTGTTTGAGGGACGGTTGGGTGCGCCTGCGGGCACCGTCATGAACGGTACGCCCCTAGAAGACTTTGGCGGCGGACATCCTGACCCTAACCTGGTCTATGCCCATGAGCTAGTAGAGATCCTGTTTGGGGAGAACGCGCCAGATTTTGGGGCAGCTTCCGATGGGGATGGCGATCGCAATATGATTCTGGGTCGTAATTTCTTCGTCACTCCTAGCGACAGCCTTGCTATTCTTGCCGCCAATGCTCACTTGGTTCCAGGCTATAGCACTGGATTAGCAGGTATCGCCCGTTCCATGCCCACTAGCCAAGCTGCCGACTTAGTGGCAAAGCGGCTCGGCATCGACTGCTACGAAACGCCAACGGGCTGGAAGTTTTTTGGCAATTTGTTAGATGCAGACAAAGCCACCCTTTGTGGCGAGGAAAGCTTCGGCACTGGCTCAAACCACATCCGCGAAAAAGACGGACTGTGGGCAGTACTGTTCTGGCTCAACATTTTGGCGGTGCGTCAAGAGTCGGTGGAACAAATTGCCCAGAGCCACTGGCAACTCTACGGACGTAACTATTACTCGCGGCACGACTACGAAGGCGTGGACAGCGATCGCGCTCAGCAATTAGTCGATCGCCTTCGTCAACTTGATCTGAAGGGCAAGCAATATGGACGCTACGAAGTCGAATTTGCTGATGACTTCAGCTACATCGATCCCATTGATGGCAGCATCAGCCAGAAGCAGGGCATTCGGGTCGGCTTTACCGACGGCTCTAGAATTGTCTACCGCCTATCGGGAACAGGCACCCAGGGCGCAACCCTGCGGCTTTACGTCGAGAGCTATGAGCCAAATGTGGCAAAGCAGAACCAAGATACACAGTTGGCGCTAGGAGAATTAATCTCGATCGCCAATGAAATTGCCCAAGTGCGAGAATTGACGGGGCGCGAACAACCCACGGTAATTACATAAAGGCTCTATTCGTTGAGTCCCCAATCTGTACGTTGATAGATTGGGGATTTAACTCCCAAATGACCTAACGTTGATTAGGGTAATTAGGTGACAAGACGGCAGATTTCGGCGATAGTGCTCAACCATTTGTCCCGTGTCCATCAGTTGTTTACTAATAATTATGAATCGTCAAAACTTATGCCCATAAGCGCTGAATTGGGTAGGCATCAAGTACTACATCTTGACTCACTAACGTATAGGAGTGGTAAATGGCTTGGGCAACAAGCATTCGGTCGAACGGATCTCGATGATGTAGAGGCAAGGCAAGATAACACTCTGTAGGCGCAAATGCGATCGGCAGAATTTTGATATCAAAACTCATCAAAAGATTGGGCAAGTGGTGAAATGGAAACTCAAGCTCCGACTTGCCTAGTCCATGCTTAATGGCAATTTCCCATAAACTAGCAATGCTCAAGTACAGATTGTTCCCTGTTACTTCAAGTATTTCTCCCACTGCCGGACTGAGGTTTGGGCTATCTTGCAAATACCAAAGAGCAGCATGAGTATCTAAAAGTAAATTCATCGTTACATGTAGTCTTTTAGATCCTCTAATGGTTCGTCAAAGTCATCTGCAATCTTAATCTTACCCTTCAAAATGCCAAGGGCGCCCCGTCTCGCTGGTTTTTCTGTTGCGGCAAGTGTCTTTGAATGCTGCGCAACGAGAGCCTCTACATAATGCAGAACATCTTCTTTGAGAGATTCGGGTAGTTTCTCCAGGTTGTCAAGGATTGCAGTTTCTAACATAGGTGTTGCTTCCATGCGAGTACCACCAACATTATCGTAGATGAGAATACTGCTGATTTCAGCACAGATTTCTCCTATGTTCAACTTCTGGCGCAACCCCGCGCCTGAGCCAGTGCCCCAATCTCCTGCCCGATCGCCAAACGGCTTAAGTTTCCTAACCTAGCAGTGCCTGAAATGCTTTACTTTCTCGAATGCCATCAAAACTAGCATCGGTGTGTGCCATGACGCGGCAAAGGTGGGGGCTAAGGACGATCGCGCGGTGAATACTCTTTACTGCCATCTCGCCATTCTGTTGCAGCGCATAGGAACATGCCTTCCCATACCAGGCATTCGGATTGTCAGTTTTGTGCTGGAGCGAGGTGTCAAAACTGGCGATCGCCTCTGGGTGGCGATTCAGCTTTGTCAATACTACCCCTCGATAGTTCCAGGCATAGTGGCAGGTAGGCTTATTCTTCAGAGCTTGCTCTAAACTTTCCAGCGCCTCTTCATACTGCCGCAAAGTCGCTAGCGCTACTGCTCGGCTAAACCACCCCCGATAATAGGTTGGGTTCAGTGCCGTGGCTTTATCAAAGCAAGGTAAAGCTTCCTTGTAGCGGTAGAGGGTAGAGAGCGTATGACCTTTGTTGTACCAGGCTTTTGCATCGTGGGGGTCAAATTTAAGCACCTTATTAAAACTGGCGATCGCTCCCTCTGGATCACCGAGTTTTGCTTGGGCTGTCCCTTTACCCAGCCAAGCTAGGCTGTACTTAGGCTGAAGCTTCAAAGCTTGTTCAAAACTGGCGATCGCCTCTTCATGAAACCCCATCTCATACTGCGCGCATCCCCGCCAGCACCAGGCTTGGAAATGCTGAGGCTCACAGGCAAGTAACTTGTCAAAGCGATCGATCGCGCTGTCATAGCGCCTGATGCTAAAGAGTGTATTGCCCTGAGAAAACCAGGTTTGCAGATCTTGCGGTTGAACCATCGCCAATATTAAAGTTGGGGATAAATTTTGGGATTGAATTTCGAGATAAATGCGACTATGACATCAAGTATTCCCGATTTTATTCTGGCTGTCTCACCTTACGCCCTCTCACACCGCCCTACTGCTTCAATGGCTGCTTCCAGGGCGATCGCCACATGCGTCCAATGTGTTCCCCCCTGGCAAAACACAATGTACGGCTCCCGCAATGGTCCATCTGCCGAAAATTCTGAAGTACTGCCATCAATAAACGTGCCTCCCGCCATGACTAGCTCACTCTCATATCCCGGCATATTGGCAGGCACAGGGCTGAGGTACGAGCCGATCGGCGAATACTGCTGAATTGCATGGCAAAAAGCAATTACTTTCTCTGGAGAACCCAGCTTAATGGCTTGAATCACGTCGCGGCGGGGAGCTATGGGCAATGGATTGACTGGATAGCCCAATGTTTGAAAGACTTGAGCCACTAGATGATTCCCTTTCATGGCTTCGCCCACCATCTGAGGAGCCAGAAAAAGCCCCTGGAACAGCAGACGATTCTGGTCAAAGGTCGCTCCCCCCTCGCTGCCAATTCCAGGAGCCGTGAGGCGACACGCTGCCATCTCAACTAAATCCGATCGCCCTGCCACATAGCCACCCGCCGTAACAATCGTGCCTCCCGGATTCTTGATTAGCGATCCGGCAATTAAATCTGCTCCAACTGCTGGGGGTTCTCGGTCTTCAACAAATTCGCCGTAGCAGTTATCGACAAAGCAAACGGTGTTAGGGTTCTGTTGCTTGACCAGGTAGACAATTTTTTCAATATCCGCGATCGCCAAGCTCGATCGCCAAGCATACCCACACGATCGCTGGATCAAAACTAGGCGAGTTTCTGGGCGCACCGCTGTTGCCAAAGCCTGCCAATCGATCGCCCCAGCTGCCGTGAGTTCCAACTGCCGATAAGTGATACCAAAGTCCTTTAAAGAACCTTGATTGGTTCCCCGCAAACCAATCACTTCTTCTAATGTGTCGTAGGGGGCACCTGCCACCGCCAGCATTTCATCGCCAGGACGCAGCACACCATAAAGCGCAGCCGCGATCGCATGGGTACCTGAAACAAACTGCACCCGTACCGCCGCCGCCTCAGATCCCATCACTTCAGCAAAAATGCGATCGAGAACCTCGCGCCCCAAATCATCGTGCCCATAGCCCGAAACTCCAGCAAAATGCTGCACTCCCACCTGATGCCGCCGAAAGGCTGTTAAAACTCGTCGAAGATTTTCCTTGACCTGCGCGTCAATACCAGAAAAAATCTGTGATAGTCCCTGTTCTGCTTGTTGAAGCTGCTCAAAGCTGCTCATCATACTCGACTCTCTATCTCCCGGATGGTTTACAGCATTTAGAAACCCGGTAATTTTAGACCTTTGGACGGATATTACCCTCCTACTCTGCTATTTCACGTAGCAAATCTAAAATCTACCCTCTAGAATCTAAAATGGGTCTCACCTGCGGGGTCTATTGTCGCGCGGATCGGGGTTCACATTCACATTAGAGATTAATGCATGACGACAACTGCGACTACAACAAAACTTCCCTACGATTGGGCGGTCATCATCTTTATGGCGATCATTCACTTCGTGGCACTCTTTGCCTTACTGCCCGCGAATTTTAGCTGGGTTGGAATTGGGCTGGCTGTTTTTTTGCACTGGGTTACGGGTGGCTTAGGCGTGACATTGGGCTGGCATCGGCTGGTAACCCATCGCAGCTTTCAGGCTCCCAAGTGGCTAGAGTACTTTCTAGTGTTTTGTGGAACTCTGTCAGTGCAGGGCGGACCAATCTGGTGGGTCGGTTTACACCGCCATCACCATGTTTTCTCTGACCAAAACCCTGATCATCATGATTCTACCAAGGGCTTTTGGTGGAGCCACATGGGGTGGATGTTCCACGATGTGCCCGTAGAGAATGAAATCCCTCGGTTTACAAAAGATATTGCTGACGATCGCTTCTACCAGTTCCTCGACAAGTATTTCTTCCCTATTCAGCTTGTCTTTGCCGCTTTCCTCTTTGGAATTGGCACGCTATCAGGCAACGGCTGGACGTTCTTGCTGTGGGGTGTCTTTGTCCGTCTAGTGCTGGTTTATCACACCACCTGGCTGGTCAACAGTGCTACTCACAAGTTTGGTTACCGCACCTACGACTCTGACGACGCTTCTACCAACTGTTGGTGGGTGGCGCTTCTGGCGTATGGCGAAGGCTGGCACAACAACCACCACACTTACCAATACTCGGCACGGCACGGCATGAAATGGTGGGAAATTGATGCAACCTGGATGATGATTCGCCTCCTCCAACTGGTGGGCTTGGCGAAAAAAGTGAAATTGGTTGAAAACTCGCAACCATCTGTGTAGAAATCTGTTTCTTTAAAATCTAGTTATCAAACGAGAGGGCTAAGTTAGAATTCTGACTCTGCCCTCTCTCTTTTTGCACCATCATGCTCTAAGCTCTATTACAAGATTTGAGCTAGCTTCAAAACAAACCCGGGCAGCACAGTTTCGCCCGACAACTGCATTGGAGCGTCAAGCACGTCCTTTTCGCACCCTTGCCGATAAACCTCAACTTGTTTTCCGTAAGGGTTGAGTAAAAAGCCTAGTCGGACACCATTATTGATGTACTCTTGCATTTTGTCTTGAAGCGATCGCAGGCTATCAGTCTTAAAGCGCAACTCAATCACAAAATCAGGACAAATAGGTGGAAAGGTTTCTTGCTGTTCAGACGAAAGCTGATTCCAGCGCTCTAGAAGAATCCAAGCAGCATCGGGCGATCGAAATGCGCCGTTAGGCAGCTTAAACATTGTCGAAGAGTCAAACGCAACGCCTGTGCCATCTGCATCGGCCCAGCTTTCTACCCTGTGAGAAATTTTTATGTTGCGATTTCCACTCATTCCACCTGTTGGCGACATAACAACCAGTTCTCCCACCGAGGTCATTTCTAACTTAGTTTCTGGATTGGACTCACAGAGTCGACAAAACTGCTCAGGCGTGAGTTTTACAACCGATTCAAGATTCAAAGTAATCGGAATCATGGCTTAACTTGCTCCACCTTCGCTATCACTATTCTCAATCCTAGACAATCCCATTGCCCTGCACAATATGTCTCACAGTCGTCAAGGTTTCCAGGCTAATTAACCCTCGCCGATGCCCCTTCTGGTTCGACATCCCTAAAGCTACAGCACTTCCCCGCTTAGGACTTCGGTAAAACCTTGGCGTTGCGTTGATATATGTCATAGCACTATTGATTCCTAGGGCAAACTGGCGGCTTTCTTGGTACGACTCCGTGGCGAGACAGTCGGCATGACCGCTGCTGTATTGATTAATCCAGGTGATCGCGGTTTCCAAACCGTCTACACTTTTGAAGGCGATCGCCCTATTTAAACGGGGCTGTCCCCAGTCTGCCTGACTCACCGTACCTGTCAATATTTCTGGAAACTCTGCCGCCAGAATCTCATCGCCTCGCAGTTCAAACCCCTGTTCTTTCAGACTGTTCCACAGCATTGTTAAAGAAGTCGGGCTGTGATAACGACTAATCAGCACTTTTTCAATAGCATTGACGGGTTCAGGCTCACTTTTATAGCTATCTAAAATCATCCAGCGGGCAATATCCAAGCTGCCTGTGGGCGACCAATACAGATAACAATTGCCGATCGCCGTTTGCAAGACTGGAGCCGTAGCTTGCCGCATCACCTGCTGCACTAACTGAGGGCGACCGTAGGGAATCACTAGGTTAATATGTTGGTCTTGAGTGACCAGTTCTCGAATCAAATCGCCCTGTTCTGAGGGCAAAAGCTGCACGCAATCAATGGGCAAGTCTGTGTCTTCAAGGGCAGCTTGAATAATATTAGCGATCGCTTGGTTGGAGTGACTGGCTTCAGGGCTGCCCCGCAAAATTAGGCTATTGCCCGTACGGATGCAAAGTCCAGCCGCGATCGCCCCCAACTCAGGTAACGCCTCATAAATCAGTGCAATCACTCCCAAAGGCATTAGCTGGCAATAGGTCTGGCATTGATCGACCTGATAAGACGGAATATTCAGCACCTGCTGAATGGGGTCAGACGTTTCGCTGAGACGATGAAGCGCCCGTCCGACAATTTGAAGCCGCTCAGGGGTAAGCCTCAGCCAATCTAAAATCAAATCAGGCACCGCCATCTCGCGGCTGGCTTCCAAATCGAGGGTATTTGCTTCTAAAATGTCGTCCTGTCGCTTCAACAATGCCTCAGCCATCAGTTGCAGGGCACGACTTCGGTCTGTCCCCTTTTTAGCTGCCAGTTCTAAGGAGGACTGATGGGAACGGTAGGTATTAACAGTTAAATTAGGTGAGGCGTTCAAGGCAGTTTTGGCGGTGTTTATCGTCTACAGGCTAACCACAGCATTAAGCCTAGCATTACGCATAGCACCAATGTTGCTGCTGCCACCCGAAAGGCAATGTTGGCGCTCAACGGCGATTGTAATAGGGTTAATAAAATTAAGAACCCTATTACAAAAACACTGACTAGCATCAGAGGCAAATAATCTCTGCCTAAACTCGATCGCGCGACTGTCCACTGATGTCCTGTCCAACGCCAAGTGCGCTTGTAGGGATAATTGGTCGAAAGCTGCTCAATAATATAGCCATTTTCCTGAACCACAAAAATTTGCTGACAGCGATCGCATCCAAACGCATCGGTTAACGCAATCGGAGTCAGTCGACCCCGCCGACGGCAAGGACAGGGATATTCGGCTTTAAGGTCAATCTTCTGAACTTTTTGAGATTGCACGGGCATCTATAAATAAGGTTTTATTCAGTAGCGATCGAAGCCATGACGATGAGATAGGCAATGAGCGAGGCACGATTATTTTCTACACCCTAGCGAGATTCTGTTGACTTTGCCAGGCTGCTGGTGGGGACAGAAAGGATGTTTAAAATCTAGCTTAAGACGGCTAGCTAAAGGGGATTTTATACTGTTTCTACGATGGGGTGAAACTTTGCCTTGTCATTAAGGCTGGGGATCATGAGCGGCTCTAGCTGACTCAGCAAATTGAGCAAAAATGATTTCGCTCAGGCTTCAGAAAGTTTATGATTCGGATCGGGCAATTTATAGTAAAAAATTAATGTTCAGAGTTGCAACTCGTGGTTTTTCTCAAGAATTTGAGCGATGGACTGACGCCCTAGAAGCAGGCAAGGCGCTCATTCCTCAATGCAAAAGTTTATTGCAAGATATCCGGATTTTTGATGGGGATCAATTGGTCTGGGTTTATAGTCGATCGCACACCTTCCCACAATTCGTAGGTGCAGGCAATTACAATCGATTGGCGCGGATGTTTATCGCTGAAGCGATCGCCGAACAAGAAGCAAGCGAGGATTGAATTTAAAGTTTTCCTTTAACTTAATTTCTTTACACTTCTTTACGCAATGTCACTTTTAAGAAGATTGTATGAATTTAATCTGAGGCAAGTGAATCAACTGTCAGTGTAACTAAAGCATCTTTTTATACAATGCTTGTTTGGACTTTATAAAGATAGGTCGTCTCAGTCGAGCGATCGCCCGATTCAGTCACACTTCTAGAATTTTCATCTATCTTTCGTAGCCGTCTTCTCTAGTAGCATTTGTAATCTAGCCAAATAAATCTACTGTTTCATTCCATAAAGTGATTGCGCCATTACTCAACTGATAAAGCTATAACAGTTTAGAAACGGGTGCTATCAAACCTTGTCTAAGTGACCATACTTAAAACCTGAATCGCCTTAATCAACGCAGTAGGTTATGTCCATAGTGGAAAGCTTCTCCATGAAAAAGCCATTGGCTCCCGTTTGGATTAATTTTTGGTTTTGGTCTGGTTTATCTAGCGTTACTCTGGCAATTTGCGGCTCAGGATTATTGATCCAACCTGCTGCGGCTCAAGACGTACAGAACCCTACCCAAAACCCTAGCCCAGGGCAGAATATCCAGAACCCCATTATTAACGCCATCATTGATGTTGGGGTGGTGCAGCGGTTTGGGTCTGCTACCGATGATGTGATTACTCTTAAGCCTGTAGAAGGCGATCGCCTCACCCTAAAATTTGCCGATCAAGGGGTTCCTAAAAAGATCGTCACTGCCAACGAGGTCACGTTAAATGTTACTTTGCAGCCTTTGCCTGAACCGCAGGTCAAAGAGCGGGTCGTTTTAAGCAGTCATCGCAGCTTTGAAAGTGCCGAAGATAGCGCGAATCAATGGAAGTCTAAGGGGATTGACGTAGAGCTAGCTCAACCCCGACAGTGGCAAGTTTGGGCAAAGCGAGAAACCTACAAAACCCCGCTACTGCGTCGATTATTGATGCAGAACTTGCGCGCTAATGGCGCAACGATCGCTTTTATTGACTCGAAGTTGGAGACACAAGCCCCCAAAGCAACCTTCACAACAGGCGGCAATCGCTACCAGCGGGACGATTTGGTGATTGATGCGGGGAGCGATCGCGTGGAAGTGACCTTCAACCACGAAGACCATGGGCGGCGGGTATACGGCGGCGACCTCAAGCTTCAGCCCAACGCTTACGGCACCTATACCCTGGTCAACCAAGTCCCGATCGAAACTTATCTGCGAGGCGTTGTTCCTAACGAAATTGGAGCCAGCGCCCCTCCCACTGCCATTGAGGCACAGGCAATTTTGGCTCGAACCTATGCGCTGCGAAACCTGCGCCGCTTTGCCATTGATAACTACCAAATGTGTGCCGACACTCAGTGTCAGGTTTACTACGGACTTTCTGGCTCAGCGCCTGAGTCAGACCGGGCGATCGCGGCTACGGCTGGGCAAGTATTGACCTACCAGAATGAATTGGTTGATGCCCTCTACTCCTCGACTACGGGCGGCGTTACTGCGCCCTTTAGCAATGTCTGGAACGGTGCCGATCGTCCCTACCTTCAAGCCGTTGTGGACTCGGCAGAAAACGTTTGGGATCTCTCAGCTAAGCCCCTGACCGATGAAGCCAACTTCCGGGCATTTATAGCCGAAAAGAAAGGCTTTAACGAGGCAAGCTGGGATTATTTCCGTTGGCGAACCAATAGCACTTTGGCAGAACTCTCCCAAGACCTAAGAAGTTATCTGCAAAGCAAGCAGAGTCCGCTGGAAGACTTCACAAAAATTCAGGATATTAAAGTACTAGAGCGATCGCCTGCCGGACGAGTTCAGCAGATGTCTGTCACCACCGATAAAGGTGTCATTCAACTTGAGAAAGACGAGATTCTACGCGCATTCTACGCGCCTAGCAGCACCCTCTTTTACCTCGATCCAATCTACGAGGTATCTACGAAAGCGCTGAAAGCACCTAAAATCATTGGGACAGCCCCTCAAAAGCAAGTATCCCGTCCTGCCATCCAAGCGGCTCCCAAAGTTTTGAAGGGCTATGCTTTTGTCGGTGGCGGTTTTGGGCATGGTGTGGGCATGAGCCAGACTGGGGCTTACCACTTAGGCGATTTAGGCTGGTCGAGCAGCCGCATTCTTAGCTTCTATTATCCGGGCACTCAACTTCAGAACCTTAATCCCTCCATTGTCTTTTGGCAAAACCCATAGGTTTATAAGCTGAACTTGTTTATAGGCTGAATTTATTTACAAGCTCAACTTGTTCATAAGCGGAACTTAATGGAACTTCGGAAAATTCCTGTGACAAGGGTGTGGTACGCTACTGGCGATCGCGCTGGAAATCGTTGTCACTCGACAAAAAATGCCAGGGGTGATTGTTGTCGAAAAAAGTGATTGTTGTAGAAAAAGCAGGGCATCAGGAAAGGCTATGGCAAAGCAGAAGGTGGGGTTACTGTTTGGAGGCTGCTCAGGAGAACACGAAGTCTCCATTAAATCAGCCAAGGCGATCGCCCAAGCCCTCACCACGCCGCTCAACACTGCCCGATACGACCTGGCTCTTTTCTACATTCAAAAAGACGGCGTTTGGCAAGGCAGCAAAGTTGCAGAACAAGTTCTTGCCTCTGGTCAGGCGTTTCAGCCAATCTTTGACTCTTCTCAACCGCCCTCTTTCCGTCAACAGCGCTGGACATTTCCGCCCGAAGTTGCTGAAATCGATGTTTGGTTCCCTATTCTTCATGGCCCCAACGGTGAAGACGGTACGGTTCAAGGCTTGCTGAAGTTGATGCAGGTGCCCTGTGTTGGTTCGGGTGTTTTAGCATCGTCGGTGGGCATGGATAAACTGGCGATGAAAGATATTTTTGCTCAAGCTGGGCTGCCCCAGGTTAAGTATTTACCTGTGACTCGTCGGCAGGTTGGAGATGCAGGGGAATCTGCCAAAATCTGCGATCGCATCGAAGCCGAGTTAGGCTACCCGTGTTTTGTTAAACCTGCCAACCTGGGTTCTTCTGTGGGGATTGCTAAGGTTCGCACCCGTCCTGAACTGGAAGCTGCGTTAAATCATGCTGCCACGCTCGATCGCCGCCTGATTGTCGAAGCCGGGGTGATTGCCCGCGAGATTGAATGTGCGGTTTTGGGCAACGATCAGCCGCAAGCCTCTGTGGTGGGTGAAATTACCTTTAAGAGCGACTTTTACGACTATGAAACCAAATACACTCCGGGCAAAGCCGACTGGTTTATTCCGGCTCCTCTTCCTGCCGCGATCGCCACTCAAATTCAAGAAATGGCAATTCAAGCCTTCACTGCCCTAGATGGCGCAGGCATCAGCCGCGTAGATTTCTTTTACGTAGAAGCGACGGGAGCGGTGCTGATTAACGAAGTCAATACAATGCCTGGTTTTACAGCTACTAGCATGTATCCCCAACTGTGGGCAGCGAGTGGAATTCCTTTTTCAGATTTGGTCGATCGGCTGGTGCAATTGGCGATCGAACGAGGCAAGACTTGATAAAACTCTTTGTCTGGCGGCGGGGAAGCCTGCCTGGTGGATGATTTTGTGCTTGGTTCTCTTTGGTTAACCTAGTGGTGTCGATTATTCTCTGGGTGTCTGTGACAAAGCGGTTAGGTAAGTCTCCTTGGTTGCTTCTACGGTTCCTCGTGCCGCTTGTCAATATGGCGCTGATTGGCTATTTGGCGTTTGCTTAAACCACTGCCCTTGATTTTAAAGGTATATAGACCTAAAGACGATCGCCTCCCATAAGTTGAGAGGCGATCGTCTTTTCATCCCTGCTAAAATTGGAGAGAACGGTAAATTGCTCTCTCCCAGTGCCCAGGGTTTGATATGAAACAGTCTAAGAACGTTCATAGAAAAAAGCTTTTCCTGGGGTTGGTGCGCCGCTACCCTGTTGCCTCTGTTGTTGGTTTATGGATGACTTTATTGTTCTTGGCAGGGCTTTCTACGGCTGCACTCATGAACGTAAATCATAGCCAAACAACCCAAACAACCCAGATTTCTGCAACGGAGCCTTCGACCTCTCTACTCACGCAGCCTGCCACAGTAGAACAACCCAAACAGGTATTGCCGTGGTTGTCGTTTGGGGCGATCGCTTTAAGCTGCACTTTAGGTTGCCTCATGCTTTCCCAAAGCTTTCGTTCGGCTGGCTATCAACCCGTTCAACGTAAACCTTTTAAGGCTAGAAGCTTTACGCCTCTAAAATCAGCCGAAGCAGATCGCCAAGATGCCCCTGTTGCTGCCGAGCGATCGCAGCCCAACGAATCATCTAGTACGCCATTCGCGACTTCAGTTACAGTTGTGCCTACCCAACAAAATCATCCGCTCGATTGGGACGAACCTAGCCTTGCAGACAGTCTTGATATGCGCCAACGACGACCTTTGTCTCACTGGCTTTAATCTCAGATAGCTCGCTCCCCTAAGGGAGTTGCGTGAAAATAAAACACTAGTGAGATGCATTGGCTTTTTAGCCCCCTAAATCCCCCATTCTGGGGGACTTTGACAGGTTCGGAAGTCCCCCAGAATGGGGGATTTAGGGGGCGGTTCGGGGCGTTATTTAATCGCAACTCCCTAAGGTCTTGCATACAGAAAGTCAGGGTTGGATTACTTTTGATTGTAGCCAATGACTACGGAATTAAATTTTGAGATGCGCGATCGCTGACTTTACAAAGGTTTCTGCTCGTTGCTGACTCTGACGCAAACTTTCCTCAAGGCGATCGCACATCTGCATCAGTTCATCTACTTTAGTTACAATGCGCTTTTGTTCAGCAAGAGGTGGGAGGGGAATCGGCAAATTACGAATCTGCTCTCTAGTAATATTTTTCATCGAATCACTAGTCCCCGTGCCTTCTCCCCCATAGTATTGACGTGCTAAATCACTGTTGTTGCAAAGATTAAAAAATCTCTTTTCCAAGCAATCAGGAAACAGAACTCTAAGAGTTTTATCATTTAGCAAAAGTTGAGGTGGTGTATGTTCGACAACTACACTTTTCCCTACAAGCTCGCTTGTGTTAGCTCGTGACATAATAAAATCATTAGCCTTAATTTCAGACTCTTTTCTTGGCTCTATACTGGCAGGTAAAGCTTTATTTTCACTGGGGTTAAATCTATTCCAGGACACAGCACTGATTTTTATCACTCCCCATTCAGATTTATTTTTAGGACGTTTCTCACATTGAGGACTTGCTCCTGCTTCAATGTCCAGAATTAGATTACCAAATCTTTTCCAAGCCCAAGTGTTTGGAATTTCATAGGGCAAATCGCCATCTTCAATAGGAAGTGTTAAAGCATCTCGAATTTTCTTTGCTTCGATTAAAGTTTTCTTCTCGTCTGTAACTCTTACTAGTAAATCAAGAACAGATTCATCAGTGAAATCTTGAGGAAGGAGTTTACCTCTCACCGCCAACTGCAAAACCGATCGCCTCAAATCATCCACATCTTTAGGATCTTGGCTAAGCTCACACCAGTTATCACGAACGATCGCCCATCCTTGCTCCAATTTCTCATCTGTTTCGGCACTCATGAGAGCAGCGATCGCGCTTTTCCTCAGCTTTTGCCGTAGGTTTTCTTGCGTTTGATTGGCGAGGTGAAGGCGATCGCATAGCGCCATCAATTCATCTACTTTTGCAACAATTCGTTTCTGTTCAGCTAAAGGTGGAAGAGGATAAATAAAGTTTTGAATCGATTGAAGTCCTACGTTAGGTTGGGTTGTTTTGTTAATATATCTGTCAATCTCGGACTTAACCAGTTTGGATAGAGAGTAATAATAAGAGTATTTTGGTTCTACATAACCATGAAAATTCTTGATGGTAGCGCAAGAGTAAGAAGCTAAAAAATCAATATCAACCTCAACTAGCCTATTCTCTCCAATGGTTCCATATCTCGGAAAAATAATATCCCACTTAGTAGGCTGTACTTTTTTTCTTAATCGCTCAAAATCCTCAACGGCAATCTTCTTAGCTCTTTCAAAGTCAATGACATTATCCTTTTTAAAGTCTCTAGGTGAGACATAGGGTATTCCTTCAGAAACTTCTGTAGGCATCTTATGATCAATATCACCTATGTGCAAAGCTATATCATTCCACCGACACCAACACCAATTATCAGGTAAAGAATAAGGCTGCTCATCTTCTTGAACTGGAGTGAGAGGACGTTGCTTTGCAAGCTTTTTAGATTTCTCAAGCTTTTGCTTCTCAATCACTATTTGATTTCTTAATAGTTCAGCAGGTTCATCTTCGGGATTTTGGGGAACTAATTTTCCTCGGACTGCCAAATCGAGGATGAGCGATCGCAATTTTGCAATACCGTTGGGCGATTGGGCGATCGTGTTGAAGTTTTCGAGGAAGGTTTTGAGATTCATTAAGTCATTAATCTATTAAGGTTCTGCTACAGCAGCTTTAGAAAATCATCTACACTGATTCGAGCTTGTTTCAAAATTTGAGATAGTGTCGATCTTTTGACAGGTCGATGAGCAGGAACAGTAATCTTCAATGTTTCATCGGATATTCTTTTCTCCAGGCGAATGTGGCTACCTCGCTGCCGTACAACCTCCCATCCATCTCTCGTAAATGCTGCAAGAATTTCACGATAAGAGAGACTCGGAACTTTACTCATACCACCAGTTCCCTAACAATTATTCCTTCTGAAAAGTTTTCTTCAATAGGCTCTAAATAAAGCGCGATCGCCTCTTGAATATTTGCCAATGCCCCATCTATGCTTTCACCTTCACTAATGCAACCCGGTAACGAGGGCACATAGATTGTGTATCCCCCCTCATCACTTGGTTCTAGAACAACTTGTAGTTTCATAATTGCCTCCAATAATAAAATTACTTAATTAAATTATTCACCCCAATCAAACTTGCGTTGTTCTGTAAGCCGAGCATCGATTTCATCCAGGCTCAAATTTCCCCAACTTCCTTTTGTCTCTTTCAAAATCTTCTCAACCTCAGCAACTCTTTTCTCATAGTTAACATCACCGTTCTGATCTTTAGATCCTTGTGAAATTAAATCAATAAAGTCACTAACCTGCTGTAAAGTCGATTCTGGAAGGTTATGTAATTTTGTAATAATAGTGTCTCGCATTGTCATAATAATCATCTCCTTTTTTTTCATGAGTGAAGAATAAGGCGATCGCAATTTTGCAATACCGTTAGGCGATTGGGCGATCGGGTTGAAGTTTTCGAGGAAGGTTTTGAGATTCATCAAATAATTTTATGACTAGGATTTATTGATGAACAATCAGAGTATCGCGGCTTAGTTCGAGATAGCTGTGTTGCTCAAATAGCTCAATAATTTGCATCAGATTGTTTAGAAATAATGTCTCCAATTCAAAGTTCCTGATATTGCCCTTTGTTACCAACAGCAGCTTATACGGTTGTTGCCGAATCAAAAATGATTCCAGAAAATCTGCATCCTTTGTAATCACAATCCGCTCCTCAGCCATTGAAAGCTGGTTAATCACAGCATCAGGTGTTGAATTCTGATCAGGTAATTCCCTTGTATGCACAACATCCTGCCCCGCTTTCTGCAAACACCATGCCAGCCGTAACGGTAACTGGGCATCTACTAAAAATTTCATGAAGCAATCTTATAAATACTCTTTACCTGGCTTAACCGTGCTGCGTATAGCAGCGAAGCTAAAATATCATCTGCTTCCAAATCTTCATAGTCTGCCAAAATTTCCTCAGTAGTCATACCCGAACTCAGCAATTCCAGCAAAAACTCAACCGGATACCTAAGATTTCGGACACAAGGCTTACCGTGACAAATTTCTGAGTTGAGCGTAATGCGTTGTAAAAGACCTTCCCTCATTGTTTAGCTCCCGCTGAATGCTTCAAACACAGATGCCAGGACTGAGTTACCGCTCATAGAATCATCTCTTCTTAGCGGAGTAAATTCTTCAATATGAATCGGATTCTTAAGTAGATGTAGTAAAAAGTTACTGGCTTGCGCATCCTCGACTTGCTTAATCAAAATCACTTTCACATTCCTGCGCTGTTCAAAATCCTGTCTATACTGCTCAGGGATCTCAGAGGATGTCTGAGCAGTATCAAAGATTCTTACACTTGCCCCCTAAATCCCCCATTCTGGGGGACTTCCGAACCAGCCCTTCTTCAAAGTCCCCCAGAATGGGGGATTTAGGGGGCGGATCGGATAGTAATCTAGACTTTTCAGACATCCTCTCAATTTTCCCATCTTTAATCGTTGCCTGAAATTCAACTGCTTTCATAAAGAATCCCACTTACTTAACTTTATTTATTTGACCTTGTAAAACCTTCAAGATTCCCAATTGTCCCGTTCCTGTCAAATAAATGCATCTACTTCATTAACATTGGCAAAACTTTGCTTAGCCGTACCTATCATATTTTGCAAATGTCGCTTGCTCTTGGAAGAAGATTCTACTAAAACAATTACCTCTACCCTAGCTCCTACTGGCAGTTCAACAGACTGTCACTCAATTACACCACCGGGTTTAACAATTACCTGTTGTCGGATTGCATCAATCATGGAGAGCCCCTAAATCAAAATATCGTTATTATCAATCCTATGTTTTTTCTAAGCAGATTTGCAAGGCAGTCTTCAAAGCCATTCGCGCCTCGTCTGCCGCCGCTGCCGCCTCCTGATATTGCTGAAGTAGGGCGATCGGGTTGAAGTTTTCTAGGAAATCTTTCAGATTTATTTGCCCTGTTTACCAATTTTTAGTCATCAAGGTACTTCATAAGGATTCACCATAAGCAATCCATCAATTTGTGTAAAGTCACGGATGTTTCTCGTCACCAATCTCAACCCATCGACAAGTGCTGTTGCAGCAACTATTGCATCAGGAAGCTTAATTTTATGTGCTTTTCTAATTTTAATCGCCTGTTCCGCAACCTCTAAACTAAGCGATATCTCTATCAAACTAGCAAGTAACTCTCTTGCTTGAGCTTCAGCCAATTTGGGCTGTTGAAAGCCTAAAAGCTCAATCTTGGAAACAATAGAATATGCACCCTCTCCCACCAGACCATCTTCCAAAAACGTATTCCCTCTCTCATTTAAAGACCCATTTAATTGATAAATCAAAATATTGCTATCGAAAAGATACTGCATGGCACTCCTATTCACCCCAATCTTCTCGACGCTGGCGATCGAGTTCAGCATCTATTTCATCCGGTGTTCGACTGCCCCAGCTTCCACGAGTAGATATTAATACCTTCCTCGCTCGCTCTCTTGCTTCAGTCAAAGTCTGAGGTGCCGAATGGTTTTCTGGCTGGGTTGCTTCAGGCTTAAGCTGATCCATCACATGACTCATCACCTGCCATTGTTCTTCAGGCGTTAATTGATCGATGTTATTCAAAACCTGCTGGAGTAAAGCGTTCATATCACTTTCTCGGTGTAGTAGATTGCTCTAAACACAATTGTAAGGCAGTCTTCAAAGCCATTCGCGCCTCGTCTGCCGCCGCCGCCGCCGCCTGATATTGCTTCAACAGAGCAATCGGGTCTTCATGAACATTCTCCGGCGTATTCGGGTTTTTAATATCCAGGTTGTAGCCATTAGCAGCGATCGCTTCAACCGACACTTTCCAAGCAAACTCAGTTTCCTCCCGGTGATCCCACCAGGCTTTCTCCACCTCAAACTCCTCAATTCGCATCGGCTTCGTCTTGTTATAAGACTTCGCCCCCGGCGGGTAAGGATGCTCGTAATACCAAACCTCAGCCGTTGGCGTGCCCTTCGTAAAAAACAAAATATTAGTCCGAATGATAGTGTACGGACTAAACACCCCATTCGGCAGCCGCACGATCGTATGCAAATTACAGTCCCGCAGCAGCTTCTCCTTAATCCGCGTCTTAATCCCTTCGCCAAACAACGTCCCATCTGGCAGCACGATCGCCGCCCGACCTCCCGGCTTCAGCAACTCCATCACCAGCACCAAAAACAAATCCGCCGTCTCCCGCGTCTGAAACTCCGTCGGAAAACCCCGCTCAATGCCATCCTCCTCCATGCCCCCAAACGGCGGATTCGTCACCACAATATCCACCTGATCCTCGCGCCCATAGTCTCGCAGCGGCTTCCGCAGCGTATTATCATGGCGCACATTCGTTGGCACTTCAATGCCATGCACCATCATATTGGTCACACAAAGCAGATGCGGTAGCTGCTTTTTCTCCACCCCCAAAACGCTCCGCTTCACCTGCTCCAAATCTTTCGGTGATTTGATTTGCTGCTTCAAATGCTCGTAGGCATAGGTCAAAAAGCCGCCCGTTCCACACGCCGGATCAAGCACTTTCTCGCCCAACTGTGGGTTCACCCGATCGATCGCAAACTGAGTCAGCGCCCTGGGCGTATAAAACTCTCCCGCATTGCCTGCACTTTGGAGATCCTTCAGAATCTGCTCATACAGATCGCCAAACAAATGCAGCGTTTTCGACTGGTTAAAATCAATGCTTGCATTAATCTTGTCTACCACCTGACGCAGCAACGTCCCCGACTTCATGTAGTTGTAGGCATCCTCAAACACACTGCGCAGCAGGAGCGATCGCTGCTGTGCCACACCCTCCAAATCCTTCCCATCTAGTGCCTTAAGCTGAGGAAACAATCGCCCATCAATCACTTCTAGCAGATCCGTTCCAGTGGGCGTATCCTTTCCTAACTTAGTGCTATCTGCCCAATCATTCCACCGCAACCCAACTGGAATTGGCGACTCATACTCATCTACATCCAGTTCCAACTGCGCATCCTGGTCGCTAAAAATCTTATAAAACAGCATCCAGCCCAACTGTCCAATCCGCTGGGCATCGCCATCCACCCCCACATCCTTCCGCATGATGTCTTGAATAGATTTGATAGTGGCGCTCAGTGACATACAAATGTTCTCTTTAGTAAGACCAAGAGGATGTCTGAGAAGTCTAGATTGCTATCCGATCCGCTCCCTAAATCCCCCATTCTGGGGGACTTTGAAGGAGCATTGGTTCGGAAGTGCCCCAGAATGGGGGGTTGGGGGGCGAGTGTAAGAATCTTTGATACTTCTCAGACATCCTCTAAGAAACAGTTGTACCTTAATCATGACCCAGCATCAAGCACCCGGATCTTCGTAAAGCAGTTGCTCTAGCTCTCGAATTGCTGCCTGATACTGCTTCTTACCTCCAAAACTTCCGACCAGTTCCACCGGAGTTCCCAGCGTTGTAAACGGATCAAGCTGCAATACCCTGACATTCTCGATCGCCACTACTCCTTGATCGGCATATTTCTCTAGCAGCGCCACCAAAACCGCCCGCGCCATTTCACCATACTTAGCAAACACATCTCGCTTCTGCACTTGTTTAACCCGTTCTCTGCGCGTCAGCGGCGGGCGATCGAACGCCACATGGCAAATCAAATCAAAAAGGTCATAATCCTTGCCCACCATGTCCTCCAGCGCTTCTAAAATTACGCCCTGCTCTCTCAACTCATCCAAAATTGCTTGCTTGCGATCGGCAATCTGCCACTGATGTAAGAAGCGATCGAGAGACTGATACGCCTCATTGACCGTGCGGCGAGTGTAGTCTTTTAAGGATTCCGTCGTCAGCTTGCCATCCTTGTCGTAATAGCTCACCCGCTCCTTTGCCACCACAAACTCTTGACGGCTCACCTGATATTTAAAACTTACTCCTGTGCCATTCTCACGTCCGGGTTCACCCTCATCTCCGCCTTCAGTTCCCTCGCGTCCCGGATCAGCAGGCTTCTTCTCTTTGCCAAAATCCTCATCCTGAAGCGGCGTTCCATCCCAATCTGGGTCATCAAAAAGCAGAGTCGCCCCCCGAAAATCAATAATTGTAAAAAAGTTTTTGCCATAATCGGGGCGCAACCGAGTTCCCCGCCCAATAATTTGCTTAAACTCCGTCATCGACTGAATGCGCTGATCCAACACAATGACCTGACAAGTCTGAGCATCTACTCCCGTCGTCATTAGCTTAGAAGTCGTCGCAATCACCGGATAGGTTTCTTTAGGATTAATGAAATTATCAAGCTGTGCCTTACCCTCCTTCTCATCTCCGGTAATTCGCATTACATAGCGATGATCTTTTAGCACTAACTCTCGATTCAGATCCACCTGAGTCAAAGCTTCCCGCATCCGTTCCGCATGGTCAATGTTCTCGCAGAAAATAATAGTTTTCCGCATCGGATCGCCGTCATGAAGAAATTGGCTGACATACTCCGCCACCTGCTGAGTCCGTTGGTCGAACACAATGTTGCGATCGTAGTCTCGCAGGTTGTAGTCGCGTTCCTCAATCCGTTGCCCCCGATCATCAGATTCCCCTGCCTCTGGAGTCCAGCCCTCTAGATCTTTATCTAAACCGACCTGAATTCGTCGGAACGGAGCCAGAAAACCATCCTCAATTCCTTGTTTAAGCGAGTACTGAAAAATTGGCTTACCAAAGTAATCAATATTCGAGACGTATTTCGTTTCTTTGGGCGTAGCCGTCAGACCGACCTGCACCGCCGTTGAAAAGTAATCCAGCACCTGCCGCCAATTAGAATCATCTGCCGCACTGCCCCGGTGACACTCATCAATCACGACCAAATCAAAGAAATCGCGATCGAACTTTTCGTAAAGATTATCTCGCTCGTCATTGCCAATGATTGCCTGATACAGCCCCAGATAGATTTCGTAGGAAGTATTGATCCGTCCCATTTCATCAACAAGTTTGCGATCGAGCTTGCTCATGACCTCGCCAAACGGACGAAAATCATTAATGATCGTTTGATCTACCAAGGAATTGCGATCGGCAAGAAACAAGACCCGTTTTGCCACCTTTGTCTTCCACAACCGCCAGATAATATTGAACACTGTAAAAGTTTTACCCGCTCCCGTCGCCATCACCAACAAACAACGCTTCTGTCCACGGGCGATCGCCTCAACGGTACGATTTACTGCAAGCTGCTGATAATAACGAGGTTCCTTCCCACCAATCTCAATAAAATAAGAAGAAGTCAACAAATCCTCATTAGCATTTTGTAGATCTTGCCACTGCTTATACCGTTCCCACAGTTCATCCGGCGATGGAAACGCATCCAAACTAATCTGCTGTTCCACTGGGCTGTAGGTGCCGCTTCGGTCATGGAACACAAACGCATCTCCATTAGAAGAAAAGACAAACGGCACTTGCAAAGCCGCCGCATAGCCTAAAGCCTGTTGAATTCCTGCCCCAACGCTGTGGCAATTGTCTTTTGCTTCAATGACCGCGATCGGTTGATTGGGCTGATAGAACAGCAAATAATCTGCAAACTTCTTTTTTCCTCGACCCGTTAACTGACCTCGAACCAGCATTTGACCATCGGTGAAATAGTACTCCCGACGCACCTGGCTCTTTTTCCAACCTGCATCATAGATTGCAGGCGTAACGTAGCGATCGCAGATATCAGATTCGCTGAGGTCTTTCTTGCTCATTCTCTAGGGCTAAAACTTAGGGGCATGTCTCTAGAGTATGCCCTTCAACCTAACCGCCTAGTCGAACTACTCAAGACTTCACGGTTTAGAGAGAGAACATCAAGGGCAATTACAAGGGCAATTCATTGGAATGCATCCAAATCATTACGAACAGAGTACTTCTGATGAGCAGACTTCACCAGACTGCTGAGTGACGAGTCAAAATAAATCACAATCAAGGACGTAATTATGCATAACGAGAAGATGCGGAGCGCAAACAAACTCATGCGTCGTTTCCTGATGGGAGCTTTGACGTGTCTGTTATTAGCCACTCTATCTACGCCTGCGTTGAGTCAGTTTACATCTAAGGTGCCAACGCAGCAGAGCCAAACGGTGACTGATTCCATGTCTGTAGGAAAAATGCTGGATATTAGTCTAGAGTCAGCTAAATCTACACTCGTGGCACAAGGAATGACTGAGAGTAAGATGAAGTCGTATGTGGCGGTATTAAGTAAGCAAAATGTCGTGCCGACTTCGCCGATGACCAATGCCCAGGGAGCAGTTGGCGGAGTTTTAGTGGGCGATCGCTTTGTTGTGCGCGGCAACTTTAGCAGCTTATCGAGCGCTATGCGAGACTATGGCACTGACCCCATTACTCCACCTAATCCCAACATTACCTCTGCCTTTCATATCCATCAAGGCGAACCCACTGAGAATGGACCCTTTCAGTACGCGCTCAATGTAACAACAGATGAAACAGGACGAAAGGGCAGCGCCATGGGAGAATACGCGCTGACAGCGGAGCAGGTTCAAGCGCTTTCTGAGGGCAAGCTGTATGTAGATTTGCACACGACGATGAACCGGGCTGGAGAACTGCGCGGTATACTCATGCCGTATTAATGGGTGATGTCGGGTTGGAGTTTTAGAGCCAACACCGATATTATTGATATTAAAAATTGGCGTTAATCAGCAGTATTATCGGTACACGCAGACGCTAACGTGATCGTTTAAAGGTTGATGTACAGTGTCAAGTTAAACGACATGGGGACAAATTCGGCGTTGCTGAACAATAGTATGAACCTATTCAAAGTCCCTTTCCTTTAGGAGAGGGATTTAGGGAGAGGTCTACCTAGCTGCGTTGTCGACTCGACCTAACCCCTAGCCCCTTCCCTAAGAGGGCAGGGGAACAGGATTTCATACTTGCATTCAGCAATGCCACAAATTCATTTCATCAAGTAAATCTGACTGTTGCGTACTTTCAAAATTGAGGTTGATGCAATTTGTCCTTGCCACTGTTATTAATTCACTGGTGAAGACGGAATTGACCAGATTGGCAATCGATTAACTTTTTGAAGGCTAAGCTCGACATATTGAGTGTTGGCGGGGTTAGCGATCGCCAACCCAAAATATCCTTCCTCGCCATCATGGGTATGAGAACCACTGCTCATAGTGGTATATCGCCCTTGCCGACGGGCTTGATTGAAGGGAGAACCCACCACCCAATGCCAGCGCGAAGCGAACACAATCTGGGTGATGTCCTCAACCCAATCTCGCTCGCCATGCAAGTGATATACCTGATCTACCGTATCAAAACCATTCTCACCATTAAACGTTCCTCCCATCGAAACGACCGTTAAGCGTGCATTCAGCCACTGATCTAGGTAAGAAACTGCCCCCAAGGCGACTTGCACGCCACCGCTTGTACCAATCAGGATGACATTCAGCGGCTGTTGGTGGGAGCTTGGAATGGAATGAGCCGCATTCATACGGTCAATAATGGCATCAGCAATCCCCCGGTTGTAAATCGCCCCATAGCGATCGTCGGCAGAGATAGCAAACCGCCAGAGATTGCGAATCTTGATGAGAATATCCGCATTTTCCAGCCAACCATCTGCCTGTTTAGCTGCTTCCCAAAGCGGAGCCAGCAATCGTTCTCCATTCAAATCTTGATTAGCAGCAGAGTAGGGAAACACATCGCGAACCGCAACGCAGTTTGGATGCCACTCAACCAGGCGATTCAAAAACCGCTCTTCTCCTGGGGTCAACTGGTTAGCGGAGAAGTCTCCAACACCGGGTAGGAAGACAATGTAGCAGTTAATTGTTGAGGATGGAGTGGTTGAAGTTGCCCGATCGATCGCTGAAAGTTTCTCTAATTGATCTTTCTTCAAGCCCAGACTTTCAGTACTCTGCCTTAGCCACCAAACAATCGTACCAACTGGTGCTAACGTCCCCCAAACCAGCAGAATAAACCCTGCCAGCAGCAATAGCCGGAAAGTTCCACCGCGCAACCCTGTCCACATTCGTTTAGTCACCTGAAGCATGATAGGTCAGGAAGCACTTGTCCCATAAACCTGTTTTGAAGAAGAATCCAAAACCCAGTACCCTATACTCTAACCAACATGATTTTAGCAAGCATCTCTCATTAGCCATATCAATTTCTGTGAACCATCATTCGTCTCATACCACATTTTGGACAACCCTACGGAATGCTTTAGCATTGAACGCCAACTTCTACGAAGACGTTCGCAATACTTCTAAGAATCGTCGCATTGCTCGAATCATCGTGTTCTTGGCAGCTTTGTCTTACATGATAGGAAGTTCGGTCATTTTGTTGATTAACCGGGCAACGGTTTCCATACTGCTTCCAGCCCTGTTGTTCAATGGATTAATTGTGATCGTAGGCTATTACTTCTGGACATTTGTCGTGTTTAAGGTTGGCCAGTGGTTGAAGCCAATTGACCCAACGTATAGAGATTTGCTTAGTCCAATCGGGTTTGCCTACGCGCCACAAGTCCTAAACTTTTTGACGCTCATTCCCCTACTAGGACAACCCATTGGACTAATTTTGTCGGTTTGGAGCCTGCTGGCAGTAATTGTGTCGGTTCGTCAGGGATTAGACATTCGCACTCGTTGGGCAGGACTGATTTGCTTGCTCGGATGGATACCGATTCAGATCGTAATTGGGTCTGTTCAAGTCCTGGAACAAGAACTGGTGAAATAGGCAGGGAATAACACTATCACCCTCGACTTGTTACCCGTGTTGAGCGAGAATTTAACTTACCGATAGAAAGCCTTAGTTCGTCTTGTGCCATCTGAACTGCATCGACGGTATCAAAACGTGCCGCCGATCTAAGTGTGCAGACCAAAGTGGAAAGTTTGGTTGACAGTTGTATAGAGCAGCAGAATTAGCATATTAGGGAAAAGCTGGTAAATTTTCTAATGTTGCACAATGAAGGGATTAACACGAGAATGTAACCCTAAATTGCTTTGGATAAATATGCCTTAAGCGAGAGAGTGAATTCTTCTGCTATCCGACAGAGTTAGGTAGAACAGATAGGTGGCGCGATCGATGAGTAATCCAGAATTGCCTCAAAAATATGTCCTTGAGCAGCAGCGCAATGAAGTTTTGCAACAGCTTGAGGACTGGCTTGACATTCCCATGCTGATCTTCAGCTTTATCTGGCTGGCACTGTTTATCATTGAACTAATCTGGGGACTAACTCCCCTACTAAACGCGTTGAGCGTCACGATCTGGATCATTTTTATCCTTGATTTTGGGCTAAAGTTTCTCCTGGCTCCTCGCAAACTCAGCTACCTGAGACAAAAGTGGTTAACTGTATTGTCCCTGATGTTGCCTGCGCTGAGAACTCTCCGAATCATTCGGGTGCTTCGAGCATTGCAAACAGTCCGTGCGGTCAGGGGACTGCGGTTGCTTGGAGTGATGACCCGGACAAATCGGGGCATGCGTGTCCTGGCTGCCAGCATGAATCGACGGGGTTTTGGTTATGTTGTGGCACTGACCGCGATCGCCATTCTAACTGGAGCAGCAGGCATGTACGCCTTCGAGCAAGACGCGCCTGACTCCGGCATCCCTGACTATGGCACTGCCCTCTGGTGGACGGCAATGTTGATCACGACAATGGGTTCGGACTACTTTCCCAGAACACCGGAAGGTCGAGTTCTGTGCTTCGTCTTGGCAGTGTACGCCTCTGCCGTGTTTGGCTACGTCACCGCCACACTGGCAACATTTTTTATCGGTCGAGACGCGGAGAATCCGGAGGCAGAAGTTGCCGGAGGCAACACGTTAGCACAGCTTTCCGCAGGAATCGCCGATTTGCAAGCAGAAGTTGCAGCACTGCGAGCAGAGATTCAACTATTGCCGCCGCAGGAGAAGGCAAAATAGGAAGTGCGATTGCTCGTGTCGTGATGAGGCGACCTATCAAAAACGAACGAAATAAAGAACGAGGGGTTTAGTCATGGCGTTAGTAGACTTTGGCTGGAATGTCATTATCAGTTATGGGAAAGTTTGAAGTTTGAAGACGTTGCTGAATGCAAGTACGATTTACCCTCAGCCCCAACCCTTCTCCTGGGGAAGAAAGTAGGCGAACAGACTACAGAGGAAGCGATCGAGACTCATTATCGCAGAATTTGCTAACCGTCAAAGTGGGCTTTTAACGTGATGGTAGCATCGTTCTGTGGGTTAAGGATAGACTCTATATGATCGGGAGACTATGCGTTAATTTTTTGTTCAACTGCCTGCAATAATTCCCTCAAACAGTCCTCTAAGGTTGCGCCTTGTGTCATGTCTAAGTTGATAGTTTTCATGTCATAGAGGGTGGCGGTGAGTGTATCTATGATGGCTCTTATTTTGGTGTAAAGATTGAGTTCTGTTTGTGCTCTAGGCAGGTTAGCTGAGGATTTTAATTGTTTTAGTTTAGTGTCTAGGGCTTCAATTTTTTGATCCCAGTAGCTCACATAGTCCATGCTATCTATCACGTCATAGATTTTGGCGCTGGGTAACACAACAGGAAAGATGCGATCGCGCAAGGCTTCATTATCATGTGCGTTCTCAGCAATATTGACCAGTTCATACATGCAGTTTCTTTTCTTTAAATACTCGTCACTAATTACGGTAATAATGCATTTTCCACGTCCTAGCCATTCCATAAATTCTTTAGCACTAGCCTTGAATTTAAGATCGCGGATATCGCGGATAATCGTAATCCCTTGAGACTGAAAATATTGATCGAGAGTGTGGGCGATCGCCTCACTTTCCCCCTTGTCCCAAGCGTAAGAAATAAAAACTTCTCGTTCAGTTAGGCGGCGATCGGGAATGCCCAGATCCCAAAGATTTTGAGAATTATGAGGATCTGAAACACGGCGTTCTCTTCGCTCTTGGATTGGCTCGACCCCATCTAACAATTGTCTTAAGTTAACTTTGCGTTTTAGTTTACCAATGAAATAGGTTTGCTCTCCTGCTTCTTCTGCACTAATTAAATCTTCACAGTTTAGTAAGATGGGTGGGTCTTCCTGGTAGAGCAAGTATTCGGTGATGCCCAAGCGAGGAATAGTTCTATGAATTTCATCAAACTGGCTACGAATGATGCTTAAAAAGCTGCGACGGGTCGCAGGATTGCCTTTCACACGAATAGAGATGAGTTTATCTTCGCGATCGGCACGAATGAGAGCAGGATTATCTCGTTCTTTAAGAACAACGCCGCTACGCCAGTAGGTACGTTGACTAATTTTACTATTCATACGGACAATAAAACGAGAAATAATACTGGGTGGCAACACGTTGTAATGATATTGAAAGGTCAGAGAGCCTTCCCATTCTCCGGTGTAGGGTTCTTCTTTGGGAAGGAGACCAGGAATCAAAAATTTCTCATTAGAGAAACCATCTAGGTCAAAGCAGAGATCAAACTTGCGCATGATGCCAATGAGAAAACTATGTTTGTCACGAGGATAGCGATGAGAATCAAGAATGTTCAGCAAATGAGACTGGTTGAGAATTCCATTATGAACTGTGAAGAGTTCACTATTGTTAAGGATTTTGTAAACGCCGTTAGTTACCCATTCAGGATTGAGGACATTGGTATCGGCGAATTCTGGGCTGAGGCGAATGTCGTCTTGAAAATTAAGGGCAATGCCCAGGTTATGGAGCAGATGCAGCAGATCAGTTTGGCTTTGGCTATCGAGAACATCAGATTGAAGGCAGACTTGCTCGTAATCGTGCCGTGAAAGAAAGTCTTGAGTGCGTTTTTCGAGTTCTTCTTTAACGGTGAACCAGGTTTGGGGCAAAGGTTCGTGGAGATGGGGGAGTTGGCTAAGCTCTTGGATCAAGGTGGCTTTGAGGGTAGTAATACCTTGGTTGGCTTTGCAAGAGGTTTCGAGAATGGCGTGAAGGTTGGGGTATTTTTGGCTTAAGCCGCGTTGATCAATGTCAAGAGGTTGATGATCACATTGGTTGCCGACGAGAATGATAGGCGAGTCGCCGCCAAAGCTGGCAATAATTTGCAGCCAATATTCAAGCTGGTTTTGAACTTCACTTTGGCGGCAGTCGATGACGAGCAGATAAAGGCTACGTTTGCTTAGAAAAAACTGGTGGGTAGCGTGCATAATTTCCTGTCCGCCAAAGTCCCAGAGGTTAAGCTGTACGCTTTGTTGATTGACTTCAACATTCCAGGGTTGGATGGTAATGCCAGGAGTTTTGTTCTGGTAAGGATCGAAGCTATGACCTAGAAGTTGGCGGAGCAGGGAGGTTTTACCAACATCACCTTCACCTACAATTAGCACTTTGGCTTCGTTGAGAGGGCGGCTAGGTTGGGTGCGAAGTTGGAAGTAGTAGTTGAGAATGGTGGTCGGATCGCCGAAGTTACCCCAGTTACCTAAAATTTCGGGTGGAATAGATAGCTCTGGATTGGCGGTTAGATCAAGTTTCTCTAGCTTGGTGAGATTGCGGATATCCATGGGCAAGCTTGTCAGTTTATTTCTACTCAGGTAGAGCGTTGTCAGGTTCGTGAGTTGCGCGATCGCATCGGGCAAGCTCGTCAACTGATTGCTGCGGAGATGAAGCGTTGTCAGGTTTGTGAGTTGAGCGATCGCATCGGGCAAACTCGTCAGATGATTGTTGCCCACGTAAAGCCCTGTCAGATTTGTGAGTTGAGCGATCGCATCCGGTAAGCTTGTGAGTTGATTACCGCCAACATAAAGCTCGGTCAGATTTCTGAGATGAGCAATCGCATTCGGCAAACTGGTTAAATAATTTTCGCGCAGGTCAAGCACTGTGAGGTTAGTGAGTTGCGCGATCGCCTCGGGTAAACTTGTCAAGTGATTTCTGTTAAGCCTAAGCTTCGTCAGATGGGTGAGTTGGGCGATGGTGTGCGGCAGACTCGTTAATTGGTTGCTGCTAAGGGACAGGATTGTCAGGTTAGTGAGTTGTCCGATCGCATCTGGCAAACTCGTCAACTTATTGCTACCAAAGACATCACCCAGATTAAGTGTGGTCAACTGGGTCAGCAGTCCGATCGCATCCGGCAACCTCGTCAGCCGATTACCGCTGAGATCAAGCGTGGTTAAATGAGTCAACTGTCCGATCGCATTAGACAAACTCGTCAGGCGATTACTGCCCAAGGAAAGCACTGTGAGATTGGGGAGGTAAGCGATCGCCTCCGGTAAACTGGTCAGTTGATTGTAGCTAAGGTCAAGCCCAGTCAGGTGGGAGAGTTGAGCCATCTCTGGTGGCAGAGTCGTCAAACCTCGATCTGAAAGATTCAGTTTAGTCACGCCCTCTTTGGCAGCGCGATCGATAATCTGTAGAAGCTCGTCAGGGGTTATCATTTACACAATATCCCCTCAGACGTTGATGAAAGCAAGAAGGGCTTGCCCCATCCCCGACCCTTATCGCCCTAGAAAAGAGAATGTGGGGTTATGATTGGCGATCGAACTGTTCTTGATCCTAAACCACTTGAGTTGTCAAAAGGAACAAGGATCAGAAAAGTTGCGATCGCTGAAACTGCTATTAGACGAGAATTTTAGGCTTTGATTCATCTAGAAAGCAATTACTGAACTGAGTTTTCAGCACCTCTTTCTGGCACTGTCCAATAGTAGATAGTTTTACCGTCCACCTCTACAACCTGCTCCGGTTTCCAGTCACCCATATCGAATGCATGAGAGACAATGCGTGTACCAGGCTGCAATTCATTGAGCAGTTTGGGTCTTAAATCCAAATTCACTTGCGGTAGCAAATAAAGAGTGACAACTGTGGCTTCGCTAAAGTCTGTATCAAATAAATCTTGCTGACGGAACTGAACGCGATCGCTCACCCCAGCCCTTTGAGCATTTTGAGTTGCCTCCTGCACCCGCTGTGGATTAAGGTCTACACCCACGCCACGAGTACCAAACTTTCTGGCAGCCGTGATCACGATCCGTCCATCTCCGCTGCCAAGGTCATACAGCACATCATCCTTATTGACATTGGCAATTCGCAGCATTTCGTCAACAACGACTTGAGGAGTGGGGACGTAGGGAACATCAAGTTCAGGCGGTTGAGTTTGAGGAGTTGTATTTTCAACAGGGGCTGGATTTTGGGCAGGGGCTGAATTTTGGGCAGTTTCAGCCGTCGATTGAGCCGGACTCGTTTGTCCACGTACTTCGGCAACTGGTGTTTGGGTGCATCCCACAATACCTAAACCCACAATGCCGAATCCGGTAACAAGTAGCCGCAACATAGATTGCAATTTCATGATCGTTTCCTCGCTTTTGTGTCTTTGTTGATTCGCTATTTTTAATTTCCACTCCTCACTCAGCATTACACTCTCGGAATTAAGGATACTTTTGACGATGCCATTGAATGAATGGAATCCCTAAGGCAACAACCCCTATCCCGACGATCGCACCAACGCCTGTGTAGACCAAACTGGAATATAGCAAGTAACCACAGGCAACACAGAATAGGATGGGTAAAACCGGATACAGCGGCACCCGAAAAGGTCGCAGTTGATCAGGATCTCGAACTCGGAGCACTAACAGTGAGAGGCTGCTGAGCAAAAAGAAAAACCAAAAGATGGGAGCGGTATATTCCACCATTGTTTCAAACCCATTGCGGGTAATGGTGCCCAGAAGAACTAGTGCCAGGGCAATCGCTCCTTGCAACAAGTAGGCAGTGGTTGGTGTGCTAGGACGCTCTTGCCAAAGCCCCAAAAACTGAAAGCGCGAAACATCTTGCCCCAGCGCATAGTTGGTGCGTGCTCCGGTGAAAATAGTAGCGTTGATCGAATCAAGGGTGCAGGCTGCAACCAAGAGGCTAATCAGCACAGATCCCGGCTCTCCTAACGCTTGCCGCATCAAATCTGCCGCAACGGCTTGGGATTGTGCCATGCCTGCTACTCCTAATCCCTTCAAATATGCCAGGTTGATTAAGAGGTAAAGCACGGTAATAATGCCAATTCCCCAGAGGAGCGATCGGACAATATTGCGCTGATAGTTCTTAATTTCGGCAGAGATGTATGCCGCTTCATTCCAACCGCCGTAAGACAACAGCACAAACACCATGGCTAATCCCCAAGAATTAGAAGCAGGCGCAGCAGGAGTAGGCGAGGAAGCAGGGGGCGTTGCTAAGGTTAAGCCAATGACGATGACCAGCAATAACCCTAACACCGTTGCCATCGCCAGCCAGTTTTGCACCCGTTTGCTGTGCTTCAGTCCTAGAAGGTTGAGGGCTGTGAGTAGCACGATCGCTAGGGCAGCATAAATCGAAGGCGAAAAAGCTCCTAGGCGAAATAACTGGGACGCATAATCTCCAAACACAAAAGCCAGGAGAGCGATCGAGCCAGTTTGAATGACAGTCATTCGTGCCCAGGCAAACAAGAAGGCGATGGGTTGACCAAACGCCCGTTTCAAGTAATTGTAGCTACCGCCAACGTGAGGATATGCTGTTGCTAATTCTGCATAGCACAGTGCCCCCATAAACGAAATGATTCCGCCAACCAGCCAAACTTGCAAAATACCAGTTTGGCTTTCAACATTAGCCGCAACTAATGCTGGAGTTTCAAATATTCCAGCACCAATCACTAGACCTACAATCAGGGCGATCGCATCAAGCAATCCTAATGAGCGTTTTGGGGCAGGAACACCGATGTCTGCGGTTCGTTCAAGCAGATTTGGTTGCTTAGTTAGACTCACAGCATCACCTTTCTGTTATTGAATGGGTCTTCGTTTTCATTGAAAAACTGTTTGTCTGTCTTGAAATGTCTCAGCTTTAAGCAAGCCAAAGATCCTGTGCGTTACTCCTTTTAGAAAGAGCCTTTGAACAGGAGAATGCTATTCTCTGACTTTGATCAACTAAACACTTTGATCAACTAAACTTTAATCAATTAAGGTGAATGCATTGCACAAAACACTTCTGTGTTTATCCGTGCTGACCGTACTGCGTACAGTTAAGATAAAACGTTGACTTGAGTTAAACGTCTTTCGGAAGTTAGATGTCTATTTCTCTCTTTAGGCTATTTCTTTTTCCAGTATGTGAGAGCACGAAAGCAGGTCTATACCCTCTCTGCTCACGTCCTTTGGTAGGATCATTTAGATAAACGGTATCTCCCCGACTGGGGAGATACAAATTTTCTCGTGCTACCAAACTTCATTTCCTACTGCTATGCCACTGTCAATCTCGGTGTAAAGATTTTCTGGTGTGATTCCTTGAATAAGTTCATCAAGTGAGTAACGCTTTCGGCTTCCAGGCTTTATCACTAGCATTCCATCTACTATAGTGAGGTCTATCTCAGTGCCTTCAGCTAAGTGGATTTATTTAGCTAAATTCTGTGGAATACGAATAGCTAAACGATTCCCCCACTTTGCACCGATCGCCCTCATAGCCTAAGTCTCCATCGCGCTTACTAAACCCTCGCCAACGTCACCTTCTCCACCTGATCTTGATACTTACCATTGCGATCTTCATAGCTCACGGCACAAGGCGCACCTTCCAAAAACAGCAGTTGCACAATGCCTTCATTGGCATAAATCCGGCAGTCTGCACTGGAAGAATTAGAAAACTCTAGCGTTAAATGTCCTCGCCATCCCGCTTCAGCCGGAGTTAAATTTGCAATTAAACCGATGCGAGCGTAAGTGCTTTTGCCAATGCAAATTACTGTTACATTATCTGGTACTTTTAGCTGCTCTAATGCCACACCTAAACCGTAAGAATGAGCAGGAAGAATAAAGTATTGCCCGTTCCCATCAGTGTGCAGCGTTGCGGGTTCTAAGTTGGCGGGGCTGAAGTTTTTGGGATCAACGACTGTGCCGGGAATATGTTTGAAGATACGAAACTCTGAAGCCGACAAACGCAAATCATAGCCATAGCTGCTTAAGCCATAGGAAATAACAGGTAGCCCATCCACTCGCCGCACTAACTGAGGCTCGAAGGGGCTAATCATGCCGCTTGCCGACATAGTAGTAATCCAGGTATCGTTCTTAATCATTAGGGGCGATGGCTCCGGCGAAGTTCTGTGATTTGGTCTGCGATATCGAGGATGGCTTGGGGCATTTCGGGCCCTGTCAAAATCACATCGACTTGGGCAGGACGGTTTTTTAGGAAGTCTAGCACCTCAGCCTCTGAGATTAGCCCTAAGTTAATTGCCAAACTCAACTCATCTAACACCACTAAACAATACTGGTTTCTAGCCACGACTTCTTGGGTATACTCCCAAAGCTCTAGCAGCGCGATCGCCTCAGCCTGTTCTAAATGGGGCGTATCTAAGCAGCGAGGCAAATCGCAGCGCACCCACTCTAAATGCTGTCCGAGCTTGACGGGATTGTGAATGCCTTGCCCAATGCCGCCTTTCAAAAATTGCACAATCAGAACGGGCGTACCTTGACCCGCAATGCGCAGCGCTTGCGCCATAACGCTAGTGAAAAAGCTGCGGTGGGGACAGGTGAAAACTTGCACCAATCCCTCTACCGTATAAGGCAAAGAACTGGGGTTACGGCTCGGCGTTTCTAGTTGGGAAACCATGAATTCACTTCCGGGTGCTTCAGGAACAGGCGATGACTAAAGGATAGTACAAAACTCTATGTTTAGACTCAGACTTGCATTAACTAAAGTGAACATATAGAGTAAGATACTCATTTTTTTATCCATCAAACACTACATATACAGAGCCGTCAATAGGCTGTATGTACTAACTTCTTACGACACGTAGCACGGATTGGAGGCGCAAGTTTGCCTATCAACAATCCAAAATTTCTCGAATAACATCCTTCAAGTCTTTGTCTGGAGGACGTTTTGAGAACTGTTCATGGCTGTAAATCCAGAGGAGACGGATAACATAAGTGGACGAGTTGACCAAGTACATCAATCTAAGCTGCCCAGAAGCACCCTTAGAAATCCTGAACTCCAGCTTGTGAAATGTCCAGCCATCGGGCAACTGGATTTTGCTGGGCAGGGGTTCTTGACGAGAACTGAGGGGATAGGGATCTTCAATCATCCCTTCTAAGATGCCTTCAACCATTCCAAGGAACTTTCTTCGATAAACTTTTTCAAGCTTTTTGAAAGAGCGTTGGAATGAATCAGTACTTTCAATCGAGAAGGGAGGTAAGCCAGCCACGCACTTCTCCCTTGACAATACGGGGTGATAACTGGGAACTATCCACATCCTTCAAAATTTCAGCCATGACTAAATCGTAGGCTGGGTGCTCTCGTTCAATAGCTCTGAGTTTCTGTTTTCCTAGCTCCTTCATATCTTCAGGAAGAATTGCCTCAGTCGAGCTTGCATTGGGATGTAAACCCCGACGAGCTTTCTTCCAAGGAAACTCTAAATGAGTCATATCGCTTAAGAGGTAAGCATGGTGTGCGCCAAAATATTCCCATACTTCTTCCAAGAGCGTTACTGCGTCGTCATGGATTTCTGCCAAAAACTCTTTGCTGGGAATAGGAAGTTGCTTGGCTTCAAAATTGCTGTAGAAGCTATAGGCTGGAGGACAAACAGGTCCGTATCGCCACGCCTGAATCTCTTCATTAAATAAAGGTTGTTCGTACAAAGCTAAGTGTAGGCTTTGAGAGTAGTACAAAAGCTTTTGAACCTTCATGTTGGTCATTTGAGCTTCTCTACCGTCCTCATAGGCTTTGACGATAAAGTAACGAGACACGTCTAGACAGCTGACCATGTTAGGACTCGCACGTCAATAATGGATCTTAAACTATAGCAGTTTTTTGTTTGCTACACCTCTAGCATATAGTAAAAAAGATAAGTAGTGCATTTGTACTCAGGCTTGTCTACTTCATTCATGTCCCGTTCCCCGCTATCCTGATTGAGTTGAAACTTTAAGGCATATCAACATGGTTTGGCAGCGTCCCGACAATCGGCAACCCGACCAACTCCGACCGATGCGGTTTGAGCGAAACTTTACCAAGTTTGCCGCAGGATCGGTTTTGGCGCACTGCGGCGATACGCAGGTACTTTGTACGGTTAGCGTTCAGCCGGGAGTGCCACGGTTTTTAGAAGGGCAGGGGCAAGGCTGGCTGACCGCAGAGTACCGGATGTTGCCCACTGCCACCCATCCCCGGCACTCTAGAGAATTTATGAAGCTGTCGGGGCGAACGCAGGAGATTCAGCGATTAATAGGGCGGAGTTTGCGGGCGGCGTTGGATATGAAAGTATTGGGTGAGCGGACACTATTGGTGGATGCGGATGTGCTGCAGGCAGATGCTGGGACACGAACGACTTCGATTACCGGGGGCTTTGTAGCGTTGAACGATGCGATCGCCCAACTTTTGCAATCAGGAGAATTGGAGCGATCGCCGATTCGTCATCAAATTGCTGCCATTTCTGTGGGGTTACTCGACGGCATACCCTACCTCGACCTCAACTATCCGGAAGATGTAGCTGCCGATGTGGACTTTAATGTAGTGCTCAATGACGAGCTTAATTTAATTGAATTGCAAGGCACGGCAGAGGAAGGCAGCTATACCCGTGTCCAATTGAACCAAATGTTAGATTTGGCAGAAAAGGGAATTGGCGAAGTGATGGAGTTGCAGCGACAGGCGTGCTCTTTGAGATACCCGCAAGAGGTCGCGTCTGAGATATCTTGAGAAGAACACCATATTTCTGACTTCGGATTGATTGGATTATGCTGACTCCCAAGGAAAAAGGCATTGGGGTAAGATGCTTGCAAGGTAAGAGCCGTGGTCTGTTGGGTGAAAAGGTGAGTGTGACATGACGAATTCTCCGAACTCCGGTCATCAGCCTGAGAAAACACCGAGTCGCAGACGACGTTTTTTAATTCGTGCAGGTTTAGTGACGGGTGGGGTCGTTTTGGTCGGGGCGATCGCCGCTGCGTTATACGTCCGACAATTTATTCAAGAAAGATTAGCGCCATTAATTGCTGAGAGCTTAAGCGACACCTTAAACCGTCCGGTTAACGTGGGCGGCGTTGAGCGGGTTTCGCTGGTGGGCTTACGGCTGGGCGCTTCGGCATTGCCGCCTTTGAAAAATGATGCAGATCAGGTCAAAGTAGAGGCGATCGAAGTTGGGTTTAATCTGCTGGAACTTCTGTGGAGCCGGGATCTGCACTTCGACATTACGCTGGTACGTCCGGATGCCTTTATTGATCAAGATGAAGACGGGCAATGGTTCAAGACGAAAATTACCACGAACGAATCGAATAGTTGGATTACACCCCAGCTTGACGAAATTCGGGTGCAAGAGGGCAGATTGGTTCTTGCCGCAGCGAAGCAACTAAGAAACGACGAGACAGGCGAAATTGAACAACGCCCTGTGCCTGTGTTGACTAACGTAGAAGTGCGCAACGTCAATGGCTCGGCAACGCTACAAGATAAAAATCAGCGAATTAGATTTAATGTCACCGGAAATCCCCAAACGGGCGGGGAAATGCGGCTTCGGGGCGATATCAACCAAACCACAGAGTCGAGAAAGCTAACTGTGGAAGGACAGGGCTTGCTGGCACCCACCGTTAATGTGCTGGTACCTTTGCCCGTAACGTTTTTGACAGGGCGAGCGTCAGGTAAGCTCGATATTACCTTAGGAACGGAAGAAGACCCGCTTCTCCTCAACGGTAGGGTGCGGTTTCGGGATGGGGCAATGAAAATTGGAGCAGTGCCCAACACATTCAATCGGTTGAATGGCACTGTTCTGTTTCAAGATCAGCGGATCACGTTTCAAGATGCGCAGGGGCGCTATGGCGAGATTCCGGCGCGGGTCAGTGGCGGGTTAGACACCGAAAAGGGCTACGACATTTCGATCCAAGTGCCAAAAGTCAGCGCTTCGACGTTATTAAGAACATTTGATCTAAACTCGCCTTTTGCCGTGGCAGGCGTGTTTGGCGGCAACGTTAAGGTATCCGGCGCGATCGCCACCCCCAAGCTGACCGGGGTAGCCACCAGCCTCGAACCTGCAAAGATTGATCAAGTGACCTTTGCTAACGCCGATACTCGCTTTACCTTAACGGCTGACGCGCTAGCCTTCGATTCTATCCGGGCAACGCCGACCAATGGCGGTTTGGTGACAGGCAGAGGCGTGGTACGGTTTGGCGATCGCCAGTCTATCGCGTTCAATTTTCGGGGTCAAGACCTGGCAGGAGATGCGATCGCCAGGGCATACGGTAGTGCTCCCACGTTTACCATTGGTAACGTTAACACCACCGCTCAAATATCCGGCACCTACGACAATATCCAAACTGTTGCCCAATGGCAGGCTCCTCAAGCGACTTATCCAGCGCGAGGCACGGTCAGGGTGAGGGGAGATTTGGTGGAGTTTCGAGATACGGCGGTGCTAGTTGCAGGCGGCATGGTGCGGGGGAACGGTGAACTGCGCCAGGGGCGATGGAATGCGGTGGTACAGGCATCGGGGATTCGGCTGAATCAATTTTCAGCAGATTTACGCGGTTTCCTGAGTGGAACGGGCAGGCTATCAGGCAGTTTGGCGGATTCGAGTTTGGCGGCAATCAAGGCAGAGGGCAATCTGCGCTTTTCAGAAGGAATTGCCTTAATTGATCAGCCCTTAGATACCGCGGTAACCTGGTTAGGCGATCGCCTGCGAGTCAACAGCGCTACGGCTCCCGGCTTTAGCGCCAATGGCTTTGTCTTTGCGCAAGTAGAAGGCACCCCAGAAATTACCAATCTTGATCTGAATGTGCGGCTTCAGGGCTATCCCGTTGCGGCACTGCCCATTCCCACGCCTGAACAAATTGCCTTAAGGGGTAACGCCGATTTTTCTGGAAGATTGACGGGTGCGCTAGATGCCGTGAACGTTGCGGGGAACCTGAGGTTGAATCAGGCAGCAGTTAATCAGGTGGCATTCGAGTCGGCGCTAGACGGGACTTTTCAGTACCGCGCCAATCAATTTACACGGCTTGATGTGCGCGGCGACACCGATCGCATTGCGTTTGATTTAGATGGCACTAACCGCCCTAAATCTTTCTATGTGCAGCAAGGAGACACGATCGCCACGGGCAGAGGGCAGGGCGATCGTTTGCTGGCTGATCTGCAAAATTTTCCTCTTTCAATTCTCAGTTTTTCGCCTGCTGCGGCTTATGGACTGGGGGCGATCGAGGGTCAACTCAACGGGCGGTTTGATATTAACTTGGCAAACCTGGAAAACCCGACCGTGTTGGGTGAAGTGGCGATCGCCCGTCCGGCGCTGGGCTACATTAACGCTGACGAACTGACGGGCAGTTTTCGCTACAGTAATGGTATTGCTGTTCTTAACCAGGGCGAACTGGTTCGTGCTAACAGCCGCTATCAGCTTTCGGGCAGTTTTAATGCCGCTGCCACGCAGTTTCAGGGGCAAGTGACGACTGAGCAAGGCAGAATTGAAGATATTTTGACGGCTTTTCAGTGGTTTGACCTGTCCGATTTCAACCGGGGTATTAGTCCACCCACCTATGCCAGCGCCGCCGATGTACAAGCCTCAGAAGTGGGTAGACCGGGCGATCGATTCATCAACCAACTCCGCCGCTTTTCCGAAGTCGTGGCACTGCGCAATCAAATGATTGCGGCTCGTCAAGATGCCTCCATCATTCCTGATTTAGCCCAACTCGAAGGCGGCTTTTCGGGCAACGTCAACGTTGGTTTTTCGCCTCAAGAAGGTTTTGCCCTGGACTTTGGCATTGAGGGCAGAGATTGGACTTGGGAAGATTACGACATTAGCCTGGTGACCGCAGGCGGCAGTTTCAGAGATGGGGTTTTGTCACTGCGTCCTTCTCGCATCCAGTCGGGCGATTCCAGAGTAGCGTTTCAGGGGCAAATTGGAGCAGATCAACAAAATAACGGGCAGCTTGTAGCTGAGAATATTCCTGCTGATGCCGTCAGCGATCTTTTAAATTTGAACGTGCCTGTCGAAGGTAATCTTAATCTTAACGTCGGGTTGCTAGGCACCATCGGCAACCCGACGGTCAGCGGTGAACTGACCTTAGTGAATGGCAAAGTTAATAATTCTCCTGTTCCCGATCTTGGTGTTCTCATTGGTTACAACGATGCTCGTCTTACCGTGTTTGGCAAGCGATCGAATCCATTCACATTGGTGGGTGACATTCCCTATAAATTTCCGTTCATGACTGTTGAGCCAAGCAGCGATCAGTTTGCCCTTAAGGTTGATGTAGAAAATGAAGGCATTGCCCTACTGAGCCTATTTACCGACCAAGTGGCATGGAAAGGCGGCGAGGGTCAGGTCAACCTTCAGGTCAATGGCACGCTCCGAACCTTAGCTAATGGCGCGATCGATTTTAGACCCACCGCCACAGGCAGCGCCAGGTTCAGAGACGCTCGGTTTTCAGCGGCTGCCCTGCCTGAAGAAGATATTACTAATGTCACAGGCGATGTTTTATTCGCCAACGATCGCATTCAAGTCCAAGCCCAAGGACTTTTTAGCGAGGGCACGATCGCGGCTCAGGGTGTTCTACCCATTCTCTCTCCCTTGGAGACCACTGATCCAGCAATTAATACCCCTTTATTGGTCGATCTCAGCAATATTGCCTTGCAGATGGAGGATCTATACGATGGTGGCGTAGACGGTCAAGTGATAGTCACTGGCACCGCTTTAGCGCCTATTATTGGCGGAGAGGTTGGGCTAAGCGGTGGGCGAGTGTTCATTCCCGACGCGGCTCCAGTGGCAACTGTATCGGCTGGTGACACGGGCACCATTAGCTCCCCCCGACTCAATAACCTGGAATTGACCTTGGGCGATCGCCTCCGCGTGACCAGAGACCCCATCCTCAATTTCTATGCCAGAGGCAAGCTCAATATTAACGGCTTCCTCGATAACCTCAATGCCCAAGGCACCGTGCTGTTGCGCGGCGGACAAGTTAACCTTTTCACGACTCAATTTAGACTGGCACAAGGCTATGAGAGCAAAGCCGTTTTTGAACCCAACCGAGGGCTAGACCCGATTCTGGATGTCCGTCTAGTGACTTCGGTTCCAGAGGTAGTTCGGTTCCCTGTTCCCGACAATTCTCCCTTCGCCGCCGCAGAAGTCCGAGATACAACCATCAACGACTTTGGCGAAATTCAAACCGTCCGAGTGCAAGCCAGCGTTACAGGTCCAGCTAGCGAGTTTTCCCAAAATCTGCGCCTGACCAGTAGCCCCAGCCGCACCGAATCAGAAATTGTAGCGTTGGTGGGAGGCAACTTCATCAACAGCTTAGGGTCAGGGGGAGATGCGCCGTTGGCGATCGTCAGCGTTGCCGGATCTGCCTTTTTAAGTGATTTCCAAAACCTGATTGCCAACACCATTGGTCTCAGCGATTTCCGCATCTTCCCGACCACGGTTCTGTCTGACAATGCGCGCAGTTCAACGCTGGAGATTGCTGGAGAAGTGGGCTTTGATGTGACTCGCAATCTCTCCGTTTCACTCCTGCAAATCCTCACTGTGCAAGAACCCACGCAGTTCAGCGTCCGCTATCGTCTCAACGATAATATTCTGCTGCGAGGCACAACCAATCTTGAAGGAGATAGTCGAGCGGTAGTAGAGTTTGAGACTAGATTTTAAGACGTTGAATTCGATCGTTCACAATGTTCTAAGAACCTCGTTATTAATTCAGGTCGTACTCCAAAGTGAAGATGGGTATAAGAAGCATGAACTTGATAGCGCTGCCAGCCTTCTGATTTAAGGGCAATTTGCGAGTGATATCCTTGCAAATTAAAAACAGGTTGGGGCGACTCTTGGGCTAACGTGGAGCGGTGAAACTCGTGCCCCCAAAGGCGATCGCCTCTTTCTACCAACGGTGTATTTTGCAAAACAGTCGCCTGCCGATAGCCCAGAGTCAGACGGTTTCCCATCGTTGCCGTAGCTGGGAAAATGCCGACCATCGGGTAAGACTGTTCTGAGAAATCGACAATTTGCTCACACAAATACATGAGCCCCCCGCACTCGGCATAGGTCGGCATTCCGGCTTGAATAGCAGCTTTTACAGCTAAACGGGCCGATTGATTTTCGACTAATTCTGCTGCGAAAACTTCAGGGAAGCCGCCGCCAAAGTACAAGCCCTGTGTACCTTTGGGAAGATGTGAATCTGTCAGAGGACTCCAGGTCAGAAGTTCTGCGCCCAGATGTTCGAGCATTTCCAAATTGTCAGCATAATAGAAATTAAATGCTGAATCTTGAGCGATCGCCAGCCGAATCTTAGATTTTAACCCCTGAAATTGAGAGGGTGCGACAGACGCGGATTGATCACACTTTAAAAGCGGTGTTAACTTCTCCCAATCAAAACAAGTTTCGCCTAAATTAGCAAGGCGATCGAGAACGGGCTGAAGGTTTTGTAGTTCGCCACTGGGCACTAAGCCTAAATGGCGATCGGGAATCACGATTTCTTCCTGACGACGGAGAACGCCTAAAATCGGTAGGTTCAGCGGTTCTAAGGCGGCTGTCAGCAGTTCGAGATGGCGATCGCTACCGACACGGTTCAAGACAACGCCCGCAACCTGCACACGCAGATCGAACGAGCGATAACCGTGGGCGATCGCGGCAATGGAACGCGCCAAACTACTGCAATTCAAAATCAACAGTACGGGCAAATGCAACAATCGAGAAACATGGGCGGTACTGGCAAAATCATCGGCTCCACTCGCTCCATCAAACAGCCCCATTACGCCTTCAATCAGGGCATATTCTGCGTCTTGAGTATTTTTTTCAAAGCATTGTTGGACATATAGTTCGGAGGTTAGAACCGGATCAAGGTTGCGGCAAGCCCTGCCTGTAACGTGGCGATGAAACATCGGGTCGATGTAATCAGGGCCCACTTTGAAAGACTGCACGTTGTGACTGCGCTGTCGCAGTGCCGCCAGTAGTGCCAACGTTACAGTAGTTTTACCAACGCCGCTACGTTCGCCCGCGATCACGATTGCCATGTCATTCAGTATTTCTCGCAAGATGAATATGGGTGTGATTGATCATATCACTAGCTTTTAGGGGGTGCAGTGTGCTCTTCAAGATACTCACAAGGGGTTGCCCTGAGATACCCCTTGTGTCGTCGAACTTGAGAGTAGGATAAGCAAGGCATCGAACGAGAGGATATACTAAATCCTAGTATTGAATCTGCATTCATGAACAAGCTTATGCAACGACATGAGGCGATCGCTCAAGGCGGCAAAGACGACAGCGCTCCGGGTCTTCGCCCTCAGTCCCACGCTGGTTATTACGCCGCCTACGTTTTTGACCCTGATAGTTACAAGATCGAAGCCGTTTGCCATACACCAGAATAGAAAAATGCTGTAGTCTTCTTTTAACCCCCGTCCCTTTACTCAACCCTCTATGCATCGTCTCGCGACCATTCCCGGCGGTTGGAACCCTACTGCCGATGGCGTTATTTTTGTAGAGCAGCAGCCTGCCCCCATCGTCATCATTACTGCTGCGGATACCGACATTCAAACCTTTGCAGCAGCAGCTAATCAGTTGCCCGATGACTTTCCCGAACTGCGAGTCGTTAATTTGTTGCAGCTTCAACAGCAACTGACGATCGACACCTATGCCGATGATGTGTTGAGCAAGGCAGAGGTAATCGTCGTACGAGTGATTGGCGGGCGATCGTATTGGAGTTACGGGCTAGAAGTGGTTGAAGAATTGGCGCAACGCACAGGTGCAAAGCTGATCATCTTACCAGGAGACGAACGACCTGACCCTAATTTACTCAGTCATTCAACAGTTTCGTTAACGGAAGCCAATCAAGTTTGGCAATACATGATTGAGGGAGGCGTGAATAACTATTGCAATCTTCTAAAATTCGTTGCAACTCAGTTTCTTAATCAAAACTATCAAGTTCAGCTACCGCAATCCATACCGCGAATCGGCGTTCTCTGTCAGTTTCAAAATACGTGTGCCTCTTGTACATTCGAGTTAGGTCAAGCATCAAGGGTTGCAATTCTATTTTACCGTGCTCATTACTTAGCTGGAAACACAGCCGTTATCCATGCGCTGTGTGATGCATTAAAACAACGCAATTTAACGCCAGTTCCCATCTTTGTTTCCTCACTCAAGGAGCCGGACGTACAAAAAGAGTTGCTCAACTTTAAAGGGATTGAACTTATTCTCAATGCCACCAGTTTTTCCCTAGCGAGTTTAGATGCTAATTCTCCCCAAGTTGAACTTTGGGAAACGCTAAATGTGCCCGTATTGCAGATTATTTTTAGTGGTGGCACCAAAGAGCAATGGGCGACGGGAGTGCAAGGGTTAGCGCCTAAGGATATGGCGATGAATGTGGCGTTACCTGAGGTGGATGGCAGAATTATTACGCGGGCAGTTTCGTTTAAATCAGTGCAAACTGAGAACGCTAAGTTACAGGCTGATGTCGTGGTGTATGAGCCGATGGGCGATCGCATTCATTTTGTTGCCGAACTTGCTGCCAACTGGATCAAGCTGCGCCAAACACCACCGCCCGATCGCAAAATTGCCCTCATCCTCGCCAACTATCCTACCCGTGATGGACGCTTAGCCAATGGCGTTGGACTAGACACCCCAGCCAGCTGCATCAAGATTCTTAAAGCGCTTCAGCTTGCCGGATATTATGTTGAAAATATTCCTGAGACTGATCAAGAATTGATTCGGTTACTCACAACAAGCGTGACCAATGATCCGGAGGGCTGGACGTTGCGCAACGTTCGTCAATCACTGTCATTAGAAGATTACCAAACTCATTTCAATCAGTTGCCTATTGCCGTTCAGGCTGGCATTCAATCTCGTTGGGGAGATGCCGATACTGACATCCCGATCGCAGGTATTCAACTCGGTAATATTTTTGTGGGTGTGCAACCTGCTAGAGGTTATGACCGCGATCCTTCACTGAACTATCACGCCCCCGAGTTAGAGCCGCCGCACAGCTACCTGGCGTTTTACCATTGGGTACGATCGCAGTTTCAATCCCAGGCGATTGTTCATGTGGGCAAACACGGCAACTTGGAATGGCTCCCTGGCAAAAGCGTGGCGTTATCTGAAACCTGCTATCCCGAAGCCGTTCTGGGGGCAATGCCTCACCTCTACCCGTTCATTGTCAATGATCCGGGTGAAGGCGCGCAGGCAAAGCGACGCGCACAAGCCGTGATTATTGACCATCTCACGCCACCGATGACTAGAGCAGAACTATATGGCAATTTGCATCAGTTGGAGGGGCTGATTGATGAGTACTATGAGGCACAAACTCTTGACCCAGTGCGGTTGCCCTTAATCCGCGATCGCCTTGCTCAACTCATCACGCAAGAAAATCTCCAGCACGATTTAGGTATTACCTGTGAAACCTTAGACGATACTAGCCTGACCAATTTTTTGACTACTGCGGACGGTTATTTGTGCGAGTTAAAAGAGGCTCAAATTCGGGATGGTTTACATATTCTGGGACAATGCCCCCCGAGTCGACAGTTACGAGATTTGATTGTAGCGATCGCTCGTAATCCAACCCCCAATCGCGTTGGCCTGACCCGCGCCATTGCTCAAGATTGGCAGGTAGAGGTTGATCCATTGTCTGCTGATTGGGGTGAACGCTTTGATTCCACAAATCATCCTCATCTCATTCATTGCCGTATTGCAGGCGATGTGGTTGAAGTCATTGAAGAATATGCCGCGGATCTGGTAAATCAGTTGATGCAAGATTTAGAATTACCTACGATTGGATTAGCGACAACTCAAGAATTAGCCTGGATTAGCGATCGTCTTCTCCCTGCTCTCCAAGAAACCCATCAGGAAATTCGCAACCTTCTGCGCGGGCTCAACGGCGAATATATTCCCAGCGGTGCCTCGGGCGCACCCACGCGCGGCAGACCCGAAGTATTACCCACCGGACGCAACTTTTACTCAGTCGATATCCGCGCCATTCCTACTCAAACGGCATGGGATATTGGCAGGAGAGCCGCTGCTGCATTGGTCGAACGTTACACCCAGGAGAACGGCGAATATCCTAAAACCCTAGGGCTTTCCGTCTGGGGAACTTCTACCATGCGCACCGGAGGAGATGACATTGCTGAAGCGCTGGCACTGCTAGGAGTTCAGCCCGTCTGGGATGGCGTTTCTCGACGAGTCATTGATTTTGAGATTCTGCCGATCGCCGTTTTAGGTCGTCCGCGCGTGGACGTGACGCTGCGTATTTCAGGATTCTTTCGAGATGCATTTCCTAATTTAATTGATTTGTTTGATAGTGCGGTCACGGCGATCGCAGACTTAGAAGAACCTGATGATCAAAATCCATTATCAGCACAGGTCATGCAAGAGCGAACGTTTTGGCAAGCCCAAGGACTCAGTCTTGAGATGGCGGAAGAGCGATCGCTTTACCGTATTTTTGGCTCTAAACCTAGCGCCTACGGTGCAGGTTTGCAAGGACTCATTGAATCGCAAAACTGGAACGAAGAATCCGATCTAGCCCAGGCATATATCAACTGGAGCGCCTACGCCTACACCCGCAAAGCCGAAGGCAAATCTGCCCCAGAAGCCTTTAATCAGCGCCTTGGCAACATGCAAATTGTGCTGCAAAACCAAGATAACCGCGAACATGATCTGCTGGATTCCGATGACTATTATCAGTTTCAGGGGGGCTTAAGTGCGGCGGTGCGATCGGTTTCTGGAACGCAACCCAAAGCCTACTTTGGCGATAATTCTCGCCCCGAACAACCCAAAGTTCGGGCACTTTCTGAAGAGATTGCGCGGGTGTATCGATCGCGCGTCGTCAACCCCAAATGGATTGAGGGCGTGATGCGTCATGGTTATAAAGGCGCATTTGAAATGGCAGCAACGCTTGACTTTTTATTCGGTTACGATGCCACGACTCAATGCGTTCCAGACTTTATGTATCAAGGCGTTGCAGAAGCGTATTTGTTTGATCCAGCGGTGCAAGAATTCGTTCAGAACAATAATCCTTGGGCACTGCGAGATATGTCAGAGCGATTGTTAGAGGCGCATCAACGAGAAATGTGGAAGGATGTCACAGAGGATACTTTGGAACAACTGCGGCAACTGTTTCTAGAGGCAGATGGTGTGATTGAGAATCAGATTTAAACTGCTTTGTCTAATACTTGGATACGCAAAACTTCATTCTTTATTAACGGTCAATCTAAGACTCAGAAACAATTAAAACAACTATCGTTTCACCTACTGTATTAAACACTTCCAGGCTATAACCGTCTTCTCCATCGTTTACCGAATAGCGATCGCTGTTGGGATGAATCAGTGGAATTTAAAGAGATTGGTGGATTTGTGGCGATCGTATGATAAGGATCGGGAGCAAATGAGCTTAGTACTTCGCTCCATGGTGGATTAGTTACCTGCGATCGCCATTCACCTTACCGCAACATTCAACTTTAAGCGATCGCCCCACTCAAAAAACTTTTGTCTGAGCAAGAAGCAATCCTTATCCGCTCTGCGAAACAACGCGCAGTTCAGTTTACTGCAACAGTTAGTACAATTCAAGGCAATGTAGAGCGGAGTTCTTCAGAAGCTCTTGGATTGATCCAGAGCCAGAGCGAAGTAATCTTTCAACTTGGCAAGTTGAAAGATTTCCACAGCGCAACCATGCGACCTTAGACGGAGAGCCGTACAAACGGCTTCTTTCAGCAAAATCTGCATCTTGAGTCATAATGCAAAAGCCGTTCAACTTGGCAAACTCCCAAATTTCAGTATCAGTCTCTTCTGCTAATTGATGAAGCTGAACATGACTAGAATCAGGGTAAATGTCTATCAACCTTGCACCAGTTTACGGCTTAAGTTTTGGTCAAATAACAGCTTCAATCTATACCTACCAAAGCAACTAAGCGATGCTCACGGTCAGCCGCAAATTCTAAACAGGCTCTAATGTCTGCTTCTGTCAGTTCTGGAAAATCGTCCAAGATCTCTTCGTGAGCCATCCCAACAGCTAACCAACCCAATACATCGTAAACCGTGATTCGCATTCGTCGAATGCAGGGTTTACCGCCACGTTTATCTGGCTCAATAGTGATAATGTCACGATAGGTCATGAGAAATACAGGTAATATTTCTCATTCTAGACAATCGCACTCTGCTTCAAAGCCTGGCGATCGCGCTCAATAGTTTGTTGCAACGCGACTAGTTCATCCATCTGTTGTTGCAAATCCTGAACCTTGCGCTTAAAGGGATAACGTCGTTCTAGGGCAGCGCGTGCTAACGGCTCTTTGCCTTGCTTGAGGGCAAGTTGGGCGGCGCGCTGCCAGGTATCCATTTCTTTTTGGGCTTGCGTAAGCTGGGCTTGAATCTCAGCGTGAGCGATCGCCAAATTCCCCAGCGCCAGCCGAAACTGTTCCATCGCCGCCACCGGGTTGCCCTGTGCTGCCTCTTCCACAAAGCCTCGATCAAACTGCTTTAATAAACCTACATCTAACCCCGCAAGCTGGACACATTCACCTTCTCCAATCTTGCACCAAGTCGCAAAGTGTTCGCAGTTGTTGGTTAATAAACTGTACCGCCGTTCGCCCAACCGACTCTCTGCCCGCTCAATCACGACATCGGGTACATAAGAAGTCGTGTATTGCTTGGTATAGACGGGTCTACCCTGAGCAAAGGTTTCATAAGAAGTTCTACTAATCTCGGCTTCCCCAGGCTTGTAGTAATGAATGACTGTACCGTCACCACAGTCAATTCCGTGGTGTTGATACAAACTATCCAGTCCCGCCAAGGGGCGCATTACATAGATTTGGTCGCCGCGTGCCATGAGTTGAGGGTGAAATAAATGGGCTGATCAAGACATGACAGTTATACCCTAATACCCTACAACGCCAACGCCCTAGAAAGGGTGATTTGTCCAACCCTTAAACCCCAATGACATCACTCAAACGTGAAGAACCCAGGGTGTTTAGTCCGCTGGCTTGTGCCATGTGGTAAGCACAACCGCAGCGAATAAATAAGTCGTTGGAGCCGGGAGGTAAGCTTGAGATGATATTACTTGAGATAGTGTTATTGGCAGGGCTGGCAGTTCTGGAAAAGGAGAAGGGTTCAGCAGCGCCGTAATTAACGTTCCAGCCGATGTCGCGCAGAGAGGCGATCGTCAGTTGGCTGAGGGGAATTTTAATGCCTGCGCCTTCCGCTTCAGGAGTGAGCATCTCGTTACCAAACACGGCTTCGCTCCAGTGCCCGTAGATTAAGTTGCCAGCAGAATCTTTATCTTTGGAGAGGGGAACAGCAGTGGGGGTAAAAGTGCCCGCCAAATCACCGTAGGCGCTGCCTGCATAGCTATCGGCAGTATAGGTATCGTTCTTGGTATTAATCAAGGTGCGTCCACTATTTTCCCAAAGCGTGCCAATGCCCAACACATGGGCAAACTCGTGGGTGAGGATGGCGGTTAAATATTCGGGGTTGCTGTTAAAGGTGTTGGCGTAGCTGGTGTTAATGCGGACTCTGCCTGTGGTGGGCATCCATTTATTAGTTTTATCGGGAATGCCTTGTTTGTTAGTGGCGGCGGCGTACCAGTTGTCGGCATTCGATTCGCCAATTACATCAACATCTAGGGTGTGGGTGCCGTTGAGACTGCTGTAGGCAATGACGTTTTCCCAAACCTTTGCGGCTTGAGCGATCGCCCCTCTCACGCTATTGTTAATGCTGCCTAACCCTGCTCCAAAATTTAGCCGAATTGAAAACTGTTTGTCATCACTTGCCGCCGCGATAAAGTTTGTATTAACGCTGTAATTAGCAGTTTGATTGTTGTAGTTCATGACCTGCAACAAATAATTACCCGTTCCTACAAACTTACGAATCGACTCACTGGCTGTACCGCGCTCCCACTGCCAAGCCAAAACTTCGCCCTGATCGATCGCCCCATTATTATTTGCATCTTGCACCAATCGCACATCTGCATCACCCGTCAATCCTGTTAAATTGGCGGTAAATACACCCGATTGATTAACGTTAAAGCGATAGAAATCACTGCTCTTCGCTGCACTCACTTGCCCCGATTGTGAAAAGATAGGAGAACTCTGCATACTGCCAGAATTAACCGTAGAATTACCATTGGGATTACTTGTTGGATTACCTGGCAACGGACTGGATGTTATCACACCTGAACTATCTGCCGCCATTGCCAGCGTATACTTGACTCGCGACGAAAAAGGAGAAACTTGAACAAAATAAGTCCCTGCTTTTAACGATTGTCGAATCGACTCATTCGATCGCCCATCAGTTGACGATCGCGCAAGTTCATTGCTGTTTTTATCCAACAATATTAAATCAGCATCTCGACGCAAATCACGGAGCGACAAATCAATTGCGCCATCAGTTGTTAAATCAATTTGGTAAAAGTCTTGGCGATCGCTTCTACCGCCGACTCGCTGCTGGAACGTTCGCTTAACTCCGCTCAAAGTTCCGGCATCTAGCGCATCATTGATCTCATCGCCCGCATCGATCGCCCGTCCTGAACCTTTGAGGTTGAGCTTATAGCGAGCGTTGCTTTCCGTTGCCACCTGTATATAGTAATCGCCCGACTTCAAGCGACTATCAAAGGATTGCTTGCGGCTGTCTTTTGCTCGTTTCAGTTCCGAGCCATCTGCTTTAAGCAACTGCAAGCTGGATCTACCGCTAACTTGATCGAGAGAAAAATTCAGCCGACTGGAGCGATCGAGACTAAAACGATAGAGTTGTTTCGTGCTGCCTTGGCTGCGATAGTCTGCATCGCCGTTAAGATTGCCAATGTTTTGGGCGTTGCTGAGGGCGTTGAGGGCATTGCGCGTTTTCATAATGACAATCCTTGAGGGAGAAATGCAGACGTGACAAAATAGGGGTGTATTGCCCCATGCTACGAATGCGATTGTAGTTAATGACTGGCGATCGCCGTTTGAGTTCCGCGATCGCTTTTCACCCGATGATGGCTTGGCGATCGGGCTGTGTCACCTGCAATTGAGCCAGTTTCTCAATTGAGTCATTTCAGCAAACAAGTCTCTAGTTCAGAATATTGAGCAAACGAGCGATCGACACTGGCAAGCTTTGCCCCATATTCTAAAGCCGTAGCAATAATGAGGCGATCGAATGGATCTTTGTGAGTGGGAGACAAATCAACAGCACGAGCCGCGATCGCTTCGGTCATTGGCAACACCTCAACTCCCGCAGGTGTTAAAGCCTCACGAAACCAATCTTGCGCAGTAGAGGGGAGTCTAATACGTCCCTTTTTATGAGCCAGGGCAATTTCATAGCATGAGATTGGGGAAACCCCGACACAAGCCGCAGCCTTAATAGAGTCAAGCCAGCGAGACGGAAATTGATCAAAGTTAGCATTGATCAGCCAAAGCCAAATATGAGTATCAAGAACAATTATTTCAGACATTCCCAATCTTCTTCATCCACAATCGGACTGACAATATCTCCTAAAATTTCCACTTTCCCTGCCATGTCAGTCGGAAAAGTGCGCCGTTTTACAGGTAATGTTTTCTCCTCCAGAACTGTCACCTCCAAAACTGTCACAATTAGACGTGCTGATTCTACTGAGGGCTGTTCCCCTAGCCACTTCACTTGACCATTTTCGTAAATTGCTTCATAGCTTTTTAGCATGGCTGGTTTCCTCTGTATAAATTAAGGCTGCGATCGCGTTAAGACATATTGATGAATTACACTTGCGGCAAAAATTGGCACGGAAAGACCTGCCTGTTGTGCCAAAACTTGAAGCGATCGCAAATCACTCGCAGGGAGTTCAATCTTGACTTCCTCTAACCCTGCTGATAATTCTGCTACATAGGCTTGAGCATAGCTTTGGTAGCGTTGCATCTCTTGTGATCTATCCGGCACAGAATTCCACTCATCGGCTTCTATAGATTCTAGGACTGCCTGTTCTTCAGGATCTAAAAGGAGCATAGTTTTAGTCTCCCAAGTATTTTTTCTTCATCTTACGGCATGGATATCAGTTACAGAAATCAGCCAATAAAAAAGGTGGACTCGTTAGCCCACCCAAAAAAGGAGTCAGTTGTTCCAGTTAGCCTGTTTAGGGCTGCACACCTTGACGTTGTAAAAGCTGCTGAGTTTCTGGCATGGGCGTATAGCGATAGCCAAAGTTAGAAGTGTCATCATCATTCAAGATCTGGGGGGTGAGAAGCACAATCACTTCACGCCGACTGTTTTCTCGGCTGGTGCTTCTAAACAGTGCGCCCAGAATGGGAATGTCACCTAAAATTGGCACCTTGGTAATGGTGGTGCGATCGCTGTCTTGGATAATTCCCGAAACAATCAGGGTTTGACCATCGCGGAGACGTAGCCGCCCAGTGTCTAAATTTCGCCGATTCAAAAGCGTAATCGTGTTTGAGCCACCATTACCCAACCGAATTTCGCGGGTTTCAAAAGGCGATGTTACAGAAGGATTGATGTTCAAAGAAACAAAGCCGTTGTCATCAATGCGATCGACTGCAACCGTTAGTGTTAATCCCGCGTTAGCCTTCTCAATCTCTGTATTTGTAACGGTTTCGTTATTGGTAGAGGTTCGTGTTTCGAGAACGTTAGTGATCACTTCCTGTCCTAGCTCTACCTGTGCCTGTTCCCCTTCCTGAATGACCAACGTTGGATCAGTCAGAATTTTGGCATTGCCACTCACAACCTGTGCTTGCAAACCTGCCAAGAACCGAGAGGGGTATTGGAACAGACTTGGCAAAGCCGATTGAACTGTAGACGCAGTGCCCTGAGTAAAAGTAATTTCTCCAGTCTGAGCATTACGGGCAATTACCGTTGGCGTTCCAGGCTCAAAATCAGTGACACCAGGACGCAATGGGTTATCGTTCTGACCTAGGGGGGGAACGGGTTGAAGAAAGGTCGCATCGGTATTGGTAAAGCGTCCCTGATCGACTACGCCGCCACCACCACCCGGAACAACTAACTGTTGAGTCGCATCCAAGAATGGCGCATTTCCTGCGTAGGGATTATTAATGGTTGGCGGGCTATTCAAGCTGTTGCGCGCTTGATCTGCTGTTGCTGGATTAGTCCGACCGTAGTTGAAAACTGCCGCGCCTCGGTCAACTAAAAAGAAGCCATTCCCGGCACCAAACGAAAAGCTGGTGCTGAAGTTATCGGTTGCAAGCAAATTAATATCGACGATTTTAACGTTGACTGCAACTTGACGTTGGCGTAAGTCGAGCTGTCCTAGCATTGAGGCAGCCATTGCAACCTGATTAGGGCTGCCGACTAAAGTCACAGAGTTGAGCCGGGGGTCAGCCGTGACTGACAAACCTCGAAGCACTAAGGGACTTATTCCCTGCTCAACTGAAACAGTATCAACACGGGGAGGGTTAGGCTCTCTAATTGTGCGGCTCAACCCGGTTTCTTCATCTCGTTCTGTAACAATCCGCTCTCCACCTTCAAAAAACTGTCTTGTCTCAGCTCCTAAAGTTGCGAGGTAAGTCGCAGCACTAAGAGCCGTAGTTTGATTAACTCGAATCGTCCGAGTAAGAACGTTACGTGCAGAATCGGGCAATCGAGGACTGACAAAAATAGTTCTTCCTGCTCGGTTTGCTTCTAATCCTGCAACCCGCAAAACATAGTTAAAGACGTTCTGGACAGGTTCGTTCTCAATATCAAGTGAGATTTTAGCCCCCGCGCTAGTTGTAGAACCGTCGGAAGGCGCAGTAGGTGCAGCGGCAGCAGATTGATCGGCTGCAACGCTTTCATCTATGTAAGCAACATTCATGCCAGCGGCACGGGCAAGGAGAGACAGGACATCGCGCACGGGTGCATCGCGCAGCACCAAACGAGGAACAACTTCATTGGTTCCCAAGTTAATTTCTGAAGGAGAAGAATCGATGCTTGATACCGACTGGTCGCCTAAAGGAGGCGCGATCGCCCTCGGTTGAGTCGGCGGTACACTTTGCCCCGGTGCAACTCCAGGAGAACCCGGTAATGCTGGTGGCGGCTGACTCTGGGCAATTTGATTCGGAACAGACTGGTTCGGTAGAGGCAGACTAGGCGATGCAGCGGCACTGCCTGCGCCACCCACATTTAGCGTAATCAAACCCGAATCTTGACTCACCTGACCCGATGGGGCAGCATTCTCTCCGCTGACTTCCACCCGCACACTGTTACCATCCAACTGCGTTACCGACACCGAACTAATGCCGGGAGCCGGATCGTTCTTCAAAAAGCCATTGCCAGCAGAGAGTTTTAGCTCCGTGTTAATAATGTCGGCAATCAAGGCATTGCCTCGGCTGACGGTAAAGACCTGGGGGCGATCGCCATTCTTGGTTTGCAGTACCACCTGAACGCCGCCATCTGTCTGCTTCAACTGCACATCAGTAATCTGCGTTGAAGCAGCCTGGGCAGCCTGAGATGCCATCATCACCAAAGCTACACCACCAATTACACTACCAAATCCAAGATGCCGTTTCACGGAACACTCCTCCTTAAATATCAGACTGCTGTGGGGTTAGAGTTAGGGGCTGGGGGACGGGTTGGGGACTACCGTCGGGACTGCCGCAGGAGCCGCGCCTGCTGGATCATTAACTGCTGGGGCATTAGCTGCTGGGACATCTGCTGGAGCACTCACTGTAGGAGCAGACTCTTGCTCGATCGGCACTAGAGCAGCAAGCTGAAACCCAGTTATGATTCGGGTTTCGGGTTGTCCAAGCAATCTGCCCTGCTCGTTGAATAGTACTTCTTGGGTCGAACTATCTAAGTCTGTCTTAAAGTTACTAATCACCAAGAGCGGCTGTAATCGCTCAATGTTGCGAATAATCGACTGAGTTTGAGGATACGATCCTCTGATTTCTACCTGGTAAACTCGCCGTTCTAAACGGTTATCAACCTCAGCACCTAAAGACCCATCAGTTACTGGGCCTGAAGCTTCGGCATCCAAATCAAACTTAGAAAGCGTTGCCCGTTTATCGGGGTCAGTAATGCCTGCATTAACCGACTGAACCCGCTCATTCACATCTAAAAGCAAAGTATCTACACTTTTTTCAGAAGCAAACAAACTCAAAACATCTGCCCGCAACTGCTCAGCATCTTTCAGCCTCACGCGGGCATCTTCTATTTGCTTTTTAAATTGCTCTAGGTTTTGCCGTTGCGCTTCTTTAACGGCAATATCTTGGCTTAACTCTTGGTTGCGTTCCAGGGCAGGCTGCACCAAGTTAGAGAATAAGAGATAGGCTCCTACCAACCCCACCAATGCGACTAGAACACCATTCACCGTTGGGGTTAAAGACAGCCCGAACAGCTTAGGAAAATCGGGGGTGTCTGCTGTTTCTCCCGAAGGAACAAAATCTCCACCGTAGCTCATGGCTTTAAAACTCCTCTATCCCTGAGTGCTTGAATTCTGCTGGCTAACCCTACCGATAAGGTGCGCTCCAAATCCTGTAGTAGGGCAGAAGCAGGTAACTCGGTCAACGTTGTATCAATGGTATATTCCACAACTGGTGGAAATTTAACTTCAACTTGATCGCTAGAGGCAGTTTGTCCTTCTTCTGCCTCAAACGAGATTTTAGTAGGATTTTCGATCAGCTTCGAGGTTGCTAATTTAGTGTCTTCACTGGTTAAGAATGGCGATCGCTGCAACGTCAGTATGAAATCATTGACTTCGCTAAACGACTTGGCTCGACCCGTCACCCGAATTCTTTGAGGTTGAGGAGAAGCCGCTACAACCGGAACCTCAGGCACACCAGGAGAGGGGCTGGCTCCAGGACTGGGGCTAGGACTGGCGGTAACCGGAGCCGTCACGGGAATCTCTTCGGGCGGCAATTGTTCGATCAGGCTAATTTGTACACCGTTGGGAACGCGATCGCGGATGTCTTGCAGGATGCCCGACCAAGGCTTAATCCGGTCAAAGACCGTTGCCAGTGCCGTGTTGTCATCTTCGTAGTCTTTCACCCGTTGGGTAATCGCATCCACCTCAGCTTGCTGAGTTTGAATTATGGCTAGTTCGCTATCGAGTGCCGCTTGCCGTTGCTCTAGCGTGCCGTTTTGTGACTGCAACAGCGCCCATGCTCCTAGCGCTAAAGCAGGTAGAGCGATCGCCACTGCTAACCCAAGATAAAAAGGAGTCTGATTAACAGGGCCTTTTGGCTTAAGAGGGCTTTCAGATTGCCGCTCCGTCCGGTCATTGAGAAAATTAATATCTAGCGCGTACATTTACCATGCCTCCCGTAATCCCAAACCCAGAACTACACCCAACCCCGATCGCTGCGCCAACGGAATTTCCTGCGCTACCTCCAACGACATCGCGGCGATCGGATCAATCGGCGTGGTCGGCAAGCTCAACCGCTGAGAGAAGAACTCATCTAACTGCCCGATCGCTGCCCCCGGCCCCGCTAGCAAAAGCTGCGCCACCTCAGTGTTTTCACCCTGATTATGGTAAAAGTCGATGGAGCGGCGTAATTCATCCGCCAAATCGCCCAAAATTCGCAGCATCGCCGTTATCGCTGGGTTAGTGCCGCCTTTAGCAGGCGCATCCATAGAGTGATCCATGGGGCTAGAAGCCGGAACCGTCATGCCTTGCAGTAACTCGGTATTGCGTGAAGGCGGTAAGTTCATGGCTCGACTCAGCGAGGTTTGAATTTGATAGGTGCCAATCGGAACCGTCCGAGAAAACTGAGGCACTCCATCTACAGCGATCGAAATTTCGGTACTTTCAAACTGAATATCCACCAGCGCCACCGCTTCTTGAGGCGAGAACTGCCGCAACTGAGGACGAATGGTTCTAATCAATGAAAAGCTACTAATTTCTAAAACATCGACCATCAATCCTGCTTGCCGAAATGTTTCTAAATAAGAATTCGTGACATCTTTGCGGGTGGCAACCAGCAACACCTGCACTTTCTCAATGCCATCCTCATCCACAAACAAACCCAGCTTTTGGTAATCCACATCTGCCTCTTCCCGAGGGAACGGAAGATACAAACCTGCTTCTTGGTTCAACACCATTTCTCGCAGTTCGCGGTCATCCAACTCAGCCGGAACCGGAATGATGCGCGTCACCGTGTCTCGACCGCTAGGAATAGCAGTAGCAGCATGTTTTACCTTTAACTTGCTCTCTGTCAAAATCGATTGGATGATCTCAGCCATGGCTACCGTATCTGCAATCTGACCATCTTGAAAAATGCCTTCCGGCACCTCTGCCGAAGCCAAGGTCATGAGTTGAAACCCTTGCCCCTTCTTTTTAAGACGCGCTAAATTCACTCGGTCGGGGGTCAGTTCGACACCGACTCCTTTGTTCTTTTTTGAGAATAAACTTCGGAGGCTACTAACCACAGTTTTTTGTCCGTTAACGCATGAGTTTTAGAAGTGTCAGATCCGCAAAAGCGAGAAAATATGGGATTGATGCTGTTCAGAATACCCGCTTTAAAGTGAATTGAGCTATTGCCCCAAATTTATTATTTGATGACGCGGGTAACTTGTTTAACAGGAAGGATACAAAGCTTAGAAATCCTCTACTTCTCAAGATCCTGTTTAACTAAAGCCAAACGCGATCGCTTTTCTATCTACACTTTGTCGTTAGAGTCGAAACCGGCTTCCTGAAGGAACTTAGGTTGAGTCTTTTTACTCTACCCCTGGAGGTAACCATTAGTGACAGTCTTAGAGATAGCGTTCTGGCTAAATAGCCTGCATCTGCTGTCTGCTTGACTTTGACCAATGGCGAACACGATTTATTCTTCCTAATTAAAGAAACAAATCTCTACAGCATTCCCTTATAGACTTTAGATAGGTATGTCAAATTTTAGACTTTAAAAATAGGTTTTTAAGGTCACAATTGCACTACTGTGGATGGCTTATCGAAGGCTTAGCGAATAAGCTGCTCAAAGAATAACAGAGGTTCTGAAAAAGGGATCACGCTGAAGCAAAGGATATGAGCGGCGATCGCTCTACTGAAGCTTACTGAGAAACAATGACTACATCCAATAAATAACCGCAGCGATCGCACTTCTATAATATTTTAGTGAACAGTGAAAATTTGCTTCCCGATCTGCCTCAGTAAACTGGTCAGCAAAGCATCAGTAAGACTCTTTACTCTGTTGCAAATAATACATTGAGCAAAGCTGAAGATAAGGGCAAGAATAGTTCTATGAAAGCTAAAATCCTGTTCCACGAACGCAATAATCTCAGTAAAAAGCATTAGCATCTTCAACAACAAGTAACAATTAGCACAATACAGACGTAAACTAAATTTATGGCTCGTCCATCAATCGATCGCTCATCAGATCATCTCCCCCTAGACATTCTGATTCTCTCCAACGGCCCCGGTGAGATCACGACCTGGGTACGCCCTGTTGTCAAAGCGCTGCGTCAACAGCTTGGCGAAGATCGGCAACAGGTTCGTATTTCTCTCATCTTGTCCCCTTGTCCCAATGCCAGCGGAAGCGAGGCAGCGATCGCCCAGACTTATCCCGAAATCGATCGCATTCAAAGCGCCGATCGGTTTTTCCCTTTTTTGTTGTGGGGGCAAACAGCCGAGCCTTGGGATTGGCGAAAACAGGGCGTGACGCTTTTTTTAGGGGGCGATCAAATCTTTACCGTCATCATTGGCAAACGGTTAGGATATCGCACCGTGGTTTACGGCGAGTGGGAAACCCGCTGGCATCGGTGGATCGATCGGTTTGGGGTTATGAAGCCTGAACTGATTGAGCGGGTACAATCCCAACACGCGCATAAATTCAGTGTGGTCGGAGATTTAATGGCAGATATTGAGGCAGGCGACTCAACTCAGGATCTTTCTGAGAGGATGTCCGAGAAGTCTAAATTGCTGTCTGATCCGCCCCCTAAATCCCCCATTCGGGGGGACTTTGAAGGAGGGCTGATGCAGAAGTCCCCCAGAATGGGGGGTTGGGGGGCGAGTGCAAGAATCTTTGATACTTCTCAGACATCCTCTGAAGCAAAGGAAGAAATCATCGGCATATTGCCTGGTTCTAAAGGGGCAAAGCTGGCGCAGGGATTACCCCTAGGATTGGCGATCGCTCACTCCATTTATGGCGATCGTCCTCAAACCCGGTTCGTCATTCCCGTCGCTCCTACCCTTCATTTATCGACGCTGGCGAAATTTGCTGACCCGGCACAAAATCCCCTCATTGAACACTTTGGTAATTTCTCCGCAGACCTTATTCAAGATCAAGGACAGCCTTTTCTACAGATCAAAAAAGAGGGACAACCCACCCCAGTTCGCATCGAACTTTACACCCAATCTCCTGCCTATCCTTTATTAATAAAATGTCGTTTTTGCTTAACAACCGTTGGAGCCAATACTGCCGAGCTTGGCGCACTAGCAGTTCCCATGATTGTTTTGCTTCCTACTCAACAACTTGATGCCATGCGTTCCTGGGATGGTATACCCGGACTTTTAGCAAACCTGCCTGGAGTGGGCACTCTCTTTGCCCGCCTGATTAATCGCTGGTTTCTGCGTAAAACTCGGCTACTGGCTTGGCCCAACATTTGGGCAGGAAAGATGATTGTGCCAGAACTCGTCGGACACCTAATTCCGCAAGATTTGGCAGAACTGGCGATCGACTGGCTAGATCACCCTGAAAAGTTAACTTACATTCAAACCCAACTTCGCCAAGTGAGAGGCGATCGGGGTGCAGCACAAAAACTAGCTCAATTAGTGGTGGATTGCTTAAAGTGAAAGGTGTGCGAAAATCGGATAGTCATGGATTGAATCAAACGAGATCCCAACCCTGATTCATTCTGCTCACTTCATGAATGTCGGTTCTTCATCGGTTCTTCAACAGTGAAAAAGGTTCCTTGGCTGTCTCTTGGCATTTTGTTTTCTGCTTATGCTACCTTCAGTTGGTTTCTAACCCATTGGGTTATCTCTCGGATCAGCACAGGGCCAGCAGTTTGGACAGCCTGGGCAATTGTTCTGTTCTGTACTCTCCTGCAAGCCCTACTGCTCACTACGTTATTTGATGGACTAAAACTCTTTTTTAGAAAGTGGTTAAAGTCAGATATAGGATATTTTTCGCTCATCATGCTTGGCTCAATGGGAGTGACTGCTGCACTGGTTTGGTTCAAGATGTTTGGGTATGTTTTGGTTTTGGTTTCAGCCGAAATTCTGGCGCGCCTAGATTTGCAGAATGCTCACCTCAACCGTTGGCAATCCTTGATTGTTCTGACCCTGGTTTCTGTCGCTGGATTAGCAGTGGGTTGGGGGGCAAGGCTAACTCCACTTTTCTTACAGATTTAGATCATTAATTTTGCACTAAAAAACTTAGCTCAAAAAAGGCATCTCTGAATGAAAGGATGAATCTGCTCAGCGCCCCTATCCTGAAGGAAAGGGGTTGGGGGAGAGGTCTACTGAAACCCGAGTAGAACATTACTAGCTCAATGGGTGTTAATTGGATCACATCTGACGTTAATTTATATTAAGTTCGATAGACGTTTGGCTTGGGTTGAGGATAAACTTCTGCCTTCATGGTTCTGCCTTTATGGCAATCTATGAAAACTTAATCTATTGTAAGACCGAATTATTCAGCGCGACCCCTTGCAGGTGTCTCGAACGATCGCTTCAAATTGTTAAATCTTGTTGAAGATCGACTGAAATAATTTTCTAGGCTGATGGGTGCAAATCATTTTTGGGAATCCTTCCTAGCATCAACAAACTTTTAGTTTGCATTTTAGAGAGTTATCCATTACCCTGTAGCTGAACCATCAATGCCCTCAACACTCTCAGCAATTTCAGTATTTTCACTGGATCTGATTCTTGGCTTTCATAGTATCGTCAACATCAAAAATCAAAGCCAATTAGTTATGCAAAGTTAAAAGTGTAATCAGGGACATGGCGATCGTCGTCATTTGGCAGAAACCTAGTTGATGCAAGCTCGAGTCTCTCAGCTTGTTCGCTAACGGTCTGTTTTCGTTTGTGGTTGGTTCTATTTCGGTTGTTCCCTACAATTCCCGCTTTGGTCAACATGGCATTGTTTGCTAGCTTATTGCTTCAGATCAATGTATTTAAAAAAGTCTGATCAAAAGCCGCTTGGTATCTGGGTTAAACGCTTAGTAGAACAGAACGCGCAAAGAATTCATGGGGTAAATCTGGGTTTTCGTTAGAGCACCTATCCCACCTATTCTAGTTCAATTTCAGGTGAGTGAATCAAGGTTTTTAACCGTCATTTCATTCCATTAGCGTCCTTATCCATCGGCATAGCGATCATGACTGCATTATTCAATTACAAATTAGGACAGGCGATGAGCAGATCCACCTTAGACACGGCTAATTCTTCAGAGCTTCTGGCAGGTGCCGAAGATGATTTTCTAAACCCAACACCAATTGATTTGCGAACCGTGAATGATTTCAAGGATCGCTCGGACAAGGAGAGCGGGTCGGGTCTCAATACTGAATTTGGCTCTGAAGAAGATATTGATGATTTGCTAGAAAATCGGGCATCGGGCTATCGCAAAACTGTGACGGATGATGCGGTTGGAGCCTTTTTTAAGGAAATGGCGCGTTACCCGTTGCTCAAACCTTGTGAGGAAGTGGAGCTAGCTCGTCGGGTCAAGTTTTTGGGAGAAGTGGAAGAACTGCGGGAACGGCTGCAAACAGAGTTAGGTCGTCCGGCAAACAAGGCAGATTTGTGTCAGTCGATGAACGTTACTGAGCGTCAGCTTGAGCATCGTCTTTACCTGAGCCGTGTTGCCAAGCGCAAAATGATTCGCTCTAATCTGCGGCTGGTGGTGTCGATCGCCAAGCGTTATCTCAACCGGGGTGTGCCATTCCTAGATTTAATTCAAGAGGGAGCACTCGGACTAAACCGCGCTACCGAAAAGTTTGATCCAGATAAAGGATATAAATTCTCGACCTATGCTTACTGGTGGATTCGCCAGGGCATTACCCGAACGATCGCCAACGATGCGCGCACCATTCGTTTACCCATTCACATTGTTGAAAAACTGAATAAGCTGAAAAAAGCTCACCGTGAGTTGCGTAAAGATCTGAACCGTAACCCTACCGATGTAGAACTAGCAGCCTCTTTGGATATGACTCCAGAGCAGTTGCGTAATCTGCAACAAGTGCGACGGCGATCGCTTTCGTTGAACCATCGCGTTGGCAAAGGCGAAGACACCGAGCTAATGGAGCTATTGGAAGACAACAGCACCCAATCGCCCGAAGCGCAAATGAACGAAACCATGATGCGCCAAGAAATTTATGCCGTGCTAGGCGAAGTGCTAACAGAACGGGAGCGTGACATCATTGCGCTGCGCTATGGGTTGACCACTGGCGAAACCAACACCTTAGAAGAAGTAGGCGGTATGTTTAATCTTTCCCGCGAACGAGTCCGCCAAATTCAAACCAAGGCAATGCGCAAACTGCGTCGCCCTCAAGTTGCAGGCAGACTAAAGAACTGGCTGCGCTAAATTCTATTCCATGGGTCTGTGTATTCCCGGCTTTCCAAAAAAGTCGGGAATCTTTTACGAAGATCTATTCTTGGAAGATCTATTCTTGATGGAATGCCATCTTTTTTATGAACGATATTGAGATTCGTCCGGCAAAATCTGAAGATGTAGAAACCATCTTTCAACTGATTCAAGCCTTAGCCGACTATGCGCAGCTTTCTCACCAAGTTACAGGCACAGTAGCGCTATTGCACGAACATTTGTTTGGCGCACATCCCTGCATTGAGGCACTTTTGGCAGATCATCAAGGGAAGTCTATTGGGTTCGCACTATTTTTCACAAACTATTCTACTTTCCTAACCAAACCTGGTATTTATTTGGAAGATTTGTTTGTTATGCCAGAATACCGAAGCAAGGGTATTGGCAAAGCACTTCTTGCGGCTTTAGCGCGGCTAGCATTAGATCGCAACTGTGGACGCTTGGAGTGGAGCGTGTTGGATTGGAATGAGCCAGCGATCGCGTTTTATCAACGCATTGGGGCAACAATTTTACCTGAATGGCGAATTTGTCGAGTAACGGGAGAAGCGATCGCTCAATTAGGAAATAGTTCGTTTGGCATATAGTTTCGCAAACAAATAGTTTCGCAAACAAATCTTGCTTTCACTCTAGCTCTCTTGTACAACGAAGTTAACCGTTCTCATTGAAAGGAGTTTCCATGATTTGGGTTAATGAACAAATTGACGAATCAGGCATCATTCGCGCCTGTATTGCCTGCGTCAATCAACTTCAGGCACAAGAATGCCATGATTCTTTCACCACTAATCTAACGGCTCAACAGAAAGCAGAGGGCTGGATTGCCCGAATTCGCACCGTTGGCTCGTGGGATGAAGTGCCTGTGAACTCGCTCAAGCTGGATTAATTCAATCTAAGCTAGATTAATCCAAGTCTCTCTCAACTTCAAGTCTCGGCGACAGTTCAGTACAAACGACTTGATCAAGTTGGGTTGAGAATAGTGAAAACGATGCTATAGACAAGTCTATTCATCCCTCAATGGTGATATTTTCCATCTATTACTCCATTGGCATAGAAGGGTTGAGTGCTACAATATTGGGGATCAACCCTCATGCTGGGGATCGCTCAGCTAAGTTTCTTATGCAATTATCGGAATCTGTACCTTCTGAGGTTATCCAGCAAGTTTCAGAATATTTCAGCGTTTTGGGTGAACCCATGCGCTTACGAATTCTAAACTTGTTGAAAGATGGAGAAAAATGCGTTCAAGACTTAGTGGAATCGACTTCTACTAGCCAAGCTAATGTCTCCAAGCACCTTAAAGTGATGCTGCAAGCGGGAATATTAACTCGGCGGAGCGAGGGTACTTCTGCTTACTACAGTGTGGCAGATGACTTAACCTATGATTTGTGCCATTTAGTCTGCGATCGCCTCGCGACCCGCATTGAGCAACAAGCTAGACACTTCCGCGCTTTTAGCCTCACCGGACGCTAAAGCCTCAGATGCTTACTGTTTAATTAGCTGCCTCAGACGTTATCTAAAAAGTCTAGATTGCTGCCCGATTCGCCCCCTAAATCCCCCATTCTGAGGGACTTTGAAGGAGAACGGGTTCGGAAGTCACCCAAACTTTCAAGAGGCTCTAAAGAGAAAAATTCTGATCAAATTCTTGTCGAGTCATCGGTTGGTCAATTACCAATCCTTCACCGCCTAAAACCTCTAATGGCTCATCGTCAATTGAAATCCAAACGGGAGCATCAGGGTCTAATGTTGTGGCAGTGTAAATGACCTGAGCCACTCTGCCCATCATGGCTGTGCTGCCGCCGCCTGTCATGAATTCGGACGACAAATCCACATGAACGCCATCTGGCTGGATTTTTAGCTCCTGAAGTTTGGTATTGGCAGGAATTGTTGATGTTAGGGTTGGATCGGTTGAGCCTTGTAGCATTTTTTCAAATGCGGCTTTGAGGACGACGTTGGGTTGGGCTTCATTCAAGGCGATCGGAGCAGCAGCTAGCTCAATTTCGTTGCCTACTGCTTTAAGCCAATAAATTTGTACTGACTTCTCAGTCGGTGCTTTTGTAGGAGCAGGAGCCGTAAACTGATTCGGCTTAATGGGCTGAAGCGAGTTGGCACTGACCGAAGGCTTAGGGCTGGGCGTATTCGTCCACCAAGCAAGTCCACTTCCAACAGCAAAGGCGATCGCTGAGAAACCTGCCGCTAAGTAGAGAGGAAATGTCCGTCGCGATCGGAGTTCGGTGACGGGGGTTTGAGGAGAAATAGGTTGCTTTTTGCTAGGCTTGTCATCATGCATCATAGAGTTCCTCGGCTAAGTCATTCGCCCCAGACTACATCTGGAGAGTCCAACTAAGGCTGCTGGATGAGTTGCAGCTACACCAGGATAGAGAGGGTTTCCAGAATTTCCTTGTACTTTTTATTCTAAAGGTTTTTAAGGGAAGTCAGGTATTGCTCGGAATAGGTATCTTTTGAACTAACGACGAGTTAGGAATTTAGGCTCTACTTGTACAAACGCTGCTAAATCTAACTGGTCGTCTTGAATTTGAAAATTTAGCACCCTAGAAGTCAACCCTGACTCTTCTAATCTCCCTAGATCTAATTGTTGAAGTAAGCCAGCGGTGAGCAGCATGATAATCTCGGCAGGTACCGCTGTCTCGCCAAACATGACTTGGGGGTCAACAAGTTGCAGCCGTCGCCCAGCAGTGACTGTAAATCCAGATTCTGCGGTAATCCCCGATTGGGTGCCCGATCGCTGTCCTTGAAGCGTTGTCCAAACCTTCAGCCGATTGTTAGCTAAAAAATCGACTTGAATTTTTTTAACATTGTAGGGCTCAGCTGGTTCGCTGCTGCTACTAGGCAGATTAAGGCTCATCTCCTCCAAGCGTTCTCCGACTGCCGCAGACTGCAAAAAACGGTTGATGTCTGTCTCGGTAATTTCCATGCGGATGCCTGCTTGCAACGGTTCTTCTAGCTGGGGGTTGTCTTGGCGAAGGCTAGCGAGATTTAGGGCGATCGCAGCGGTTTCCAGTTCCAAGACGGCTATTCTGAGATCGGGTTGGGGCACAATGCCTCGACCGGCAATACGCACGCGCTGCACTTTGCCTTGTAAAAGCTGATAGCTAGGGGCATTATCAATCCGCACTGCTAATGTTTCAGCAGAATTGAGGCGATCGCGGATAGCACGAGTTGCCAGGCGATCGCTGACGAAGCCGATGGGGGCTAGCAGACCTAGCAAGCCCGAGAGAAGAATTGTGATGAGTTCCATCTAATCCATTTCCATCTAACCCAGTTCCTAACAAGTGCCATGATTTTATGTCATGGCAGCGTTCCACTCTCTTGAATTAGCTGCCTCAAATAAGTCGTGTGGTCTCTTCCTAAGCGATTCAGGTCTGGACTAGCTTTGCCAATAATATGCCCTTGTACATAGCGGATGCCGACTCGATAGAGTTGTCCTAGCGTGATGGGGCAACCATCATCAAATCCTTCTACTACGACTTTGGGCGCACGGAGGCGAGTGCTACTCGCAAGATCTAGGACAAAGCGCAAGGTAATCTCGGTAGCCTCTTGCTCTTGATACAGCAACTCGCGATCGATCTTAACATGGGAAGGATTGAGCCTGGTCAACCGGGAAACCGAGGCATGTCCTGCCCCAAAGTCATCGATCGAAAAGCCAACCTTTAAATCGCGCACATATCGACCGAGTTGCCTTCTGAACGCTTCCATGGGAGAGACACGGTGAATCGATTCGGGTAAGGGAAGCTTTTCAGAAATTTCTAAAATCAGCTTTTCGGGTTGAATTAACTTATCTTGAACAACATGACGAATCGACTCAAAATACTCGTCTTGCATGAGAGAAGGCGGATACACGTTCACCGAAAGCTCTCGAATATCCTCTTGTCTGCGCCCCGAATGAAACTGACAGGCATAGCGGTAGCGCTCAACGGATTGGCGCATCAGGTATGCATCTAAATGCACCATGAAGCGATCGCCCCATAGTTCTGCTGCTTCAAACAAATCAATAGGAGCGCAGTCAATCATGGGATCACGGGCAAGCGCTTCCCAACTATCGATATAAGGATAATCTGGATCGAGGCGCAGCACAGGTTCAAAGTGAATATGCATGTGGGAAAGGCGATCGCAAAATAACTCAAACCGACGATGGTAAAGAGACGAAGGCGCAAACCCATAGGTACGCCGCAAATCATCTAAAATTGCAGCTTCCACACAGGACAGTTGCAAGGTGCTGAACCCACAAGTAGCAACGTCTAGCGAAATTAAAATTTGACCACAAACATCACTGAGAATAATAGACTCCGGCGGCGCTCCTCCAATGACCATCAAGGTCTTGCTTTGACGAGACAAGAGCGGCACAAGGGCAGAAAATTTAGCAATTCCATCCTCTTCATAAGACTGAAAAATCCCATGGGCTTGATGAGTATTACGCTCTAGTGAATGAAAAGAGACGCGATCCGATACTTGTGTAAAAATAGCCTCTTTCCACTCTGGGTTGAGGCTGCTGTCTTTGTTATTAGATTGGCTTTGTTCGATGAGATCCCACCGACCCGACTCTTGTCTTAATACTGCTACAAAGTCTACATTTAATGCACAACGAATGGCTTCTAAAATTTGGCTGGGTGATTCGATCGGCAGACTGCACTCACCCAAAAATTGCATCAATCTTTTGATAAAAGGTGCGTAAGGTTCTAACGGATGATTTAAGGGAGTTGCTCTCAGCGGTTGCCTGCGGTCAATCACAATCACTATTCCATGCCACCCTATCTTTGCAGCGGTATTAACTTTGTCTGACACTAAGCTACAAGAAATAGGTTGTCAAAGGAAGGTTTTTAGATAATCTTTCTATCTTCCACACAAAACCAACCTGATTCCAATCAAAAACAAGAGACATCGTATTTCATCATTTAATGCAATGATTCAAATTCAGCCCATTCATCTGTCCATTCCTTTTGTAAAGACTGACTCAATTAAAAATATTCTATGCCTCTCATCATTCAAGTAGATGCTTTCACATCCCAACCTTTTGCAGGCAACCCTGCCGCAGTCTGCATACTGCCTACCGTTAAAGACTCGCAGTGGATGCAGAATGTTGCCCAAGAAATGAACTTATCGGAAACAGCGTTTTTGGTTAAGCAGGCAGATGGGTTTGATTTGCGTTGGTTTACTCCAACAACAGAAGTTGATTTATGTGGTCATGCCACCCTTGCCAGTGCGCATGTTTTGTGGTCGGAAGGACATTTAAAGCCCGATGTTGAAGCCCGATTTCAGACGCGCAGTGGTTTGCTAACTGCCAATTTCCAAGAGCAATCTTCAGGGGAAAACTGGATTGAACTTAATTTTCCTGCAATTCCGACTGTTGCTGTCCCCGTTCCTGCCAATCTGTCCACAGCGTTAGGAGTACCTGTTCGCCAAGTTTATGAAGGTTCGGTGGGGTTGGTCATAGAAGTAGATTCAGAGAGGACGGTGCGCAACATCCAACCTAATTTTGAATTGCTAAAAACCATTCCTTGCCAAGGCGTTATTGTGACTAGTCGAGCCGATTTTCAGTTCGATTTTGTTTCGCGGTATTTTGCACCTAGTTTTGGCATTGACGAAGATCCGGTGACTGGCTCAGCCCACTGTTGTTTGGCAACGTTTTGGCACGATCGCCTCCAAAAGACGGAGTTTTTAGCTTATCAAGCTTCTGCCAGAGGCGGCGTTGTTAAAGTACGTTATGAGGGCGATCGCGTGTTTTTGGGTGGACAAGCCATCACAGTGCTACGCGGAGAACTGATGGTCTAAAATCACAGGTACGTTTATCTTTAGTTCAGCTATCAGTCAAAATAAACTAGCTCTTGTCGTACCGGCTTGCCCGGTTCAAATCAACACCTTTATCCCATAGTTTTCATATTTCATAAGTGCATTAGCAGGAAAATCATGATGAAGTGGGTTAGATTTTTTTGGAATGTGCTGGTTCAAATCATCCGTCGCAAGGGGCGACCCATTGCCGATATCTCGAAGCGATCGTTCAGTTTGACTGCTCTTGTGACTGCGACCCTGCTAATTCTTAGCGCCTGTCTGAGTTCACCTCATTCGGCTCAATTCTCGTCAGGGTCATCTGCCCTGGCAGCACTGCCCACATCAGTTGGCACCAACCTAAATGGCATTGCCGATTGGTCAACCCAGCAGCCTTTTATCGATGCTTTCAAATCTTCTAGAAGCTGGATTACCCAGTGCCAAACTGGCGAACCCGGCTGCAAAGGTAACTGGTCTACTGATGAATTCGGTAAGCTTAACCTCGATCAAAGTGGCTGGGTTAAGTCGCTTCCTGCTCCCGCCGATCCTGCCGAATACACCCGCGTTAGCACCCTATTGTTCCGTGACTTAGCCGGACAATATCCTAGTGGCAAATATCTTGTGCTTTACGCGGGTGAAGGCACGATCGAATATGGCTTTGATGCCCGCAAAGATGAATCAACTTCTAAGCGCGGCAGAGACGTTCTCCTCGTTACGCCTTCTGATGCGGGCATTCTACTCACTATTACCGCAACCGATCCTCGCAAAACTGGTAACTATATTCGCAATATTCAGGTCATTCCTGAGCAATACGAGCAAACCTATCGCACCCAGATATTCAACCCTGTGTTTTTGGAGCGTGTTAAAAAATTTAAAACCTTTCGGTTTATGGATTGGATGCAAACCAATGGTTCTGAACAGGGTAACTGGGACACCCGCGCTAAAGTAACCGATGCGACCTACGCCACAGGTAAGGGCGTGCCTTTAGAAGTAATGCTGGATTTGGCAAACCGCATGGGGGTTGATCCGTGGTTCACCATGCCGCACAAAGCCTCTGATTTATACATGACCAATTTTGCTAAATTGGTTCGCGATCGCCTTAATGAGAATCGCAAAGTTTACGTCGAATACTCCAACGAAGTCTGGAACTGGCAGTTTCCACAAGCCCAATTTGCGTTGCAAGAAGGTAAATCTCGATGGTCGGTAGAGGGCGATGTGTTTGCCCAGTGGTACGGCTTCCGCACGGCACAAATGTCTGATATTTGGAAGCAGGTGTTTGGGCGGCAACGCAGCCGCGTAGTCTCGGTGATGGGAACCCAAACTGCTTGGCGCGGCTTAGAAAATGCTGCCCTTGACTGTCCGCTTTGGGTGGCAGAAGGCAACAAGCCTTGCTACCAGCATGGTATTGATGTTTTGGCGATCGCGGGTTACTTTGGCGGCAGCTTGGGGCAAGGAGCCAGTCAAGCCACCGTCGAAGCTTGGAGCAACGAGGGTGAAGTGGGCTTTAAAAAAGCGATCGCCCAACTCAATCAAGGCAGCCTCCTCCCCTCCGAAGGCTACGACGATAGCATTAAGGGATTAACTGACTCGTTTCGCTATTACCAAAACGTCGCTCGTTCCCGTGGGCTGCAATTGGTCGCATACGAAGGAGGACAACACTTAGTCAATTCCAACAACCCCAAGCTTTCAGAGTTCTTTATTAGCCTCAACCGCCGCCCTGAAATGACGGATTTATACACTCAGCTATTAGAGGCTTGGAAGCAAGCTGGCGGCACTGTGTTCATGAATTTTTCAGATATTGCTCGTCCGGGTAAGTGGGGAAGTTGGGGTGCTTTGGAGTACGTTGGGCAGGAGCGATCGCCTAAGTACAATGCGCTCATTCAATTCATCGATCGTAACTCTTAGGGCAAAACGTGCTTTATGACACATTAAGTCTTGCTGCAAACGGTTACGCGATTTGCCGTAATCAGAGAGAATAATTGAGTTTTCTTGGCGTTTATGGAGTTAGCTATGATAAGTACTCGTTGGCGTAGAGTATTTGCCTCTCTCTTGCTCAGCTTGGTGTTGCTGGTGACTGCTTGCAGTGCTCCACCTGCCTCACGCTATGATCAAACTCAGAAAGAGACGACTGAAAGAGGTGCGGCTCCAGCAGTTGCTAAGGCGGCTGAACAAGGCAGCAGTTTTAACAAGTTCTTTCCCAAAGGACAAAAAGGCTTCGAGGTCGTTCCGGCTCAAGAGAAAAAAGGCTTTGCTGAGTACAAAGTCAACCAAGGCGGCAAAAACGTTGCCATGTTAGCTATTACTGACACAACAGGTACAACCGCAGCGAACAAGTTTCAAGCCAGCACCTTCACGGTGAAGGGCTATCCTGCCGTTGAGCAAGGGCAAACCGCTACAGCCGTTTTGATTGGCGATCGCTATCAGGTCAAAGTCCTTTCTCGGGACGCATCCTTCACCAAAGAGAACCGTGCCGCATGGCTGGAAAAGTTTGACCTAAAAGGGTTAGAGCAGTTGAAGTAAAACCTCGCTCCCCGTTTACTTAGTATTTATTTAAGGAGATTAGACTGTGAGCAAACCGATTTTTGAATTGGTCGATAGTCTACCCACGGGTGGCATTACGGTCATGGCGCTAAAGTCTCTAGATTTTACGCTACCCGGTCAATGGCAAAATTTGGTCGGGTTCGATAACACCATTCGAGCCGTGACGGGCGAAACTGACGATGAATTGATTCAGCAAATTGGCGATCGCGCTGTGACTCTTTTCAACGATAAATCTCAGGGATACCAGCGAGCGCTCTGGCTCTATCAAACCGTCAGTTCTGCATCGGGTGCCCTCGGGACGGCAGCATTAGCGAACAAAATTGGACAAGACATCTCCTTCCTGGGGATTTTGAAAAACCTCACCCCAAAGCCCGAAAAAGCCCAAAGCATTGACCTCTGTGTCAAACTCGTCGCTGAGATCGTGGCGTTCTGCCAAATCAACGGTATTCCTGGCGATAGCGTCGGTGACTTCCTGGCAGCATTGAAGGATTATGGCGGTGAGTCATTGGTGCGGATGGCAGCGCTGGTGTGTTTTGATGGACTGATTCCTTTAGGGCCCGACTTTGCCCGCAAAGGCTTAGACTCTCTCAAAACAACCTCGCCCTCTGACCTGGAAAAGAACCAAACTTTTAAAGGTATTCAAGAGTTAATTCCAGGGAACAACCCGGAAGGCAAGCTAGGGTTTATTACAGAAAGCTTTGAATCTACCAAAGGGTGGATGGATGGGTTCGTCTCTGCTAATGGTTTGACCCCTGAAAAGGTAGTTGATAACTTAGGAAAGTTTGTCGATATCTCTAAGGACAAACTGGATTACCTCGGCGCGTTTTTAGACATGTATGTGAAGTCTTACGAGCATACGGGTATCCAAACTTTGGCACGGCGGCTGATTGAGCGGGCAGTCGCAGAAATCTAGGGATTAGAAAATTTAGAGATGACAATGGAGTCTCTAAAAAAGACGATCGCCCTCATGACATTGAGGGCGATTTTTGATATTGCTGGATCGTAGTTTGAAAATCTGGTTCTCCTGCCCTGTTAGGAAAGAGGCTAGGGGTTAGGTTGAGTCGATAACTCAGCGAGGCGACCTAACCCCCAACCCGTCTCCCGAAGAAAAGGGACTCTGAGCAGATTCATCCTTTCATTCGGCAACGCCCGATTTTTTATACCAGAAAAACTCTCTTGAAAATATTGATACCGATCGATTTCTTCATAACTACGTATTTTCCGTGGAACTTATTTACTTATCCTTAATATGGTTATAAAGAAACGATGTAGGTTGCTGTAGGTTACGGTTATAGAGTATTACCACTAGATAGATTTAGAGAAATCAATCAAAAGTGGTGAGGTCGTATGCGCCTGCTCATCGTTCAATATGCTGGTGATTACCGAGAAGCTTTTTACAACTTAACAGAAGGTAGAGGTGAAACTTACTACGCGCAACAATATTCTGTCGATACTGTATCGAAGCTTGCTGAACAGGTTGATGAAGTCGCTACCTTAAGTTTCTTGAGTAATGACCGCTATAACGAAGTTTTACCGAATGGCGTTAGGGCGATCGGGGCAGGCTTTCACCACAAAGTTGACAGCCAAACTATCTTAGAAATCATCAAAGCTCAAAATCCAACTCACATTGTTCTGAGAACTCCCAATCGGACGGTGCTGCAATGGGCAATTAAAAATAATGTTCAGGTCGTGGTCACCCTGGCAGATTCCTTCAACAGTCCTAGCCTCCGCGATCGGGTAGATCACTATTTCCTTGCCAATCTTCTTAACCATCCTCAAATAAGCTGGGTTGCCAATCATGGTGTTACAGCCTCCCAGTCTCTTGAGTCAATTGGTGTTAACCCTGAAAAGATTATTCCTTGGGATTGGCCCCACGCCGTTACTCCAGACCTCTACTCGCCGAAAACTCTTCGCCAGCCTTCAGACTGCTGGAAAATTCTATATGCAGGGCATATTAGCGAGGCAAAGGGCCTAGGAGATGTATTAGAAGCGATCGCTTTACTCAAAGCTCGGCATTTCCCTGTCCATCTCAAAATAGCGGGTAAGGGCGATATTGATTTCTTTCAAGCCAAGGTGCATCAGCTTCAAATTGAGGACTGCGTAGAGTTTTTGGGAATGGTCAAAAATACGGATGTCATTGGGCTGATGCGGGATGCTGACCTCGTGACGGTGCCTAGTCATCATGACTACCCAGAAGGATTCCCCATGACAATTTATGAGTCCCTTTGCTCTCGAACCCCCATCGTGGCTTCTAATCACCCCATGTTTGTGCGGCAGTTGCGCCACGAACAAAACGCCATGATTTTTCCAGATGGTGAGGCAACAGCATGTGCCTTGCAAATCGAGACGATTCTGACTCAGCCCGCTCTGTACGAAAAAATCTCCTACGCTACCCATGCCACTTGGAAAAACTTACAGGTTCCCGTGAAATGGGGCGATTTGCTTACATCCTGGTTGAAAAATTCTCCTGAAGACCAAAAGTGGCTGTTCCAACATCGCCTTTCATCAGGGCGTTACGGGAATCTCAACGTTGCTGCTCCCTCTCGATTCTCGTTGTACTTTGGTCAGCGGCAGGTTCGGCAAGCATAAGGGCGATCGCCCCCAGCAAAAAAAGATAGGTAGCAAAAGAGGGTAGGTCTAGTGTTCTATTCTTGCGGCAATTTCAGCACCTAGAGGCTTGAGTCAGGGAATTCTTAAATAAATTCAAATTTTGGATGCCATCTCAGTCTGTACACTGTGATAGATGGACGCGATAGGTGAAGACCGCTTATGGATGCTGCTACACTCTGGCAACGTTATCAGGACTGGCTATATTTCCATGAAGGGTTAGGGTTTTATCTTGATGTGAGCCGAATGCGGTTTGATGATGCCTTTGTGACTCAGATCCAGCCCAGGTTAGAAAAAGCATTCCAAGCCATGGTGGCACTAGAGGCAGGGGCGATCGCTAACCCTGACGAAAATCGCATGGTCGGGCATTACTGGCTGCGCGATCCTAGCCTGGCACCCACCCCAGAGATCAAGCAAGACGTTACCCAGACCTTGGCGCAAATTCACACTTTCGTGAGTAAAGTCCATAGCGGCGAAATCCACCCGCCCGATGCGGCAAAGTTCACCGATATTTTGTCGATTGGGATTGGAGGCTCGGCGTTAGGGCCGCAATTTGTGGCGGAGGCACTCTCCCCAGTCGATGCACCCCTAACCATACAGTTTATTGATAATACTGACCCCGCAGGCATCGATCGCGTGTTAGCTCAGCTTAAGGATCGGTTGGCTTCTACCCTCGTTTTGGTCATTTCTAAATCGGGTGGAACGCCCGAACCCCGCAACGGCATGGTTGAGGTTAAACATTTCTATGAAAAGCAGGGGCTAAACTTTGCTCAACATGCTGCTGCGATCACAGGCAACGGTAGCAATTTGGATAAAGTCGCTAAAGCCGAAGGCTGGTTAGAAACCTTTCCTATGTATGACTGGATTGGCGGACGAACTTCTGAGCTTTCTGCGGTGGGGCTGTTACCAGCCGCGCTGCAAGGCATTGATATTAACGCGATGCTGGCTGGGGCAAAGGCAATGGATGAGGCGACTCGCGTGCCCAGTCTCAAGGAGAACCCGGCAGCGCTGTTGGCAATAAGCTGGTACTTTGCTGGCAATGGCAAAGGTGAAAAAGATATGGTAGTGTTGCCTTACAAAGACAGCCTACTGCTGTTTTCGCGCTATTTACAACAGTTGGTCATGGAGTCTTTAGGCAAAGAGGAAGATTTAGACGGCAACAAGGTTTACCAGGGTATCGCGGTTTACGGCAACAAGGGCAGCACCGACCAACACGCCTATGTCCAGCAATTGCGAGAAGGGATTCCCAACTTTTTTGCTACGTTAATTGAGGTACTAGAAGACCGCCAAGGTGCCTCTATTGAGGTAGAGACGGGAGCGACTTCCGGAGACTATCTTTCGGGACTATTGCAGGGCACCCGGCAGGCGCTCTACGAAAATCATCGAGACTCTATCACTGTTACTATTCCTCAAGTGAATCCGCGCACGGTGGGGGCATTGATTGCTCTGTATGAGCGGGCGGTGGGGCTGTATGGCTGTATGGTTAACGTCAATGCCTACCATCAGCCGGGAGTAGAGGCGGGTAAGAAAGCAGCCGCAGCCGTGTTGGAGTTGCAGCAGCGAGTTGTTAAAGCCCTTAAAGAGGGAAGTGTGCCCATGTCATTAACCGAACTGGCAAGCTGTGCGGGTGCGCCTGACCAGGTAGAGGCAATTTACAAAATTGTTCGCCATTTGCAGGAAAATCATCGTGAGGTGGCGGTGACTGGAGATCTGAGTAAACCTGGAAGTTTGGCGATCGCCGCCTTATAGCCCCTATGGACGACTGGTTAAAAATTGGAAAAATTGTGGCTGCTCAGGGCTTGAAGGGTGAAATGCGAGTTTATCCTGACTCTGACTTTCCTCAACGGTTTGAGCAGCCTGGAGAGCGCTGGCTGTTGCGCCCTGGAGCAACAGAACCCGAAAAGGTTCAGCTTGTTTCAGGGCGATCGCTAGCCGGTAAGGGGTTGTATGTCCTCAGCTTTGCAGGGGTCAATAGCCGTGAGCAGGCAGAGGCATTACGAAATAGCTACCTCGTAGTGAAAGAGAGCGATCGCCCTCCGCTGGAGGAAGGCGAGTTTCATGTGATGGATCTGATTGGGTTAGAAGTTTTTGATCAAGCCAGTCAAGCCAAAGTCGGCACAGTCACCGATGTCTTTGCAGCAGGAAACGACTTGTTGGAGGTAGCACTGACAAGATTAGGGGGATCAAAAGTGTTGGTTCCCTTTGTAGAAGCGATCGTTCCTGTCGTTGATTTGCTCAGTCGCCGCATTGAAATCACGCCACCCTCAGGGCTAATTCCAGCGCCAACTGAGGAAGAGAAACCTAGCCAATTCAGTAATGCCAATCTAGAAAAGGAAACGCTGGAAAAATAGGGACATGATCAAAACCTGGTAAACCCTACTAGATAGACTAATCTACCCGAACAATCAATATAGTGTAAGTCTTGTTACCGTGGGCTGACTGGCAACAAAATGGCGATCGCTTGAAAGGCAAGAGATGATAAAAACTTAGTTGTAACAACTTCCACTTGACCGAACTTTAAACTCCTGAGAACCGAACCTTCTCTCAATAAGGAATTCTCGATCGCCTCTGTGAAGCATAGTTCATAGACCGCTCTAGACTAGAAACTTTCGTCATGGTTTAGAGGTCTATCTCTCTACTACCAGACAATATGAGAACTTCTATGAACCTTAAATCGATCGCCCTTGCTACCTTAATTGCCATTACTGCCGCTGCTTGTGGCGATCAAACCAAGGCTCCTACTCCCCAAGCCAATAATTCCCAGCCTCTCGTTCAACCCCAAGTGCCATTGGGCGGCAAAACTGAAGCTCAAAAGCCAGTTTCAAGTATCCCCGTTAAACCGTCACAAAGTAATACTCCAGGCAGTCAGAACTTGGGTAGAGGTGTCGCATCCCAGCATCCTACCGAGCTACCGTCTGATACACCCATTGCGCCTCCTCCTAAAATTGAAGCTCGTAGTACCTCAGAAGTACCCCTCCGTCCGGCTACAGACTCAGCTAACGGTGCGAAGCTAGGCAACATCGAATATCGTTCCTCGGAAACTACGCCCGATGCCGAAATTGAGCAGGCAATTGTAGAAAGCCTGGATGGCGATCGCATTGCTTTACAACAAACCCGCTATTACTACGATCGCATTGATCTAAACGGCGACGGCAAGCCCGAAGCTTTGGTTTATTTGAGTGGCTTCTACACTTGCGGCACGGGCGGTTGCAAGATGTTGGTTTTAGAACAGTCGGGACAACGGTATCAAGTAGTTTCTAAAATGACCCTAGTTAACGCCCCTGTGATTGTTTCTTCTGAAAGGTCAGCAGGTTGGAATGATTTGGTGCTGGAAGTCGCAGGTGGTGGCACAGTCAAACACTATGCCCAGATGAAGTTTGATGGCAGCACTTACCCTGTTAATCCTTCTACTGCGCCGGAAGTTGCTCCTAATACTATTAACGGTACGGCTGTCCTGAATGATAGTGTTACGGCGGATGGAGGTATTGCATTACAAGGAGAAGGGTAACCTTATACCTTCGTCAAGGTTTCCTCAACAAAATTTTGCATTTCTTAAGGATTGTTGTTAGATTGCAGGGATATCCCTCCTCCCACATCCTCATGAAACTACTGTTTGGCATTATTCCAACCCCAACGCCGCTAAAGCCCAAGTCTCGTGTTTATGATCTGAAAGCTCGGTTAGACTGGGGCGAGCCTGCTCTGACCATTATTGATGTGCGCGATCGCCAGGAATTTGCGGTCAACCATGTGATGGGTGCAGTCAATTTGCCAATGGCTGAACTTGTAGAGCGAGCGTCAGTTAACTTTGAGTTGACCCGTGATCTGTATGTCTGTGGTGATACGGACGAGGAGATTGCCGTAGGAGCCGCAAAGCTACGGGCTGCGGGATTTAGAAGCGTTTCAGAGGTACAAGGTGGCTTGCCCGCTTGGAAAGCAGTTGGATATCCGGTTGAAGCGGGCAGATCCTAAACTGATTAGCTCCTCAGTCGATCATTGATCAATGGATCATGAACAGATCAAGAATTATTGAAGGCTTAAAGCCCGTCTGCTCTATTATTCAGGAGAACTGGATAGGAAAGAAAAGATGGGCTTTGATTTGTTAAGGAGCTTCAAAGGCAAGCTAAGTGTAGGAATCATAGCAGTTGTAATAGGGATGGCGATCGCGTTGACAGGCTGTAATCTCAGCATTCGTACTGCCGCCGCCCGCATGCCTCAGTTGGTCTTTGCCAGTCCTAGTGATCCTTCCACCTTTAACTATCCTCTCAATGACTCATTGTTCAGCCTATTTGTCTACGGCTACCTTTACGAGGGGTTACTACGCGAAAACGGACTGACCCGCGAACTAGAGCCAGTTCTGGCAGAATCTTGGAAAATTTCGGACGATAAGCTGCGAGTTGAGTTTACCCTAAAAAATGGGCTGCAATGGTCGGATGGACAGCCTTTGACGGCAGACGATGTGATGTTCTCCTTTCAAGAAGTATATCTTAACCCCAAGATTCCAACGTCGGTTAGAGATATTTTGCAAGTAGGCGACAATGGCGCGTTACCCACTCTTCGGCAAATTGATCAGCAGCGCGTTGAGTTTAGAGTGCCAGAACCCTTTGCGCCTTTTTTAAGAAATGTAGGCGGACTGCCGATCCTCCCTGCCCACATTTTGCGAGAGTCTACTCAGCAACAGGACAGTAAGGGCAACCTAAAGTACCTTTCTACGTGGGGCACCGATACCGACCCCCGAAAAATTATTGCCAACGGCCCTTACGTCATGGAGAGCTACACCTCGGGGCAGCGGGTGATTTTTCGGCGAAACCCCTACTACTGGCGCAAAGACGCAGCAGGACAGCCCCAGCCTTACATTGAGCGAATTGTGACCCAGATCGTGGGTTCAGAAGACGGGCAGTTATTGAGCTTTCGCTCAGGGGATTTAGATGAGTTCTCTGTTAAGCCTGAGTCTTTCCAATTGATGAAACAAGAGGAGAAACGCGGCAAGTATCAGATCTACAATGCAGGGCCCGAAACTGGTTCTCGGTTTATTACCTTCAATCTTAATAAGGCAAAAAATGCTAAAGGACAACCCTTTGTAGACCCGATTCACTCGCAGTGGTTTAACAATCTGGCTTTTCGCAAGGCAGTTGCTCATGGGATCGATCGGGAACGGATGAGAACTAGCATTTATCAGGGTATTGGTGACTTACAAAACTCTCCCCTTGATAGCAAGAATCCTTTTTACCTGTCTCCAGAAAAGGGGGGTAAGGCTTATGATTACGATCCAGAGTTATCTAAAAAACTTTTAAAGGACGCTGGCTTTCAGACGAATGCTAAAGGTGAATTGTTGGATCAGTTGGGTAACCGCGTGCAGTTTGTACTACTGGTGAAGTCTGAGGAAAAATCGCGGGTCAGCGCTGCGGCACAGATTCAGCAAGATCTGACCCAACTGGGCATGAAGGTTGACTTGCAAATTTTGGCATTTAACTCGGTTCTTAAAAGGCTGATGAGTCGCAACTGGGAGTGTTATGTTGGGGGTTTTGGCGGGGGCGGTGCTGACCCGCACAGCGGTTCTAACATCTGGAGAGTCAATGGTTCGGCTCATCAATTTAACCAGGGTCCCGAACCTGGAGAGCCACCTATTAGCGGCTGGGAAACGAGCAAGTGGGAGCAGGAGATCGATCGCCTCTTTGCCGCAGGTGCCCGAGAGCTAGACGATAGCAAGCGAACAGTATTCTATAACAAGTATCAACAAATTGCTCAAGAACAACTGCCGTTTATCCATCTGGTTAACCCTCTGAGCTTGGATGCAGTCCGCGATCGCATTCAAAATATCAAGTTCTCTCCCTCTAGTGGAGCCTTCTGGAATCTGTATGAGTTGAAGGTGGCAAATTAAAATAGATACTTCTGCATTGACGAGGGTTTTTCATAATGGGTTCTGTATTTCTTAGGCTGCGCCTCAGGTGGCAATATTTAGGTTGGCAACAGGCGATCGCCCTCATTCTTCTTTGTCTTCTCACCTTGCCCCTCACTGCCTGCGACATCAGCAACTTTCGCACCCGATCGGCACAGGCATCTCGGCTAGTCGTTAGCACCCTCAGCGATCCCAAATCCTTCAACCCCATCACCGAATCGAATGAAGTAACAGGAATGCTGTTTGATGGGCTGCTTTCTACCAATGGAGTCACGGGCAAGTTAGAGCCAGGATTAGCAGAATCTTGGGAAATTTCGCCTGATCAGCGCACCATTACCTACAAGCTGCGGGAAGGGCTGAAATGGTCGGATGGCGTGCCTATGACCGTGGATGATGTCGTGTTTTACTACAACAAAATTCTATTTAACGAAAAAATTCCTAATAGCTCGGTTGATTTATTTCGCATTGGCGAGAAAGGGCTGTTCCCAATTGTGCGTCAAGTGGACGATCGCCGCGTAGAATTTATCTCTCCTGAACCCTTTGCCCCACTCCTCCGATTTGCAGGCGGCAGTGTTTTGCCCAAACACGCCTTAGAAAAATATGTGACTCAAGTGGATGACGAAGGCGTACCGTTGGTTGCCTCAGTTTGGGGAACCGACACTGATCCGAAACAACTAGTGGGCAATGGCGCTTACGTGTTGAAAAGCTATGAACCCGGACAGCGCCTGATGTTTGAGCGCAACCCTTATTATTGGAAAAAAGATCCCCAGGGTCAGCAGTTGCCCTACATTGATCAGTATGTGGTGCAGGTGATTGAGTCTACTGATGCTTCTCTTAGTCAGTTTCGGGCAGGTGGGTCTGATGTAGAATCCATTACCCCTGAGTATTTTGCGCTGATGAAGCGGGAGGAGAAACGAGGAAAATTCAAGATTTCTAATGGGGGCCCGGCGCTGAGTTCTTTGTTTGTGACGTTCAACCTTAACCAAGGCAAGCGTAACGGCAAGCCTCTGATTGAGCCGATTAAATCCCGTTGGTTTAACACGCTGGACTTTCGTAAGGCGATCGCCCACGCTATCGATCGCCCTAGCCTCATTAACAACATCTACCAGGGTTTAGGCGTGCCCCAGCATTCGCCCATCTACATTCAAAGCCCCTACTATTTCCCGCCGGAAAAGGGTTTGCCCACCTACGACTACAACCCCAGCAAAGCCAAGGAACTGCTTTTGGGGGCAGGCTTCAAATACAATGCTGCTAGCCAGCTTGTCGATGCTGAAGGCAATCGGGTGCGCTTCACCATGGCAACCAATGCAGGCAATAAAGTGCGAGAAGCCACAGGGTCGCAGATTAAATCTGACCTGGCAAAAATTGGCATCCAGGTTGATTTTCAGCCGATCGCGTTCAATACCCTGGTCGATAAGATGAGTAATACTCTCGATTGGGAAGCCATCATCATGGGGTTGGGTGGAGCCGGAACTGAGCCAGATGGTGGTAGAAACGTTTGGTCGCCCAATGGGCGGCTGCACTTTTTTAATCAAATTCCTGCACCGGGACAAGCGCCTGTTGAAGGTCGCCAAGTTGCAGACTGGGAAACCGAAATTGGTCGCCTTTACATTCAGGGTGGGCAGCAGCTAATTGACGAAAAGCGCAAAGAAATTTATGCCCAAATTCAGCGGCAGGCACAGGCGCAGGTGCCGTTCATCTATTTGGTCAATCCGCTCTTGTTGTCGGCAGTGCGCGATCGCGTGCAGGGTGTTAAGTTCTCTGCTTTGGGCGGCTCGCTGTGGAACCTTCCAGAGCTAAAACTTACAGAAGAATAAGACCCGAAGAACCCGAGGGCACAGATGTCAGGGATAATGGCAAGAGCAGTTCTCTTACAGAAATCCTTAACGAGTCCGATGGTGTTTTCAAGAATTAGGTCTATTTGGCAAACCGCGATCGCCCTCAGCGTCGCCCTTTTCCTCAGCTTTCTCTTCATCAGCTTTCCTGCCGGGGCAGTCCTGACCGATGATCACTTCGATGGCAATATTTTCCCCCTATATGCAGGCAATGGCTCTCTAGTTCCCCCTAGAGTTAGCCTAGTTGAAACTTTGCGGGAGCATAGACCCGCATTGCTGGTTTTTTATGCGGATGACAGTAGCGATTGCAAGAAATATGTTTCTGTTGTCTCCTACCTGGACTCCTTCTACGGTCGGGAGGCTAACTTTATTCCAGTGATTGTTGATGCGATCCCGCTCAAGTCTAGCTATGCGCCCACTGAAGCAGGCTATTACTACAAGGGCTATTTGCCCCAAACTGTTCTGCTCGACCAATCAGGTAAGGTGGTGCTAGATGCTGAGGGTGTGCTGCCGTTTGAGCAAGTTGATGATGCGTTTCGGGAAGTGTTTAACCTGCTGCCTCGCACTGAGTCTGTTGAGTTAAGACGACGACCTGTAAATGAGGTCAATACAGAACTCACAAATTAATTCCTTTCTAGAGAATTAAGAATTTCTACAGTTGCATCTTAAAACACCTGTGGTCTTGGGTCATTAGGGCTGTCTATAAAAGGTTTTCATAAATCAAGGTCTTAAGAAACCTAAGGGGCGATCGCCCCATTGATTTTTATCACAAGGCAGCCCAAGATACAAAAGTCGAACTAGGATTAAGTGTAAATACTGGTTAATCAGAGCATCGCATTGCTGGTGAGGAATCTGGAGGGGTGATAGAGTACATAGTGCATCTACGATCCATGCTGGTAAGCATACGTGTCAGTCTCAGGCAAAGACTCTAAACCCATCCAGGGCTTGATGGATAGAAGAAATTTGATGAAGCCAATGTAAACATGAGTCTCTCATTGCCCCAAAGCAGTTCAGAAATTCCTCTGGGCGGACGTTACAAAATTATTAGCCATCTCGGTGCAGGTGGATTTGGTCAGACTTTTCTGGCAGAAGATCTGCATTTGCCAGGGCATCCTGTTTGTGTGCTGAAGCAGCTTAAGCCCGAGATCAGCAACGACAATACCCTTCAAATGGCGAGACGCTGCTTCAACACTGAGGCAAAAGTTCTCTATCAGCTTGGCATCCACGAGCAAATCCCTCGGTTGCTGGCTCACTTTGAGCAAGACAAAGAGTTTTATTTGGCTCAAGAGTTTATCGAAGGCAATTCTTTAACTGAAGAGTTAACTGAAGGAAAGGTTTGGTCAGAAGACTACGTGATCAATCTGCTGAAGGAGATTCTTCATATCCTCAGCTTTGTTCATCAACAGCAAGTGATTCACCGCGACATCAAGCCGTCTAATTTGATTCGCCGTAAAAAAGACGATCGCATCGAACTGATTGATTTTGGAGCGGTTAAGCAGGTTGGCACGCTAGAAGCGATCGATGCAGAAAGCGGGCTCACGAATGTCACGATTTCGATCGGCACGAAAGGATACATGCCCAGTGAGCAGTTGGCAGGCAAGCCTCGCTTTAGCAGTGATATCTACGCTGTAGGCATTCTAGGCATCCAGGCACTGACTGGGGTACATCCTCGGCACTTTGAGGAAGATACTCAAGGCGAAATTGCCTGGCATCATCGAGTGGCTCAGGTTAGTCCTGCCTTAAGGGCAGTGCTCGATCGCATGGTCAACTATGACTTTCGATCGCGTTATCTCGACGCTCTAGAAGCTCTGGAAGCCTTAGAAGTCCTAGAAACTCTAGAAACGTTGCCGCTGCCAGCATCGGCAGTGCCCAAGACGGCAGGCAGGTTGAATTCGGCAACTGTTTTGCAAAACTTGACTCAGTTTCAATCTAAAAACGGCTCTACTGGGAGAGCCTCTAGGGGCAAGTCGGTAGAGCCACAGGGACAAGACGACGAATCTCCAGCCACTGCCATTTGGCTGACAGCCAGTTCAGAGAGTGGTGTCATGGAGCGCTCTGATTTAACGCATTTAACCACCCACGCGATCGGTCGATCGCGCCCTAGCACTGTCTCTACTAGGGTTGCTAGAGCAATGGGCGCTAGCGCTGGATCTGATGCTACGTCTATGATGGCTGAGGATAACGATCATCGGCGGCAACAGGCTTGGATTGGGCTTGGAGCGATCGCCCTGTTGGGTCTTGCTTACACCCTAGCCCAACTGTTTGTGCCCAACTGGAGCGAGCAGTTTTTGAACCCCGCCCAAACGCCTGATGCGCTCGCTCAGACTGATAAGGACGCGCTGACACCCGAAGAGCAAGCGATCGAATTCTTAAAACAAGCCAATCTAAAAATGCAGGCAGGCGAGTCCGCTGCCTCGTTGAAGCTGTACGACAAGTCGCTTGCCCTTAAAGCCGACTCCCCTGAGGCGAATGCAGGACGATGTGAAGCACTCAATCATCTCAACCGTCCTGATGAGGCGATCGTTTTTTGCAACGATGCTCTGGCATACAAGCCCAACTACTCTCAAGCTCTTTGGAGCAAGGGTAATGCCCTCTTCCTTCAGAAACGGCAATTTGAGGCGCTCAAGCTCTATGAAGAAGTGACGGAACGCAAGCCAGAGTTTGCCCCTGGTTGGGTAAGACTGGGTATGACTTTGCAAGCCCTGGGACGCTCTGCTGAAGCGCTGAATGCATTAGACAAAGGGATCGCGCTTTATCGCAACTCTGCTGAAGCGTGGGGAGCAAAGGGTAAAGCTTTGCTAAATCTGCAACGCTATGAACAGGCAGTGATTGCGTTTAATAAGGCGCTTCAGATTCAGCCTGACGATCTTCAGTGGCTGAAGCTAAAAGAGCAAGCGCGATCGCGCCAAAGATAGTAAACCCTACAGGAGCAAGAAGAACCCGCATTACACAAGGCATCTATCCACTCATTGGGCATCTCTACACTGTAGAAATACCAATTCTTTTATTATCTAGGGGTGACATTGTGTTAGAACAATCAGCGCTGGCAAATCCTTTGCTCGGCAGTCTTACCTCTCCAAACAATGACCTTAGTGGTTTAGGATATCGTACTACTGTACTACACGATATTTTAATCGTAACTTGGGGCTTGAACCTGATTAACTGGGTTTTTCTAGGCAATGCGCTCCATTGGTTTGGGCTGCGCCCTAGAACCTTGGTTGGATTGCTGGGCATTGTCTTTAGTCCATTTCTGCACAGCAGTATCGTGCATTTGTTAGGAAACTCTCTGGTTTTCTTTGTGCTGGGGTGGATGGTTCTCTATCGGGGTTCCGCTGATTTTGTCATCGTTACGATGATTGTGGCATTGGCTGAAGGGCTGGGCGTATGGCTATTTGGGCGATCGGCTAACCACATCGGCGGCAGCGGGGTCATCTTCGGCTACTTTGGCTTTTTGCTGTTTGGCAGTTTTTTTGACCAAGACTTGACGGCGCTAGTTTTATCACTGGCAGTGGGCATTTTCTACTGGTGGATGCTGCCCGGCATCATGCCAAGTGACGATCGCAGCATTTCCTGGGAAGGACATCTGTTTGGTTTTTTAGGTGGCGTAGTAGCCGCCCAACTTTTGCCTTTGATTCGTGGCTTTTATATCTAAACTAGAAGGTGACGCAATTAAGGCAGATGCAATTTAAGGAAGACTATGACAGAAGCAAAGGGAAATGACCAAGCCCGTGAGATTTTTCGGGCGGCTTACGAAAACCGCTATACCTGGGATCATAACTTTCCAGGCTATACTGCCGATGTGAGCTTGAAGCGAGGAGATGAGGTTTATACCGGGCAAGTGCGCCTACCTGCTGATGGAATGAAGGCAGAGGTCACGAATGTAGCTGATGAGCAAGCTAAAAAAGAGATTGCTGAGCAGGCTTGGGAAATTGGGGTTCATCGCGTGCGGCGCACCTTTGAGCAAACCCACGGACAAAATGTATTCAAGCTAGGCGAAACTGATAAAACGGGCGCTGTAGAAATATTTGTAGAAGGAAAGGCGATGGGCGATCGCTACAAAGTCCGCGATAACGAAGTGTGCTTAGTTCATCGCCACATTGGCAATGTTGTCGTGACCATTAACACCTACACTAGCCACAAAACGGGCGAAGGCTACCTTTCTCACCGCTATGACTCGGCTTACCACGATGCGGCAACAGGCGAAGCTAAGGGCGAAAGTGACTTTGAAGATACCTACGAAAAAGTAGGAGATTACTACATTTTGACCAAGCGACTCATTTGCTCAACTCAAAATGGAGAAGACGTAACTCACGAGTACAGCTTCTCCAATGTTCGCTTGCTTCAGCCTGCGATCGTTTAAGGCGGGTATTACGGCTGCTGTAGATAAACGGCTGTTCTAGATATAAACGGCTGTTCTAGATATAACCTACAATTGATGTAACGCGATTTTCTGCAAGGTGAACTATGCAAACATTGGAACTCACGTCTGAAAACGTGGAAAAGGTTTTGGATGAAATGCGCCCCTACCTGATTTCAGATGGTGGCAACGTGGAATTGGTGGAGTTGGAAGGTCCAATCGTAAAGCTACGGCTTCAGGGCGCTTGCGGCTCTTGTCCAAGTTCGGCAATGACGTTGCGAATGGGGATTGAGCGGAAGCTACGGGAAACGATCCCTGAGATTGCTGAGGTTGAACAAGTTTTTTAAGGAATCTTAAGATATCTGGGTTCTAGGTCACTGGGTGATACTGGAACTGTAGAGTTTAGAGCAGGGAGAACTTAAGGTTTTTCCTGCTTATTTTTTGCTAAGGGAGTTGCGTGAAAATAAAACACCAGTGAAATGCATTGACTTTTCAGCCCCCTAAATCCCCCATTCTGGAGCAGGACTTCCGAACCTTTCAAAGTCCCCCAGAATGGGGGATTTAGAAGGCGGTTCAGGGCGTTATTTAATTGCAACTCCCTAATTATGGCAGTTTGAGGTACGCATAGGGGTGCTGCTCCTGCGATTTTCCATAGCGGATGACGATCGCCCAGCGATCGCCCAGCGATCGCCTGAGTGATTCGGCAGCGATCGCTTTTCGCCAAGTTATGACCAGATTTTTGTCGTTTTTCTTGATCTTGACTCATGCCGCATCCTCTTTATGTCGCTTTCATTTGGCATCAGCATCAGCCGCTTTACAAGAGCCGCCTAGCGGGAGAATATCGCCTTCCTTGGGTGCGATTGCATGGTACGAAGGATTATTTAGATTTGGTGCTGATGTTGGAGCGGTATCCGAAGTTGCACCAAACGGTAAATTTGGTGCCTTCGTTGATGATGCAAATTGAAGATTATGTAGCAGGAACAGCGTTTGATCCCTACCTATCATTGGCGTTGATGCCGACAGAGATGTTAGAGCGGCAGCAACGACGGTTTATTGTTGAACATTTTTTTGATGCTAATTATCGGACGTTGATTGCGCCCCATCCGCGCTATGCCGAACTGTACAATCAGCGGCAAGATAAAGGTCAGGATTGGTGTTTAGAGAATTGGACTTTGCAGGATTTTGGAGATCTGCTGGCTTGGCACAACTTGGCGTGGATTGATCCCCTATTTTGGCATGACCCAGAAATTGCTCAATGGCTAGAGCAGGGTAAAGGGTTTAACTTGAGCGATCGCCAGCGCATTTATTCCAAGCAACGCGAAATCCTCAGCCGCATCATTCCTCAACATCGCCTGATGCAAGAAACAGGACAGCTTGAGGTCACTACGACTCCTTATACTCACCCCATTCTGCCGCTGTTAGCCGATACTAATGCTGGACGAGTGGCAGTACCCAATATGACCTTGCCCCAGCAGCGCTTTCAATGGGAGGAGGATATTCCTCGGCATTTGAGCAAAGCCAAGGTTATGTACCAAGAGCGATTCGGCTGCAACCCTAGGGGGCTATGGCCTTCTGAACAGTCGGTTAGCCCGATTATTTTGCCCTATGTTGCGGAACAGGGTTTCCAATGGCTGTGTTCTGATGAGGCGGTTTTGGGCTGGACGACGCAGCATTTCTTCCATCGAGATGGGTCGGGGACTGTCGAAGATCCAGAGTTGCTTTACCGTCCGTATCGTCTCAACACGCCCAACGGTGATTTGTCGATCGTCTTCCGCGACCACCGCTTGTCTGACCTAGTAGGCTTTACCTACAGCGCTATGGAGCCGCAGAAGGCAGCAGCAGATTTGGTAGGACATTTAGAATCGATCGCCCGTTCTCTGAAACATCATCAGCTTGAACAAAGCACGGTTTTAGAAAATCCTTGGCTGGTAACGATCGCCCTGGATGGCGAAAACTGCTGGGAATATTATGCGCAAGATGGTAAGCCGTTTTTAGAATCGCTCTACCAAAAGTTGAGCGACCATGACACTGTTGAACTAGTGACGGTTTCAGAGTTTATTGAGAAATTTCCGGCAACCGTGACCCTGCCGAGCGATCGCCTCCACAGCGGCTCTTGGGTCGATGGCAACTTTACGACTTGGATTGGTGATCCCGCCAAGAATCGCGCCTGGGATCTGCTAACCACTGCTCGCCAAGTATTAGCCAACCATCCCGAAGCCACTGAAGAAAATAATCCTGATGCCTGGGAAGCGTTGTATGCCGCAGAAGGCTCGGACTGGTTCTGGTGGTTTGGAGTGGGGCATAGCTCTAACCAAGATGCCATGTTCGACCAGCTATTCCGCGAACATTTGGCGGCTTTGTACGAATCTCTGAATGAACCTGTCCCTGTCGAAATTCGTCGCCCTATAGAAGTTCACACCGCCCAAGGTGCTCACAACCCTAGCGGCTTCATTCACCCTATCGTGGATGGCAATGGCAATGAGCAAGATTGGGATAAAGCCGGGCGCATTGATATTGGCGGTACTCGGGGCACGATGCACCAAAGCAGCACTGTTCAGCGCCTCTGGTATGGGGTCGATCACCTCAACCTGTATTTGCGCCTGGACTTTAAGCCTGGAGCCAAGCCCGGAGCCGATTTTCCGCCTGAGCTTCATCTGCTTTGGTTTTATCCCGATCGCCAGATGAAGAATAGTCCCGCCCCGATCGCCGAACTGCCCGACGAACTACCTGTCAGCTATCTATTCCACCACCATCTGGGTGTTCATCTCACAACTCAATCAACCTGGTTTCAAGAAGCCGTCGAGAATTATCAGTGGCACTCACGCCCCACTCGCGCCCAGGTTGCTTTCAACACCTGCCTAGAGATTGCCTTGCCTTGGGCAGATCTGCATCAGGTCGAACCAGACTGGGCGCTCCGTCTAGTTGTCGTTTTAGCCGATGAGGGGCGCTACATCGGATCAATTCCAGAAGATTCACTGCTTTCCATAGATGTTCCTTAAATTCCCCAGTTACCCCACTCGTCTTGTGCTTCTTCCTTCGTATTGGTATTGCGGGAAGGAGTTTCACGTTTGAAGTTGAGATGGACAGAGCGATTCTGTTCGCCATCGGCGGCGATCGCCATGATTGGGAAATCTAAAACGCCATCTTGGAAGGATAGTTGAATTCGGAAGGTGCCATCTGGGTTAAGTTGAATCGGCTGACCGCCAATGGTTAACTTTGCATCTGGTTCAGTGGCACCGTAAACGATGAGTTCGGCATCGGCTACCAGCCAGAACTGGCGAGGACGAATAGGTGGAATAGAGGCAAAGCCAATCCCCGACATCATGCCAATTCCTGACATGCCAATCCCCGACATATTCTGCCCTGACATCATCCCAATACCTGACATCCCTACTCCCGACATGCCCATTCCGATTCCAACCCCCGACATCCCTACTCCTGACATGCCCATTCCGATTCCAACCCCCGACATCCCTACTCCTGACATGCCCATTCCGATTCCAACCCCAGACATCCCCACTCCTGACATGCCCATCCCGATTCCAATCCCCGACATCCCTACTCCCGACATGCCCATTCCAATTCCAACCCCAGACATCCCTACTCCCGACATGCCCATCCCAATTCCAACCCCAGACATCCCCACTCCCGACATGCCAACGCCTGACTGTGTGACAAATGAGCTAACCGAGGGAACCTGTTGCACAGAGCCAAAGATAGAGCCTGCGACCCGCTGAGCCTCGGCAGCCTGAGCTAAGTGATAGGTGGTGGGAATGGTTTGGAAAGTGCGGCTGCTTCTAGGAGGAGAGAGTTCTAAGAAGGTTTTGTCTTTAAGAGTGTCATCCCAATTCAGGGTTATTTCCTGATCATCCACCCAATCGGAAGGATAGACAGGTGGAATGCGGATGGGGAGCGATCGCGCCAGCAACAACCACTGACCATCGGCAGTCAGATAACCAATCTCGGCTCGATAATCGCGATCGCTTACAGGCACTGGCAAGTACCAATCGCGCGCAAACTCTTCGCACTCAAACTGCTGCAAGCTGTGAGAATTGGTCACCGTCAGGTCAATATCGGTCACATCATAAAGCCGTAACGCCAACCGTGTACCGCCTTGCCGCCGCACTTCTTCCCGGTGCGACTGAGGCACATCCCAGTAGGCATAAGCCCAATGAGGATCACGAGGGATCAGAACAATCTGGCTTTCACCATAGCCATCGGGCAGGTCAGGCAGACCTACATCAACTGCTGCTAGTTCTTCGCGGGTTAAGTCGTTTTGCCCCACGTCAAACCTGGCAGCTTCGACAGCAGATTGAGCATCGTCTAGGGTGGCTGAAGGGGGCTGGACTGATTGAGAGGACGGTGATAGAGAGGACGGTGATGGAGAGGACGGTGATGGAGAGGACGGTGTAAAACGAGAAGTAATAGCGGCTCCTGCGATCGCCGCACCCGCCACGCCCGTTACATCCGCCAAGTCAGTATTCCAAAGAGGTTCTTCACTTGCAGATTCTTCAATAGGTGTTGGAACAGAAGCTTCTGCTGCTGACGTTTCCATCTCAATGGGAACCTCAGCTATAGGCTCCTGCACAACAGGCTCCTGCACTACGGGTGATACAGGTTCTTCTACTTTAGGCTCTTGTCCCACGGACGCTTCTACTAAAGGCGCTTGCGCAGATCCTTCAGTCTCTACTACCACTGCCTCAGGCGTAGACTCTTCAGGCAGAGGTGCTTCGTCGTCCCAAGGATTCGCTTCAACAGGGACATCTCTTCGAGGAATTGCCGACAGACCCGCGATCGCAGCGGCTCCAGCCGCTGCACCCATTGCTAACCCACTGACTCCAAACCTCTGAGATTCCTCACTTGCAGGCACCTCTCCTGAAGGCTCGCTTGTCAAAGGCTCGCTTGTCAAAGGCTCGCTTGTCAAAGGCTCGCTTGTCAAAGGCTCACTTGTTGAAGACTGAGTCGTCGATGTTTCTGGATGATTTCCACCATTCACACCATTAATTGCCACCCGATCGGCAGAAATAACCGATCCGGCTCTTTCTGCCAAACCCGCTCCATCAGTTGTGTTAGGAGGAGGTTCCACACTGACTGACTCTGTAGGTAACGGAGAGGTCGTTGCCTGAACCGAGGTGCGGCGGCGCTTAAGCCACCATCCCAGCAACAAGCCCAGTAAGGGTAATAGCAACCATCCTAACCAGGATGGTGTGTCTGCCGAATCGGGAGGTAGGGTGGCGACGGGCGCAGGTGCCTGGGTGACAACAGTATTTGGGTCAGTATTTGGGTCAGGAGTGGCAACAGCATTGGGATCAGGAGTGACAGAGGCTACTAGAGGCTGATCTGCTGGGGAAGTTCCTGCTGCTGGGGAAGCCCCTGAATTGGTTGCGGGGTCAGATGCGATCGCAGCAGCCTGTGCCGATCCGATGGCGGCTTGTCCTATGGCAGCCGTTGCCAGACCCAAGAACGTGGCTGCTGCTGGGCTGGGTGCAGTGCCCTGATAGACATACGCAAGCGGTTGGGAAAAAGGATAGCGTTGGTCAGAGGGCAGAACATCGTGCATCGGTACAATGCGCGCGCCTGGATAATCTTCTGGGCTAGCGTTTGGGTTGGCGATCGCGTAGCCAATTCCATCTGAGCCTAATTCTTTTAAGACCGTTGCTGTCGTATCATCAGTAAGCTTGACAGCGCTGGTTGCCGACTCAAACGGGCGGTTCTTAAAGACAGGATAGCGGCTGAAGGCGGTGCGAGTATCGCTGGAAACAGGGCGATCGACCACTCGAATAGCACCGGGAGCGCCTCCCACTTGTGACCAGTCTGTAATTTCGCCACGGAAAATTTGGGCAAATTGTGAGGTCGTTAAACTGCCTTGAAAAGCATTCTCTTCACCCACCAAGATCGCAATTTTGTTGCGACTCACGGGAATTTCTACCAACCCCTGAGCCTTTTCAGCATCGGTCAAAGGACGACCGATCGCCGCTAAGTCAACGTTGCCAGCTAACAAAGCCTGAATGCCTTCATCAGTTCCGGTGTATTTCACATCAACCGTTGTTCCTGCATACTGACTCTCAAACTTTTGTTTAAGCGCAGTATTGGCGATCGTCATGCTAGTAGAACCCTCAATTTTGACGGTTGTCTCAGGCGACACCGAAGGTTGCAGTGGGAAAGGAGGGGTAGATTGCGCTAAGAGCGGACTCGTCAACAGAGGCAGACGATTTGCTAAAGCTTTGGGCACTCCTGCAACTGAAAGCAGCAGAGCCAACGTCAATACAGAGGAACTTCTTTTTTGAAAGGTCATAAAGAATATACAGGCGAAATTTAGATAGCTCTATTAGCAGTTAATTTTTGCACAAGGTCATTGTAAAAAAGTTAATTTTTACACATCAATTTGCGAACTAATTAATTTTCCGTCTATTTTGATAGCGTTATGGGCCGCTTTCCCTTCGTGTCACGCTGTATATGACTCGCCCCGAAGACTTACCCAAAGAATTACTACCAGATTCTCAAACCCAATTTCAACAGCAAGTTCTTAGACTGCATCAGGTTACAGTGTATAGCCGCTGGTTGTTTGTCGCCCTGCTTTGGCTGTTCATTGCTCCACTTTGCTTGTGGCATTTACGCTCTGAAATTGAGCTATGGCTCGATTATTTTACCTGGACGGCTGTCCGTTATACGATCATCTACAATCGGGTTGCCTCGATTGGACTGGCGCTCTGTGTGGCTTGGACAATGAGCGTTTTACTGTGGCAAAGCCGTAATATTGTGCAAGGAATTTCGGCAGAGGAATGGCGATCGCTAGAAAAACAGGTTCTCAGAATTCGCCAACAAGGTAAAAGTCATCCTCTTTGGAAATGGGTTTGTAAACCCTAAAAACTGCTGGCTTGGGCGGGGATTTAATAGAACTAGAATTTATGGCGGACAAATCAATTTTGTAAAATCGCACTTATAGAGATGAGTTTGTTGCCAACTGAGCGGAATTTCTAACAAGTCGCGAGTTCCGGTGAAGGCTTGCCCCACAAACAGCAACAGCGCAATACAGTTAAGTACGATGTGAATATTGCGCCAGCGATTTGTCCGATCTTGGTAGATGTCAGGAAAAATGGCAAGGGAAAAAATCATCAGCATTGCTGCGGCAATGCCGTAGTAGTAGTGCGAGACATACCACTCGTAGCCCCGTCGAAAGACCTCGGGTTGGCAACCCAGCAAAATCAGCCCCATGCTTGTTAATGAGGCAAAGATTCCTCTCCAAAGTTTGGGACGCGCCTGGTTGAGAATGACGAGAGAGGCGATCGTCAGGGGGAAAAGCAAGACCACGAAGGTAAAGCGAGTTGCGTCTTTTGTCCAGGTTTGATCGGGGATCATTTTGGAGAAAATAGGATGCGCTACTCCAATTAACACTAGCCCCACGACTGAATTGCTAAGCCATTGCCCTAACTTAAGATGTTCAGAACCGACGTTAGACGGAATTTTTCCTTTGGTGCCGTCTGCTGCTTTAAGGCGACGTTGGCGGGTTTGCCAAGCGTAGTTAACCACTATGCCAATAATAGGAAATACAAAAAAGATGGCGATCGCCGGATGAACTAACCCTGCAATATCTTTCGCGCCCATATCAAGCCTCTTCGTCTCAAAAGTGTTCTCGTTCCCAGCATTCATGCTTCCAGCAGGTGCTTTTGCGAAATCACAAAAGCACCTGCTGGAAGCATAGCGCAATCAATACTTATAATGATCCACTTACAATGAAGTAAAGGGTGCGTAGCCGAACGTAGCGTTAAATTGACGACACCAGATTACCGCTGATTGAAAGTTGGCTAAGTCTACATCATCGGGAATGGCATAGCGCTGTTCGCCTTTAACGCTTTGTAATCTGCCCAAACTAATATAGTTCTGCGCATCATAAGTTTGGGGCATTTGATCTCGGTGCAGCAACACAAATAAATCGGGACCTTCATCCGACTTAAACGCTTGATCAAACACCAAATAACGCTTGCCGTTTTCTGTCACAATCCTCGCTGTGCCCTCAGTTGGATGCTCGGAGGCAACGAATTGACCGGATTGAGCTACCGGAGATGCAGCAAATATCTGCGGTTGAGTTGGGTTTGAGATCACAGACGAGGGGGTGACTGCCTCTGTAGGCTGAAGGGCGGCTTCATTTCGAGTGCAAGCTATGGTAAGGGTAGCAACAGCGACGATCGCTCCTAGCGTCAGGTACTTTAATGTCATCATGATTCAATTTCCCTAGTTCAGTTTTTAGTTAATTCTTCGTGTATCTCTCGGTTCTATTACAGCCGTAAGTAAACTTTAAGCAGTCAGGTTAAACCTAGAATGATTTTTAGCTGAGAAATAAAAGGAAAATTTTCGCTCGTTTTCTCAGATAATTTTCATCGGGTTCTCATCTTGATTTGAGAGCTTGAGAATTTGATTAAGGACAAATTTAATGAGAACAACCCCCCTCGACCGCCCTACCGATCCACCCGGCGATCGCTCCAGCCCAGCGCTGTCTCGACCTAAAAAATTTTTACGTCCACAAGCTGCTACTTTAGTCATGCTGGCGGTAATTGCGGTATCAGGGGCGATCGCGGCTGCCTGGTTTGCCGGACAAGGGAACATTCTCAAAATTTTTGCTCATCTCAACGAAATTCAGCAAAGCCCGCCCCTGTGGTTAGAAGTGCCCATGGTAGCCGGAGAATTTCTTGTTTTTCCGACCGTGGCACTGTTCTTAATTGTGTTAGGGGTGATGAAAGCCTCACCGCGACCCAAAGATTGGTCGCGGGTGGTAGTCGTTACAATTTTGCTGTTCCTGACTATTCGCTATTTACTGTGGCGATCGGCTTCTACACTTAATGTCAGCACGCCTCTAGATGGAGTCGTTAGCCTGGGATTATTTTTCCTAGAGCTATTCATGCTGCTAAGCAACTGCATTCTTATGTTTTTGATGCTACGTGTTCCCGATCGTCGTCGTCAAGCTGATCAAGTTTCTCTAGATGTGATGACGGGCACGTTCACGCCTACGGTAGATGTTCTGATTCCGACCTACGACGAACCTATGTTCATTTTGCAGCGGACAATCATGGGCTGTCAGGCGTTAGATTATCCTTGCAAAAAAGTTTATTTGCTAGATGACACCCATCGTTCTGAAGTTAGGGCATTAGCAGCAGAGTTGGGCTGTGAATACATTTCTCGTCCTGATAACAACTACGCCAAAGCTGGGAATTTGAACCATGCGATCGCCCAGACGACAGGCGAACTCATCGTCGTGTTCGATGCTGACTTTGTCCCGACTACAAACTTCCTCACCCGCACTGTTGGCTTTTTTCAAGATGCTCAGCTTGCTCTGGTTCAAACGCCCCAAAGCTTTTATAACCCAGACCCGATCGCCCGTAACCTCGGCTTAGAAAATGTTCTAACTCCCGAAGAAGAAGTCTTTTATCGCCAAATTCAACCTATCCGCGATGGGGCTGGTAGCGTGATTTGCGCAGGCACCTCTTTTGTCATGCGTCGCAGCGCCTTAGCCGCCGCTGGAGGCTTTGTCACCGACTCTCTTAGCGAAGACTATTTTACTGGCATTCGCATTGCCGCTCAAGGCTATCGACTGATTTATCTCGACGAAAAACTTAGCGCTGGATTGGCTGCCGAAAATATTACTGCCCATGCTATCCAACGCCTTCGTTGGGCAAGAGGCACGCTGCAAGCCTTCTTTATTAAAGCCAATCCTCTTACCATTCCAGGGCTCAACCTGGTGCAACGCTTAGCGCATTTAGAAGGTTTACTGCACTGGTTTACCAGCATTTCTAGGATCGGGTTTTTACTGGTACCGTTAGCGTATTCTTTTTTTGGTGTCATTCCCATTCGAGCCAGTACTGCTGAAATTCTTTACTTTTTTCTACCCTATTACCTGGTGCAACTCTCGGTGTTTTCCTGGCTCAATCATCGATCGCGTTCTGCACTCCTTTCAGATATTTATTCATTGGTGCTATGTTTTCCCTTGGCAGTAACGGTCATACGGGTAATGCTTAATCCGTTCTCACGAGGGTTTAAAGTAACGCCTAAAGGGACGGCAAGCGATCGTTTTTCCTACAACTGGAGATTGGCTTTACCGCTGCTCATTCTCTTTGTTGCCTCTGCCATTAGCCTTTGGATTAACTTTGGCAACTGCATGATTCAAGGCGGCTGGACAGAGGGCTACGATACTTCTTCTAAAGGGCTCGGCTTGGGCTGGATTTGGAGCATCTACAACCTGGTTATGATTGGTACAGCGCTATTGATTCTGCTAGATGTACCCAGACCTAGCCCCTATGAATGGTTTGATCTGCGGCGGACGGTGCAACTTAACTTAGGCAATGCAACATTCTGGGGTGTTACTACCATGATTTCGGAAATTGGGGTGGAAGTTGCCCTAACTCAACCAGGTTTCCCGGAACTAGCAACAGAAAGCTTACCGCTTACTTTGGAAATTTTAGAACATGGTCTCTCTATCGCAGGACAGGTGATTCGCACTGACTTTAGTCACGAGTTTCCAACGGTGCGCGTCATATTTCAGCAACCCAATTTAGAACAACAGCGACAATTAGTCAAAATACTATTTTGTCGTCCAGGTCAGTGGAAGCGGCGGCATACGCCTGGGGAGTTCCAGTCGATCTGGATTCTGTTTCGAGTGCTGTTACGTCCGCGTGTATTGTTCGATCGCCATGCTGATGTTAATGCAGTTTCGGTCGCGCAGATTTAATAGTTGTTATTGCACTGCCATCTGCCGCGATCGCACTTCTAAATGAACTAACAGCGCATTCACATCTGCCGGGTTTACCCCGCCAATTCGAGTCGCCTGCCCAATGGTGAGAGGCTTGACCTTCGCCAGTTTTTCACGGGATTCCTTTGACAGGGTGAGGATGGCGGCATAGTCTAAATCAGCAGGCAAAGCCCGGTTAGCCTGACGCGCAACCTGGTCTATTTGGGCTTGTTGGCGCTGAATGTAGCCGGAGTATTTGATATCGATTTCTGCGCCTTCGCGCTCGGATTGAGTGAGAGACGGATTGCTAAGACGATAGCGATCGAGATCAACGTAATGGAACCCAGGGCGACGCAGTAAATCGGCAAGGGTAACGGAGCCTTTGATCGTTTGCTGCGTATCCGCCGCAATTTGTTGCCCAATGGGATCGTGTTCCTTGACGCGCATTTCGTGAAGACGCTCTTTTTCAGCAATAATGTTGGCTTGTTTGTGGGTAAAGAGTGACCAACGGCGATCGTCAATTAAGCCGACCTCACGCCCCAAGGTTGTTAAGCGTTGGTCAGCATTATCCGATCGCAACAGCAGCCGATATTCCGACCGAGAAGTCAGCATTCGATAAGGCTCTCGCAGGTCTTTAGTACAAAGATCATCTAGTAAAGTACCCAAGTAGCTATATTCACGGGGGAAGATGATCATTTCTTGTCCCTTAACCATTCGGGCAGCATTGATCCCTGCAACTAGACCTTGTGCCGCTGCTTCTTCATAGCCTGTCGTGCCGTTGACTTGCCCTGAACAAAACAGCCCTTCTACCTTCTTTGTCATCAGGGTGGGATAGCACTGAGTAGCGGGCAGATAATCATACTCAACGGCGTAGGCAGGACGCAGCATCGTGCAGTTTTCTAAGCCGGGGAGCGATCGCAGCATTTGCACTTGCAAGCGCTCTGGCAACCCAGTCGAGAAGCCTTGAATGTAAAGCTCTGGAATATCTCGTCCTTCTGGCTCAATAAAAATCTGGTGGGATTCTTTGTCAGCAAAGCGAACGATTTTATCTTCAATGCTGGGGCAATAGCGAGGGCCTTTAGAATCGACCCAGCCGCCATAGATGGGCGATAGGTGGAGGTTTTCGCGGATGAGCCGATGGGTTTCGGGGGTGGTGCGCGTGAGGTAACAGGGCATTTGTTCGCGCTCGACCCACACTTCGGGGTCGAAGCTAAACCAGCGCACTTCGGCATCGCCGGGTTGGGGTTCGAGATGGGTGTAATCAAGCGATCGCCTGTCTACTCTCGCCGGGGTGCCAGTCTTCAGCCGCCCGGTTTCAAAACCCAAACGGTTTAAAGTTTCTGTCAGTTCAACAGCCGCAAACTCTCCAGCGCGTCCAGCAGGCATGGACTTATTGCCCACCCAAATAACGCCGCCCAGAAATGTTCCCGTCGTTAAGATCACCGCTTTGCACTCAAACGCCACCCCAAAGTAGGTTTTAACGCCAATAATTTCCTCATTTTTACCCAATACCAGATCCGTCACCATCCCTTCTCGGACGCTGAGGTTAGCTTGATTCTCGACAGTAGTTTTCATGACTGCCGCGTATTCCCGCTTGTCGGTCTGTGCCCGAAGCGCCCACACGGCCGGACCGCGCGAAATATTCAGCACCCGCTTTTGCAGATAGGTACGGTCTGCCACTTTACCAATTTCGCCGCCTAGCGCATCGACTTCGTTGGTAAGCTGAGTTTTGGCAGGACCTCCTACGGCTGGGTTACAGGGCTGCCAGGCAATTTTATCCAAGTTAAGGGTCAGCAAAAGTGTCCGGCAGCCTAATCTTGCCGCTGCCAGGGCAGCTTCGCACCCAGCGTGTCCCGCGCCAACGACGACAATGTCAAAGGAGTCTTGAAAATCTACAGGGGATGTCATGGCGGCTGGGGCTACGGTGTCTCTCCTACAGATTTTAGCGTTAGCCATGAGCAATGCGATCGCCGCTTAATCGATTCCAGCAAGATTTAGGAAAAGAGGCAAAGCTTTTGGGATGTAAGCTCAAGCGATCGCATCGGGATCAATGCCCTGTTTCCTCAATGCTTCTGCTAAGCGATCGGCGCGTTGCCGTTCTGTCTCAGCACGCTGCCGCTCTGTCTCAGCACGCTGTCGTTCTATCTCAACCTGTTCTAATGCCCAAGGCAATAATCTCGCCTCAGCATCCCACCAGCGCAGCCAGTAGCCAAAACGCCCTTCTTTTTCACCACGCCAAGCGCCCAAAAATAGCTGTAGCTCTTCAAACCAGTGGAAGCCATTTTCATTAGGCTGCTCTAGAGTGTAATGACCAGATTGTAAGCGGTAGACTTCCAACAGTCCCGATTCTGGCTCAAACACAATATAGGTAGGCACCTGCAACACTTGTTCATAAAAGAACCACTTTCCGACAGGGGGAATTTGGCGAATAGAATATTCACCGCCATCTGTGGCAGAGAGAAATTCCATCACAATGCTGGGGATGTCTCCTTCTAGTTTTGGAGTGTAGGTTTTGCGATCGCTCTGGGGTTTAAGAACGCTGGAGACATAGAGCCAATCTGGGGCTTTAACAGCCAGTTCACCACCGACTGTGGCACATAATCCAAAATTGGTGGCGATTAAGTTTTCAGGTTGAACGCGCTGTGCGATTTCTAAGCTTTCACTCAAGGCTCCAGCAATCAAAGGTTGGGTTGTATTGTCCACAGGTAAATGATCAAGTTGAAAGTCGGCTGGGGGTTTTTCCCAGGAGATAACCAATTCGGGTCTTTTCTTAAGGGGGGGAGTGGCGACCATCAGAGTGACCTCCAATTGAGAATGTTCTAAGTTTAGCGAGTTTCATGGTGCAAAGGAATTCTTATAATAAACTCCGCTCCTTGCCCCACAGATGATAGACATTCGAGAGTGCCCCTGTGGCGTTCGGTCACAGTTTGGTAGGCGATCGCCAGCCCCATGCCTGTGCCCTTCCCAACTGGCTTTGTCGTGAAAAAGGGATCAAACAATCGTTTTTGGTCAGCTTCTGCGATTCCCAAGCCATTGTCAACGAACCGAATAGTGGCATATTGAGCATCTGTCATTGAGGTAATGATACGAATAAAATTTTGTCGATCGCTTTGTGAATTTTCTAGCAAATCAACGTCCTGTCTTTGTTCGTCGAATGCATCAATAGCATTAACTAAAATGTTAACAAAGACTTGATTCATTTGTCCTGCATAGCATTCTACTAACGGTAAATGCTCATACTCTCGGATGATCTCAATGGTTGAACGATGAGCTTGTGCTTTGAGACGATTTTCTAAAATCATCAGCGTACTCTCAATTCCCTCATGAAGATCTACTGCTTTAAATTCAGATTCGTCCATGCGTGCAAAATTTCGCAGAGACAGAACAATTTTTTTGATGCGCTCGGTTCCCCGTCTCATGGACTCCAGCAATTTTGGCAGGTCGTCTCGAAGAAAGTCTAGCTCAATGGCAGCAATGGTTTTAGTAATAATGAGTTCAGGATTAGGATAATAGGTTTGGTAATGACCAATTAAACTGAGCAGACTGTGGAAATAGGCTTCGACATGGTTGATATTGCCGTAGACAAAACTGACAGGATTATTGATCTCATGAGCAATTCCAGCAACCAATTGCCCTAGGGAAGACATCTTTTCACTCTGAATCAGTTGCGATTGGGTGCGCTGAAGGTCATTCAAGGCTTGCTCTAAATTTTGTGCTTGCTGTTTAAGCTGTAATTCTGCGGCTTGGCGATCGCTTAGAGCTTGCTGTAACTGTTGCACCACTTGCTGAAGTTCGGCAGTGCGCTGTTCTAAAACATCCTGAGATTCTCGTGATTCTTGAATAATTTGACGTAGAAAGGCTTCTTTTCTTTGATTGGTTGCATCTAGCTCACGACAAGTTGCCTCTGCCCGCTCTAATTTCTTTTGCAAAATTCGGTTTTCTTTCTCCAGTGCTGATAAATCGTGAGTACCAACCATGTGCTTTTTCCCTCATCGGGTTCCAAAAATTAGAGTAATAAAGGTTTCATTATGATATTGAGTGTTGCCTGCTAGCTCAAACGGAGAGATTTCGCCATAAGTATAAAAACCACAGCTAGGTAACGGAGAAGATAAACAACTGTTGACCAACTGGTATTCTTCCTGAATTTGCATTCCCAAGAGTTGCCGCCGACCCACACAGGAAAAGAATAAAGCTGCGCTAGGTTCTGTGCCAGGATAGCTGCCTAGAGCCTGTTGCATTGAGGTTTTGGCTGCCGTCAGAATTTCGGCGCGACTAGCTTCGGTAATTTGAACGATCGCCCTCTCCGGAACATCTCCAGCAAACTTAATGCTGCCTTGTGCTAGATCATGAACTTCATGAGGTGCCCGCAAATAAAAATTTGCCGAATGATTATTGAATACAGCTAAAGGATATTCAGCAGAGGGCGGCAATCCGCCTAAATAGCGAGAATAGAAATCTAGAGCAGGTTTGTCATTGATTTCTTCGACCACATTTTGATGGCTCTTCGTCACTGTCCCCGCCTGCCCCACAGGCTGCCATCCACTCGCGACTCCGCAAGAGAGGTGCAAGTCTCCTGCAAACAGCAAAACGGGCACTGCGTCACTCAATACCTCAGTTTTAAAAAATTGGTAGGTTTGTCGTAGCCGCGACTGATCTCCGGTTAGTCCACCAAAAATGGGCACTTCGCCAAGCGCCAACTTTAACCCGTCTAGAATTAATGTGGCGCTAGTGGTCAGGCTTTCAGGGGTAGTTAGACACAATTTGGGAGGAAGGCTAAGGGTAGAACTGGCTTGTGCTACTGCTTGTTGGGTGGCAACACCCGGATTTTTTGAAACTGCTCGTCCAATGCCAGCCCTAATTTCTAGAGCGTCGGCACAGAAGAGCATGAGGGTGAGGGAATCTTGCTGAAAGCCCATGAGAGATGAGAGTTCGCCGTCGGTTGTGCCGCCGATCAGTTCGATTCCTGGCAATGCCTGGTCAATTTGATGCAGAATCAGCGAGTGGTCAAAATCGATCGCAGCAAACAAGATTCCAGCTTGGGGCTTTAAGCCTGATAAGGTGCTGACACATTGCTCTAAAACTTCAGTGATAGCGGCAGGAGAATCTGGATCGTTGCTGTGCCCAACGGCGACTTTCATGATTTTAAATAGGATTAATTAGGGGTAGGAGCGAAGACTTTAAGAGAAGCTAAGTAATTTAAGATTCCCTGAAAGTAAATCTTTCTCACAGAATTTTATCCAATAAGGTTCTTCTTTATTGATCTTTCAATATCCAATTCAATGCTTCCTCTACCCGCGTCGCTACTTCTCCTATTGGCATTATCGGACGTTGCACCATAACCACAGGAATTTCCATCTCTCTCGCTGCAATGATTTTGGCGTAAGTTGCCTCTCCACCGCTGTTCTTACTAACGATCGCCCCAATGTTATAGTTCTGCAACAAAGCTCGTTCATCTGCGACGGCAAAAGGGCCTCTCTCCAATAAAATCTTGCCGTTGGGTACCCTTGCATCTGACGTAGGCGGGTCAATCATTCGCATTAAAAACCAACAGTCTAACCGCTGCGCAAAGGCTGATAGTTCCTGGCGACCAATGGTTAAAAATATTCGCTGTGCGGGTAAAACGGTGGCGGCAATGGCGTTACTTTCTACCTCAATCCAGCGATCGCCCGCAGTCTTTTCCCAAGCAGAACGAATTAGCATCAGGTGAGGAATTCCGACTTCTTTCGCAGCGATTGAGGCATTCCAGGTGATTTGTGCCGCGAAAGGGTGGGTGGCATCAACGAGAAGATGGATTTGGCGATCGCGCAAGTAATCTGCTAAGCCTGCTGCCCCGCCAAACCCTCCAATGCGGGTATTCCCGGGGGCTGAAGCGGTCTGGGTACGTCCGGCAAGGGAGGTGATGGTTTCGAGGTAGGGAATTTGTGCCGCTTGTTTTGCTAAAGCGACTGCATCGCCTGTGCCGCCGAGAATCAGAAGCCGTTTCATTTTGCGTCCATGAAGCCTTTGAACAGAGCAACGATAGGTTTAATAGCCGGATGATCGATCGCTTCGTATGTAAGCTAGCTTTCTTTAAGAAGGCTCTTGGAAAACTTGCCATTTCGAGCTATCCCAACACCAAAATGCTTTCCGACCTTCTATCTCTAAACTGAATAACTATGTCAGAATTATCTCCCAAAATCTGGATAATCTTTGATGTTGGACTGTTGCCAATACGAAGATAGCTGAATGTCGTGGAGAGGTGAATGGCGCTCAGGAGCGAACCATCAGTCCAGCCAACGATACGAGAACTAGAAACTACCCACTACGATCGCCACAAGCCACACCGATACTTCAAGACCACAGTACATTCCACTTTTTTATCCCAACAGCGATCGCATATTTATCCCATTTCTATTCTTTCTACTGATCGTAGAAACACACGATTTTTATTACTAATTGTAATAAGGCAATCAACTCAGGACTGTTACTGCAACAAGTTCAGCACCCGATCGCGCTAAGGAAGGACGAGAACCTCAAGCTGTTCGCGCCGTTACATGTACTTTAATATCTACCTGGAGCCTTTTACGAAGAACAGTGAGAATAAGAGTCAGATTGTCCATCGTAGGATTACCCTTCAGAGACAGCATTCGATGGAGACTCTTACTCGGTTTAGATGTTTCAATTGAGAGTTCTTCAAAACCTACAGTTGTATTAATGAGATCTCTTAAAATAAGTCTTGCGGTTTCTGGCTCACCGTTGAGAAAAAGGGAAATGGCTTCATCCAGTAGAGCTATTGCAAATGCAGAATCTCTTTGAATCCGCGCATTAACTGTTTCTTCAAGGTCTCTTGTTAGTGCCATAATCATTGCCTCTTTACCTTTTCTTTTGTCTAACTTCTTTCTTCTCTTGATTACCAGCCTCTCTCTTTCGATTTTTGTACTCTTGGTAAAGTTTTTTGGCTTTCTCAATATCTGCTTGCTGTCCTTTTTTGGTACCACCTCCAAATAAGACGATGAGTTGCTTCCCATCCTGAGCTAGGTAAATCCGATACCCTGGGCCCCAATTAATTCTATATTCGCCAATTTCATCAAGCCATTTAACATTTAATGTATTACCTAACTCTAAACGAGAGGTTGCGGCTGTTACCTTCGCGGCGGCGATCGCATCTAGATTATCAAACCACTTTTGATAAGGGCTTGAACCGTCATCTCTGAGATATTCTTGAACCTTCATGTTAGAGGATGTCTGAGAAGTATCAAAGATTCTTACACTTGCCCCTAAATCCCCCATTCTGGGGGACTTCCGAACCAATGCTCCTTCAAAGTCCCCCAGAATGGGGGATTTAGGGGGCGGATCGGAAGCAATCTAAACTTCTCAGACATCCTCTTAGAGATAAGAGTAACATATAAGTTACTTGCCATCTAAGCTCTATTTTTGACTGAAGAATTATTTTTTATGTATGGTTTCTTGATCACCCCTTCTTAATTAAGCCAAATACCTGAAGACCTTCAGAGACTTAGAAGAGTGATATAAACCTATGCTTCGACTTGCTCCCCACGCAATTCCTCGATTAGCTTCTCTAACTGCTGACTGTCTGCCTGATAAACGGCGTTGCAGAAATGACAGATCGCCTCAGCCCCCTTATCTTTGATGATCATGTCTTGCAGTTCTGCCTCACCCAAAATTTTGAGAGCACCCAAGACGCGATCGAAGTCGCAACCGCAGTGAAAGCGAAGAAGTTGGGTTTCGGGCAGAATGTTTAGCCCCATGTCGCCCATCAGTTCTTCAAAAATTTGGGGAAGGGTTTTACCCGCTTGCAACAGAGGCGTAAAGCCTGCCATGGTTGCCACCCGTGATTCTAGTAGCTCGACTAAGGCTTCGTCTCTAGCCGCTTTAGGCAAGACCTGGAGCAGGATGCCACCCGATGCTGTCACGCCTTCTGCCCCCACAAATACGCCAACTAACAGGGCTGAGGGCGTTTGCTCAGAACTGACCAGGTAGTGCGCTACATCCTCGCCAATTTCTCCAGAAACTAGCTCTACGGTGCTGGAATAAGGAAACTCAAAGCCCACATCTCGCACTACGTACAAGAATCCTTCCCCGATCGCCCCACCCACATCCAGTTTGCCTTTAGCATTGGGCGGCAGTTCAACTTCTGGGTGATCGACGTAGCCTCGCACAGTGCCATCTAGCCCTGCATCGACCATCACCCCACCGAGAGGACCATCGCCCCGAATGCGAAGGTTTACCCGCGATTCTGCCCGCTTCATACTAGAGACGAGCAGCAGCCCCGCAGTCATGGTTCGCCCTAATGCTGCGGTAGCAACATAAGAGAGGTTGTGTCGCTGTCTAGCTTCTTCGGTGAGCCGCGTAGTGATGACTCCAACCGCCCGAATGCCGCCGTCTGCTGCCATTGCCCGAATTAAATGATCTGCCATGCCGACCCTATACATTTCTTTACAGTTTAGTCCTCTATTGTAAAGCGATCGCCCTCTTCTCAGCAGCTTCTCAGGAATATTTCAGCCAACAGAAATAGCCTGAAGAAAGTCTTTAGACTAATTGAGAGTTGAGCGAGTTTAAGGGTAGATTGCTGAAGCTTTCTGATTTAAAGGCTGCCTGATTTAAAAAACCTCAGACAAGGATCAACAGAAATGGATGAGTATTACAAGCCAGAACATTTAGCGCACTTTAGCAAAATTTCGGAGGGACAGCCGGAACTAGCAGAAAAGTTTTTTGCTTACTATGGAGCAGTGTTTGCCGATGGAGCACTGTCTATGCGAGAGAAGGCGCTGATTGCGCTGGCGGTATCTCATACAGTGCAGTGCCCTTATTGCATTGAGGCATACAGCAAGGAGTGCTTGCAGCAGGGATCTGACTTGGAACAAATGACTGAGGCGGTTCATGTAGCAACGGCGATTCGGGGCGGATCTTCCCTGGTGCATGGGATGCAGATGATTGATCAGGTTAAAAAGTTAGGGATGTAGTTCGGTCACAAAAGAGCGGAGAAAGTTTGGGAATGTTTGAAGCAACACAGGCGGAAGAAATGGCTGAAAAAGTAACTAAAGCATTAAATTTGAGCAGCGTGACAGCAGGGGCAAAGCCAACAACTTCGTTACATCAACGCCGATCGCCCCTAGCCTCCCCGAAGTACGAGATTGATACGCTCAATGCGATCGATTTATCTTACACGCCTCACAATGGCGACTTTGCCACCGCGATCGCCCATCATGGTTTTGAAAGCTTTCAGCCTGTCGCGTTGGAAATTTTTCAAATTAACATTGGCAAACTTTGCAACATGACTTGCCGCCATTGCCATGTGGATGCTGGACCCGATCGCAAGGAAAACATGGATCGAGACACCATCGACGCTTGTTTGCGGGCACTCGATCAGACGACTGCTCACACGGTAGATATCACGGGCGGTGCGCCTGAACTGAATCCCCATTTCTGCTACTTGGTCGATCAATGTGTGGCGCGGGGCAAGCAGGTAATCGATCGCTGTAATCTCACAGTGCTGTTATTACCGACGATGCAAGACCTGCCGGAATGGTTTGCAGAACGCGGCGTAGAGGTCGTGTGTTCGTTGCCCCACTATCGCAAGTTGAACACCGACACTCAGCGGGGCGATGGCACATTTGAGAAATCGATTGAAGCCCTGAAACGGCTAAATGCAGCGGGCTATGGCAAGGGTAATCCGCAGCAGCGGCTGACCTTGATGTCAAATCCGGTGGGGGCTTTTCTTGCCGGGAACCAAAGCAAGATGCAGCAAGAATGGCAGGCAGGACTGGAGAAAAATTACGGTGTGACGTTCGATCGCCTGATTGCGCTCAATAATATGCCCATCTCTCGGTTTTTAGAATGGCTGGAGCAGTCGAATAACTTGCAAGGCTATATGGAACGTCTGGTCAATGCATTTAACCCTGGCACCATTGAGGGAGTCATGTGTCGGAACACGCTATCGGTTTCTTGGGATGGACGGTTGTTCGACTGTGACTTTAACCAAATGTTAGATCTGGAGGTGCAACAGCCTGAAGGACAACAGCCCGCCCGTCCCCACATTCGAGACTTTAGCCTGGAGCAATTAGCTCAGCGGCAAATTAAGGTGGGGCGGCATTGTTTTGGCTGTACTGGCGGGGCGGGGAGTTCGTGTGGAGGAGCGATCTCTTCGAGAGACCCACAAGGGGGCGACCAGTAGCGTTTTTTTCAGACTATCGGTTGGGCAGCAAGTGCTTCACGGCGACAAATCCTAACCCAAATGCTGTTAACACGACAATTAAAACAGTCAGAAAAATTCCCATATTGCCCAGGTTTTTACATTGTTTTTGAGTGCTCTGGGGGCGGCTGGGTTCTTCGGTGAAGAGTTTATTAGGCAAGGAATTGCTTTCTAGCGGCAGATGATTCTGGGGCGATAAATCGCTCTTTGACTGGGCTGATAGATCGGCGATCGCCTGGTTCAACCCGTTTTCAGGCAGTGTCGTAAAATCAACAATTTGTTGCAGATTAAACGATGCTTGCACCACTCGTTCAACCTCTTGGCGAATCATTTGATTCTGGTGAACGATCTGTTGATTGCGGTTATTGAGAGATTCGATCATGGCACGGGTCGCTTGCAGTTCTGTCGCCAGTTCTTTGTAAACAGAAATGGGCACAGAAGGAGCGCTAGATAGGTTGGGCTGACTCGGCGCAAAATCGGAGTTGGGTTTAGATTTCATTGCTTTGCAAAAAGGAATCAATGATGGACAGGACTTGAAACCGTGGAATGACCATGCATCATAGTTGAATTCGTGGCAACTGACACTGCTTCCCTAAAAAATTTCATTAGCATATATGAAAGCCTATCCAGATAGCATTCTGATTTCTGCAAAACCACCCTTCCTAAAAACCCTTCTATGAACCTCCTGACCTATACACTCCACCTGATTGGCTCTGGCGCAACCGCCTACGTTATGGGTCGCAATATGCGCGATCGCCAAACCCGACCAGATTTATTAGCAGGGCTGCAAATGGCTGAATCGGGTTCTGTACCCTTTTTAGAGGCGCTGAGCCAACGGGCGATCGCTGAGGGCGATTTATGGCTAGCCGACCAACTGAAGACTCACGCCCAAGACGAGCAGCGGCACGGACAAATTTTTGCCCACGGGCTAAAGCAACTCAACAAACAGGTGATTGACTTCAAAGCAACTGCGGAAAAAAAGGCGGACAGCAAGCCAGATGAACGCCGCCGCAGCCCATTCTTTGATGCTTACTATCAAGGCTACGACAAAGCCAGCCTTGCCCCTGATCAAATTGATTGGCTAGTATTCTTTGGCAGTACTCATATCCTGGAACTGGATGCCTGTAAGGATTTTGTCCGCATGGCAAACGCCTTGCCTGATGATGATTTAGCAAGCATCAACCTTAAAAAAGGGATGTTGAGCATTGCTGAAGACGAGAAGGGACACGCGGCGTATTTGCTGGAGGCGATGCATCGACGGTTGCCTGCTGGGGCTGTGATGAATTTAGTGGATCAATGGCGATCGCGTAAGGTCGATGCCATGATGGCGATGGTTCGGAGCTTGCTTCAAAAGGGCGGCAATTTCCCTTCGTTGACACAAGATGGCGTACCTAGTGAAATGTCTGATGGCTTGTCGGATAGCCCAATGGAGCAGATGGCGGCTTAAAATATCCCCATCTCAATCACTTCCCCTATGACCGACCAGCCCTTGGGCAAAATGAAGCCCCCCGACCCCAGCGCCTCGACCGATCGCTTAACCATTCTCGCCTTGACTGTAGTGGCGATCGCGCTCTTTACCATCAACTTGGGCGACGTTCCTCTCCGCGACTGGGATGAAGGGCTGGTGGCACAGGTTGCCCGCGAAATTTGGCAGGCTCCAGCGGGTTCTCTCACCTGGCTCTATCCCACCATCTGGGGTGAGCCTTATCTGAACAAGCCGCCCTTGGTGCATGGATTAGTGGCGATCGCTTATTCTCTGGGCGGCGTTAACGAATGGACAGCCCGCCTTCCTGGTGCCCTGTTGACCGCTTGCTCAGTGCCGTTGCTTTACGCCATCGGACGCGAACTTTTCTATCAGCGTTTACCAGCAGCACTTGCTGCATTGGTGTATCTGACTTCGTTGCCCGTGGTGCGAAATGGACGGCTGGCAATGTTAGACGGCGCAGTGCTGTGCTTTGTGATGGTGATGATGCTGTGCGCTGTGCGAAGTCGGCGAGATTATCGCTATGCGTGGGGTATGGGGCTAGGACTGGCGCTAATTGCCTTGACAAAAGGGGTGATGATGGCGATCGTGATGGGGGCGATCGCCATGACTTTCCTGCTGTGGGATACGCCCCGATTGCTGACTCTGCCCTACTTTTGGTTTGGTATTGTGCTGGGCAGTTTACCCGCTACCCTCTGGTATGGGGCGCAGTGGGTTCATTATGGGCAACTTTTGGGCAATAACTTATTCAATCAATCGTTTCAGCGCATTTGGGCAGATGTAGAAAATAATCGAGGCGCACCCTGGTATTACCTTTTAGAAATGCTGAAGTTTGGAGTGCCGTGGATTCTATTTCTACCGTTAAGTGGTCGGCTAGCCTGGGTCAACCGAGATTTGAGTTGGGCAAAGTTGGCGATCGCTTGGGCTGGAGTTTACTTTGTGGCTATCTCGCTCATGGTGACCAAGCTGCCCTGGTACATTTTGCCTCTTTATCCAGCGTTGGCACTGCTTACTGGCGCTCAACTTGCTGCCCTTTGGCGACGCGGACAGCACGCTAGCATTCCACAGTTTTCTCCTAAGCCGTACTCTCCAGTTTGGGTGGGCTGGTTTGCGGGGTTGGCGCTAGCGGCGATCGTAGGAGTAGCGTATTTCAGCGGACAGCAGTTTACCGAACTCGACTTGCAGCTTGTGTTGGCAGCTTTTGCGCTCACGATGCTGGTGACAGCCGTTTTAATGGCAAGACAAAATCCACAGTTTATTGCGGTGTTGCTGTGGGGAACTTATCTATCGCTATTGTTGTTGATGGCTTCTAATAATTGGGTTTGGGAATTAGCAGAGCATTATTCGGTCAAACCTGTTGCCGCAATCGTTCAGCGCTTTGTTCCTAAGAACGAATCCGTATACACATCGTTTCCTGATGGTCGACCGTCACTAAGTTTCTACAGCGATCGCCCTGTGATTCCTGCTTCTCAACAAAAGCTGAGGCGAATTTGGAAGAGGGAAGCACAGCCTTATTTACTGTTGAACAAAGAGGCGATCGCATCTCTAAAGCTGAAAGAAAGTCGAGTTCTGGGTAAAGCTGAAGGATGGATGTTAGTGACGAAAATTGGAAAGGGACAACTGAAGTGACCCTGGAATCATCAAGCTTTAGTAATCATTCCTCGTTTTCATCCAAGTGTTCTGCGACTGCTTGGTAAAGACTCAAAACATGGTGATCTTGAAGTTGATAAAAGACGTGACGACCTTGCTTTCGGTAGCGCACTAGCCGCAGAGAACGCAGGGTTTTAAGTTGATGGGAAACCGCAGATTCGCTCAGTCCGATCGCCCCTGCCAAATCACCCACACACCATTCTTGCCTTGCCAACAGTGAAAGCAATCGCAGACGGTTTGCATCAGCCATTAGCGCAAAAAACTCTGCCATCCGCTGCGCCTTTTCAGGAGATAACAGTTCCTGCTGTACTTGCTGTATTTTCTCAGCATTGATAACGTGAGGCGAATCACAGATCTCTAGAGCGATCGCCTCAGTACTACCAGTACTACCAGCATTAGAAACTATTTTAGGAACGGCAGAGCTTGTCATTAATTACCCCTTAAATAGAACGGTTTAAGCATCACAGCCACAGCCAGTATGACCGCAGCCTTGACCATTAGTGTGACCAGTAGCACAAGCATCACAGCAATAGGGCTTACTATCTTTCATGACAGCATCAGCTAAGGAAACGATGCACAGGCAAGAGTCGCAAGCACATTTCATTTGAGTTACGGTAGCCATAATTATGTTTCTGTTTGGAGGTCTCCATCATCCTAACACATGAACACACATTCAGATATATGAACTTAATTCATTTCTACGCCTAACGTCAAAGCCTCTGACTCCTGAGAATCAAAGGCTTTAAAGTGGAAGCGGGTGATGGGATTCGAACCCACGACATCAACCTTGGCAAGGTTGCGCTCTACCACTGAGCTACACCCGCAGAATTTGCGCATCTCCTATGCTGCCAGACTTATGAACCGCTGTCAACTCCCAACCTTTATTTAATCTATGCTGCTATTGAGGATTCACTCAGAAGTGCGCCAGTTGTAGGCGATCGCACCTTCTCAACTGGCTTAGCTCTCAGCAGTGTCGGGGGTAGGCAACGCACTTCTGAGCGAATTCGGTAGAGTTTGCGGAGTCGTTCCACCTCCTCCATTTAGCGCGGTGCTAGCAGCATTGACCTGCCTCATCAAAGTTGCCATTTCGATCGCGCTCATGGCATATTCCCAGCCCAAATTGCTCTTAATGCCCGCCCGCTCTAGCGCCTGCTGCATGGTATCAGTGGTCAACACGCCAAACACGACTGGAATACCCGTTTGAAAACCTGCGGCAGCAATGCCCTTAGACACCTCAGCCGATACATACTCAAAGTGCGGCGTAGAACCTCGGATAACGGCTCCTAAGCAAATCACAGCATCATAGCGGTGCGACAGAGCAAGCTGTCGTGCCATCAATGGAATCTCAAAGCATCCAGGCACCCACGCATAATCAACCTGAGTCCCATGAGGGTCAGGATCAATGCCGTGGCGCTTCAAACAATCTTGGCAGCCTTCTAACAGTTTTCCCGTCACCAGGTCGTTAAACCGACCAATGACAATGGCAAACCGCAAAGACTCGGTATGGGTGAATGTCCCTTCAAAAACAGCCATTGCTTACTCACTACTCAATAAAATTGGGCAGGAACACACTCAGCTTTGTCCCTGCCTTAGTATCTTATACAGATTTGATATCGCTTGTTTGATGGTCTGGCAGAGCGTTTTCGTTAAACTGCCTGAGATTCAGACCAATCTTAGGCTAAACCACAAAGTAATTCAGACCACCGACCAGCAGCACCAAAACGATCCATAGCCCAGAGCCTAAATAAAGTAGCCGTTTAGACTGATCCCAGTTTTGGGGAGAGGCATAAGCCACAGGCACCGCAACAACCATGACAAAAGAGATGAACACTAAGCCCGCGAGGGCGATTTGAAACAAAATAGACATGACTGTCCTCCCAATTACAGCAAGCGAATCGTTACAGCAAGGAGATGGGGGCAAGGAAGCCTGCATCCGCGATCGTCCCTGAGTAGTAAGCTATCAGAAATTGCCCCCTCACGGAACAATGATAAGTTCTACACAGTCTTCATCTTTGTGAGCGACTGTGCTGCGGTACTATTTATGCGACTCTTGAACTGTCGTTAGTCTACGAAAAACCCCTCTGGCTTGCGTATACCGCCATGTCTGCCCCAACTTCGCAAAATTTAGCCCCCGATCGCTTCCTAGCTGCCATTGATGTGGGGACAAATTCTATCCACATGGTAGTGGTGAAAATTCAGCCGAGCATTCCAGCCTTCACCATCATCGCCAAAGAAAAATCGACGGTGCGCCTGGGCGATCGCGATCCAGAGACCGGACTGCTGACCTTAGAAGCAATGGCTCGGGCGATCGCAACTCTCCGGCGCTGCCAGGAAATTGCCGCTCGCATGAACGCTGAAGCCATTGTGGCAGTCGCGACTAGTGCAGTCCGAGAAGCCCCGAATGGACGCACGTTTTTGGCACAAATTGAGACAGAACTTGGTCTGACGATCAACCTGATTTCGGGACAAGAGGAAGCGCGGCGGATTTACTTAGGCGTGCTGTCAGGGATGGAACTACAAAACCAGCCCCACGTCATGATTGATATTGGCGGTGGTTCGACTGAGCTAATTTTGGGAAATGGAGAAGAGCCGCGATCGTTGAGCAGTACCAAAGTTGGGGCTGTAAGACTGAGCGCCGAGTTGGTTAAAACTGACCCCATTAGCAATAGCGAGTTTACCTATTTGCAAGTCTATGTCAAAGGAATGCTGGAGCGGGCGATCGAAGAAATTCAAGCCAACCTGAAGCCCGGAGAAAAACCGCGTATGATCGGCACCTCTGGCACGATTGAAACTTTGGCAGTCATCCATGCCCGCGAAAAGCTGGGAATCGTGCCCGCGCCGCTAAATGGCTACCAGTTTAGCCTCAAAGATTTACGAGAGATTGTTAATCGGTTGCGTAAGCTTAACTATGCTGAACGTTCTGCCGTTCCTGGCATGTCAGAGCGCCGTTCCGAGATTATTGTCGCGGGGGCTGTGATTTTGCAGGAGACTATGACGCTGTTAGGAATAGAGAATATTACAATTTGCGAACGCTCACTCCGCGAAGGGGTCGTAGTCGATTGGATGTTAACCCATGGGTTAATCGAGGATCGGCTGCGTTTTCAAAGTTCTATTCGGCAGAGAAGCGTTTTAAGGATTGCCCAAAAGTATGGGGTTAATTTAGAGCACAGCGAGAGAGTGGCAGCTTTTGCGGTTGACCTGTTTGATCAGACAAAAGGGGGTTTTCACGGGTGGGCAACGGAGGAGCGAGAACTTCTGTGGGCAAGCGCCATTCTGCATAACTGTGGGCACTTTATCAGCCACTCTGCTCACCACAAGCATTCCTACTACCTGATCCGCAACAGCGATTTGCTGGGCTATACCGAAGTAGAGGTAGAAACCATTGCCAATCTGGCTCGGTATCACCGCAAGAGCGATCCAAAAAAGAAGCACGATACTTACCGTAGCATTAGCAGTAAGCGGTATCGGCAAGTGGTCGAGCAACTGCATCCTCTGCTGCGATTAGCCGTGGCAATGGATCGCCGACAAATTGGGGCGATCGCCAAAGTTCATATTGATTTTCAACCCTCTTTGCAACAGGTTAATCTTCATCTCAAGCCTGCCCATCCTGAAGATGATTGTGCCCTAGAGCTTTGGAGTTTGGGTTATCAAAAAAGTAGCTTTGAACGGGCATTTAGGGTGAATTTGGTTATGGAGTTGGCAGGTCGGAAATTGGTGAATGGAAATTAGGAAACTAAAGGAAAAGGCGATCGTGGGGCAGAATACTTAACATATTCTGGATAACTGTAGAATAATCAATAACCCGATGCCTCATGCCTGTGGATGCTTTCTATCGGTTTGACCAGATTCAGCCTGCCTGCCGCAAATGGGTAGGTGACAAGTCATATTATCTAGGATTATTGGCGCAACAGGGCTGTCCCATTCTTCCAGGGTTTGTGATCTCTGCCAAAATGCTCCAAAAATTTCTGGAGCAAATTCAGTGGACAGAGCCGCTGTTCTCAGATTTTCCCAACTCTTCGCTATACCTAGATGTTGAGAATTATCAACAGTTGCAGGCGATCGCCCAACGCATTCGCCAAGCCATTCAAAGCACACCCCTTCCTGAATCCTGGCTGACTGAGGTAGAAACTGCGACTGAGAGTTGGCAGTCTGCCAGTCTCATTCTGCGTCCTTCTTTGTCCCTGTCGGCAAAGCTTGACCCGACTCTCAGCACCCGGACAGGAGGGCTAATGGCATCCCAAGTCTGTTGGTCGAATCGAGAAGCGATCGCCAACAGCATTAAACGAGTTTGGTCAGAGTTATTTCGTGCCAAAAGCTTGTTCTACTGGCAGCGATTAGGCATTCAAATCCAGCAGGTGCATTTAGCGGTTTTGGTGCAGCCGCTGGGGGCAGCGATCGCTTCTGGCGAGGTACGTCTTTTTGAGCAATCTTTAGAAATTCGGGCAGTTTGGGGTTTGGGTAAAGCCCTGGTCAATGGGGAAGTCAGCCCGACAACATATACGGTTCAAAATACGGTTCAAGAACAAACTGAACTGCCTCTTTATGACTCAGGTCAGCAAAACTTTGCCTACTGCATCTTAGATCTAAGCGCCAGATCAAATGCAAGCGACAGTGATGAACAAGCGCAACCCCTTCAAACGGTGCCTCTGGAGCTAGCCCAGCAAACGCGATCGCCTCTCAATCATGAACAGATTCAGCAAATCATTACTCTGACTCAAACGGCAGCAGCGGTTTTAAAAATGCCTGTAGAGCTAGAGTGGACGCTTGTTAAGCTAGCATCAGACACTCAGCCCATCCTTTACATTACCCAGGCCATTCCTCAATTTAAAGTGCCCCATCCAGCGCACGGGGCAAAGTCTAAAATGCAGCCTCTCTACGGATTGGCAGCGGCACCCGGACGGGTAACGGCGATCGCTTGGGTAATTGAGCCAACTGCCCTCCTACCAGCCCATCTGCCCGCAGGCGTGGTTCTAGTGACTCAAATGCTCTCGCCCGACTGGTTGCTGTACTTGAGGCAGGTCGCTGGCGTGATTGCAGAACAGGGTGGCATGACCAGCCATGCTGCTATTGTGGCGCGGGAAATGGGCATTCCAGCAGTGCTAGGAATAGCAGGCGCAACGCGGCTCATTCGATCGGGCGACGCAGTCGAGGTGGATGGCGATCGGGGGGAAGTTCACCTGGTTGATTGGGCGACCCTTGAACCAGGTAGCCTGAAACGAATAAGCACTGCCTTACCGAGTCCAGCAAAACCCTCGGCGGCAATTAAGACGCAGCGCGATCGCCCCACCCACATTATGCTTACCCTCAGCCAGCCTGAAGCGATCGCGCAATCCGTCGCTTTGCCCGTAGATGGCATCGGCTTACTACGCTCCGAACTGATGCTATTGGAAGCGCTCGATCGCCAGCATCCTAAACTTTGGCTAGAGCAGGGACGAAAACACGAGCTAATCGATCGCATTGCCCACCAAATTCGATCCTTCGCCGAAGCCTTTAATCCGCGTCCTGTGTTTTATCGCTCCCTCGATTTACGTTCTCACGAGTTTTCGACTTTAGTGGGTCAAGAGCCTTTAGAGCAATATCCCATGCTGGGACTGCGGGGAACCTTAAGCTATCAACGCACCCCCGCTCAATTTGAGGTGGAGCTATTAGCATTGCGACAAGTCCAGCAATGGGGCTATGGAAATGTTCAGTTGTTGCTGCCCTTTGTGCGAACTGTGGAAGAATTTGTCTTCTGCCGTCAAATGGTGGAGCGTGTAGGGCTAACCGAGAATCCTGGTTTTCAACTGTGGATTATGGCGGAAGTGCCCTCTGTTTTGATGCTGCTGCCCGACTATGTAGCAGCAGGCGTTCAGGGGATTGCCATTGGTAGCAATGACCTGACGCAACTGATGTTAGGGGTCGATCGAGAGCATTCAGGAATGGCGATCGCCTTTGACCAACATCACCCCGCGATGATGCGCACGTTTCAGCAATTAATTACGGGCGCACAGCAGGCAGGCATTCCTTGCACGCTCTGCGGACAGGCTGCAAGCCAGTACCCAGAAATGATTGAGGCATTAGTGAATTGGGGAATTACGGCTATTTCGGTGAGTCCTGGTGAGGTAGAGCAGGTACAGGAGGCGATCGCTCGTGCCAGTTTTACAAAATTGGGGCACTGATCCCGCTCATTTCTACCCAACGCATCTTCACTTTAAAGACCTCCGCAAACGCCCCTAAAACCTGTTGTTGCACCTCTGCCAACTGAATCCCTGGCACAAACTCCACAAGGCTGCCTACCGACCTATCACCAATGCCACAGGGCACAATTTGTTGGAACCCTGACAAATCAGGACAGACATTTAACGCAAAGCCATGCATCGTGATCCAGCGACTCACCTTAATGCCGATCGCCGCGACCTTGCGTCCTTCCACCCAAACTCCGGTTAACCCAGCAATTCGTTCCCCCTTAAGGCTATAAGTCGCCATCACTCGAATCAAGACTTCTTCAAGCTGCCGCAAATACCAATGCAAATCCTGTTGGTAGTAGCGCAAGTTCAAAATGGGATAGCCCACAATTTGCCCCGGACAGTGATAAGTGACTTCACCGCCTCGCTCGGTGCGACAAAGCAAGTGAGAACTTTGCGCTGGGTCAAACTTAAGAAACTCCAAACTCGAACCTTGACCCAGCGTATAAACAGGAGGATGTTCCAGAAGAATCAAAATATCTTCAAGACTATTGTCCTCTCGTCGCGCAGCCACTAGCGATCGCTGCCATTGCCAAGCCACAGAGTAGGGAACCACGCCAGGGGTGTAGAAGTGACAGTGACGAAAAGGCAAAATAAAGTACGACGCACGATCGCTAAGTATACCTAGTTTTTCAACAGGAGAACAAGCGGGATTCAACCGAAGTTTGCGTTAGAACTAGTATGTTCAAATCAAGAATTATCACATCCTGCAAAAGATTTTAAATGTCCCTGTCGTACAGAATACAAAGTGCTAGGGTTGAGAGGTATCACCCATATTTTTAGCGAGGGAAGCTCATTATGAAGCTTGTTATCCAGGGCAAAAATATCGAGATCACCGAGGCAATCCGAGACCATGTGCATCAAAAAATTGAGAAGGCTGTCAATCATTTTCAAGCAATTACGACCGAGGTCGATGTTCACTTATCTGTTGCCCGGAACCCCAGGATAAATCCCCAGCAAATTGCTGAAGTCACCATCTACGCTAACGGAGCCGTCGTGCGGGCTGAAGAGGGTTCTGACAACCTTTATGCCAGTATCGACCTCGTTGCCGATAAGATTGCTCGGCAATTGCGCAAGTACAAAGAGAAACGCCACGAGCAAACTCACACTTCTATTAAAGTGGTCGAGACCATTGAAGAAGAAGTTCCCTCATTAGTAAGCCCCTCATTGGTCAGCGATCGCGAGCCAGAACTACCCGGCACAGCGATTCGCACCAAGTACTTCTCAATGCCGCCAATGACCATTGAGGAAGCGCAAGAGCAACTCGAACTGGTGGGACATGATTTCTACATGTTCCGCAATGCGGCAACAGGCGAGATTAACGTCATTTATGAACGAAACCATGGGGGCTACGGTGTGATCCAGCCTCGCAACAATAACGGGCACACCAACGGCAAGTTTGCTGAAATTGCCCATCGTAAGCCCATAGAATCTCAAAAACCCTAGTGGCTTGCTAGTCTTCCTTGCACTTCGCCCAGCGTCTCTGCGTTACTTCAGCACAGGCGATCGCTGGGCGTTATTTAATTTTATCTTGTGTATACCTACGCTTTTCTCTCCACTATTCCATCTACCCTACCTGAGGGAATTTTTAGCTCACTCCAAATTGTTGCTATCCATGATTTAGCGGCTTTGGTAGAGCCAGATTTAGCGGCTGACTCGTTGCAGCAAGACGATCAGCAGTTGGTGCAGTCAGTCCTGTCTCACGATCGCGTTATTCGAGAACTTTTTGAACAAACAACAGTTCTACCGCTACGGTTTGGCACCTGTTTTGTGTCACGTCAAGGCTTGCTAGAGCATTTGCAAGCGAATCGTGCAGAATATTTAACTAAATTAGAAGAGCTAGAAGGTAAGGCAGAGTATGTCCTTAAGCTAAAGCCGATCGCCTTCCCTGAAACAGAGATTGGGTCAACCGTTAAGGGAAAAGATTATTTCTTAGCTAAGAAGCAGATCTATCAGGCTCAAGCAGCATGGCAGTTAGAGCAGCAGCAAGAGCTAGAGGACTTGTTTGAGGCGATCGCTCAGCAGTACCGCTGGGTACGAGGTGAGCCGGATGATGGCATTGAGCGAATTTACATGCTAGGCGATCGGCAATCGGAACCGTTGTTGCCGACCTCGTTCAAAACCTGGCAACTCCAGTCGGCTCACGAAGATCTTAGGCTAGGAAACCCTCTGCCCCCTTACCATTTTATGTGAAGATTTGAGCCTAGGAGTGCCAAGATCTGGAGAAACTAGAGATTGGGCTTAAGCGAACGTAAAGTCTGATGCAGACAGGGTGTTAGCGCGCACCTTAAATAAAATGGCGAGTTCGTCATTCCCCACAGAAATAACGGTGTTAGCGCCACGTTGCTCACGGGTTAGATTCCGAAAGGTCAAGCCATTTCCCAAGCCCAGACGATCTTGTCCATCTTTGAACTGGCGAATTTGATCCCGACCGCTCCCCGTAGCCAGAACTAAGATATCTCGTCCGCTGCCGCCATTCATAAAGTCGGCACCCGCACCCCCGATCAGCAAATCGTCGCCCGCATTGCCAAAGAGAGTATCTTGACCGTCGCCACCGTCCAATTCATCGTTGTCTGTGCCGCCTACCAAAATGTCATTGCCGCCTCTGCCTATCAACGTGTCTCGCCCTTTGCCGCCGTCCAAGATGTCATTGCCGCTGCTGCTATCGCTATCTCCTGAGAGTTCATCATCACCATCGCCGCCGTAAAGTTGGTCGTTGCCGCTGCTGCCAAAGAGTTGATCCGCATCACCCTCTCCAAAAATGCGATCGTCACCACTTTCACCACTGATGCGGTCTTCGTCATTACCTCCATAAAGGCGATCGTTGCCATCACCCCCGAAAATATCATCATCGCCATCTTCACCTCGAATATCGTCGTCATCGCTACCACCGCTCAAGTCATCGTCGCCATCACCTCCAAAAATGTCGTCGTCGCCACTGCTGCTCACCACCGTATCATCGCCCCTACCCGCATTAACCCTATCGTCGCCACCTCGCGGATCAATGCGATCGTCGCCTCCAAAAGCATCAATCACATCGTCGCCTCTGGTTCCCCGAATCGCCTCACTACGATTACTTCCTTTAATTTTTTTGCCATCGCCATCATCAAAAAGATCATCAAACAAACCTTTGGCAATCCGCATTTTCAATCCCCTTCTTAACAGTGTTCACGCTGTAGCTGTTCTCGACACATCCTGATGCAGACGCACATAGACGCACTGTTTCTTGAAAAGTTCCCTTACTCCATATCTTTTAACCTACAGGCAAAGTCATTGGTCACCTACTCCAAGTGTTCCCAATCGTTTACGATCGCCATACCTGCTTTTGTAAATACTCTCTAACAAACAATTAATTATCTATATGGTTATCTCTGCTCCCTACGGCTCTTGGAAATCTCCGATCACGTCTGACTTAATCGTGACAGGAAGTATTCGGTTGGGTGAAATTCGGTTGGAGGGCGAAACCGTTTATTGGAGCGAGGGTAGACCCACAGAAGGCGGCAGGAACGTGGTGGTGAGACGAACTCCCGATGGGCAAATCACCGATCTAACGCCCGCCCCATTCAATGCCCGAACTCGGGTGCATGAGTATGGCGGCGGCGCTTTCAATGTGTTTAATGAGACACTTTACTTTTCTAACTTTGCCGATCAGCGGCTTTATCGGGCGATCGGTGAGCCGGAACCTATTACGCCAGAAGCCAAGTTACGTTATGCCGATGTGATTGAAGATAGCCATCGATCGCGCCTCATTTGTATCTGTGAAGATCATACGGGTGGCGATGAGCCTGTTAATAAAATTGTGGCAATCTCTGCTTCTTCGTCTATCCAGATTCTAGTATCCGGCAATGACTTTTACGCTTCCCCGCGCCTCAGCCCGGATGGTTCTCAGTTGGCTTGGATCACTTGGAATCACCCGAACATGCCGTGGGATGGCACAGAACTTTGGGTCGCACCTGTGCAAACTGATGGTTCGTTGGCAGAAGCACAGCTTGTAGCCGGTGGACTGACAGAATCGATCTTTCAGCCCGAATGGTCGCCTGATGGGGTTTTGTACTTTGTTAGCGATCGCACCGACTGGTGGAATCTTTATCGCTGGAAGAATGGAGCGATCGTTCCCCTTTGCCCTAAAGCCGCAGAATTTGGTTTACCTCAATGGGTTTTTGCCATGACAACCTACGGGTTTGAATCTGCCGAAAGCCTGATTTGCACTTATGTAGAAGACGGCATTCAGCATTTGGCGCGGTTTCATACTCAAACGTTAGAACTAAGTGAAATTGAAACCCCTTACTCCAGTATTAGCGGCTTGCAAGTTGTGCCCGGATTTGCTGCATTTGCAGGCGGCTCGGCAACCGAACCAGGGGCGATCGCTCTCCTCAATCTGACTACGGGCAGCCTTGAAGAAATCCGTCGCTCTAGCGAAATTGCCATCGATCCAGCCTATCTCTCTGTTCCTCAAATGCTAGAATTTCCGACTGAAAACGGTCTAACGTCATACGGATTTTACTACCCACCTAAAAATCAAGACTTTATAGCACCCACTGATGAACGTCCGCTGCTGCTCGTCAAAAGTCACGGTGGTCCCACCGCAGCGACCTCTGCCACGTTCAATCCAGGAATTCAATATTGGACAAGTCGAGGAATTGCCGTACTCGATGTTAATTACGGTGGCAGTACAGGCTATGGCAGATCTTATCGTGAACGACTAAAAGGACAGTGGGGCATCGTCGATGTGAATGATTGTGTGAACGGAGCAAAATACCTGGTTGCACAAGGATTAGTCGATGGCGATCGCCTTTGCATTGACGGTGGTAGTGCAGGCGGGTATACCACATTAGCGGCTCTAACATTCCGGGATGTATTCAAGGCAGGAGCCAGTTTTTACGGCATTAGTGACCCCGCTGCATTAGCTACTGATACTCACAAGTTTGAGTCGCGGTATTTGGATGGATTGATTGGAGTTTATCCAGCCGAGGCAGAGTTATATAGAGCGCGATCGCCCATTTACGCCGTTGATCAACTCTCTTGCCCCGTCATCTTTTTCCAAGGCGATGAAGATAAAATTGTGCCGCCCAATCAGGCAGAAATGATGGTGGAAGCGTTGAAAGCTAAGGGCTTACCTGTGGCGTATGTGCTGTATGAAGGGGAGCAACACGGGTTTCGTAAAGCCGAGAACATTAAGCGAACGTTAGATGGAGAACTTTATTTTTACGCGCAGGTCTTTGGGTTTGAATTGGCGGATGAAGTGGAGAGGGTGGCGATCGAGAATTTGTAGAGTTTAGGGAAGGTTACAGAAGCAGATGCCATGTCTAGCTCTGCCTTAAATCATTTGCTGACGAGGAATACTGAGCTATGTCAATTCCAAAAAGAAATTAGAGCTCCACGCACTGACGCAACTTCACAATGGAAGAAGTTAGATCTACTGGTGAATGCTTATGCTTATTAAACATCTAATTTCTTAGGAGGCTTCTGGCTTGCGGATTGGGTGGTTCTTGAAGGTTATTTGTCTGCGCTTAGAAGTAAGATATATGAGGTGTTGAGTTTCATAGCTATAATTAAGAGCTAAACGAGTCGTCATTACTAGGAAATAGATGGATAGGAGAGATTTGATTGCTAGAGGTTACTTTCCTAGAGAACTCCCTCCACCATTTAAAACCAGCTCACTTGCTCACTTTGTAGTCTCTAACATTTCCTTACAACTAACTTCTAGAACTAATTCAAAACTTTACATACATAGCCATGTAAGATATGGCTCTTTGAGAAGAAAGTTAAGCATTCCAAATCCAGCTTTTTTTGTACAGATAGCCAAAGTTATAGATAATAATTGGAATGACATTAAATTAATAACTCAAAAATCTAATTTCTCGAAGAGCAAACCTGTCCACACACCACATCCAAAGCGTAATCGCTCAATTTCACCTTTACTTGATTTTCCTGATCTTCCTAAGGAAAGAGCTAAGAATAGAGCAATTGGTCGATATGCTTTACAGACAGATATTTCACAGTTTTATCAGTCTATTTATACGCATAGTATTCCTTGGGCTATACACGGAAAAGAAATTGCAAAAAGCCAAAGAAATGATCCCTCTTTACTTGGAAATCAACTCGATAAATTAGTTCGTAATAGCCAAGATAGTCAGACGATAGGTATTCCTATTAGCCCTGACACGTCGCTAATTATCGCTGAATTAATACTTTGTACTTTAGATTTAGAGCTAGAAAGACGAATTTCAAGCTCATGTTTACATCCATATAGAGGTTTTCGCTACAGCGACGATTATGAATTTGTTTTTCTAACTCGTTCAGAAGCAGAGACAGCTTTAAGCCATCTTCAGAAGATTTTGTCAGCTTTTGAACTAACTCTTAACCCTAACAAAACTAGAATTGTCGAGTTACCCTGCTCTTTGGACGCTACTTGGGTTTTAGAATTATCTGATTATAAGTTTAGCAATAGTAAGCTTGCTCAAATGCAGGATATTATTCGCTATTTTGATCGCGCTTTTCAAATTTCTAAGGAGTTTCCTCAAGAGCCAGTGCTTAAGTATGCGATTGCAAGAATTGAAAATTTTCATGAACTTCATCAGGATAATTGGTCATTGCTCGAAAGTTTGCTATTGCAGTCAGTAACAATTGAATCAAGTACTTTACGCGATGCCTTATCAATATTTCAGAATAGTCAAATTAAAAATTACCCAGTTGACCTAGACTCACTCGAAAAAAATCTTAATCTGCAAGTTCTTCAACATGCTCCGCTCGGACATAGCAGTGAAGTGGCTTGGGCTATATGGTCAATAATTGTATTCAAACTGTCTATCTACGAAGAAGCCAGTCAAGCAATTTCTGACATGGAGGATTCTATTGTTGCAATTTTAGCGTTGGATGCACAACAGCGAGGGAGAATCCCAAAAGGGTTAGTTACCAGGCAATGGGAACAGTTTTTAACAGAAGACGAGCTTTATGGAAATCAATGGCTTTTTTCATACGAAGCAAATCGACAAGGATATCTATCTACTGGGTATGATCACGTCTCCAGAGATCCTTGGTTTTCCCAATTAAAGCAAGGCAAAGTTACGTTTTACGACAGGGCAACACCACTCTTTATTCCGCCTGGAGAAACTAGTGGTCCGTCTGGTGAGATTGAGGCATTCGGTATAAATTCTAAAAGGTAATTGGTTCGACGTGGCGATGAGATTTATGAATCTTAGGCGCGATCGCCACTCAAAACAGATAAGCATGGAAAGATTGTCATGAAGTGAGGAGGCTAAATGAAAACCGCGATCGCCTTACCAATTGATCAAATTGAGAAATTCTGTCAACACTGGCAAATTATAGAACTCTCCCTCTTTGGTTCTGTCTTGCGGGACGACTTTCATGCAGACAGCGATATCGATTTCCTCGTTGCCTTTGCTCCTACAGCCAACTGGGGTCTGCTTGATCACGCCCAAATGCAGGAAGAACTCGAAATCCTGCTAGGCAGACCCGTTGATTTAATCAGTAAACGGGCGATCGAGCGCAGTTCCAATTGGATTCGTCGTCAAGCAATTCTCTCTACCGCCCAACCTATCTATGTCGAATAGCCGCGATCGTGCTTCCTTACTCGACATTTCTAGAGCCGCTCAGAAAATCCTGCGATACAAGTCGGGCATGGATAAAGCAACATTCTTGAGCGATGACAAAACCCAGTCTGCGATCGTGTTCCAACTTTTGATTATTGGTGAAGCGGTGAAACGCGTTTCCTCGGAACTGCGATCGCAATATCCAGAGATTCCTTGGTCACTCATTGCCAGAATGCGAGACAACTTGATTCATCGATATGATGACATCGACCTAGATGAAGTTTGGAAAACCTCAGAGGAAGACATTCCAACACTGCTGACTGCTTTAGAACCTCTACTAACACAGGAAGAATTGACCGAATAGCAGAGCGATCGCCTTGTTCCTTACAAAGCAAGGATTCACTCGTTAGCTCATGCGATCGCCACTCAAAACACATAATCATGGAAGGATTGGGGCGATCGCTCTTGAAACCAGAGCTTTTGAAGTCGTTGACGAGACTCTTGCGGCTACCTTGCCTTCAGCTAGGATATGATCAAGTAACTTCTGATCAGGAGTCTTTACTATGGCAGCAACACCCAACCAGAATCTAGAGATCATTCGGACAGAACGCGGATTGACGATCGCAAATACACGCATCAGTATCTACAACGTCATGGATTTTCTGAAGGCTCAGTATCCACCCAAGCTCATTCGGGAGCGCTTCAATCTCACCGATGCCCAGATTAATGCCGCCTTGGCTTACATTGAGGTGAATCGCACTCAAGTAGAAGCTGAATATCAAGAAGCCCTACGCACTAGAGAAGAGATTCATCAGTATTGGGAAGAACGAAACCGTGAACACTTTGCTCAACTCATGACAAAACCGCACAAACCAGAGCAAGAGGCGCTCTGGGCAAAACTTGAGGAACAGAAGGCGGGGCGTGTTTCAATAAAAGCATGAATTTTCTGGTTGACTACAATCTAGATGGTTACGCTGCTGTCTTATTTGGCATCTTGATGCAACGCGGTTGGCTTGAGTTTTTTCCCATCCAGTTCGTTACTTTTAGAGACGTTGGACTACCGATGGATATTGACGATCGCGCGGTCTGGAATTACGCTCAAGCAAATCAAATGATGATTCTCACCGCAAACCGCAACATGAAGGGCGAGGATTCCTTAGAGCAAGTGATGCGTGAAGAAAATGGCTCGGCTTCGTTTCCCATCATTACAGTTGCAGATCTGACTCGTCTTGACGAGACGGAATATCGAGAACGATGTGTTGACCGTCTTGTTGAAATCGTGCTGGAACTTGAGAATTATATGGGGGTCGGTCGGCTTTTCATTCCATAGATGATCAACAACTGAAATCTTTAGTGAGGCAAGCAGTTTCAACCAAAGTCAGCGAGTTTTACTGAATAGCCAAGCGATCGCCTTTCACAAACCGTTGTACCGTAAATGTAAGGATTCTCTTACTTCAACATCTCCATGCCTCCAGCCATTACTCTCCAAAATGTCCACAAGGTCTATAACGACAGAGTTGTTGTGAATGATCTGACGCTGACGATCGCCCCCGGAGAAGTTTTTGGTCTGTTAGGGCCCAACGGAGCAGGCAAATCTACCACTATTCGGATGTTGACGACTTTGACGCAGCCGACTCAAGGCGAAATTGTCGTAGCAGGCTATGACGTGGTGCGGCAACCTTATGGAGTTAAGCAACAGATTGGAGTCGTGTTGCAACAGACCAGCGTTGATCTGGATCTGACCGTTTGGGAAAATATGGAATTCCACGGGCGAATGCATCATTTGCCTAATCCCTATCGGCAAAAGGAAATCGATCGCTGGCTCGACTATGTAGAACTAGGCGATCGCCGCAAAGATTTGGTCAAAACTCTTTCTGGCGGCATGAAACGTCGTCTCCAAATAGCTAGAGCGCTTCTGCATCGTCCTAAAATCTTGTTTCTTGATGAACCAACAGTCGGGCTTGATCCGCAAACTCGTCGCCGCCTGTGGGAAATTATTCGCGGCTTAAACCAGCAGGGTATGACGATTTTACTAACGACGCATTACATGGAAGAAGTGGAGTATTTGTGCGATCGCATTGGTATTTTAGATGACGGTACTCTTATTGAAATAGGCACGCTCGATCAACTCCGCAGTAAGCACGGTGAGGGATTGGTGATGAAGCAAGAGGGCGATCGCTGGCAGTACCAATTTTTCCCAACGCTGCTTGAGGCAAAAACTCATCTAGAAGAGCAACCTGACAAAACGGGCATGATGATTCGTCCTTCTAATTTAGAAGACATTTTTGTAGAGTTGACTGGGCGAAACTTAGATTAGGCAGAAAGTTCGCTATACTCTCTAGTCATTCTTGTTGTACGCGCTCCAGTTACCCTCAATGTCATCGCTTGCTAGTCAAATTGAAGCCATTCTTTATCTCAAAGCACAGCCTCTGCCGATTCCCAAAATCGCTGAGTACGCGCGATCGGATCGAGATGCTGTAGAAGCAGGTTTGATTGAACTGATGGCGAGTTATGCCGAGCGGGACAGTGCGTTGGAAGTGGTGGAAACTTCGGAAGGCTACTGTTTACAGCTTCGGGAGTCGTTTCATAGTTTGGTGCAGACGTTGATTCCGGTGGATTTGGGAGTGGGCGCATTGCGAACGTTGGCGGCGATCGCTCTCACAGGTTCTATGAGCCAAACTGATTTGATTGAGTTACGGGGATCAGGGGCTTATGATCACGTGAAAGAGTTGGTCGAGCTAGGGTTTGTTCGCAAGAAACGGCAGACAGAAGGGCGATCGTATTGGCTCCAAGTATCAGATAAGTTTTACCAATATTTTCAAGTAGATAAGCTGCCTCAGCCCTCTAAGCTACCTGTCGGCAACTCGCCTCAATCTCAGTCGCTTCAGCCGGATGAAGCTCAGATGGAGCTTGAGATTATGGAATCATCTGACGAAGTTTTAGATGAATCAGGAGATGCGTTGGACGAGAATTGAAGAGCGCTCCGTTACGTTATCAGCACAGCTTCTTGGAGACGCGATCGCAACTTCTCAACATAGTGAGGCCATCCCACCACAATAGACTGCTGATGTGCCAGGGTTTTAGCGTCAATGCTATCGGGGGTAAACTTCAACGGATTGCCCTCCAAATCACAGCAAACCAAGCCCGCTGCCTGCGCCAAGGCTAATGGGCCCACCGTATCCCAAAGCTTGACTCGCCCGTTGAGGTAAACATACAGTCCCGCGTGTCCTCGAATCACCTGCAAAACCTTCAACCCAAAGCTGCCCATACTATCAAACTGCGCTTCTGGGATGACCTGGTTAATAGCGGCACCATATCGAGATTGATCTTTATAGCCAATCAGCATCGGACAGCAGGTGTTGGAGAGGTCAGGGCGAGTGGGAATCAGGGGTACGGGAGGGGAATCGCCTTCTAGCTGAAATAGTCCTATTTCTTGACCGCCATAAACTAATTGATCGAATGCTGGCGCATAGACCCAACCCGCAGTTGGCATATGGGCTTCTAGTGTACCGACCATCACCGAGTAATGGGGCTTGCCATGGATAAAATCATCTGTGCCATCGATCGGGTCAATAAACCATAGACGACGGTTGCTTTCATGGCTGTTTTCTTGAGAAAAACAAAACTGCTGCCAGGACTGATCGTTTTCTTCGCTAATCACCCCATCTTGCCAAAATAACTGGTTTAGCCCAGTTGTCAGTTGCATGTCTAAAGCGCGATCGACGTTAGTCACGTAATCATTTAGCCCTTTTTCGTAGACCTGGAATTTCTCAGTCGCCATTTGCAACGCCTGTTGACCGCACTGGCGCATCAACAGACCAATCACTTGGAGTTCGTGGGGAGAGAGGGAGGGCATGGCAGATTTAGAGATTCGCTTGGACACATTCTAGGATGGCACGGGCGATCGCTTCTGCCATTAGTTTTGTATATTTAAGGCTTAATGTTTAAGACTCGATATTTAGGGACAGACAACAACGCCGGATCTTCAGCGCCCTTAATATCAGCGCCCGTAATAAATTAACTGCGAAGAAAAAAACCTCCTGGTTTACCAGGAGGCTGCAATCAGGATGCATCTACCGCTCTCTTAATGCAGCAGAGTGGAGAGAGCTTCGGGAAAGTTTAGAAAAGAAAATCTGAAAAATCTCTACGATAATGACGGCAGATCTTTCAAATGCAGAACCGCCATGACGCTAATTTTCCACATTACCCCACGATCGCAATGGGAGTCTGCCCAAGCGATCGGCAGTTATCGGGGCGACACGCTGGATACTGAAGGGTTTATTCATTGCTCGAAGCTGGAGCAAGTGGTACGGGTGGCGAATTGGTGTTATGCAGGGCAGACGGGTTTGGTATTGCTGAGTATTGCGATCGCCCGTTTGCAAGCCCAACTTCGCTACGAAACTGTCGATGGCGAAGAGTTTCCTCATCTTTACGGAGCGTTAAACCTGGATGCAGTCGTTCAGGTGATAAACTTTGAGCCAGATCCAGCAGGATTTGCATTGCCCCCAGAACTCGTGAAGGAAGACCGATGATCAGTGGATTAAAGCAATGGCTGATGGGAATCTGCTGGGTCTGCTGCTTAGTTTTTCTCACCGCCTGTCAACCTGCTGTCACGTCTACTAGCGGCATTGTTCACCTCACTCTGTGGCAGGGCGTTAACCCACCGCCTAACCGAGATATTCTGCAAAAGCTGGTGGAGAAGTTTAATCAACGCCATCCTGATATTCAGGTTGAGTCGCTGTATGTGGGGCAGGGTGATCAGCAAATGCCCAAAATTTTGGCGGCAGTGGTAGGCAATGCGCCGCCCAATCTTCTATGGTTTGCGCCGACGATCACAGGACAGTTGGTTGAGCTAGATGCCATTAAACCCTTAGAAGAATGGTTAGCGACGACTCAGGTTAAAGATCAGATTGACCCAGTTCTGTTTGAAACTATGCAATGGGAAGAGCGAACTTGGTCGGTGCCGTTTGGGGTTAATAACGTTGGGATTTTTTACCGTCCTAGTTTATTTAAAGCGGCAGGAGTGACTCAATTACCCCAGACCTGGGAAGAATTGCGGCAAGTTGCCCGCCAACTGACGATCGCCAATCAACAGCACGGCATGATCCTCCCGCTGGGCAAAGGCGAATGGACGGTGTTTACCTGGCTGCCGTTTATGTGGAGTGGCGGCGGTGAATTGATGAGTGAGGGATCTGTCCAGATTTCTAATCCTGGGGCGATCGCTGCCCTTCAGCTTTGGCAAGACTTGCTGACCGATGGGTCTGCCGTTCTTTCTCAGCCAGAACGGGGCTACGAGCTAGATGATTTTTTGGCTGGCAAAGTTGCCATGCAGCTTACAGGGCCTTGGACGCTGGGGCAACTGCAAGCTACTGATGTTGACTACGCGGTTATGCCGATTCCTGCCGATGCCCGACCTGCCACTAGCATTGGCGGCGAAAACTTATTTGTGTTCAAAACTACGCCCGCCGAAGAACAAGCGTCTCTGGTGTTTGCAGAGTATGTGCTCAGTGAGGAATTTCAAACTGAATGGGCGATCGGCACAGGCTATTTGCCGGTTAACCTGAATGCCCGAAAAAGCGCAGCCTACCGAGAGTTTGCCCAACAGCAGCCAGCGGTAGACGTGTTTTTGAAACAGGCAGAATTTGGGCGATCGCGTCCCATTTTCCCTGGCTACAGTCGCATTTCAGAAAATTTAGGACGGGCGATCGAAGCCGTGTTGTTGCAAAAAAATACGCCCGAAGCCGCCCTCCAAACCTCCCAAAAGCGCCTGGAGCTAAGCCTAACACCTTGATGATCGGCGAAGAGGCAGAATTAGAACCCCTAAGAGGATGTCTGAAAAGTTGAGATTACTAGCCGATCTGCCCTAAATCCCCCAAAATGGGGGATTTCCGAACCAATTCTGCTTCAAAGTCCCCCAAAATGGGGGATTTAGGGGGCGAGTGTAAGAATTTTTGATGCTTCTCAGACATCCTTTAAGGCGTTTCAGACAAATTACCATCTGGCAAATTGCTGACAAATCGCTGAAGTTGAGCCAGAGAACGGTTGTAGTCTAAAATTGCCCCCAGGTTATTAACGCGCGATCGCGTTAAAGCCGTTTGCTGTTGAATCACGTCTGTCTGAGTTCCTACTCCTGCTTGGAAGCGCAGTCGGGCAAGGCGAAGTGCCTCTTCAGCGCTTTGAACAGCTAGGGTTGTAGTCTGGATGTTTTCAGAACTGGCTTGCAAAATAGAGTAAGATTGCTCAACCTGAAACCGAATCTGGTCGCGGGCGGTCACAAATTGAGATTCGGCGATCGCAATATTTGCCTCCTGCTGCCTTGCCTGTGCCCGAGCAGCGCCACCATCAAACAAATTAATACTGGCATTCAACGCTACAGAGGCATTATTAAAAAAGCCCTTACCCTCTGTAGAAAACTCAGAGCTTTCATTGCTGCTAGAGAGCAAGTTTGCTACCCCATAGGTGGCAGTTGCCCCAATCTGAGGGCCCAACTGACCCAACGCATTGCGCCGCCGCTGTTCACCAATATCTCGTTGGACAAGCTGTTGCTCTAGCTCTGCACGGTTCTTGAACGCCGTGACCACACTCTGCTCTAAGCTAAGTTCCCAACTGCCTGCGGCTGCCACTTCATCGGCAGCAGTAATATCAGTCGCTTGTGCCAAACTCAGACGCTGTGCTAAGGTTCGTCGAGCTACTTCCTGGCTGCTAAGTTGCTGAGTCAGGTCTTGCCGAGCATTAGCAGCATCAACTTCCGCTTGCAGCACATCAAACCGGGTACCCACTCCGGCACGTTCTAAAGCTTGGGCATCTCTAAGACTTTGTAGTGCCTCGCTGAGGGCTGCCTGGAAAATTTCCACCTGCTGATCAGCTTCCTGAAGATCGTAGTAGCTTGTGGAGACATCTAAAACCAGTTGCTTAGTCTCGACCTCCACTGCCAACTCTCGGAAACGCACGGTTCCCTCAGCGGCGCGGATGGAAGAAGAACGCTGCCCTGAGGTAAAAATGTTATAGTCCGCTTGTAAGCCCGTTTGCAAGTTTAGACTGGTCGTGGTGTCTCGACTGCTATTGCCCGTCGCCACACCTTGAACATTGCGATCGGAGTCCAGTCCCTCTTGAGCAGAGCCAGTTAGGTTTGAGGTGGCACTGAGGGTAGGAAAATTAGCTGCCTGAACTTCGCGCAGGGCATCTCTTGATTGTGATAGTTCTAGCCGGGTCTGTTGCAGAGTCGGGCTGTTGCGAACCGCTAGTTCGATCGCTTGCTGCAACGTGATCGGCTGGCTCTCTGATATTGTCACCTCTTCGGGAGTGGTGGGAAAATTCAGTGGGTTAGGGCTAGGGTTGAGGTTTTCAGGTGCCCTATTGGCATTTTTTCGACGATTCCCTGGCGCAGCAGGAGCGCTAGGCACTGAGTCTTCTTGACCTGATGAGGGCAAAGGCGCAGACTCAGTGGGTGCAGCAGAAGGCACTGGCGTTAGAGGCTCGGTAGGAACTACAAGCGAAGGGGCTGGATCAGTCGTTGCCGGAGGCACCGGAGCAGAAGTTGCCGGAGGTTTTGGGCTAGATCCCTGCCCTGTAGAAGGCTGATCGGGAGTTGGCAGGGGCGCAGAGGGAGTCTCTGGCGTGGAGGGTTGTGCAGGGGTCGCGGGTTGCGCCAGTTGGTCAGGGCGCTGGGACGCTGGAGAAGATGGCTCGGGCGCTGGAGGTGCCGCCTGAACTAATGTAAGTTCAGCAAGGCGCTGTTGCCTCGCTTCTGACGGCGTTGGGCTTTCTTGAGCCTCGGTACGACCTTGAAGGCTGGGAGCAGATTCAGCCCGCGCTGGATCGATCTTCACCAAACCTACGGCGAACATGGCACTTACGCTTAGAGCAATCAGAGAATTATAAGGTTGCATACTTTAGCCCTTGCAGTCCAGAAAAGCGCAAAATAGAGGGAAACAGTCTTCATGAAGAATACTGTTTGATAGATTACTTGGCAATTATCCCCTGTCAGGGAGAGATCGTGCGATCGAGTGTGAATCATTGCTCCAGGTCAGCATCCAATATCTTGAAATATCTTGAAGAAAATTCAGTTATTCAGCAGCGTTTGCTTTTTGAACCTTGTTAGATTGTTGTTTGTTAGATTGTTGTCCCTAAAGATGAGCTTTTCCATGTTCTTGTTCCTATACGCTCTTTGGAGAGCCTAAACAGGGAAAGACAAAAACTTTTAGCCGATCGCCTGTTCCTCCTGCCTCTTTGCAGTAAAATAACCCCGTGAGAAGCGCTATAAAAACTTCATTGAATTTTTTTGACATCGCCCTGCCGACATAACCATGTCGCGTTTTTGGGGTTGTTATCCCTGCAATTAATGTAACCCCCTGCCGAATCATGCCAAAGGTTTTAGTTTCCGATCCCGTTGACCAAGTAGGAATTGATATTCTGTCCCAAGTTGCCCAGGTTGATGTAAAAACCAGCCTTTCCCCTGAACAATTGCTACAAATCATTCCTGATTACGATGCCTTGATGATTCGCTCAGGCACGCGCGTCACCCAGGCGGTGATCGATGCAGGTAAGCAGCTTCGGATTATTGGACGGGCGGGCGTTGGCGTTGATAACGTTGATGTCCCGGCTGCGACCCGTCGGGGTATTTTGGTGGTCAATTCGCCTGAAGGCAACACGGTTGCTGCTGCTGAACATGCGATCGCCATGATGCTTGCTCTGTCTCGCCATATTCCTGACGCGAACCACTCTGTTAAAAGCGGCAAGTGGGATCGGAAAAGTTTTACGGGCGTTGAGGTTTATAAGAAAACCATTGGTATTGTCGGTCTTGGCAAGATTGGGGCGCACGTCGCAGGCATTGCGCGATCGATGGGAATGCGACTGCTGGCTTATGATCCCTTCCTTTCGAGTGAACGTGCTGAGCAGTTGGGCTGTCAATTGGTAGAACTAGACTTTCTGTTTAGGGAGGCAGACTATATTACTTTGCACTTGCCCAAAACTCCAGAGACGTTTCACCTCATTGATGCGATCGCCCTCGAAAAAATGAAGCCCAATGTGCGCATCATCAACTGTGCCCGTGGCGGCATTATAGATGAAGCAGCGTTAGCAGAAGCTTTGCAGCAAGGCAGAATTGGCGGTGCCGCATTAGACGTATACGAAGAAGAGCCTTTAGGAGAATCGGCGCTGCGAGGACTGGGTAAAGATCTGATTCTGACACCGCACTTAGGCGCATCGACTGAAGAAGCCCAGGCAAATGTGGCGATCGACGTTGCCGAACAAATCCGTGATGTCATCCTCGGCTTACCTGCGCGATCGGCAGTCAACATTCCTGGTCTGCGCCCCGACCTGATGGAAAAACTGCGCCCCTACCTACAACTCGCAGAAACGTTAGGTAATTTAGTCAGCCAGCTTGCCGGAGGTCGCATTGAGTCGCTAACAGTGAAGCTACAAGGCGAACTTGCCACCAATGAAAGCCAGCCTGTCGTCGTTGCTGCCCTTAAAGGTCTGCTGTCCCATGCCTTGCAAGAGCGAGTCAACTATGTCAACGCCAGCATTGAAGCCAAAGATCGCGGCATTCGGGTTATAGAAACACGGGATGCTTCGGTGAAAGATTACACGGGCTCCCTTTACCTATCAGCAAAAGGATCCTTAGGCGAGCATTCTGTCTCAGGTGCAATTTTGGGCGACAAAGAAATCCGCATCACCAGCATCAATGACTTCCCAGTCAATGTGCCACCTAATCGCTATATGCTGTTCACGCTGCACCGCGATATGCCTGGAATCATTGGTAAAATTGGCTCTTTCTTGGGCAGCTTCAATGTCAACATCGCCAGTATGCAAGTGGGGCGCAAAATCCTTAGAGGTGATGCTGTGATGGTCTTGAGCATTGACGATCCCCTGCCCGAAGGCATTCTGTCTGAGATCACCAAGGTGCCAGGAATTCGGGAAGCCTACGCGGTGACGTTGGCGGAATAGGAATAGTTGGGAATTGCAGAAAGTCTGATCCCAGTTTTACAACCTCACCAAAATCCTTTTTCCCAGGGAAAGGAGCCTTAAACTCTGGTTTCTCTTTCTTGGAAAAAATTTGGAGATAAATAAGCCTCAGTAACTGCAAGCCAACAATTGCAATCCAAACCTCTGGCTTGAGAGTCAAACGGTTCGCATACCCCATCTGCCGGGAGCGGAATCGTTGGATCTGACCCGCTTACATGGCTTAGTCACCTGAAGGGGTTTTTCACATAGTTTAAGAGCGTTAACCATGCCTCAAATAACTCAAACAACAAGAATTATTCAGCTCGATGAAAGGTCTGACACTGTCGATACAGCACCCGTGCTTTCTGCTAACGGTCGGTACTTGGCATTTGCCTACGGTTTGGGTAATTTAGTCCCCAACGATCCCGCAGGAGAAGGATCAGACATATTTTTGCTCGACTTAGTGACTAAGCAAATCCAACTGGTATCAGTCTCTTCTCAAGGGGCTAATGGCAATCGCTTTGCCTTCTTTGACTCCCTCAGCATTTCCGGTGATGGGCGCTATGTTGCCTTTGCCTCCGATGCTGATAATTTGGTGCCTAATGATGGGAATGGGGAAACAGATGTCTTTGTGCGGGATATTCTGAGCGGTACGACGATTTTGGCTTCGGTTAGTTCAAACGGGAGCCAACTTGCTGCCAATACACGGGATTTTAATCTTAGACCTGCAATTTCTGCGAACGGGCAGTTTGTGGTGTTTCAATCTCAAGCCAATAATCTTGTCCCAAATGATACCAATAATGATGATCAAGATATTTTTGTTCGAGATTTGGGGGCAGGAACAACGACTCGCGTTTCCGTTAATTCTCTCGGCGAACAATCAAAACCTTGGAACGTTATAGCTTCAGCCGACTCTCGGACTCCTTCGATTTCAGGGGACGGTAGATTTGTGGCATTTGAATCAAACGCCATTAACCTCGATCGCCGCGATACTGGAGCCAATAACTTTGATATCTTCGTACACGATCGCCAAACGTCTCAAACTCGGCAAGTTTCAGTCAATTCTCAAGGATCTGTGGCAGTTGGAGAAAGTTCTAAAGAAACTTCAATTGGATTCTCAAAGACGAGTTGGTCGAGCAATGCAGTGATTTCAGCAAATGGTCGCTATGTGGTGTTTCAGTCGGGTGCGACCAACCTTATCCCCAGCGATAACAACGATCGCGTGGATGTCTTTCGCCATGATCTACAAACGGGTGAAACAGGATTGGTTTCGGTGGGGTTGAACGGAAGCTTGGCAAATGCAGGCAGCAGTATTGGCCTTAGTGGAAATGGAGCAATTTCCAGCGATGGGCGCTATGTCGTCTTTCAATCGTTAGCCAATAATTTAGTTTCTAATGACACAAACAATGCCCTGGATGTATTCCTTCGTGACATGGTAACGGGCACCACTGAACGAATATCCGTTAATTCCAGTGGGCAGGAGGCAGTGGGGGGGATGCCTACGACTGTATCTGGCGACGGCACAATTTCTGATGACGGACGCTACATTGCCTTTTTATCTCAAAGCGCCAACCTGGTAGACGATGCGTTTGCCCCCTTTAGTGTGGGCATTTATCTGCGCGATCGCTCCTTCACTGGCAATTCTGGCGGGAGTCCTAGCGGCGGTAACCCTGGAGGCAATTTAGACTCAGGGAAAAGTTTGATCGGCAACGCTCGTAGAAATCGCTTGGTTGGCGGCAAGGGCAATGATTCTCTCAGCGGTTTGGGTGGCAGCGATCGCTTGATTGGCGGAGCCGGGAATGATCAGTTGTTGGGTGGAGCAGGACGCGACCAATTTATCTACAATCGCCTCTCCGATCGCCAAGACACCATTTTAGATTTCACACCCCGACAAGACAAAATCGTCCTGACCGGGTTACTCGATCGCACAGTGCGCGGTGGATATTCAGGGGGTAATGCAATCACCAAGGGTTATGTCAAGTTTCAACAAATTGGGAACGACACTCAAATTGATATTGACCGCAATGGTAAAAAATCTGGTGGGCTCACACCCCTAGTGGTTATCAGCGATATGTCGATCGCCAGCCTGAAGCAGCCTAATAACTTTGTGTTTTGATCAGAATCTGCATAGAATCTGGAGAGAAATAAGTAGTGAAGGAGAACTTTGGTAAGTAGCTGGTGGGAAATTCAGATTATTGCTGATCCAACGGCAGAAGACTTGCTCTTTTGGCGGCTCGAGGATTTTGGGTGTAAGGGTACGTCTTGTGAGCAAAAGGGACACGCTTGTCTCGTGCAGGCATATTTGCCTCAGTTCAAGGCGCAACAGTTAGACTTAGCAGCTTTGGCACTGCGGCTACGGCAAGATGCGTTGTGTGCTGAGATGACTGCTCCTGTAGTGCAATGGCGGTTAATTGACGAAGAAGATTGGTCAAGTAGTTGGAAGGCACATTGGCATCCTCAAGAAATTGGCGATCGCTTCCTCATCAACCCTGCCTGGATACCTGCGCCCCTTCAAACCGATCGCCTGATCATTACCCTTGATCCCGGCGTGGCATTCGGCACAGGTGCCCATGCCACCACCCAACTTTGCCTAGAGTCGTTAGAAATGCGCTTCAGCGAACCCCTGCCCGATGCAATCATTGCTGACATTGGCTGTGGTTCTGGCATTCTTTCGGTGGGAGCGTTGCTGCTGGGCGCAAAGCACGCCTATGCAGTAGATACTGACCCACTGGCAGTGAATGCAACCCGCGAGAACCGGGAGATGAATCACATTGCGGACGATCGCCTTACGGTAGCAGAAGGGAGCCTGCAAAAAATGATTGAGCTTCTGCCCTGCCCGGTTGATGGCTTCGTTTGCAACATTTTGGCAGAGGTCATTCTAGATTTGATCCCCGATCTGGATAAGATTGCTAAACCTACAACCTGGGGCGTTCTCAGTGGCATCCTGCTCGATCAAGTCAAACCGATCGCCAATACCCTAGAGCAGCACGGCTGGATTGTTGCAACCTTGTGGCGGAAGCAGGATTGGTGTTGCCTAAACATCCGCCGTTCTTAAGGCTTAAGTTGACAGGCTAGTTTCCGGCAATCCCTTCGGCACGGGCTGCGTGCTGCACGGCTGCCGATACTGCTGATGCGACCCGCTCATCAAACACGGACGGGACAATATGTTCAGGATCGAGTTCAGAGGTTCTGACTAAAGACGCGATCGCCATCGCCGCTTCTAAATACATGGTCATCGTCATGGCTTTTGCCCGACAGTCCAACGCCCCCCGAAAAATGCCAGGAAACGCCAGAACATTATTAATTTGGTTAGGATAATCGCTGCGCCCCGTTGCCATGACTGCCACAATATCGGTAATTAACTCTGGCTGAATTTCGGGAATAGGATTTGCCATCGCAAACACAATCGGGTCTTTTCCCATTGATTTAACCATTTCAACCGTGACTACGCCCGGCGCACTCACGCCCAAAAATACATCGGCTCCCGTCATTGCCCCCGCCAAAGATCCACTTTGAGCGACGGCAAACTCTAGCTTCTGAGGGTTCAAATCCTTCCGGCTGGTTGATAGAATGCCCCGCGAGTCACACATTAAAATCTTTGTTACGCCCGCTTTACGCAGCAGCCGAGCGATCGCTACTCCTGCTGCCCCCGCACCATTGATAACAATTCGCACCTCCTCCAACGACTTCTTGACCACCTTCAAGGCATTAAACAAAGCCGCCAAACTCACGATCGCCGTTCCATGCTGGTCATCATGAAAAATTGGAATATCGAGTTCTTTCTGTAACCGCGCCTCAATTTCAAAACAACGCGGGGCGCTAATATCTTCTAAATTCACGCCGCCAAAAACAGGAGACAGATTCTTGACCGCTTCTACGATGGCATCCGTGTCCTGCGTTGCTAAACAAATGGGAAAAGCATCAATCCCAGCAAACGCCTTAAACAGCATAGCTTTGCCTTCCATGACGGGGAGCGCCGCTTCGGGGCCCAAATTGCCCAAACCCAGGACTGCACTACCATCCGTGACGATCGCCACCATATTGCCCTTAATCGTCAGGTCATACACGCGCTCAGGGTTTTCGGCGATCGCGGTGCAAATTCTACCTACGCCCGGAGTATACGCCATTGCTAAATCTTCCTGATTATTCAGCGCCAGCTTCCCCTCAACTCGAATTTTGCCACCTTTGTGCAAGCTAAAAGTGCGGTCGTAAACGCTCAACACCTTCACTTCTTCAACTGCCTTCACCGCCGCCACAATCGTATCGGCATGGTCGCTACTGGAGGCATCTACGGTAATATCTCGAACTAAAATTTTGCGAGTGCGCTCCACCAAATCAATCTGCCCGATGTTGCCCCCCGCTGTGGCGATCGCTTGGGCGACACTCGCCAACATGCCTGACTGGTGGGGCAGTTGAAACCGAATTGTCAAACTGTAGCTAGGATTGGGTGTCAGATTGACCATAGTTGTGCAGCCGTGCTCCCTCGGATAAAAAAATACTTTGGACAGCCTACAATCTTACTGCCTCCCGGAAATGCAGCTTACACAACAATATCAACCTATCTCCAGATCAGCCTGTCTCAAGGTTCTGCTATGCCCAGCCTTTACACGCAAATTGAAATTAATGCCCCTAAAGCTACGGTCTGGCGATCGCTCATCCAAAAAGAAGCCTGGCTTTACTGGAACACCTTCCTCTACGATCGCAACCCTAGCCAGCCTTTTGTCCAAGGTCAAACCGTCCAGCTTTCTCTACGCCGTCTCCGGGAAGAAACCGAAACTGAATTTCAGCCCCAGGTAACGTTGCTAATTCCAGAGGTTTGCTTGCGTTGGGTGACGATCGCGCCTGGTTTTCGCAGCGAACACATTTTTGAGCTTCAGGACGTTGACCGCGATCGGACTAAATATATTCACCAAGAGCATTTTTCTGGTGCAATGACACTGCTGTTCCTACCGTTTCTGCGCCAAGATGAACAGCAAGGTTTAAGACGAATGGCAAGAAACCTTAAAAATTATGTAGAAGCCCCTCAGAGCAGATGATCACTCTTTCAACGCCGCCTCTCACGTCGCAATTCGCTCAAGTAGTTTCCTGGATCTTGTGCCACCCAGCCCAAGTTTGAGTTCGTTCTCACTTCAAATTCCAAGCGAGAACTAGAGTTCTGCGCCGCTGCCGCCACAGTTCCTAGCTTGTCGCCTTGCTTCACCTTTTGCCCCGCCTGTACCACTACCTCTCCTAACAGGGCATAGCGCGTTTGGAAGCCCTGCTCATGGTTAACCACTACCAGTTTGCCGTTATACTCCCTCTGCACCCCAGCAAACGCCACTGTTCCGTCACCCACTGCCAACACCGAAGTACCCGCAGCAGCTTCTAGCATCACGCCGTTGCTGTAGTCCACCTCACTGTTGGGTGAGTCAAGCTGCCAGCCAAAGTTCATCAAAATTTGAGCGGTTGCAGGCAAGGGATAACCCTTCAAAGGGCTGCTTGCAGTAGTATTACCCACGCTTTGATTAGGCGACCAATTAACACCCGGAATAAAGACCACTCTGGGCGAAGCTTGACAGCCATTGACCTCAAACAGCAAGTCGGCACGAACGTTGTAGGTTCGTGCCACATCTCGCCAAGTTTGCCCCGAAGGAACTTCGACCCGAATGCCATTGTAGGGAGGGATGGAAATCTCGGTGCCAATGGGCAGGCTGCCATCGCGCAAAACAGGGTTTAGACCAATGAGCGTGGCTGACAGGAGGTTGTAGCGCTGGGCAATGCTGGCTAGGGTTTCGCCAGAAGCGATTTTGTGACGAGTCAGACGCGATAAGGCGGCAGTAGGGCAAGTGGAAGCACTGGGCTGAGCAGAAGTGCCACCAGAACTGGGCTGAGCGATCGCCCTCAGCGGAGACACGATCGCCCAACCCATGATCAGAGCTAGCGAAACTAAGGGAAGGGAGCGAGGAAAAGGCATCATAGCGATTTTTCTACAAACGTTTAACAAGTTCTGAGCAAGCCGGAGGTTGCTCCTTTTTAACAAAGCTGGTTTCACAAAGCTGGTTTCACAAAGCTATGTGAAATGCGATTTAACAGTAGGATTTAGTTTTAGTTACAGTAGAAGTAGAGCTTTTCTAACCCGATCTATTCTCTTCTAGCTGACGCACGACTTCCCTGTAGAAGTTCCATTTTAATGAAGAATATCAGCGTTCGTTTTAGCGAAATGGGTCGTTAACCGTATACTAAAGCCATCTCTGCCCATCAACATGCGGACAGAATTTTTCTTCCTCTCATAACATCGCACTCCCTTACTAAAACCTATGGGCTTTTCATTGAAGCAAGCTGGCATTTACGCAGCCTTTCTGGCATTGGGCGGGGGCGTTGGCTGGGCAGGTAGCCAATCAATGCGATCGCCTCAAATGTCGCCTGTTGCATCAACACCCGCCGAATCGCCGAGCTACCGTCCGGTTCAAACCACCTCCATGCCACCGCTTGCCGCCCCTACTACTCCTACTAGCAACAATTTTATTGCGGCAGCGGTCAAAAAAGTGGGTGCAGCAGTGGTTCGCATTGACTCCTCTCGTACTGTGAGTCAACTGCCTGACTCGTTCCAAAATCCGCTTTTAGATCGTTTCTTTGGGCAAGACTTTGAGCCACCCCCAGATAATGTTGAACAAGGCACGGGCTCAGGATTTATTATTAGTGCCGATGGTCGATTGATTACCAATGCCCATGTGGTGCAGGGAGCGGATACGGTTACCGTGACCTTGAAAGATGGGCGCACGTTTAAAGGCAGAGTTTTGGGGGCTGACCCAGTTACGGATGTGGCGGCGGTTAAAATTGATGGCACCGCCCTACCAACCATAGTGTTGGGGAACTCGGCAAACCTGATCCCTGGAGAATGGGCGATCGCCATTGGCAACCCGCTTGGCTTAGACAATACGGTCACGGCTGGCATTATTAGTGCCATTGGTCGCTCTAGCTCAGAAGTCGGCATTGCCGATCGTCGGGTTCGCTTCATTCAAACCGATGCAGCCATTAACCCCGGCAACTCAGGCGGTCCCTTGCTCAATGATCAGGGCGAGGTGATTGGGATTAACACTGCCATTCGTGCCAATGCTCAGGGTTTAGGCTTTGCCATTCCCATTGAAACAGGGCAACGCATCGCCCAACAGCTTTTTGAGACGGGCAAAGCTGAACATCCCTATCTGGGCGTTCAAATGATGGATTTGACAGCAGAGGCGCGCGATCGGCTGAAGCAAGATCCAAGTATCAAGTTCTCAGTCACTGCCGATCGCGGTGTCCTTGTCATTCAAGCGATCGCCAATGCACCTGCTGCGATGGCAGGCATCCGCTCAGGAGACGTAATTTTAAAGGTCAATAACGTTGAAATTAACGCTGCCTCAGAGGTTCAAGACCAAATTGAGAAAACTCGCATTGGCGAGACTGTGGCGATCGAAGTTCAGCGCGGCAACGATAAAAAGATTATTCAGGTTAAGCCGATCGCTTATCCGGCTGACCAAGCAAGATAAGCAAGTAGCCCTCTGTTTTCAGCGCTAGTCCTTACCCTTCGTCAAAATTCTCGTTAGGTTCAATGCTTAAAGAGATAGAGCTGCGCACGCTTGCCTCTAGCTCCATGCGTTGCTCCATCCGCCGAAGGAAGTAGCCCGTCATCATGGCAGAAGCCAGCAAACCTGCCAAATTCTCGCGATCGGTCGTAATTTGGACATTGAAAACTTCTGAAGGCAGAACGCCCACTAACCCCTGTACGTTTTGAGAAATAATTTGCTTAATCTCCGGGCTAACTGACTTAGCAACCCGTGCCAGAACCTCTGGAGACTGGTGCTGAAGGTATTTCAACAACTGGTTTGCCTGACTTTCTTCAGCATCTTCACCGAAGAAATCAAAGTTGTCAGGGTTAAATACCATAGCAGCCCCTAGTTCCTAATGTTCTCAACAATTGCTTCAAATTCTTCACCATTGTTACATCATGCCTGCGAATGTGACCACTCGATATTCCACTTTCTTTGAAGAGAAGTTCAATAACAGGGCTTGGAATACTAACAGCGCCTCAACTTTTCTGTTATCTTCACTCACGGGCATTGATTTCCCAACTTGCGCCCCAACTGCGCTATAACTTCGTAAGTTAAAGTCTTGCAACTCGTGCAACTCATGTCCGATCGCCCCAACACTCGTGAAAACCGCGATGTTTCGCTTATCAAGTCTGCTCCCTTCTTTGCAGACCTGAACGATGCCTCCATAGATCAAGCCACCGCCCATGCGGTGATTCGCAGCCATCCTGCAAATCAGGTGATCTTGCTGGAGAATGATTGGGGTAGCTCGGTCTACTTCATTTTGGAAGGCTGGGTGAAAATTCGCACCTATAACTTAGACGGCAAAGAAGTCACGCTTAATATTCTAGGGAAAGGCGAAGTTTTTGGTGAAATGGCTCCTCTCGATGAAGCCCCTCGCTCTACCGATGTCATGACTCTGGTACCCACCATTATTGCCAACGTTCCTGCCCAAGACTTTGTTCACCTCTTGAGCATTGAGGCACAGGCAGGCATTCGGTTGGCGAAGCTAATGGCACGAAGGCTGCGTCAGGTCAATCGGCGGCTGCGCTTGCGCGAGTCGGATAGTACGTCGCGGGTGGCAGATGTGCTGTTGTTTTTGGCAGATGGACAGGGCATTCATGGGGATCAGGGCATTGAAATTCCTAACTTGCCCCACCGCGAACTAAGTAGTCTCAGTGGCTTGGCGCGGGAAACCGTCACACGGGTGCTGAGCAAACTAGAGAAGAAGGGTTTAATCCAAAGAAATCAAGATATTCTATGCATTCCCAGTGCGGCTGCCCTAGAAAAGATCATGGTTTAGCTTTAGGATTTTTGATTTTGCTTGAGGATTTTTGATTTTGTATGATGTAGATTTTTGTACGACGTAGGTATAGATACAAATAGATGGAGACCTGGGCATTATGGAGTAGCCCAGAGGAAATTCATAGAAGAGCGAGAATGACTCCATGTTCCCTATAGTCGTCCATGAAGCAACTGTTCGCGTGTTTAACTACTATTTTGAAGGACAAATTTGCCAAGGCATGTGCTGCTTTAGGAAATTTTATAGGCTTGTAAACACCTTCAGCCGACGCGATCGCTCTCAAGCCTGTACTACAGCCCAAGCTCTGAGCCATGAAGAAGAGCAAGCCGTGATTACAGCATCCGACCAATTCTATAAAGTTTGGCTTGAAATCCGCTCTTCTGTTGAATCTGAAGAAGGATCGGTGTTAGACAGCTAAGAAACGCTGAATCACTTCATTGCTGAGTTCATGAGTTGCCCCCGAAGCCACAATGCCGCCTTTTTGCATGGCGTAATACCAATCGGCTTGCCGCACAAAGTGCAGGTGCTGTTCTACTAACAGAACTGAAATGCCAGTCGTTGCGACAATTTTTCGTACGGCAGATTCAATATCTAAAATAATAGAAGGTTGAATTCCTTCGGTCGGCTCATCTAAAACCAAGAGTTGCGGCTTACCCATCAGGGCACGAGCGATCGCCAATTGCTGCTGCTGCCCCCCGCTCAAGTCGCCGCCCATCCGTGACAACATCGTCTCGAGGACAGGGAATAGCTCAAAAATTTCGTCGGGAACGACCTGCGTATTGTGAGGGCGATCGGCTCTAGCTTCATAGCCCAACAGCAGATTCTCTTTGACCGTTAAGCGGGGAATCACCTCACGACCCTGAGGAACATAACCAATGCCAATGCGAGCCCGTTGGTCGGGGCGCTTGGCTAGAATTCCTTGCCCATTAAACACCAAATTGCCACTACGGGGTTTCAGCAAACCCATGATAGTTTTGAGCAGAGTGGTTTTCCCTACGCCATTTCGCCCAATTAGGCAGACCATTTTCCCTTTCGGTACGCTTAAATCAACATTACGAAGAATATGGCTTTCGCCGTAATAAACATTTAGCCCCGATACTTGCAGCATAGAGGCAGTATCAGCAGGAGAAGTCAGGGTGACAGAATTAAGTTGGGTCATGGTGGAGTAGAAAGAAGATGAGAACGATTTTTAAGGGGATCATTTTTGAGGAACTCTTTAATGACGCTTAGGGAGTTGCAATTAAATAACGCTCCGAACCGCCCCCTAAATCCCCCATTTTGGGGGACTTCCGAACCTTTCAAAGTCCCCCAAAATGGGGGATTTAGGGGGCTGAAAAGTCAATGCATTTCACTGGTGTTTTATTTTCACGCAACTCCCTTAGTTTAAAATCATTACCTCTTCATGTCCCGCCTCCTGTCCCAAATACACCTCAATGACTCGGGGATCGACCTGAACCTTGTCGAATGCCCCTTCGCACAGCACAGATCCTTGGTGCAAAACCGTGACCGAACCTTGGGCAATTTGGCGGACAAACTCCATATCATGTTCAATCACAATGACAGAGTGACTTTCGGCAAGTGAAAGAAGTAGCTCGCCTGTCTTTTCGGTTTCTTCATCCGTGAGTCCAGCGACAGGTTCGTCTACGAGTAACAAATCAGGAGATTGAGCCACCAACATCCCAATTTCTAACCATTGCTTTTCGCCATGGGAAAGAAGATTTGCCGACAGGTCAGATTTATGAGTTAAACCAATAGTTTGCAATAATCCAGATACCGTACGACGCTCGGCAGAGGGAACGGGTTTAAACAAGCTGCTAAACACGTCTTTTTTACGGTTGCAGGCAAGCTCCAAATTTTCGCGAGGAGTCAAGTTAAGATAAACGCGGGGAGTTTGAAACTTTCGCCCCACACCCATCCGGGCAATTTCGTGTTCAGAGCGCGATCGCAAGTTCCGCCCTTTAAATAACACTCTACCCTGAGTTGGCTTTGTCTTACCTGTAATGATATCTAGAAAAGTCGTCTTACCGGCTCCGTTAGGGCCAATAATGACCCTAAGTTCCCCTGTATCCAAACTAAAGTTCAAATTATTGAGCGCCTTGAATCCATCAAAGCTGACCGTCAAATTTTCAATCTCTAAGATTTTCTGGCTCATGGTCTAGTCCTTGAATTGACTGCGTTCATACTGGGTTTCGGGATCTTCTTCAAGGCTGGGATAGGTAACTGCTTGACGCTGTCCCTTAAGGAACTTGAACGCATTAGCACCCTCAGTTCGGAACCAGCCTAAAATGCCATTGGGCAGAAACATCACCACGACCAAGAACAACCCGCCCTGAAAGAATAACCAGATATCGGGAAATTTAATGCTCAAAAGGCTCTTAGCAAAGTTAACCACTAATGCTCCTAGAATGGCTCCGACCAGCGTTGCTCGTCCGCCCACTGCGACCCAAATCACCATTTCAATGGAAAAAGCAATGTTCATGGTTCCAGGCGAGATGATGCCAGTTTGAATGGTGTACAGTGCGCCGGATATGCCCGCCAGTGCTCCAGAAATCGCAAATACCAGCACCTTAAAGCCCGTAGGATTGTAGCCTGTGAACCTTAGCCTAGGTTCGTCATCGCGGATTGCCACTAGCAGCCGTCCGAAGCGCCCACTGGTCAACCAACGACATAAGCCATAAGCCAACACTAACAAAACGATGGTGGCGACGTAAAAATAGTATTGAGGAACAAACTTATTAACGTCGTACCCTAGCAAAGTTTTAAAGTCGGTTAACCCGTTGGTGCCGTTGAACATCTTAAGCTGACCATTAAAGAAATTAAAGAAGATAATGGTGGTCGCCTGAGTCAAAATTGAGAAATAAACGCCTCGAATTCGATTACGAAAAATTAGGTAGCCCAGAACTCCTGCCACGATTCCGGGCACCAGAAAAATGGCTAATGCAGTAAAGGGAAAAGAGGCGAAAGGTGCCCAAAACCAAGGTAGTTTTTCGACTCCATACAAAGACATGAATTCGGGCAGCGGACTGCCAGCGCTTGCTGGAATCTGCATCTTCAGATGCATGGCTAGAGCGTAACCGCCTAAGGTGAAGAGGACACCATGCCCTAAGCTGAGTAGCCCGGTGTAGCCCCAAATTAAGTCAATGCCCAACGCTACGATCGCCAATGCCAAAAACCGTCCCATTGAGTTAAGCCAAAACCCTGGCAATACTCGCGGCACAACAATGATAAAGAATAGGGCGATCGCCGCGACAATGGCGACTTCAACCCAAGGCGATCGCGCCTTCGTTTCACTAATACTGCGGCGCACCTCGGCTAGCTGCACAGACATGATGATAGTTCCTTAATAACGAGTTTGGATTTAAGCATCTACCGATCGCCCCTTTTGGGGGAACAGTCCAGCCGGACGGAATTGGAGAAATACTACAATCAAGACAAACACCAGAACGGTTGCCATGCTGGTATCGCCAAAGAAAGTAAAAAAGTCAGAAATGGGCGCAAATTGGCTGGTCAACGGCACCAAAATTTTTGCGCCAATCACATAGTTCAGAACACCGATCGTCATCGCGCCGACAATCGCACCCACCAGTTTACCAACGCCACCCACGACGACCACCATGAATGTGTTGACGATGTAAACCTGCCCTGTGTTAGGCCCTACCGATCCCAGTAGGCTAACGGCGCATCCTGCTACACCTGCCAACCCCGAACCGATGGCAAACGTTAGAGCATCTACCTTTTCAGTAGAAATTCCCAGGCAAGCACTCATTGTTCGGTTTTGAGTGACCGATCGAATGCGAAGTCCCCAAGGCGATCGCTGTAAGAACTGATAAATGCCTAGCACGCATATTACCGTCAGCACCATGATAAACATGCGGGTATAGGGCAACTGGAAATTACCCATTGGCAACCCTCCTCGCAGCCATGCAGGAGCGGTAACATCAACGTTCTGCGCCCCAAACCATGGCTTAGTCACTGCCAGTTTGTAGGTGCTGCTGAGGATAGAGCCTACTACCAGAGAGATGGCGGCTGAGAGGGGAAGCAGAAGCGCAATCGCCCCTTTACGGATGCGATCGAAGTCACGACGCTGTTTGAGCAAAGCCATGCCACCCAAAAACAGCAGGCAAAACACAACCATTCCAGCAACCATTACCCAACTAACGCTGCGCACAAACTGTTGCAAAATCAGGCTAACGCCCCAAGTTGCCAACAAAGTTTCTAGAGGTCGCCCATACAAATAGCGAATAACCCCTCGCTCTAGAATTAAACCCATCAGCGCTCCGACCAGAAACGCCGCAATGAGGGCAAAGAAAATGTAGCTGCCAAAAACATACTCCCCTACTCCAGGCAGTTGTTTGAAGGGCTTAAAAATATTTTGAACCACAAAGGTTGTGTAAGCGCCAAGCATCATTAGCTCGCCGTGAGCCATGTTGATCACGCCCATTAATCCAAAAACAATTGCCAGCCCTAACGCTGACAAAAGCAGGATCGAGCCAATGCTCAAGCCGCTGAAAATGCCATCTAAAATACTGGGTAACAAAAGTCTCTCCCTGGTTAACGCCCTGATCCAAGCATAGTTCATCCCGAGGTACTCATTCTGTGTAAAAAGCTTCTGAAGTCATTCTGAGCGATCGGCTCCTCACATTTCCAACCTCTGGCAGACGAAAGGAAAAACGCAATTCTTTGCCCATTCATCCGACTCAAGATTTTTCAAAACTTTTGGGCTAGTCGATCTGAAGTCACAACGTATCTCAAATAGTGTCACAGAACCAAAATATTGCGGTTTAATTTGCTCTACCCAGAGTAGCGGTCGTAATTCTAAAGCTGTTCTTAGAACAGCCCTAACTCTGTTCAAAGTCAAAGGCTGTCCTAGTAAATCGTTCTAGATTTTGTATTTACCTGCCGTTTCACCGCTCTTCACATCGGTCTTTGTCCAGTCGCAAGTAAAGCCCTTGGTTTCTGTGACAAATTGGTTCCAAGGAATTGGATCAACAGGCTGAGGAGTCGAGTAGACAATCTCAAACTGACCATCGTCTCTTACTTCCCCAATCCGCACTGTCTTAGAGATGTGGTGGTTATTGTTCATCTTTACAGGACCTTCAGGCGCATCAAAGGCTTGCCCATAAGCTGCTGCCCGCACTTTTTCTAAGTCGGTAGGAGAACCTGCACCGCCCGCTTTCTCAACCGCTTGTTTCCAAATGTTGACCGAAATGTATCCGGCTTCCATGGGATCGTTGGTAACGCGATCGTCGCCGTACATTTTCTTGAACGACTCCACGTACTTCTTATTCTCAGGACTGTCTACAGTCATGAAGTAGTTCCAAGCGGCATAGTGCCCTTTCAAAAACTCAACGCCGATCGCCTTCACTTCTTCTTCAGCAATACTGACCGACATCACCGGATACTTGTCAGGCCCTAAGCCTGCACCCTGCATTTGCTTAAAGAACGCTACGTTGCTGTCACCATTGAGCGTGTTATAAATCACGCCGCCATTGGGCAGAATGCTCTTAATTTTGGCAATAATCGGCGCTACCTCGACACCTCCCAAAGGCAAATAATCTTCGCCTACAGTTTTGCCTCCCTTCGCTGCTAACTGCGCTTTGATAATAGTGTTGGCAGTCCGAGGGAACACATAGTCGGAACCTACTAAATAGAAGTTCTTGCCTTTATTGTCCAGCAACCAATCTACAGAAGGTTCAATTTGTTGGTTAGGCGCTGCGCCTGTGTAAAAGATGTTTTTAGAACACTCTTGTCCTTCATACTGCACTGGGTAGTAAAGCATGTGGTTCTTTTCTTCAAACACGGGCAAAACTGCTTTACGGCTAGCCGAAGTCCAGCAGCCAAAGATCACCACAACTTGGTCTTGCTCAATCAATTTCTTCGCTTTTTCGGCAAAAGTAGGCCAGTCAGAAGCGCCATCTTCTTGAATCGCCTCAATTTTTTTACCACCCACACCACCAGCAGCGTTAATTTCTTCGATCGCTAGCAACGTAGAATCCACCACGCTCTTTTCGCTAATCGCCATCGTGCCGCTTAAAGAATGCAGCACTCCCACCTTAATGGTGTCTCCGCTGGCGGCAGCCGGTGCTGCATTTGAGCCGCTAGATGCAACGGTTTCTCCACTGGGCGCTGGGGCACAACTTTTCAACAGCAAGCTAGTGCCTAGGGCTGCAGAACCATAAATCAAAAACTTACGACGATTTAATGGGCTTGACATTTTTAATTCACCACTCCTCTCGGATAGCGCCTAATACATAAAAGTTAAACTAACCGTGATGTTAGGGCTGAGGATGAACTCATAAGTGTATAGTAAGATACATTTATGCCTTTGAGTTTGTTGAAAAATTTAAATTTTAGTAAACATTACATCTGTAGATTGATGTTCTTGCTGGAAAGTTAAGGTAATCAAGTCTTTGGGTTACCAGCGTGCAGCCGAATGAAATCAATGATTTGATTGAGCCCCTGCATAGTTTTGAGGTTAGTAAAGATAAATAACTTATCTCCTCTCATTTTTTGAGAATCATGTTTCATGATGCCTAGGTCTGCACCGACTAGAGGTGCCAAGTCAATTTTGTTAATGATAAGCAAGTCCGATTTTGTAATGCCGGGGCCGCCTTTACGAGGAATTTTATCCCCTGCGGCAACATCAATGACGTAGATCGTTAGATCGACCAACTCTGGACTGAAAGTAGAGGCAAGGTTATCACCGCCACTCTCCACAAAAACTAGATCGAGAGTAGTAAACTTTCGCTCTAATTGTTCGATCGCCACTAAATTAATTGAGGCATCTTCTCGAATTGCCGTATGAGGGCAACCTCCCGTTTCCACTCCAACAATGCGATCGCCATCCAACGCTCCATGCCGCACTAAAAACTGCGCATCTTCCTGGGTATAGATATCATTAGTGACGACAGCAATGTCAAACTCGTCTCGCATCGCTTTGCAAAGTGCCTCAACTAACGCTGTTTTGCCTGAACCGACAGGCCCGGCAATCCCAACTCGAAATGGACTCATGCCTTCCTCCAAGATTATTCCAAAGTTTTATTAGCTGCGAAACAACCGGGAATAAAGCGTTTCATGTTGCATACTGGCGATCGCCAGTCCCCAGCCACAGTTCTTTAGATTATCATCATTAGCGTTCATTGCAGTTATAGCCGTCTGTTCTAAAACTGGGTAAAGATTAAGTAACAACTGTTGCCCTTGGGTTTGCCCCAGCGGAACTAAACGAACTCCCGCATTCGCCAGATTTGAAGCCCAGCTATACAAATAACCGAGGACGGCTGTTTGTGGATCAATCTGCCAATGATGAGCCGCGATCGCAAACGCTACTGTAAAGTTACAGTTCTCTCCGCAGTCTGTAATAGTGGGTTGTAATGTGGGCTGAAGATCAATTAATAAACGAGTTAGCGATCGCCCCATTTGCCAACTTTGTCGCCGCATTTCTTCTGTTTCTCGAAACGCCGAAAGCCAGTTGTTCCAGTGCTTTAGCCGATCGCGATCGCCATTCTCCACACAGACATAAGCCCTGAGTAAAACGATCGCTTCAACTGAAATCGCCCCATACTTTAGCTCTTGTTGCAACCAATCCTCTAGCGTTGCCAAATCTTCAACCTTACCGTTCTGCACCAAAGTTTCAATGCCTTCCGAGTAGCTGTAAGCCCCAACGGGTAAAGCTGGACTGACAAATTGTAAAAGTGCTAAGAGCGCGCTCTTCGAGATACCCGCAAGGGGTCGCCCATTTTCTATATTTGTTTGCATATCTAAATTACTAATGGTCATGGCTTTGAGCATGACTATATGCTCCCGTCTCTGGTTGAAATGGCAAAATCTCTTCTATCACTTGCGCTCCCAATTGCTCTAGCATAGATTTAAGAACTGAATCAGGCGAGAGTCGTAAATGAGTTGCAGTAACTTCTAGGGGAACATGACGATTGCCAAGATGGTAGGCGGCTTTGAGCAATTCTAGGGGCGTTTTGGCGGTCACAGTGATGACAGGTTCAGGCTTGGCGATAATCTGCACCAGTTCGCCCGATTCTGCTTTAAGTAAATCATTGTGATGAAGAACCGTTCCTCTGGGTAGTTGTAAGGAAAAAGATTGACCGTCAGACTCGAAATGATGGCGCGATCGCACTCGATCTTCGGCGGTGAGTGCCAGTGTAAAGCTGATTTTTTCAGTTACATTTGGTGGTATTTTTTGAGTCAAAATCATGTTCATTTGAATTCGTTAACTTAGCAAAAACAGCTTGTTCTTCTTCTTCTGTTGCAAAGTCTTCTGCATCTGCTTCAATGATTCCTTGGCGGATTTCCTCCATCTGCCACTGATGCATTTCCAGGTAAAAATTAATGCTTCATTGAGATACATAGCTTCTATCGCGCTCCATCCCAGCGGCGATCGCTTCCAGTGCCGATCGCTTCTCACTGTCAATCCGAAAGGTGATGTTTTCCTTCGCCATATCCTCGACCTAATCTACAAGACTTTAATCTTTATTATGCCTTGCAGCGCAATACGCGAGAAGATTCAGATGCATTTTTATTTAGCCCGTTGCTTTGCCCGCTGAACTTCGGGTAACTTATCGAGATCTTCAAGTGAGTTTAACTTGGGTCTAGGATCAGCATGAAAGCGATCGACCAATGCGTAAAACCCTTCTTGATCTTCTGGGTGAGAGATTACGTAAGCTCGTAAGTCAGCTTGGCTCATTGCTTCAAAGTTTAGTTGGCTCATAGGAATAAAGGATTTCCATTAGGGAGTATTTCTGCTTGAGTCTCTTCACCAGCCAATATATAAATGTTACCTGTTCGCTCGTCCAGGCGCACTACATAAATGGGTAAAAGCAGTCCAGTTAATTGTTGACAGATACGAAAACACGTTAGCGCTTGGGCTAAAGTTGGCAAAGGCGGGTTTTTCATTCAATTATGCACCACAAAGACTCCGAATACATTAGCCCAGAAACCTTACTCGCTGCTAGATTGAGTCGGTGCCAGGTAACGGATCGCTGAAAGGAAGGGAATTAACGTGAAAGAGAAGTGTTTACAAGCTTTGAAAAATGGCTAGGACTGTGATGCGCTACAGTTCACAAGTCTTTGTGCAAGAGAAGAGAACAACACAAAACTCTACATAATGCACCTAATGCATCCAAAGTCGGAACCATTCCTTGGGAGGTCAAAAAAGATGGGTTGATTTGTTCATAACTGAGCCACTCATTGTTTCTTCTCCAGCCAACGCGATCGCCAAACTCTTCCCAGATTTCGTCTTCAGGATCTTCGCCGTCTAGCTTACCACCACAAGCCACATAGATATCCTTCTGCACACTAAACCCAAAGTGACCCTTACTGAAATCAACCCATAGCTTATCGATCGCCCTCAACTCCTCACAAGGAAAATTCAAAAGTTCCTCTGACGTGAAGTGTTGCCCCACCTCCTTACCTACCGTTGTAATCATCAACCTGTAGGTTTCCTCATCTGCCTCTTTCCACTGCTGCCCAGTCAGCAATACCTCTAACTTCTGATACCGTGAGTCTTGCACCGTTTGTTTCAACGCTGTCAATTCCCGCTCTACATCTGCCTTCAGTTGAGAATCCACCTGCTTACTCGTCGCCTGCAAACAAGTATAGGCAAGATCTGTTGCGCCAAGGCTCATTGCTTTTCTGATCAGCGTCGAGGGTTTCTTAATTTGCGCCGCATATAGCAAAATTGTTTGCCTCCACCAGTCATCGGCAAAGTACTTGTACAGTAGTTGTTCCTGGTTTTGTTGCGCAATTTGTGTTGCTGCCAAATATTCTTGAAAACTCAGGTGGGCAAATTCGTATTCTTCTTCCCGCTTCACCAGCAGTTCGCTAATCTGTTCCACCTGCTCTAGAAACTCGGTTGCCTCAACGGTTTCTGCTTGAGCTTGCAAATATTGCGCCAACAGTTGCAGTAGGTCATGGCGCTCTAGCCGTTCTTGCCGCTGTTTCATCATCTCTAGCGCCAGCATTTGTAAAATCACCTGTGCCTCGCATTGAGTCAACAACGTTTCTAGCTTGCGGGCATTAGGACGATCTTTGAGTTGCAACCGACAAATTTCCTCATACAGGTTGACGCAGCGCTTCGGTAAGTCTGCACCCGGATACTGCCGATGAAACCGCAGCATCATATTCAGTAGCAGTGGATTTTTTGCCAAATCACGAAGCTGAAGTTCCTTTCGGTCTTCAATTTGTGCCAACAATTCAGTTGTGGCTTGCAGGGCTAGTTGGCGCACACTGGGGGTATCACGCCCTCCGTGGTTATAGCGCTCTTGGCACAAATACCAGCGTTCTACAAAATCTTTGCGCTGGTCGGCATTAAACTCTTGCACCCACAGTAAGGTGTCCAGTTCCAAACGTTCCCCCGTCTGCTCTTTATAAGCTTTGGGACGCGAAGTGACAATAAATACTGATTTTGGGTATTGCTGCATTTGCTGATTGATCCACTCTGACACTGCTGGACGTTGCAGCTTTGCCACCTCATCAAAACCATCTAACATCACGAGCATTTTCCCAGATCTAAGCTTTGCCTGTACCCAAGCAGTCGGTAAGGCATCGCCATCTGGCAGGTTAGCAGCATGATGAGTAGCAATCAGTTCAGGCAAACTCGGTGGCTCTGGTTGCGTCAACAACTCTCGATGTTTTCGCAGCGGCAAAAACACCGGAATACGAGGCGGCACATCATAGCGACTCTGCTGTCGAGAACTGTAAATGTAGGCAATATGCTTGAGCAATGTCGTTTTACCATAACCACCCCACGCCAAAACCACCAGTTGCCGACAGTTCCGTACCGTATCTGCTCGTGCTAAAAAATCCCAAATACTGAGTCCATTAGACAGGCAGCGTTCCAGATCAGAGGGAGTAAATCCGGGAAACATGGCGCTGGTGGATAGCGCTAAGGGCACAAACACCTCTTCAAGCAGAGTTGTAAAAATGCCTTCTTGCTGAGGGATGCCTTCCGATCGCATATCTTCAACGGCATAGCGTTGGCTGTCTAGATATCGCTCCTCAATCTCTTGATCGGATAATCCTTCAGGTTGGCTTGGTTTGGGTAAGCTCGATAGAGATTTGTTAGCAGGTAAAAGCAAGTTAACTGCTGCTAGAATTCCTTGGGCAATGTCATACAAAGCTTCAGCTTGATTGCTCCAACAGGTCACAGGAACCAAGTCTTTCGGATAGGCTTGCAGCGTATTGTAAATCGATTGTTTCCACAAACAAGGCTCTAGTAAAACAGGAATTACACAGGCTTCTCCTGCTTCGTGACGCTCCATTGCGCGAGGATATTCCACCTTCATGCAAAAGTCTGAACTTAAAAAGTTGGGGCTAATCAGTAGCAGAATAATGTCGGCAGCGTTAAGGCGATCGTCAATAACATTTGCCCATTGGCTACCCGCAGGAATTTGGCGATCGCACCAAGTCACCGCTATTTGCTGATGTTCCAGAATCTTCAATTGTTTTGCTAACTGATTTCGCAACTCTTCATCAGCATGAGCATAGGAAAAAAAGATACCGATCGGCTGTTCTGCCATTCTCAACCTCGTTTTGCGATCGCCCCATCTAAATCAATAAAACTAAACAAAAAAGAGAGGCTGTAGGACTATCCCACAACCTCTCTCACATAATCAATCTACAAACTATTCAACTGCCTGTGGCAACAACTCTCGCGTTTGCTCAGAGATGATGTTAACCACACCATCATCATTGACATCTACCATCGCAGTAGTGCCATTCTTGACGCGACCTGCCAGCATTTCCTCAGCCAGAGAATCCTCTAACAGGCGCATAATGGCTCTGCGCAACGGACGTGCTCCGTAGCTGGGGTTGTATCCTTCTTCAATTAAACGATCCATAAAGCGATCGCTGACTTCTAAGGTAATGCCCTGCTCCAGTAGGCGACCAAAGATCTCCTTCAGAAGAATATTGGCGATGAGCTTGATCTCTTCCTTCTTCAATTGACGGAAGACAATAATCTCATCTAGACGGTTCAAGAACTCAGGACGGAAGTACTGTTTCAGTTCCTCGTTAACCAAAGAACGAATCCGGTTGTAGTTCGCTTCATCGACCGTATCAGTCGAGAAGTCGAAGCCCAATCCACCGCCGCCTTTCTCAATCACCTTAGAACCAATGTTCGAGGTCATGATTAGCATCGTGTTCTTGAAGTCTACGGTGCGTCCCTTGGCATCGGTCAGGCGACCATCTTCCAAGATTTGCAACAGCATATTGAACACGTCGGGGTGCGCCTTTTCAATTTCGTCAAACAGAATGACGGTATAAGGACGACGACGAACTGCCTCGGTCAACTGACCGCCTTCGTTGTAGCCGACGTAGCCTGGAGGTGAACCAATCAGCTTAGAAACCGTGTGGCGCTCCATGAATTCCGACATATCAAGCCGGATCATGGCATCTTCGGCACCGAAGAAGTAAGCGGCTAAGGTTTTAGCTAGCTCAGTTTTACCCACTCCTGTTGGTCCAGAGAAGATGAAGCTGGCGATCGGGCGATCGGGACTCTTCAGACCCACTCTGGCACGACGAATAGCGCGGGAAATTGCCTTAACAGCTTCTTCCTGACCCACCATCCGGGTGTGCAGCGTGTCTTCCATGTGCAGAAGTTTCTCGGACTCAGACTCGGTAAGTTTGTTGACCGGAATTCCTGTCCAGGAAGCAACGATATGAGCAATATCTTCTTCGCCCACGATGGGAGAAGCAGAATCTTCACCGTCGGCGGCTTCAGTTTTTTTGTTCTGAGCGATCGCCCGAATTTCTGCCTTAATTTCCATTTCTCGATCGCGTAGTTCACCTGCGCGGTCGAAGTCTTGGGAACGAACAGCATCGTCTTTGTCTTTGAGGACTTGGCGCAGTTCTTTGTCTAGCTCTTTGGCTGCTGGGGGCAATTGAGAGTTGAGTAAACGAACGCGCGAACCTGCCTCATCCATTAAATCGATCGCCTTGTCGGGCAAGAAGCGATCGGCAATATAGCGATCAGATAGCTTGGCGGCTGCCTCTAATGCCTCGTCGGAAATTTTGAGCTTGTGGTGCTGTTCATAGCGATCGCGCAAGCCATGTAAAATCTCGATCGTTTCGGGTACGGTAGGTTCGCCCACCATGACGGGTTGAAAACGACGTTCTAGGGCGGCATCTCGTTCAATGTGTTTGCGATACTCGTCTAGAGTGGTTGCGCCAATACATTGCAGTTCGCCCCGTGCCAACGCAGGTTTGAGGATGTTAGCCGCATCGATCGCGCCTTCAGCAGCGCCTGCACCAATGAGCGTGTGTACTTCGTCAATGACTAGAATGACGTTCCCAGCTTGACGAATTTCGTCCATGATCTTCTTGAGGCGTTCCTCAAATTCGCCGCGATACTTGGTGCCCGCGACTAGAAGACCAATATCTAGGGTGACTACGCGCTTGTCTTCCAAGATATCGGGGATATCGTTGGTGCAAATGCGCTGTGCCAAACCTTCAGCGATCGCCGTCTTACCAACCCCTGGTTCTCCAATAAGAACGGGATTATTTTTAGTCCGACGACCAAGGATTTGGATCACCCGCTCAATTTCTTTCTGGCGACCAACAACCGGATCAAGTTTGCCGTCGGCTGCCATCTGAGTCAGGTTAGAACCAAACTCATCCAATGTTGGGGTTTTTGTGCGACCAGAGCCACCGCCAGGAGCGACCTCGGCTGTTTCTCCCAACATCCGAATTACTTGAGTTCTAACCTTCGAGAGGTCAACGCCCAAGTTTTCCAGTACTCGTGCCGCAACGCCTTCGCCCTCTCTAATTAAGCCAAGGAGGAGATGTTCGGTACCAATGTAGTTGTGTCCGAGCTGACGAGCTTCTTCTAGAGACAGCTCTAGAACTCGTTTTGCGCGAGGAGTAAACGGAATTTCTACAGCTACGAAGCCGGAACCCCGACCGATGATCTTCTCAACCTCAATCCGAGCGTCTTTGAGATTAACGCCCATAGATTTGAGGACTTTGGCGGCGACGCCTGTTCCTTCTCCTATCAGACCCAGGAGGATCTGCTCTGTACCCACAAAATTATGTCCCAGGCGACGTGCCTCTTCCTGGGCAAGCATAATCACCTTAATGGCTTTTTCTGTGAAGCGTTCAAACATGGCGTTCCTTCTAAGTACCTGGTGCGTGCCGTTGCAATGATTTTAGCATAGGCAAATCGCCCAACAGCTATAAGAAAGCGGTTAGTAACGGGTAGTAATTACCGAAGCGCTGTTAGCAGGCCTTAGAAAAACTACATTCACTGAATTAAGAGTGCTTGAGAGGGGTCTAAGAAGTTTGAGTTTGAGACTCGGAGCCATTCACAGACTTCCGGCTGGGCTGTTAACTCCCGACAAAAGATTTTTGTAAAAAACTGGTCAAATGTCAAGCTTTATACTAATTATGTTGCAAACTCCATCCGTTTTTTTGGAGACGATCGCCAGTTTCCTGTTCCCATTCTTCTAACTTCTGCTCAAACTCAGAACGCTGTATTCCTTTTCGCCATAAGATTAGAGCATTTTCTTCAGGGTTTTGATAATATTTTTTGCGCTCCCCCACTGCCTCAAATCCAAACTTTTTGTACAGAGCGATCGCTCCTAAGTTAGAAACCCGTACTTCCAGAGTTGCCCACTCTAACCCGCGCCTCCAAGCTGCCCTTAAGAGTGCCTGAAGCATTACCGATCCCCAGCCTTGTCGCTGAAAGGTGGGATCGATCGCCAATGTCGTAATATGAGCCTCATCCAGAATTGCCCAGACGCATCCCACTCCCAAAATCGGCTGCGAGATCGCTGACCCAGGAGGTGTCTGGGGCAAGATCGTCTGCCGCAGGATCAAAAGGTCACTGTTAGGGCTATCCATTTCCCGCCGATACCCCTCAATCGTCCACATTCCTCCCAAACTGCGCCGATCTAGCTCAACTACCGCCTCTAACTGATCTGGCTCTAATGCCTTCAACTCCAAAACTTTCATGAAATTCTAAAGTCAATTCAAAATATCTGACGTTTGCACACAGCCCTAGATTGTACACTGGTAACTTATTGGCAGTTGGGCAATGCTCTAGAGCCAAAGCAAAGCTAAGTTTTTAAGGATTAAGAACGCGAATGGTATCGACTCCTGCAAGAGAGTGGGTGAACTCAGGTCGTCAGTACCTGCCCACTCCCACTATGCCCAACCCTTCCCCGAATCAACACCTTCTGCCGCTAACGGCTCAGGTTAATAGCCAAGACCATTTAGAAGTGGGTGGCTGTGATGTGCCCGAACTGGCTCAACGCTTCGGCACCCCTCTCTATATCTTGGACGAGGATACTTTGCGAACCGCTTGTCGGCAGTATCGGCAAGCTTTCCAGCGTTACTATCCGGGTGAATCTTTAGTGATCTATGCCTCTAAAGCTTGGAACTGCTTGGCAGTCTGCGCGATCGCTGCGAGTGAAGGCTTAGGCATTGACGTGGTTTCTGAAGGCGAACTTCACACCGCATTGCAGGCAGGAATTAAGCCTGAGCTAACTTACCTGCACGGTAATAACAAGTCAGTCGATGAGCTACAACTGGCGATCGCCTCAAATTGCACGATTGTAGTTGATAACTGGCTAGAGCTAAAAACATTAGTGGAATTGGTAGAGCGTCCCGTTCGCATCATGCTACGCCTCACTCCTGGAATTGAGTGCCACACCCACGAATACATTCGCACTGGACATTTAGATAGTAAGTTCGGCTTTGACCCCGATCAACTGGAGCAAGTCTTCGCGTTTGTTAGCCAGCAGCCTTACTTAAATTGCATTGGACTTCATGCTCACATTGGCTCCCAAATCTTTGAGTTGCAACCTCATCAAGACTTGGCAGGTGTGATGGTGCAATGGTTCAAAAAAGCGGCTGAATACGGGCTGCCTATGCGAGAACTAGATATTGGTGGCGGGCTAGGAATCTGCTACACCGAAGCCGACGATCCACCCAGCATTGACGATTGGGCTAAAGTAATTTGCGAAAACATTGTCAAAGCTTGTCAAGAACAAAACGTTCCTTTGCCCAAAATTATTGCTGAACCAGGGCGATCGCTGATCGGCTCATCTTGTGTTACGGCGTACCGTGTCGGTAGCCAAAAAGTAGTTCCTGGCATCCGGACTTACGTCACTGTTGATGGTGGTATGTCCGATAATCCGCGTCCGATTACGTATCAAGCTGTTTGTCGGGCAGTTGTGGCAAATCAAATGTCGGCAGAGGCAACAGAGACAGTGGCGATCGCCGGAAAACACTGCGAATCAGGCGATATTGTCATTAAAGAAGCCAATCTTCCGCCTACACAGCCTGGAGATATCCTCGTCGTCTTAGCGACCGGAGCATACAATTACAGCATGGCTTCTAACTACAATCGTTTGCCTCGTCCGGCAGCCGTTTTAGTTCAAGCAGGTGAGGCAAATGTTATCATTCAGCGAGAAAATTACCAAGATTTAATGCGGCACGATCGCTTGCCCGATCATCTGCTTGAAAAAGGGTGAAGAATCGCCGATCTTCGCTTCGCCTTTCAGTAGCACGAGTAATCCAGAGTCTACCAAATGTCATCTCTGAGGGAGCAATTGCAGGCACCACTTCAATGGGCTTTATCCTGGATGTATCAAGCCATTGACCTTCATTCTGTTTTTCTGCGTGCAGTTGACATTGGACTAGTGCTGGTGTTGACCTATATTATTCTGGTCATTATTGGCGAGCGACGAACGCTCTGGATGGTGCGCGGCTTAATTGTCATGATGCTGGCGCTGGCACTGAGTCGAGCATTTAAACTAGAACTGCTGACGTTTGTCCTAGAGATGCTGGTGATTGGCTCAGCGGTGGCAATGGCGTTGATTCTTCAAGCAGAATTTCGGCGATTGCTGGAGCAATTGGGTCGAGGCGAAGTGATGCAGCTCTTTCATCCATCGCGCGAGTTAATTCCTCGATCTGATAGTGTAATGGATGAAATTGTAGACGCTGTCAAAGAGCTTTCTCAAAATCGCACAGGAGCACTGCTGATTCTAGAAACCGATCGCCCCATTGATGAGCGAGACTTTACAGTTGCCGGAGTGAGGTTAAACGCAGAAGTGTCTAAAGAGCTACTGCAAACAATTTTTCAAACTACAACCTTGCTACACGATGGTGCCGTGTTTATTAGAGGTTCAAGGGTAGTTTCTGCCGGGGTGATTTTGCCCATTTCCGAGCGCACCGCCTCGCGCCAACTGGGAACTCGCCATCGAGCCGCAATGGGAATTACTGAGCGAGTCGAAAATTGTGTTTGTGTCGTTGTATCTGAAGAAACAGGGTCTATTTCCCTGGCAGAACGGGGAACGTTAAATCGTCCGCTTACCAGCAGTAAACTGAAAGAATTACTGTTGCAGCGATTCTCTCAAGGTGCTGACCGTGAGGCAGTTGCACCGCAGTTGCGGACGCTGGGTCGCCAACTTCGCACTCAAATAAAAGCATTGCTTTCACGATTTCGCTCTTCATCATCGGCTTCTCGGGAGAAAAAATGACAGCTAAGCCTATCACGCTACAAGAGTTACCCACTGATTTGCGCCGCGATCGCCTTCCTCAGCACGTTGCAGTCATCATGGATGGCAATGGTCGTTGGGCTAAAAAACAGGGCTTACCTCGCATCATGGGTCATCGGCGCGGGGTCGATACCCTCAAAGAACTGTTGCGCTGTTGCAAAGACTGGGGCATTGGGGCGCTAACCGCCTATGCCTTTTCGACCGAGAACTGGGGACGACCGCAAGAAGAAGTTAATTTTCTGATGATGCTATTCGAGCGGGTGCTGCGCCAAGAGCTACGGGAAATGATGCAAGAGGATGTGCAAATTGAGTTTGTGGGTAACCTGAATGCCTTACCAGAATCGCTTCAGCAGGAAATTGCCAAATCTGTAGACGAGACGCGCCACAACACAGGCACGAAGTTTCGGGTTGCCACTAATTATGGCGGTCGGCAAGAAATCATCCAGGCTTGTCGGGCGATCGCTTTACAAGTGCAACAAGGGCACCTCCAACCCGACGAAATTGATGAAGCTATCTTTGAACGTCATCTTTACACAGCGGGCACCTGTGACCCAGATCTCCTGATTCGCACCAGCGGCGAAATGCGCATCAGCAATTTTCTGCTGTGGCAAGTGGCATACGCCGAGCTATATGTAACCAACACCCTCTGGCCCGACTTTGACCGAGCAGAGTTCCATCAGGCGCTTTGTGCCTACCAAGCACGCGATCGACGTTTTGGAAAAGTCTCAGCCGTTCACTAAGTTCGTCAAAATTTTGGTAAACCAAAAGTATTAACAAAGCTAACGAGAACTATGACTGTTCGTTAAGACTGAATTCAGACCGGGAATAATCACCATAAGTTCATAAAAATGTAAAGAGACGAACTATGTTGAGTCAGCTAGAACGTCTGAGCGGTGAGGTGGATGGTCGGTATGCCAGCGACGCAGAACTCCAGTTTTTAACAGACTACGTTCAATCCTTCAACCTTAGAGTACAGACCTACCAGAAACTCCAAGAAGTAGAGATTGCTCTAGTGCAGCAAGCTTATATGAAGCTGCGATCGCAAGACCCAAACTTCTTCAAAAATGGCACCGAAGATGTCAGCGGCAAGTGGAAACGAGACACCCTCAGAGTCCTACGATATGTCGCGATCGCAGTTTTAATGGATGACCCCGAAACCTTACGAGAACGATTTCTTCTCTGGTTTCAAACTATCATGCGAGCCTTTAGCGCAGAAAAAGCTTGCAACGCCACATACAGCGTCCTACAAGAAATTGTCAAGCAAAACTTGCCTGCCCCCCAAGCTAACTTGGTTTGTCCTATTTTAGAATTAACTCGCCGTTCCTTAGGAACTGTGTCCTAGCCCTACATTTTGCTTCTACACTTCAGCATTGATCTCCCGTTTTTCCCTCTCATTCATCTCCTTCTAATATCCTCTTCACTCCTTACAATCCTATGGTGATCGTTGCGTCTGATAGCCAGCATCCCGTCAAGCTCAAACATCCTAAGAAACATAACCACTACGGGTTTCGTGAGTTCTTCCAGTTTGACCCTGATCGAGGCACAATCACAGATTGGAATGGTGCCCAAAACCTGCTCACAACCGAAGATTTCATTATTGGGCTAGTAGAAGGGCTAGAAGAAGAAGTCGGTGACTCTGCGGCTGCCATTATGTATACCATTGGCTGCGAGTGGGGACAAAAAGATGCCTTCTTCTTTGAGAAATGGTTTGAAAAAGAGTTTGACCGCAGTATGCGTCAAGCCAATCTACTATTTTTGCTAGAAACCTGGTGGTGGCCTTTCACCTCGCAGGGTTGGGGGCGTTGGGAAGTCGATATGGGCGATCGCCGTCAAGGATTCATGTTCATCAACATTTTCGACTCTGCCGTGGCTCGGACTTTAGGCGATGTCGGTAAGCCCGTCTGCTATCTTTACGCTGGACTGTTTTCAGGTTTTTTTACTGAGCTAGTTCGCAAGCAACTGGGCTGCATCGAAATCCAGTGCTATTCCATGGGCGAAACCTACTGCAAGTTTCTGTTAGGCGGACAAGACCGGATTGATGCCGCTTCTTTTTGGATGAATGAAGGCGCGAACGCCAAAGATATTGAAAAGCGTCTGCGCGACGGGGAGTTACTCCGATGAGCCCTGTACTAGCCCCTACCAATGGCTCTAAGCCCCAAGTGAAAACAAGTTCTTGGCTCCAACAAACGGTTCAGCAGTTCTTCAACGGCTTTAACTGGGAAGACCAGCCCCCTGAAGTTCAACAGTTGCGCGCAGCATCTCAGGCGGATGACGCAGCCCCTCTCAGCTTAAAGCTAACTGTTAGTCAGTTTTTCGGCTCGATCAATTGGGAAGGTAATCGCTCGATCGCCGCGCCTATCCATCAAGAACTCACATTTCCCGAGGATTTATTGGCGATCGATGTTCCACCCGAAGATGACGGCTTTACCTTAGATGACTTCTCAGGCTTATTTTAAGGTTGTCTTTTTGACTGATTCTCTCACTCCATCACTATGTCATCCCCATGAATCCACAAATTGAAGCGGTGTTTGACGATGCCGATAATCGCTACTTAAAGCCAGAAGAACTAGGACTCTTGAGTCAGTACACTCAGTCCATTCCCGCCCGTCTAGAAACTTATCAAAGCCTGAGAGATTACGAGTTAGAGATCATGCAATGGGCTGCCGATCAACTTCAAGCAGAGATGCCCATTGAGCCTGTGGAGGATTTGGAGCGCAGTATTAAGAATGGTCTACTGATGCTGCGCTGTTGTGCCATGGCAATGTTGGTGAATGATCAGGGTTTGATCCGCGATCGCTTTTTGGTTTGGGCTAGTTCCATGACGACAGTCTATGATTCGCATCTTATCGATACAAAATTGTACGACTTGATCAATCGTCGGCTTAACCAAGTATTAGGAGTCGAGCGGATGGGGCTTCTAATGCCAATGCTGATCTATGCCCAAGACGTGCCTTCTATTTTGTCCCAGCCAATCCCTGAAGAGAATGGAATTGCGATCGGTTGGTAGGTTAGGAGCAGAGGCACTACCTTTACAGAAAACGTCCACTTATCCTCACTTTTTTGCCATGATTTCTGTTTCTGATTTGCTGACCAATAATCGCATCCCTGGTAACTGCTTTGCCGTTGGGGGTTATGTGCAAGGTGACCTGGAAATGGGGTTACTCGAAAATCGGCAGGGCGATCGCCTCATTGCTCTGCCCGAAACTTTGATTCAAGCGATTTACGCAGGGCTAGACAAAGAAACAGGACAAGCTTCTCGGCTAGTGCTGTTCAACTGTGGTCGGTGGTGGGGCAAAAACTTTTACACTCGCTTCTGTGAGCAGTTAACCAGCTACTATGGTCAAGCACCCGCAGACATGCCCATGATTCAATTTCTTCAGGCACTACAGCAATGTTGGGTCGTTCACGGTTGGGGAAAAATTGACCTCGACCAAACTTATCAAAATCGGGGTTTTCTAGTAGTTAAAATTTGGAACTCTGCTTTTGCCAAACACGCACTCCAAGCCACTCATCCTTCTTGTTCTCTTGAGGCTGGAATTCTCACCTCATTCTTAAGTCAACTGACAGGACGGGATCTGCACTGTGTGCAAACAACTTGCGAGTCCATGGGCGCAGATTGTAACCATTTCGTTCTAGGACTAGAAAAGCGCGTCACTCCAGCCGAAGCCATGGTAACCAAACTCGACCACGATGCTATTATGCAAACCCTTTGCCAGGGGTCATAACTAGGACTTCACCTTGTCAAACCCACCCAGGAGCCCACTAAAGCGTTCAAAGTACCGCATCCTTGGACTGGTTGGACAAGGACAATTTGGGCATGTGTACTGTGCAGTCAATCGGCAAACAGGTCTGCTTGTTGCCCTGAAAAGTCTCGACCAGCAACGATTTCCCACCCATAAATTTCTCCGCGAACTCCGGTTTCTGCTCAGCTTCCAGCATCCTAATATTGTCACCTGTCAAGCATTAGAGCATACGGCGACAGGGCGGTATTTGGTGATGGACTACTGCGAGGGCGGTACGTTACGGAGTTTAATGACAGACAGACAGCATTTAACCCTGCGTCAACGCCTCAAGCTAATTATTGATATTCTTCAGGGTCTAGATCATGCCCATAGTCGAGGGATTACTCATTGTGATATTAAGCCAGAGAATATTCTACTGAGTTTGCAGCCCATAGGCTGGACGGCAAGGGTTTCTGATTTTGGGATTGCCCATTTTAATCAAGAAGTGGGGCAGCGGGGATTGGGCAATACTGGGTCGCCTGCATACATGGCTCCGGAGCGCTTTTACGGGCAACATCCCTTAAACTCCGATCTGTATGCGGTTGGCATCCTGCTGTTCGAGCTACTACTAGGGCATCGTCCGTTTTCAGGTACGCCTAGTGAGTTAATGCTGGCTCACCTCAATTGCCCTGTTAAAATTCCTGAGACGATTCCAGAGGCTTGGCGCTCTATTATTTTGATAGCGTTGCAAAAGCTATCAGCTCGTCGGTTTTGCTCTGCCAAGGCAATGCTGGCAGCAATTCGAGAGGTGGCGACTCAAGAGGGTCTGGGGATATGGCTTGATCCGCAGGCTCCTGTACCTTTACCCGAAGTGCCAAGATTTTCCTCGACTGTTCCCTTTGTATTTCGCCAACGGGAAACCCTGAAACAACCTGTTACTGCCCTGGCTACCCAGTTTTCCAAAGAGGAATGTTCTCCTAAAATCCCATCATTATTTGAGGTATGGCATCGGATTTTTCCGGAGGACGCTATCCAAAATTTGCTTATCCGACCACAGGGCTGCTTTGTATTGACAAAGCGATCGCTTCATTTACTGCCTTGTGTTGCAGCAATCAATGAAACATTAAAAACGCATTTGCTGTTGGGACTGACCCATGATTATGTGGCGGCTATTGAACCAAAAGGACGTTGGTTTGTGACTTTGGAAAATACGAGAGCCGCGAAGCTGTGCTTTTGGCGGCTACAAAGTGACTCCTTGCAGGCAGAGAGCGACCCTTGCGGTATCTGCGAAGCAGCGCGCGCTATCCGCCTGACCTGCTCTACTATTACGCTTCAATCGATCCCGATCCTCCTGCCGTTCCTATTCGCCCTAGATGCCCGCCATGTTGCCGTCCTAACCAGAACTCCTGCCCATCAGCAGACGCAAAGCGATCGCCATGGGAAAGGTAGCACGTCAGTTCAGTTGCTAACTCGGCGAGGAACCCAAGTAGGGGTTTTGAAGTTGCCTGTACGGATAGGACAAGCGGTTCAAACCTGCGTGCCCTATCAATTGCTAGCAACAGATATCGATAACCCAGAGTCAATTTTACTCATTGACCTCAAGCCTTATCGCATCTTGCGATTGCGAGTGGGAATCGTGCCCAAGTTCTTGAGTGCAACAACGTGGGGATTTATTCTGGCAGACGCGCTCGGCACCATTATGTTTTTTGCCAAAGACGGAGAGGTTTTAGGACGGGTACAAGGCTTTACCGAGATGACGGCGATCGCGTCTTGTGGCACCCACAACATCCAAGTTGCGACCTGGAATGGTCACGAGGGTAGACTTTATACCTCAGACCTGAGAGATCTAGAGATAGACCTGCTGTTTTGAGCCTCTGTGTGCCCAAGCCCCTCAAGCAGAGTAGCTATATTCGCTGATTGACAACACCTCTAACGTCCGATGTAACTCGTTTGCCGCCTTCTGAAAATCGTTGCGGTTGCTTAATTTATCAACTCGATACAGCAGCGAACCCCGATCAAATAACAGCACAGTAGGTAGGGTTGTCAATTGGTAGGAGCTAGAGAGGCGAAGGTTTTCGTCAGCATTGATATCCACAATTTTAAGCTGTTTGCCCCATGCTGATTGAACCTCACTCAGCATGGGACTTACTAACTTGCAAACGCCACACCAAGGGGCCCAAAAGTTAACTAAAACAGGGGTTGAACTTGCTAAAACTTCCTGCTTGAAACTTAGTTGGTTAACCGTAAGCATCATGATTCTTTACCTATTTTTTCTAAAAAGATAAATTCAAACAAAGAGATTTAAACAAACGTTGGGATCATGCTACCAGCCTACGTTCCCTGTGGCATAGATCAAAATTGGATGGGCAAACCAAAATCCAAGGACAAAAATGATGATCCCGACATAGGCAGGACGGAGAAACTCTTTCAGAGCAAAGGTTTGACGACCTTGCACGATCGCCAAAAAAGGAATGATAGAAGTTCGGGATCTCAAGGTTTCAAAGGATTCGCCATAGCGCGCTTGGAGGCGACGATCGCCATGCCAAACCGCAAACAGATGATGCAGGATCAATCCCAAAGAAGTCACCATCATAAAACTTGTCCCTAACCAGAGCGCATGGGCAACGCACCAAATCACCTGTCCAACCATTTGGGGATGACGGGTGATCCGAATAATGCCAGTTTCATAGAGATGAAACTGTGGTTTTTGAATAGCGGCAACTTCCAGAAGATTGAAAGTAGAGGGGTAAAGAAATAGAAAGGAAATGGCTGAAAGAATCCAGATTGTTGTTTGAATGCCAGGAATCCCTTGCAGGTTCCAAAGGCGCAGCCCATCGTAGCGGTGATTAATAAAGTAGATGATCAAAACAGTGGCGAAGGGCACGCTGACCAAGGCAAACAGAACCCGGTAGAGCCTTGCGCCGATCAATTTTTCGCCTCTGGGTCGTAGAGCCGCAAGACCGCTGTGGGCGATCGCAAACCCCAACAACAACCCCACCATGACAACGTGACTCTGAAAAGATCCCTGGCTGTTGACAAGCCCATTAAACATATTATTTCTTTACATTTTTGAATTTTCTTCAGCATATCAGCCTTATAGAGGGTTCTGATAGGCAGAAGCTAACGACCTAATGAGAATTTAGAGCCGAGACTACAACAATGGAACAATAGAAAGAAGAGTTGCAAGATGTTTCAATTAGGCAGTAAGATTATAGACTGTGCAAATTATCCGAACATAAGGCAAACTCATGCCCAAACTTAAGACTCGTAAGGCAGCTGCCAAGCGCTTCCAAAAGAGCGGAACTGGCAAGCTCATGCGCCGCAAAGCGTTCAAGAATCACTTGTTGCAGCACAAATCTACCAAGCGTAAGCGCACCCTTTCTGGGTTAGCAGTTGTTAATGAGCGCGATGCTGATAACGTACAACTGATGCTTCCTTACCTCTAAAAATCCGGGTTGAGAACATCTTTGAATCAAAGACACTGTTCCATAACTCAGGCTAGGGCTAGGTCGAGTTTCTACCACCTACCGCCTGCCACTGGCAAGTACTTTAGCAACTGCCAATGCTCACTGTTCTACTCATACTTCAAGCGTAGGAAATTGTTCTATGACTCGTGTAAAACGCGGTAATGTGGCTCGTAAGCGCCGCAAGAAGATTCTAAAATTAGCTAAGGGCTTCCGGGGTTCTCACTCTCGGTTATTCCGGACGGCTAACCAACAGGTGATGAAGGCGCTGCGGAATGCCTACCGCGATCGCCGCAAGCGTAAGCGTGACTTTCGCCGTCTTTGGATTACCCGCATCAATGCAGCGGCTCGCCAGCATGGCATCAGCTACAGCAAGCTGATGGGTGCTTTAAAGAAAGCAAACATTGAAATCAACCGGAAAATGCTGTCTCAAATGGCTATCCTTGACCCGGCTGGGTTTGCAAAAGTGGTTGAACTTGCCCAAAAGGGATAAATTTGCACCATGACGCTGGCTAATCTACTAGCTAAGTATTCTGAGAGGAGGGCACGAGGAAATCGTGCCCTTTTTAATTGTGGGCAGTTTTTAACTGGCTTGCTTGGGTTCATGGCTTTAGGAGCGATGACCCTGCCCGTTGCTACCGCCGCAGATCTAGCAGAGATTCGGGAGCGGGGATACATTATTGTCGGGGTGAAGGATAACTTGCGTCCTTTAGGGTTTCGGAATGCAGCAGGGCAGCTGGAAGGCTTAGAAATTGATCTGGCGCGACAAATTGCCCAAGACATCCTGGGTAATGCTGAGGCAATTACCTTACAACCTCTCACAAATTCAAACCGCATCCCTGCCCTTTTAGCAGATGAGGTTGATCTAGTCATTGCCAGAGTTACTGCTACGCCTTCTCGCGCTCGCCTGGTCGATTTCAGCACTCCCTATTATTTAGATGGCACAACGTTTATAGCCCGAAGCGCCCTAACTCTAAAAGATTTGCAACAACAATCGATCGCCGTCTTGAATGGGTCGGAAACAATCGCGGTGGTGCGATCGCGTTTCCCCCAAGCTCGTCTGGTGGGCGTTGATTCTTATGAAGCAGCCCAAGAGCTTCTAGAAGCCAACCAGGTTAGTGCATTCGCGGCAGACGCTACGGTTCTAACGGGCTGGGTGCAAGAATTTCCACAGTATTATCTGTTGCCCCAATTGGTTTCGACCGCAGCACTGGCAGTGGCAATGCCCCGAGGATTGCAGTACGAGGATTTACGACAGCGGGTGAATGGGGCGATTATCAATTGGCAAGCCCAAGGATTTTTAAGGCAAAGCATTTTGAATTGGGGATTACCCGCAGAGGGTATACCGGCTTTAAGGATTAATCTAGGTCAGGAGACACCTCAAAGGACAGAGCTAGCCCCTAACCTCTAGGAAGCTTCAATTGCAGAATATCGTATCGATCGATACAAAGTAACTTAATGAATTCCCCTAACGTGGCGATACAGGTGAAAGCGGTCAGCAAAGCGCCTGTAATCTATTGATCCAATTGCTTTAGTCAGTTTTTAAGATTATGCGTCTGGAACAATTGCAAGCTTTTTTGGCAGTGGTGGAAGCAGGCAGCTTTCAGCAGGCAACCCAGCGCTGTAAGGTGACTCAGTCTACCATTAGCCGCCAAATTCAGGGCTTGGAAGCAGAGTTAGGAATGCCGCTGTTTCACCGAACTTCTCAGTCAAAGTTAACTTTGGCAGGCGAAATGTTTTTGCCTCGTGCCCGTCGGATTTGCCTGGAATGGGCGAATGCTTCTTCAGAGTTAGCAAAGTTGGTTTCGGGCAACCAACCCGAACTTTGTGTAGCGGCAATTCATTCGGCTTCTGCCCATCATTTGCCCCCGGTTTTACAGCAGTTTTGCCAGGACTATCCAGCCGTTCAGTTGCGCGTTACCTCTTTAGGCAGCGATCGCGCTCTTAAAGTTCTGCGAGATGGATTGGTTGACGTGGCGATCGTCATGAATAATCGCTTCTTGACTGCCAGCCCTGAAATGGTGGTGGATATTTTGTATGAGGAGCCAGTGGAGGTGCTGATGGCGACTGGTCATCCTTTAAGCCAGTACGACCAGGTGCCCTGGGCAGCGATCGCAGAATATCCTCAAGTAGTGTTTAAAGATGGGTATGGAATGCAACGAATGGTGCAAGAGCAGTTCCAGCGCAATGGGCTACAGCTTAAACCCATGGTAGAGTTGAATACCCTTGACGGGTTTAGAGGCATGGTACGCCAAAGCGATCTTGTTGCCCTCTTGCCTCGTTCTGCCCTCATGGAAATTGGCAATGATCCTACTTTGGTGGTTCGTCCAACTGCAAAACCTGTATTAAGCCGTCAGGTAGTTCTTGTCACGACTCAGGATCGTCTCGATATCCCACCGATTCAGCATTTCCGTGCCCTTGTCAAAAAGCTTGTCAGTAGTCCACTGGCAACTCCCTTAATCCCCACCCCCTTTCCTATTCCATGAGCGTTGTCTTCCGAGAACTTCTCCGCAAAGTGGGCAGTGGTTCCCATACTAGCGAAAACCTCACCCGTGCTGAAGCGGCAACGGCGACTGAAATGATGCTACGGCAAGAAGCCACGCCAGCCCAGATTGGTGCATTCATGATTGCCCATCGCATTAAGCGCCCAACGGGGGAAGAGTTAGCAGGTATTTTAGATGCCTATGATCATTTGGGCCCTAAGCTTAGAGGCTTTTCAGCGGCTTACCCAACAGTTGTCATGGGCATTCCTTATGATGGGCGATCGCGCACGGCTCCCATCAGCCCCATCACTGCGCTAATCTTGACTGCTGCCGGATGTCCTGTCGTCATGCATGGTGGACGACGGATGCCTACAAAGGAGGGCATACCCTTAGTAGAGGTTTGGCAAGGCTTGGGCGTGGATTGGACGCATCTCTCCTTAGAACAGGCGCAACAGGTTTTTGAGAGAACCCGCTTAGGGTTTGTTTATTTGCCACAGCACTTTCCCTATGCTGAAGAGATGGTGACGTATCGAGAGGAATTAGGGAAGCGTCCGCCTTTTGCGACTGCCGAACTGTTTTGGTGCCCTTACGAGGGCGATTCTTTAATGATTTCGGGTTTTGTCCATCCGCCCACCGAGGAGATGGCGCGAGCAGCGTTTGCCTTGCGAGGAGTGCAGCGCTTGATCACGGTGAAAGGGCTAGAGGGAAGCTGTGATTTGCCGCGCGATCGCACTTGCATTGTAGGCATTAAACAGCCTAGCGCAGAAGCCGAATTCGATCGCCTTCTGCTACATCCCCGCGACTATGGATTTGCAGCCCCAGAACTGGCACTGCCGTCTTCAGAGCAACTATGGGCTGATCTACAGGCAGCAGTGCAGGGTAAGACAGGTGAGATGTTGGAATCGGCGGTTTGGAATGGTGGGTTTTACTTGTGGCAAGCAGGCGTTTGCTCCACCTTAGAGGCGGGCTTGGAACAAGCGAGAACAACGTTAGGAAATGGACAGGTGGCGGCACACTTGGCGGAAGTTGTTGAGGCGATCGCGAGTGCAACGGCACCAGAATTTACTCCGGCTGCCATTGACTAGGAATCGAAATTAAGGCAAAGTAAGGCACTTCTGCCGGATTAACGTCTCGAATCGGCACAATTTTCTGGTTTGGCATCGTTGCTCGTTCAATGTAATGCGCCCTCTCAAGAAGCCCCATTTTCTCCAGGACGCTGTATACCTTTGAGAAGTTTTTTCCAAGTTTAATGATGACTGCGGCATCGGCGATCGCCAATCGTTCTGCCAAAATTTCTGCGGGTAAAATGCCAGGTAACACCACGAAAACATCATTGCGATAAGTCAGCGGAGTTTCCAACATTGACGCACTTGCCATGATCGAAGATACACCCGGAACCACCTCAGTTTGAAACTGATGGGACAAACGGTTGAACAAATACATGAACGTGCCGTAGAAGAACGGATCGCCTTCACACAACACCACCACATCTTGCCCTGCATTCAAATATCCTGCCAGCTTCAATGCCGCCTCATCATAATAAGGCTGGGATGACTGCTCTAACTTGAACGGATACCATAAAGGAACTTCAATTTGATCTTTCCGTAAATAGTCTGCCACGATCGATCGCGACAAACTTTTACCACCATCCGACACAGGATAAGCCACCACAGGCGCAGCTTGCAACAGCCGATACGCCTTCAAAGTCAATAGCTCTGGGTCACCCGAACCTAAGCCCAATCCATAAAGCCGACCCATAGAATGTTCCATTTAATATTCCTCCAGTTTTGCTAATGCATTAATCGCCGCTGCTGCCATAGCGCTGCCGCCTCGACGACCTTGCAAGGTAATAAAAGGTACGCCCCGGCTATTTTCAGCCAGAGCCGCCTTTGATTCTGCTGCTCCCACAAATCCGACCGGAAATCCTAAAATGAGCGCGGGTTTAGGTGCGCCTTCGTCCAGCAGTTCCAGCAGACGAAAGAGAGCAGTTGGGGCATTACCGATCGCCACTACCGCGCCTTCTAAGTGCGATCGCCACAGTTCCATTGCCGCCGCCGATCGCGTGTTTCCGATCTTTTGCGCCAGTGACGGAACCTCGGTTGCGTTTAGCGTACAAATGACTGCATTATCGGCGGGTAATCGCTTGCGAGTAACGCCTTCCGCCACCATTTGAGAATCACAGAGGATAGGACAACCCGACTGCAAAGCCGCTCGTCCAATGCTGCCCGCATTTGTAGAAGCCGCCAAATCTTTAACAATATCGGTCATACCACAGGTATGAATGAGGCGGACGGCAACAGAAATCAAGTCTTCGGGCAAGTCTTCTAACTGCGCTTCGGCGCGAATAATAGCAAAGGAGTTGCGGTAAATTTCATTGCCATCTCGAATGTAATCAATCATTTAATCTCCTCTTGATCTGCATCGCACCATTGACGTAACTGAGTGATGGAGTACTGATTGAAAAACGTGCGAAAAGATTGATTCTGAGAAGTTCGTTGCTGTTGATAAATCTGGAGAATTCGTAGAATTCTTGATGACAAGTGTTCTGGAAATACCTCCGTATACAGTCGACCAAAAGGGCGATCGCTTATGGGTATCTCAGACCCGTTCTCGCCGACGTAAATTTGATAGGCTTGACGCTGTTCAATCCATGTTCCAACTAACGTCAAATCACTGGCACCATGATGAGCACAGGATTTAGGACAACCGCTAAAATGAATTGTGATCGGTAGGTCAAGTTTAATCTTTTTATTTAAGTGTTCTGCCAACGCGAGCGCATCGGACTGAGTATCAGTTGCAGATGATGCACACATTTTTCCAGCGCAAGAAATCAACCCACTGTAGATATGCGTTGATGAATAATGAAGGTCTAGCTGTTGCATCTGTCGTTGAACTTGAGGAAGAACAGCATTAGGAACGTTAGGAAGCAAAAGATTTTGCCAAGGTGTAAGACGCAAGGTATGATCGCCCCATTCATCTACTAAATCTGCTAATCCCTTTAGCTGCCAAGATTCTAGCCGTCCTAATGGTAAGCTTATTCCCACATAAGAAAGATGAGATTGACGCTGGGCATGAATGCCAATATGAGTATGAGATTGAGACCTAAGTGGGACAAGCTCAGATGGCAGAGGAAGTAATGAAAGTTGAGCGCGATCGCACAATTCCTGAACACCGATATTTTGAATTAACTGCTTTACGCGCAGCTTACGAACTCCATCATGATCTTGGCTAGCTTTGAGATAGACTTTTGCTAAAGAAGCGATCGCCCCCAGACATTCTTCAGGTTTAATGATCCCAACTGGAATACCTGCTAAATAAAGGCAAAAGTGAACGCCATTCAGGTCGATCGCTCTCAGCAAAATATCGTTATGGGGAGCGATCGCTACCTGCTCACCACCATCGACTCCAATGCTAAACTTTGCTGATAAGTCTGCCAACTCTAAATGGCTAGAAAGATACTCGTCCAGTTCTTTAACCAATGGAGTCGTGTCAATGAGTTGGGCTACGTCAATTCCCGCCGTTGGACTCGCCATAATATTACGCAGATGATCAACCGCACTTAGCCGCGCTGCCAATCCTGCCTCTTGAAGCTGATTCAAAACCTCTAGTGGAATTTCGGCAGGCAGTCCGCGAATTTGTAGATTGGCGCGATTAGTAACTTGCAGCGGCTTACCCAGGCGACCCCTTGCGGGTATCTCAAAGAGATCGCTAACCGCAGCTAACACCCGCGCTTGCTGACTGCTCAGATTTCCTCCCGGAGTCCGAATCCGAATTAACCGCCCATCTTTAGCAAAAGTTGGGTAGAACAATCCAGGACAAGCATCATAGGCGATCGGCGGCTGAAAATCTGTTGAAACCTGTGAACTTTGAGTCTTGCAGTCAAGCGATTGAGGCGACAAGCGAAACACTCCTTCCCTGTGAAACGCAGGAAACTGAGAAAAATGATGCCTGATTTAGGCATCCCTGGAGCTGGTATTCTGGCTTTGAGTCAGGCTGAATTAGCTTCACCCCTTCTCTTTCACAGTTGCGGCACAGTGTCGGAATTGCACCGAACTTTCCCAGCCCAAGCCTGAGAAATATATCATGGGCGTGGCTGTCGATGATGAGATGCCTCATCTTTCTTATCGTTCTAAGGGCTTATCGTTCTAGGGAAAGTTTAATACTCGGTATAATCCAAAAATAATGACCCAAAAATGGTTAGCGGTAGTAGGAATTGGAGAGGATGGGCTACTGGGCTTAACCCCGATCGCCCAGTTTTTGGTCGAACAAGCTCAGGTCATTGTTGGGGGCGATCGCCATCTCGCCATGCTGCCTCCTGGCGATCAACGTGAGAAAATTTACTGGACTTCGCCCATCGAAAGTTCTATCAACGAAATCTTGAACCGTCGTGGGCGATCGGTCTGTGTGTTAGCCAGCGGCGATCCGCTCAATTATGGCATTGGTACCACTCTGCTGCGTCGAGTGGCGATCGAGGAAATGACGATTATCCCTGCGCCCTCGGCATTCAGCCTTGCCTGTGCCCGTCTCGGTTGGTCGCTGACCGAAGTGGAATCCCTCAGCCTCTGTGGTCGTAGTCCTGCCCTACTCCACGTAGCCCTTTATCCGGGTGCGCGGCTCCTCGTTCTCAGCGAAGATAGCCATACTCCTGCTACAGTCGCCCAACTATTGACAGAGCAAGGCTGGGGAGAAAGTCAAATTACTGTTCTTCAACGCATGGGCGGTGATGACGAGCACGTTACGACAGGGAGGGCTGCAACCTGGGCAGAGCAAGATTTAGTCAGCCTCAACTTTGCAGATTTAAATACTTTAGCGATCGCCCTCCCCATCCAATCCACTCCTCGTTCCTTATCCCGATTAGCAGGCATCCCCGACACCGCCTACCACCACGACGGACAACTCACCAAACGCGAAGTTCGGGCAGTCACCCTTGCCGCCCTTGCACCCCAGCCGGGACAACTTTTATGGGACGTAGGCGCAGGCTGTGGCTCCATTGGCATTGAATGGATGCGTAGCCACGGGCGATGCCGAGCGGTCGCCATTGAGCAAAACAGCGATCGGCTACAAATGATTGCCGATAATGCCACCGCACTAGGCACTCCTAACCTTAAGCTAGTGAGCGGACAAGCGCCTGCGGCACTCCACGATCTACCAGAACCCGATGCCATTTTTATTGGTGGCGGCGTTACAGCAGCAGAGATGATAGAGACTTGCTGGAATGCCTTACGATCGGGCGGGCGTTTGGTCATTAATGCGGTCACCGTAGAGAGTGAGATGGTGATCTTGCAGTGGCACAGCCAACTAGGGGGCGAGTTAAGCCGCATTGCCATTCAACGGGCAGAACCCATCGGCAAATTTTTAGGATGGAAGGCAATGGCACCCGTCACTCAATGGCGGGTTATGAAGCGCTAAGATGGCTTAGAACTTCTTAGATTTCCCGAATGCCCAGGTCAAAACAACTCACGATCTCCAAAGCAACCCGCTACCAAAATGCAGCATTGACTTACTATTTAGGTCTAACCGATTCGCCTTACCTGCACTACGGATACTGGGAACCCATCCCTGCGGCTGAAGACTTGACGATCGCCAAACTCGGTGTTGCGCAGGCAGCGTATTCGGCAAAGCTCTTAGGGTTCATGCCCAAAGGCATTAAAACCGTATTGGATGTGGGCTGCGGCATTGGCGGAAATGCGGCGTACTTGTTAGAGCGCGGCTTTGATGTGGAGGGACTTGCTCCTGACCCTTTTCAGCAAGAGCGGTTTCTCAAGCTCACACAGAATCGGGCAATTTTCCATCTCAGCCAATTTGAAACGTTCACACCGACCCATCCCTATGACCTAGTGTTATTAAGCGAGAGCAGTCAATACATGGCGGCGATCGATATTGCTCAATGCGCTGCCGCTGCTTTAAATCCCGGCGGCTACCTGCTCCTTGCCGATATGATGCGCTCCGATGCTCACTACACTGAAGGCATTTTCTCTAACTGTCATGTTGTGATGGATCTGCACGCGGCACTAGAGCAGGCTGGATTTAGGTTGGTGAAAAGTGAAGATATTTCTGCCCAGGCTGCACCTACGATTGAGTTATATATTGATGTGTTCCGACGGTTTGGACTCAGCACCATTCGTTACTTGGCAGACTTAGTGGCGATCGCCGTTCCACCCTTACACACGCTTTTACGATGGGCATATCGTCGTTGGGCAAAAAAGCTGGTGGTGGAAGGATTAGAAGCAGGTAAAATTTTTGAGAAGCATCTCTGTTATCAAATCCAGCTTTGGCAGTTAGTAAAGTCAGATTAATGGGGGCTTACACTTTGAGCTTTCAGATTGGCAAATGGAGCAGTTGCTGAACCGTATAAGGACATTTGGCTGGAAATATGTCTAGGGGCTTTTGCGTTTCCTTTGCTGCATCCCGGCGAGCGCGGCGGTAATATTTTTCTACCCACTCTGGGTTTTGAAGAAAACGCTGCAAGCTAGGAGTATCTTCTAAGCAATCCTGGATCTTGTCTCGACAGTTAGAAAGGGTATCGTTCCAACTTTTGGTTCTCCGCTCAGGCTGATACTGGCACTTAAGCAAATACATCATAAGAATCTGCAAGTAGCTACCCAGTTCCTTTTGCTCGCTGCGACCCAATGTTTCTAGTTCCTCAACCAAATTTTCAATGTCTAAGCTTGCCCACTGCCCTTTCCGCAAGCACTCAGCTTGTTGTTGAGTCCATTGCATGAAGTCTTGATCATAGAGTGTTGCTTTACTCATTTAGATGTCGCTCTGAAATTCAGAAAGAGTCACGTTCAGCGTAGAGTGCGCTTCAGTGGAAGTGTTAGCAACAGCGTAACGCATCACTCAACCAGATCAATAGCGATCGCATTACTTGTTCTTTATCTTCTATTTATGATGACTATTCAGTGGCTAGGCGATCGCTACCTAAACATCTTCAAGTGTAAATCTTGAGGTTGGTTTCCTGTGGATTGATGAGTTACAGTTAGAGGCTAATTCGATACGATTATAGATCACGGTAGACTTCGCGCCGATGACGGACATAATGAATCAAAACTTGTTTGAGGTGGGTGTCTACCTCGTAAATAATGCGGTAATCCCCAACACGGATTCGATAAAGTCTTTCGGTGCCGACAAGTTTGAGCGCCTGGGGTGGTGATGGTGCAGCTTTTAAGCTTTCTATACGAACCAGAATGCGATCGCAATTTTCTGCGGATAACTTCCGTAAGTCCTTTTCTACCGATGGCTGAAAGATGACCTCATACAGATCCATGATGACTCAACCGTTGTCTCATCTCTTCTAAGCTAATGGACTGTTCTTGTCGTCGTTCTGCAACGATCGCTAAATCATGAAGATCTTCTAGTAGTTTCTCATATTGCTCAATCGTTAAGATCACGGCGGTTTTATTACCGTTGGCATCAGTAATGTACTGTTCCTGTGCTGTACTCATGGTAGTTTCTCTAAAGGATGGTTGGCTATTCTACGGCAAAGCGATCAATGAAACTTTTAACAATAGATGAATTTAACCAAGCAGTAGGGGGGTGTGTTAGCCAAGTTTTTTTTAAGAAAGATCCTTGGTATTCATCATTTCAACCTCGAATAGCAGTCAGAAGAATAATTTACCCTATCAATGCTGTAATTGAGGGAGTTACCCTCAATGCTATTTGTGAAGCTGCTGAATCTGTTGGTGACGAGGGGTGCTACGTTGCAGATTTAAAATATAACAGGGAGCTATCGGACTATGTAGAGTATGCCCCTGTCTACTTGGACATTGCTGAGTTTCGAGAAGGATATGTTTTTGACTATGGAACCTTCATGATTTGCTCACCCTCTAGCTCTTGGGGAGTTCTGGGATCAGTTGAACATCATGCGTTAATTGGCGGCACCCACAACTTTATGGAAGTTTTTGAGCATGATTCACCAGATCTTGAAACTCAACTCAATGAATTTTTGAGATATCACAAGACCTACGCAACTCCTAGTGCTCTTGTAAATTTCTTGCCTGTGCTAAAAGACTTATTGTCGCATCTATACTCTACTGAAAGAGCAAAGCAGTTGATTAAAAAAGCAGGTTTCTTGAATATGCTGAATGATGTCTTAATGCATCTATATTCTGCTGAGAAAGTTGAACAGTGGATTAAAAAAGAAGACTTGATCTAAAATCATGCGTTACGTTGTTGCCAACATATCCACAAGATTGGCGATCGCCCCATCTGCTGCCACAAGTTGCTAGATTTTGACGAATCTTAGCTTGCTTCTTTTACAAAAGCTATTACTAAGTACAAAAAAGCCCTCCGAGTGGAGGGCTTTTAGAGAGGGCTGAGAAGAATCTATTTAACTATTCCTAAAATAACTTCCGGCTCTCTAATTCTTGGGAAAGCAAACCCTTTAGCATAAAGCTGGGGATTGGCTTGAGAAACTTGATGGTACGACTCCCGCACATGGGTATTTACGGCAACCGTTGTTGCATCATACATCTGAGTCATCAGCTTAGGATAAAACCCGATGCCAATAATCAGTGACAGGAAGCAAGCCGCAATGAACACTTCTCTGGGGCTGGCATCACTGAAGATTGCATCGGCAGGCAGAACGCAATCGGTACCAAAGCAAGACGCTTCTTGATCTCCATCACTGGTCATGACAGCACCAATGTCGCACATATTGCCCTGCCCATAGAAAACTTGGCGCAGCATTGAGAGCAAGTAAATAGGGGTAAGAATCACGCCAACAGCAGAGAGGACGACTGTAACAATGCGAAAGACAAAACTGTAGGTATCGCTGGTGGTAATTCCCACAAAGACGGCAATTTCACTGGCAAAACCGCTCATCCCAGGTAACGCTAACGATGCCATGGAGCTAATGGTAAAGAGCGCGAATACCTTAGGCATTGCTTGACCAATGCCGCCCATCTCATCCATTGCCATCGTGTGAGTGCGATCGTAGGTCACGCCTGCCAGGAAAAATAGCACTGCCGCAATTAAGCCGTGGGAGATCATTTGCAACAGTGCACCGCTGATGCCAACATCTGTGAAGGAAGCAATACCTAGCAGCACAAAGCCCATGTGCGACACCGACGAATACGCCAAACGCCGCTTCATGTTGGTTTGGGCAAAGGAGTTAAACGCTCCGTAAATGATGTTGATGACACCTAGAATAGCTAAGACGGGCGCGAAGTAAACGTGGGCATTGGGCAGTACTTCCAAATTGAGGCGAATTAAGCCGTATCCTCCCATCTTCAGCAATACGCCTGCCAGAATCATAGATACGGGTGCAGAGGCTTCGCCATGGGCATCGGGTAGCCAGGTGTGCAGAGGAAAGATGGCTAACTTAACGCCAAAGGCAATCAGCAACCCAGCGTAAACCAGTAGCTCCATGAGCAGCGGGTATTGTTTCTGCGCTAGCTCGGCGATATCAAAGGTAGGATTACCGCCGTAAAGACCCAGTGCTAAGCCCGCGACCAAAATAAAGATGGAGGAGGCTGCGGTGTATAGCAAAAACTTAGTGGCTGCATAGCGTCGCTTTTGTCCACCCCAAATACAAACGAGGAGATAGACAGGAATTAGCTCGACTTCCCACATGATGAAAAAGAGCAGAATATCTTGAGCGATGAACACGCCAATTTGGGCGGCGTACAACATCAGCATGAGGAAGTAGAAGAGGCGAGGACGGCGATCGACGCGCCAGGCGGCAAACATTGCCAGTGTAGTCACCAAACTGGCTAGCAGCACCAGAGGGGCAGACAGACCATCGACTGAAACTGACCAATTCAGACCAATTTGGGGTATCCAAGCGTACTTTTCCACAAGCTGAAACGTCGAACTGCTTGCGTCGTAATGATTCCAGAAGGTGTAGCATATCAAGAAAAAATCTGCGAGACCTACACCCATGGCATACCACCGAATCAGCTTGCCTTGTTTGTCAGGCAGCACGGGGATAAGCAAGGAAGCAACGAGGGGGAGCAGGACGATCGCGGTAAGCCAAGGAAATTGATCCGCTGTCATGGCAGTAGGAATTAATACTTATTAATGTGCTGCCCATATATTACTAGACTTTGTAACGATTTGTTATCAGTCTTTTCCCTGTACATTTAGCGTCACAGAGGTATCCATCTTCAAAGCTTAGTCTGAAGAGTTAACGGATAAATTGTTCAATTCAGTAAAAACTACCCTTCTTGCCACAGCCGCTCTAGTTGATAACGCCAAGCTTTCAGAACCTCGCCTCGCTCTTGTGAGCCTTGTTCCATGCCGCCTAACACGCCCTCTTGGTAAAGGCGATCGAGCATTTGTAGGGTAGCTTCTAGCGATTGTCCTTGCAGCTTTGCGACGCTAATGATCTGGCGTACCTGAGTTTCTGCCAATTGGCTAAAGCTCTCTGACAAACCTCGTTGAGGAAGAGCCACAAGCTGAGCGATCGCAGACTGAAAATCTGTGCTAGTTAGGCTTTCTAAGCTGTGCTGGAACACACCCCAGAGAATTTCTTGAAAGATGGCGTAGCGGGTTTCTTGGGTTTCATCAAAGTTGGCTGCCATCAGCTGGGGCAGAAATGGCTCAGCTTCTTGAGCAGATGTAATAGTAATGAGCGATCGCAGCCATTTTTGGTCTTCAGACAACAGCACCAGCAACCGCAGACTGTCTGCTTCAACCTGCCAGGAATCAGGTTCTTTCGCCTGGACAGTATCGCCAAAGATCTGAGCCAGCGTAGTAGTGATTTCTGAAGGAGTCATAGCCTAAAAAAATGGGACAGGGGAACTAAGAGCAGCTTAGCTGATCTTCAATTCCCCTGTCCCTATGTTTCTAATACTTATTCCCTAGTGCTTATTTGTCGGGTTGAGGAGTCATCCGCAAGTAGGGCTTAACTTGGGTGTAGCCCTTAGGAAACTTCTCTGCCAGTTCAGCAGGATCAGTAATAGAGGGAACAATGACGCAGTCGCCGCCATCAGTCCAGTTTGCTGGGGTGGCAACGCTGTAATGGTCGGTGAGTTGCAACGAGTCAACGACTCGCAGAATTTCGTCAAAGTTGCGTCCGGTGCTAGCAGGATACGTTAGGGTGAGGCGCAGCTTTTTGTTGGGATCGATGATAAACACCGATCGCACCGTCAACGTATTATTCGCGTTGGGGTGAATCATGTCGTACAGGTCAGAAACCTTGCGATCGGGGTCTGCCAAGATGGGGTAGTTTAACGCCGAGCCTTGGGTTTCTTCAATATCACCTACCCAGCCCATATGGGAATCAACATCGTCTACGCTAAGGGCGATCGCCTTAACGTTGCGCTTATCAAACTCGGGCTTAAGTTTTGCGACAGTTCCCAGTTCGGTGGTGCAAACAGGGGTAAAGTCTTTAGGGTGAGAGAATAGGATTACCCAGCTATCACCCGCCCACTCGTGAAAGCTAATCGAGCCTGTAGTTGAATCTTGAACAAAATCGGGAACGGTATCACCAAGTCTTAGTGCCATAACTAAATGTCCTGCTCTATTACATGTTTTTCGAGTCTAACGCTCTATCATCTCATTAACTCCGGTATTCCGAGCGGAGTTTAGAGGTTTCTTAACGATCTTATCTTCTATTGAGACGATCTGCGACCCATCGCAATACCCAAAGAGCCAACAACGACAAAGAAAGCCCCTGTAACTGCTAAGAAAGTAATGGGTTCTGAAGGAATCAGGGTAGGAAACAGCCACGAAACTAAAAAGACTGCACTCAGGGTCACGATCGGGGTCGTCGAAAGAACGGCACTGACTTTAGAAGCCTCCCAATGATCTAGGGCTTCGGCGAAAGCGCCGTAGGCAACAAAGGTATTGAGCGCACTAAACAACAGCATTCCCCATTGTAAAGGCGTGAGGGTTTGAAGACTTGCAGGCGAAGTGAAAGGGGCAAACAGCAGAGCGCCGCCACCATAGATAACTAGCATGATGATTGACGATGGAACTTGCTGCAACAATTGCTTTTGCGCCAGAGCATAGATCGCCCAGACGGCTGCGGCAATGACAATGTAAACACTGCCCCACAAAAATTGGGTGGGCGCAGTAGCCAGATGCTGTAACTGTTCGTTGAAGAAGAGCAGCATTCCTAAAAGCAAAGTGCCTAGCGCTCCCCATTGTTGGAGGGTGTAGCGTTCTTTGAAGATAATCAAGCCGCCAATGCCCATCATCACAGGGGCAAGTTGAATAATGACTTGGGCGTTGCTAGGAGAAGTGTCTTGAAGTCCTTTGAGATAAAAAAGATAGTTGGCAGCCAGAAAGAGAGTGGCGATCGCCAGTAAATCCAACCGAGTTTTTCCTAACTTGCGCCGTCCTGTGCTCAACTCTCCTTTAACTCCAAGATAGATTGCCAACAACCAAAACGAAACCAAGAACCGAAACCACGTCACCGTATAAACATCAACCGCCTGCAAAACAACTTTGAGAGCGATCGGCAGAACGCCCCATAAGCTTACTGTAACTAGCGCCAGAGACAAACCTAAACGCCATCGACCGGAACTCTGGTGCAGTCGCATTCATAACCTCAAGACAACGGGGTAGAAAACACCAATCAACCCTAAGACTAACGAATGATTTCGAGATATTAAGCATTCCTCTAAAATCTAAACAAGCAATCTTAAGCAGTGCAGACTGTACTACTGTAATTAATATCCCCGCCTAGGCGTTGCAGAAATCTCTATATGGCTCTATTCTTTTTCTTGCTTTCTAGTTTGATCCAGGTCATTCAGCCGTTTTTAACTCCCCTTTGTTTTGTGGTGGCTTGGGGAATTATTTTAATTACGGGTTGGAGCATTCTTGCAGGGTTACGAGATGGAGTAAAGCAGCTTAGACAATTGCATCAAATTCCTTGTGCAAATTGTCAATTTTTCACTAATAGTTACTATCTGAAGTGTCCTGTGCATCCATCAATGGCGCTGTCGGAAGAGGCGATCGGGTGTCGAGATTATCAGGCAGGCGATCGAGTTGGAAATCATTAACAATGCTGATTCAAAAGTTAAATAATTGCCCAGAGTTTGTTGCTGGAGATGGCACTTTGCTACGAGAATTGCTGCATCCTGACAAACAGGCGATCGCCTCACGCTACAGTTTGGCTCATGCGATCGTGCCTCCTGGTAAAGTCTCCATTCTCCATGCCCTGGCAACCACCGAGGTCTATTATATTCTGAGCGGCATTGGTGAAATGCACATTAACGACGAAACCCAGACCGTTGAGCCAGGTGACGCAGTCTATATTCCCGCCAATGCTAAACAGTTTATTCAGAACAGTGGAGCCGAGCCGCTAGTGTTTATCTGCATCGTTGACCCTGCTTGGCAAAAGGCAGATGAAACAATTTACTGAGTTCAAGCTCCGTTCAATCTTGTAGAGGGTAGATTCCCCGCCCCTTGGGGCGTAAGTGCCTAATTAAAAAAGGGCTGTTTGATAGCCCGTCCGCTTGCGGCAGGGTCGTTCTTTAGCACTTAAATCAGAGATGATTGCTCTACTCTGCAATAAGTCTCTGTAACTCTCTTTAGAATGCAGACAACTATTGAATGCTCCACTCTGTATTTTTCAATACAGAATTGCCTTACTAGAAATTGATGAAATAGGAACACTGAAAAAGGTTCTCCTCAGAAAACTTCACTAATGTTCTTACTGAATTTTCTCGCGGAACCGTTTTTGACATTCGTAACTGAGTCACTACAAGCTAGTCAGGAAATTTGTTTTAGCTCAGAGCGATACCACTCATGTCCAAGGAATTTGCATTCATTATGTCTAAATTAGCTTATCGAAAAAGGAAGCCTAGAGGTTGGCGAACGATCGCCCGAATGCCTATCAGCGCTGGTTTTAACGACTTGCTGAATAGTTTAAAAGATGTGGGTAAGCTTTCTCCAAGTTGGCAAGCCTGTATCCCACTAGCAGCGCTGCTAGTAGGCATATCTGCCTTCTCAGTTTCTGCCCAAACCGCGCCAACTCTTGCCGAAGTGAGTCAAGCAACTCAGGAACTGAAGGTGGGCATCGATACCATGTGGGTCATGGTGGCAGGGATGCTGGTCTTCTTCATGAATGCTGGGTTCTGCATGTTAGAAACAGGCTTTTGCCGCCAGAAAAATGCAGTCAACGTTCTCTCTAAAAACCTGATCGTATTTGCCCTTTCTACAATTGCTTTCTGGATATTAGGCTTCGGTTTGATGTTTGGAAATGGCAATGGGTTTATGGGGAGTGAAGGACTATTTCTTCTCTCTGGTGCTGACAATAGTCCTGCCATGGGAGACGCTTACCAAGGTGCCTATTCCTCCCTCAGTTGGACAGGCGTACCTTTACTGGCAAAGTTTTTCTTTCAACTAGTGTTTGCCGGAACGGCTGCAACCATCGTGTCAGGTGCAGTAGCAGAGCGCATCAAGTTCTTTGATTTTCTCATTTTCAGTGTGCTGCTAGTGGGTGTGGCTTACCCAATTACGGGACACTGGATTTGGGGTGGCGGCTGGTTGGCGGGCGCAGGCTTTTTCGACTTTGCAGGTTCTACTGTAGTTCACTCAGTAGGCGGTTGGGCAGCACTCATGGGTGCAGCATTTTTGGGATCTCGGATTGGTCGGTACAATTCGGATGGTTCCTCGACTGCAATGCCGGGTCACAACATGAGCATTGCAACGTTGGGTGCTTTAATTCTCTGGCTAGGCTGGTTTGGGTTTAATCCTGGCTCAACGATGGCTGTCGGCAACGGTTCGTTAATTGCCCACATTGCAATTACGACTAATACGGCGGGTGCTTTCGGCGCTGTTGCTGCGACTATTACTGCTTGGCTGGTGCTGGGCAAGCCTGACTTATCCATGATCATTAATGGTCTGTTAGCAGGTCTGGTTGCTGTAACGGCATCTTGTGCTTTTGTAGGCATCATTCCTGCTGCCATCATTGGCATCGTAGGTGGTGTTTTAGTTGTCTTCGCAGTTGTTTTCTTCGACAATATCAAGATTGACGATCCAGTGGGCGCAGTTTCGGTTCACTTGATTAATGGCATCTGGGGAACTTTGGCTGTAGGGCTGTTTGCTGTTGGACCTAGTGATGCTGCAGGCGCATTGTATAGCGCTGGCCCTGCGGCAGGTTTATTTATGGGCGGTGGTATTGCTCAACTGTGGGTTCAGTTTTTGGGCGTGATTACAGTGGGTGGCGTGACAGTGCTGTTGTCTTCTATTTTCTGGCTAGCTCTGAAAGCAACGCTGGGGATTCGAGTTAGCGAAGAAGAAGAGACTGTGGGTCTGGACATTAGCGAACATGGCATGGAGGCTTATAGCGGCTTCATTAAGGATACGAGTGGTATGAGTGGAACTCGATCTGCGTTGTATCCTAGTGGTTCGCAAGAGTCGCCCAGTAACCTTTAGGGGGCGATCGCCAGGTTTATTCACTATCTAGTCTGATTTACATAAGCTACAGAGCTAGTGAAATTCACTGGCTCTGTTTTTTGGATTTGAACAGATTTTTTCTTTTTCTTTGGCTTTGATCTGATTCTAGCGGGGTAGCTTAGCTTAGTATGTGATTTATTTCCTTGGGCTGAGCCGTGGTAGATAACAGGCAATGGGGACGAGTAGAAGACTGCACAGAAGACAGATTTCTCATTAAGAGGTTTTTTAACCGTCAGTTTCGAGAGATGGCGATCGCCTATAAGTTTTCGCCCTTCTTTCTGCGAATGCACTTATTGCCAACCTGGGTCTTTTGGTCGTTAGCGGCTAATGGAGCGTTAGTCTTAGTCGTCGGGATATTTCTGTGGCGGCAGATGGGCTTACCGGCTCCGGCTCGTCTGTCGAACCCCGCAGAAGCCGTAGCGATGCCGATTGATGCATCACATAGCTATCAGCAGTCGTTAGGACAGCTAAAGGATGATGCTCAGCTTGTTACTGTTCTCAAACCCAAGCATTTAGCAATTTTGGCTGGAGATTCTCTTAGCCTAAGGTTTCCATCAGGAAAATTGTCAGAATATCGAGTGTTAAACCAGGGAATTTCGGGCGAGACTACAGCAGGATTATTGAAACGGTTAAATGTATTTGACCAAACTCAGCCTGACGTAATTTTTGTCATGATTGGAATTAATGACTTACTGCGAGGCAAGTCAGATGATGAGATTTTAAGTGACCAGCAGCGGGTGATGGAGAACCTTAAAGCCGCTCATCCTGATACAAGGATTGTCATGCAATCGATATTGCCCCATGCCGTTGAACAGGTAACTTGGGAAGGGCACGATCGCCTCCTTGCGATTCCAAACCGACGCATCAGGGCGCTCAATGAAGAAATAGAGGCGATCGCTCAGGCTGAATCTGTTGACTTCTTTAATCTTTATCCGCTCTTTGCAGACTCTCAGGGTAACCTGCGCCGCGAACTCAGTTCAGACGGGTTGCACTTAAGCCTTCAAGGATATGAAGTGTGGGGAATTGCCTTGCAGGTTTACGGAGAAGAAATTTTGAAGCAGAAATAGTTGGGCGATCGGTTAGTCGAGCGGTTAAAAAGCTGATCCTCTAAGAGGATGTCTGAGAAGTATCAAGGATTCTTACACTCGCCCCCCAACCCCCCATTTTGGGGGACTTCCGAGCCACTCCTTCTTCAAAGTCCCCCAAAATGGGGGATTTAGGGGGCGGATTGGATAGCAACCTAGACTTCTCAGACAACCTCTAAAACTAGAGACTGCCTTTGCGGGCGCGATCGATCTCTCGCTGTAATTCCTCTACCTCGCGTTGGAGCCTTGCCACTTCAGCTACATCAGACGATACCGCCACATCCACTGCGCCTTCGCCTGTCCGTCGATAGTTGCCCTGGCGAATTTGCTGATACTCCTCAGAAACCGACCATTCTTGCAAATACTGCACCCGCTCTAGGGCAAAAGGATGGGTCAGAAAAACGCCTTGGGGCAGGTTATTGTACAGCAAAAATTTGTAGACCTGGTTAAAGCCGTCTTGATTTAGCCCTTCGTAGCGCTTGGCTTGGGCAATAAATTCGGGCAGGCTGATTTCGTTGGCATAGCGAGAACTGCCTCCAGCTAGGCGCATCATGCTGTAGAGAACAGGGTTGGGGTCGTCTAAAACTAAAAGAGCAGCGCGATCGGCAGAGAGTTCAGCTTTACGCAGCCATTCGTAAAAGGACATCATTAACCCCGTGCTAACCAGGGTGCTTAAGCCAAAGGTCATATCGGTTAGCCCGGCAGCCAGATTAATTGCCCAGGTTGCCATTTGATTCAGAGTCGTGTGTCCGCATTTAATGTGTCCTAACTCATGGGCGATCGTCGCCCTCAGTTCCGCCTCACTCATTAAATCTAGCAGTGCTGTATTTAGCACCACAGAAGGCTTCTCTTGCCCCAGCGCATAAGCATTAACCGATGGAGATTGAGACACAAAAATAGCAGGTTCTGGCGACACATCTAAATCGCGGGCGCATTCTCTAAACGCATGGTAAACCGAAGAATACTGCCGAGGTCCAACCTCAATGCTATTCCCCATTAAAAACAAATGTCGAGGTCGTTCATATGTGAACTCTACAAACTTGCGGGCAATCAGATCAAAGCCCGGAACACTTCTCAATGCTTGTTCTGCTTGAGCGTCGAGGGGGTGGCGAAAGGCTTCGCTAGAGATCCCAGTGTAGGTTGGCATGGAAATAATATTAGAAGAGAGTTCAAGGGGCACTTTCTGCCCCTATTGCATTCTAACGAGTAGAGCTATTCTGTAGGGCAAAGTCTGACTGTAGAGTCAAATCTAAGTCTTCCTGCGGGTTGATCACAATTACTTCAACCTCTTCCCGATCGCGAATTAGAACAGAAGCAAGTGCGCCTAAACCTGCTCCACCCAAAACTTCTAGGATATCAATGCTACCTAAAATTTCTGACAAAACAGCCGCTGCCGCTGCCCCGATCGCAGCCCCTTGCAAAATTTTGGGGTCGCTGCGTTTGTTAATAGTCTCTCGGCGGGTAATTACGTTAGAGGTGGCATCAATAGAAGTCCTGCTGCTGCGCCCATCAATAACCAGGCTCTGAGCAACGAACTGCGTGCCATCGCCAGTAGGTTCAAGTTCGCCCTCAATCACGCTGCCCTCAGGGATTAAAACCGTGCCGCCGCTAGTTGTGATGTCTTGGGCAACTTCTAGCTCAATCGGTGCGGTTTCACCTGGAGTCACAATGATCCTTTCTTTGTCAAAAGTGACAGGAATTTCAGTGCCTGAAGGAATCGTGTTTCTCCAGCTATCGGGGAAGCGCTGCGCCACTTGCATAGGAGCAGCCGTTGCAGGCTTAATAAAAGCTAAAGGGATGGCGATCGTTGAAAGAGTACTCATCGCCAAAGTCAGAGCAGTACCCGATTTCCAGCGGTTGCGAAGTAGCATAGGGTGATTTCCTCCAGAGTGAAATTTTAAAGACATTCCTTGATACATCCATTACTGTTCTTGACCTGAACTAGAAGGGAATGTTCCCAAATTTTTCTAAACTCTCCGGACGAAGTACTGTAGGTTGTGTTTTAGTAACAGGGATTATCTAAGTTGGAGACTCTTTAAATTGAGTCTAGTCAACTTAGCAGGTTTAATCTAGTTGGCTACCCATTCACGACAGCCTGCCAAGCCAAGGCTTGGGTTTTGCAAATAGAGGTTATCTGGCACCCAAATTTTGACTTTACGGTCTGCACCAACTTGGTATAAATAGGCGGCATCAGGGCGATAGTAGTTGACCCCCACCCGTAGGTTGGAATAGTCATCTTCACAAATTTCAAACCCAAACCGTACAATAATTTGCGCCACCAAGCACTCCGGAGTATCGGCAAACTCGCCAGAGGTTTCTCGCTCTTGCCAAAATTTGTCCAGGAAGGGCATCAAGATCGGCAGCATTCGGTTAGGTGAGCCATTGCGACTGGCGTAAATAATGGCAAGATTGCCCTCAACGAGGATGTGGCAGGACTTGCTGGGCATCAGGTTTTCTCCTTAGGCGTAAATTTAATTCTATGCCTCCTTCTGCATTCTTTCTCCTACTTTGCCAGCTGTTCTTAAGATTTGTCCGGCTAACATTGCTGCACCAAAACCGTTGTCAATGTTGACGACCCCAATTCCTACGGCACAGGAATTTAGCATAGTTAGTAGAGCAGAAAGCCCATTAAAGCTAGCTCCATAGCCAATGCTGGTAGGCACGGCAATGACAGGGCAGCCAGCTAGCCCGGCAACGACGCTAGGCAATGCCCCTTCCATTCCGGCGATGACAATTAACACATCGGCATCATAGATCAGGTGACGATTTTGCAAGAGGCGGTGAATGCCCGCTACGCCTACATCCCAGAGGCGCTTGACCTGGAAGCCGCAGAGTTCGGCTGTAATGGCGGCTTCTTCGGCAACGGGTAGGTCGGCGGTGCCTGCCGAGAGCAGAGTAATGGTGCCAGGATAACGGGCGGTGAGTGTCGGTGGAGCGATCGCGGCAATTCTGGCAGTGGCAAAGTATTGCAACTCGGGTATTTTTTTTTGAAGCTGCGTGGCGACTTCTGCCCCAATTCGGGTTGCCATGACGACCGGGTTATGAAGCCGCAGCGCGCCCATGATCTGGATAATTTGATCGGGGGTTTTGTCTTGTCCCCAAATCACTTCGGGGAAGCCTGTGCGGAGCGATCGGTGGTGGTCAATATTGGCGAAGTCAGAAACAGGCTCAAAGTCAAAGTGGCGGAGCTTTTCGAGAGCGGCATCGGGGCTGAGGCTGCCTTGGGCAACAGCATCAAGTAGGTTACGGATGGCTTCAGGTTGGGTCACGGCTGGTGTATGAATTCCGTACTAGAACACTTCAATTATGTTGCTTTAATAAAATTCAGTCTCTCCTCGTTGTACTTACGTAAGTAGAGGAGATATGGTGTATTGAAGCTAACACAGACGAGTTGGCTGACATAGGAAGTTAATCAGGATCTAGAGCGTAAGAGATTGCGCTCTTTTTTCCCTTCAAGCACTGGTTTTCCTCTAAAGCACCAGTCGCACAAATTTGTTCTTGCCTACTTGCAGAACTTTTCCCTGTAGCTCTGCCGCACTTTCAAAGACGAGGTTAAGGTCTTCAATGCGATCGCCATCCAGCCGCACCGCGCCACCCTGGATTTGTCGGCGCGCGTCCGAACTACCGCTGCACAAGCCACTGGCACTCAGAATATAGAATAGCTTTGCGGGGAACTGGATTGCTTCCAGGGAAAACTCTGGCACCGCATCGGCTTGTTTGGCGTTGCCTTGAACCAGGGTAATTGCAGCTTTTTGGGCTTCCAACGCCGCTGCTTCGCCATGATATTGAGTGACTACCGTTAGGGCAAGGAGTTTCTGGCGATCGCGCGGATTCTCTGGCAGTTCAGCCAGTGGCAGGTTAGTCAATAGCTCAAAATACTGAGTAATTTGGCTATCCGCCGTCTTTTCCAGCTTAGAGTACATACTGAGGGCATCTTCCTGTAGTCCTACAAAATTTCCGAGAGACTTAGACATTTTCTGCACCCCGTCTGTACCAATTAAAATTGGCATCAACAAGCCAAACTGCGGACGCTGACCAAAATGGCGCTGCAAGTCTCGTCCTACTGCCAAATTAAACTTTTGATCAGTTCCACCCAACTCCACATCTGCCTCTAGCGCTACTGAATCGTAGCCCTGCATCAGCGGGTACAGGAACTCATGGAGGTAAATAGGATTCTCTTTCTTGTAGCGTTCGGAAAATCCTTCTTTTGCCAGCATTTGCCCTACGGTCATCGTTGCTAAAAGCTCTTGGATCTTCCCCAAGTCGAGCTTAAACAGCCACTCGGAGTTATAGCGAATCTCCAGCCGTCCGAGCGTGTCGAAGTCTAGGATGGGGCGCACCTGATCAATATAGGTTTGGGCGTTCTGAAGAACTTCTGCCTCAGTCAACTGTTTGCGCACTTCCGACTTGCCCGTGGGGTCGCCAATGCGAGCCGTAAAGTCACCAATCAGCAAAATGGCAGTATGTCCGGCATCTTGAAACGCCCGTAGTTTACGAATGACGATGCTGTGTCCCAAATGAATATCTGAGCCAGTCGGGTCAATGCCAAACTTAATGCGGAGAGGGCGATTGCTTTTCTCTAGCCTTGCCTCCAAGTTCTCGTCGGGGTCAGTCGAGGTGGGCTGATTGGGAAAGATTTCATGGGTGCCCCGATGCAGCCAGGGAAAAGATTGAGATAGATTCATAGAAGACTATTTAACCGCGATCGCTGACCAATATCAAAATAAAACTACAATTAAACCTCACTATCTGGGCAGGGTAAACCCTTCAAGACTTTTCACAGCATTTGCCAAACTAGACACTATAATCACAAGCATTCAAGGAAAAAACCATAGCTGTGTCATCCAATACTGCTGAACCTAACCGCGCTTCTCAGAAACCTCCTAGTAAGGCAAGGCTTACTAAGCCCCTTTCGCCTACGCGTGAGTACCTCCAAGGGGTCGCGCAGGTGACAGCCGGAACGCTGCTAGGGCTGACCATGCTGGCAAGCTCGATCGCGGCAGGAGGCTTGGTGGGCTTGGCGATTAGCTTTCGCAATTTGCCCGATGTGCGGGTGCTGCGGAACTATATTCCTTCAGAAACTAGCTACGTTTATGACATCAACGGCACCCTGTTGACCAGTATGCATGATGAAGCCAACCGAGAAGTGGTTGACCTTAACGATATTACGCCGAATTTAAAACGAGCCACATTGGCGATCGAAGATAGCTATTTTTTCTCTCATCAGGGCGTTAACCCAATGGGGATTGCACGAGCCAGTCTTGCCAACTATCAAACAGGGAGAACAGTCCAAGGTGGCTCGACAGTCACCATGCAGTTAGTCAAAAATCTGTTCTTAAACCCAGAGCAATCAATCAAGCGAAAGGTTGCTGAAGCTGTTTTGTCCCTGCGGTTAGAGCAAGTGTTTACGAAGGATCAAATCCTGCAGATGTACCTCAATCAGGTGTATTGGGGACATAATACCTACGGTGCTCAGACTGCCGCCAGGAGCTACTTTAATAAGTCAGCAGCAGACCTGACCTTGGGGGAATCGGCAATGATGGCAGGCATTATTGCTGCCCCCGAAACCTTTAGCCCTTTTGTCGATTATCAGTTGGCAAGGAAACGGCAGGCGATCGTTTTAAACAGAATGCGAGAGCTAAATTGGATTACTGCTGCTGAGGAAAAAACCGCCCGTCTTCAAGAAATTAAGTTAGGACAAATTACCTCTTTCCGGCAAAGCCAGTCGCCCTACCTCACAGATGCCGTTGTCCAAGAACTGAAAAACCGCTTTGGCAAAGATGCCGTTATTAAAGGCGGAATGCGAATCCAGACGACTGTTGATCTCAACTTTCAGCGCATGGCAGAAGAGAGCGTGCGAGAAAGCTTTTATCGCATTCAGTCCGGTGGCGTTTATGCCGACCAAATGGCACTGGCTGCCGTTGATCCCCGCACTCATTTTGTGAAGGCAATGGTTGGCGGCGTTGACTATAAGCAAAGCCAATACAACCGGGCGACCCAAGCCCAACGGCAGCCCGGTTCGGCGTTCAAGCCCTTTGTTTATTACACGGCTTTTGCTAGTGGTCGGTGGGCACCCGACTCTACCATTTCTGACTCGCCCGTCAGCTATCCCGACGGCGACGCTTACTACAGTCCACGAAACTACGACGGTGGCTTTTCAGGGCCCATTTCAATTCGGACTGCCCTTGCCCTTTCTCGCAACGTTCCTGCCATACGTTTAGGGCAAGATGTCGGTCTTAATCGTGTCATTGAAATATGTCGAACGCTAGGCATTAAGAGTCCAATGGAGCCTGTAATCTCTCTGCCTCTTGGCTCGGTCGATCTAACCCCGATGGAGATGGCTGCGGCGTATGCTACTTTTGCTAGTGGCGGCTGGCAGTCACCAACTACCACGATCGCCCAAGTCACCGACAGTAAGGGCAACCTCCTTCTCGACAATACACCTAAGCCCCAACTTGTCCTTGACCCGTGGGCAAGCGCTGCCCTAACTGAGACACTGGAAAGCGTTATCACAAATGGCACGGGTAGAGGCGCACAAATTGGTCGTCCTGCTGCAGGTAAAACTGGAACCACATCATCAGAGCGAGATATTTGGTTTACAGGCTATGTACCGCAGCTTTCAGTGGCGATTTGGGTAGGAAATGATAACTATGCCCCCATTGGACAAGGGGCAACAGGCGGCGTATTTATGGCTCCCGCTTGGAGAGACTTTATGGTGAGAGCATTAGAAAATACGCCTGTCGAAGACTTTGCGCCTTCGTCGAACTTTACACGACCTTAAGCTTGATCAAAGCTACTGCACTAGGTTTGGCGTTCTAGCTCGGCTTTCATTCGCTCTAGCGTATAGTTCATCTGGTCGAACATTTGCTGGGGCGTGATGCCGAATTGATTAAGCTGTGTTTTCATTTGCTCGACGGTCATCTGTGCCATGAAATCTTCAGATAGCTCGAAGCGTTTCATGAAAATACGGTAACGATCCATCATCGCTTCCATTTGTTCGATGAACATCTTTTTCCCTTCGCGATCGAACTTGCCATAGTCAGAACCGAGTTGGGTAAGGGATTGATAATCCTCGAACAATTTTTTGGCTTCTTGTTGAACAATATCAGAATCAAAGAATCCCATTGCTGCCTGTGGTTGGTGTTTTTCTAGGTGCATGATTTATGGCTAGTAAACCATGAAATCTGAAACCTATTAGTTTTAATTTTAGTGCAGCTTTTGATTGGCTTAGAGGCGGTTTCCTCTACAAGAATGGAGTGGTCAAGAGGATAGCGATTACATTGATGTTGGTTGCTTCATTCATCTATGCTGCCTTCATAAAATATAGATGGAAGGCAATTCTACGGGGACACTATCACATTAGCTACAACTGATCGATCGCCTATAGATTGCTCGTTTGGCGATCGATCAGTTAACAATTGCACTTTAACCCCATAGTTAACGCGGATTAATAACATAAGCAGTCGCTGGATTATTAGCCAGCGGCGTTATTCTGCCTTTGGTTACTAGCGCCTGATGAACCCATGCCGCAACCTCTCCACGGGTCGCAGGTTGATTAGGGTTGAGCACTTTAGGATCTGGGTAATTAACTACAATGCCAGCTTGCGTTGCAGCTGCAATATCACCTACAACCTCCTGTGGAATCTGGTCAGCGTCTACATAGTACTCACTTACAGAAGGAGACTGTTTCGTAGGCTGCTGAGTTTGGGCAGGAGAATTTTCGACAGGCTGAGCGATCGCCTGGGATGAGTCAGGGGCGGGGCTGGCTTGTGCTGGACGATTGACAAGCGGTTGCATTAGCATAGTCATAGCTATGGGATACATTAATGCTCTTCGTTTTGGCGCTTGAGGACGAGCAGCTTGATTACTGACTGGGCTAGGCATAGCTTGATCAGGGGAACTTAGGACAGCAGCAACGGGTTGAACATCCGGGGTCGAAGCTTGTAAATCTAAGTTTTGCGCTAGAGATGAGATTGCGCTGGCTTTTGTGACAGGCTGCTGAGGGCGAAAAGAACCATCAGGATAACCTTGAACAAAGCCCATCTCGTATGCTTCTTCGATCGCCGGAGCCGCCCAATACCCTTCTGGAACGTCTTTATAAACGCTGCCATCAGCTAGTTGTTGTTCGTCTTCTCGGTCAAATGCATCTCGAATAATAGCAGCAAACTCGTCGCGACCCATGGGTTGGTTAGGGCGAAAAGTCCCATCGGGATAGCCTGAAACGATGTTTTGTTCGGCTAATGGTTGAATAAAGGGCTGTGCCCAGTAGCCTTGGGTATCTGAGAAGCGCAGGGTAGTGGGAGCAGCAACTGAAGTGGAAATAGGTAACGTCAAGGCTGCGATCGCGCCTACGGTGATGCTAGTAGTTGTTACCAATCCAAGAGTAATAGATCTTTGAGAAAGATAAATCATAATTTCTCCTGTAAGTTTGATGTAGATGATTTTAGAGTCAACTACGATTTCAAACTAGATTAATCGTTTTAAGCTCTCACTTTCCTCCATCACCTGACAGAGAAAAGAATCAGTAAAGATTTAAATAGAGCTAGTGGATTTCCGCGATCGAGGTGATCTCAACCTGAAATGTCATACTTCTGCTGCATTGACTAAATGAAATCACCCATGGGTCACGTTTGTCCTGCATTGACTTGATCAAAACCTTGTTGGATACCAGCGATCGTTTCCAACTGATCGAGCAGTTGGCGCAACTTTACAGCATCAAGTTTAGTTGGATCGAGAAAAGTCACAAAAACTTGAGTCGAGTTGCCCACATCTTGAGTTAACTTGGCGATCTGAACCTAACCATATTGATCGTTGTCAATGTAATTATTGTTCTAATTCTACTTAGTTCCCACCGTATGAGCTATCCTGTGCTATTCCGTTAACCAAGCAAAGAGTTGTCCTACTGTAAGTAAGAAGGATTCGGCAAATGGAGGGACGGGAATGCGATCGCCCATTCCCTCATATACTGCAACATGCTGATCTGAGAAATAAATAAACACCAGCTTTTCTTCAGGGTCAATTAGCCAGCTCATTTGAGTGCTATGGGCAAGGCAGTAAAGAATATTCCGAACCACCTTAGTTTGGCGCGGGTCAGGAGAGAGAATCTCAATTATCCAGTCAGGAGCGATCGCAAAAACATTAGCAAATTCGCCTTTTTTATCACACGGAATGCGCTCCCAGGTGAACACCGTCACATCAGGAACAACCGAGCGATCGCCAAAGGTACAGCGCAATTCAGGATAGGCACGGGCAATTCGATTTGGTCTAAGCGCCAGGTTAATGGTTGGAACAATCTCACCTTGAACCGTGCTGTGTTTTCCTTGAGGCATAGGTTTTTGAATCATTCGAGCCTCAACAAATTCGCTAGCGGGTTTAGTTTCCGGTAGCTTCAAGAACTCTTTGAGGGTTAAAAACTTTGCTGGGGTTTGAACCATGATCTGGGTCAAGTGGAGTGATGCCAGCATTCTACGCTAACCCATAATGTTTACACTACCTGACGGGAAACGATCGCAAACTACAAATTCCAGTAAGTTTCTGTAGCATCCTAGCGTTAGGATCGATAAGCTCTACCCGTCTGGATTTATGGTCAAGAAACTGCCAATGGGGTTGCCCCCGCTCGATCGCCAAGTTTGGATTTTAATCATTGGTCGGTTACTTTCTAATATTGGGACGGGTTTTGTGCTTTTTTCTGCACCCGTTTTCTTTGTCAACCAAGTTGGGCTTTCTGCGGCGGCAGTAGGTTTAGGAATTGGCAGTGAGTCGATTACGGGGGTAATGAGTCGAATTCTGGGCGGCTCTTTGTCAGATTCGCCACGATGGGGACGACGTAAAACGCTGATGATGGCAGTAGTGTTTTCGGCGATCGCGGATCTTGTACTAGCCACTAGCCACAATTTTCCCTCTTTTTTGGCTGGTAATTTGCTGTCGGGTATTGGCGTAGGGCTGTACTGGCCCTCTGCTGAGTCGATGGTGGCGGATTTGGCACCCTTGGAATATCGCAATGAAGCTTTTGCGTTGAATCGGTTAGCAGATAGCTTGGGGCTGAGTTTGGGTGTGGTGATTGGGGGCGCTTGGATTGCGGCAACGGGCGCTTATCGGGCGTTGTTTTGGGTGGATGCAATTTCGTTTTTAGTATTTTTAGTTGTGGCGGCAGTGGCGCTGCGCGAGTCGCGTCCGGTGGTGGCGGGTGAGTTGCAGAAGCGAAGTTTATTCCAAGGGTGGGGCGAGGCTTTGGGCGATCGCACCCTCAGAATTTTTGTGTTGGTCAATATTTTGTTCACCACATATTTAGCATTAGTGAGCAGCACCTTACCGATTTACTTTACTAATTTTGTGAGCAATGCCGAAACGGGTGAGTTTAGTTCTAAGGTCTTAAGTGCGCTGTTTGCAGGATATGTAGCGTTAGCCGCTTTTACCCAACTGCCGATCGCTCGTTTCTTAAAGCGCTGGAGCCATCCCCAAGCCCTAACGATATCGGCGCTGCTATGGGCAGTTGGCTTCGGAGTCATGTGGCTGACTGGAACCGTTGCCCAAAATCAGATTGCTTGGGCGGCACTGGGACTGGGCGTAATGGCGATCGCCACAGTTTCCTATACGCCTGCTGCCTCGTCGATTGTCACCGGGTTAGCACCTGCGGCGCTGCGGGGCGTTTATTTATCGATCAATTCTTTGTGTTGGGCGGCGGGTTATTTCATTGGTCCGGCAGTGGGCGGCTGGGCAATGGATCACGATCGGGCGATCGCGGTGAGATTTTGGATCGTTGCAGCGTTAAGTGTGGCGATCGCAGTGACGATCGCCCAAGTTTTACACCATCGGTTCCGCAAAGCTAAAGCTTGAACGTTACAAGACTTTTTCTAAAAACTGACAAGCGCGATCGCTTTTAGGCGTTGAAAAGAATACCTCTGGCGTTGCATCTTCTGCCAAACGTCCTTCATCCAAAAACAAAATGCGATCGGCAACCTCCCGTGCAAAACCCATCTCGTGAGTGACGATCGCCATGGTCATTCCAGTGGTTGCCAGATGTTGCATGACTTCTAACACCTCCTTCACCATTTCTGGATCAAGGGCAGAAGTAGGTTCGTCAAACAGCATCACTTCCGGTTCCATTGCCAAGGCACGGGCGATCGCCACCCGCTGCTTTTGTCCACCCGACAACCGAGACGGGTAAACCTCTGCCTTCTCTGACAATCCTACCTTTGCCAGTAGATCTAGACCCAGTTCGTGCGCCGCTGCGTGGGATAACTTTTTCACTTTAATCGGCGCATAAGTAACGTTTTCTAACACAGTCATGTGAGGGAATAAATTAAAGTGCTGGAACACCATGCCCACGTTTTGCCGCACCCTCATAATATCGATTTTAGGATTGGTAATGTCTACATTGTCGATATACACTTTGCCCTTAGTCGGCACCTCTAACAAATTCATACATCGCAATAGCGTTGATTTACCCGAACCCGAAGGTCCAATAATTGCTACCACTTGCCCCTTAGAAATCTCTGTAGAAATTTCCTTGAGCACATTTAACTTACCAAATGATTTACAGAGAAATTCAGTTCTAATCACTTTGTCGTAGCCTCACTTCTAACGTTTTGCCCACCCAAGCCAGCCCCATCACCAAGATGTAGTAAATCACGCCGATGAATATTAACGGTTCAAAGTAAACGAATTTCTCGGCAGCTACTACTTGTCCACGGCGCATCAAGTCCAGTACGCCCACCGTCGAAACCAGCGAAGAATCTTTCAGCAACGCAATACTTTCGTTGATGAGGGCTGGCATAATATTTTTGAACGCTTGCGGCAAAATCACATCTCCCATCATCAGCTTATAGGGAACCCCTAACGATTTCGCCGCCTCGCTTTGCCCTTTATCAACCGCTAAAATTCCGCCCCGAATGGTTTCAGAGGTGTATGCCGCCGAGTTCAGGGCAAAGGTCGCCACCCCGGCTTCGAGGGCAGAAATGCTGTATCCCGTCAGTTGGGGTGTGGCGTAGTACACCAAAGCCAATTGCAGCAATAGGGGCGTACCGCGAAACACCGAGGTATAAAAGTCGGCAAAGATTCGCAGCGGTCGCCATCCCGAAATCTTGAACAGCGACAGAATAGTGCCCCAAAGAAAGCCCAACAGGGCAGAGAGAAATGTGAACTGTAGAGTTTGCCCCATTCCTCCCAAAATGAAAGGAATAGAAGGAACAATCTTTGAAAAATCCAGGCTAAGTCCGCCAGGTGCGGTTTGGGCAATGATCCATACGATCGGGTGAATCATGCTCAACTTGCCTTTTGCAGGGCTGGACTATCTTCCCCAAACCATTTGTTCACCAGTTCTTCCAACTTACCGCTGGACTTCATTTCTTGCAGCACAGGGTTAAACTGAGCCGGGAGCGGAGAGCCTTTGGGGAAAGCGATCGCCGAACCTGCGGCTTCTTCATTAGGCAGGACATTGAACTCTAAATCTGGATTAGCGGCAATATATCCTTTCGCTACCGTATCTTCAATAATTGCCGCCTCAATGCGACCCGCCTTAATCTCCTGCACCATCTCATTAATTTTGTTCAAGGGCTGCATGGTAATACCTGGCATTTTCTCAGCAATTCCCTGCTGAATAGAACCGAGTTGTACACCCACTTTTTTACCTTTCAGGTTGTCCGCTGTCGCTAAGCCAGCGCCCTTTTTGGCAACGATCGTGTTCTTTGCCTCGTAGTAAATCTCGGAGAAATCGACGCTCTTTTTCCGTTCTTCTGTCGGAGTCATGCCCGCCATTACCAAGTCAGCCCGCTTGGCTTGCAGTGCAGGAATAAGACCATTGAAATCAATGTTGTTAATTTGCAACGTTTTTCCATTCTTTTCGGCAATATATTTGGCAATGTCAACATCAAACCCAATAATTTCTTCCTTGCCGCTAGAACTATCGATAAATTCATAGGGTGGATAATCGGCTGAAGTTGCCATGATAAGGGCGTTGCTGTTAGTGCTTGATGAATTGCAAGCGGTAACCACCGACAGGGTTAGCAACATGCTGAAAAGAGCAGTTAGTAAAAATTTGAAGCGTTTCATATGAGTCTCCAGGGAACAGTGTTTGGCTGTGAATACAGCAAGCACAGCCTTAATATCTACAAGAGTATTGAGATCAATCCTGTGTGTTTCGTTACTGTTTCACTTTACATTGTGCCAATTGCTGAAGCCTTAGTTTCTGTTGCTTTGAAAATATTCATTTGAACTGCTTAAATAAACGGTGCAATCCTACGAACAGGGCGTATTGGCTCAGGAAATTTGAGGGCAGAATAAAGCAAAATTAAGGTACGGGGCATGAACAGATTTTGTTGGCTGGCTGGAGCACTTTCTCCATTAATTGTTCTAGGGTTTGCACTGCCTGGCTGGGCAGATGTGGCGGTGCCGATGGACGATGTGTTGCCCAAGCTTCAAGAGACGACCCAAATCCCCATTCTGTTGCCCAGTCAAGTGCCGATGGATGAAGTGTTTTTAGATGTGGAAGCGGAGAGCGATCGCTATTACGTCGGTTTCGACTATCGCCCTGATTGTCGATCGTTAACGGCTTGCCACTTTGGTGAAATTATGGCGGAGCAAGGCAACTCAATGTCTGCTCCTGGTAACGCCGAGAAAATAATGTTAGCAGATGGTACGTCTGCTACGTTCTTTAGTACCTGTGGCGCGCACTGTACGGCGAGTGTGCAATGGCAATACGGTGGTGTAATGTATCGAGTCATGGTAAAGAATGGTGAGCGGGAGGGTACGATCGCCTTAGCAAATTCGGCAATACTTAGGGGCGATCGGCGTTCCTCTTCAAGTTCTGATGCTGGTTCTGTTGCTCGTTCTTCTTCAAGTTCTACAACTCGTGTTATGACTCCTCCCAGTAGCGGTATGGCGCGTCTTAAAACCCTTGACTCTGGTTCTGCCATCAATATTCGTGCAGAGGCAAGCACTACGGCTGAAATCCTTCATATGGGGTATTCTGGCGATCGGGTAGAGATTATTAGCCACGTTAACGGAGAGGGTGATTATCGCTGGTATAATATTCGGTTTCCTCAATCGGGCGCAATAGGCTGGGTGCGGGGAGATTTTGTTGTGCCTTAATGATTTTAGGTTGCATTGAGAAGCTGGGCGTTTAAGATACTGTGCTGGGTCAAACCTGTGGTAAAGCGAGGCGGATGAGCGGCTTTAACTCTCCTCATCTGCCCAGGTGGCGATCGCTCTGAACACTTCAGGAATGAAAAACTCTGGCTCTGGCACAAACTCCAGCGTTGTTTCTCGCAAACCTAAATAGCCCGATTCGCCGTAGGAAATCAGGACTCGTTGCAGGGCAAGCCACACCTCAGACTCGTACTCCCAATCGCGATCAAAAGGTGCGTGTCCGGCGATCGCCCGTAATGTCCAAAAGTAAGTGTTTCGCACCACAGAACCCGTCTTTTTGTAAGGCGGCACATCATCCTTATGCAGAAATAAAACGTCGTTGTCAATTCTGGCTCTCACGAGTTGTTTTCACCCTCTCCACGCTGATTTAGTAAGTAGTCTAAGATTCTCCGAGACTCTAGCCGTAAACCTGTGATTTCTTGCTGCATATCGTTTTGCTGCGCTGCCAAGGTGCCAACCATCCCCACCACATCTGTGATGCTGGCTCGCAGGTCATTAATTTGACTTTGTTGTTGTTGAACGGCTAGTAGCGTGGTTTCCGCTAAAGCTTCAAGGCGATCGATTCGGTTAGGTAGGTTAGTCGTCATAATTAGGCGATCGATGATAGGATTACTCGTTGCTGTTGAGGGGATAGAATGCATGAAAAATCACGCCAAACATACTGCGTCAAAAGGGCTGAGAAGCATACTTACTATTGTAATCATCCTGGGCATCGCCTTTCGATTCATCAACCTCGATCGCAAAGTCTACTGGCACGATGAAGTTTACACTTCTATGCGGGCGGCAGGGTTTACCCGTGGTGAAATTGATGAGGAACTGTTTCAAAATAAAATTATTCCGGCTTCCACCCTACAAAAGTTTCAACAAATTAAACCCGGCAGCACCGTTGCCGATACCATTAATTCCCTCAAAGTCGAAGATCCGCAGCATCCGCCACTGTATTTTTTAATGGCGCGATTTTGGATGCAGAATTTTGGAGGTTCGCTGATTGCCTCTCGTCTGCTGCCAGCATTGCTGAGCCTGGTCAGTTTGCCGCTGATGTATAAATTGGCAATGGAATTATTTAAGTCTCAGCGGGTGGCGTGGATGGCAACCGCGCTTTTAGCCATTTCGCCGTTTGATATTTTGTTTGCCCAAACGGCAAGGCAGTATGGCTTACTCACGACTTTGATAATAGGCAGCAGCTTATCTTTGTTGCGCGCTGCTTCGCAGATACCGCAAGGGTCGCTCCGTCACTCTAGTTGGAAAAATTGGACGGTTTACGGTATTGCCGTCGCCCTAGGACTCTACACTCATCCGTTTTTTGCTCTTACTTTGATCGGACAAGGCGTATTTATCCTTCTGAACAGTCGCTACTTTAAATCTCGTAAAGGCAGCGTTGCCCCTGTTGCCCCAGGCATCAATCACTGGCTAGGATTTACTGGCGCGATCGCCCTTGCCCTTTTGCTCTATGCCCCCTGGATTCAAGTTCTCTACAGCAACGCCCAACGCGCTGCCGCCACTACAGATTGGGCGCGCATTCCCCAACCATTTTCCTACCTCGCCAAACTCTGGACACTCAGCTTTACTTCGCTGTTCATCGATCTTGACTTTGGCTTTGACAATCCTTGGAACTTTCTACTGCGTGTTCCTTTTGTAATATTAATTCTGAGCGCATTCTATTTTGTTTATCGACGCACGCCTCGGCGAGTCTGGTTATTTATTCTAACTTCCGTGTTCGTGCCTTTTCTGCTGCTGGCACTGCCCGATCTACTTCAAGGCGGCAAGCGATCGGCAGTTAGTCGTTATCTCATCTCCTGCTATCCTGGCATTCAATTGGCAGTAGTGTATTTGCTGGCGATCGGGTTAACCACTGGCAGAGCGTTCTGGCGCGGAGCCTTAGCGGTGGTCATAACTGCCAGCTTTATTTCTTGTGGCACTAGCGCTTTGGCGGAAAGCTGGTGGAATAAAGATTTGAGCTATGACAACGCAACGGTTTCTCGGTTGGTGAATGCTGAGGCTGCTAAGAATCCGGTGCTGATTAGCGACATTGGCGATGACTTCACCAACACGGGTGACTTGATTTCTTTGAGCTTTCGATTAAAAGATAATGTGCGACTGTTTTTGATGAGCCGTCCTTCTAACTTTGAGGCAATTGCCCAAGAATCCGAGGTTCTGTTATTTCGCCCGTCTAATGCTATCCGAGAAGCGATCGCCCAAAAAGGTTGGAGGCTTCAAATGGTTTCTGCCCCCGGTAGACTGTGGCGCTTAATCCGCACCGCTTGAGCGCTAAAATAAAAATCCTGACCTGAAATCTCACTGATGCCTTTGTCTCCCCTATTCGCCATGCAACCCACCGTAGAGGAACTTGCCGCCCTCGACCACAAACTATCCAAACGCTTCATCGAACTCGACCCCGATGGCTATTTTTTAATCTACCTTGACCGCGACGCAAATCTGATTTGTGCCAAGCACTTTGCCAACGTCATCAACGAAAAAGGTTTAGCCTGCGACCCGATTACGGGTGAACCCATTTCCACCAAAGCAAAAGCCGACCGCGCTCCCACAAAGTTATTTACGGGCAGAACCGCCAAAGAGCTAGCTATCAAGATCTTTGAAGAAAACAAGCCCGCCCCGATCGCCTTTCCCGACCATGCAGCATACTTGGGGCGAGAGTTCGTCCGGGCAGAAATTGCGCTGATTAATGGGGCAGAATATGTGCAGGATTAGCTGATTATAGGGCTTGAATTTCTCTGGCTTAACTTTGAATTTAGAGTCGAGTGTCGGTTTTCCGTCCCTATTTCCAGCGTTTCCCGCCATCAAAGCTCTGAAAGATTTTGTATAACAGAAGTAAGCTAACCTTCTCCTATGCCTCCGATGCCTGAAGAAATTTACCGTCAAGAAGATGCTCAGCAAATTCTGCAATTGGCGATCGCTCGTCAAGCAGAAGAAGGTGAACTTTCCCGTACCCAGCTTTTTGAAATTGCCGCCGAACTCAACATTGCTCCTATCGATATTCAAGCCGCAGAGCAAGAATGGTTTGCGAACAAAGGCATATTAAGAGAGCAAGAGTCTTTTAACTTATTCCGTAAAAGTAAGTTCCAGCAGCGTTTGACTAAATTCCTCATCATCAACGGGTTTTTCATTGCTCTTGATTTGCTAACTGGAAGTGGCATCGGTTGGTCGCTTTACATCCTGCTTTTCTGGGGTTTGGGTATGGCGCTCAACGCTTGGAAAACGTTTCAAACGAGCGGCGAAGATTACGATATTGCCTTCCAGCGCTGGCGGCAAACTCGTCAGCTTAAAAAATCAGTCAATGGCTTGGTGAATCGGCTGTTGGGCGTTTAGATGGGCATCTCTGAACCGCATCATTGTGTTTTGGTTTGCCAGTATCATTCCTGTGCTCGAAATAGGGCTGCTAAAGTTCTAGAAGCGTTTCAACTAGCTGTTCCCCTGGGCGTACTGGTCACTGCAAGTGGTTGTCTAGGACAATGTTCATCGGGTTCTACAGTTTATATCACACCCGATCGCACTTGGTATTGCCGCGTTAAGCCCGAAGATGTTGCAGAAATTGTGGCACAGCATTTACAACTCAACCAACCCGTAGCGCGATTATTACATCCTCGCTTTCATCATGCCAATTAAGTCGGGGTTGGCTTCTCAATATAAGCGCGTAGAAATTGATATTTCTGAGTACAAAAGAGTAGAGATTAAGGTGGCTAACCTAGTGGTGAAAGAGACGATGACTGCCCACATCAATTAGGATGAAGAATGGAATCCACTGCACTCTTCGAGATACCCGCAAGGGGTCGCCCTTCTCTCTATGAAAAAAAGGGTCACGCTGACTTTTCCAAAACGCTACGTGCACACACCCGTCACCTACCGACTGGCAAAAGATTTTAATGTGGCTGCCAGCATCATTCGGGCGCAGGTCACGCCTAACCAAATTGGCACCCTGGTCGTAGAGCTATCGGGAGACATTGACCAGTTAGATGCCGCCTTAGACTGGATGCGATCGCACGATATAGCCGTTTCTTTAGCTAGTCGAGAGATTGCGATTGATGATGATGTCTGCGTTCATTGCGGCTTGTGTACGGGCATCTGTCCCACCGAAGCACTGACTTTAGATCCCCAGACCTTTAAGTTAAACTTCACGCGATCGCGCTGTGTTGTCTGCGAGCAGTGTATTCCTACCTGCCCTGTGCAAGCTATTTCTACAAACCTTTAATCCTCTACTACTGCCAATTTTGAATAAGATATTGAGAGATTGTAAGGGAAATCATCCATAATCAATCTCTAGTGGCAATATTGAGTGTTGTGCCCTATCCTGGCGACCGTAGTTAAAGCTACAAATCTCCAGTATTGTCAGTGATAGAACCATTGCAATCGATAAGACCGTCGATACGTACAAGGGAGTGAGTGTTTACATGAAAAAAGTTGAGGCGATTATTCGTCCATTCAAGCTCGATGAAGTCAAGATTGCCCTCGTCAATGCAGGCATCGTCGGGATGACCGTTTCAGAAGTTCGAGGTTTTGGACGGCAAAAAGGTCAAACAGAACGCTACCGGGGTTCTGAGTACACTGTTGAGTTTCTTCAGAAGCTCAAGGTCGAGATCGTTGTGGAAGACGACCAACTCGATATGGTGGTTGACAAAATTATTGCTGCGGCTCGGACGGGCGAAATTGGGGACGGTAAGATTTTTATTAGCTCAGTTGAACAAATTATCCGCATTCGGACAGGTGAGAAAAACATGGAAGCAATCTAGAGAGAGATTGTAGTTCTGCTTATCCAAGTCCCTGAATTCTCTAGAATTCAGGGACTTGTCGCTGTTTAAGCCAGGTTTTTAAGCTGAGGCAAAAGTGCTTGAAAGGCTCGTCCGCGATGACTGATCAGATGCTTGACCTGAGCAGGCATTTCAGCAAAGGTCATTTGCTGAGATGGGACGTAGAATACTGGATCGTACCCAAAGCCGTCCTTTCCTTGGGGTGCGTAAAGAATTTCGCCGGGGCAAATGCCCTCGGTTTGTAGGGCGATCGCGCCATTAGGACGAGCCACAGCCACAGCACAGACAAACTGTGCTGCCCGGCTCTTTTCGTTACCCAGTTCTGCTAACAGTCGCTCAATACGGTTCTGGTCTGAGGTGCCATACCTTGCCGAAAAAATTCCGGGTGCGCCTCTAAGAGCATCAACTTGCAGCCCAGAATCATCGGCGATCGTCCATTCTCCTAAAGCTTTTGCAACCTCGGAGGCTTTGAGGCAAGCGTTCTCTAAAAATGTGGCTCCTGTCTCCTCCACTTCCAGTTCGGCGGGTTTAAGCAGTAGTTGCCATCCCAATTCAGGATCAGTGAGATAGGCTTGTATTTCTTTAAGTTTGCCAGGGTTGCTGGTGGCGACAATCAAACGCATGAGAGGTTTTTTACGAGTTTAGCTTCTCAGACTTTTTGCCCAAGAGTACCAGTTTTGCACATCTCTGAACCGCCCTTATCCCCTAACCTTCCCTCAAAGAGAGGAGAGCTAGAAGTAGAAGTCTTTCTTACCAATAAATAAGCCAATCCTGTTCCTACTTTATCTAGTTGAGCGGTCAACTCATGCACCTGACTCCAACTGCGATCGCAACCCTTCCAAGTTCTCCTGCACGATCGCCAAATGTGAATGATTGGCGGATAAGCTTTCTCGAAGATAGAGAGCGATCGCTCATAGAACGCTTCTGCTTCACTGTGGAGTCTCTGAGAGTTGTAGAGCATTACTAGATTGTTGAGGCGGGTAGCGATATCGGGATGGTCGGCTCCCAGTTGCCGTTCCATGATGTCGAGCGATCGACTAATGGTCGCAAAACTGTTAACTATCCTCAACTCCGTCGCGGCTATCATTAAAAACAGCCATAATCAACCGGAAACTAATGATAGACATATCCCACCGCCGTTTGGTCTTTGCCAACGCCGCCTAGCCTAGCGATTGCGCCTAATTGCTCTCAATAGAGAAGACGTTGATACCCAATCTGATAGGCAGCGGTTTGGCATATTACAGTGCTGTATTGATTACTCCGAGTACGCAGAACACAAGTGCCTTCAACGTTGCCAGCCTCAGTTCCGACGTATACTTGTCCACTGATATAGCCTCTAGTATTTTCTTGCGTACGTGTATTTTCTTGCGTACGTGTTGGAGTAGAGAGAGTCACAAACGCTATCGGAGCACCCTCAAAGATGTAGGTAAAGTAGTAGAGTTCTCCAATCTGCTCAAGTTGGAAAGACTTGCAGGTATCTTCAACTTTGTCATTGATACTAAGCTCACAGAGGGCAGGATCTTCGTCTTTATATATTGTTGTTCGTTCTGTGGCATCAGCCTGTTCATTCCTAACAGGCTGCCGTTCGGTTTCTGTTTGCCTGGCATCTTGTTCTTCCTCCTGCCGTTGTCTGGCAGCCTCACGATCCTGGCGCTCTTGTTCCCTAGCTGCCTCCTGTTCCTGACGATCGCGCTCTGCCTGTTCTCTTCGTGCCCTTTCCTCTTGACGCTGCCTCTCACTATTAACTGTGTCAAGCACCCGATCTATAGTCCTAAAGAGATCTGCTAGGAGCGTAGGCTCCGATCGATCAGACAAGGTTGGACTGACCGAAGGAGCGGGGACTTGACTCAAAGCAAAATCTGGTGAAGCACCTAGAAGAGGAATAAGAACAATGCTTGATAGATTAACAACACGCTTCATAGAGAAATTCCCCAAGCCTATTAGAATATTGGTACAGAATAAGATCGTGCTATTTAACCGGACAGGTTAGGAAGTTGCAATTAAATAACGCCCCGAACCGCTCCCTAAATCCCCCATTTTGGGGGACCTCCGAACCTTTCAAAGTCCCCCAAAATGGGGGATTTAGGGGGCTAAAATTAATGCATCTCACTGGTGTTTTATTTTCACGCAACTCCCTTACTAGACTCAGCGTCTTTTTGTAGCCGGGATTTCTGACGGGCTGTCCCTAAATTCCAATTTTGAGCAGAACTACTTTATTTAAAAAGAATAACCCTAAAATTCTCATAAATATGCCTGAATGCGTCGTCTTTAGCTGTAAAACTCAAAGCAATTGACAGAAAAATTAGCACTCTAGCTTTTTTCTCAAAAATAAGTTAGTCCTGCTAAATAAGAGGGACTTAAATTAAGGATATAAGGAGATTTCCGAATCAGAATACACCCGTGGGGCAGGCATCTTGCCTACATACTGCTTTCAATGCAGGCAAGATGCCTGCCCCACAAAGGGATTTTAATTGATAGAAATCTCCTAACCCTAAAATATCAACCACTCAAATCGCCTTCGCCCAACTTTCTGCCCAAGCCAAATTTTGCCGCACATCTGCCATCGTCAAAGCTTCGGAGTAAAGCCGCAAAACAGGCTCTGTTCCACTAAATCGAATTAATAGCCAGCTTTGATTGGCAAGCTGAAACTTGTACCCATCCACGGTTAAGCACTCCGTCACTGCCTGCCCCGCGATCGCTTTTGGCAGGTTAGTCTCTAGTTCGTTCAACAACCGCGATCGCACTTCCATATTCGCTAGCGGCAAATCGGTGCGGTCATAAGTCGAGCTATACCCTGTAGTCTGTTGAAGCTGACGATAGCGATCGCTCAAATCCATTCCCGATTGCACCATCGCCTCCAACACATAGAGCGCCGACAGCAACGCATCTCGCTCAGGGATGTGATTGCCGTAGCCGATGCCACCCGACTCTTCGCCCCCCAACAGCACTTTGGCTTCTAACATGCGATCGGCAATGTATTTATAGCCGATCGCCGTTTCATGAACCGAAAGATTGTGCAGCTTCGCTACCTTGGGAATCAGGTTAGAACCACTGATTGTTTTGACAATTTCGCCCTCAAATCCTCGATGCACAGACAAATGTTCAATCAAAATCGGGATCAACACCTGAGAACTGAGAAAGCCTCCCTGCCCATCTACTGCGGCAATGCGATCGCTGTCTCCATCGAACACTAAACCGACTGACAACGCTGCACCTGGCTGCTGACGATACTCCTTCATGGCTCGAAATAATCCTGAAAGGTAGCGAGGTAAAGGCTCGGGCGCGCCTCCACCAAACAGCGGATCGCGATCGCTGTTGAGTTCCTGAATCGAAGCCCCCAATAACTGCGCTAATCCTCCAGCCGCCGCTCCATGCATGACATCGGCAAACACCATCAGCTTGCCCTGCACGATCGCTTCTTGAATTTCCTCAATGTTGACCTTGCTGCGCAACGCCTCACAGTAGCTCTGCCAAGGATTAAACGTTTGGAGTGATCCTGCCTCTGCCGCAGGGAGTTGCGTTCCTTCCTTCAGCATTGCCTCAATCTTCTGCGTCACATCTGGCGTTACCGACCCACCAAAAGCGCTTTTCACCTTAAGCCCAGAGTAGATCCCAGGATTATGGCTGGCTGTGATGACCAACGCCCCCAGGGCATTTTGCTGCTTTGCTGCCCAACTGTAAGCAGGCGTAGGCGCGTAGCCTTCCGAAAGCATCACATTATAGCCTGCTGTTGTGACTGCCTCAGCGGTGGCACTGGCAAATTCTTCTGAGAGGAAGCGGCGATCGTAACCCACAATGACGGTGCGATCGCGGTCTGGACTGCCATAGGTTTGCTCCAATGCCAGCGCTGCGAGCGGCGCAACTTTGATCAGTCGTTCAACAGTGAAGTCAGCAGCAATTACCCCTCGCCAGCCATCGGTGCCAAAGGTAATGGGTTTTGTAACAAGAGACGCAGGAGAAAAAGGAGCCATAAATTTAGGGGAATGAACAACCTTGAAGCTGTCTTGAGTTTACCTAGGAATAGGGGGGGAGCCGACCCGCTGAGTCATCTTTTCAGAGTAAGGGTAAGCGAATCAGGGAAGATCGAGAGATTCAACGCGATCGCGCCCTCGTCGTTTTGCTTCGTAAAGGGCTGCATCTGCCCGCTGCAAGACATCCCAGGCAGAGCGATCGAACTGTGGCTCCTGCTGTGCCATACCAAAACTAGCAGTGAATTGAATTAAGCCTGCTTTAGATTGAACAGGGTTGCTCCGAATCAATTGCCGCAGACGTTCTGCGACTTCTGCCGCTTTCTCAAGATAGGTTTCGGTGAGAATGATGACAAATTCTTCGCCGCCATAGCGATATGCCGGGGTTTCATGGCGGAGTTGATTTTGTAAACGCTGTGCTAATGCTTGGAGCACTTCATCGCCTGCTAAGTGTCCGTAGGTATCGTTGATTCGTTTGAAGTGGTCAATATCGCAAACAATGATGCTAAAGGGCTGCTGAATAGTCCAAGCTGTAGAATTACTCAGTTGTTCTAGCTCTTGCTCTAGGGCACGGCGATTGAGTAACTGGGTCAACTCGTCGCGCATGATTTCCATGCGGAGGGAATTGTTTTGCAGACGCAGAATTTCTTTTTTGTGCCAGAGGCTTTGATAGTGCTGGGCATTAGTGAGGGCGATCGCCGCCTGATCTGCTGCATGTCGAACCGTTTGGAGTTCATCAAGTAAGTAAGATCGCTCTTGTTGATATGACAACAGTGCTACAGCGCCAAAAAAATCATCTTGAATGAACAAGGGCACCAGCAACACAGCATGCGCCCCAACGTCTCTCAGCCAAAATTGAAGCGAGTCAGGATTGCGTTCATTTAAGCTCACTTCTAAGTAAGAAGCGCCGCCCTGTAAAAATATTTCAATTACGTCTTGCCAGCAGTTTTGGTGGGCTTGGCTTTGTCGTAGCGGGGGCAGCGATCGCTCAGGATGATCCCACGTGGCAAGCACATTAACCCGCTCTTGACGCAGATCGACCAGAATAGAGCGATCGCAATTCAACCCATGACCCAACTCTGCCACAATCCGCCCGACAATTTCATTCGGATTAAGAGTGGAATTAAGCAGCCGCGAAATGCGCCCAATCAAAGCCGCCTGTTGTCTCGATTGCTCTAGCCGCTGCCGCCAGTACAAGGCGCTGTAAGCCAGCCCTAACTGGCTACAAGTTACCTCCAGGCAATCCAACTCCTCTAAACTCCAGCCCCGAATTTCACACCTTTCTGCTGATGCTGCGGCAGGAATATCGGGGCGCTTAAGCTGCAACACAAATTGTAAGGGGTTTGCCACGGCGATAAGTTCCTGAATCGTTGGAGCTAAAAATCCGCCGCGAATCGTGACTGGAATAATCAGGTCGCCTGTTTGAAGCTGAGTAGTTTGAGGAGAATGTTGTTGGTCGAGGAACCACTGGGGCAGAGAATTTAGGCAAAATGGCTGAATGGATAAGTTGCTTAGGTCACTATCCCGTGAATAAAATGACGCGTCTATCGAGCCAATAAACAAAGACTGGCTTGCCACCTCAGCAGTGGTATACACTCGAATATTGTCTGAGACTCCTAGCTCCAAACCCGTCCACAGCAAGCAATCCGCCTTATAGTTGACCGTGATTTTCTCTACTATCTGACGGAGCAAAGAATCAACAGAATCTAAGTTTAATACGGCTGCTTTAACCCAGAGGTAGAGATGTTTCCAGGTTGTTTTCATGGGTTTTCCCAGAAGTGCTGATTTTGAGTGAACTCCGGCACAAACAAAACCAGAGACGGAAGTAGTAAGTATGGATTTTTATAAGTAATAAGTAAGACTCATTATGCCTCGGCGTATATTCTGAGGCATACCCAGACTTCAGTATAAATTGCTAGTTTTACAGCGAGAGGTTTTGTAAGAGATTGTTAAGGATTAAGGGATTGCTTAACTGTGTTTCTTGTTTATGTTTCTTGTTTGGGTAGATGGCATTGAGTACCAAAATATTTAGAGAACAGTTTTTTCAGTCTACTTCTAACCGATCTGTTCCCTTTCTCAAAGTGACAGAATATTAGCTGTCCTAGCCAGATGTTCGTTCAACCCACTCTGGAATGTAAATCCAAGCCTTGTTGAGTTCTAAGTCGATCGCACGGTAATTGGGCTCTTTTTTTTCAACCAGCGCCCAGAAGTGCTGGGAGTGATCAAGGTGAATGGTGTGACATAGCTCGTGAATGAGGACGTAGCGGACTAAGTGGGGCGGCAAAAACAGAAGCTTGAAATTGAGGCTGATGTTCTTTTTACTAGAACAGCTTGCCCATAGAGTTTTTTGACCTCGAACCGAAATTTGGTTGCAGGATAAGTTGATCTCATGGCTGATGAGGCGAAGCCAGGGGGTCAGGTGCGTTTCGGCTTTGCGCTTTAGCCAGTATTGAAGGGCTAGGGAACAGTTGGGTTGCTCGACCTTGCCCTGAATAATGATTTGGTGAGGGGCGGGGGTGCTGAAGGTGATTTGAGGTTGCTCGGTGGGCTGGTAGTGGATTGTCCATTCTTCTAGGAGCGATCGCAGGCTGAGTTGCTCTGGAAAAGTAGGGCTAGGGATTTGGGGCGATTGAACTAATTCGTGGGTAAGCGATCGCCGCTCTGCTGCAATTCTTTGGGTCGTCTTGGCAATCCATTCCTGTCGCTTCTGCAAAATTTCTGGAATCTGCTGCATATCAAAGCCGCGCGGCACGACAATCTCAACCTCACTGAGGTGAGAAACCTTGATGCTGACGTGCTTAGCGCGATCGCTAACTCGAACGTTGTAGGACGGGGGTTTAGAGGATTTAGCCTTTGCCATATCCTTACTTTACTGGGTTGCCTGGGTTCTTGTCGTCGGTGGGCAAATCTAATGAAGCCGCTCAAGATGCTCTTGAAAAAAATCTAATAAAAGCTGTTGATGTGGCTTTCCGAGCGGGCAAACGTAACCCGCTTTTTCAGAATAACAGCCGCCTTGCCGAATTTCTTCAAGCGTCAAAAATCTCATATCCCAACCTTCATGAAGCTGAAGATCGGCTAGGTCAACCGTCAGCGGAGCCTGGTAAACATGGCGGACAACTTGGGGATCATTGTAGGAACGGAAGTAGGTGAGATTAGGCGGATCGTAGCTAATTTCTTCTAGGAGTTCTCGGTGAATGGCAGCTTCATGACTTTCACCTGGATCTAAATGTCCTCCAAAAAATGCCCAATGTCCTGGATAGGCAATGGTGGGAATATTGTCTCGAAGCTGCATCAAAAACCGATCGTTTTGATAGAGAATGGCGATCGCCACCACAGGACGAGGCAGCGTTGTTACAACGGCATGGGTCACGGTATGGGTCATTGAGCAACCTCTGACTTTTTAAGATTGGGGGTCTAATTGTTCCTGCTCTTCAATATAAGCTTCGCTAAACTCCTGTCCATCTACAGAAATTTTTTCATATCGCACCTGCCCTTTGATGTAAACGCGATCGCCTTTTTTGGGCTTGGCTTTGGTGGTGAGTACCCAAATCTTCCCTGTGCTGTCTTGAAGTTGATAGATCTGAGCGTTGATCAAGGGGACGCGCTCACTCACCTGTCCTTTGAGATAAACCGTCGAGGTCAGCCAGTGGCGCTGAGGATGCGCCTGCACGTCTTGAACCAAGGTGACTCTGCTACAACCCGTTAAACCAATGAGCAGAGAAATAAAGCTAATTTGAAAAAATGTTGGAGGAAAATCAGGATTCGCCATGACAGAAACTCAATCTGAGTGCTAAATCTGCGAGACTGAGGAAGTTGCGATCGCAACAGAAAGATTCCGTCTCGGTTTCGCCCCTTAATCTACCCGATTTCCACACCCCAAACATGGCTGGTTTATTGGACGGCAAAGCGCTTGCAGCTAAGATGCAAGCCGAACTCACAGAGCAGGTCAGAGGACTTCAAGCCCAGGCAGGCAGACCGCCCGGACTAGCGGTGCTAATGGTGGGCAACAACCCTGCAAGTGCGGCATACGTTGGGCAAAAAGAAAAAGCTTGTGCCCGCGTAGGCATCACTTCTTTTGGCAAGCATTTTGCAGAGGATGTGACTCAAGCAGAGCTAGAGCAAACCATCCACGCCCTTAACCAAAATGAGCAGGTAGACGGGATTCTTGTCCAACTGCCTCTGCCCGATCGCCTGAATTCGGTCGCCCTGCTGAACAAAATTGACCCCGACAAAGACGCGGATGGCTTGCATCCTATCAATTTGGGACGGCTGCTACGAGGAGAATCTGGGCTAAGAAGCTGTACGCCTGCCGGAGTTATGGGTCTGTTGGAGGAATATCAAATTAGTCTCAAAGGTAAACAGGCGGTAGTTTTAGGGCGCAGTATTTTGGTAGGTAAACCCTTAGCGCTAATGCTATTAGAGCAAGATGCCACTGTGACGATCGCCCATTCCCGCACGCCCGATTTAGCGGCGATCGCCCGCACTGCCGACATCTTGGTGGCAGCCGTTGGACGCATTGGGCTAGTTACGCCAGCCATGGTTAAGCCGGGAGCCGTAGTGATTGATGTGGGCATTAACCGGACGACCGATGAAACAACCGGAAAATTCCGTCTGGTGGGAGACGTGCAGTTTGAGGCATTGCAAGATATTGCCTCCTGGATTACGCCAGTTCCGGGTGGAGTTGGCGCGATGACTGTGACCATGCTGTTGCACAATACAGTATGGAGTTATCGGCAACGCTTAGGATTATAAAGGTGTTGGGAGCGAAATGATGGTTATTTCAGCAAATACGAATCAAGGGATGCGGACACCAGAAGAGCCTTTGCCAAACTTTGATTTGGCGGCTTACTTAAAGAGACAGCAGGCAGCGGTAGAAGTGGCGCTGGATGGGGCGATCGCCATTGGTTACCCCGAAACTATCTATGAAGCCATGCGCTATTCCCTCATGGCAGGCGGCAAACGGCTTCGACCCATTCTTTGCCTCGCCACTTGCGAACTCATGAGCGGCACCTCTGACTTGGCAATGCCAACCGCTTGTTCGCTAGAAATGATCCACACCATGTCTCTGATCCACGACGATTTGCCTGCGATGGATAACGACGATTACCGTCGAGGCAAATTGACCAATCACAAAGTCTATGGTGAAGACATTGCCATTTTGGCAGGAGATGGGTTGCTGGCTTACGCGTTTGAGTTCATGGCGACTCAAACTCAGGCTCCCGCCGATCGCGTTTTAAAAGCGATCGCCCATCTTAGTAAAGCCGTTAGCGCAGCCGGACTAGTGGGCGGACAAGTTGTGGACTTAGAGTCTGAAGGAAAACCGGGTGTCACGCTAGAAACTCTCAACTATATTCATCGTCACAAAACTGGAGCTTTGCTCGAATCCTCTGTCGTGTGCGGAGCTATCTTGGCAGGTGCCGCTGATGACGACTTGGAACGCCTCTCCCGCTACGCCCAAAACATTGGGCTCGCCTTCCAAATCATCGACGATGTGCTAGACATCACCGCCACCCAGGCAGAACTTGGCAAAACCGCAGGCAAAGACCTCCAATCTCAAAAAGCCACCTACCCCAGCTTTTGGGGCATTGACGAGTCAAAACGCCAAGCCGACCAACTGATTGCCGCTGCCAAAGCAGAACTACAGACTTTTGGCACCCAAGCTCAGCCTCTCCTTGCCCTAGGAGACTACATCACGGCTCGCAAAAACTAATCCTCATTCTCTCCACCCTTAACCTAAATCCCCATGCAGGACTTCCCCGCTATCCTGAATAACCCCGTTCTCCTGGTTTCATTGTTTGCTTGTGTGCTAGCTCAGCTGATTAAAGTAGTGGTTGAACTGGTTCAACACGGCAAGCTTGACTTTCGTAGTTTGGTGGGCACAGGCGGAATGCCCAGCGCCCATTCAGCGCTAGTCACAGCTTTGGCAACTGGCATTGGGCAAACCGCAGGCTGGGATAGTGGAACCTTTGCGATCGCCATTATCTTCGCCATCATCGTTATGTACGATGCCTCAGGAGTCCGTCAAGCTGCCGGAAAGCAAGCCCGCATCCTCAACCAAATCATGGATGAACTCTCCCAAGGCGAAACCAAATTTACAGAAGATCGCCTCAAAGAATTGCTGGGGCATACCCCAGTTCAAGTCATCGCGGGGGCTGCCCTAGGGACAGTAGTTTCTTGGATTGCGGCTCCTACCTACTAATTTTTACAATCCTATCTATAGCACCACCTAGAACTTGAGGTTTTAACGCCGCACATCAGCCGTTAGCAGCACCACGCCCCGGCTATCAACCAGCACTGCCGTCAAGCCTGCTTGGGTCAACTGACTCAGCACCGTAGAAGCAGAACTGGCATTAGTTCCCTGAGCTGCCAGCAGATAGGGGCGCTGCTCAAACGATACTAAGCCCACATTGCGATTCGTCACATTACGGACATCAGCCGCAATCTCTGGACGGTTGAAATAGCTGACTAGCACTGCGTAGCCAGACCCTAAAGGTTGGGGATTGTAGCTGGCGCTAGTTGCAGTGGTGGTGGGCGTAGTCGGTGTGGTGGGTGTAGTATTGGGTCTTGGGAAGGAGCCAGCGCCAGAAGTGGTAGGAGGATTGGGAGCCGTAGAAACTGAAGTAGAGTTAGGGCTAGAAACGATCGCCTGTAGCCCTGCTTGGTCGCTCAAGTACTTTGCCCAAGCGTTAGCCACATCAGCACTGGCAAACCCTTCCACTCGCACCACACTTTCGTTGAGGTAATTACAGGGAGTTAACAACGCATTAGCAGGCAATAGCTGTCGTAGTTGAGATTGAGTATCGGTTCTGGGGTTGCGCACTAGCAGCAAATACTCGTTGGCTCTAGGAGATTGACAGGCCGTTCGAGTTTGGGCGATCGCGCTTTGGTTTAACCCAGAACCTATCGAAAGTCCCGTTGTCAAAACCACCCACCCCAACGCCGCAGAAAATTTTGTCATTTTAGATCTGATCACTTGGGGCATGACTTGAGGAAATTGCATAAAAACGTTCCTTTGAAAATAGGGGATGAGTATAGATTTAGCCCCTTTGCCCCCGATTCTCTAGCTCACTGGAACCAAGGATGCTAAGGGTTCTGGAATAGTAGCAGAGGGAGCCTGAAACTCGCCCGTACTCACGTATTCAAGCCGCAGCTTAAGCCAGGTAATAAATTGAGGATTGGTAGAAATAATTGCCACAGCGGGCTGAGGACATTTTGCCTTCAGGCTTGCCATTTCTGGAGCTTCTAAAAAAGCGGGCTGATGGACTAACCAAAAATCTATTTCTTTTTCCTGTTCGTGGTAATGCCGGATCCGCTCCTTCAGGGCTTCCTCAGTGGGTTCGTCTTCCAACATATACTTGCGGCTAGCTAAGACATAGTAGTAGGTGTTCATGAATTTGAGTCTTAAGATTTCAATCAATTTCGTTAACTAATTTTACCGTTCATTGTCTCCCGAATTGCCTGCTTCATCTCCCGTACTGCTCGCTCCATCCCGACCAGAACAGCGCGACTGACAATAGTGTGACCAATGTTTAACTCCTCCATGCCTGGAAGAGCCGCGATCGGATGAACGTTCCAGTAGGTCAACCCATGTCCTGCGTTGATGCGAAGTCCAGCCGCGATCGCCGCTTCACACCCTTGCCTCAACACTGCCAACTCTTTCTCCCGTCCTTTTTCATCCTTCGCCTCAGCATATTGCCCAGTATGCAACTCAATAAACTGTGCCTGTACGGTCGCGGATGCCTCGATCTGGCGATCGTCGGCATCAATAAACAAGCTCACCGGAATGCCTGCCCCTTGCAGCACTGCTACCACCTGCTTCATCCGGTCTAGCTGACCTGCAATATCTAAGCCACCTTCGGTTGTAATTTCTTCGCGCTTTTCAGGAACAAGGGTGACGTAATTTGGCAGGATATCGAGGGCGATCGCCACCATCTCGTCCGTCGCCGCCATTTCCAGGTTTAGGTGTGTCCGTACCGTTTGCCGCAGCAGCTTTACGTCCCGATCCTGCATGTGCCGTCGATCTTCTCGCAAATGTACCGTAATTCCATCTGCGCCCCCTATTTCTGCCAACACCGCTGCTGCTACAGGATCAGGCTCAACGGTTCGTCTGGCTTGCCGGACAGTTGCCACATGGTCAATATTTACCCCTAAGGTCGGCATTCTCACAGTATTTCTATCCTCCACGCTCTCGCCTTGATTCTACAGGCTAGGACAAAAATTCCCCATCTTGCTCCAATAACTCTGAAAGCCCCCTTTTTCCGTAAGTTTACAACTCTTATCATTGAGAGTATTTTTCCCCAAGTATTCCACAAGCTTTCCACAGGGACGAATGAGTTTTCCACAGGTTTTGAGGGGGTTTTCCACAGCTCTATACGAAGTGACGTGGGTTCACGGATTTCTTGGGGAATAACGAGTTGGCAACGAATCAGCCCTGATCTTCCTGAGATTACGTTAAGGAATGTAACAAAAAAGCTCTAGGAAGCTTATTATGCCGTTGGGCTTCTTGGTCGCCTGCAAAAACTGCACAAGTGTTCTGCATTGACAACCCTACCCCCCCATAGCGTACATTGATGCGACCAACCTTAAAGAGCGCTCCAAAACGACTCAACTCAAATCACCCATAGCATTTCCATATAAGGTGTTTGAGTCGGCAATAGCTGGAGTTAGCTCAACTTTTGGCTGCATACATCACAGTTATTCACTTAGATTTACTTAACAGGCTCATTCACCATGTACTCTTCGTACTCTTCCGATACAGAGGTTTCTATGAATTCAAACGTCAGCATTTTGGCTGAGATTCCTGAAGATTTGCACGAATCGCTTCAAGATTATCTGGAAACGCACCCCGATTGGGATCACGATCGCGTCTTTGCTGCGGCTCTATCGCTGTTCTTGCTGCAAAATGGCTGTAGCAACACGCCTGATTCTTCTCGTAGCTACCGTCGGGCAGCACGGGTTTATTTAGATTCGCTGTTTAAGCACGCGGTATGAGTTTGAGTCTACAGGATGGGATCTGAGGAAAGGACAGGGGGAAAGCGTCCAGCGCCCTTCACTACATGCCCCCTTCCCCTCTCCTACAGATTCCCCACTCCCGGTAGAATAGGGTTCTAGATAAGAAGAGGATTTATAACCCATGCCCTATCTCTGGTTTAAGGCTTTTCATATTGTGGGCGTTGTTGTTTGGTTTGCGGGGTTGTTTTATTTGGTACGGCTATTTGTGTACCATGCCGAAACCCTTGAACAGCCTGAACCTGCAAGAAGCATTTTGCACAACCAATATCAAATTATGGAGAAGCGGCTCTATAAGCTGATTACAACTCCAGGTATGGTGCTAACCGTGGGGATGGCGATCGCTATGCTGATAACGGCTCCCGCGCTTCTTAAAGAAACCTGGCTTCAGGTCAAGATGTCTTTAGTGGGCGTTCTGATTATTTACCATCATCTTTGTGCTCGTTGGATGAAGCAGCTTGCGGCTGGGGAGTTTAAGTTTACGGGGCAGCAGTTTCGATGGCTCAATGAAGTACCTACTGTGTTTCTGGTGATCATTGTCCTATTAGCGATTTTTAAAAATAACTTTCCCACTAGCGCTGCCAGTTGGGGTATTTTCGCCATGGTTGTGGCGATGGCGGCAATTATTCAGCTTTATGCTCGTAAGCGCCGATTAGATAAAGAGCGTGCGATCGCTGAGGCAGGAGAAGCAGCAGTAGAAGGATCTGTATCGTAAAAATTGCTAACCGCAACCTAGATACAACTTTGGGTAGAAGGAGGTTAAGCTGTAATTCGATAAGCTCCATGGGTACTAGAAAAAGTAAACCCATGGAGCTTTTTTATGATTAATTTATTTTCTCAGGCGATCGCTCGTCTCAATTCTTTTATCAGATCATTTCAAGTTAAACAGTTTTTTGCAGTTGCTTTAGTAGGAGCCATCCTCTTGCTTGCTCCTGCTGAAACGACCAAAAACAACCCAGACTTAGGTCGGCGCATTGATAACGTTTTAGAAAGAGGAGACTCAGAAAGACCCACTACTACTAGACAATGGCAACAAGAAGCCCGTGAAGTAGAGGGTAAACCTGGCGAACGGCTAAAAAGAATTGGTGAAGAATCCAAAGAAGCCATTAAGGAATTTGGTGGTCTTTACCCAGACACAGCCGAAAGAAGTGGTGAAAATTTACAAGATAATGTGGAGTTTCAGGGCGATCGGTAGTTTTAAGGCTTAAGGTAGTTTTAAGGCTTAAGGTAGGCAGGGGGCGCGTGTGATGCGATCGACATTCGCGCCTAACAGGATTTACTGTGCAGTTTCGCTGAGGGCAATATTCTTACGCATCCAGTCGTTGGCGATCGTTTGGATATTGGTTCCTTTGGCATCGGCAATGTCTTGGAGGAAGGCGATGAGGGCGCTTTCGAAGTAGATGGGCAATTCAAATTGGGCATCTGGATGGTAGAACTTGCCGCGTTGCCCCTGGGAGAAGTCGTAGGATTCTTTCATAACAGTCCTTAATGCCGGGGATAGCACAACTGCCGCAAGCTTAGCCGATAATTCTTTGCTGCGGCAACTTATAGATCTGTAGGGAGACGAGGGAAGGCGATCGCTGATTCTATCTTCTCTAAATCAATAAACGAGTGAGCAAAGAGTCCTTCCGCCCACTTCTTTCAGTAGATCACGCATCCCAAAATAATATTCACCCACCCTAAAACAACATTTGCCCACTTGTTTCAGTTGAGCGCGCACCCCAAAATAGTATTTGCCGACTCAAATACCATTTTTGCCGACTTATTTAAGGCGATCGCGCACTTAATCCTAATTTTTGACAGGAGTTGATACTCGCGGATGAATGATGAGGCAAAGCAACACAAGCAGATTGACAAGATCTCGTTTTGGCTGCTCCATTTCAGCCGCGATCGCTCTTGTCCTGGGATACAGCCTGCGGAAATCGCTGGGCTAGGGCAGGTAACACTGAACAAGCCTCTCGATCGCTCAGGTTTTCTGGCTTGCTCCAAGTGAAGGGAGCCAGGCGCGCGGCTGACATCCATAAAAGTTTACGGGCGCGGGTCATTGCCACATATAGCAGCCGAAATTCTTCTGCTGTCTTAAGCAAACCCGCGCGATTCCAAGCCGCCTCGATATTGGGCAGAATTCCTTCGCCGTGGATATGGGCACGGATTTGTGCCCTAGCCACTTCAGAGAGCGTGAAGTTACCCAGAAATTGGGCTTGAGGTAAAACCCGAAGACTACCGGGAATCAAAGAGTCGTGAAGAAAGGGTAGAAACACGTAGTCCCAATCTAGACCTTTGGCTTTGTGCATCGTCATAATAGTTAGCTGACGAGGGCGGATATATCGAGCTTCAGAATCGTCGGCTTCAACAGGTTCAAAGCGCTCGGAGCGGACAAGTTCGCTCAGGGCTTCAAGTACAGCAACCATTGATGAGTCAGCAGAAGTTTGTTGAGAGATCCGCTCTGCAAGTTTATCGGCGCTTGCTAGCTCGGCTTGGTCATATTGCAAGGTCATTGCCAGGAAAGAAATGAGTTGGTAATGGGGCAGTTCTAGTCGGGCACGAAGCAACCCTGCACAATAGCGACGAGCGCGTAGGACGGGTTCGGGTTGGGGTGGATCGAGAGGGGCAGGATAGAGGAATTGTTCGGGGAAACTGACTAAGCGGTTGAGGTCTTGAGGCGGAATGAGTTGACGATCGCTCAACACTCTGAGCGCTGCTTTCAGGTAATCGGGCGAATGGGGGCGATCGAGAAATTGCAACAGGGTCAAAATTTCGGCAGGCACATGGGAATGACGATCGCGATCGCCCACGTCGTAGATTTCAATTCCTATTTCTTCTAGGTTTGTCTCAATTCCATACTGAGCCGGATTGCGTAACACCTCTGCTAGAAACTTTCCCTGCCGATTTTCTCGGACTAATACTGCTGCTCGTGCCTCTGGATTATGAGTCAGGCGATCGGCAACCCGTTGGGCGATTAAATCAACGCTGCGATAAATGTCGCTAGGAAAGCAAATCTCCAAACCTTTTCCTTCAGCCACAGGGTTCGCATCGGCTTGTGGATCATTGGTAGAAACGGGATGAATGTACTGGTGACGAAAAGGTTGTGTCGAACCGATCTGATGGATTGTCTCAATCTCAGGGAGGGAGTAGCGAGTGTTGACCCAATCAAGGGTAAAGTTGGCTGCGTCGATAATAATTTGGGTACTGCGTCCGGCTTGATCCATCTCAGCTAAGCGACCTTCGGTTTGACAGCGTTGACAGAAGTCGTTAAAGAAGGAGGGGTCGGCAGGGGTGAAGGTAGAATTGATGGCTTGATTGGGGTCGCCCACCCGAATCAGATTAAGAGCAGGTTCGCTTGGGTGGGCTGCCAGGATTTCTAATAGACGGGTTTGCAGTGGCGAGGAATCTTGGGCTTCGTCTTCAAAAACAGCGTAAATTTGAGATTGCCAGAGGTGACGGGCAGCTTCGTTTTCGAGCACTCGCAGAGCCGCCAGAATCATCTCGTCGTAGTCAATGTAGCCTCTAGATTGCAAGAGCCTTTGGTAGCGATCGTACAGTCCAGCCGCTATTTCTAAAACGTTGTAAGTTGCACCCTCTAAAGAAGAGCGAAACTCTGCGTTGTTACTGATTTCTTGTAGATCTTGGGGCAGTAATCCTGAGCTTTTTGCCTCATGAATCGCAGTGAATGCTAGTTCTGGTAAGACCTCAGAGCGCAGAACCGACTGGCGGCGGAGGCGCTCTGTTTCTTCATGATCTGCCTGTCTTCCTTCCAAAAGCTGCTGATAGGCTTGAGGATTTGCCGAAACCCATTGCTCGACGCAAGCGCGAATCAAGCGACTGCTTTGACCAGGAGAAACCAATGTCATGCGGCTGAGGTTGAGTCCTGAAAGTTCTGGATGCTGAGTAGCGATGTTTAACGCCAGCCCGTGCAGAGTAGACACCATAAATCCTTGAGACGGCAAGGATAGCTCCTTCAAAGACTGACGAATTTTGCCTTTAAGGTTGGCGACGGCTGAGCGGGTGAAAGTCACCAGGGCAAGTTGTCCGGGTTGTGCATCTTTTCCTTGCTGGAAGCGGCGGGCAAGGAGCAGAGCAGAGGCGATCGCCATTCCCGTAGATTTTCCTGAACCCGGCACCGCCGAAACTGCTAATGCTCCTCCTTGCCAGTCTGCCATGCACTGCTGCCCCGGGCGCAGGCGATCGCGCAGAGCTTGTAGGGCTAGATTCCGCTCTGTCTGTTGTGAGCTTATCTCTTGTGGATCTGAAGACGCTACCATAATGACACGAGGCATTCAGCGAAGGACTCTAACGATGCAAGCCACCCAAACTCGTGACTACACACCCGAAGAATATCTGGCAATAGAGGAATTTTCCGAGTACAAAAGCGAATATATCAATGGACAAATTATTCCTATGGCAGGTGGAAGTACAAACCATAATCGAATTGCCCTAAATTTTAGTAGCGCATTGAATTTTGCATTTAAACAGCAAGACTATGAGGTTTTCATTGGTGATGTCCGGTTGTGGATACCTGAAAAGCAGATCTTCACCTATCCAGACGTAATGATTATTGCAGGCGAACCAGAATATGTTAGCAATCGCACGGATATAATTACCAATCCTGTAGTTATTATTGAGGTCTTGTCAAAATCTACTCAGGCATACGATCGCGAGGGAAAGTTTAATGCTTACCGCACTATTCCAAGTTTTCAAGAATATCTATTAGTAGATCAAACCCGAATTCATGTGGGGCAGTCTTTCATAACGGGTAAGAAACAAGGATGGTTTCGGGAATATGACGACGAAGATGAAGCGATCGCCCTTGCCGCAGTTCCCTTTCAGATTTCCTTGAATGATCTCTACAGTAAAGTCAAATTTGAGCAAGAGATAGAAGAAGAACTTCTATCCTCACAACTGCTGAATGAGTAGAGACGTGCTCTAGCGTTAGGATAGACTGTCAGGATAGCAATAGAAGGTAAAGCGATGTTTGAAGTTTACACACGCTACATCTTAAACCAAGACCATCAGCCTATTGCGGTACAAATCCCCATTGAACAATTTCAACAAATAACTGGAATTCTGGAAGCATCGGGACAAGTTCTCTTAATGAGGGAAGTAATAGGTGAAGAAGTGTTGGAAGAAGATGAAACCTGGATGCAAGCAGATTTATCAAGCCTCGGCAACCATGAACCCTATGATTGGCAGCCGGGTGAGCGAGAAGAGGGCTTACCTGTAAAATATGTACCCGGTAAAGGATTAACGATCGACAAATGACCCAGCGATCGTTGCAGTTTGGAGACATCGTCACAGCAATCTTCCCAGAGCAGATGCCAAAAGGGCGCGAGCAGCAAGGATACCGACCTGCAATTGTTGTAGCTATTCCTGACCTCCTTGACATCCCTCGTTTTCCGCTAATTGTGGTGATGCCACGCACTACAGATAGAGGTCAGAAATGGGCGATTGCTTCCTCCAACTTATATCCTCAATTCTCCGCAGGAGTCGGTGGGCTGCGTTCTCCCTCTATTGCTTTGCTAGATCAAGTGAGATCATTAGATATCAGCCGAGTAACGGCATACCGCGGCAGTTTATCCCTTGAGGAATATCAGCCAATTCTGTCCGGACTTCAGCGAATGTTTACCTGGACTCCTGTATCTTGAATAATCATCTATCGCTCTAAAATTTTTGTGCCCCTCAAAGTTTTTCCTCGTCCGATCGCTCATTACCTTCTACTTTTCACCATCCTGCTCTTAGGCTTGGGGCTACGATTTTGGCACCTTGATAGTAAACCTTTGTGGCTGGATGAAGTTCTGAGTGCGCTGTTTACAATGGGACGGAGTTATCAAGATATTCCACGGGAAGAGTTTTTCCCATTAACCGCACTAGATCAATTATTTACGCTGCAACCTGGGATAACTTGTCCTCAAATCGCTCAAACGATCGCCACCCAATCGGTTCATCCTCCCTTATTTTTCTGTTTAATGCACCGTTGGCTGAACTGGCTACAGCCCAATGCCGAAAACTGGGTTTGGGCAATTCGATCGCTGCCTGCATTGCTAGGCGTGGGAGCGATCGGAGCAAGTTATTATCTTAACCGCGTTGCTTTTTCTAAATCGGCAGGATTAGCAAGTGCAGCGCTGATGGCAGTTTCTCCATTTGCAGTTTATTTATCGCAAGAGGCGCGGCATTACACGCTGCCAATGCTGCTAATTACGCTGGCGTTAGCAGCATTGGTGCAGATGCAGCAAGACTTGACCCAGCAAGCATTTCGCCCATGGGTATGGTTGGGTTGGGTTGTTCTCAATAGTATTGGGCTATACGTTCATTACTTCTTCGCGTTGGCAGTGGTCGCACAAGTTATTGCATTGGGCGGATGGATGGGAATAGGGCAGCGTAGACCCCTTCACCATTGGGGATTTTTAGGAGGAGCGATCGCCGGGATTGTCCTCTGTTATTTGCCCTGGCTACCTACCCTGATCAGCCATACAGGTCGCCCCGAAACAGACTGGCTGATTCCTTATAAACCCGATTGGTTAGATCGGGTTGCCCCACTCTATCAAACGGTTGTGGGTTGGGTGCTGATGATCATTGCATTGCCTGTGGAAAACCAATCTTTTGCTATTAAAGTTGCATCGAGCCTAACTATTACAGTGTTTGGGTTGTGGCTGATTAGTCGCGTAGTAGTAGCATCCCGAAGCCTGTGGAAAACTTTTTCTTTACGTCCGGCAATCGTGCTGCTTTTGGGCTTTACCTTGTGCGTGATTTTAGAGTTTTTTGCGATCGTTTATGTTTTAGACAAGGACATTACAGTCGTTCCTCGATATAACTTTGTGTACTATCCAGGGATCTGTGCCTTGCTGGGAGCGTGTTTTGGAGGTGTTGGATCTGGGCAGGAGCCCTTACCATGGCGCATTTGGATTAGGGGAGTAGGGCGATCTCTTCGAGATACCCACAAGGGGTCGCTACTCATTATCCTGCTAGTCGGTTTAATTAGCAGCGGATTTGTGGTGAATGGGTGGGTATTTCAAAAGTCCTATCGTCCTAATGAAGTGGCTCAAGATATGGTTTTGAAGCCCGATCGACCCCTGATTGTGGTCGTTAGCTATACGTCGCTCCAAGACATTGCTTTAGGGTTAAGCTTTGCGTTGGAGTTGCGTAAACTGTACTCGGTAAAGGATGTGGAAAAGTCGGTACGGTTTGCATTTTTTGATCGTTCACAAAGTTATCAACAGATGTGGAAAACTTTAGCGCGATCGCCCCAACTGTTGCCCCTGCCGCTCAATCTGTGGGTTGTTACTTCTCCTGGAACCCGAGCAAAGGACTATCCAGAACGGCTCAGGTTAGCCAGCCAGCCAGGGCAAAGACGCACCCTTTGCCAAGTTGATCCTCAAGAATTTTATCGGATTGGGTTTCCCTACCAATTGTATCGATGTGCAGTGAAGGGAGGTAAGCCACTGTCGGATCAAGGTCAGGGGTGAAGGATCTGGTGGTAGGTTGCAATCATTTGCTGCGCGATCGCCCCCCAGCTATAGTTCTTCAACGCATGAGCTTTTGCATTTTCTCCCCGACGCTGCCGTTCTGCGCTGTCGGCTAGAGCCAACCGGAGTTGCTCTACCAATCCAGACACCGTACAAGGGCTAACCCATCCCGCCTCTGCCTGCTGAATTTGATCCCAGATGTAGACCTGATCTGAAATCACGACAGGCACTCCTGCAACCATTGCTTCTGCCACTGCAATCCCAAAGTTTTCGTAATAAGAAGGCAGCACGAATAAGTCGGCGGCTTGAAGCAGCATAGCTTTATCTTCGCCTGTAACAAATCCCGCGATCGCCGTTCGTTCCTTCAAAGTAGATTGCTGAATCTGGGCGAAGATCTCTTGCTCGTAGTCTGGATCTTGAGAATTAGACCCGGCTAGCACAAAGTGAAAGTCTTGTCCCGCTGCTGCTAGCTGCTGCAAGGCTGGGAGTAGCAGATCAAATCCCTTTTTGCGATCGAGGCGGGACATAAAAAGAATGATAGGGCGATCGCCAGGAATGGCGTACTGAGCGCGCATCACTTGTCTTGCCTGTAGATTCTGCTCTACAGGTTTTACTCCTAAAGGCAAGACTAATTCCCGGCTCATTGTTCCAAACCGCTCCGAGATTTTTGCCTCTTGGTCGCTAGTAAAGTGAAGGGCTGCGGCTCCTCTTAAGTTGGGGCGCTCTAATACCGCTGCGTAAAGTTGTTTAAGCTGACGTTTTTTCTGTAAGTCGGCGGGGTCGAGGGTGCCTAGCGGACGCAGGATGTAGGGAAGTTGCTGATGACGCGCCACTGTTGCAGCTAGGCTGCTGACAGGCGAGAACAGAGCATGAATATGGGCAAGGTCAAATTCGCGTCCGTGCTGTGCTAGCCATTGCAACAGCCCCAAGGAAAACTTGTAGCGGCGAAACGGTGAGCAGTGGAAGTATCGAATTTGATAGCCATCTTGTGAAATGGGGCGATCGCATGGCACATCTAAAGGTGGTTGTCCCACATCGCCATTAGAATCGGTTGTCAGAATCGTCACCTCTACACCCTTCTCTGCCAAAGCCTTAGAAAGTCCCAGTACCATTTGACTAGGGCCGCCGTAAACCAGCGAAACAGAAGGAATAATTTGGAGAATGTGAAGGGGTTTACTCATTCTTTTTCCCTAGCAAATGCTGATAAAAGTCTAACTGCCGCCGCGCTAAAGCTCGATTGGTGTAACATTCCATCGCTCTAGAGTAAGCCCGTTTGGAGAGATCGATCGCCAGTTCCGGCTGACTCATCAACCGCGCCAAACAATCCCGCAGAGCCTCTACATTGCCTTCAGGAAAGACCATGCCCGTGTCGCCAATGACATGGGGAATCTCGCCAGAATCAGAGCCAATGACGGGCACTTGACAAGCCATTGCTTCAATGAGAACGTGTCCAAACTGCTCTTTCCAGCCTGCCGAGGTCAAGGTTTTGAACTTTTGGGTGGATTGGGAAGGCAGCACTAGCACATTCATCAAGTTGATAAAGCGAGGAACATCTTTGTGGGCTACGCTTTCGATGATGATGAGGCGATCGCCAATTCCTGCTTCTTCAGCTTTCGCCATCAACTGTTCTTTTAATTCGCCCCGACCTAATAGCAAAAGTTTCCAATGCTTTTCTTTTGCCAGACCTGCCACTGCATCACACAGCGTTAAAAGCCCCTTCTCTTCAACAAATCGCCCGACAAACCCAATCACAAACTCATGCGGCTGAATCCCTAGCTGTGCAGCAAGTTTTGGCTGTGCTTGAGGACGAAAGAGAGACTCATCGACACCAAGTTGGGGCATAACTCGCATTTCGCCTTTGTAGCCGCGCTGCCGCAACACATCCACGCCATCTTGGTTGCCCGACACAATGCCGTGACTATGGTGCAGATTGTACGCCTCTAGTGCCGAAACGGGGAACTTGAGCCTATAGGGCAAGTTCCACCAGGTAAAGAAAAGGTTTTTGGCGTTGAGTTTGAGGAGACGATTCAGGGTAATCATTTGGGCATAAGCGATCGCCTTTGCCCCTTGCTCTACTTGAATAATATCGGGGCGAAACTCCTGCATTAAGGAGACTAAATCTGCGCCAAAACAGAGCATTCCCTGATTGTTTTGGCTAAAGTTCGACACGGGCACGACTCGAAAAGAACCCTTTTGCCAGAAGCGGGTTTCAATAAGTTTATTTTGCACGCCGCCGGGTCGCCATTTCCTAGGCACCACAATTGTTACTTCGATATTAGGTGCTAAGGATGCGAGGGTTTTGAACTTTTCGCAGTTGAGATCCACAATATAGGTATGGCTAGCAACAAGAATTTTCATGATGCCCATTCCCTCAAAGCAGGATCTACCCGGTCGCTTTGACTGTAAACTTGCCCGTCATTCCACAGCGACTTTACCATCGTTCCGACTGCCTTAATGAACGCAAGGATGTAGAACACGCCTCGACTCATGACCTTTAGCGGGGAACCGCTTTTGTAGCAAGGAGGGTGCCCCAAGACATGACAATCAAACAGCTTAATGAAAAACTGGAGACACTGCCCCGGCGTAAGACTTTTTAACCCCATTAAAAAGTGATTGTGGTAGAAAGTAACCTGGTATTGCAGCGATCGCGTACTAATGTCATGACAACCGCCTGTTTCCTCGCCCAAATGCACCAAATGCGCCGCTGGGTCATACCAAATCATTAGCCCTGTTTTGCGAATATGCAGACAAAAATCTGACTCTTCCCGTACCGCGCTGCCCCGAAACCGTTCATCAAACCAAATACCGTGTTTGGCAAAAATCTCGCGCCGAAAAGACATATTACAGCCCCGCGCCGTCAAGACCTGCTGCGGCTTAACCGTATGCACCAAATTAATGTGATACCAGGCTATCCCTGGATTCATCGCTTCCGGCGGCAAATCTTCGATCGCCAATCCTGACTGATGATCTGCTAATTTCATGCGATCGAACACGCGACCTGCAACAGCCCCAACCTCAGCGCGGGAATAGTTTTGGGCATGAGCCATTAAAAACCCCGGAGATAGCTGCACGTCATCGTCGAGGAACAGGACAATATCGGCTTGCGATCGCCTGACTGCATAGTTTCGCGCGCCTGGCAGACTTGCCCAATCTACCTGAAATAAACGAATTGTTTGCGCCGCAGCAAGCTGATCTAAATAAACCTGCGTTTCGGGCTGATGCTGCGGCTTTTGATCCACCACAATGACATCAAAGTGAGGATAATCTTGCTGCACCACATCGGCAAGGGTTTCGCGTAAAGTATCTTCGCGCCCATAGGTTGGAATAATGACAGAAATAGAAGGTAAGCTCACAGGCGGCTCCGTTGACTCGCCCTCTTAGTTATCCCAGAGGACGCACAAATCCTTCAAAATCTTGAGGCGAACCCAGAAGAAATGCCCTTGTTAAGGTTCGTTCTTTAATTAGAAAATAAATTGCGACTGGAATCAATGATGCTAGCAAGAACCGGATTTCGCTCGCAGTTTCCAGCTTTTTCAGTGTCAGTTGAATCGGCTGATGCAGATACATAATGACCATTGATGCTGCACCTAAATAAGATAATCCCTTTTGCAACATTCCTAAATACTGAGCAATTAGTTTAGACAAGCCGATTAAGATAATAATTACTGCTATTGAAAAGAGGGGCGTTATCAAAGGGATACCATACCCAGAACCTTTCATGTTGTAGGAAATTTCATAGCCATTGCTGATTAGCCAGAGGGCGATCGCCGTCATTCCTGCCGCTATTCCATAGGCTAGTTTGTGCAGATGAGTTTGCTTCAAATAAAACCCAAACGCAAAAAACGGCAACGCTGCAAAAACTACATTCACGTTCCAAGGAAAGCTCACCTGGAGAAAAAACCGCGCGTTGAGGTAGCTAACGCCAAGGGCGATCGCCAGGCAAATCAGCCAACCTTTTCGACTACAGCGTTTGTACAAAATATTAAACAATTGCTGCGTTAAGAAGAAACAAGTCACAAACCAAAACACCCCCGTCCATCCTTGCAACAACCGTCCGCCATAAATTGCAATTCCCACAATCTGAAACAGATCAGAAACCGTTGCTAAACTGGGCGACTTGAAAATGTGCAGCAACGCTGCCACAACATCTTTTGCCGAGAGTAATACCAGAAAAGAAAGATAGGGAATTAGTAAATGAACCGCTTTCTGTTTGAGAAAGGCACGATCGCTAGAGGGCGATCGGTACAACATTCCACCAATCACAAAAAACAACGGCATATGGAACAGAAAAATCATATCTCCTAGTACGCCGCCATAGATATGACCTGCAACTACTGAAAGAATGCCAATTCCCTTTAAAACATCAATCCACGCTAATCGATCTTTGCTCATGTTCTTGAAACCAATAATCTCTTTACTAACTCGTTCCAATTTGTTTAGGGTTAGCCCAAAATCTCATCCAAATCCAGACCGTTTAACGCGCTGTTTCTTGCCGATAGATTCTGGTACATCTTGCAGTTTTGCCTCTCGATTTTCCTGATTTTCAATTTCGGGCAGCTTTAAAGTCACCCCTGCAAAAAACCAGTAGTAAACAGCAACAGGGTCAACATCAAGGGGATAGTAGTAAGTGTTGTAGCTCATGGCAAAAATAAATAGCCAAAGCGCTGCACCATAGCTTCTCAGAGTACGATCGCGCCCTGAACGATAGGCTTTAAATGTGGCGATCGTTAAAGTAGTGACCAAAATCAAGAACGCGATCGTCCCTAAAATCCCAATCTCATAAATTAGCTTGGGGTAATAAGTCTCAACCAGCACCGTCTCTCCTAAAAACCGCCCCGAATTTGTTGCTCGTCCTAGCCCCCGTCCCAAAAAACCGCCTCGCGCCAATGACCACTGCAACTGCTGAAAAATAAAGTCATAGGGCGGAGACGCATTCCATCGGCTCATAAAGCTATCAATGCGCTCTTGCATAGTCGCGGCATTATTTGCTGCGCCAACTCCCAACGCCAAACCTAACCCGACGGCGATCGGCAAAAACCTCTTTAGGTTGGCAATCTGACCTGTAAAAATCAGTAGCACTGCAACCACTACAGGCACCAGCGCCAAGGCAATTCGTTGTCCTGACACCACCGCCATGACAAAAACTGCACCCAAGCCAACTAGCCCTAAAAGTCGCCATATTGGTTTGGGATCATTAAATGCAGTTGGAAAGGCAATAAATGCACTCGAAATAAGAAACCAGCCCCACTGCCAGGGCGCAACAAAAGTTCCAGGCAGACGAATAACGCCCTGGGAAGGACTGTAAAGCAACGAGCCACCAACAAAACATCGCGCCCCTAAAGATGCCCGAAATAAATCGCTGCCTTGGGCTAATCGTGTTCCCTGGCAAATTCCAGTCAACAGCATGAGGTATTGAATCAGCCCGAGTCCACAACAGAAGATGATCAACAGCAATGACAGCCGCATCAAAAACAAAAAATCCTGGCGATCGCGCAGTAAGTAATACGCACAAAACAACAGCGGCGCATAGCCCAACAAAATTTTGATACCAAAAATTCCCAAACCCAGAGGCACCCCTCCAGGTTTAGTCACAAACTGCTGGTAGCCATTGACAAACAGCAGCGTCAGGAAGCAGCAGGTCAACATAATTCCTAGCGGCACCGTTAATTGCTTAGGAATAAGGATGGGCAGTTTTTTCTGCCGACAGTACTGCACCACTCCGAGCACGGCAGGAATGTAAAATCCATCTTTTGCTAATTGCAGAATCGGGCTATTACCTAGCGCATAAATTACCGTTCCTCCTAGCGGTAAATAGATGAGAAATGACCACAAAGCTTGACGAGGATATTTGAAGGAAAGAGCGGTCACAAGGATGGCAACGATCGCCCCTACTGCTGCTTTTAGCCCCCCCGCGATCGCCGCCAGTCCACCTATAAACAGAGCAAACCCCAGGACAGAAACTGTAAAACTAATAAACTCTTTGCGAAGGCGATCGGCTTGACGTTTTTGTGCCAACTGCTCCTTCAAACTCAGTCCTGATTCAGCCGCTTTCCGACCTTTCTTCTTTTTGCCTTTTTTCGGTTTACTTTTAGGCTTTGTTTTTACCACGGTCGGGCACAGCTAGGGGTCTGATTAGGTAAGTTGTAGGTTTTCAAAAATCCTGACTTCTAGAGCAAAAAGTTTGCGCGGATATCCGTTTGCACCACTAGGATTAGGAGAGAGCAAGGGAAACTGGCATTGCTGAATCAAAATATGAATCCTTCAAAGTCCCTTTCCCTTAGGAGAGGGATTTAGGGAGAGGTCTGTCTCGCTGCGTTGTCGAAACCTAACCCCTAGCCCCTTCCCTGCGAGGGCAGGGGAACATGATTTTCATATCGCAATTCAGCAACGGCGGGAAACTTGGATTTTGACCTGCGGAGTTACAGCTATAGACTTCCCTTACCTTCATTAAAAGTAACGACGATCGCATCATGTCCTACAGTCTAGAAATTCATTCTCAGCCTGATATCATTGCCCTTCTACCCGCAGGCGGACAAGCCACCCGCCTTTCGCCGCTACCCCTCAGCAAAGAGCTTTATCCCATTGGCTTTCGTGCCACAGAGGGCGGCTTAAAACCCAAAGTCGTTGCCCACTATTTATTAGAAAAGATGCAGCGATCGGGCATCACAAAAGTCTTCTTTATTCTGCGCCCTGGAAAGTGGGATATTCCAGCGTATTTTGGCGATGGCACAATGCTAAAAATGCACCTGGGCTACCTAACTGTGCATGTGCCCTATGGCGTGCCTTATACGCTCAATCAGGCGTACCCATTTGTGCAAAATTCTTTGGTAGCGATCGGTTTCCCCGATATTTTATTTGAACCCGCCGATGCCTACACTCATCTCATCGCTCACCAGTCTAAAAGACAAGCCGATGTAGTGTTAGGCTTGTTTCCCACTGAAAACTACTGGAAAGCGGGAATGGTCGATTTTGATGATTCCGGGCGAGTTCGGCAGATCGTTGAAAAGCCGTTAAATTGTGAACTGAACTATATGTGGGCGATCGCCCTCTGGACTTCTCGCTTCACCCAGTTTATGCAGGATTATCTTGCCGCTATTCCCAACCCAGCCCAGGAGATTCCCATTGGCGATGTGATTCAAGCCAGCATCTCGTCTGGTTTACAAGTCGAAGCTGTCCCTTTCCCAAACGGCTCTTATTTAGATGTTGGCACCCCCGCAGATCTCATGACCGCAATTTTGGCACATACACCGCGATCGCCGTCCTCTCCATCGCGTCCCCACCCCTAATCATGACTAGATCGCCGCGATCGCTTGTTCACTGAACGCTACCTTCTCGTAAGATTTTTTAACAGAAACGCTCATCGAATCAGATTACTCTAACAAGTTGGGGGCTAATCGAGCCGTTGGTCAGCATTCAATTGTTCCGCAGATGAACATCACCTTTTATCAACCCTAGGTAGTTTTATTAGGAAATTTAGCATGGTCAATTTAGCACTCAAGCTGAAAGAAGGCACCAAGAAAGCCCACACAGCCGCAGAAAACGTCGGTTTCGTTAAATGCTTCCTGAAAGGCGTGGTAGAAAAAAGCTCGTATCGTAAGCTTGTCGGCAATCTCTACTTTGTCTATTCGGCAATGGAAGAAGAGATGGAACGCCTCAACCAAAACCCAATTATTTCAAAGATTAACTTTCCTGAACTGCACCGCAAAGCCAGCTTAGAGCAAGATCTGTTCTACTACTACGGCAGCAACTGGCGCGATCAAGTCGTGCTTTCTTCCGCAGGCAAAGCTTATGTCGATCGCATTCGAGAAATCGCCAAAACCGCCCCCGAACTATTGATCGCCCACTCCTATACCCGCTACATGGGTGACCTGTCGGGCGGTCAAATTCTCAAGGGCATTGCTCAACGCGGCATGAACTTGGTTGAAGGAGAAGGCACAGCCTTTTACGAGTTTGAAGGGATTCTTGATGAAAAGGCGTTCAAAGCAAATTATCGCCAGGCGCTGGATGCAATGCCTCTTGACGAAGCAGATGCAGACCGAATTGTAGAAGAAGCCAATGATGCTTTTGGCTTGAACATGACGATGTTCCAAGAGCTAGAAGGTAATCTGATTAAGGCGATCGGCATGTTGCTCTTTAATACGCTCACTCGCCGCAAAACACGGGGCAGCACTGAGTTGGCTACCGCTGAGTAGGTTTCATCGGTTAGAAAAGCAAGGGCTAGAGGTTTGGATGTTGAGTCTTGAGTGTTGGGTGTTTTAGCCCAAAGCTGAGGATTTAGGATTCAAAGCTCTAGCCCTAATTTTTTGGCTTGGCTGTACTGCGGCTCTGGGCGATCGCAGTACACTAGATCCATTCCTTAAGGGGGGCGCTATGTCACAAGTCTCAACGCCGTTACAACCCGAAATCATTTATCCGGACAGCGACGGCAAGCCCATGTCAGATAACACCAAGCAATTTCGTTGGATTGTCCTGATCCAGCAGAATTTGGCGGCAATGTTTGCCCAAGATCCTAACGTCTTTGTTGCCGGGGATTTACTTTGGTATCCAGTTGAAGGAGATAACAAAACCCGCTATGCTCCCGATGCTATGGTCGTTTTTGGCAGACCGAAGATAGATCGTGGTTCCTACCAACAATGGAAAGAAGAGGATATTGCCCCTCAGGTGGTGTTTGAGATTCTTTCTCCTAGCAATACTCAAACCGAGATGAACAAAAAGCTATTGTTCTACGATTGCTACGGTGTGGAGGAATATTACTTGTATGACCCGGATAAAAACGACCTCAGCGGTTGGCTGCGCCAAGGCGACCCTTGCGGTATCTGCGAAGCAGCGCGCCTTTCTGTTGTTGATCCGATTGCCAGTTGGGTGAGTCCTCGACTCAATATTTGTTTTGATTTAACGGACGAAAGGTTACAACTTCTGCGTCCAGACGGCACTCCGTTCACCACGCTGGAACAAGAATCTCAACGAGCAGAACAAGAACGCCAACGAGCAGATAAATTGGCAGCAAAGCTGCGAGAGCTAGGAGTAGACCCAACTGAAATCTAATCCTGTCGCTGAACTCATTTCTTCTTGAGCTACATCCTATGGTTGGAGGAAGGACATCCCACGGTAGAATCTGAGATTAGCGACTTCACGCTGGCTTTTCGTCAGCAGGGTTGCCCGATCGTTGCTGTAGCGCTTCCCATCCTTCATTTTAGTCCCACAACAATGCGTTTCGACAAAATTTTGATTGCCAACCGAGGAGAAATTGCCCTTCGCATCCTCCGCACCTGTGAGGAAATGGGCATCGCCACGGTTGCAGTCCATTCCACTACCGATCGCAATGCTCTCCACGTTCAACTTGCCGACGAAGCCGTTTGTATTGGCGAACCGCCCAGCAGCAAAAGCTATCTCAACATTCCTAACATCATTGCCGCAGCCCTGACCCGTAATGCTACAGCCATTCATCCAGGCTACGGTTTTTTGGCAGAAAACGCCCGCTTTGCCGAAATCTGTGCCGACCACCAAATTGTTTTCATTGGGCCCTCCCCTGACTCTATGCGCTCTATGGGCGATAAGTCTACTGCCAAAGAAACCATGCAGAAGCTCGGCGTACCGACGGTGCCTGGAAGTGATGGACTGATTGGTGATGAGCAGGAAGCCCTGGCGATCGCCAAACAAATTGGCTATCCCGTTATGATCAAAGCCACGGCAGGCGGTGGTGGCAAAGGAATGCGCCTCGTTCGCTACCCTGAAGACCTGATCAAGTTCTATATAGCTGCCCAAGGTGAAGCGGAAGCGGCATTTGGTAACTCTGGCGTTTACATTGAAAAGTTTGTGGAACGCCCTCGCCACATTGAGTTCCAAATTTTGGCCGATAGTCACGGTCATGTCGTTCATTTAGGCGAACGCGAGTGTTCCATTCAGCGTCGGCACCAAAAGCTGCTGGAAGAAGCGCCTAGTCCGGCTCTCACTCCATCTCTGCGAAAGAAAATGGGCGCAGCGGCAGTGCGGGTTGCTAAAGGCATTAACTATGTGGGAGCAGGGACAGTCGAGTTTTTGTTAGATCAATCAGGCAACTTTTACTTTATGGAGATGAATACCCGAATTCAGGTCGAACATCCGGTCACTGAAATGATTACGGGGTTGGACTTAATTGCTGAACAAATCCGCATTGCCCAAGGCGAAAAGCTTCAGTTCACCCAAGATCAAGTCGAGTTTCGCGGTCATGCGATCGAGTGCCGCATTAATGCCGAAGACCCTGACCACAACTTCCGCCCCAGTCCGGGTCGCATCAGCGCCTACTTGCCCCCTGGCGGTCCAGGTGTACGGATGGATTCCCACGTCTACACCGAGTATGAAATTCCGCCCTACTACGACTCTTTGATTGGCAAGCTAATTGTGTGGGGGCAAGATCGACCGATGGCGATCGAGCGGATGAAACGAGCCTTGCGAGAGTGCGCCATTACTGGACTCAAGACTACTCTTGGGTTTCACCAAAAAGTTTTAGAATCACCAGATTTTGTCAAGGGCGACATTTATACAAATTTTGTAGAACAGGTGATGATGAAAGGGAAATAGCATTTACTCATCTAACAATTTTTGCATTACTGTAATTACAGTAACTACAAATTATTGATTTATGGAAAAACAGTCCCGTAGTCGAAATGTCAGGCTGATTCAAATCGGGAACTCTAAGGGGGTTAGGTTGCCGAAGGCGATCTTGCAAAAATATGGGTTTGCAGACGCTTTGCTATTGGAAGAAACTGAGCATGGAATCTTGCTTAGAAACCGTGACAATCTCAAACTCTCCTGGGAAGAGACGTATAAGGCGATCGCCGCGGAGCAAGAAGATTGGGCAGATTTTGACGATGCTCTTGCAGATGGACTAGACCCCGATGAGTTTGATACCTAGGCAATATGAAATTTATCTAGCAGAATTAAATCCTATAGTCGACGCTGGAATTGGCAAAATTCGTCCTGTTGTGATCGTCAGCCAAAATGCAATGAATCGCTACTTGGAAACGATTGTTATCTGTCCTTTAACTTTCAAATTGCATCCCCAATGGCAGAGCCGATTACAGATTATCTGCGCTGGTAAGCCCGCTGAAATTGTTGTTGATCAAATTCGAACAATCAGCAAAAGTCGGCTGAGGAAAAAACTAGACAATCTATCAGTAGACAGTGCAGATCAATTGAGGCGATTGATTACAGAGATGTATGGGGAGTCGTAATCTCAATTTAGAACTCGCTCCGCTACTCGCAGTTTGGCAGACCGCGATCGCCCATTCACTTTCAACTCTTCTTCCCCCGCAATGACAGGCTTCTTAGTCAGCACCTTTAGCTCTTCTGATTCCTTCAGCGTGTGCTTGACAATCCGATCTTCCAAACTGTGAAAGCTGATAACTACTAGCCTTCCCTGGGGTTTTAGCCAGTGGGGAGCCTTAGCCAAAAACGTCTCTAACACTTGCAGTTCCTGGTTCACCGCAATTCGTAGTGCCTGGAACGTCCGGGTGGCTGGATGAATGCGTCCATAGCGATAGGAGCGAGGCACCGCATGAAAAATTGTGTCTGACAGCGCAGTAGTAGTTTCAAACGGGCGACGCTCGACAATGCGGCGGGCAATTTGGCGCGATAGCCGTTCTTCGCCATATCGATAGATCACGTCCGCAATTTTGACTTCTTCCCAGGTGTTAATCAAATCCGCCGCTGTCAAATCTTGCCGCTGATCCATCCGCATATCTAGGGCTGCTTCATGACGGAAGCTAAAGCCACGTTCGGGAATATCGAACTGGGCAGAACTTACTCCCAGGTCAGCAAGGATGCCATCGAATAACTGGTCGCCAGGATCATAATCAGCAAAGTTAGTCGCGTGGAATTGAACCCGATCGCCAAACTCTGTCAATTTCAGTTGAGCAGCGGCGATCGCCTGTTCATCTTGGTCTAACGCCATTACCTGCACATCAGACAGCGCCTCCAAAATCAACTGGCTATGCCCGCCACCTCCCACCGTCGCATCCAAATAATGCCCGCCTGCCCGTAGCGCCAGCCCCTCCATCACTTCCTGGCTCAGCACTGGAACGTGAACAAACTCAGTCTCTAACTGCATAAAGCCTCAATAACTTCCGCCCTCTAGCATCTTCTATTAAAGCGACAATTCACATCAAGCTATCACTAGGTTTCTAGCAACAGACTCTCTATAATCAATAAGAAGTTGAATCGGCGCAACACCCAGATCCTTAGCGGGGGAGATAGTTCATCTATGTCAATGATCGAAACCAAGACCGAACCCATGGTTATCAACATGGGTCCTCACCACCCTTCTATGCACGGGGTGTTGCGGCTTATCGTTACTTTAGACGGCGAAGACGTAGTAGACTGCGAGCCTGTCATTGGCTACCTGCACCGAGGCATGGAAAAAATTGCCGAAAGCCGCACCAACGTCATGTATGTTCCTTACGTCAGCCGCTGGGACTACGCCGCAGGGATGTTCAACGAGGCAGTTACCGTCAATGCTCCCGAAAAGCTTGCCGATATCCCTGTGCCAAAGCGCGCCAGCTACATCCGGGTGATCATGCTAGAGCTTAACCGGATTGCTAACCATCTGCTGTGGCTAGGGCCCTTTCTAGCAGACGTAGGTGCGCAAACTCCCTTCTTCTACATCTTCCGCGAACGAGAACTCATTTACGACCTATGGGAAGCCGCAACTGGCTACCGAATGGTCAACAACAACTACTTCCGCATTGGTGGAGTTGCCGCAGATCTACCTTATGGGTGGGTCGATAAATGTGAAGACTTCTGCGACTATTTCTTGCCAAAGGTGGATGAATACGAAAAGCTGATTACTAATAATCCTATCTTCCGTCGTCGCATTGAAGGCATTGGTACCATTACCCGCGATCAAGCCATCAACTGGGGGCTCTCTGGACCGATGCTACGGGCATCAGGCGTTCAATGGGATTTGCGCAAGGTCGATCACTACGAGTGCTACGATGATTTTGACTGGGATGTGCAGTGGGCAACCGAGGGCGACTGCTTTGCCCGTTATGTTGTCCGCATTCAGGAAATGCGTGAGTCTGTGAAGATTTTGTATCAAGCCCTCAAAGGTTTACCGGGCGGCCCTTACGAAAACTTGGAAGCCAAGCGGATGACTGCTGGACCCAAATCAGAGTGGAACAGCTTTGACTATCAGTTCATTGGCAAAAAGATTGCACCGACCTTTAAAATTCCTCAAGGTGAACACTATGTCCGAATTGAGAGTGGTAAAGGCGAACTCGGTATTTACATCATCGGTGATGATAACGTTTTTCCTTGGCGCTGGAAAATCCGGGCAGCAGATTTCAACAACCTACAAATCTTGCCCTATTTGCTGCGTGGGATGAAAGTCGCAGATATGATCGCTATTTTGGGCAGCATCGACATCATTATGGGGTCGGTCGATCGCTAAGTCAGGTGATTACTACGCTCTGCCTTCCGTTCCTTCAAGGGTCGGGAGGTTTTTTATTCACCTAACGCCATAGCCATTTTGTGAATAAAAAACAGTTTATTAATCCCAAGATTTTGTAGGTAAAAGATCTTCATAGAATCCTTAAGATTTCTTAATACTAAAAAGTCAGTCATAAAGCGCCAGACTCAACATTTGAGATCTGATTTTGCTAAATAGCACTCAGAATCAACTGCTTTGAGGAAGTTTTTTCTCGAATGGCGTGCCTTCCTTGATAAGGGTTACAAACTTAGAACACATTCATAGTCAGGAATTGAGCGCTGATTGAGTCAAGTTTTCGGTCATCTGCAAGAAGCGTTAGAAAGACATGTAGGCTTTGTGTACAGACTCCGCAGTAGTACTGAAGTGATGTAGGTCACTTTGAAAGAAACCTAAGGGTGTTTATCGAACCGTTTAATAAGTTCACTAGGTAGCATTGGGTGTCATAGGGGTTCTACTGATTAGAAACTTTATCCAACCTAGAAAGAACTCTTGCCTCTGGCAATATTTAACTTTCAAAGAAGGCTTAGTCTGCAAGAGTATGAAGTAGAGATGCTGAGTAAGGTTCACTTGAATTTATCTACTCTTAGCTCTTGGCGTATCTAAGTTTTCTGTCGCCCTTCCCCTCCAAGTTCGTGTGCTTGTATTCTACGTTTGCGGAATAGTTATCCCATAACAGAACCGCGATTCGGAGAATAATTACCTAATTTATAGCTAGAGAATATGAAAGACAACGACTTTAAAGCATTGGAATTGATCGCAGCACAACCCTTTGAGTACGAGATCGAAGAGAGTTGGATATTTCAAACTTGTCAATACGAAAACATTCCTCTCAGTGAAATTTTTGATCTGCTGGAGGGCGCTGTAGAGACATACAATGCGATCGCCCCTACCTTATCAAAACGTTTGAGGGAGAGCGCTGAGCAGGAAATTGACTTTTTCTATTCATTAATTCAAAAACGTCTCAGTTCTCTAATTGTTCAACCCAACTTGCTCCCTGTAAATAGTCAATGGGTTATGGCATAGTTGAGAATTAAATTTGTGGCTCAGCCTAACTGTATTTTGTGAATAAATTTTATTTTTTATTTTCCAATACAGAATCGGCTAAAGATTTGATCTAGAACCGATTCTGTAAGATCCTCGCCTGTAATTTCTCCTAAAGCTCGAATGGCTGTGCGGAGATCAATCGTCCAAAAGTCGAGGGGCAGTTGCTCGGCGATCGCCCCTCCCACATCAATTAAAGCTATCTTTGCCTGCATCAATGCTGCTGCTTGTCTTTGATTAATTGCCACATCCAAATTTGCTGCCTGTAAGTTTCCTGACTTAACAGCCGCCAAAATTGCCTGCTCTAATGCTTCGATTCCCTTTCCTTGGGCGGCGATCGTCTTGACCACGGAAGCAATCGGTAGATCTGAAAAGTCTCTATCTTCCGCCAAATCATTCTTATTAATGACCAAAATTAACGGACGATGATTGACCGACTCGTAAATCGCTTGATCATCATCTGTCCAACCCGTTTGCGCATCAATAGTCAGCAAAACTAAATCAGCCCCTTGCGCTACAGCCCGCGATCGCTCTACTCCAATTTGCTCCACCGCATCCACTGCCTCTCGAATTCCAGCCGTGTCTAGCACCTGCACCGGAATTCCACCTACCACCAATTGCGACTCCACAACATCTCGCGTCGTCCCTGGTAAGTTTGTGACAATGGCGCGATCGCTCCGACTCCACGCATTCAGCAAACTCGACTTGCCCACGTTGGGACGACCGACGATCGCCACCTTGAGCCCTGTCCGCAATAGCTGCCCCCGATCTGCCGTTGCCAAAATCTTTTCAACTTCTGCTAAAACCGTTGCTAAATCGTGCTTCGTCTGTACGTCATCCAAGGGGGGCAAATCATCGGCAAAATCAATCCGGGCTTCCACTTCTGCCAAAATATCTAAGCAATTTGCTCGAAGCTGACGAATTGGCTGTGCCAACTTGCCCTGGAGCCCGGCGATCGCGGTTTGTGCTGCTTGGGGTGACTGTGCCCCGACCAAATCCGCAACGCTCTCGGCTTGAGTTAAATCCAGCCGTCCGTTTAAGAATGCCCGAAGCGTGAATTCTCCAGGTTCCGCTAGTCTTACCCCCTGCTCTAAACAAAGCTGCAAAACTTGCTGCACCGCTATAATTCCACCATGGCAATGGAACTCCACCACATCCTCACGGGTATACGAACGGGGAGCCAACATCAATAACAAAAGCGATTCATCTATCAACTGCTGAGTTTGAGGATGACGCACATAGCCATAGAGAATTCGATGGCTTTCCCAAGGTTGATGACCCGGACTATAGAAAAGGATTTTGGCGATCGCCACCGACTCTGATCCCGACAGTCGCACAATGCCGACGCTACCTTGTTGCGGAACAATGGCAGTGGCGATCGCGGCAATGGTCGAAGGTGAGTAGGTCATGGGTTTGGGGTATTGTTAGGATTCGCTATTGTGCAAATACTGGTATATGCCAACCATTGAACAAGCCTTCGCCTGCGTTAGAGTTTGCCAAATGCTTTCCAGTGGGTTTCAGCCCATTCATTTATTTCGATACAATCGAAACACCAGGACGGTCTATATTCTGGCAGGGGTAACTGAAAGTATAGAAGTTATCGTTCATCCTAATGGGGTATGGAGGTTTAAGAATGACGAAGCCTGACTTCAATCAAATGAGCCGCCAAGAGTTGAGAAAATATGTTTTGGTTAACCGCGAAGATGATGACGCGATCGAGGCTCTGATTAATCGATTTGATTCAGATTCTCCAGCGTACCCCTGTCCCAAAACAGACGAGGAATTCCGGGAAATGGAAAAAATTTTCAGGGAAAGGCTAGGTCTGAACAGAGACTCAGCTTGATGCTGATTGATTCTGACCATTTGCTCCTTAGGTCTTTGGCTTGCTAACGGTAGAAATATGCAACTCCTTAAGCTGCTTAGTATCTACCTCCGAAGGCGCATTGGTCAACAAACAACGAGCCTGTTGAGTTTTAGGGAACGCGATCGCATCTCGAATCGACTCCTCACTCGCCAACAACATCACCAAACGGTCTAGCCCGTAAGCAATGCCACCGTGGGGCGGCGTACCAAACTCGAACGCTTCTAGCAAAAAGCCAAACTTATTCTGCGCCTCTTCATCCGATAGCCCGATCGCCTCAAATACCTGTTTCTGCATTTCTGGCTGATAAATCCGTAAACTGCCGCCGCCGACTTCAAACCCATTAAACACTAAGTCATACGCCTGTGCCCGCGCCGTTTTCAGGTCATGGGCATCTTCTGGGAATGGAGCCGTAAAAGGATGGTGCAACGCTTCTAGGCGCTTCTCATCAGCATTCCACTCAAACATCGGGAACTCGGTAATCCACAGTAAATTAGTTTTCTCAGGATCAATTAACTTTAACTCCCGTGCCACAACTTGACGCAGGCGATCGAGCGTCTTATTCACCGTCGGCGCATCCCCAGCACCAAACAGCAGCAGATATCCAGGCTGTGCTCCCGTCCGGCTCAATAGCTCCTGCTTCTGTGCTTCTGTAAGATTGTCTTTAATTGCCCCAATAGTATCGATGTCGCCATCTTCCCGCACCCGGATGTACGCCAGCCCTTTTGCACCAGCCTCACTCGCCTCTCTAAACAAATCTCCACCCGGCTTAATCCGTACATTAGAAATCGCCTCATTGCCCCCAGGAATCGGCAACACTTTAACGATGCCGCCACTCGCCACTGCTCCCGAAAACACCTTAAAGCCAGAATCCTGCATCAAATCAGAAACATCCACCAACTCCAGCCCATAGCGCGTATCTGGTTTGTCGGAACCGTAGCGCTCCATCGCCTGAGCATAGGTCAGGCGCGGAAAGGGCATGGGTAGATCAATTCCCTTAACTTGCTTGAAAATATGGCAAACCAAAGCCTCATTCAACGCCAAAATTTCTTCTTGTGACATGAAGCTCATTTCCATGTCTAGCTGTGTAAACTCTGGCTGCCGATCTGCTCGTAAATCCTCATCACGGAAGCAGCGAGCAACTTGGTAGTAGCGATCGAACCCCGACACCATCAGCAATTGCTTAAACAACTGCGGTGACTGGGGCAACGCATAAAACTCACCCGGATTCACCCGACTGGGCACTAAATAATCCCGCGCTCCTTCGGGAGTCGATCGCGTCAATATTGGGGTTTCAATTTCCATAAACCCCTGGTCATCCTCTAAAAATCGCCGAATCGCCTTGATGACTTGGTGCCGAAGCTGCAAATTCTTAGACATGCGCTCTCGACGCAAATCCAAGTAGCGATACCGCAATCGCAAATCTTCTCGCACCGATTCTGTTTCAGCGATCGACACTTGGAACGGTAACTGTTTGCGCACTGCATTCAGCAGTTCAACCTGATCAGCATAAATCTCTACCTCACCTGTGGGAATCCGAGGATTGAGAGAATCCTCAGGGCGCTTCGTCACGCGTCCCGTAATCTTGACTACATACTCGTTTCGCAGATCGCCTGCTGCTTCGTAAGAGGCAGGGGTACGCACCGGATCGCAGACAATTTGACTAATACCGGAGCGATCGCGCAAGTCCAAAAAAATCACGCCACCATGATCACGCCGCCGATCGACCCAACCAAAAAGGGTAACTGTCTCTTCAACATGTTCGGCTCGGAGTTGACCGCAGTAGTGAGTTCGCATGGCTCTAAAAATCGCTAGGAATATGGATTCAGTTAAGAAAACCTCTCCATTATCTAGCATCATGAAACTTTTGAAAGCATAAAAAAAGTATCAAGAACGAAATCAAGTTCTTCACCTTTTTTCAATATCGTTTTCGTTCAAAAACGACTAAAACCCTAACGATGCACCAGGTTCATTTGGCTCTGAGTCTTCAGGGTTTTAGAGTCTAAACATCAAAAAAGTACCGAATAGCACCTGTAGTAGGGTCGTTGCCTATGTGTGCATATCCAACCCTTTCAGCTTCTTGAAGCAGTTTTTTGATATCTTCAGCTTCCAATTCAGTGTGCATGGCAGCTTGAGCCATGGATAACTGTCCACCTTGCTCTTTCGCAGCCTTGAGCAATTTTTGCATGGGACTCTTACGAGGAGTCTCTCCAGACTTTAATCCTCCTAAACCTTTTGGTTGGGGAATATCTCCAATATTTAGTGTGACTAAATGATTAATATCAGATGCTGCTTTTCCCTGAAGATAAAAGTTGCGCTTTTCAACCATGCCAGGGATGAGAATCAAGTCAATCAATTGACCGAAACCGAAAAGACCAAAGGTAAAAAGATAAATTAACCCCATCCCGGTGTTCCCGGTATAAAACCGCTGCCCGCCACAGATACCAAAGAGACATAGACACCAAGTAATGTAAGCGTTGCTCGAATTTACTTGCTGCATAGGTATTTCCCACTCTCAAGCAATTTACTCTTACCTAAGCGTACTCACGATCTGGAAGAAGCAACGAATTCTTCATCTTTTCTCAATCACCTGTGGTTGACCTAATTTTTTAGCGATCGCTATTTCGGCAAATTACGATCTTTTGGCTGATTGATGCAACCTGGCTTTTGAGTGTACTGACAGACCTTTGTCCAGAGCGTGTCTCTATTTCCAGGTGAGCCGCTCGAAAACAAGACGCGATCGCCCCCAATCATGGCGACAATTTTTACTCCACAAACCGAACAAACTTTAGGCTCAGTTTTAGACATTGCAGCTGCTTCCCACTTCTCAATTGCGTTACTCATTATTTTTCCATGCCGAGTGCCACGTTGAGTAACATGCGCTAGTTCAATTGTTACGGAGTAACGGGCAGTTTAGGACAGGATTCAGCAGTGACCTTTAAGTATTGAACACATTCTTGAGGGGTTAATTGCCGAAAACTACGATCGCGCGCCAGCTTTAGCAACATATCCCAAGTTGCCGCCCACAGATAAATCTGTCCCTCTTCAGTCAATGTGGCTATATACTGCCCGTCGGGGCTGAAAAAGGCTTGCTGCATCTTCACTGGCTCTCCTGTCACCCCAGGATTTAACACTGCCAACTCAGTTCCAGTTTCAGTCTCCCATAGCCGAGCCGTACCATCTGCGCTAGCCGTCACAATCGATCGCCCATCGGGGCTAAAGTGTGCGTCCAATACAGCATTTTGGTGCCCCATCAAAAGAAACCGCTCTTCGCCTGTACGGGCATTCCAAACTTTGGCACCATCCCAACTCGCAGCCACAACTTGCTCACCGTCGGGGCTAAAGCGAGCGCTGTTAAGTTCACCCGTATGCTTTAGCTCTTTCTCCAATAACCCTGAGCTAACACGCCAAATTCGAGCCGTCCGGTCAAGGCTAGAAGTCACAATAAATTGCCCATCAGGGCTAAACTGAGCCTGCTGGATCGCTGCTGTATGTCCTTGGAACTCCTGAATAAATTGCCCAGACTGCGTATCCCAAACCCGTACTGTCAAATCATCTGCAATTCCTAGTAACTGCTGCCCATCAGTACTAAAAGCCAACTGTCGCACAGCCGCCGCTTTAGTGCCCTGATCTGGAGTCGTCTTGGGTTTTTCAGACTGAATCGGCGATAATTCGTTGATAGGCTGGTCATCGTCCCGCCAGTTTGAAATTCGATGCGCTAACTTCATTGACTGATTAGGACGAACTTGATACAGTTCAACCCATCCCTCAGTGTTAGCCGTTGCTACCATTTGACCATCGGGGCTTAACACTGCCCCCGACAGAATTTTGTTTGTAACAGGAAGTTCTGATGATGCAACTCCTGAAGAAGAGGCAACTGTGCCGATCGCCAACTGAGAACTATTCTCTAAAGAATCAACAGGTCGGATAACAGGGGGGCTTAATAGCTGAGTATTGACATTGAGCCGTTGAGTTCGCTTTCGCAAAAAGCTCATTAACCATTGGAAAAAATTAGAGGAATCTTGAAGCTTGGTCTCTTCGCTTAATGCAGATGAGCCAATCTGAGGCGCAGGCTCTTCGAGATACCCGCGAGCGGTCGCATCCGTCAGAATTTGCCAGCGTTGCAGTTGACCATTAGAGGCGATCGAAATCATTTGGTTAATAGCGGCATTAGCAGGTTTTCTCACCGCTGCTTGAGCGGGCTGGTCAGATCCCCATAAGCTTAAGCTGGGATTTTCCAAGCTCTTATTGCCCATTCCTAGTTCAGCAGAAGCTTGCCCTATCCGTCCTTTAGCTCCACCCTGGAGAAACATTGCCCAATGAACAGGTGCATCAGTTAGCTTCAGGGTTGGCAGTTCTCCCCCGGTTTTAGCCGACCAAAATCGTACTATGCCGCCCGCTGCCGTTGCAACATAAGTTCCGTCTGGGCTGAACTGAAGTCTGTTAATAGTGCCTTTCTGCCCTGGCAATGTGGCGATCTCCTGACCCGTTTGCAGATCCCATAGTTGAGCTGCCTGAGGTTCAGCGGAACTTGTCGTCTGAGGTTCAACCGTTGCCATGATTCGGGCATCTGGGCTAAGGCTCAGTAGGTTATTTTCTGCTTGAATTACAGTCGTAGTTTGGGAAGTATGGGGAATAGTCACGTCATTTTTAAGAGTCCCAGAAGCGATATCCCAGAGCCAGACTCGGTGAGAAGGATCGGTTGTGACAAGAATTTGCCCATTAGGACTAAATTTCATCTGCACCACAGGCTGAGCAGTAGTATCCTGTCCTTTTTGGGTCAAACTCTGTCGGTTCAAATTTACTCTGCCTAAGGGGTTAGAATGATGAAGTTGCCCCAAGGGTATTTGTTTTTTTTGCTCAAAAGTATGCAGCAGCTTTCCAGTAGCCGTATTCCATAGCTTAGCCTGACCATTGCTAGAAGCTGTTGCCACCCACTCCCCATTGGGACTGAAAACAGACTGACTCACACTACTACCATGGGATAGCGTAGAAATGAGGTAGCGCTTAAAGGTTTGCGTATCAGATTTTGCAGGGTCAGACTTTAAACGCCAAAGCTGTGCCCTACCATTAAGCGCTGTAGAGAGCAAAAACTGTGTATCTGGGCTAATTTGCAAGCTCTTGATGTCTCCAGCTTGGGGCAGATTGTCTTCGAGCCGTCCGGTCTCAGCATCCCAAATTGAGATGGATTGGTCACGGTAAGCCACAACAATCCACTTGCCATCTGGACTGAACATGACCTCGGTTGCTTCGGCTGAGCCAGCTATATTATCCAAAATCAATCTGCCAGATTCAACTGACCATACTTTGACTTGAGAGGAGTTTTCAGCGATCGCCGCCACATACAACCCATCTGGGCTATAAGCAACCGAAGTAACATTGGCGATCGCATCACTCTGTGGAGTGGGTTCTGCCCAAGTCAAAATTTGTAAAGGCTTAAGCACCGTGTTATAAACCGTCTGAGGATTGAGCGACCACAGTCGGATAGTACCATCGGCACTGGCAGTCGCTAGCGTTTGAAGCTTCTGGTTCTCAGGACTAAATACCATTTGATTGACGCTGTCTTCATGCCCTCGTAGCTCTAGCTGCAAGCGCAAATTTTTCAATGCAGATCGGATGCTTGCCTGCATTTCGTATGTTGCTTTACCATGCTCAGCAGCCAAACGACCGATCAGCAATGCCACCATGGGGTCGCTGTTAGAATTTTGCAGCACGGTTTGGGCAATCAGCGCTCGCTCTCGTGCAGTAGCAATTTGTAGTTGATAATGCTGTTTGGCTTGGGTTTGCATCGTGCCATAGTACTGGCTCAACACCATTGCCAACGTTGCCAATAACACCGAGGGAACAGCAATTTGAACTTGCCTTGATTCTCTTCGGGTTCGACGGATTGCCGATTGACTGACTGCTACATATTGCTGAGCCAATGCAGAAAGCTCTTGTGGATAAAGCTGGATAAAATCCTCAGCGTCTCGTAAGCGTAGCCCTTGCAGCAAATACTCTCCTTGAGCAGATTGTCCAGCAGCATCCCATTCTTGAGCAGTCGACTCAATGCGGCGCTGTCGCCGCAGCATATCTCGATTTTCATTAATCCAATCTTTTAATAATGACCAGTTGCGAATTAAAGCTTCGTGGGTGACATCTACAACTTCTTGAACTTGAGATTGAGCCTGAAAAAGTGGACTGGTAGATGAATGTGCCCCCTTGGGGACATCTCGAAGAGATTGCCCTGCTTCGCGCAAAGTTTGCTCACCCCCCATTTCTTGATTCGTGATCACTAACTTTGCAGCCACTAATTTTTCTAGCACCTGTTCAATCAAGTCGCTCGGAAAAATCGGGCTAACTAGCTCAGACTTAACCACCCGCCGCCGAGTATCTTCTGTGCCCTCACCCAATTGAGTTAGCGCTAGAAAAATTCGCTTAGCTACTGCTTGCTCTTCCAGCGTCAGACTAGAAAAAATTTCTGTGGCTTGTTTTTGTAGAGTACCCCGTACTCCTCCCAGTTCCCGATACGTGTCGAGGGTGAGACGAACAACACCTCCCTCGGCGCTGGTGCGGCGATGCTCCCAGAGTTCTAGTAAGGTGTATTGCAGCAACGGCAGTTCGCCAGGGGCACCGATAATATCCATCAGCATGGTGTAGACCAGGTTTGGCTCACAGACAAGCCCCACCTTTTGTGCTGGGCGGACAATGGTTGCTTTAATTTGCTCATATTTGAGTGGAGAAACCATTATCCGATGTTGCTCTATCTTCCGAGCCAGACCTTCATAAAGTGAGCATTTACCTATAAAATCTGCTCTCACTACGATCGCCAGACTCAAGTAATCGCTAACCATTTCCAGTGCTACTGCTAAGCAATCAAAGAATTTTTGACGCTCATTCTCAACATGGATACCCCGAGGTAACGTAAAAACTTCCTCAAATTGGTCAATGACCAGTAAAAGCTGAGGACGTTCTTTCGGAGATAAGCCTGTCGTACCACCTTCTACCGCTAAACTTGCCCGTACTAACTGCGCTAAACCCATGCCACCATCTTGCAAAAATGCCTCTGCTCGCCGGAGTTGTTCTGCGCGTTCAAGTTCGCTTAGTTCTGGATCAATGAAGGCGGCAGCTAAGCTTTTGAGTGGATGTTCTGTAGGAGTCAAAAGCTTGATTTTCCACGCATTTGCGCCAGTAGGGGTTCTTTCTTGCTGAAGCCGCGAAATTACTCCTGCCCGCAAGAGCGAAGACTTGCCACTGCCTGAAGCCCCTGTAACAGCCGCGAATCGTTCTGTTTTTAACTGGTCAATCAGCTGAGCCGTTAATTCTTCTCGCCCAAAGAAGAACTCTGCATGAGCTTCGTCAAAAAACTCCAATCCTCGGTAAGGACAAATATGGGTGGGTTTTACTGTTTTGATGGGGCTAGGCTGTCCGCCATTGCCACGAGTCAAGATGATTTCGCTCCCCGAGCTTTCAAACAAAGGCTGCTGAATTTCGCTTTTAAGAGAGTGGTTGACCCAATCGGTGAGGGAGTGGTTAGTCACGACTCCAGCTTCGACACGGTTAGGGTCTAACCCAGTGACTAAGGCTTGAGTGAAAACACTGTAGGGGCTTTCGAGGGATTCGTAGGCGGTTTCGTATTCTTTAGAAGCTGCCATAAATAGGCGATCGGTTCCAGCTTGGGCACCAGGATCAGCTTCTAGAAAATTGAGCAGTTCTCCACTATGGCAACAGTCAAGGATGACGATTCGTTGGCGGACGGGGCTTTCTTGAAGGAGCCGCCGCAACCAGAAGAGCGATAATCCGCAAAAGCCTTTGTCGGGATTAGCATCACTGACCGCCAAATAACCCTCTTGAATGCCTGCATCTCGCTGAATGCCGTGTCCAGAGAAATAGAATAGGGCAGTGTGGGGTGGATTATTGCCCTTAGGTTTGAAGAGATTGATGAGAGCAGTTTCTAATTCTTGCAGAGTAACAGGCGTTTTCTGTCCTATCTGGGATTTTCCAGACTGAATCATTTCTGGCAAACGATGAACCCGAAACTCACCGTAGGAGTGTAGTTGCTGGGCGATCGCCTCTGCGTCTTTTGCAGGAGCCTGCAAACTCGGCAAATATTGGTATGTATTAATTCCCACTATCAAAGCGTCGCGTGACATTTAAGCTATCCCCTACAAACCGTATCAATTACCGCTAGAGTTCTCTGATCTCAAAAAAGATCTAATCGAGTGCTAGTAATCAACTTAAACCGGACACAACAGGGGTAACGAACTCAGAATCAAGCCAGGTAAATCTACGTTAAATTACCGAAAATATTCATATCTTTCATCGATTTATTTCTAGCTGCTATAAGCGAAGATATCCAAACTATTACAAAATGCAAAAGGGGTGACAACCCCTAACTGGTAACACTTACAGCAATTCGGGTTTGAACCTAAAGTTGTCATAAGGCGAAAACAGAAATTATTTAAATCGATCAGCTAAAATACTGAAATTATTACTAGTGATCTATAAATACGAGAAAACTACTGAAGAGGATATACGGAATACTGCTGAATTTTCTCTTCGCTTACGATGAGAGTAAGTACAACTACTGGAACTTTGAGTTTCTTAATCAAACAATTGTAAGGAACTGATAAATACGTCATAAACTATAAAGTAAGTTTTGAGGATTAGTATAGTTAATGCAGTTAAACCCTACTCATTCAACTGCTGACTCTCAAACTTTATAGGGTGTGAGAGTTCGGGCGTTGCATTGTTTCAACTGAGTATAGACATGTCCCTTATAAAAATTGACCAAGCCTTAGCCGTTAATCCTGCAAGTAGTAGAATCTGGTACGAACGGGGTTGCACATTAGCAGATGCAGGAAATTACAGAGAGGCGCTTGTGAATTTTAATCAAGCTCTGACCTTGCAACCGAGTGATGCTAGGCTTTGGGTGTTTCAAAGCGTGATGTTGATTCACTTGGAGCGCTACTTGGAAGCGTTAGAAAGTTGCGATCGCGCCTTAGCCATCAATCCCAAAGATGCCGAAGCTCTACTATTCCGTGGTGTTGCCTTTCAGCGGCTAGGGCGCTACCGGATGGCGTATGCCAGCTATGAAAACGCTTTGGGTAGAGGTCAAAAAGCTTCTAGAGGCAGGTGGCAAAACTTTAAAGAGATTTGGAGCTCGTTGACTGCTAACTAGATTTCTTCTGCAACTGGAGAGCAGACTTTGTGAGCAAATCTGTAGAATGAATGTATTCGGATTCAGACCCAGCAATGGCTGGAAATACTTATCGAAACGATTTACGGAAACCTTCAGGGTCTAAAATCTAGCCAGCTTAAGCAGTTGCAGAAGCTCTATCATCAGCGGTTGCCGGGCGATCGCATGGCAACTACTGAGTTTGCTCAGCGCCTTGCAGCCGTGAGCGCCGAAATTAATCAGCCGATTTGCACCTACATTAACCGTCGAGGACAGGTGATTCGGGTCGGCATTGGCAGTGTGCGGCAAACGCAGATTCCGCCGATGGAGTTGCCGCGCTATGGTGCAGAGCGGTTGAGCGGTATTCGCTGTGTGGCAACTCAGCTTAAATCAGATGTGCCGAGTGAAGCCATTCTTACCTCTATGGCGTTGCAACGGTTGGATGTGTTGGTGCTGTTATCTCTGACGGGTACTGGTTTTGAGAAGCGGGGAGGCGGCGCAACAGGTTATGTCAGAGAGACTTATTTAGCGCATTTGGTGCCGCACCCAGAAACGACTTGGACTGTTTCTCCGCCTATGAGTTTAGAGGATCTGACCAGTCAAGATTTTCTCGACCTGACTGAGGGGCTAGAAGCAGAATTCCGGCGGGAGTTTGTAGCTCGGCAGGTAGGAGATGACCAGGATCGGGTGCTTTTGGTGGGCGTGATGACGCAACGTATGACGGGACAGCGATTTCAGGATGGGCTGAATGAACTGGATCGGTTGATCGATACGGCAGGGGGTGAGGTGGTGCACGTGGTGCATCAAAAGCGATCGTCCTTTCATCCGCAGACTGTGGTGGGAGAAGGGAAGGTTCAAGAAATTGCCTTAGCGGCTCAGACAAGCGGGGCAAATTTAGTAGTGTTTGACCACGATTTGTCGCCGACGCAGGTGCGAAACCTGGAGATGTTGATCGGGGTGCGGGTGGTCGATCGCACTGAGGTGATTTTAGATATTTTTGCCCAGCGTGCGCAGTCGAGGGCAGGAAAACTCCAGGTAGAGTTAGCGCAGCTTCAATATATGATGCCGCGTTTGGGTGGACGCGGAAAAACGATGTCGCGCTTAGGCGGCGGTATTGGGACGCGAGGGCCAGGGGAAACGAAACTGGAGACAGAGCGACGGGCGATTCAGCGGCGAATTCAGCGACTACAACAAGAGGTTGATCAGCTTCAGGCGCATCGATCGCGGCTTCGGCAACAACGGCAGCACCACGAAGTTCCGTCGATCGCCATTGTGGGCTATACCAACGCGGGCAAATCTACGTTGCTCAATGCCCTAACCAATTCAGAGATTTACGCAGCGGATCAGCTATTTGCAACGCTTGACCCTACAACGCGACGCTTGACGGTGACTGATCCGATGACTCAGGATTCTTTACCGATTGTTTTAACCGATACGGTAGGGTTTATTCAGGACTTACCGCCCGCATTGATGGATGCGTTCCGCGCGACGCTAGAAGAGGTCACTGAGGCGGATGCCCTTTTACATGTGGTGGACTTATCGCATCGGGCGTGGCAAAGCCAAATTCGGTCAGTCATGTCGATTTTGTCGCAGCTACCAATCACGCCAGGGCCAGTGTTGCTAGCGTTCAATAAGATGGACGAGGTCGATGGAGATACTTTGATGCTGGCAGAGGAAGAGTTTCCGCAGGCGGTGTTTATTTCAGCAGGCGATCGCTTAGGCTTAGAAACTTTACGGTTACGATTAGCGCAGTTAGTGCAGTATGCGATCGTGTCTTAGAAATTAGCCTGGGTGGGAGAAATTGCTATGTATGTTGTGGTTGGCGGTGCGGGGCTAATTGGGCTGAACCTTGCTCAGAAGCTGGTAGACCTAGGACATACGATCGCCATGATTGACATTGATCCGAAAGCTTGCCGCTACGCGCGGGAACAGCTGGGCGTGATGGCATTTGAGGGCAGCGCTGTGAGCACTGAGGTTTTGATTGAAGCGGGGATTCGTAAAGCTGATGCTTTGGCGGCGGTGCTGCGTAACGATGCTTTGAATTTGGCAATGGTGGCATTGGCAAAACACTACGGGGTGGCGCAAATTTTGGCGCGGATGCGGCACCGAGATTTTGCAGAGCCGTACCGAATTGCCGGAGCAACTTCGATCATTAATGCGATCGACCTGGCGGTTTCAACCCTGGTCAATGCGATCGAATATCCTCAGGTAGAGTCGATGCTGCATTTTGAGCAAGATCAGATTGAGGTATTAAAGCTGTCGATTCCAACCGAGTCTCCGATCGCGGGTCGCAGCTTAGCGAAAATTTCCCAAGATCCTAGCTGTCCTACAGGTTCATTAATTATTGGCTATCAAGCCCATCCTCATGAGGATTTGATCATCCCGAATGGTAGTACTGTCTTGGAAGCAGGCTCAACTATTTTGATGGTGACCAAGCCGGGGGCAATTCATCAGGTGGTGGATTTTGTGCTGGGCAGCTAGTCATCTCCCAGGCTGATGAGTTTTTCATCAATTTGCCGCAGACGCTCTTGCACAACATCTTCTGAGATGATTTGTTTGCGGAGGGCATCGCTTAAGGCTCCTTTTTCGGCAAGTAAGAGTCGGCGGCGAACTGCGTCCAGCCGAGACGGATCGGCTTGATTATAGAGGTCGCGGAGAACTTTTTCGGCTTTGGCAACTTGAATTTGGTAGAGCGATCGCATTTCTTCATAAACGGCTTTGGGCAACACTCCAGTTTTCAACATCCCATCCAGTTCATCTTGGGCGGCTTTGGCGGTAATCAGTTGTGCCCTTAATTCCTCAGCCTGTTGAGAAGGGGCTGACAAGGACTTGAGACGAAGACGTTTGACAAACCAAGGTAAGCTCAAACCCTGCATGACCAGGGAAAGCAGGACGGTGCCGAAGACGATTGCAATCAAGTCGCCTCGTTCAGGGATACTGGCAGGGAGACTGAGAGCCAGAGCCATTGATAACGAGCCTTTGATATTACCGAAGAAGAGGACGTGTTGCCAACGCAGAGGAATGGGGCGATCGATCCGTTGAGCGATCGCCAGCAAAGGATAAACTGCCAAAATTCGTCCAACCTGATAAGCCAAAATCGCCAGCAGCACCGCTGGCAAAGTTTGCCAAAGCGTCGTGAGGTTGACCTCCACCCCAATCAGCAAAAAAATAAAGGTATTGACCCCAAACCCGGCATACTCCCAAAAGCTGTAAAGCGTAACGCGGTTAGAGGCAGACCCTTGGCGCGACAAACCGACATTTCCCACCATCAGCCCTGCCACCACCACAGCCACCACTCCAGACACCCCAATCAGATGACCCACCTGGTAAGCACCTAATGCTACGGCTACCGTCAGTAAAATGCTGCTTAAGTTATCTTCTGAACGAGTAAATAACTCGGCGCTGAGATAGCCTAGCACCAGTCCGAGCAGCGTTCCGCCAGCAATCACAATAAAAAGTTGCTGTATGCCCCCAGCCACCGAGAATTTTCCCGTTGTATGTGCCAGCAATACGAGGTTGTATAGGACTAAAGCCACGCCATCGTTGAGCAGGCTCTCTCCTTCCACGATCGTTGTGAGGCGCGATGGAACAGAAATTTCTTTGAAAACGGCAATCACGGAAACAGTATCGGTGATGGCTAAAATGATCCCGAGCAAAAACGCTGAAACCCAGTCAAGTCCAAGTCCAAACTTTAAGCCCAGAGCGGTAACCCCGGCAGAAATAATGACTCCAGGGCCAGCCAGGAGAGAAATGGGCTTTAGGGTACTGCGGAGACGGCTGATGTCGGTATTAATAGCGGCTTCAAACAGCAAGATGGGCAAAAAGAGGTTAAGAATGAGGGCAGAGCTAAGCCCTGTACGACCTGGCAGGAAAGGGGCGATCGCCAATCCAGCAAACACCAATCCTGTTACATAAGGAATTCGTAGCCGCCGTGACAGCAACGCCACAACTGTCGCCACTAGCAACAAAATAATAGAGTCGGTCACAAATTCTGCAACAGGACTGACATCAAGCTCAGTGACAGCAAGATAAAAAGCAGAGGGCATAGAAGGCAAATATAAAGAGCAGCAGTCAAAATCAAGAGCAGATAGAGCCGGAGTGATGAATTGGATAATATAACCAGAGAATCTTGATACGAGGTGGAAAAACTGGTAGATGTGGATGAGGCTGCTTAAACATATTCTCCAAGGCAGTGGCTTCGATTATTTGTGGGGAAAGGAGTGTAAACGTGGCACAGGAAAAACCGACCATTTTAGTGACTGGCGGAGCAGGATATATTGGCTCCCATGCCGTACTTGCTCTTCAGAAGGCAGGCTATGGGGTAATTGTGCTAGATAACTTGGTCTACGGACACCAAGACATTGCAGATGTCCTGAAGGTTGAGTTGGTGATCGGAGATACGAACGATCGCTCCTTGCTCGATAATCTTTTTGCGACTCGAGAGATTGCCGCTGTCATTCATTTTGCAGCTTACGCTTATGTCGGCGAGTCGGTTTCAGATCCCGCTAAATATTACCGCAATAACGTCGTTGGGACTCTGACTTTGCTCGAAGCAATGGTGGCAGCTAACGTTAAAAAGTTCGTTTTCTCTTCGACCTGCGCTACCTATGGTGTCCCGATCGCGGTTCCGATTGCTGAAGATCATCCTCAAGCTCCCATTAATCCCTACGGCGCTACGAAACTAATGGTGGAGCGAATTCTGGCTGATTTTGATGAAGCGCACGAGTTTAAGTCTGTCTGCTTTCGATACTTCAATGCAGCGGGGGCTGATCCAGACGGGCTTTTGGGCGAAGACCACAACCCAGAAACTCACTTAATTCCACTGGTTTTACAAACAGCATTAGGCATTCGAGAGTCGATCGCCGTCTTTGGCACCGACTATCCTACTCCTGATGGCACCTGTATCCGCGACTATATTCACGTTACTGATTTAGCGACGGCTCATGTGCTGGGTCTAGAGTACTTGCTGCAAGGGAATAACAGCGATATTTTTAACCTGGGTAACGGCAGCGGTTTCTCGGTGAAAGAGGTCATTGAAGCGGCTAAGACGGTGACGGGGCAAAAAATTATGGTAGTAGAACGCGATCGCCGCCCTGGCGACCCTCCAGCTTTGGTAGGCAGTAGCGAGAAGGCTCAGCGCGTTTTGGGCTGGCGATCGCAGTACGCCGATATCCATCAAATTTTGACCCATGCTTGGAGTTGGCACCAGAAACGGCATGGGCATTAGCTAGAAGAATTAATCAAGAGGGGCGTGAGTCTGAAACTCATAACCCCTCTGATAAAAAACTTTGATAAAAACTTTGAAAGCGCTTCGCCACACTTAACGAGGAGGTCGTCGCCGCTGCAAGAACTCAGGAATGTCGAGTCCTGGCTTAGTGACCTTTGGCTCAGGGCCAGGAGTAAGCGGAACTGAAGGTTGAGAAGGGGTTGGTGGCGGCGGTGGCGTACTGGGGAGCGATCGCCGGATTGACGAAACGCGTGCAGCTTGCACTGGCGGCGCGACGAGAGCTTCGGGGGTAAACCCTGTAGCAATGACTGTAATACGAATTTCGCCCTGGAGGCGATCGTCTAACACTGCACCAAAGATAATATTGGCGTTTGGATCAACCGCTTCGTAAATAATTTCAGCTGCTGCATTAACTTCATGCAGGGTCAGGTCGTGACCCCCCGTAATATTAAAGACTACGCCCTTTGCGCCATCAATTGACGACTCTAGTAAAGGCGAGGAAATTGCTGCGGTCGCTGCTTCCCGTGCCCTAGATTTGCCAGAGCCAACCCCAATACCCATAAGAGCAGAGCCTGCATCCGCCATGACGGCTCGAACATCTGCAAAGTCTACGTTAACGAGTCCAGGAATAGTAATGATATCAGAGATGCCTTGAACCCCTTGCCGCAAAATATCATCGGCAACTCGGAAGGCTTCTTGCACCGGAGTTTGCTCTGAAATGACTGTAAGCAGCTTGTCGTTAGGGATGATGATGAGGGTATCAACCTGAGACTGGAGCGCTGCTACGCCATCGTCGGCTTGCCCGGTACGCCGCCGACCCTCAAAGGTAAAGGGACGAGTGATGACACCAACCGTCAACGCCCCAACTTCCTTGGCAATTTCTGCCACAATGGGAGCCGCGCCTGTGCCTGTACCGCCGCCCATACCAGCGGTGATGAAAACTAAGTCAGAATGGTCGAGCGCGGCAGCAATTTCGTCGCGGGATTCTTCGGCAGCTTTCTGCCCGATCGCCGGGTTTCCTCCTGCTCCTAGTCCTCGAGTTAGCTTCTGCCCAATTTGCAAGCGATTGACCGCAGAAGCATGGGTAAGGGCTTGTGCATCAGTGTTGATTGTCCAAAACTCTACACCAGAGACCTCACTCGCAATCATTCGATTGACGGCATTACAGCCGCCACCTCCTACCCCAATCACTTTGATCTTAGCAATGCTACTTGGCACAATCTCATCACTCCTGTCTTCTTCTCGCAGTGAGCCCCTCGGATCATGGACTTGACCCAAGTGTATACCAGAGTTAGAGAAAGGATTTGCGTTGTTCATTGGGAGTGAAAAGTTGACCTGACTTTCGCCGGGGGCATCGGAGTTATTAGCTACTTTATTATCAAACGTCATTGCGATTTAGAAGCCACTGGTACAAAGACTTTTTAGCTCTAGATAACTATAGGTTAAGTTGCTTGAAAAACCAAACTTTACCGTAGCTCTTTGAAACAGTTGCTGACCTTAAGGAAAGTTCAATTTTAGTTAATTTTCATGAAAGGAAGGAGGCGATCGCCCTTAGAGCAATTTCACTTGACTGCTCAGTTTAACCCTTGGCAATCTACTCAGACTTTACAGACCTTGGAGAGGCTCTTGCTCTAGCTCTGGAGGCGAATCTTCCTCCAAATTTACAGGCGGTGGAGGCGCAAACATTTTGACTTGGGGTGCTTTAGGCTGATTGAGGTCAATATATTCTATTTGACTAGCATCAACCTGTTCAGGCAGTTTTCGCATTTGGTCAAGCGCCTGAAGTTGCTCGGCTAGGCGCGAGTCTTTGTAAGAACCTAAGTGAACTTTTCCAAGTTCGGTGTGAAGAATTAAGTTGCCTGGTTCACGCCAGTTAATTTCTGAAATTTTGACGGGGCTTTGGCTAATCAATTTGTAAAGGCTTGCCCACTGAGAACGATACTGCTCCTGCATTCCAAATACTTTCAGGGTTGGTAAGTCGCGGGATTTATTTAAAGAAACATATTTTTCGTAAGAAAGAATGTAACCTCGATCGTCGAGCAGCGATATGGGGATGGGTTCAGCAGGAGGAGGGATTTTTTGCTGAGGATTGGGGGCGACTGCGGGAACCATGTAGACAACGGCGACAGCGTAGCGTTCTTGAATATGAACTGTAATGCCAGGTGGAAATAGACGACGGGTAATGTGGGCTTCGGCGATGGGGGCTTGAGAGTCTTCGAGTCGCTTGGCGATCGCATCTGGTTCCAGTGCCAGCAAGAACTGGGGATATTGGATGGCTAACAGCGATCGAATCGTGTCTGTTGTGAGGACTTTGTTGCCCTTAATTTCGACCTGAGCCGAATCGCGCAGAATCCAGTCGGGCAGGGTCGCTATCCATACGGCTCCAAAGGCTAGACCGCTAATAGCAAAGACTTGCCAACTCGTTTGTAAAATGCGCCAACGTCTCTGGCGACGCAGCTTTTGCCGTCGGGCAGCCAGTTCTGAACGAGAGATGGAGGAGATATCGGTCATGACCTGAGCGCCTATATTTGCCAGGGTTAAGAAGCTAGTGTAGTCGGTCTCAACTGCTGCATCCGACTCATTCTGCACCCAGAAACGATACCAATATACGCCAGGAATTCATTGATGGTTCACTCTGCCATAATCGTTAATCAATCTGCAAGGTGACTTGCTGAGGTGGATAATCAGAACCTTGCTTGGTGGCACAAAAGCCCAGATCAACGGTTTGGTCGGGGTAGAGCGATCGCCCCCACTCGAAGGGTTCCACCGTATACGCAGTACCCTGGCGATCGAACCGTCCGCCCCAGCTATTGTCAATCACCGCATCTGCCATTTGAAAGCGGAGTCGCCAATCGGGCGATCGGGCTGCTCCTTGATTTGTGACTTGCACCCGGAAGCAAAATCCAGTCTGCCAATCGGAGTCCATGTGGGTGGTATAGCGTAAGGACTCTACTGCTGCTCCTTGTGCTGCTCCTTGTGCTGCTACTCGAACTTCTGGAGGTTCTATCCGCTTTATTTCTGGGTCTTTAGCAGAAGAAGGAGGTGCCGCTGCGACTTCAGGAAAGGGGCTGGGCGTGACTCCTTGCGGGTAGCTTGAACGCGGGATCTGAGGAGAAATTTGAGAAGCAGCTTGGAGATCTGCGGATGTGTCGATTTGGGCAGTTGTTGTGCCTACGAAACCTATTTTTCCTAAGAGTTTGCTTAAATAGCGTTGTTTTCGCCCATCTACCGCTCGCCAGTCATCCTTTAAAATGCCACCCGTATTGTCGCTGTTGGGGTTCCAACTCCAATAGGCAAAGTTGAGGTTGTTCTCGCCTAAATAATCCATGAATTGCCGTTGCCAAACCCCTTCTTTCGACCAGTAGCCAATTTTGTGTCCACCGAACTCTCCTACCAAAATGGGAGCCAACTTGAGACGAGCAATGTATTGAAAGCCAATTTCCCACCTTCTGTAAAGATTGTTGGGAAAAGTGCGATCGCTGAACCAGGCTTGGGGAAACACGCCTGAGCCATATTCGTGGGGTGAATAGACTAACTTATCAAGCCTAGATAGACGGACAGGATAGTTTCGTACTCCCTCCAAATTGCCGCCCCACCAGTGAGTATCCAACACCTGACCTGGGACATTCTTTTCCACCCCTTCCACGACAATCAGCCAGTTGGGGTTAATGTCAAGAATGGCTTCTCCAGCGCGTTCTGCTGCCATCCGCCAATCGGTCGCCGTGTCACTGGTGCCCCAACTTGCGCGCCCGTGGGGTTCGTTCTTCAAATCAGCCCCAATCACATTGGCTTGGTGACGGTAGCGCTTTGCCAGCATTGTCCAAGTATTGAGCCAATCGGCTTCGGTGAAGCCATCGCCATACCATAGTTCAGGAATTTCCTTATCGTTAAGGCGATGGCTGTCGAGCAGCACCATTAGCCCGTACTGCCCTGCTTCTCCGATAATCCGATCCATGACTTCTAGAGGTGTTTTGCCCTCTAAATCCCGGTTGCTGCCTAGGGTGAAGTCAATGCCTTTGACCGCAGATTCTCGCAAAGATTGCACCGAGTAGGGTAGGCGAATCATGTTGAACCCCAGGTCTTTCATCTGAGCCAGCATCTCTTTGTAGTCCCTTGCCCAAAGACCATGGGGAACATGGGTATCGGTTTCAATGCCAAACCAATTAACGCCTCGGAGCAGAATTGGATGACCTTTAGCATCGACAATTTCAGCACCCCGAGTAGAGAGAGGCGTTTGAACAAGGGGGAGTTCTGCCACAGAGTTTTTGGAATAGAACGAGAATCCAATGATGAGGGACATCGTTAACAAACCGACCCATAGCCAACTTAGCGATCGCCTCAACATCTGGCTCCAAGTCTCCTACTTACAAATCAACACAAAAATCCAAGTGTAACCAGACGATTGACGAATCGCTTGAGCAGATGGGTTCTAATGTACGGATTTTCACCCAAACTTTATTTGAACTAATGGGTTAGCAAATTACGCTTGACGGAAGTAAGTGGGAATGGTAGGTAATTTCTTGCAAAATTAGCCTTGAAAAATTAGCCTTGCTAAAGACCAACCTTTTTAATGATCAGCTTTCTTAAGGATTAGCTTAAAACAAGAAGCCCAGACTTAACAGGATGCTGCTCCAAAAGTGGAGGGCGACGGCAATAAATTTGCTATTGCTAATGCGGGAGGGTTGGTTGTGATAGGTACGGACGTGGCGAGTCAGCTTGAGCGCAACTGGGAGGCTAGCAAAGATGAGCAGAGTCCCTAGGGGCAGAGTTCTCAGGGCAACAAAGATGACTGTGAGCGCGAAAATGCTGGCGGTTGCCAGGGTTAGCAGTTGAGAACCCTTGGCAGTGCCCAGCCGAACGATGGGCGATCGCTTCCCTGCTGCTAAATCATCCTCGACTTGGTGGAAGTGAGAGCAGAACAAAACCAGCGTAGTGCTGATGCCCAGAATAATCGAAGCGACAAGGCTGGGGTTTGACCAAGCCTTAGTTTGACTGTAGTAAGCAGCGGCAACTGCTAGGGGCCCAAAGCTAAAGAAGCAGAGAATTTCGCCCAGCCCCTGGTAGCCTAAACGAAAGGGCGGCCCTTGGTAGAGATAGCCCAGGCAGCAGCACAGGAGAATAATGCCCAGAATGGTGAAATCTTGCTGGAGGTAAGCGATCGCGCCAACTCCGCCAATTCCGAGCGCCAGCATGAGGTTGCCGATGGTTGAAATCAGCGATCGATTACCTGTGAGATTTACTAAAGAGTGGGCTTTGTGGCGATCGATTCCGGTATCAGAGTCAAACACATCATTGCTAAGGTTTTCCCACGCCAGAATTAGCACAGCAGAAACCAGAAATAGGCTAAAAATTTCCCAGTTAATGGCTTGCGTATCGGCGTAAGCGACTGCTGTTCCTAAAATAATAGGCATAATTGCCACGCTGTACATGGGTGGCTTAATCGCTGCCATCCAGAGCTTTTTTGAGATGGGCGGGTTGGAATAATCGATGGGTTTGAGGGTCATGGCAAGAATCGAAATTAGGCAACTCGTTTTCTTAGTATCCCATGGAGTAATCTACATCACGCTTCGACCCCTTAAATGTGTTAGTTGTATTCATATTGTGACCGCACACTTTAATGGATTTTTATAACCTCAATGCTATGCCAGCCCTCGGTTCCCACCCTTAGCTCCACTCAAGATTGTAAACAGTTATATCGGTTTGTTGAATTTTGCAAACAACAATCCATGATCGATCATCATCCCAAGGTTGCTAGCGTTACCTTGGGCATTCCAGTCGTTGATCCACTGCAAGTGATCCATGATCTGATGCAGCCGGATGAACTGCATTTTTACATAGAAAACCGGGAGGAGGGGATGGCGATCGCTGCCATCAACACCACTCTCATTCATCGATCTGAGGGCACTCAGCGATTCGCTAATGCCCAACAGTTTACGCAAAATTGGCTTCAGCATTTCATCACTGAGGGAGAACATTCGCCTTGGGCAGTGCCTCAGTTCTTTGGCAACTTCACGTTTTTTGATCAAGAGCCTACTTCTTGCTTTGCACCTGCCACAATTTTTTTGCCCCAATGGCAAATCGTTCGCCGTCAAGAGCAATGTGCTTTAGTCGCTAATTTTCTAGTTGATTTTCAATCCAATTCAGAACAATTAGCAATTAAAGTTTGGCAGCAGATCCAAACCGTGAATCGATTGCAGCACGATTGCCTATTTTTTACCAATGTTTTGCCGCATCCCTTAGAGCAATGGGACAGAAAGCAATGGCAAACTGAGCCGTTTCGATCGGCGGTGATCGCGGCGCTAGAATCGATCCAGAATCAGCAAATCCATAAGCTGGTTTTAGCTCATGCGGTTGATGTGCGATCGCCACTGCCTTTTCAGTGGGCGCATTCCTTGCACAACTTGCGGCAGCGCCATCCTGACTGCACAGTGTTTTCGGTAGGTAACGGTCAAGGGCAAAGTTTTATTGGTGCCAGTCCAGAGCGGATTTTAAGCATTCACAATCATCAGCTTGTCACTGATGCATTAGCAGGTTCATCCCCGCGTGGGCGATCGACAATTGAAGATGCTGATTTGGCACAGCGATTGATGAACAGTGATAAAGAGCGACGAGAGCATCAAGTTGTTGTAGATTTTATTGCGCAAAGATTAGTGCATTTAGGGTTGCAGCCTACGTTTATAAATAGTCCTACTATCTTGCCATTATCTAATATCCAACATTTGCATACGCCCATTCACGCGGCTATTCCTAATCACGTTCACCCATTTGAGATTTTGGCATCCCTACACCCAACTCCGGCGGTGGCTGGACTGCCTAGAGAAATTGCTTGTCAGCAGATTCGACAGTATGAAAACTTTGGGCGATCGCTCTATGCTGCGCCGCTGGGCTGGTTGGATGCTCAAGGAAACGCTGAGTTTATCGTGGGCATTCGATCGGCGTTGTTAGATGGGCACTGCGCTCGTCTTTATGCAGGCGCAGGCATTGTCCAAGGCTCTGACCCAGACCGGGAATTAGCAGAAATTAAGCTGAAGTTTCAAACGCTCTTGCAGGCGCTAGTTTGAAATCAGCCGCTTGAATTTTCGCCAGATCCGCCTGGCCAATCCCCCTGCCTTCAATTTCTCTAATTCATCCCGCAGGGTGCTCACTTGGACTTGCAAAGCATCTTCTTGAGATTCTAGATAAATAATACGCTGTTCTCTTTTTTGAGAGAGATAGTGAGTTTTTTCTAAGCGATCGTACTTGTCAATAAAAGATTTTTGAAGTTCTACTAAACGTTGATTGAGCCAATCTGGTTCTTGGTAAAGAGGAACTTGATTTTGAATGGCAAAAACTTCTTCAAATAAAGGGCGAATGTGACTTGATGCGCCTCCATGAGCATAAGATACAATCGTTCGAGGGTAATAGCCTAACTGAAGTGTATTATTTTGCAGCAATCGAGTGAACCATTCGTAGTCTCCAGCAATGTTATAAGACTCGTTAAATAGTCCCAACTTCTGAAACAGGGCAGCTTTAAAGAAGCTAGCAGGTTGAATGAAGCATTCTCCTAAGCAGACCATTTCTTTAAGAATTTGATCGGGTGTGGCAGGTTTATGAATAGAAGACTTACCGAAGTTGAATCTTGCTTCATGATCGCCGTAGAGGAAGTCATATTCTGGACGATCTGCTAGAAAGTGAACCACATCATGAATAACGTTAGGATCATACAAGTAATCATCGGAGTTAAGGAAGTATAAAATATTTCCAGTGGCAAGTTGAATGCCTTTATTCATGGCGGCATAGATGCCATTATCAGGTTCGCTAATAAAATAGGTAATGCGATCGCCATACTGCTCAATAATCGATTTTGTCCTATCAGTTGAATCACCATCAATCACAATATATTCAATTTGCGGATAGGTTTGAGTAACGAGACTTTGAATCGATCGCTCAATAGTTTTTTCTGAGTTTTTACAGACTGTGATGACAGAAACTTTCATAGACTTACTCTTGTTCAACAGATAATCCCAACCACCGTTTTAGTTTAAACCACGCGCTGCGGAGCTTCCAAAACTTGCTAGTTTCTATAGCGGTAAGGCGATCGCGCAATATTTGTACTTCTGCTTGCGATCGCTCTAACGATTGCCGGGCTTGCCGCCGAGATTCCTGCAATTCCTCTTCTGTAACTTTCAATGCCAGCGGATAAAACACTTTTTCAAAGCGCTTGCCCATCGCACCCGAACCCCTCTCACTGCTGTACTGCTTTGGAGCATTGTGTCTCAAGTCCTCATATAGTTCAAGGTATCGCTGTGCCTGCACCGTTAAAGCATACTGTTGTGCCATGACTTGCCGAGAGGCTTGTGCCCGGTGCTCTCGTAAATCATCAGCAAAGATGCCCTCTAAGATTGCTGCTGCCATTGCCGCAGTGTCTCCTAGCGGCACAGTCCAGCCCGTCACACCATTTTTAACCACATCTGGAATGCCGCCTACCTCAAACGCAATGACAGGCGTACCGCAACTCATGGCTTCTAGCATGGTGTTAGGAAAGTTGTCTTCGAGGGAAGGCAGGACAAACAGGTCGGCAGCGGCATAGACTTGGCGGAGTTGTAGGTCAGAGTCAATTCTGCCAAAGAAATGCAAAGGCAAGCCAAGTTCGGTGAGGTGCTCGTTGGGAGTGCCGAAACACCAAAGCTGGAATTTTTGGGCAGCAAGAAGAGCTTGAAATTGAGGATTTTGGCGGCAGAGGTGCAGAGCTTGCAGCAGTTCGACAAACCCTTTGCGATCTTCGTTACCGTTGTCTGCACCAATCAGGAGAGCGATCGCCCCTGCTTCAAGTCCTAATTCGCGTTTTGCCTCTGCCCGATTTAAGGGGAAAAAAACATCTGTTTCTAAAGAATAAGGAATTACCTCAATCCGTTGATTCTTCAACACGCGACTTTGCTTGGCGCAATTAGCTAACCACTGGCTAGGCGTAACAATCACAAGCGGTGTATCGCCCAACAAATCCAGCCGATCTTGCAACACTGCTGCGGTGAGGCTGTATGGATCAGCTTGGAGTTGAGGACACACGGCACAATTTTGTTGATATTGATTGCACCCTGCTGAGTAATGACAGCCGCCCGTGAATGCCCACATATCATGCAGCGTCCAAACCACAGGCTTGTGCATTAACAGATGATGTAGGCTGGCAGGGGATTGATAATAAGCAACCCAATGAAGATTAATAATGTCAGCAGTAACGATCGCATCGACAGGAGTTAAATCAATTCCGGGGTAGGGCAGTGAGAACGAAGTATTAGATAAAGGCGTGCGATTTTGGTTAACGTAACGCTTCTGAATGATGGAAAGGAAACTGGAATGAGGATTGGTGGAAGAATGATCAAGCTTGAGAACAGTTTTATCTGGCGATCGCCGATCCAAAACCAGCATTTGTGAGTCTTGCTGAATAGCAATTAGTCCTCGGTGCAAACGGTAAGCCGCTCGTGCCGCTCCACCCCGAATATCACTGTTGCTCACCTGAATAATTTTCATAGTTATATTACTCCTGCCTACGCAAGCGAAGCATTCGCTTAAAGCGAAACCATCCTTTGCGAATTGCCCAAAACTTGCTGGTTTCCATAGCGGCAATTTGCGATCGCGCTTGCTCTAGCTCTTGCTGAGTGTTGTCAAGACGCGATCGCAAATGTTCTATGCGGACTTTGCGATTCAGCAATTTTTCCTGGAGTTGTTCAATCTCGGCAGAGCGTGGGTCAGCCAAAGCTTTTCGTAAAAGGCGACGTTTCAGCATTGGGTCAATGCGGTTAGCTAACCTGTAGATGCGGATGTGGACTCGATTGGGCGCTTCATTGCGGTGAGCGATCGCGGCTTCGTACCAGCGTTCTAACATCACTTGATAGGCTTTGTTTGCCGTTTCAGGGGCAATGTTGCAATGCTGAAGGGCATACTTTAAAACCTGATAGCTTTCTTCGGCGTAAACGAGATATTTTAATGAGCCAGAACGAACGGAATGGGCATGGGTGCGAAAGTAGTTGAGCGGCGTGGCAACAAAGGCAATATCTGATTGCATGAGAATTTTAATCCAAGTGAGCCAATCACCACAGAGTTTTAGAGATTCTTCAGCCTTTCCGACCTGTTCATAAACATTGCGACGGATGAGGGTAGCACTAGCATTAGGAACTGTATTTTTGTAGATTAAATAGCGTTGACATTCATCTTTACCATTATTAATAAAGTCCTGTTGCCAGCGTTCTAAATCAAGAGTATCGGTATTGAGTTTCCACGATTGCAAAATGCGATCGCCTTCATCCACTCCCCACGATTGACAGTAAGCTAAACCGACGTTGGGATGGCGATCGAGAACGTCAACTAATCGCTCCAAAAAGTGTTTATCGGTATAGTCATCAGACTCGGCAATCCAGAGGTATTCGCCTTGGGCTAAGCTTGCACCTTTGTTCCACTGTTTGAAAGGAATACCGCTATTCGTTTCGTTTTTAATAACATGAGTAAAGTGAGATAGAAATGGGGCAACAACAACATCGCTATTATCAGTAGAAGTATCGTCGAGGTAAATGATTTCAAAGTCTTGGAAGGTTTGGTCAAGAATGCTTCGGACGCGCTTGGTGAGGAAGCGATCGTGATTATAGTTGGGGATGATGACGCTGACTTTAGGCACTGGTTTAAAACCGCTCGATCTGAGCTTTATCGTTGTTCTTTACTAATCCTGAAAAAGCGTTTAATGTGCAACCAACTTTTTCTAAGCTTCCAAAACTTGCTAGTTTCCATTGCCGCAGTTCTCTCCTGTGCTTCTGCCAGTTCTGCTCTGGTCTTTTGTAAATTTTGGCGCACACGCTTTAAGGTGACTTGTGCCTCTTGCAGTTGAGCTTGAGTTGAAGATGAAGTCTGATGTTCACCATGTCGCGGCGCACCAAACACGATCGTCATATCGTCATACTGTTCAATTAACTTAGAAAACTTTTTCTTAAAATGCTGTACCAATATCTCGGTGTAAGCATTAGTGGTATGAATCATCGAATTAGGGTGAACTCGGTAGGCACTTAAAATGTTAGGCACCAGCCTAGCGTCGTAGCCCGCTTGCGCTAGCTTTAGCCACAAGTCATAATCTTCCCAGCCTGACCAAGCAATCACCATGAGTTCGGTAGAATAGCCACCGACTTTTAGCAAAATGTCCTTTTTGAACATTGCCATAGCGTCAATATAGGGGCAAGTGAGCAACTCCCTCACATCCCACTCGTAAAAAGAAATTAATCCAGCGCCTTTACCTGTTTTACTATTAAAGCGATTAATGATGCCATACACTCCAGCAGATCCAGAGGTGTGAATGGCTTTATACAAAACGGATAAACAATTAGGATAAATCCAATTGTCGGCATCTAAAATGAAAACGAACGGAGCCCGAGCTAGGTGCAAGCCAGTATTACGGGCATCAGCTAAGCCTGTATTGAATGCTTTCTTGACAAGGCAGATGGGGGTTTTGAAGTTCTTAAGATAATCTTCAACTAGACTAGCTGATTCGTCAGTGGAGCAATCATCGATAATGAGCACATCAAAACCACCCGGTAACGGGTCGGTAATAGTGGCGCAAACGCTATCCAAACATTGTTTAATATAGTCAGCATAGTTGTAAAGGGTAATGATGACCGTCACACTCGGAGTGGTGCAGCCATCAAAAGCGGCATTACTGGTAACAACCCAAGGCTCTTTACCCAGGAAGGCACACAGCTTCGCCATTTCTAGCCTTGTGCCCATCATGTTGCGTTTTGCCGACTCAATACTCTCCATGAGGTCTATGCCTTTTGCAGATTTTTTTGTTCTAAATGCTGTCTCAACTCTTGTAATACTGATTTGCAGAGAATACCAGAGTTAAATTCTTGAGTAATAAATTCGTAAGCTTTGTTAACGATCGCTAATCGTTCTGATTCATGTTCTAGATAGTAGTCACATTGGGCAGCAATGTCGTCTATCTCGGTGATAATTAAATGTTTATTATTAATGAGTGGCTCAATGTAGTCGCTGGTTTCGGAAATGACAAGACAACCGTTAGCGATCGCCATCACGACTCTCAACCATTCAAAGTAAGTATTATCGTTAGCGTGAATGTTGACTAAGATTTTGCAGGAGCGCAAAAGTCGATTGCGATCGTGGTTGGCAAAAAATCCGGCAGTGTGGTGAAATTTAGGTTTTTCTAGACGGGTGATGACGATATTGCTGTTGTAACGATTGAACAGATCAGCATTTTGAGAGAGAAAGCGCTCACGTTTAGGGGAGTTGCTGCCGAGAAAAAGTAGGTCGAAGGTGCGATCGGGCAGATTTTTGGGATCGATCCCTGCTTCAAAACAGGTGGCGTAACCCAAGGGAGCATGGAGCGTGAAGATGCCGCGTTTGCGGTATTCGATAGCAGTGTGCTCGGTAATATCTAAAACGCCAAGAGAGGGTCTAGCGCGATCGCAAGCCATCTCAAACCAATGGGTGAGCGGTTGTTCGGCACTCAGGATATAGACCGATCGCACCACTTCTAAAACTTCAGTGGGGGTAAGCCGCGGTTCTAGAAACAGGTTGAAGAACTCGTGGGGAGCAATGACCAACTGCATCAATTCCGGTTTAGGCTGAAGGGATGGAATCTTATCAATCCTAATTTCTGACTGAATGCCGCTATTTCTGAAGCCTTCATCAAAAATCTCAGCAATCTCAATCATGAAATGATTGCCTAATGATGTGACAAATATTTTGACGGCTTGGATAAGAGGCTGGGAAGAAGACATTAATCTAGAGAAAAAACGGACTGGTCAAATCGTGACTTTTCAGGCATCTTTATAGGAGAAACCTAAGGTAACCTTCTCGCAATTAGAACGACCTCATAGGCTCCATTTTTGAAGACCAACTCAATATCAAATTTGATAGATAGATTTTGCTGTAAGTCGACAAAGAGTTTTAGCCACGAGGTTTGAGTAAAGACGTGATAGTGAATGCTGTAGTCAATCTCAATGAGATGGTCAATTTCACGGGCGATATCGGCTTCGTCTTGTTTTTTCCCAACATGACGTACCCAGCCTTCAAAGTGCTGGCGTTTTGACCACGCGGGACCCTCAGTATGATCGCGCCATATATGTTCTAGAGAGGTGACTTGACGATCGACATCAAAGCTAAAGCGTTTGTCGGGGATGGCGGTGTATAAAATGCCTCCTGGTTTGAGCACTCGGAGCATATTGTGAATGGCGCCAATGGTATCTTGACAATGCTCAATGAAATGGTTGGCAATGACAAAGTCTTGGGTGACATCTGCGATGGTTTCTAGTTCTTCGCCGTTGGCTAAGATGTCGGCTTCGACGAGGTCTATATCGTTGAGTTCTGGGTACTGCTGCCGTAGGTCTGCAACGGACATACGATCAACGTAGAGAACCTTGACACCTTCGGGGACAGCAAGAGGATGGTTTAAAGCCCCGATCTCAATACCTTGCCCTTTAAGATATAGTTCTGCGATGTGTTCGCGGGTCAACTCCATAATTGACTTCTGTTCTAATGGAAGCGCTTTTATGGGAGCTTCTGCAACCGCGCTGATGAGTTCGGTGGGCGTGGAAAGCAGATCAGTCGTATCAGGACGAGGCTGAGGGAGCGATCGCGTCTCGTGAAAGTTATCTTTGCCCAGCCTAAGGCTCTTTTTTAGCTCAAACCAAGCATTCCGCAATTGCCAAAACTTGCTGCTTTCCATCGCAGTGATAATCGAGGTGGCATAGTTATGTTCTTTTTGGACTTGCTGAAGCTTTCGTTTGAGTCGTTTAAGTTGGTTCTGGAGTTGCTGAACTTCTGGTTGTTCTGCGTCAATTTTTGTTTGCATCTACTTTACCTCATACAGACTAAACGCCCCTTGCCTCAAGCGCAGAAGGAATTCCGCAATGTGCAATACAAAGATTACCATTGAAATGTCCTAAACCCACCCACGATCATTGAAGGAATTGCTGACAATGAATGATGAAAGACAGCATTATTCTGGGGTAGACAGTCGCAAAAATCGTTTGAGCTTGAACCAGCCTTTTCTGAACTTCCAGAATTTACTGGTCTGCATTGCATTAATCTCGTTTTGCGCGTTGTCTCGTGCTACTCGGATTTCTTGTCGCTTTGCTCTGATTCGAGTCAGCCGATGATTAAGAACTTCTATATTGGTTTGAAGCTCCCAAATCTGATTCTTTGTATTTTCTAAGTCTGATTGAGTTTCACCAAGCTGCTCTTTGATTTGGTATCGCTCTACTTGAGTTTGGTGCAGCTTAGCATTGGCTTCGTAGAGTTCTACCTGTGTTTGATGAAGTTGTGTCGTCGCTTCGTAGAGTTCTACCTGTGTTTGATGAAGTTGTGTCGTCGCTTCGTAGAGTTCTACCTGTGTTTGATGAAGTTGTGCAGTCGCTTCGTAGGATTGGGTCTGGGCTTCATGAAGCTCTAATTGAGTTTGATGAAAATGAGTTCTAGAGTCATGAAGTTCTGTCTGAGCTTGGTGAAGTTGAGAAGCAAGGGTCACAACCTGTTGTTGTTCTCGAACCAATTTTTGAGCTGATACTGCATGGCTTATAAGGTAGCTGTCTTGCATGGCGATCGCCAGCACATCTTCTAAGCTATTTTCCTGAGTCTTTTGTAACTCCCAGATAGATATATTTTTGACATACCAGTCTAAAGTACTGACTAGACGAGCCTGGACTGATGCTTCATGAAGCAGCTTAAATCCTCGACTGACTAAGCAAGAGAACCAATGCGCTTCAGGCTTCTCGTTAATGTGTCCTGTACCACCTTGCCCTGGGGTTGCACCACTAAAAACAAGATAGCGATGGGTATGCCGGGCAATGTTATTGAACACAGTCTCCTCACAAGCCTCAGGAATATGTTCTACGACTTCAGTACACATCACAACGTCGTAGGTTTTTTCAAGATCAAAGGGTTGACTGAGATCCTGTTGAATTTGGTAGCCTGGGGCTTTAAATGATGTGCCTAGATCTTCTCCTTCTACTCCCCAAGCCTCAACTCTTTTTTCTCTAAGCCACTTAACGAAATAACCTTGACCACAGCCTAAATCTAGAACGGTTGTTGGTTGACAAATATCTAAGACTGATTGAATGAAGCCCTCATCGAATGCCGACTGATCAGGTAAACGATCAGCATACATTTCTTTCTTCCAAGGACCGCTCAAGTTGTCTGAAGCTAAATCCATACGGTGTTGTCCTATCTATAATAAAGGCTTAGGCTATGTCTCAAGACATTGTAAGTTGAATTAGCCCTTTGGCATAGCTCTCTATGGCTTGCTTCAAATCTAGACTACAGGTTCAACGCGATCGCCACTTCTAAGATATGGAGCTAAGGAGACTCGAACTCCTAACCCCCTCCATGCCATGGAGGTGCGCTACCAATTGCGCTATAGCCCCTTAAAACTGAATCTAAGCTTACACTAGCCTTGGCATTATTTCAATCTATTGGCGTTGAGTGGCAGTGGGGCGATCGCCTCTAAGCACTGCCAAGCCTGCATTTAAGATTAATCAACCTAGAATGGTTAAGATGCCTCTTTTGTGATGAACAAAGAGCTTGTAGGATCGAATCTGTGATGTATGTCGTGATTTAGGCTAAGGCGTGACGTTAATCGACTTCAGTAATACTAATACAATCTGGGCATCGATTTTGGTCGAAACGCTCTCTTGCTTGGGACTAGAGACTGTAGTAATTTCTCCGGGGTCACGGTCTGCACCTTTAACAATAGCGTTTGCTCGGCATTCCTCAATTGAAGCAATTCCTATTCTTGATGAGCGATCGGCGGCGTTCTTTGCGTTGGGTGTGGCACGTCGCACAGGCAACGCAGTGGCGTTAGTTTGTACATCAGGGACGGCGGGGGCAAACTTTTATGCGGCAATGATTGAGGCGCGGGAAAGTCGGGTTCCTTTGCTGGTGCTGACCAGCGATCGCCCACCGGAGTTACGAGAGTGTAATGCAGGTCAAACCGTTGATCAGCAAAAGCTATTTGGCGATTTTCCGAACTGGTATAGCGAAATCGCAGTGCCAGGATTAGACCTAAAGCTATTGCAGTACTTGCGGCAAACTTTGATTCAGGCTTGGGAACGGACGCTTTATCCGGTGCCCGGAGTCGTGCATCTTAATTTGCCCTTTCGTGATCCGTTGGCTCCGGTTGCTAAAGCAGACGCAGCAGAATTTGGGCGGGGGTTTCCTGAAGACTTTTTTGACTGGATTCCACGAGATCTTCTACAAACTCTTGCGGTCAGCGATCGCCATTCTCCTGTAAATTTTCTGCCGCCGGGTCGGACGATTCTGGTGGCTGGAGTGGCGCAACCCGCAGATCCACAAGCGTATTGTGAGGCGATCGCCCACATCTCTAAAACGCTTCAGATTCCGGTACTAGCAGAAGGTCTATCACCGTTACGAAATTACGCCGACCTCAACCCCTCTCTCATCTCCACCTATGACTGGATAGTACGAGATGTAGAACTCGCCAAAAAACTTGCGCCTGATTTTGTAGTTCGGGTGGGCGAGATGCCGACTAGTAAAACCTTGCGGCACTGGCTAGAGCAGGTTCAGCCGTTGCAGTGGGTGGTTGATGAGGGCGATCGCAACCTTGATCCGCTGCATGGTAAAACGCTTCATTTACGGCGATCGCTCCCATCCTTTGCAGCAAACCTCCCGGCTCAACCTTCGGCAGACTTGGCTTATTTGGAAGCATGGTGTGGGGCTGAGGAACGAGTGAGGCGATCGCTTGACGAAAGCCTTAGCCAAGCGTCTGAAGAAAAATTTGAAGGGAAGGCGGTATGGCTTTTATCCCAGCATTTGCCCACAGGCACGCCTTTAATCATTGCCAATAGCACAGCCGTGCGCTATCTGGAATGGTTCTGGAAACCGGGAAATCGAGCCATCCGTCCGTTCTGTAACCGGGGTGCAAACGGCATTGATGGCACTCTGTCAACGGCGTTGGGCGTGGCGCATCGGCAGCAAAGCAGCGTGTTGTTGACCGGAGATTTGGCGCTACTGCATGACACTAATGGGTTTTTAATTCGCAATTATTTTGTCGGGCATCTGACCATTGTGTTGATTAACAACAATGGCGGCGGCATCTTTGAGCATTTACCAATCGCCCAATTCAACCCACCGTTTGAAGAATTTTTTGCCACACCCCAACACATCAATTTTGCGCTGCTTTGCCAGACTTATAATGCAAAACACGAGCTAATCCGCTCTTGGGATCAACTCGTGCAGCGGTTAAATCCTCTGCCAGCAGAGGGAATTAGGGTGTTGGAAGTGGAGTGCGATCGCCAGTTCAGCACTCAATTTAGCGCTCGGTGGCAGCCCTAACCTTTAGCCTTCTTCTCTCTTCAATGCTGACTCTACTTGCTTAAACTCCTGGTCTAGACGGTCTTTCAGCTTTTGGGGCACCGGACGATTGGGGTAAGAGCTATAGTGCCCCGCCAAAGAATTGAGCGCAGTCCGCATTGTGGTGAACGAGCTGAGCTTAGCCAAGCCGCCATCCCGACGATAGCGTGCCGAAAACTCATTGATTTTTTGACGGGCTGCGGCTTGAGCATCCATTCTTTCAGGTGCTTCTTTGGGTAAGGCAACGGCAGACTTGAGCGTTTCAATTAAATCCAACGTATCTTGGCGATAGTTGCCACCCGCGATCGCAGGTGTTGCCAAACTCATCAGCCCGATTACACAAACCAGAACCAATGCAACCAAACGCGGTAGAACTCTTCTCATAAAACCTCAGGTGTGGAGCGCGAAGTTATCCTTCATGCAAGGCGGGGATCATAAGTCATCATATCTTGATTAGGGGACTCTCTACTCCTTTGCCTGGAGTTTACGTTCTTGCAATTTCAACAAAATTTCAGCGTGGACTTCGCGAGTGATGGGATAAAAGTATGCCAACACCAAGCCCAAGACTAGGGCGACCGTTGGGATCGGTCCGATCGCTAACCGAATGGCTAAAAGCGCTGAGGCAGGCTGAATGGGTGTAGGTTCTCCAGCCGCACTTTCAATGAATCCAGCGGTGTTGAGAGCCTGCCCAACTAAAAACAGCCCGATCGCTAAACCAATTTTTTGCAGCAGCACCATAAAACCGTAAAAAACTCCTTCGCGGCGCAGTCCAGTATTCAGTTCGTCTAGCTCAATCACATCCGGCATCATTGACCAAGGAATCAGGTAAGCCGTTGAAACGCCCACCCCTGCCATGATTGCCAACGGAAAGATCAAACCCGACTGATTAGGCTGCAAGAAAAACAAGCCAGCCTGAGCAATAATCCAAATCACCATGCCCATAAAATAGACCGCTTTCTTGCCTACCCTAGCGCTCACAGCACTCCACACAAACAGCATCACCAACGCCGTGCCCTGAACTGCCAACGCCACCGCTGTGAAAATTGACGACGGCTGCCCCAGCCAATTAACCACAAAATAGGGCAGAATTGCCGCCGTGATCTGAACGCCGAGCCAGGAGCAAAGGTAAATGCCAATCACAAACAAAAACGGACGATTACTAAACACAATCTGCATTTGTTGCAGATAGGGCAAGGGCGCGGGTTCTGCGACGCTGGAGGTAAGGTGATGTTGTGCTACTTCAATAGAACGGGCACGGGTGCCAAACACGCACCAATAAAGTGGAATTGTGGAAAGCACCGCACAAATCCCACCCAAGATTAAATAACGCTGTGCTGCATCAGCCACGTTCGCAAAAATTACCTGCGCCAATATCAACGACAGAATGCTACCGCCAATGGAAAAGGTGAAGCGAAAACTATTGAGGCTGGTACGCTCGTTGTAATCCTGGGTTAGCTCTGGCGTAAGCGCCGTGTAAGGTAAGTTGACAATGGTATAAAAAGTATTAAATACCACAGCAACCGCAATGTAATACCAAAATAAACTCGTTTGATTGGTCGCTGGGTCGCTGCTAAACTTAGGCACAATCCACTGCAAGAAGAACGTGATGCCAAAGGGAATGGCTCCCCACAGCATCCAGGGATACCGCCGCCCCCACTTGCCCGACCGGGTGCGATCGCTCCACATACCTACAATTGGGTCATTCACAGCATCCCAAATTTTGCTAATCAGTAACAGGCTACCCGCCAACGCAGCATTCATTCCCGCGACGCTGGTGAAGAAGTACAGTAAAAAAAATGCCAAAATGTTGGCGGTAATCGCCGGGCCCAAGTCTCCAGCACCGTATGCCATTTTGGTCTGGAAGGACATGGGTTTGAGCGGGGTCGGGAGGGTCGGAGTCGATGGAGAATCCATAGGAAGTTGCGATCGCTAAAGAGGATCTATATCTTGCCTCTATCGCGGAGGGTTGAATCATCCCCGTAAGAAATCTCTACCAGAACCTGCTTACAGGTATTGCTGAATCAGTAGTATAAATCTATTCAAAGTAAATCTATTCAAAGTCCCTTTCCTTCAGGAGAGGGGGTGGGAGAGTTCTATCTCGCTGCGTTGTCGACTCAACCTAACCCCGTTCCCCTTCCCTGCGAGGTCAGGAGAATGGGACTTTCATCCTACAATATAAATTTATGACGGTGGATGTACGGTAAATACGGATTAACTTGAGTTCCTAAAATACGTCAATTAACCCAATTAATTATGAAAAACAAGATACAAAATGAAGTGTAAAAAGACTAAAAAAGTTGGGCTTTGCTTACACATTGCCCAACTCAATTATCTACGCATGGATAACTGATGAATCATTTTACTGATGTATAACATCCATAAAATGTTACAAAAGGCACATCCTGAATTAAGAGTACCCAGTCTTAACAAAAATCAAGAATTAACGCGAAAATGGAACCATAATCCACGCGCCATAACCCAATGGATAACCCTTCGACAGGACTATTGAAAGCCAGCTTACAAGATTTTCAATTCAACCAAGCTCGCAGCAGTCTCAAACAGACTCTGAATCGTTACTCCCAGTTACCTCCGCGCAAACGCAACGCCGATGTTGCAGTCCGAGCCGCCCTCAAACGTGGCTTGGATGGATTGACCACGACACTAGATAAACTCAACAATTGCTTGATTCGGATTGCGGTATTTGGGTTGGTGAGCCGGGGTAAGTCTGCTGTGGTTAATGCACTGTTGGGGCAGAAGGTGCTGCAAACGGGCCCTATTAACGGCGTGACGCAGTATCCTCGATCGGTATATTGGGCGTGCTGCTCCGCAGATACCGCAAGGGTCGCCAACGGTCAACTGCGCGTCGAGCTAATTGATACACCTGGACTAGACGAGGTAGACGGTGATGTGCGGGCAACGATGGCGCGAGATGTGGCAGATCAGGCAGATTTAATTTTGTTTGTGGTGGCAGGAGATATTACCCGCACCGAGTATCGGGCTTTAGCAGAGTTGCAGGCGACCGATAAACCATTGATTTTAGTATTTAACAAAACAGATCTTTATCCTGAGCAGGATCGGCAAACCCTTTATCGTAAGCTGGAAACCTTGTTTGCCCGCAACGAAGGCAAGCGTCCGGTTTTGTCGCCCGATGACATTGTACGAGTAGCGGCTGAGCCTGCGCCGCTAGAGGTGCGCGTGGAATGGGCAGATGGGCGGGTAACGCATGAATGGGAAACCCCAGCGGCTCAGGTGAATGAGCTAAAAGAGAAACTGTTGACGATTTTGAACCGAGAGGGCAAATCACTGCTGGCGCTGAATGCATTGCGGCAAGCTCGGCAGGCTGAAACGACGATCGCCCATAACATGCTTAAGCTTTACCACAACGAAGCCGAAGACTTGATTTGGAAGTTTGCGCAGTGGAAAGCGATCGCCATTGCTGCCAACCCGATCGCTGTCTTTGATGTGATGGGCGGAGCCGTCACCGACTTGATCATGATTCGATCGCTAGCCAAGCTGTATGGGTTGCCCATGACTCGGTATGAGGCGGGTAAGCTGCTGAAGTCGATTTTGTGGAGCTCAGGTAGTTTGATTGTGGGTGAGGTGGGCAGTAGCGTGCTGTTGGGAGTGGGAAAGAGTATGGCGGCGATCGCGACTGCATTTGAAAGCGGGTCGGGGTTTGCAGCGTATTCTAGTGCGGCGATCGCGCAGGCAAGTTTGGCGGGATATGGTTCTTACCGCGTTGGTAAGGCGGCTCAAATCTATTTAGAAAAAGGCTGCACTTGGGGAGAGCAAGGAGCGAATACGCTAATTCAAGAGATTCTTCAGCAGGTTGATAAAGATACCGTGATTCATCGATTGCGCCGAGAGTTAAGCTAGAAAAGTTTAGATTCATTTAGAGGATTTTTAAAGAGCTTCTGACTCGTGAGAGTAGTAGGCTGACCAGAGAGCGCTTGATATGCAGCTTGAGGAGATCACTGCACCTTTGCTCTCAGGACTAACCAGAGTGCCATATTCATTCTTTAAAGAAGGAAGAGACGAATGACGACAGAAGAATCACCCCGACTAGACCGACTTGAAGCACTGGCAGAAGCATTACTTCAAGTCGCCCAACAGCAGCAGACTCGGGGCATTAGACATGAGAGTGACATAGATGCCTTGAAACAATCTACAGAGACATTACTTCGAGTCGCCCATCAACAGCAAACTCAGGGCATCAGGCATGAGGGCGAGATAGGGGATCTTGAAACAATCTACGGCTAATTTACGAGCCTCTACGGCTGATTTACGAGCGTCTACGGCTGACATGGTTAGCATGATTGGGACTCTAGCCAATCAACAATCTGAGATTGTGGAGGAGATTAGAGGAATTTTGTCAGAGGTTAGAGGACTTCGACTCGAATCTCATAGAATTTTGGATTACCTCTTTAATCAACAAGGTGGAGAAGCGACCTAACGTGTTTAACCCGGCTTCATTGAGGTCGAACCTCAATGAAGGAACACCCTAATTTAGGCTTTTAAGGCAGTTTTTCCGATCGCTTCTCTTCGTCAGAAGGATTGGATTGCTGATAACCTGGAGAATCTGTCGCAAACTCTGAAATCATCTGTTCTTCAGAATATTCTGGCGTTCGTTGTAACTCTGGTTGTTTCCATTGATCCAAAATATCTTTAATTAAGGCTTCCTGAATCCAAGTTTTGGCGACGACGGTGAGGGGAAGCGCTAAGAGCAGTCCTAGAAATCCAAAGAAGCTGGCGAAAAAGAGTTGCGCAATGAGGGTAAGGGCTGGTAGTAGGGAAACTTGCTTTGCCATCACGGTTGGCGTGATCCAGTAAGATTCAACCTGCTGAATGACTAGATAAAGGATAAGGACGGCGATCGCTTTCCAGGGTGCATCTAAGAAAGCCACCGTTAATGGAAAGACTAAACTAAGCGTAGGGCCAATATTGGGAATAAAGTTCAGCAGCCCTGCCAATAGAGCTTGGGCTAACACTAGATCAACCTGCAAAACCGATAGCCCGATCGCACTAAAGATTGCGACTGCTGTGGAACTTAACAAGGCTCCTCCCAACCAATTATCTAACGCGATTTCACATTTGGTCAGAATAAAATCGGCTCGTTGCCGATAAAAGGAAGGAAATAAAACAATGAACGCTTTTCGGTATGATGGCGGATCAGCCAAGAGCATAATGGTGAGAATGAAAACCAGTAAACCTTGTACAACTACGGTTAAAGAGTTGGAGAAAAAGGCGAAAAAGTTGCGAATAATATTTTGAAGAATTGGCTGGAGATCTTGAGTGAGCCTTGCTGTGGTGGGCAATTCGATCGCGGCTAGCCAGGATGGTAGCAGTTGGAGTTGGCGATCGCCCCACCTCACAGCTTGGTCAAAGCCTGTGGGGAGTAGCTCAAGAAGCTGTAAGAACTGACTAATGAAGGGCGGCACAATTAGAGCGACAAATAAAATGCCAGCCAGTACAGAAATCCCTAATGTCAACATTACAGCCCGACCACGCTTCATTCCTGAGCGGCGTAATCGCTGAACCAGGGCATTAAGCGCAGTTGCCAAAACCACGGCGGCAAATAGCAGCAGCAGCATCTGACGAACTTGCCACAAGATAATCAGAGCGAGGATAAGGCTGAGGAAGCCGAGCCATTGACCGAGTTTCATGATTATCGAGGGAAATGGGCTTACCTATAATACCGAACCTTGGCGATCGGGTGGTAATGGGAGCGAGCATTGTAAAATACGAGGGTGAAAAATCGTTCTAGCTATTGGCTGTTAATTCCGTACCTGCGTCCCCATTGGCGCACGATCGCTCAAGCATTTGTCTGTACCTTAGTATTTTCGGTCTGCTGGCCGCTGTTGGCGCAGGTCGGCGGGCAGATTCTAGACTTTTTAGTGAAGGGCAATGTCTCAGCGCTGGTAAAATCGGCGGGCGTTGTGGTCGGGATTTTTGTGGTGCAAAAAATCGCCCAATACGGTCAGGATTCGCAGATGGCGAAAGCGGCACTGGCGATCGCCCTAGATCTACGGAAGCACGTCTATGCTCATCTGCAAACCTTAAGCCTCAGCTACTTTGAAACGGCACAAACCGGAGACTTGTCCTACCGACTAACCGAAGATATTGACCGGATTGGCGAAGTCATCAACAAAGTTTTTCACGACTTTTTGCCCTGCGTGTTGCAACTTGTGCTGGTCTTTGGGTACATGATTTATCTCAACTGGCAATTAACGTTGGCAAGTTTGATTGTTGCGCCACTTATGGGTTTGCTAATTAGCTGGTTTGGCGAACGAATGCTAGTTTTTGCGCGCCGTAGTCAAAACTTAGTGTCGGATCTGTCGTCGCTGCTCACCGAAGTGTTTACGGGCATTCGATTGGTGCGTGCGTTTGCGGCAGAAGATTATGAGGTAGAACGGTTTAGCCAAGCGGCAGAACGCAATCGGCGAGCGAAGTATGAGGCAGCTTGGTTGAAGGCGGTGCAGTATCCAGTGGTCGGGTTTTTAGAAGTTTTGAGCGTGTTGTTGTTATTGCTGCTGGGTGGCTGGCAAATTTCGACGGGCAATTTGACGGGCAAAGAGTTTGGCATTTATGTCCTTGCCGCCGCCATGCTGATTGATCCTATTAACCACTTAACTGAAGACTACAACGAGTTTAAGCAAGGGCAAGCCTCGGCAGACCGAATTTTTGAACTGTTGACAATTCCTCGCTCTGTGCTAGAATCACCCACTGCTCAACCGTTGCCCCCTGTCACAGGCAAAGTAGAATATCGGGATATTTACTTTTATTACAATGCTGACCAGCCCGTGTTGCAAAAGCTGAGTTTATTAGCATTTCCTGGAGAGGCGATCGCCCTGGTTGGGTCTTCTGGCTCTGGCAAAACCACTCTCGCTAACCTCCTGCCCCGCTTCTACGATCCGCAAGCCGGACAGGTGTTGATTGATGGTATTGACATTCGTACGGTAACGTTGCCTAGCCTGCGTCGGCAAATTGGGATTGTGCCCCAAGAAACCATTTTGTTTTCTGGCACGATCGCCCAAAACATTGCCTTCGGGCAACAGCACTTTGATATCACTGCCGTCCAAGCTGCCGCCAAGGTGGCAAATGCTCACTCGTTTATCAGCCAATTCCCCAACGGCTACCAATCTTGGGTGGGCGAACGGGGCGTAAACTTGTCGGGCGGACAAAAACAAAGACTGGCGATCGCCCGTGCCATTCTGCTCAACCCGCGCATCCTAATTTTAGATGAAGCCACCTCTGCCCTCGACTCTGAATCGGAAGCGCTGGTGCAAGAGGCGCTAGAACGATTGATGAAAAATCGGACAGTGTTTATTATTGCCCATCGATTAGCAACCGTGCGCCGCGCCGATCGCATCTTGGTAATTGAACAGGGGCAGGTGGTGGAATCGGGAACCCATGAAGAGCTATTGGAAAAGGGCGATCGGTATGCCCGGTTTTATGCACAGCAGTTTCAGTAGGGGGCTGAAAAGTTAATGTATCTCACTGGGGCTTTTTTTCATGCAACTCTCTAACTTTCATTTAGCAATGCTGTTCTTCACGATTCTGGTTCGCTGTTGAAAAGTTCTAGAATTTGCCGACAAACGCCCTTTAAGGTTTCTTTGACCTCATCGACAGGCTGCTTCTCGCCCACAAACCGCCACTGTTCCACAGTTGAAACTCGCCATTGCTCACCCAAGTGGGTAAACCCTACCATCTCCAGCCCGATCGCCCTGCGAGAATGAGTCAGGGAATCTTGGTAAAAGCGAATTTGTACCAAAATGCTGCGGCTCTGAAGTCGACGACTCCAGCCAGGTAGGTGGAACCCAATATCAATCGAATCTGGATCAACCCATTCCCGTGTCCCGGCATCATTTGCCCAGGGCTTCAGGTCGGCATAGGCATCAGGAAATTGGACTTTAAATAGGTTCACCACGGCAGCAATTTTTGTGGCGACCTCAACTCCTAACGCTTGTTCTGCTGCATTCACGCCGATCGCTCCGATAACTTATGAACTATGGTGCCACAGAGCGCCAGGTCAGGCGTACAAAGAGATACCGTTTCGGATGCTTGTCCTATTTTTCACCAATATTCTCACCCGCTATTTCTCAGTTTTACCATCCCCATGTGCCTGGAGCGCCCTTAAAAGGCCCAATAATTTCCTTTGTAATCCAGCCGCCGTAGAAATCTCCTGGCTGAGAGGTGACTAATTCGTCGTTAATGTAACAAGCTTGCATTCGGCTGGGATAAAAGGCAACGTAATCTTTAAGAGCTAAAAAATCAGGAGTTGGGTCGGCGTAAAACCAGGCGGCATTATCTGCAACTTGCTCGCCAATGGCGATCGCATAATAGCCTGCCATTCCTTTCCATTCACAAAAGCTGGAGCGAGGCGTTTGCCGCAAATACTCCATGCAAATATCTTCTGGAGGAATGTAATAAACCGGAGGATGGCTGGTTTCTAAAACGCGCTTAGCTCGGTGGGTATCGGCAAGCATTACCTCATTAAATAAGATTTGGATGTGCTTAGGAGAATCCTCCAGCCGGGGCGGGCGGGGATAGTCCCAAACCGATTCTTGACCAGGGGCGGGAACGGGGCGATCGAAACTCATGGTCTTCCTTTTCCAATTTGATCTAACTTTTCATTTAAGTCGCGCGTGCGGCGAGAAAGCATCCGAATAATATTAATTGCTAAACCCGATGTTTCTTCGATCGCCTCATAAAGCTGCTGCTGGGTGAGCGTTAGGCATTCGCAGGTTTCTAAAGTCGTAATAGACGCAGAGCGGGGTTCGGCATCAAACACCGACATTTCGCCAAAGCATTTTCCTTGTCCTAGCTTTGCCAATTCCCGATCGCCACTGTGCACCTTGACGCAGCCTGACACCAAAATAAACAGCGATCGCCCTTCTTCGCCCTGCGTGACAATCGTGTGCCCTGGGGGAAATGACAGTTCTTGCATTGCCGATGCTAAACGTACCAGGAAGTCATCTCGCAACTCTTGGAAAATGCCGACTTGTCGCACAAACAACAGGCGATCGAAACTACTGAGCATAAGGGCAAGCAGACTAAGATTGACACGAGACGACGCTGAACTCAGCCCAGACGCTCGACCAACCGCAGTTTTTCTCTAGCAGAAGGCGGCGTTTTGCTTGAAGGGGTTGAGTTCAGCCCTAATTCTGCCATCAATTGATGAACTTGAGCAGAAACCAAGGGATTAGGATCATCTTTTAATGAGGGCAAAATTTGAGGAAGAACTCTAGGCGAGGCAACTTTCAAGTAGTTTAAAACAGCTTCGCGGACAAATCCAGTGGGAGAGTGCAAACAGGCTAAGGTCGGGTCAGCCGTTAGGCTCCAGCGGGCTTTGCTGGCAATGTGAAAGCAGCACGCCAGCACCCAGTCAGAGAGTAAATGGCGCAAATCAACTAAATGCCGGAGGCGATCGCTCGGTGTCATCGGCACATAGGGCATAAAATCTTCGAGGATTTGCAGTTTCTCTAGGGTAGGCTGGCGATCGAGAATATTGAGCAGCACAATTTTGCTGGAAATTTGAATGGTGTTATCCAAAATTTCCAATCCCTGCGCTATGCTTTCCCGCGCATTTGATTGCAGACTTAGAGATGCCGCTTGAATGTTGCTGGGTTCGTACAAAAACTGCATTAACAGAAATAAGCATTCCACCGCGTCTTTTTCAGAATCTTGAAGGGCGCGGTACAGAAACTGGGCTTCTTCAGTGGAGACAGTTTCCAGCTTCAAGTCTTGCAGGCTGGCGTAAAGATGCGCCAAGAACAAAATCTCCTGGTTCATCATGGTTTCTACCCCCGATCGCCCCAGCACGTCTGAAACCGCATCAATCCCGGCTTCGTTAGGCAGACGCAGCAAAACTCGCAGTAAACTCCGGCGGCTAGCTCCCCAAGCGGTCATTAGATGATTTACCAATGCCCGCGTTGACTCCATAGAGCCAATTTCGCCAATGGTCATCCAGGCTTGATGGCGCACGCCATCCGATTTATAAGGATCGGCAGCCAGGTTGATTAGCAGCGGCAGGGCTTCGTTTTGCAACTGAATCAGCGATCGCTTGGCTGCATCGCGGGTAGATTGAAAGTGAAAGCCTCGGATCAATGCGTCATAGTAATCATCGAGTTGAGTGGCGGCGATCGCCTCTAGCATGGCACATCGCACCCGTAGCGATTCATCCTGCAAAAGCTGATCAATGTAAAGGCGCAAAGATTGAAGATAAACGGCTTCACCCAACGCCCGACACCCCATAACGCGCTCCCGCTCCTGCTTGTGGGTCAACATCCGCCGCAAAATGCCAGTTGCTTTTCCCTTCTGATTGGAATCTCCATGACGCAAAGTTAACGAAGCCGCCAGCCCCCGCACCACCGGATCAACTTCATCTTTCATGTAAGCCTGAAGCACCTGGAAATCAGGATTCCCATCGGTATGCCAGATGAACTTCAGTGCCACCGCTAACACCTCAGGATGAAGACGTTGCACCGCTATCAAGTCCTTCACTGCACCCAAATAAGCAGGATTAGGGTAAGCAAGCATTGCTTGTAAACTCTGCCGCTGGAGCGCCGGAGAAAAAGTTGGCAATAAAGGCGACAGGACTTCTCCCACGCTTTTAGGATCATGATGAGCTAATAAATTGATGCAAGATTTCTTTTCGCTTTCGTCCTGCGATCGATTCAACGAGTCTACAATCCCTCTCATAAAACCTCGCATATCTGCCTTAGACAAGCTCAAATGTCCTCCCTGCTCAGCGCTCAGCACCAGCACCTCCACATACTTCGAGCGAAGGAACCACACTGTCAAAACCCACAGCAGCGCGGTCAAGGCAGTAAACAGCAGAAATACCCAACTCTGATTTTGGGCTTGATTGTTACTGTGCAAATGTTTCAGCACCGAAATTGTCCCCAACATTCCTACCCCAGTTAACCCGGTAACCAGTGGCTCTGCAATTCCCCGCACCATTGATTGAATTCGGCTCCGATTGGCGCTAGGAATGGGATGAAAGAGAACAGGCGCAATACTGGCAATCAAGGTATATCGCAAAAGTTCATCCACAAACTTTAGCGCTACCGTTCCATGAAACACATTTAAGATGCCACAGAGGGTTAAAAAACTGACAAAACCTAGTAGCGCAGGCGGTACAGCCGCAATCCAAAACACGCCCAAACGCTCAATAATTCGCCCTGAAATAAACCATTGGGTTGTCAACTCTACAATGCCTAGAAAGGCGCTAAATAATGCCATGAAGTCGGCAATTTTCTCAATTCGTACATCCAGACTGAGTTCAATCTGACTAAAGTACTGAAAGTCGAGCAAAACCGCCACAACTTGCACCATCACAAAAAAGACGACAACCAGGCTCACATAAGTCCACAACGAGCCACGTAGACGAATTGCCGTAAAGTCTTGCTTTTCAACGGTGCGCCGCCGAGAAGCATCTGGGAAAAAAGGGCGATAGGCTTTTACCAAATAAAGTAAGATACATGCCCCAATGAACAGCATCACACCTGCTGCCATGATGACATTGGGCAGCCCGATCGCACTCCGCAGTACTGGTAGCGAAAAGCCGCTGACTACATCTGCTGCCAACACGCCGCTGCTAATTAGCGGGTATGCCCGTCGAACTTCTCGGATAGTGAAAAGTTGGTTGGCAGTAATAGAGGTATTTAGCTCATTGACGACATGGATGGCTTCGAGCCATAGCCGCGCCAAAAAAATGGTATACCCGCCCAAAACTGCTGCCTGTAAATCTAGCCCGAAGAGGAAAAGCGGTAACCCAATCAACCCTGCTGTTAAAACTAAAACCCAACGTAGGGGCAAGATTTTTTGTAGCCCAGAATAGGCAAATCCAATGACCGAACCGATCGCCGCACTGGCAATATAAATCCAGGGCAAAGACGCAGCGCCATACTTTCCCAAAAACAATGCCGCTACACTGACTTCTAGCCAAAGAATGCCGACTGAAGTGAGCGTGTAAAAAAGAAACATCAAGAACGCCCGTCCGCTCTCTTCAGGACGAATATTGAGCAGCCGCAACCCAGATCTCAGGATATTTTTGGCTTTGGCGATCGCTTTTCCGTCTGGTTTCATGGGGCAATGATCCTGCAAGCAGCAAAACTATGACTCAGGATACCCAGATTGAAAGAGGATGTGGCGATCGCTTTTAGTAGCAGGACGTTACGAATGATGGGTTGTTTGGTGAAAGCGATCGTTACTTAACTATCAGCATTACAACGTAGGACTTACTCGTTTGGAGTCGGGCTCGTCGCTGGAGCCGGACTTGCTTCGGGGGAAACTACTGGAGTTGGATCTGCGCCCGGAGAGGTGATCGGGGCAGCAGGAGTAGGTGGTTGCCCAGCAGCAAGCTGTTTAATCCGATCCTTAAATTGGGCAGGAGCCAGAGCTTCAGCAGAAGCAAAGAGAGGTTTGGCTTCAGCATCCTTGCCTTGATCTTGCAGAACAAGCGCTTTACCCACGATCGGGCGATAATCTTGCCGATCGCGCTCTATAGCTTTATCAAAAATGGCGATCGCCTCATCAAACCGCGATTCAGTGGCGTAAACTTGCCCCAAAAGCATCTGAACCGCAGTCACATCCACACTATCTGGCTTAATCTTGTTTGCTTCCTCAGCCGTCTTCAGAGCATCTTGCAACACGCCGACTGCCGCTTCCGGTCGCTGCTGTTCTAACAAGAGCGCCACCAAACCATTCAAAGCCTTAGGGTTACCAGGCTGAGCCGCCAAAATTTTACGATAAGCTTCAGCCGCTCCTTCTCGATCCTGAAGCTGCTGCTTAGCTTGAGCTAGCAAAATGCCATAGTCTGCCTCGGTGGGGTTAAGTTCTGCTAATTTTTCTAAAGGCGCGATCGCCCCTTTCACATCTCGTTGCTGAATCCGTACATCTACCAGACCCCGAAGCGCCGTCTGATTATTAGGTTCCCGCTGAAGCACTGCCTGATAACCCCGTGCAGTTTCCTCTAACTCTTTTTGTGCCTCAGCAGAAGGGCTCGCCATGGCAGAAGGCGAGCTTGCTGCCTGGGGACTACTCTGAGATAGTCCACTTAAGGAAGCCGCCAGAGGCACGCCAATTAAGGCGATCGCCGCGATTCCAGAGACAATAATGATAAACCAGCGGTTGTTACGTTTCTCAGACACAGCAATTCAGCCCAAACTCTACTGCTTGCAATCTTAGTCTTTGTTTGGCGCAATGACAGAAATGCCTGGATTTTCTAGAAATCCCTGATTTGACTAATATTCACCTGTATAAACAACTTGAATGACCTGATTTAGATGACTTTCACAAAAAATCCTCTTATCCTAGGCAATTATTGGCAATTATTGATAGCAGAGCCAATTTGGCGTGAATGCTAACCTAGTGGATAAGCCTGCATTAAGATTTGAGGTTTGAATCTTCATCAAAGATTTATACCTCTGTTTTAATGGTGAAGCGTAGTGGCATAGGGTTCTGCTGGAAAGGAGGTCTTGAAAGTGAGTTCATCTCAAAATAACGTCCCTCAGTCGCCAAAAGCGGCTTCATCTGAGAATAAACAGGCGAATGCTTCGGCTGCCCCGCCCCCTAAACCTACCGCGTCACCTGAAATCATCATGGATCAGCATCTCAAATCAACGCTTGTCGCCACTCCCCCTGCCCCTCCAACTCCTCTAGAAGTCATGTCATCTACAGCCCCTGATCAGGCAGAATCTGCTGTCGCTCCTCTCTCTACCTCCACCACCGAGTCTATTGCCGAAGATTCTCCTCAGCCTACTATTCTCAGGCAACAGCCTATTCCGCCAGCCAGCGAACCCATGCAGTATCGGGCGATCGGTTTGGTACGAGGTAAATACGTTGCTACCGAAGATCAGTTTACTAAAGGCAACATTATTACTGACGATGGTGCTGCTGTAGATGCTGTTCTCCTGGGTCGGGTGATGAGTTTAGTTAAGAAACATATCAATTTAGAGCAGTCTCATCTTTGGGTCGTTTATCCTCGCACCCGTGAGAATGTGGAAGGTCTCCATGTGCAAATTGTGGGAGTTTGGGAACCTGAGAAGCTCAATCGTAGCGAAGCTCCTGGGGATACTGAAGCTGTGAATGGGGAGCCGACAACAGAGCCTGCTATTGAACCTCAGCCGGAACTGGGTGAACCTGATGACAAGTACTTCTCGGTTCGCGGCGAGGTGGTGTTCCAATCGCCTGACGATCGCAAGCTGTTAGTCAAAATTCGTCGCGCCCCTCAACAGGGTTCTGACGAGTCTAAAATCTTCAAAGTCTCGGTGCAGGGTGTTTTGGAAGGCAAAGTAGTCGGATATTTTTGGGATTTGCAAGTCGAACGCCAAGACAATAACTTGGTTTTGCGTGAAGGTACTCGAATCGGTATTGTGCCCCCTCAAAAGCGCAGCGCTTCGGACAGTGGACGAGGTAACGTTCGTCGGAATGCATCTCCTCGCCGAGGTAGCTTTAGTCCTCCTCGGCGGGAAGGCGGCAGCAGTCAACGTCCCATTCGGACAGGAGAACGTTCAGAGGTGGGCGATCGCCCTAAACCCATAACCAGTCAACCCGCCAGCCAACCCAATCCTCAGTTTTCCAAACCTATTAAGCGATCGAAGGAAGTCAAGCCCGAAAATTCCTCTGTCCAACCCGAGAGCTAATTAACCTGGAACGTTAATCTAGATTAATCTGACCGCCCCATCGTTCTTGTGCCAGAAATGCTCTGTCCATAGGAATTGGGGCGGTTGGTGCAGTGAGAGTAAATTCTCCTGCTTCGATCCACTGCTTTAGCTCTAGTGCCACCTGACGCGATAGAAAAAGGCTAGCAAGGGGGGCAACTCGCACAGATTTGCCATCTACTGTGATTCGTCCAGATTTGAGTTGGGCATAGCTCACTAAGCCAAACGTGGGACGAATGCGTCGAGGAATCGAAAAATCGACTACAGGGGCAACCAAATCTTGGTCGAGGACGGCACAATGGGCGATCGCTTCCTCATTTAACACCGGTAAAGGAACGCCTACGCCCAGCATCAGAGACGAGCCATAGCTTTTGAAATAACAGCCTCGAACCCAGCGAGCCTGCATTTGTTTGGCATCGCCAATGAGCGCTAGCGTTGCTGCCGGACCAATAGGTGTGTGGTTAGGCAAACGCTTTTGCAGCGAAAAGTGCTGAGTGCCTTCCCATGCCACATAGCCCACGCCACCGCCCAAGAAGATCTTGGTGCCAATGCCGACTAACTGCAAGTCGGGATCGTTCATGAGAGGGGAAAGGGCACCGGGGTTGGAGTAGACAGCGTTGCCTAAATCGGGCTGAAGGCAACCAAGGTAAGTGTAAAGGGGGCGATCGCCCCCATTGACTCCTACAATAAAATTTTGGTAAAGATTACGCGGGTTGAAGAGATAGAACTGGTTAATGGTGTCGCGGCTAATGGTGGTTTCAAAAGAAGCACGCGAATAGCAATCTGTGACTTGCCCGATCGCCTTCAAATGCACGGGTTTTCCGGCAATCAAATCGGCAATGACATGACCGCCGCCCCGTTCACGGAATTCCTCGTGATCTGAAGATTCGCTCATGCCCGTGTAATCTGCCATCTGGGTCGCGCCCAAATACAAATCGACTGCGCCAAATCCAGAGTATGCCGATACGCCATCCAGCCAGCATTGCCTAATCTTAATGGGTGGATCGGTTTGCCCAATATTGAGAATAGCGCCAGAAGATTCCATCGGCTCAAAGGTGCCTGTAGTGACCACATCTACTTCTTTTGCTGTCTGAGCCACGCCCACTTCTTGAACTCTTGCCTTTACCTCTTCAACGGTGAGAGCGATCGCCTTTTTCTGTTGAATTTTTTCATTAATTTCGTCGATCGTTCGCATGGGGGAAGGAAGTGGGATAGCCCTTAATTTATATCTTTTTCAGAAAGCGAGCTGCTACGCAGATACCGCAAGGGTCGCTGTTGTCCGCGCCAAAGCAACAGAATCGCCATCACAAGGCTAGGCAGAAGGATGGCAATTAGGGCGTTAGTTGAGGTGGCTGGGATATGGAGACTGGGAGCAAGGTATTTGATGGCGACGGAAAGTGCGGCGGAGATCAGAAGAAGTTTAAGGATGAGCCAGGTTTTATCATTCATGGAGCGATCGGGAAAGTTTGAAAAGATTGACTTCAACTTAGTACAGATTTGGGATGGTATGGAAATGAATTATTTTCCTGTAATCTTGTCCTGTGTCCTGCCTCGCATTCCCTGGTTTCTGGTAACGATGGCAATTCCTTCTAGTCATTCGCAAGTCGAGATAGGCACAGCATTACTCCTATTGGTTTTTTGATGGTTACCATTACTGTTCCGGCTACTACCGCTAATTTGGGTCCTGGGTTTGATTGCTTGGGCGCGGCTCTAAGCCTCTACAATCGCTTTCAGTTTTCGTTACTGTTGGCTGATGAAAAGGCTGTAGTGATTGAGGTGACTGGACTTGAGGCAGATTTGGTAGCCAGGGATGAAAGTAATTTGGCTTATCGGGCGTTTACTTATTTCTATCAGCAGATTGAGCAAGCCCCACCGCCTATCCATTTGGCGATCGCCCTAGAAGTTCCCCTAGCGCGAGGGTTAGGCAGTTCTGCAACGGCGATCGTGGCGGGACTATTGGGCGCAAATGAGTTGGCAGGATCGCCTGTCTCGCAAGATAGGGTAATGGAAATGGCGATCGCCCTGGAAGGACATCCCGATAATGTGGTTCCGGCACTGATCGGTGGCTGTCGGCTATCAGCATCAGGCTCAATATCAAGCAAAGACTCGGGCTGGACAATCTGTGAAGTTCCTTGGCACAGTGATATTGTGCCAATTGTGGCAATTCCCAACTTTGAACTCTCAACTACTGAGGCTCGACGGATATTGCCCCAAAGCTATAGTCGGGCAGATGCAATTTTCAATATGGCGCACTTGGGGCTATTGCTACGAGGCTTAGAAACAGGGCGGGCAGACTGGCTCAGCACAGCCCTACAAGACCGAATTCATCAACCTTATCGACAGCAGTTGATCCGGGGGTATGAGGCGGTGCAACGAGGGGCGATCGCGGCTGGAGCCTATGGCATGGTCATTAGTGGCGCTGGTCCAACCCTGTTGGCGATCGCTCCTATTGACCAGGCGGCTAACGTAGAGCAGAGAATGGCGATCGCTTGGACAGAAGAAGGGGTCGATGTACAGACTCAGATTTTGCAGCTAGATACCACTGGGGCAGTTGTGCACTAAGCCTTTGTATAATTTAACGGTTATGCCAACAGTTCTTAGAGTAAGGTCTTATCGCTTCTACTTTTACAGCCATGAACCAAATGAGCCACCTCATATTCACATCGATCGGAACTCATTATCAGCTAAGTTCTGGCTAGAAGAAGTCGGCTTAGCAACTAATATCGGCTTTAGCGCTAAGGAGCTACGGATTTTGCATTCTCTTGTAAAAGAGCATCAGAAAATTTTGTTGGAGGCGTGGTATGGGTATTTTGGCAATTCGGGCTGATGAGAGAGTTAAAGATGTCCATTTTACACAGGACTCAATTACTGTTGATCTCATAGATGGTCGAACTATTACAGTACCACTCGTCTGGTATCCGAGACTGTTAAACGCTACCTCTCAACAGCGGCTGCAATGGGAAATTTGTGGCGGCGGTTACGGCATTCACTGGGAAGAAATTGATGAAGATCTAAGCACTGAAGGGATGTTGCGGGGCGCGCCTGCTCCCAAAGCAGACAGCCTCCCGTCCCAGGGACTTTCTTCGCAAGCTCCTTGAATTCTTAGCTTTCAGCCAAGCTCAAAAACAAATTTGGCACCTACTCAGGCTAGACAGGATAATGAAACCCAAAAAAGCCAAACTAGATGCCAAATTTAGAGGAAACCTTCTAGCTAGCCTTGCCTTAGAACAAGCCCAAAGTTAAAGACTTGCTGATAGGGAAGGTTGCACCAATGCCCAACCATAGCGTAAAGACGGTTCCAAATAGGAAGAGCGTAGTAGCAAGGGGACGACGGAAAGGATTCTGAAACTTGTTGACGTTCTCAATGAAGGGAACCAAGATCAAGCCTAACGGTACAGCAGCCATGCAAGCAACGCCAAGAAGCTTGTTAGGCAGAATGCGGAGAAGTTGAAAAACAGGGTACAAATACCACTCTGGAAGAATTTCTAGAGGCGTTGCGAAGGGATTAGCAGGTTCGCCGACCAATGCAGGGTCAAGAACGGCTAGAGCGACGCAACAGGCGATCGTTCCTAAAATTACGACGGGGAAAATGTAGAGAAGGTCGTTAGGCCAAGCGGGTTCACCATAATAGTTGTGACCCATGCCTTTCATGAGCTTCTCACGCAAAATTGGATCGGCTAGATCCGGCTTCTTTTGGGTTGCCATGGTGAGTGTTCTCCTTACAAGGTTAAAGCGGGAAATATCTTGATCAAAGGCTTACAGAGGGCCAGAGATGCCTTGCTTGCGAATCATCAAAAAGTGAAGCAGCATGAAGACTGCAATGAACCAGGGCAAAACGAAGGTGTGAGCGCTGTAGTAGCGAGTCAGGGTTGATTGACCGACGCTAGTGCCGCCGCGCAACAGGTCAGCAATGAGGTGTCCAACCACGGGGATTGCTTCAGGTACGCCCGATACAATCTTGACCGCCCAATATCCAACTTGATCCCAAGGTAGAGAGTAGCCTGTCACGCCAAATGAAACAGTAATGACAGCTAAGATTACGCCTGTTACCCAGGTTAACTCACGGGGCTTTTTGAAGCCGCCAGTTAGGTAAACACGGAAGACATGGAGAATCATCATCAGAACCATCATGCTGGCAGACCAGCGGTGAATAGAGCGGATGAGCCAACCAAAGCTAACGTCAGTCATCAGGTACTGCACCGATTCAAAGGCTTCGGTAACAGTAGGTTTGTAGTAGAAGGTCATCGCAAAGCCAGTGGCGAACTGGATGATAAAGCAGGTCAGCGTAATGCCGCCCAAGCAATAAAAAATATTGACATGAGGAGGAACGTACTTGCTGCTAATGTCATCGGCAAGCGCCTGGATTTCGAGACGCTCCTCAAACCACTGGAAGGTTTTTGAGTCGGTTACTTGCTTTGTAAACATGAATCGAAAGTGCCCAAAGTTATTATTATGGCTGTCAACAAATGTAACATAGCTCTCAGGTTCATTTCATCCTGAAAGAGTATGACAGATTAGGGTTTTAGATCCTTTTGTGATGGCAGCTTCTTCAGTTTAGGCGAACCTTGGGCGAACCGAGGCGATCGCTCTGATAATTCGTTCAAATTCTTCTGCATCATTATCTGAAACTGCTGGAGTAATGAATCAACTGTGGCTGAACGATCTTGAACATAAGCCTGAAAATAATCTTTCAGGTTCACGGGTTCGCCGACTTGTAAAATGGCTTGCCGATGCCCTTTAGGTTGCGGTTGGTCAATGTCAAATACCTCACGTTCAAACCGGACTAACGTATCTAAAAAGCGTTCGGGCGTGGGGTGAGCAGCCACGTAGCCGTCGTAAATAGCATCGAAGTTAAGCATTCGCAGACTCGCTTTACGAATTATGTCCCAGCCATCTGTGCCATCGGGCAGCAGCGTATTGATACGAGAAGAGAGAATGTGGCGAATCCGGTAGACGCGCTCTCGATGGGGCTCGTGAGGGGCAGGCGTTAAGCCCAGTCTTAGTTCGCATTGCTGGAGGGCTTGGAATTTCAGGACAGCAATGCGCTGGTTCCAATTGGTGCTAGCAGGTGGAGTGATGCCATACTCCTGTTCGTAGCGGCGCAAAAGCTGGGCGGCAATAGCTCGGAGGCGCTGGTAGTAGTCGCCTTGTTGAGAAAGATTAAGGGCTTGTTCGAGTTGGTTAAGAGCGTGGGCGATCGCCTCTGTCATATCTCCGGTATAGCGATACTTGAGGCTGACGGGAACCACGTAAAAATCTTGCACTTTTTTGCCCCGCTTGACCTGCTTGGTCATTGCCTGGAGCGCCATTTGCACGCCCCCAGAGCGAAAAGGCATGATGGTATCGTTTTGAAACGAGCATCCTCCTTCGGGGAAAATTACTAATCGACAGTCACGCTTTTGCATCAGGGCAACGGTATAGGCGATGCTGGAGCGATCGGCAAGCCCTCGCCGAATGGAGTAAGCTCCCAAGCGTTGATAAAACCAGCGCTGTACCTGATCTTGAAATTGTTCGTAGGCTGCCAAGTAATAAAACGACACTCCCAGCCGAGCCGACAGCAAAAACATTACCATAGGGTCGTGGAAAGTTGGATGATTGCACAAAACCAGATAAGGTTTTCCCTTCAGTTTTCGTAGGAGTGCCAACGACTCTGGTGCAACCACCAAATCGACCTGCATGATAAGCCTTGCGACCCATGGCAAGACTTTTTGAGCAAGCCAGATGAGATAGAAATTACGTTTTGGAGGATAGAACGGTGTCTGAACCATGAGATAGATGCAAGTAAGCCAACATTAACGATACAAAACAAAACAAAATCTCAAGCCCGAATTCAAGATCTGGTTGGGTACAAGATCCGGAAAAATGTGGAAAAAACCCTAGATCCCCATTTTGCCCTCGTATCATGACAGCGGGGCTAGGAAGTACGTCATAGAGGAACTAAAATCATGTCTAATTTGTTAGAGCAATTGAAATCCATGACCACTGTCGTTGCTGATACGGGAGACATTCGGGCAATTGAGCAGTTTACGCCACGCGATGCCACTACCAATCCTTCATTGATCACAGCAGCGGCACAAATGCCGGAGTATCAAGAGATTGTTGATCAAACCTTAACTCAAGCGAGTCAGGATGCTGGACAAGATGCAAGTGCAGAGGAAATTGCGACTTTAGCGTTCGATCGCCTTGCTGTTTCATTTGGGCTAAAGATTCTAGAAATTATCCCGGGTCGGGTTTCTACAGAAGTCGATGCTCGCTTGTCCTACGATACCGAAGCCACGATCGCCAAAGCCCATCAGATTATTGCCCAGTATGAAGCAGCGGGTGTATCGCGCGATCGCGTCTTGATTAAAATTGCCTCGACTTGGGAAGGTATCAAGGCGGCTGAATCCTTAGAAAAAGAAGGAATTCACTGTAACCTGACGCTTTTATTTGGACTGCATCAAGCGATCGCCTGTGCCGAGGCAGGAATCACCTTAATTTCTCCTTTCGTCGGGCGAATTTTAGATTGGCACAAAAAAGAGACTGGCAAAGACAGCTATGCTCCTGCCGAAGATCCGGGCGTGGTCTCAGTCACAACCATCTATAACTACTACAAAAAGTTTGGCTACAACACCGAAGTGATGGGAGCCAGTTTCCGCAACTTAGGCGAAATCATTGAATTAGCAGGCTGCGATCTACTGACCATCTCTCCTGCACTTTTGGCAGAACTAAAGGCAAGCACTGATAGTTTGCCTCGCAAGCTTGACCCAGCAAAGGCAGCGGATATGGCGATCGAAAAAATCTCCATCGACAGAGCGACCTTTGACGAAATGCACGCTAGCGATCGGATGGCAACAGACAAACTAGAAGAGGGGATTAGCGGCTTTACTAAAGCACTAGTTTCCCTGGAACAGCTTCTAGCCGAGCGTCTGGAGCGCTTACAAAGCCAAGAATCTACTCCTCCTGCGGCAGCCGACGTTTTCCTGGTCTATGACTTAGATGGCGATGGCTTTATTACCCGCGAAGAGTGGCTGGGCACTGATGCGGTATTTGACGCGATGGATCTTAATAAAGACGGCAAGCTTAGCGCCGAAGAAATGGGCGCAGGCTTAGGCACAATGCTGCACTTGGCGAAAGCCTAGTTAACCTGCAAATTACTCCAGGCTCCCATCTCCAACTTAAGTTGGGAGTCTCTCAATTCTATTTTTATTACTTGTGATGCTGCCCAAAACTTCTTCCACTTACTTACTGGTGTCTCATGGCAGCCGCGATCCTCGTCCTCAAATTGCAACTGCCCAGTTAGCGGAATTAGTGGCTCAGCAGTTAAAGACGGTGGGAGAGTTGCAGCCTTTAGTCAAAACCGCTGTGTTGGATTGTGCTCCCACGCCTTTACATCAACAAATTCAAGTTTTTGCCCAAGAGGCACGCGCTTTGAGAGAGCTTCAAGGACTCGACCCTACTCACCTGCGTATCTCTGTTATTCCACTCTTTTTGATTCCTGGCGTTCACGTTGTCGAAGATATTCCGGCAGAGGTGGCGATCGCCCAACAATTTCTAGGCGACTCCATTGTCCTCAAGATTTGTCCTTACTTAGGAACCGATACTACCCTTTATGAACTGCTGACTCCTGCTACGCAGTCTGCTGCTAAGACAGGTTGTGTGCTAATGTCCCACGGTAGTCGGCGGGCTGGCGGAAATTCACCTGTAGAGGCGATCGCGACTCATCTCAAAGCGCTGCCTGCTTACTGGTCTGTTACACCCAGCCTAGAAACTCAAGTGAGCAATTTGGTGGCGCAGGGATGCGAAGAAATTGACATTTTGCCCTACTTTTTGTTTGAAGGCGGTATCACTGATGCGATCGCTCAAACCGTTGCCCAGCTTAACCAGAAATTTCCTGCTACTCACCTTAAAATGACTGAAACGCTGGGTGCAAACCCTGTCTTAGCAACACACATTGTCAATCTAATTTCCTACAATTTCTAAAATTTAGGATATTCTTATCTTGCAGTTTTTGATACTAATCCATCTGACTTAGCCCTACATACTTAATAGTCAGTTAGTTTTCATTAGGTTCAGTCAACATTTTCATGCAGCAATCTCCTTCTATGCAGGGCAAAGTTTATCTCGTAGGTGCAGGGCCGGGTGATCCGGGGCTGATGACATTAAAAGGCAAAACCCTGTTGGAATGCGCCGACGTCGTTTTATACGACGCACTCGTGAGCCCTCAAATTTTGGCAATGATCAATCCTGTTGCCGAGCAAATCAATGCCGGCAAACGCAGCGGACGGCATTCGTTACTGCAAACCGAAACAACACAACTCCTGATCGAGAAAGCTCAAACCCATGCGGTAGTCGTGCGGCTCAAAGGCGGCGACCCCTTTGTGTTTGGCAGAGGCGGCGAGGAAATGGAAGATTTGGTCAAGGCAGGAGTTTCTGTAGAAGTGATCCCCGGCATTACATCGGGCATTGCGGCTCCGGCGTATGCAGGCATTCCACTGACCCATCGCAATCATAGTTCTTCAGTTACTTTTGTGACAGGGCACGAGTCGGCAGGTAAGTATCGTCCGGCTATCAATTGGCAGGCGATCGCCCATGCTTCTGAAACGATCGTTATTTACATGGGCATTCACAATTTGCCCTATATTACCGAGCAGCTTTTTGCCGCAGATCTATCGCCCGAAACCCCGATCGCCCTAGTCCGCTGGGGAACTCGTCCTGAGCAAGAGGAATTGATTGGCACGCTAGGGAACATCTTGCAGAAAATTGAAGCGGTCGGGTTTGAGGCTCCGGCGATCGCGGTCATTGGCAATGTCGTCAATCTCCATAGTGTTCTGTCAGACAGTCGCCCAAGGGTCTGAGGATTGGCGCTACAATAGCTTGATGCCTTTGCGACTCAACGCAAAATTAGGAGGTTCGTCAGTGAACCCAATTGAAACAAGCCAAATTACCTCATTTTATGCCGAAGATTTTGGTTTATGGATTGAGTAAACGATTCGGCAGTTGCAAAACCATAAATTTGAGGCGTTAGATCTCGAGCATCTGGTTGAGAAACTGGTAGATTTGGGGAAATCGGAAAAGAATGCGCTGAAGAGCAATCTGACCCTTCTGCTAGCACATTTGCTTAAACTCAAAGTTCAGCATGATGTCTCTGAGCAGATGAAAGGTAGTTGGTACAGTTCAGTGTTGGAACATCGCCAACGAGTGCTTAACAATCTGATAGATACGCCTTTTCTGAAGACTTTTTTGGCAGAGGCAGTAGAAAAAGCTTATTTAGATGGTCGGGAACTAGCGATGAGAGAAGGTAAATTGGCAAAGTTAGGAGTACGAGTTCTAGAGGAAAACGAATATCCCATGACTTGCCCCTTCACAATCGAGCAAATTATTAATGAGGACTTCCATGGAGATTAGCGTCGAGGAATCAGGATCAGGCGCTTTGCTTTCTCCAGTCAACCTGCAAGTTCTAGAAGATAGCGATCGCCTCGATCGCTTCTTGTCAGACCAACTCCCTGATCTCTCCCGCGCTCGTATCCAAAAGCTAATCGAGCAGGAGCAAGTTCTAGTTAACGGACAAATTTGTGCCTCCAAAAAAGCCTCGGTACAAGTGGGCGATCGCATCTCTCTCTCTTTTCCCGAAGTGGCTCCTCTTGACTTGCAAGCCGAAGACATTCCCCTAGATATTCTCTATGAAGACGATCATCTCATTATCCTGAACAAGCCCGTTGGCTTAGTCGTTCATCCGGCACCGGGGCATGAGGGAGGCACGCTGGTGAATGCGCTATTGGCTCACTGCAAAAACTTAGCGGGGATTGGTGGCATACAGCGTCCTGGCATTGTCCATCGCCTTGACAAAGATACGAGTGGGGCGATCGCCATTGCTAAGACCGATCAAGCTCATCAACACTTGCAAGCTCAGTTCAAAACCAAGACAGCGCGACGAGAGTATTTAGCAATTGTCTATGGTGCTCCGGCTCCTACTGGTACGATTGATGCTCCTGTAGGTCGTCGTCCCAATGATCGCAAGAGAATGGCGATCGTTCCTGAGGAAAAAGGCGGGAGGCGGGCTATAACCCATTGGCAGGTAGAAGAGCGTCTAGGAAACTACTCGCTGGTACGGTTTCAGCTTGAAACAGGACGAACTCACCAAATTCGGGTGCATAGTGCTCACATGGGTCATCCGGTAGTGGGTGATCCGGTTTATAGCTTAGGGAAATCGGTAGGAGTCAAACTACCAGGGCAAGCGCTTCATGCCTGGAAACTGAGGCTTTTGCACCCGGTAACCGAAGAATGGGTAGAGGCGATCGCGCCTATTCCTACTGTTCTGACCAAGCTCCTAGACGTACTGCGCAATCGATCGGCAAACTAGGCTGGCTTAAATTGAAGCTATCACCAGGAACACTTGAGTTAATGCTGCAAAAAAATAACGCGAGATAGTTTATCCCGCGTCATCCCGCAACTGTCATTGAAACTTTAAGTCGAAAAAATGCATTTTACCTGTGTTTCCTCGACTTACCTAATATCCTACGTGTAAATATTGACTTTCAGAGATATTAAGCACTTTAGTTTACATTAAATTAACAAAGTTACCTTGAATTATGAAGCTTTATACTTCTTAAGAGAATAGAAAACCCCTCACTTTCTCAAGAACCTGAAACCTTTAAGCAGTTTCTACTCTTTCAAAAGCAAGGAGATTTGATCTCAAACCCTTAGTCATCATTACTCTTTACGCTGCATCTTCGCTGGATCAGTACAAATACGGAGCCTTGATTTGAGCTTTATAGAAAAAGCTAGCCTCTATTATTATTTTTATAGAGTCTAAGCATTGACGCTACTCGAAAGTTTTCATTCCTACACAGTCAAAGACAAATGTTTAAGGACTTTGCCCTTACTTGTTAGAACGGACGTATTAGCCGATAATAGAACGGGCGTATTGAAGCTTCATCAATCGATCGCCTCCATCTTTTCTGAGTCTGCACATGAATCCAGAAAAACCACTTGGTTCCGTTATTCAAGGTTCTCTCAGCAAGGGCCTAGAAGTACGGCTTCATCCCGATGTAGTAGTAGAAGATATGCGAGTCGGAAAATTTTTGGTAGTGCAAGGCGTGCGATCGCGTTTTTTCTGCATGTTAACCGACGTTGCCCTCGGTACAGCCAGCCAACGAATTTTGGCGAACCCGCCCGATCCAACCAATACATTTCTGCAAGAAGTCCTCTCTGGGACAGGAACCTACGGCACCATTGACCTAACTCCCATGCTAATGTTTACGCCGAAAGATGAGGGCAAAGTAGACAAATCTGTCATCAAAAATAAAAGTAAATCGAACCTTGCTTCCTATGAAGCGAACACCAGTGCCGTAGAACTCTCGCCCGTTAAGACGATCCCCAGCCACTTTAGCCAGGTCTACGATGCGATCGAGCGTGACTTTCGGGCAGTCTTTGGTTGGGAAGACGATCCTCATCGGCGCAACTTTTCGGTTGGACAGCCGATTGACATGGCAGTACCCATTTGTATTGATCTCGATCGCTTTGTCGAACGCAGCAACGGTATTTTTGGTAAGTCAGGAACCGGAAAATCTTTTCTGACCCGACTTTTGCTATCGGGGATCATCCTCAAAAGAGCAGCAGTTAATCTCATTTTTGATATGCACTCTGAATATGGCTGGGAAGCTGCCCGAGAAGGCAAGCACTTTAGCACCGTCAAAGGATTGCGGCAGCTATTTCCTGATCAAGTGCAGGTCTACACTCTTGATCCCGACTCAACTAAGCGGCGGGGCGTGCGCGATGCTCAAGAACTCTACATTAGCTATGACCAAATTGATGTAGAAGATTTAGCCTTAGTGAGGGGCGAACTAAATCTATCGGAAGCTAGCCTGGAAAATGCCATCATTTTGCGGAACGAATTTGGCAAGGCTTGGATCACTCGCTTGCTGTCAATGAGTAATGAAGAAATTCAAGAGTTTTGCGAAGTCAAAATGGGCAGCAAGTCTTCTATCATGGCGTTGCAACGTAAGCTAACTCGCTTAGATGACCTGAAATATTTACGTAGCACCAGTGCTAAAAACTATGTAGGGCAAATTTTAGAGTCATTAGAAGCGGGAAAGCACGTGGTGGTTGAGTTTGGCTCTCAGTCTAATATGCTGTCCTACATGCTGGCAACCAACGTTATTGCCCGTCGGATTCATGCCAGCTATGTTCATAAAGCAGAAAGATTTTTGCAGAGTAAAAACCCGATCGATCGCCCCCATCAGCTTGTCATTACGATTGAAGAAGCCCACCGCTTCCTTGATCCCGCTACCGTTCGCCAAACTATTTTTGGCACTATTGCCCGCGAAATGCGCAAGTATTTTGTGACCTTGCTAGTCGTTGATCAGCGCCCCTCTGGCATCGACAATGAAGTGATGTCGCAGGTCGGAACTCGCATCACCGCCTTGCTAAACGATGAAAAAGACATTGATGCCATCTTCACTGGGGTTTCAGGCGGGCAGGCCTTGCGATCGGTGCTGGCAAAGCTTGACTCTAAACAACAAGCGCTGATTCTAGGTCATGCCGTTCCTATGCCTGTTGTGATCAGAACGCGCCCCTACGACGAAACTTTTTATGCCGAAATGGGTCATACCAATTGGGACGATCTCTCTTCTGAAGATCTTTTCACGGCCGCAGAAGCCGCCAAAGCAGACTTAGGATTTTAGAACAAAGAACGTGAGCAAAACGCTCTTAACGTGGCTTAGTTCGGTTTCCTCTCTGTACTTCCCGTACTTCTGCTGAAAGAAAAACTGAGATGATATTGAGAATGTCCGAAAGGTGGCATTCATCCGATCGGTCGATTCCCTACCTCTTTACGGGAGATTAAATTTGTATTATCATTGTATTCAAAAGCAAACTCGTAACGATTCCGACTTCTTCCATCCTATTGTCACCCTTGCCCATCACCTGTAGGAACTGACCTAATTTCGTCTTTGGAAGAGATGCAAGAGACGAATTCTAACAACCTCTAATGTCAATTCATTTATCTGTTCAATCTATATTCACTCCACCTGTCTGACTGCTAAGGCAATCTTTACCCCCTGACCCGAAGTAGCGGTATTACTGTCAGGAGTTTTAAGACTCTCTAGTCCCTTTATTCTTTGGTCAAACGTTTCCACCTTCTTGTCTTAACGAAACTGTTTGTTTCTAATATTCGTACTTTTATTAACCCTGTTGCAAGGAGCCGATCGGTCGCTATGCCAACTGTCAATCTCGAAACATCTAACAAAAAGGCTACTCAACCGATGCTGACCGCAGATATGGTGCGGACTTATCTGCATGAGATTGGAAGAGTGCCATTACTGACTCATGAGCAAGAAATTATTCTTGGTAAACAGGTGCAGCAGATGATGGTGCTGCTAGAAAATCAGCAGCAACTTGCCGAGAAACTTGATCGGGAACCGACTCAAGTTGAGTGGGCAGAGGTAGCCCAGATCTCTGAGGTAGAGCTAAATCAAGCCTTGCGCACGGGGCAACGGGCTAAGCAAAAAATGATTGCGGCTAACTTACGCTTGGTTGTAGCGATCGCCAAAAAATATCAGAAGCGCAACCTAGAATTTCTTGACCTGATTCAAGAAGGCACTCTAGGCTTGGAGCGGGGCGTAGAAAAGTTTGACCCCATGCGGGGCTATAAATTCTCGACCTACGCTTATTGGTGGATTCGGCAAGCCATTACGAGGGCGATCGCGCAGCAAGCTCGAACGATTCGTCTACCCATTCACATCACCGAAAAGCTCAACAAAATCAAGAAAGTCCAGCGTGAACTAACACAGCAACTCGGTCGCAGTCCTAACCCAGCCGAAATTGGCGAAGCTCTAGAGCTAGAGCCTGCCCAAATTCGAGAGTTCTTATTACTGTCGCGCCAGCCTGTCTCTTTAGATTTGAGAGTGGGCGACAATCAAGATACCGAATTGCAGGACTTGTTAGAAGATGAGAATGCTTCTCCTGAGATTTATGCAACTCAGGAATCATTGCGCCAAGACTTACAAGATATGCTGCTAGAGTTAACACCCCAGCAACGAGAAGTTCTTGTTCTTCGTTTTGGTCTAGATGATGGTAATGAGCTTTCGCTTGCTAAAGTAGGGCAGCGGATGAACATTAGCCGCGAGCGGGTACGGCAGCTAGAACGACAAGCTCTAGACCATCTGCGTCGTCGCAAAGCGAATGTTAGAGGGTATCTTGCTAGCTAGTCTTTAAGTTTGGGAGTTTGATGAGATTGGGAGGCTTTTTGCCTCCCAATTTTTTAAGACCAAGACTACGACAATCTTTATTAGTAAAAATGTTTTACAAGCCTTTATCCTCATTAAATTAGAACTGACATACTTAATGCTGTAAGTCCTTGTTGAGATTGCTGTAGGTTGTACATATTTGGAGCCGTATATCAGTCTAGGGGCTGATATGCATCTAACAGGTTCTTTGATTACCATTAACGAAAGACGATACATTTTGTATCATTTTGTGAGTCCTGACTCAATGAAAAATCTTAGAATCCCAAGCTTTTTTGCGAAATTTTCTTGAATCAGACTGTAGCTCTTTTATGTGAGTCGTGAAGCGGACTATTAAGTTAAGTATTGACTCAGTATTTATCTATGTGAAGTCTTTTCTTAATTGTAAAAATGAGCACCTTTTTCCAACTAGAGTGAAATTATGTTCATCAGCTTTTAACTTTAACTTTTTTATTGATTTTGCTAGGAGGTAACTACGGTGTTTAATATTCCAGTTCGTTCCTCTAAAGGGTGGCTCTCTCTTTTTAAACAAATTGATAAGCCTATTGCGGGTTTGTTTCTTACTCTAAGTTTGGTAGCGGCAGGTTTACCCTCTCTACCTGCTTCTAGTCGTGAGGACTCTCTCAGCCTTACAGAGTCTGTACCCAAAGTTGCTCAAGTTGCTCAGAGTTCTACAGATCAACCTCTGGCAGATGGTGTTTATCTTTATGGACAATCTCCCAAGCGGGATCAGATTAATTCGGCATACCTTGTGTTTGAAGTCACTCGGGGTCAAATTATGGGTGCTTTTTATATGCCCCGCTCTTCATTCGATTGCGTATACGGCAATTTGCAGGCAGACCAACTAGCACTAAATGTAGTAGATAGCTACTCTCGTGAATCTTATCCCTATGCAGTTGCGCTGCAAACTGGTGGGGCGATCGCCAATGCTCAAGGTTCGGTTCCACCGGTTACCTTAGAGGGAATGCACCGCATCGAAAACATTACTAGCAACGATCAACGCCTGTTATCTACTTGTAAAGCTGACCGCCAATCTGCGTCTTAAATCGATCGTCATAAATAAATAGTTCTGAAAACGCATCACTTTAAAAGTAGACTTAATCGTTAATGAGCGGTCATCCGACGAACGACCATTGACCAGTGCATCTTCCAACCATCGGGCACATCGCATTGATAAACCTAATAGCTTCCTAGATCCTTTAAGAAATTGGGGGCTATTAGATTCAAAGGCATTTAGAGTCATCTAGAACAGACTGAGTTGGTCAGGCGGTGGTGTAATAGTATTCCAGGGCAAAGGGGGTACATTAACCCCTTGAGTTTCCAAAAGCTGCTGAAAATGTTTAGCATTCGTAGGCGAATGCACTTCTACCGGACAATGGACAAAAAAGTAAATCTGCTTTCCCTGCTGTAGCCACACCTCCATCTGTACCACCCATTCTTCTAAGAATGCTTGATTCAGTTCTAGCTGTGGATGGCTGATATAGCGAATTAAGCTGAAATCAGCCGTGAGCGTATGATGCAATGGCACTCTTGGCTTCCTTCGCTCTGCATAAATCTCTGGGTTGTCTGGACAATCGTAGACTGGTCGAGTGTCCAGCAAAACCCGCCCCACGCCTAACTCTGTGAGCAATTCATTCAGCTTCGTGGCGTGGGGTTCGTGGAACCAGTCAGAATGCCGAACTTCTAAAGCAAGACGAGTTTCTCGACGAGGAAAGGCTTCGAGAAAAGTAACAAGATCTGCGAATTGAGTGGGGTTATAGGTGGGAGGAAGTTGAGCAAAGTAAGGTCCCAGGCGAGTTTCTAATCCTTCCATTTGTTGCAGAAAATCTAAGGCTCCTTGCACTTTATCGGCTAACAATCCTTGATGAGTTAGATCGCGCGGCAGCTTGAGGCAAAACTTGAATCCGTCTGGTGTTTCGGTTGCCCACCGCTTTACCGTCGCTGCGTCAGGGATGGAATAGAATGTAGTATTGCCTTCTACAGTGGTGAAGCGGCGGCTGTAGAGATTTAGGAAATCTGTCGCACGGCTACCTGTGGGGAAGAGATCGCCTACCCAGTCTTTGTATGCCCAAATTGCGCAGCCGAGATGGAAGGTCATAGGTTTATGATACTCTCCAGTTTGACGGATATCCTCACTATGAGCATTACTAGAGGCATGTTGGTGGCAAGATAGAATGAATTCAACGATCATCGTTCTCAATATACTGATCGAGCAGGCGAGGAGTAACGTAGGGCATGGGAAAAGTAGTCGGCATTGACCTAGGGACAACCAACTCAGTTGTTGCCGTAATGGAAGGCGGTAAGCCAATTGTCATTGCCAATGCCGAGGGAATGCGAACGACACCTTCGGTTGTTGCTTTTACTAAGGAGGAGGAACGACTAGTCGGGCAAATGGCGCGCCGACAGGCAGTTCTAAATCCTCAGAATACTTTTTATGGAGTGAAGCGATACATAGGGCGCTTGTACGAAGATATTACGCCAGAGTCAAAGCGAGTCCCCTACACCATCCGCATGGACGAGTATGGCAATATCAAAGTTAAGTGCCCTCGGATGCGGAAAGAGTACGCACCGGAAGAAATTTCGGCAATGGTGCTACGGAAGCTGGCAGAGGAAGCTGAGCGTTATTTGGGTGAACCGATTACCGGCGCAGTGATCACGGTTCCGGCTTATTTTGATGATGCCCAACGGCAAGCAACGCGAGATGCAGGGCGAATTGCTGGGTTGGAAGTGCTGAGAATTTTGAATGAACCGACTGCTGCTTCTTTGGCGTACGGTTTAGATCGGCGCGAGAGCCAGATGATTCTGGTCTATGACTTGGGCGGTGGCACTTTTGATGTATCAGTGATGGATATTGGTGATGGTGTGTTTGAAGTCCGATCGACCAGTGGCGACACACAGCTGGGTGGTGTAGACTTTGACAACAAAATTGTGGATTGGTTAGCAGATCAGTTTTTTGAGCAGGAGGGTGTCGATTTACGTCGCGATCGCCAGTCTTTGCAACGCCTTATGGAAGCTGCAGAAAAAGCCAAGATTGAACTTTCTGGCGTAGCAGTGACTGAAATTAGTTTGCCTTTTATTGCCGCTACTGAAGATGGTCCTAAGCATCTTGAAACTCGCCTTACCCGTTCTCAGTTTGAAGGATTGTGCGGCGATTTAATTAATCGCCTCCGCCGCCCTGTCAAGCAAGCGTTGGATGATGCAGGCGTGAGCCCGGCGCAAATTGATGAAGTGGTACTGGTCGGAGGCTCTACTCGCATCCCGATGATTAAACAACTGGTGCGATCGCTGATTGACCGCGAACCCAACGAAAACGTGAACCCTGATGAAGTCGTCGCAGTCGGTGCCGCGATCCAAGCCGCGATTTTGAACCAAGAGGTTAAAGATATTCTGCTTCTAGACGTGACTCCTCTTTCTTTAGGGTTGGAAACAATTGGCGGCGTTATGAAGAAACTAATTCCTCGTAATACTGCCATTCCTGTGCGGCGATCGGACGTATTTTCTACCTCTGAGAACAATCAAACGATGGTAGAGGTGCATGTGGTTCAAGGCGAGCGGGAAATGGCAGCCGATAATAAATCTTTGGGTCGCTTCAAGTTGATGGGGATTCCTCCGGCTCCACGTGGCATTCCTCAGGTGCAGGTATCGCTAGATATTGATGCCAATGGTATTTTGCAGGTAACAGCCCTCGATCGCACCACAGGGCGTGAGCAAGGCGTGACCATTCAAGGCGCTTCAACCTTGAGCGATGCAGAAGTGGATCGGATGATTCAAGAAGCAGAGCTATACGCCGATCAAGATCGGCAGAAGCGCGATCGCATTGAAAAGCGCACTAAAGCCGAAGCTCTCACCTTTGAGGCAGAACGACAACTCAGGGAAGTCGCCCTAGACTTTGGAATGCAGTTTGCCAGTTCCTACCGCCGTAAAATTGAGAATTTGGTGCAAGAACTACGCGCTTTCCTCTCCAAAAATGACGATCGCGGCATCGATATTACTCAAGGCGATTTGCGCGACGCTCTCTATGATCTTCAGCAAGAAGTCTACAGCCTGACCCGTGAAGATGAAGACGAAGGTGATTTCTTTGGCTCTATTCGGCGCACCTTGTCTAGCATTGGTGAGGATTTCTTCTCCGATGACGACGATCGCGACTACTACGACAATCGGCGCGACCCCTACGGACGTGATTCTTATTTAGACCGCCGTGACTCCTACGGTGGTTCTGCCTACGGCACTCGTCCTAACCGCGATTTCTACAGCCCGGAGCCTTCCAGCCGCGACCCCTACAGCCGTGATTCTTACGATCGCAGACCTCAAGACGATTGGGATAACAGCAAACCTTACGGCAACGCAAACCGCGAACTTTACGATGCTAGCGATCGCAGTTCCTTCGCACCTAGGGACGATCGTGATTCCTATGGCAACCGAGAGACTAGAGGTAACGGCGATCGTGATCCCTACGCCAACCAGCGTGATGATGTTCCTAGAGATAGGGTTTCTAGAAACAGTTTTCCTGGAGACAACACTCTTAGAGACAATACTCCCAGAGACAGCACCCCTAGAGACAACCGTAATTCAAGAAACTCTGAGCAGGATGGCTATGAAGTTCGGAATGCCTACGAGGATCAGAATGACAGCAACGATCGCCAGCCCTATAGCCGCGATCGCCAAACTCCTGCCGAGCGCAACGAGCGTAATGCTCCCCAGGTCACACCCAAGAGCAGCCGTAACCTGGGTGCTGACGGCAATCGCGGAGACTATTCCAATGGCGATCGCCGACCTCCTAGTAGCGATCGTCGCCTCCCCTCCTCCGAATCCCGTCCTGATCGGTACACTAACACTGATGATGAATGGGGCGATGATGACGAATGGCTCTAACACAATATCTCTAATTTTTAACCCTTTGTTCTAGCCCATGCAAAACTTCCGAAACTACTACGCCATTTTGGGAGTGCCCAGAGACGCAAGCAGCGAAGACATTAAGCTCTCCTACCGTAAGATGGCGAGAAGATACCATCCTGACCTTAATCCGGATGATTTGGAGGCAGAGGAACGGTTTAAAGATTTAGGCGAGGCGTACGAAGTTCTATCAGACAGTAGCAAACGGGCGCAGTATGACCAATACAGCCGTTTTTGGAAGCAGAGTGGCTTTCAGGGTGCAGCGCGAGGCAAGCCAGGACGAGATGGCTTTGACTTCGGCAAATACCGTGACTTTAATTCGTTTGTTGACCAGTTGTTGAACCGTGAAGAAAAAGCCAGTCGCGCACCCCGTGATCCCTATCGTCCCGGCAGCAGTAAAACTGAGTACACGATTCCTCGCCAAAACCAGCCTTCCCAGGACAGCCCCCGAAATGCAGAAGCTTTGCTGACTGTTCCCTTGGAACGCGCGTTTACAGGCGGACGAGAACGAGTGCGCCTGGGCGATGGACGATCGCTCGAAGTTAATATGCCTGCCGGAATGTTCACAGGGCAAAAAGTTCGTTTAAGGGGACAGGGCGTAGCGGGCGGTGACCTGTATTTAAGAATCGATGTTTCTCCCCATATTTTCTTTAAAGTTGAAGGGGCAGATATTTCTTGCCAATTGCCTGTTACACCCACTGAGGCAGTACTGGGCGGAGCGATCGAGGTGCCAACGCTTGATGGCATGGTGAAGATGGTCATTCCGTCGGGAGTGCGCTCGGGGCAAAAGCTGCGGATGAGTGGCAAAGGCTATCCCGTTGATGGCGATCGGGGCGATCAAATTGTAGAGATTCAAATTGTTGCGCCCAAGGAAGTGACCTTGCAGGAACGAGAGCTTTACGAAAAGCTGCGGCATCTGGAAACCTTCAACCCGCGCGAAGATTTAATGGGGTAGTTCTTTCTTGTGCAAGTCAGGATTTGAAGCCTGGTTGACCGATGGTTCTGTCAGCTTTAAAATCTCTGCATGGTAAAACTTGCCCTACTTATTGGAATTAGTGAATACGAATCTGGTCTAGCGTCACTCTTCCTAACTTCAGACGCAACGCCAGTGAGTTCATTCAATAACTCAAACGAACTGGCTCACCGTTAGTGCGAACCCTTAACGAGGTTGCAGAACTGGTTGTGCAAAGCGCAGAATCCTTCTCTACAACTGAAAAAAAGCCCTAGCCCTGTCTTATTTCTGTCCTGGAGATTCTGTAATTGGCTGAGCTTTTTTGCTACGAATCATAGGTACACTGTTGACTCGCAAAGCTGCCCCCGCCATTTGAGCCTCAGTGACTTCGGGAATATCTGATAGATCAATGTCCTCATCTGACATCGCATCAATCCTGTCCCAATTATTTTCAGAGATGTTGGAGGAAGATGGCTTGTTCATGTTTGGTTCCTCCTCGCATTGAAATAAGTCTTATTTCGTTACTGTCTTCAGTATGAGCAATCACTACAACGTTTTCACGCAATAGCCCCAGCTTAATCCAACGCTGCTCACCATAGGTAAATCGAGTGTCTTCGTAAGTGAATGTCGCTCCCTCAACAACGATTGAGGCATCAGCAAAGTCAAATCCATGCTTAGAGAGATTTGAGCGGCGTTTACTATCGTCTCGGGTGAACTGCATGATGTTGCTAATTCAAGCTAAACAAAGTAATTCCCTACTACCAAAGTCCCCGCGATCGCATCTCCAGCTTTTAACTTAATCCCCGAAATAGCCACCACTAAATCTTGGTTTTCCGAGAACCCGGCGCTGCCACCGTTCACTGACAGATAGCTCTGATTCTGCCAGTTAAAGAGGACGGCTTCATTGACTGCCAATGGCTGTTTTCCGGAGCTGTTCTGGTTCTTGTCAGCATAGGCAGATTTAACGGCGGATTCTAAACTGGTGCCCTTGATATTGCCTGCATTGGAGAGTGATTTGGGACGATCGCTCGTCTTCAAGTCATCGTCAAAGTCGAGTTGGAAGCGATCGCCTTTTATAGGATCAAAACCTTTAATCCGGTCGGGCAGATCTACGAGAGAACCTGCTAATGCTTTTGCCTGAGTTGCACCAGAGAACACAAAGCGATCGGCTCCTGCCCCCCCATTCATTGTGTCTTGACCGTCGCCACTGACCAGGATATCGTTGCCGCTCCCCCCAATTAATGTGTCGCCACCGTCCAAGCCAATTAGTCTATCGTTGCCCTTCAGTCCTCTAAGGGTGTCGGCGTTATCGGTGCCTTGGAGAATATCAGCTTTGTTTGTGCCTCGGCGGTTGATGCCTAGATCGTCGGCATTAACCGAGACTAGATTTGTCCAGCGATCGCTGGCAGTCATGTTAAGAGGATTTCCGGCTGTATCAAACACGCCCGAGTCACTAGCAGAGATAGAAAGGACATAATCACCTCGGCGGTTCGTGAGCTTTTTAAGGTTGCTCAATGTCCAAGTAATGCCGTCTTCAGTGGCAAGGCTTGCCCCTTGCAAGGGCATGGTTTCACCGTTACGAACCAAACCTAAATCTGCCATATCAAAACCGCTGACGGCTTCAGCAAACTGAATCGTGATGGCATCAACTTTGGTGCTGCGCGTTTTAGGAGAAACATCAATAATGTTGACTGACGGAGAGGTGCGATCGAGGATATAAGCTTCTCCCCTAAAATTGCCATTGCCACTTCCCGTCCCGCCTAAAACAATTCCTAAACTGTTAAGGATGGAATCATCATCAACCAGGTTAAGTCCGATCGCTCCATTCCCTGAGCCAGTGTTGACTGCCACAGTATAGTAGCTACCATTGACTCGCGTGACTGTGTCAATTCTGGCTCCAGTTACGTTGCTGGCTAAGGCAAAGTCTGCAGCATCCACTCGCAGCACATTTTCACTAAAAATCACCGAGAAATTGACTATGGCAGCATTGGTGGGGCTACCTTCTAGGCGGCTGATGGATGCCACTCTGGGCGGTGTTTTAGTGATGTTATAAGCTTGTCCGGTCAAGTTGCCGTTGCCTGCCCCTGTCCCTCCAAGAGATAGGTTCACTGCGTTTTTAATAGAATCGTTGTCTACTAAGTTCAGACCCAGTGTGCCGCTGCCGTTGCCCGTGTTAACCAAGACGTTATAACTTTTACCGCTGCCTGTGACCGAGGTAATGCTAGTGCCCGTTAATCCTGAAGCGACTAGAGCAAAATCTGCGGCATCTACCCCAGTCACGTTCTGGTTAAACGTAACCGCGTAGTTAACGCTGCCAGCGGCGATCGGGTTAGGATTCACTAACGTAATGCCAGCTGCCAAAGGCGCACTCTTAATCAGGGTGTAAGATTGCCCAGCAAAGTTGCCATTGCCGTTACCAACATCTGCTAGCACGACACCCAGAGTATTTTTAATTGAGTCATTGTCAGTCAGATTAAGCGTCAGTGTGCCATCACCGCTACCTGTATTAATTGCCACGGTATAGGTTTTACTATCAATAGGCGTTACAGAGGCAATGCTGGCTCCCGTTATTCCAGACGAAACTAGCGTAAAGTCTGCGGTATCAACTCCTGTAACGTTTTGGCTAAAGGCAACGGTGTAGGAAACGCTCGACGCATTCAATGTCTCTAGTTCATTGCGAGTCATGGAAACTACAATAGGCGGGGTTTTGTCAATGCTGTAAATTGCGCCTGTGTAGTTTCCATTGACAGATCCAATGCCGCCCAATGCTAAGCGACGGGTATCATTACTAGCGATCGAATCATCATCCACCAGGTTTAGTCCTAAGTCACCATTTCCTGTTCCGGTCTTAACTTCTACGTCGTAGACATTGTTACTGATTTTAGTGACCGTATTAACAGTGGCTCCTGTAATGCCTGTGGCAACTAGGGCAAAATCTGTTGGATCAACTCCCGTAACATCTGTGTCGAAGGTGACTGTGTAAACGACTGTTGTAGATGCGGTGAGCGCATCTGGGCTTTTGCGAACGATGGAAAAGACTCTGGGCGGAATGCGATTGATGGTGTACTCTTCTCCAGGCATTTCACCATTGTTTATGCCTGTGCCACCGAGGGGGGTGCCGCTGGTTTCAATCGTGTCATCGTCTACGACATTGAGCCTGAGCGTGCCCGTGTTTCCGGTGCCTGTTCTGACCAACACGGTATAGGCTCTACCGCTACCTGTTATGGAGTCGATCGCCGCTCCAGTGATGCCGCTGGAAGCAGTGAGGCTAAAGTCACTGATATCAACACCTGTTACGTCTTGGCTAAAATTGACGGCGTACCCAACGATGCCGCTGGCAGTAGGATTTAGATCGGATCGGCTAATAGAAGCAACTGTAGGCGGAATAACGACGGCAACTGATCCAAACAGGTTAGGGGTGTCGGTTCCAGTGCTGCCAGCATCGGTTGCTGTGTTGAAACTGAAGAGTGGTGAATTTTCGGAGATGACTGTGCCAGCGACAGAGTTGACGTATAGAGCGCCCCCTTTGCCAATGCCACGGTTGCCTGATGTCGTATTGCCGCTGCCGCCTTCACCCCGTCTGGCAGCATTGGTATTGAAGGAAGTCGTGCTGAGCCGGAGAGTGCCGCCATTGACAAAAACGGCGCCCCCTAGACCATCGCCGCCATTGCCGCCGCCGCTACTGAAACTGTCGCCGCCGTTCCCCCCGATCGCCTGATTATTTTCAAACGTGACATTAATAGTAGTGACTGAGCCGCCGTTGATATAAAGCCCGCCGCCTTGACCATTGCCGCCGTTGCTGCCGCCTGTTGTGGTGCCGTTTATGCCTAAAGCGCCGGAGGCTCTGCCTTTGGCGATCGTCAGGTTAGAAACGCGAACCGTGCCGCTGTTGACGTAGAGAACACGGAAAGCATTGTTACCGCTGATGGTGCGGCTGTTGCCCACAAAGTCAATGTTGCTATTGATTTGTGGCAGTTCTTCTGACAGGGTAATGTCGTTATTGAAGTTAAATTTATCGTCTTCAAGAGTACCGTTGGCTGCGATAATGGCATTTTTAAGATCGGCAAAACTGCTGATGTTGAAGTTTTGTAGGGTGGTAGGGTAGGCTGCGAGGACTGCGGGGGCGATCGCCATGCCTGATTTCACTTCCCCCGTACAAAACCCTAGCTCCCAATCGCCGCCTAACTCCCTACTCCCAGTCAAATTTTCAGAAGCCGCAACATTTGCCCGTAGCCCTAAGCTCAACTGCTGCACGAACGCTTTGCCTAACCTCCCCGCTGCCAAATTGCACCCATATAATAGGACATCGGCATTTTTTGCCAGAGCCTTGCTCCACTGGCGTATTTCCTCAATGTATTGATTTAAATTAGTGGCGGCTAGCTCAGTCGAGCCTAACTGCAAGTTAGCTTCACTACCGTGGGAGAGAATTTGTAGACTCTCAATCTCTCGGCGCTCTGCTAAAACCTGGCTGATTTGCCGAATGCCATCTTGAGTCGGGTCAAGCACAATGACTTCGGCTTCTGAATGTACACCTTGAACCAGGCTGAGATAGTTATCAACGTGGGAGTCAATAAAAAGCAGAGTCGAAAGAGTTGAAGAAGTCATGGGTAGTGCTTTCTCAGCGGGAAAGTTGAGAGCGAAAGAGATGAAAGTTTTTCGCTTATGTGAATATTCCCTCTGGCACCAAGCAAGCAATCATTCTGTAGAAAACAGCCTTTTCTGTAGAAAACAGTCTTTAGTCATAAGAAAATAGCCTTTGGTTACACACACTTATTACAGATTTTGAGAGTCTCTTAACAAAGGTATACTTAGCAAGGCAGTTTAACCTGCCACGACTTGTGCACAGGTTGCCTTGTATAGAAGTAAGCTGTTGCAAGTTTAGCTTGCAGATAGATTTAGGGTAGAGATCCCAGAGGATCGTTAAGCCCGAAACTGTCTATCCTGCTCTGTCTAATCTGAAATTTTTCAATTGGACAGATAGTTTTTTGTGTCTAAATTTTCGTACATCCAGAGAGTTTCTTCATTCATGACGGTATCAGCGGAAAAGATTGAGAATTTGGCTCCTGCCACAATAAATGCCTTAGATGCCTCTTCCTTACGGCTCAGGCACATTTTACAGACGCTCCCTTCTGAATGCTTTCAAAAGAATCGTTTTAAGGCATGGACTGCGGCTTTGGTGAGTGTGTTGACTGTGACGATCGGCTATGGGGCGATCGCTTATTCCCCCTGGTTCTTGCTGCCCTTAGCTTGGGTGTTTACTGGAACCGCAGCAACAGGCTGGTTTGTAATTGGTCACGACTGCGGGCATCGCTCCTTTGCTAACCGCCGTTGGGTGAATGATTTGGTTGGGCACATTTTTATGATGCCGTTGGTGTATCCATTCCATAGCTGGCGAATTTTGCATAACTTCCATCACAAGCACACCAACAAACTAGAAGTTGACAATGCTTGGCAGCCGTTCATGACGGATTTTTATGATGAAATGGGTGGATTTCAGCAATGGGCTTACCGTCGAATGCGCGGCGGCTTTTGGTGGTTAGCTTCTACAATCCATTGGAGTTTGCTGCACTTTAACTTGAATGAGTTTGCGCCTAAAGATCATCGTAAAGTGAAGCTATCTATTGCTTCAGTTGTTCTATTTGCAGCGATCGCCTTCCCTCTTCTCATTGCCACCACAGGCATTTGGGGCTTTGTCAAATTCTGGCTCATGCCCTGGCTGGTCTACCATTTTTGGATGAGTACTTTTACTTTAGTACACCATACTCATCCTGAAATCCCTTTCACGCCTGCGGAAGACTGGAGTGAGGCAACGGCTCAACTGACCGGAACCGTGCACTGTGAATATCCTCGCTGGGTGGAGTTCCTTTGCCACGATATTAACGTCCATATCCCTCATCACATTTCCACCGCCATTCCTTCTTACAACTTGCGTATGGCACACCAGAGTCTTAAGCAGAACTGGGGAAAGCATTTGTTAGAGTACCGCTTTTCATTCGAGTTTATGAAGCAGATTGTGGCACAGTGCCATTTGCATAATCCTGATGATCTGCTTTATCAATCTTTCCGGCAGCATCACCAAAATGATCAGTAAAAATTCGGACTTGTAACGCTAGATACAATAGATAAGATCAGTGTTGAGGAAGAAGGTAAGCCTTCTGCAGACTTAGATCTAGCGGTTTCAATAGGCGATCGCCGTTCTTTAGCATTGAGAAGGAAACTCATGCTAAAAATAGTGAGCGATCGCCTATTTTTTATGGTTCACCGCTGAGTCAAGCTGCTAGAATTAGCAGGCGTAAGAGACAGATCTAAAGGTTTACTACCTGTAGGGTATTAGCATAATTTAATTATGTGTATATAGCGTCACTGGTACAGGTTTATCCTGATATCTAGCCTTTTCATTCAAGACGGTCATCTGGCTGTGGTGTAGAGGAAAACAAGGAATGAGCGGGGATACTGCGGCATTTTTAGCAGGTTGTGCCGTCACAGGAGTGGCGGCATTGCTGTTGGCAAAAGGCGATTTTGCTAACGGGCAGGTAGGGTCATTGCAGCCCATCCAATCCGTCGTACCTTCATCTTTGGCAACCCCTGCCCCTGCCTCAATATCTCCTACTGATCAACTAGAAGATGTTCAGCGTGGCTGGCAGGTTCAGACTAAATTAGAGCAGCAGCAAGATGTTGCCAGAGAGCTTTCCGATCAACTCAAGAGTCAACAGAGTTTGGCTGATGATTTGAAAAGTCAGGTGGCTAAGCAACAGAGCGAATCAGAGGATTTGAAAAGCCAGCTAGACAAGCAGCAAAGAAATACTGAGATGTTGATGGCGCAGTTGCAGGAGCAGCAGCGCATCATTGATAAGGTTGCCGCTGCCTCGCAGGCACGCCCTCTAGAGCTAACCAATCGCCCCTCAGATAATGGCAATGTGCAGATGGTGGTGTTAGCGATCGGGGCAGTGATTTTGGTCGTGATTGTAGTAGGTACGATCGTTTTGGTGGGCGTAGTGCTGCTGGTCGCTATGTCTCGTCGTCGTCAGCCTCGGACAGTGCACGTAATGCAGCAACCCATGCCTCAGTCTTACGCCTTTCCTGAACAGCACCTTTTGCCTCAGCGCTCTAACCGGATTAGACCTCCAAAGCAAATTGATGTAGATTATTACGCTGACTAGCACAGTAGAGTTAATAACTGAGTTAACAACTATTGATTGACGGCGTGAGTCCGGCAAAAGGATATAGTCTTAGCGTTCTCCATCTTGAAACCTGCTAAGTAAGCAGCGTTGCCGCTGCCCAAGCGATCGCCCAAAACTATGACTTACTACATTTCTCCCCGCTTTCTCAACAAGCTTGCCATTCACATTACCAAAAACTTTCTCAAGCTCCCTAACGTCAGAGTTCCGCTGATTTTAGGGATTCATGGACGCAAAGGCGAAGGCAAATCTTTTCAGTGTGAGCTAGTTTTTGAGCGAATGGGCATTGAAGTGGTTCACATGTCTGCAGGAGAGCTAGAAAGCCCAGATGCAGGCGACCCGGCAAGAACGATTCGGGTACGCTACCGCGAAGCCGCTGATCTGGTGAAGGTGCGGGGCAAAATGGCAGTACTGATGATCAATGATATTGATGCAGGCGCAGGACGGGTTGATCAATACACCCAGTACACTGTCAATACTCAGTTAGTCAACGGCACCCTGATGAACATTGCCGATAATCCGACCAATGTTCAGCTTCCAGGCAGCTATGACTCTGAGCCAGTGCAGCGAATTCCTATCATTGTGACTGGGAACGATTTTGCGACCTTATATGCGCCTTTAATTCGAGATGGACGCATGGAGAAGTTTTTCTGGGAGCCCAATCGAGACGATCGCATCGGGACGGTCAGCGGTATTTTTGAGGCAGATGCAGTAGCACGGGGCGATATTGAGAAATTAGTCGATACCTTTCCTGAACAATCTATCGACTTTTATGGAGCCTTGCGATCGCGCCTTTATGATGAACAGGTTCAGCAGTTAATCGAATCTGTCGGCATTGATGGCATTTCCTTACGGGTTGTTAACAGCGCCGAAGCACCCCCCGAGTTCAAAAAGCCCAACTTCAGCCTGCCCCATTTGCTCGAAATTGGTGGTGAAATGGTTGCAGAGCAGAAGCGAATTCAAGAAATGCGTTTAGCTGAAGAGTACAACAAGTCTCTTTACTTCACTCGAAAAGGAGAAGCGATTGCTCAGCAAGCTTCTGTCTCTCAATCTCCTTTCCCCTCTCCCGTTTCTCAGTCTCCCATTGCTTCTCCGTCTGTTGCGTCTAATGGTTCTTCTCAGAGCTATGCAGGACAGCCTGCTTCAACTCGCTTAACTCCAGATATAGTAACTGAGGTCAATCGAATTTTGGGTATGGGCGATCGCCTGGGCATTGAGTGGGTAGACGAGCGCCGCTTTCGGGCAAACTCATGGAATTGCTACAACACCTTACAGGGAAACGGTGCAGAGGCATTGGCGGTTTTAGAGACTTGCTTAGAAGAACATTCTGGGGACTATATTCGTCTGGTCAGCATTGCTGCTAAAGACCGACGGAGAATTTCTGAAAATATTATTCACCGTCCTTCCAGTCGGTAAGAGCGATCGCAGTCAGTAATGCTAAAAAAATAAAAACCCCTAGCTAATTGCCAGAGGTCAGAATCATCAGGGTGCATCTACCACTACTTTTTACGCTGTTTTTCTGGGTAAGTCCGGGACGTTTTGAAGACTTAAAATTTTTAAAGGCTTAAAACTTTGATAGAGAAGCTTATAGGTTTAAGAGTTTACACGTAACTTTTCAAAGCCCCTAAAGCCGAGGACTGAACCTCTAATATTGTCTCTAAAAATCATCTTCTGAAGAGTCTGTAGCGCTAAAAGGCAGTCGCCATACGATCGCTTCTTTATCTGCACAAAACTCCGCTCCATCCACAACGCCGTAGGGATGCATGGCACAAATAAACGGCGTTCCATTGTATACTTCGCCATGGTAGTGACGACAGCCCTGGCAAATAGGATGCTGAATGCTCAGAGATTCTGCTGAAAAATCGGTGAAATCTGAAATCTGATCGATCCACTGAAGCTCGTACAGAAAGCTCTCAAGTTCAGCCCCTAATTCGAGAAAAGGATCTAGCCATTCTGTAAGTTGACTTTCTAGTTGCTCAATGGCAGGTGCGATCGCCTGTTCTATCTCATCTATAACTTCATCACTGAACTCTATTAAAATCAGTGCCCCACTGCCCATCTCTTTACTGGCATCTTGAAAAAACCTTTCCAGGCTAATAGCGGCTGTTTCTACATTTTTGACCCAATCCTGCTGCCAGTTTTCCATATTACGAGGATTTTAATGAAGGATTTTGTATGAAGGTAATGCTCTCAGGCGAAACGCTTGAGAGAAAACTTGAGTAAGAGAAGCTTTTAATTTTTTTTGAGCCGTTGAAGCTCTTCTTGAAGCCTGACAATTTGGTCGCGGAGTTCGTCAGCAGCGCGATCGCTTGGGGCACCTGGATTCACTGGGTCGTCTTCTGAAAGAATTTCGATGCGGCGAGGTTGACTGGGCTGATCGGTAGCGCTTGATGACTGAACAGGGGGCTGTTGCTGTGCCCGACTGACCATTTCATCAACCATTTTCTTGGCATCCTCAGCAGTGATTTCTCCCCGTGCCACCATTTCATCAGCTAACTTTTGAGCCTGCGATCGCAGTTCTCCCAAAGTGCTACCCGCTTTTTCTGTGGCATAGGAAGCAATTCCCACACCTAAATAAAACGCTTTTTGTACTAAATCTCCAAAACCTGCCATTGCTTTAGCTCTCCTCAGTAGACCGAGAGGTTACAAGTTCCAGGATAAGAGTAAATTCAGAAAACTGACTAGGATGAATCAACCTTTAAAACCAGGAGACCCGGAGTTCACGCCTACCTCAAGCATCCCGTGTTGCTGCTACCTTCCGGTCCTGACAAGATTTGGGCGTTGCGATCGCATGAGTCCGAGTCAATATTCAGAATAACATGCATTGCTCTCGACTGAATGTATGGCGCTTCTAACTTTGGGGGGATGCAGTCACTAGGGCTTTCGCGGTGAAATCTTAAAAGATATTAATAAATCTCAGCTTCAAATAAAAATGGCTCTAAGCAAAAAGAAGCGATGATTTGTTTCTCAAGATGCAGTTGAAATTGAGGTAGGCACCTATTGTAAGAATCTAAAGCTAGCTTCTCACACCCATTATTTTTTAACAGAGTGTGACAATTTTATTAACAAATGTTACGATTATTAGAAGAAGTAAACGTAATCAGTGAAAAGTTCCGGCGACAGCAATCTTTACTTAATCTGCTGCCGTATTGGTCACACCAATAGCGCCAAGAGGCGTGATGGACAGTCTAAATGGATATGTGCCTTCATTTTGGGGCTGGGCTAGTTTCTGAGATGAAGTCAGTGCTATAGGGCAACTTACGACTAGGCTACACTGCGGAGTTTAGCTGGCGTTTCTGCATTTGCCTGGTTATTCAGTTAAGTCATTTACCTGCGCTCAGTCTTAATGATATTAGTACAATTGTCCTATTCAGTTCCTTGTAATTTGGGATGCGGCGACATGAAAACGACTTCAACTTCTGCTGATATGGTGCGCGCCTACCTTCGAGAGATTGGGCGTGTTCCTCTTTTGACACATGAGCAAGAGATTCTTTTTGGAAAGCAGGTGCAGCGCTCGACTGCGCTCCGAGGTGTTAAGGAATTGATGGAAGAACGGCTGGGACGGGCTGTGAACCAGGAAGAATGGGCACAGGAATCACAGGTTTCTACCGAAGAGTTAGCTCGGATGATTGCCGAGGGTGAAATTGCTAAACGAAAGATGGTCGAAGCTAATTTACGATTGGTTGTATCTGTTGCCAAAAAGTACATTAAGCGAAATGTCGATCTTCTTGATTTAATTCAAGAAGGAACTATTGGGATGCAGCGGGGTGTAGAGAAGTTTGATCCGACTAAGGGTTATCGGTTCTCGACCTATGCTTATTGGTGGATTCGTCAAGCCATTACACGGGCGATCGCTGAGAAAGGACGCACAATCCGTCTGCCTATCCATATCACTGAAAAGCTCAACAAAATTAAGAAGGCACAGCGTTATTTAGCCCAAACCTTAGGACGAGCGGCAACGGCAGCTGAACTAGCTGAAGAGTTAGATTTGACTCCAAAGCAAGTAAGAGAGTATTTGGAGCGATCGCGCCTCCCGCTTTCATTAGATTTGCGAGTTGGAGATAACCAGGATACTGAGTTAGGGGAATTGCTAGAAGATACAGGGCCTACCCCTGAAGATTTTGCGGCTCAAGCCTCCTTGCGAACAGAACTAGCCCATTTAATGGAAGACTTAACGCCTCAACAGCAGGAAGTTTTACGGCTACGATTTGGGCTAGATGATGGGCAGGCTTTGACATTAGCAAAAATTGGCGACATGCTTAGTATTAGCCGCGAACGAGTTCGGCAGATTGAACGAGAAGCCTTGACCAAACTGCGTAAGCACCGAGCCGATATTCGAGAATATCTAGCAAGTTAGGGAGCCAATTCCTCGTTAGCAACTACCTAAAACTTATCAGTCATGGGCAATAGAGCTAGGTCTATTGCCCATATTTTTATTCATACTTTTCGGTGCAGTTATACTTTTCCTTGCAACACACCGTAAAAAAATACGGGCGTTCAAACAGCGCTTGCAAATGCCCAAACTCCTAGTAAGACAGGCGGCAAACACCCCACATCAATTACGGTTCGCCCCAATTACCGGAAGCCTTGCTGTCTCTAAACTGATAGACATGAACTCAATAAACCGTCCTTCCTCGGTTCGGTAAACACGCCTTCATCAGAAGCGGCAAAGGTACGCAGTATATAAAGAGTTCAATGCCCTTATTGTGCTTCTTCTTGCTACTCTTGGCGGAATGAAAGAAGCGGGGCATAGAAACTTTCTGTAAAAGTGGGACGCATAACACTCCCATTGATGACCGAGGGATGGGCAAAGTCAAAAAGTTTTCAAGTTAAACCTAGAACCTGTAGAACCGGAGCATATCGTTAACATGGCAAAAGTTGTTGGAATTGACTTAGGAACGACCAACTCTTGTGTAGCAGTAATGGAAGGGGGCAAGCCCACTGTGATTGCTAATGCGGAAGGTTTCCGCACAACGCCGTCGGTGGTTGCTTACGCAAAAAATGGCGATCGCCTTGTGGGGCAAATTGCAAAGCGTCAAGCGGTCATGAACCCCGAAAATACTTTTTATTCAGTAAAGCGCTTTATTGGTCGTCGTCATGACGAAATTTCTAACGAAGCGACAGAAGTTGCTTACAAAGTAGTAAACGTGAATGGCAACGTTAAGATTGATTCTTCAACAGTGGGCAAACAGTTCTCTCCTGAAGAAATCTCTGCTCAAGTCCTTCGTAAGCTGGTTGACGACGCAGGTAAGTACTTAGGCGAAACAGTAACTCAAGCTGTCATTACTGTTCCTGCTTACTTTAATGACTCTCAGCGCCAAGCAACAAAAGATGCAGGCAAAATTGCTGGGATCGACGTTTTGCGAATTATCAACGAACCAACCGCTGCTTCATTAGCCTATGGCTTAGATAAGAAAAGCAACGAAGTTGTTCTCGTATTTGACTTAGGTGGCGGTACGTTTGACGTATCGATCCTAGAAGTAGGCGACGGTGTTTTTGAAGTCCGCTCTACCTCTGGTGACACCCACTTGGGCGGCGACGACTTTGACAAAAAGATCGTTGACTACATGGCAGAAGAGTTCAGAAAGTCGGAGGGCATTGACCTTCGTAAAGATAAGCAGGCATTGCAACGCTTAACGGAAGCTGCTGAAAAAGCCAAAATTGAGCTTTCTAGCGTCACTCAAGCAGAAATTAACTTACCCTTCATCACAGCAACTCAGGATGGGCCTAAGCACATCAACATGACCTTGACCCGTGCTAAGTTTGAAGACCTCTGCACAGACTTAATCGATCGCTGCCGCATTCCTGTTGAAAACTCGCTTCGTGATGCCAAACTTGACAAGGGCAGCATTGACGAAGTGGTGTTAGTTGGGGGTTCAACTCGGATTCCTGCTATTCAAGAGCTAGTTAAGCGAGTCTTGGGCAAAGACCCTAATCAAACAGTTAACCCTGATGAAGTCGTGGCAGTTGGTGCCGCTATTCAAGCAGGTGTGCTATCTGGTGAGGTCAAAGATATTCTGCTGCTAGACGTGACACCTTTGTCTCTGGGGGTAGAAACCTTGGGCGGCGTAATGACCAAAATTATTACTCGCAACACTACCATCCCGACCAAAAAGTCAGAGACTTTCTCAACGGCTGCTGACGGTCAAGCAAACGTGGAAATTCATGTTCTGCAAGGCGAACGGGAAATGTCTAACGACAATAAGAGCTTAGGAACTTTCCGTCTAGATGGCATTCCTGCGGCTCCTCGTGGCGTTCCTCAAATTGAAGTCACATTTGATATTGATGCTAACGGTATTCTCAATGTTCGTGCCAAAGATAAGGGTACGGGCAAAGAACAATCTATCAGCATCACAGGTGCATCGACACTGCCTCAAGATGAGGTCGAGCGGATGGTGCGCGAGGCAGAAGCCAATGCAACTGCTGATAAAGAACGTCGGGAGCAGATTGATGTCAAAAACCAAGCTGACTCGCTTACCTATCAAGCTGAGAAGCAGATGACAGAGTTAGGCGACAAGGTTTCGGCTGAGGAGAAAACCAAGGTTGAAGGTTTGGTGAAAGACCTCCGAGAGGCGATCGTTCAGGATGACTTTGAGAAAATCAAGGCAATGACTACTGAGCTTCAGCAAGCGCTCTATGCCATTAGCAGCAACTTGTACCAGTCTACGAGTGAAGGTGCGGCTCCGGGGGATGGCAGTAGTGGTGCTTCTACCAGTGGCGAAGATGATGTCATTGATGCTGAGTTCTCAGAAGACGATAAGTAAGCATCGGTAGGTCAATGGGGGTAGTCATTGGCTATCTACTGTAGATTCTGTAGAGGTGCTTCCTGGAGTAAACATCTCTACAAGACTCTTCTCTACAAGACTCTACATATAAAGGCTTGTGTCGGTGTGGTGCCATAGGCGATCGCTCGACACAAGCCTTTTTTATGGAACCCTTCAAGGTTGTTTTTCGTCGTTAGAATTGCCATTGAAGAATTTTCAACAGGTTCACAGATAATTTTGGTAAAGTGATTAACTGTGACAACTCACAATAAAACTCAGTAGTGCTACACACAGGTACAGAACCTTATGTCACGTCAAAAATCATCATTGATTTGTCTATTTTCCGGTCTGGCAGCCGTTGGATGTCTGCTCACAGGTCTACCGACCGCTAGCTTGGCTCAAGGGCTACCAGGCTTAACTATTTTTAGCGGCGTTGACCGAGAAAATCAACTTGGGTATCGGTTAGACTTTGGCGGCGAGATTTCTCGAACCGATCGCTACCGTCTCAGAATCCCTCAACGGAAGATGACATTAGCAGCCTCTGAGTTTATTGTTGCTTACCCCGATACCTATACGGGCAAATTTGATCCTGACGAAGTTGAGGTGAAGGTTGATGGCGAAGAAATTGCGTTGGAATCTGTCAACTGGGATCAAGAAAATCGGGTAATTGAAATTTATCCGCAAGAAAGTGTTGCGGCAGATACGCGGGTTGAAATTATTCTATCGGATGTCCAAAACCCTCGGCGCATCGGGACGCACTATTTCAACGCATTGGTTCGTTCTCCAGGAGATGTGCCTCTGAACCGTTATTTGGGCACTTGGATTTTGAGCATTGGCAACGACTAAACCTTGTCTTCTGCTCTTAGGAAGCCGACTTCTTTTCAAAAGTCGGCTTCCTAAGAGCAGAGTCAGTGCTATTATTTAGGACTGTGATTTTTTAAGATTTGCAAGGTGAGTTTTCATGACCAAGCGGACTTTAGGCGGCACCAGCCGTAAACGAAGAAGAACTTCTGGCTTCCGGGCACGGATGAAATCCCATACGGGACGGCGTGTGATTCGGGCAAGACGGAGTAAAGGACGGGCTAGGTTGGCTGCTGTATAGCGATCGTGGCGCTGCCTAAGGGTCATCGATTAAAACGACGGCAAGACTTTACTAAGGTCTATCGGGCAGGTTTGTGTCGGCATACGCCGAACTTAACTCTCAGAGCGTTGCGTCAACCTAAACTTACCTCAGAGGGCGATTTTGCTCCCCTAAGAGAGCCTGTTCAAACTTGTATCGGAATTTCGATCGGGCTTAAGGTTAGCAAGCGGGCTGTTGTTCGGAATCGAATTAAGCGGCGCATTCGTTCGGCAATGCAAGAGCTTTTGCCCCATTTGGCTTTAGGCTGGCAAATTGTAATTGTGGTGAAGCCAAGTGCTACTCAATGCAGTTATGAGCAATTTCTGCAAGAATTAAAGCAGTTACTTGTCAGCGCTGAGGTTATTATTAATGAGCATTAAGGAAGAAGTTTATTTTGAGGGTGCGCCCCATGTGGGCGACTTAATTACTAATATTCTTTTAGGATTTACTGTTATTTGCTTGCCTTTAACGGTGGGGGCGATCGTTCGAGCGATCTGGTTGCGTTACCGCATTACCGATCGCCGCATTACAGTGATTGGTGGATGGATGGGGCGCGATCGCTCCGATATCATTTACTCGGAAATCACTAAAGTTGTGACTGTTCCTCGGGGCTTAGGCGCTTGGGGAGATATGGTCATTACCCTAAAGGATGGTAGCCGCCTAGAACTTAGAGCGATGCCCAAGTTCAGGGAAATGTACGATTTCATTAACAATAAACTGTCAGCTAAAGCCCAGGGGGCTAGCGGCCCTATTGGCAAGTAGGGAAATCCTGTACGGGTCTGGGTAAGCTCCTTGACTGGCAGATTGATACCCATATAGCTATTATTTAGACCGGATCACACACTCAGACGCAGGTAGACACAGAGCATGGACTTCGGTGTTGGGTTTCTCTCAAATAACGTAATGCTGCCGATCCTAGATTTTTTCTACGGCATCATTCCCAGCTATGGTCTTGCCATTGTTGCGCTGACCTTAGTGATTCGGTTTGCGCTCTATCCTTTAAGCGCAGGCTCTATTCGTAACATGCGGCGCATGAAAGTCGCTCAACCTGCTATGCAAAAGCGGGTCAAAGAGGTGCAGGAGCGTCATAAAGATGATCCGGCCAAGCAACAAGAGGAAATGAGCAAGGTTTATAAGGAGTTTGGTAACCCCTTGGCAGGCTGCTTCCCGGTTGTCTTGCAGATGCCCATCTTGTTCGCACTTTTCGCAACGCTGCGGGGTTCACCGTTTTCTGATGTGCCCTACAATATCAACCTTCAAGTGTTGCCTAAGGAGCAGATTGAACAGATTCAGCCTCAGGCTTATACGTCTAAACCTCAAAATATCTATGTGGCTGATGGAACCCATATTCCAGTTTCAGCGCTAATTCCAGGAGGCGATCGCCTCACGGTTGGTGAGAAAACCAGCATTGAGTTTCAAACTGTGGCAGGCAAGCCCTTAACTGATGTGTTAGCCGAGTACCCCGACAGCGAGATTAAACCCACTTGGAAGATTACTAAGGGCGACAACCTCGTCAGGTTCGATGAAAAGGGCAATCTTGAGGCATTGGCTCCTGGTGACGTGACCTTGCAAGGAAGCGTTCCAGGAATTGCCTCAAACAAAGGCTTTCTCTTTATCACTGCTCTCGGACGGGTTGGAGCCTTTGGCGAAGATGGCGCTATCAACTGGGACATCTTGGGGATGGTTGTATTCTTTGGCATTAGCCTTTATGTCAGCCAGCTGATTTCAGGACAAGGCGCAACCGATAACCCTCAGCAGTCTGCGGTTAATAAATTTACGCCAGTGATCTTTTCGGGCATGTTTCTGTTTTTCCCTTTGCCGGCAGGAGTGTTGATGTACATGGTGATTGCCAACATGTTTCAAACGCTCCAAACCTTCATTTTGTCAAAGGAACCATTGCCAGAGAATCTTCAGAAGATTGTAGACGCTGATGAAAAGAAAAAGGCGATCGGAGAAGAGCGGCAGTCCTTACCCTTTGAACCTAAAGCAGTAAAGAAAGAGGAAGCTCCTAAAAAAGAATCTGGCGGAACAGACAAGGTTTCAAAAAAGAATAATAAAAAGGGTTGAAGTATGGATGAGCAGCAGGTTCAGGATGGGCAGAAGTGGTTAGTAGATTTATTAAAGCTTTCCGGATTACCAACCCAGGTTCAAGCCGATTTAAACAAGGTTGAGATTGAGGAAAGCTGTTGGTTAACACTAGATGCTGACCACACTCTAATCTCTGAACAAGTGCAAGCTCTGATTGGCGTTCAGGGTGCTGCGTTGGATGCTTTGCAATATTTAGCTAACACAATCCTGAACATGGGGCGAGGTGAGGGTGAGCAGCTGGCGTTTACCCTTGAGTTGAGTGGTTATCGGGCACGACGACAGTTAGAACTGAAAGAACTATCAGATCTGGCGGCACAAAAAGTTCTGGAAACCCAAGAAGAATATGAAATGTCGGCACTGTCTTCGGCAGAGCGACGCCTAGTCCATACGTACCTAAAATCTTTTGATGACTTGGAAACCTACAGCCGAGGGCGCGAACCCGATCGCCGTTTAGTGGTTCGTCTTGCTCAGCCTCCTGCGGTTGATCCGTCCAAATTTGCCTGATCTCGTTTTGTCTTCGCGCTGAGCGGCGCTAAACATGATGGAACCCATTTATATCCCCCACATTGCTAGAGCACCTGGCCAGACCTGGAAAGTTCCAGTCCAGGATCGTCTGCAAGATTTAGAAACCCTGACTCCAGCGCAAGGCTCGGTTCAGATTGTCCACCGAGGCAGCTTTTTGGAGGTCAGTGCCCAAGCAGAAGCAATCATGACGTTGACTTGCGATCGCTGTCTTCAGCAATACAATCATCGCGTCATTGTCAACACTTCTGAAATTATTTGGTTACAGGAAGTCGTCGAAGAAGAAGTCGATCCGATGGTGGAACGAGAAGTTGCCCTAGATGATCTGGTGGATTCCCTTCCTCCTCAAGGTCACTTTCGCCCCGATGAGTGGCTATATGAGCAGTTTTGCCTCAGCATCCCGCAGCGGCAATTGTGCGATCGCCAATGTCCTGGCATTCCTATCGAAAATCCTCCTGAGTCTGCCCCGATTGATCGACGCTGGGCTTCTTTAGAATCTTTTAAGAACCAACTGAGTTGATAATAAATGTATCAACCCAAATGTTTCCCTTATCATGAGTTTCAATGAAGAATTTGAACTCCTCCTTCGCGCCCGCCATGCGTTGATCTATCTGCCGACACGAGAAGAGGAGCGTGTGGAAGCCGCGATCGCTTACTCTGCCAAACAGCAGGGCGATCGAGGGGTATATATCTGGGACTTTGTTGATGGCTACCAGGGCAATCCCAATGATGCTGGATTTGGCAAGCGCAATCCATTACAGGCGCTCGAATTCGTTCAAAAACTACCCGCCTCTGTGCCTGGGATCTTTGTTCTGCGCGACTTTCATCGTTTTTTAGAAGATGTTGCCATTGCCCGTAAGCTGCGCAACCTTGCCCGCTTGCTAAAATCTCAGCCCAAGACCATCGTGATCGTGTCGCCCCAAGTGACGATTCCCGATGATTTGAGTGAGGTGATGACGGTTCTAGAGTTTCCTTTGCCAGGAATTGCCGAGATTAAAATTGAGCTAGAGCGATTGATTGCTGGAACTGGGCAAGCGCCTCTAGAGCCACGGGTACTAGATGAATGGGTACGCTCTTGCCAGGGGCTATCGATGGAGCGGATTCGGCGAGTGCTGGCAAAAGCGATCGCTACCCACGGTTCCCTACAAGCCGATGACGTGGAGCTCATTCTCGAAGAAAAGCGCCAGACCATTCGTCAGACCCAGATTCTAGATTTCTACCCTGCGACTCAGCAGATCTCTGATATTGGGGGGCTGGATAACTTGAAGGACTGGCTGTTGCGTCGGGGCGGAGCTTTCTCAGAAAAGGCACGGCAGTACGGGCTGCCCCATCCGCGCGGATTGCTGTTAGTTGGCATTCAAGGCACTGGTAAATCGTTAACGGCAAAAGCGATCGCCCATCACTGGCATTTGCCGCTGCTGCGGCTAGATGTGGGACGGCTCTTTGCTGGATTAGTCGGAGAATCGGAATCTCGGACACGCCAAATGATTCAGTTAGCTGAAGCCCTCGCTCCTTGCATTCTATGGATTGATGAAATCGACAAAGCTTTTTCAGGGCTAGAAGGTCGGGGCGACTCAGGCACCTCTAGCCGGGTATTTGGTACGGTAGTGACTTGGCTGGCTGAGAAAGCTTCGCCTGTCTTTGTGGTGGCAACTGCCAATAATATTCAAGCTCTTCCTCCTGAAATGCTGCGTCGAGGACGGTTTGATGAAATCTTCTTTGTAGGATTGCCGAACCAAGAGGAGCGTAAAGCCATTTTTGCAGTCCACTTAGCGCGGCTCCGTCCTCATAATCTCAAGAGTTATGATGGCGATCGCTTGGCTTACGAAACTCCAGATTTCTCAGGCGCAGAGATTGAGCAAATTTTAATTGAGGCGATGCACATTGGCTTTAGCCAGAACCGCGACTTTACCACTGAGGATGTGTTGGAGGCAGCCAGTCAACTCATTCCCTTAGCCCGCACCGCCCAAGATCAAATTCAACTCTTGCAAAATTGGGCAAGCGATGGCAGAGTAAGGCTGGCTTCTCGGCAAGGAGGGCTAGGACGTGTACAACAGCCCTTGCTCTAAAGATTGACGCAAGTTAAGGGGATTTGAACCATGCTAGTTGGACTTAGTAAGTTTCTCTTGGGGTTTACATTGGCGGTTGCCATCCTCTTTGGGGCAGGAGTCGTCTTCACTAACTTTGTCATTGGTCGTCTTTCTAGTTTGCCTGCCCGCCCTACCTTTCCAAACGATATTCAGCCTAAAAGTAGCGCTACCCCAAATGCCCCGAAGCCTGCCGCTGATGACGCTGCCAAAGCTCCTGAGCCTGCGGCGGCAACACCGCCTGCCGCCGCAGGCTATGCGGCTAAAGTGACTCAGCCTATTGGGTTACTAGTTCGCGAAGCGCCAAGCGCTGATTCTGGGCAGGTTGATGGAGTCGCCTTGGATGAAGAGGTAACCGTTTTAGAAACTTCCTCTGATGGCGAATGGCAGAGGATTAAAACTGGCAACGGCACCGAAGGTTGGGTAAAGGGTGGCAACACAGAGCAGCTAAATTGAGTCCTTGTTCCTCTTTGTAGGGCAACATAGAAATTAAGGTGGCGATCTTGCTATAGGCTGCCAAGCTCTTTCTCCAAAGAATTTCCGCGTGATTACACTGTCTCTCCTCCATCCGGTTAAGCACACCCCTGTACAGGTTTGGTCTTTCCCTAGCGAGCCGATCGTGCGCATCGGTCGTTCTAGCGATAACCAGGTTGTGCTTTATAGTGCTGTTGTTTCTCGATATCATGTAGAACTAAGACAGAGCGGTTCGACATGGGAAGTGGTTAACAGTGGGACAAACGGGACTTATGTAGACGGCAAGCGGGTGAACAAAGTGGCGATCGCTGATGGCGCAGTCATTCGCCTTGCTCGCTCAGGTCCCAACATTCAGGTCAATCTTGGAGTTGCCCAAAGCGAGTTTTCCTTGCCTACCACTGTTGTCCCGCCCAAAGCCTCTGATGAGCCGCCCTGCACCTCATGCGAAACTTCAGACTAATTCTTTGCCCTCTTCTATTGCCCCATGCAAATTTATCTCGACCATAGCGCTACAACTCCTCCGCGCTCAGAAGCGATCGCCCTAGTGCAGCAGGTCATGACCGAACAATGGGGTAATCCTTCTAGCCTGCATCAGTGGGGGCAGCAGACAGCAGAGATTATTGAACAAGCTCGGGCGCAGGTAGCGGGCTTGCTCAGTGTGAAGCCAGAGGCGATCGTGTTCACATCGGGGGGAACTGAGGCAAATAATCTTGCCATTCTGGGGATTGCTCGGCGGCATACAATCCCTCAGCATCTGGTAATCTCTAGCGTTGAACATTCAGCAATCTCAGAACCCGCTCGCCTCTTAGAGCAGCAAGGCTGGCAGGTGAGTCGGTTGCCAGTTAGCGCCCAAGGACGGGTCGATCCAGTAGATTTACAGGCGGCACTTCAACCTAATACGGTGCTAGTTTCAGTGATTTATGGACAGAGTGAAGTGGGGACGCTGCAACCCATTGAGGCGCTGGGACAGATGGCGCGGGCACATGGAGCGTTGTTCCATACGGATGCTGTGCAAGTGGCGGGGCGGCTGCCGATTAACTTGCAACAGTTGCCAGTGGATTTGCTGTCGCTTTCTAGCCACAAGTTTTATGGAGTACAGGGTTCGGGGGCGCTTTATATTCGTCCGGGGGTAGAAGTTTTGCCGCTTTGGGGTGGGGGTGGGCAAGAATTCAATTTGCGCTCTGGAACTCAGGCGGTTCCCTCGATCGCCGCTTTAGGGATTGCTGCCGAGTTAGCTGCTCAAGAGATGAGTGTTGAAGTCCCTCGGTTGATGCACCTCCGCGATCGCCTCTTCGATTTATTGGCAGATGTTCCAGACTTGGAAGTGACGGGCGATCGCCTGCATCGGTTGCCCCATCATGTCAGCTTCTATCTGCCTCACGCTGAAACCATTAGCGGCAAAACCCTGGTGCGACACCTCAACTTTGCAGGAATTGCAATTAGCTCTGGCTCTGCTTGCAACAGCGGTAAATTGATTCCTAGTCCCGTACTCCTGGCGATGGGATATGGCGATCGGGCGGCAAAGTCTGGAATTCGGCTGACCTTAGGGCGGCATACCACTGCTGCTGATGTCGAGTGGACGGCAATGGTGATCCGGCAAGTTCTAGAGCGCTTGAGCTTAAAACCTGCCCTCTCGCTCCGCCCCTAGTTTCTCCTGATCTGAATCGATCCCCAACCCTTAGTATTGAATGGGAGATCCGTTTAGAGGGCTGGGTATCATAGGCATGACCGCAACCCCCGCCTATTTTTACCTTGAGCGTATTTCATGCAGACTGCTGTCTTTAATGAGTTATTTCCTCTCTTCAATGCTGCCAGCCCTGAAACCCTTGAGTGGCTGATGTCGATCGCTGTTGAACATGAATATCCCACCGATAGGGCTGTTTTAATGGAAGACGCTTGGGGTAACGCGGTTTACTTTGTAGAGTCGGGCTGGGTGAAAGTTCGTCGGCACGTCGGTGAGAATGTGGCTACCTTAGCGATTTTGGGGCGAGGGGATTTTTTTGGCGAAATGGCAGTTTTAGATGAGTCGCCTCGCTCTACAGACGTGGTGGCGTTGTCTTCAGTTAAACTGCTCAGCATCTCTGCCCAGCGTTTCATTCAAGCTTTGTTTAAAGACTCTCAGCTACACCACCGAATGTTGCAGCTTTTGGTACGCCGCTTGCGTCAAACTAACTTTCGGTTTCAGTTGCGCCATCAGCCGCCAGCCATCAAGTTAATCAATACGCTTGTGTCTTTGGGAGATAGCTATGGCACTGCATCAGAACAGGGCACTGAAATTTTTAACATTCCGCTTGGAGATCTAGCAGAGGTGAGTGATGTAAGTTTGGAGGAAGTGACGAAGATTATGGAGAAGCTTCAGAGTAAAGGATGGATTAAACCCGACCCCAGGAATCAAGTGCTATATCTGTCGAATATGCAACAATTGGCTCATCTCCTGGTTGGGAGAACTTAAAACTGAAAAAATCTCAAGCCTTGCCATGACAGCTACCCAAGTTCGCGCCCTGTCTCAGCCCCGCACCCAACTCGAAATTCTTTATCAAGTCGCCATGCCGCAGCCGCAGTCTCACCTGTTTGAGGTGACCTTGCAAGTGAAGGGATGGCGACCCCTTGCGGGTAAGTCGGAGAGATCGCCGTTTTTAGACTTGAAAATGCCTGTTTGGACTCCAGGCTCCTACCTGATTCGTGAATACGCACGGCACGTCCAAGATTTTGCAGTGAACGGACAGGCTTGGCAGAAGATTGCGAAAAACCATTGGCAAATTGAAACGGCTGACCTGTCCGAGATTACGATGCATTATCGGGTTTTTGCCAATGATTTAACAGTTCGCACCAATCACTTGGACGCAACCCACGGCTATTTTAACGGGGCGGCTCTGTTTTTCTATCTGCCTGGATTTGAGAATAATCCTATCCAAATCACCGTAGTTCCGCCCCATTCTGACTGGCAAGTAGCAACGCCATTGCCTAGGGTAACGGGACAAGCCTATACGTATCTGGCAAATGATTTCGACACCCTGGTGGATAGCCCGTTCGAGATTGGGCTGCATCAGCGGTATGACTTTGAGGTGCGGGGTAAGCCCCATCAACTGGCAGTCTGGGGGCAAGGAAATGTAGAACCCGATCGCCTGATTGCTGATACCCAAAAAGTGATCGAGGTCGAGGCAGATTTATTTGGCGGGTTGCCCTACGATTCCTATTTATTTTTGCTGCACCTGTCGGCTCAGAGCTATGGCGGGTTAGAACATAAAAATGCCTGTACTCTGAACTATCCGCGCTTAGGCTTTCGGACGGAAGATCGCTATCAGCGGTTCATGCAGTTGGTGGCACACGAGTTCTTTCATCTATGGAACGTCAAGCGGATTCGTCCTAAGGGGCTGCAAGTATTTGACTATGAGGGGGAAAACTACACGCCTTCTCTCTGGTTTAGCGAAGGAACAACGAGCTACTACGATTTAATGATTCCGCTACGAGCAGGAATTTATGACGCAAAAGGATTTCTGCAAAACTTGAGCAAGGAAATCACTCGATTTTTGACGACTCCAGGGCGACAAGTTCAGTCGTTGAGCGAGTCGAGTTTTGATGCTTGGATTAAGCTATATCGCCGAGATGCCAATAGTGACAATAACCAAATGTCCTATTACCTAAAGGGCGAAATGGTGTCGCTGCTCCTAGATTTACTGATTCGATCGCGCCATAGCAACAGGCGATCGCTTGATAATGTGATGCGCCAAATGTGGCAGCAGTTCGGGGTTTCTGAAACGGGCTTTACTCCAGAACATCTCGAAGCTGTTATTACCTCAGTGGCAGAGGTTGACTTAACTAACTTTTTCCAGCGTTTCCTGCACAGTACTGAAGAATTACCCTTTGATGAATATCTGGAACCCTTTGGCTTGAGGCTACAGCCGGAAGAAACGGCGAGTAAGCCTCCTTATTTAGGGCTGACAGCGAAGTCGGAAAATGGGCGAGAGATGATTAAGTTTGTGGAAATGGGTTCTCCAGCAGCAGCGGCAGGAATTGATCCAGATGACGAACTGTTGGCGATCGATGGCTTGCGGGTTAAGGCAGAGCAATTGGGCGATCGCCTCAAAGACTACTCGCCTAAGGCTCAAATTAGTCTCACCTGCTTTCATCAAGACGAACTCAAAAACTACACCGTTACGTTAGCGGAGCCACGCCCCTCCATCTATCAACTGGTAGCGGTTCCTGCGCCGACATCTCAGCAGCAAGCGAATCTGCAAGGATGGATAGGAGTTTCTACTGCTAATGGGAATGAAAAATAGGAAACGCGGCTGATTTTGTGTCACTTTTTCGTCTATGGTCTAGAGTTGGAGTACTGCTTTTAATTGATTAGTACATTTGGGGGGAAAGCTGACCTATGAATAGCTGCATCTTGATGGCGGAAATTACCCAAGATCCCCAGCTTCGCTATACGTCTGATAATCAGACAGCTGTGGCAGAAATGGTAGTACAGTTTGCGGGTTTGCGAGATGATGAGCCAATGGCGACGATGAAGGTCGTGGGCTGGGGAAACCTAGCGCAAGAAATTCAGGAGCGTTACCACCAGGGCGATCGCGTCATTATTGAGGGTCGTTTAGGCATGAATACGGTTGAGCGCCAAGAAGGATTTAAGGAAAAGCGGGCAGAATTGACAGCCCAAAAAATTCATTTGTTAGATGCGGGAACAACGATGACGACCACTACAGAAGCGATTGGGGTAACTAGGGCAGTAGAGCCAACTCCAGTGGCTTCGGCTCCAACGAGTCAGCCCTCTAGCCCCCCGATCGCCGCCAAGGCGGCTCCGGCTAGAGTGCCAGCTGCGGCAGCCAAAGCGGCTCCCCCCGTAGAGTCATTTGAGGACGAGATTCCGTTTTAGCAGCAAACTCACTCAGCAATATCAACAAATTTGCAATATCAATAAATTCAAGGAGGGCTAAGTTTAATGAAGAACTTGCCCTCTTTCTATTTTTAGAAATTCCGCTAATATGTCAGGAGTAGCCTTCACTTCAGTAGGTAGACGCTATATGTAGGGTTTTCCTGTCAGAAGTGTTTCCTCAAAGGTCAGTTCTCGGTTCCTTCTCAACAGCGTGAATTACTTATGGTTCAAAATATCGAACGCACCCGTCATCTCGATCAATTTCCGGAGTCGGCTCCTGCCGCTAACCCAGTTTTTTTTAGAACTTATAGTCGTCGAGACAAGAAGGTCGGGAATCTGCGCGAAACTTGGGGAGAAGTGTGCGATCGCACCCTCAGCGGCATCGTTAAGTTGGGTAAGTTAACCTCCGACGAGGCAGCGTTAATCAATCGAATGCAGCGCCAACTCAAAAGTCTGCCGTCGGGACGCTGGCTGTGGGTCGGTGGCACAAGCTGGATTGAGAATCCCGAAAACTTTTCAGGCGCGTACAACTGCACCAGCACGAATGCAGTGGACTGGCAGGCGTTTGGGCTAATGATGGACTTAGCTATGATGGGCTGTGGCACCGGAGCAGTTTTGGAACCTAAGTACACCAACCAATTGCCTGCAATTCGCAACCGTCTGGTTGTCAGACTCCAGGGTGAAATTGGCACTACTTCTGCGGAACAGCGCCGAGACAGCACTGAGGTAAAGATCGATGGCAACCAGGTCACGCTTCATGTCGGTGATAGTCGCCGGGGCTGGGTCAAGTCGTATCAAACATTGCTAGAACTTTCGACCGACGATCGCTTCACGGGCGATATTCAGGTGGCGATCGACTTGAGCGATGTTCGTCCGGCTGGCGAAACCCTGAAAGGCTTTGGCGGCGTGGCGAACCCTGTCCGTTTACCCGCACTGTATGAGCGCTGTGCGGCGATTTTGAACAAGGCGAATGGGCGGCAGTTGACCACGGTAGAATGCTGCTTGCTGATCGATGAAGCCGCCGTAACCATTGTCGCGGGTAATATCCGGCGATCGGCAGGAATGCGTCAAAGCGGCAGCGATGATGTGGCATTTGCGATGGCAAAGGAAAACCTGTGGCAGCAAGATGCAGAAGGGAATTGGAGCATCGACCCAGAACGGGATGCCCTGCGAATGGCGAACCATACGCGGGTGTTTCATCACAAGCCGACGCTCAGTGAGTGTGTGGAAGCGGTACGGAAGCAGTTCTATTCGGGAGAAGGGGCGATTCAGTGGGCAGGTGAGGCGATCGCCCGTGCCAATGCTGATTTACTCGATACTCCCGCAACCCGCAAAGAATTTTTGCAGGCATACGAAAACGGAACGGCGGCTCAGTGGTTAAGCGAGCGCCACATTGCACCCGTAGAAATTGAGCATCGGTTAGGGCGCTACGGGCTGAACCCCTGCGGCGAAATTTTGGGCGAAAACTTCCACTGCAACTTGTCAGAAGTTCATCTCAACCAACTCGATCCTAAAAATATTCAAGATCAAGAGGATGCGTTCAGCGCCGCTGCGCTGTCAGTCACGGGTCTACTCAATCATCAGTTTGTTGAATCCCGCTATCGTCAATCGCGGGAGTTTGACCCGATTGTGGGCGTGTCGTTTACAGGATTGTTTGATTTCTTTGTCAATGCGTTTGGCTCGGAGTGGCTGCGCTGGTGGGAGCAGGGTCGCCCTGACACGATCGCCGGACTTAGCTTCAAGCAACAGGAGCAAAAGTATTTGAGCCATTGGAAGGAAGTCGTGCATCGGGTAGTGTGGGATTATTGCGAGCGCCACAATCTCAAGCGTCCTAACCGTTGCACCACAGTTCAACCCGCAGGCACAAAATCACTGTTAACTGGCGCTAGTCCTGGCTGGCATCCGCCCAAGGCACAGCGCTTCCTTCGCCGCATTACATTCCGCAAGAACGATCCGGTGGCGCTGGCTTGCCTGGACTATGGCTACAAAATTACGCCTTCTCAGTCGGACAAAGACGAAAACGGCAGATTATTAGATGATGCCTTTGACCCGCGTTGCACAGAGTGGCTGGTGGAAATTCCGGTGGAGGTGCCTTGGGCAAACTTGCCAGGTGCAGATGCGATCGACATTTCTAAATTCACGGCGCTGGCGCAAATGGACTTTTATATGCAAGTCCAAAAGTTCTACACGGCTCACAATACTTCGGCAACGGTGGAGCTGCGAGAGAACGAAATTGAGGGCATGGGGCAGCGAATTTATGACGCAATTCAGAATGATGAAGGCTATATTTCTGCGGCTCTTCTGGCTCGGTTTGATGACCTGCAAACGTTTCCTCGTCTGCCCTTTGAGCCAATTTCTAAGGAGATGTACGAACAGCTAACCGAAGAGGTGAAGGCGCGCCGCAAATTGGTGGATTTCCATCAGGCGTTGAGTCGGTATGACTCTGGCGAGTTGATTGAGGCGGGTCCGGCTGGCTGTGATAGCGATAAGTGCATGATGCCGGAGAAGAAGGGGTAAAAATTGAGTTGATGTTTGCGATCGCTCTCTGCTGTGGTGGGGGGCGATCGTGCTTCTGAATCACTATTCTAAATCGAAGAGTTGCACGTCTGATTGCAGTTTCTAACAAAGCTATGGAGAATTTAGACAAGAACGATTGTGAAGCCAAGGAAAGGTTGTTTTACAGCGCCATGTTAAGCGCATGGCTAAACACAAGACTTGAGCTTGATAAGCAATTATTAGGACTATCAGTCACAGCTATTGGGTTGTTGGTTACTTTGTTAAGAACGTTGGGTGTTTCAAACTTCTCACAGATAGTGCTTTTTGGGTTTGCACTCTTTGCCTATTTGACCACAGTAATATCAGTCATTTATATTCTGCACGAGAACTCCGAGCACATCGAAAAGCTGTTAAATAGTTCAGAAGCTGAAGAAAGCCAATTTTTAGCAGTTCTAGACACAGTTGCTGGAATTAGCTTTGTTATAGGCATGATGCTGACAGTTACAATTGGGATACATTCGGCAGTAATTAATTTAAGCGAAAAAGGAGCAATTGTGAGCCAAGAACAGCCTAAAAACTTTAGCATCCAAACTGATAGCTGGAATGGTGTTAATAAACTACGCCCTCAGCCTCCGAAAAAAGACTCTAACGATACTACTAATGAATCAAAGCCTTCAAAAACTTCTGAAGGCTTTGACGATAGCAAGTCAAATAACTGATTGTTCCCAACCCTAGCCTTTCTCTCATTTTCAGTCTCCAGGCTATGAAGGCAGGGCTATTCATCATTGTGATCTTTAATGAGTCAGTCTGCTACTGAAGAAGTGCAATTATTCATCACCGAAGCCAAGAGGCTTTCGGCTAAATCGTTCTATCAGCATTTTAAGCATGATGAGGAACTCGGTTTTTCAGATGACTCTTTTCCTGAAAACACGCCTACAGTAGAACAGCTTGAATCTTATCTTCTGCACTTTCGCAAATTTGTTCAGAAGAACGATCGCGTCTGTATTCATAGCGTGAATAAATACGTTCATGAGCTTGCAAAAGAGCAGAGTGTTTTTCTTAATGAATGGAACACAGCATACAAATCTTTCCAAGAGTTTTTAGAAGCTAAAGCCTTGACTGGAAGAATGATTACTCATGTTCCAGAAATTCCTGACCTATCGCTACTTGACCTCTTTAAGGCTAGAACTTTTGGTGACTTGTCACATCTTGATCCAAAAAAGCAAGCCCTTCACCAGAAACTATCTTCGACCCATCAGTTAAATGGCTTGTATCGATTTGAGTACTATGACTTCTTGTTTGAAGTCGGTGAATTTATTGTTGAAATGGCAGACCTTTGCGTAGGGCTGCTTGGTTCTATAAATGATCAGATATGACTATGCCTGACGCTCCCCCCTCTTCCTCGCCTAAAGCTAAATGCCCTGCTTAAGCTATTTTTATTATTGGTGCCGCCTTCCAACTCAGTTAACTCATCGTTTTAGACAAGTTTCTTAAGATGGGTGAAGGGCGATCGCAACCTGGTTTGGGCGCTTAATACGCTACTAAAATAGGGTTAACCTCTCCCTGAATGTCAATGATGGATGGAACCTCGGTACCTGTGAAGCAGCACGCGTCAGTTTCACGCCCACCATCCCGGCACCATTTGCCAGCGGCAAGTACATGAGCGTCTTGGTACGATAGTCCAGCGCGCCAGGGGCTACCGTATCTTTATGCTGTAGCCCCTGACAATGCGATCGCCCTCTAGTAAACCGAGAAAGAATCTACAACTCTTTTGAATAAATCAGGAACCTTTTCCCATCTTTTTTCGCTGGTAGAAAGGTTGAATGTGAACAGTTGACCCCGGCGAACAACGACGCTGGCCAGGTTGTGACGAAGCTGATCGGGCAGCTTGACGGCATATTCCAAAATATAGTAAGTCTCGTTGTCAACTTCATGAGCGATCGCGTTCACTAACTCAGCCGTGCGACCCGAACCGGGAGGAGCGATCGCATTCTTCGACAACCGATATCCGACCTCGCTCGGCGTACCCAAATCCTTCAGCGTCTTGCCTTCAGGCACTGGATTAATAATGACGCTAACGTTCTCAGTTTCCTCAATAATGTCATGCAGCACGACATCAGGGCCGCCCTCAACTTTTACAGTCATCCAACCGCTGGGGTAAAGAAACTCGTACCCGTCATAATTATCTGAATAGCTCATTAAACTAGTGGTCGCCGAAGCACAACTCTGCAAACTTAAACTCAGCACAATCAGCAGCACCGCCGCAATTCGCTTCAGCATTTCCTAAATTTCCTTATAATCCAGTCCGTTATAAATCTTACCGTGTTGGCACCGCCTACTCAGGTAATTCGTAGCATTTAACCTCCCGGCGATCGGTCAGAATAAGAAGAAGCGCCCCCTACTGGTTGAATTGCCATGTCTGCCTCTCTCCAGCCTTCTCGCTTTGCCACTCTGCCCAACTTAAACGACCAAATCGACGGGTTACCTAACTTCTCAGGATGCGAATCTGCGGTACAAAAGGTCAGCCAGGTTAATCAGGCGCACTGGTTGCCCAAAACGAACGTGCAGTTTGAGCAAATTTCAGCAGGATTTGCGATCGCCCTTCACATGCACCAACCCACTATTCCGGCTGGCATTCACGGTGCTCTCATCAGCAACCTTCAGCGCATGTTCGAGCATCCCTACGAAGGCGATAATCACAACGCCGGAACGTTCCTGTGGTGCTATACCCGCATGGCAGAGTTTATTCCTGAATTGATCAATCAAGGCTGTCGCCCCAAAGTCATGCTTGACTATTCAGGAAATCTGCTTTGGGGACTAGGACAAATGAAACTCGATGCTCTCGATCGCCTCAAGCGCATCACCTGCGACCCGACCTATCAACCCTATGTAGAATGGCTGGGAACCACCTGGAGTCACGCAGTTGCACCTTCTACTCCCATCCCCGACCTGAAGCTTCAGATTCAGGCATGGCAGCACCACTTTGCCGCCATCTTTGGCTGGGAAGCGCTCGTACGGGTCAGGGGCTTCTCGCCTCCCGAAATGCATTTACCCAACCACCCAGACACGCTCTACGAATTTGTCAAAGCTCTCAAAGACTGTGGTTATCGCTGGGTGATGGTGCAAGAGCATTCGGTTGAAACTTTATATGGACATTCTTTAGCATCGAGACATTTGCCCCATCGTCTGGTTGCCCGTAACTCGGTAGGCGAAACCGTCAGCATCACCGCCATTATTAAAACTCAAGGTTCAGATACTAAGCTGGTTGGGCAAATGCAGCCTTATTACGAGGCGAAAACCCTATCTCGGCAGGACATTAAAGGCATTTCGGTACCGCCTTTGGTGACCCAAATTGGCGATGGCGAAAATGGCGGCGTGATGATGAACGAATTCCCGAGTGCCTTTAAACGCACCTGGCACGAGGTCGCACAAGATAGTAGCGTTGCCGGAATGACGGGCAGCGAGTATTTGGAACTCATGGAAACGGCAGGATGTGAGGATGAAGATTATCCTGAATGCCAGGCGATCGCCCAACACCTGATCTGGCAACGGGTTGACCCTAACCACGCGACCCCCGAAGCCGTCCAGTCAGCCATTCAAGCCCTCCAGCACGAAAACCCTAACTTTCACATGGATGGAGCCTCTTGGACTAATGATCTAAGCTGGGTCAAAGGCTACGAGAACGTCCTGACCCCCATGAGCCACCTCAGTACGTTGTTTCACCAGAAAGTCACTCCGTTAGTGACGCAAAATCCTGAGCTAACCCAACAAACCCGCTATCGTAAAGCCCTACTACACAATCTATTGTTACAAACTAGTTGCTTTCGCTATTGGGGACAAGGCGCTTGGACAGATTATGCCCAGACAATTTATGAGCAGGGAAAATCGATCATTGAGCAGGAGTTTTGATCAGGGCAACGCCTGGGTAGGATTGGGAGACGATCTTTGACAGGAATCTCAATGCGACTCTTCGCAGGTAACTCGAAGAATCTGCTGCCATTAATTTAGTTAATAAATTTTGGAAAAGAAAGATCGTTTTAGAGTAAGCCTGTTAAATTTTAGTGATTTCCCTGCTCATCTGATGGATCTATGCCGCAACCCAGCCCTTCCCAATCCGTCCTCAAGGGTGCTAATCCCTTTCTAGAGGATGACATTCCCGACTCAGAAGATATTTATGAGCCAACACCCTTTGGCATTGCTGCTCTAACCAATGTCGATCACCTGATGAATGAAATTTTTCAGGATATGGAGCAGACATTGGAGCGGGGAACCGCTCTGCCTGCCGATCTTCACCAGGAACCTGAGCCTGCAATTGCTCCTTTTATGACTCCTGTTACTCCTTTAGATGTCCCACTGCTCTCACCTGGACTTCCCTCGTCTCCTCTGTTGGAGTCCGTCGCGCCCTACCGATTGCCTGAAGACGATTTGCTGAGTGACCCTGACCTTGAAGAACTGTTAGTCATCGACCAAGAGGTAGCTAAACCTCGTCAGTCGAGCGGTGGCTTTCTCCTCTCTGCTGTGTTGGCAACGCTTATTCTCACAGGCGGCTTGTTTGCAACAGTTAAATTTCGGCTCTATCAAATGATTCCTGGTTTCTCGGGGTCAGAAGTGGTAGAAGGACGTGTGCCCCCCATTACGGTGCCCGAAGCAGCGCAGACTGGAAAAGATCAACAGTTTTTAGAGTATGTGGGACGATCGCTCAATCGCATCGATCGCACCGCTACTCGCAACAGTGGTACTTCTGGGGCGATCGCTACCGGAATCGCCACCCTTCCTCCACCTCCTTCTGTTGCCCCCTCTCCCCTGGTCGTTGAACGCTACGTCCCAGTTTACCAACCACCCCTTTTCGGCTCCTTCACGAGTCCTCCTGGAACAACGACAAGCAACACGAACGCTATGACCAGGACAGCAGTGGCTGCTGCTCCCGCTATAGTCGTACCGCCTGCCCCTACCGTCCGTCCACCTGTAGTCCGCGCTGCTGTACCTGCGCCAGTGGTGCCTAGTCCTAGTCCAATTGCTGCGATCGTCCCTAGCATTGACCTTTCTGAAACTCATGCATTAATTGGTTTGCTTGAACTCGGCGATCGCTCGGCTGCGCTTCTCGAAGTTAACGGGGTTCCTCAGCGTATTCAAGTCGGTGAAAAAATTGGAGCAAGCGGTTGGAAAATCATGTCTATCTCTAATCAAACTGCCATTATTCAACGCAACAGCGAAGTGCGATCGATCCATGTCGGTCAAAAGTTCTAAAGAGGTTAGGGAGTTGCAATTAAATAACACCCCGAACCGCCCCCTAAATCCCCCATTCTGGGGGACTTCCGAACCTGTCAAAGTCCCCCAGAATGGGGGATTTAGGGGGCTGATAAGTCAATGCATCCCATTGGGGTTTTATTTTCACGCAACTCCCCTAGCAGTTTTGGCAGCAGGTTCTAAACGTCTTATCATTCGCTGTCCCGTCTATCCTGTAAGCTATTGCCAAACGCTAATTCTAAGGACTTAGGGAGCTTGTCGGGATGCCAGAAGTTGGGATGTCAGAAGATAGTTATTGGTCGGATGCGAGGGGTTTTCTGCGTCAGCATGTTCACCCTGGAGAAAAGCTGATTGCTCCGGTTCGGCTTAAAAAAGAGTTTGAGCATCTTTACTCCTACAGCTATTCCTATGGGTCTGAGGTTGATTTTTTCGACTGGATGCTAATTCACAAAGGCATGATCGAAAAATTCGATCATGCGTTTTTAACTGCTGCTGTGAAAACCTTTAAGCCCATTTTTGCCAATGAGGTTTTTGTCATTTTGGCGAAGCAAGATTTAGCAGGGGCGATCGCCTCTCCTCACCATCTGAAGCCTCTTTTAGACGCACTCAGTTCTGTCAATCCTCAGCCTGACCGCTCCTGGCTCAAACGAGTCAAAGATTTTTTTCATGACAACTCGGTTTCCCAAAAACTCGATCTCACATTAAAGCGTCTAGCTAGTTTAGATACTCAGGTGAAGCAAATAGAAAAACGAGTGCAAGGTAAAACTCGTACTTTTGACAGTAAAGCGATCGCCACCTTATCTCATGAGGAGTTTGTCAGCCTTTGTCGGGCTGCTTGCCAAAGTGCATATTTAGGCAACGGCACAATTTTATGTCGAGTGCTCAGTCGCTATCTGATGTATGTAGACAGCCAAGATATTAGTCTTGCACCCCACCTTCTCCTCAATGGGTACTGGGAACCTGCCGTTACCTTTGCCTTTGCTCGCAGCATTCAGCCCGGTTGGAACTGCATTGACGTAGGTGCAAATCACGGTTACTTCAGTTTGCTAATGGCAAGTATGGTTGGCAAAACCGGAAAAGTGCTGGCGTTAGAACCGAATACCAACCTCGTGCAACTGATTCAGCAGACTTTAATAGTTAATGGGTTAACCGAAAATGTCACTGTTTCTTCACAAGCTGCTGCCGATACCAACGGCGAAGCCGTGACCCTTGCTGTTCCTAAAGGACAAATTGGCGGTGCCAGCATTGTTCGTCAAGTCGGTGCAGGCGATGACGCAATCGCTACCGAGACTGTGACGATCGATCGCCTAACAGCAGATTGGGAACACGTTGATTTCATTAAAATTGATACCGAAGGTGCAGAGGAATCTGTCTGGAGAGGGATGCGCCAGACGCTTCAACACAATCCTCATATCATCGTCGTGCTAGAGTTCGGAGCCACACGCTATCCCGATGGTAAAGCATTTCTACAAGAAATACTGAACGAAGGCTTTATTCTGCGCTATATCGATGGCAGCATAGAACATGGCTCTCTGACTGTTGAGCAATGCCTGACAGAACGAGGCGACAAACACTGGGATTTGTATCTCAGTCGGTATTAATACTGACTGAAGTAAGACAATTTGAGATATGAGGTTCGGCTCAGGAATTGAACATAAAATTAACGGGTTCGCAGACGTCGTAGGGGAACAACAATCCCACGATCGGTTCAAATTAAAACCTCCTGGTGTGTTCAGATTGAAAGCAGAAAGTTAAGGTTGGGAGAAAGGCAAGAAAGGAGCGATCGCATGGGCATTTTTGAAGACTTCAGCAAATTTTTAGAAACGCGCCTAGAAGAATTTCTACGCAACAATCCACACTTAGAACTTCAGGCACTAGAAGAAAAGCTCCGCGAACAAGAAGAGGAAGTAATTCGGCTAATTGCCGACCTCCGTCTGCGCGAGAAGCAGCTTGAAGCCGAAATTTTAGCAACTGCTCAAGAGATTCAGCGTTGGCACATTCGCATTGATAAAGCAAAGAAAGCCCAGCGATTTGATCTGTCCAAACCTGCCGAAGAACGTGAGGCTGCGCTCCTTCGTCAGGGCAACCAGCTTTGGGGGCAGATGGAAATGCTAAAAACTCGTATTCAGCAAACAGGTGAACTGCAAAAACAAATTCAACTCCGCAAGCAAGAAGTTAGAGTCAAAGTCGCTGAGGCGAAGGCTACCAACGCTGAGCAGCAACGACAAACTAGCGCCTGGAACACTCGCTATCAGTCTAGCTTCTCCAGTTCATCTGATCCTTTGGAGCAAACCTTTAGACGATGGGAAACTGATGCAGAACTAGATGAGCTTAAGCGCAAAATGGGGCGTTAGGTGAACCAGAAGATTAGGAAAGACAAACTAACTGAGTAAATCAAACTGGCAAAGTTTAAGATCTCATTAACTTTGCCATTGTTTTCCACAGCACCAACCCACTTTTCCACAGACTTTAGTGGGTTTTTCCACAGACCAGGGAAAAGTTAGGTTAAGAATAGGTGTAACTAGAAGACCTGAAAAAACCTATCTCAGGAAAGAATTCGGCTAAATCCATAGGCACAACTTTAGTTATCGTCCCAAGATTCAACCGCGAGGAGATCACTAATGGGATCTTGCATTGAAAACTCGAAATCTTCAAGCTCTTTTTTCAAGTGACTCCATTCATCTCCGTAAAGAAGGGCAATTTTCCATAGCCGATCTGTGGGACGGATTACCTTAGAATCTACGAGCGATCGCACTTGACGTTGAAACTTACCCATGGGGTGAGCAACCATTTGGTTCATAACAATTAAGGAAATGTAGATTGTGGAACGAATTACTTTTCAAATCGTCTTCTGCATCTTGAAAATCAAGACAGCGCGTATGAGGCTGATGTCGGCTGAAGTGACAGTGGCAAAACAACGTTTCTGATTAGCTATTCTAGCACAGCAAACTCAAGCGTGCCAGATCAACTAGAGCCAAAACGGCAACTATTACTGATGCTAATGGGAGATTATTAGAAACAAAATCAAACTAATCAGACAAAAGCGTTTACATTCTTTCACTCTGCGTCGCTAGGTACTAGAATGGTACCTTTGGGCAACTTTACAAAGAGGAATCTAGATGTCTCGATATAGAGGTCCCCGCCTCAGAATTGTGCGGCGCTTAGGCGAATTGCCTGGCTTATCCCGCAAAACTCCGAGACGGGCATACCCACCCGGTCAACATGGTCAAGCTCGTAAGAAGCGTTCTGAGTACGCAGTTCGACTTGAAGAAAAGCAAAAGCTACGGTTTAACTACGGCGTTACTGAGCGTCAGTTGCTCCGCTACGTTCGTAAGGCTCGTCGTGCAGCAGGTTCTACAGGGCAGGTGTTGCTACAGCTCTTAGAAATGCGACTCGATAACACGGTGTTTCGGATGGGTATGGGCCCAACGATTCCAGGTGCGCGTCAGTTAGTAAACCATGGTCATGTGACGGTAAACGGCAGAGTTGTGGACATTGCCAGCTACCAGTGCAGACCCGGCGATGTGATTGGAGTGCGCGATAGCGATCGCTCTCGTCAACTCGTTGAAGCAAACTTGCTCTTCCCTGGACTGGCTAACTTACCTAGCCATTTAGAGTTTGACAAAGCCAAGAAAATTGGCAAAGTTAACAGCGTCGTCGAACGCGAATGGATTGCGCTGCAAGTGAACGAATTGCTGGTCGTTGAGTTTTACTCACGTCAAGCCTAGAGATTGATGGCGACGAACACCGTGCGGCTGTGGTGCGCGATCGAATAGTTTTTTCAAGCTCTCCAAACCTGTCAGTTGGGGAGCTTGTTTGGTATTTGGGGAGGTAGTCAAAGTCGCTATAGTGAAAAAGGATATCGCCCAACTCACCGTTTGAGGATTTTGCGATGAAAGCTCCTATTTCTCTTCCTAAGATCCAAGGGCTATACCAAACTGATTATCTGCAATGGATAGAAGCCACTGTGCAAAAAATTCAGAGCCGAGCGTATGGGGCTGTGGATTGGGAGAACTTGATTGAGGAAATTGAGGATATGGGGAGGCGAGAACGCCAGAGCTTAGAAAGTAATTTTATTACGATAGTAATTCATTTGCTCAAGTGGCAATTTCGACCGCAGAAGCGAAGCGGCAGTTGGGAAGGCAGCATTATTGAGCATCGTCGCCGAGTTAACAAGGCGCTGAAAGATTCTCCTAGCCTTAATCCATATCTTGAAAGCGTTGAGGCTGAATGTTATGAACAAGCTGTTAAGCAAGCTAAAGCTGAGACAGGCTTGCCGTTAGAATCATTTCCCCTAGATTGCCCTTACAAATTGGCAGATATGCTGAAGGAAGATTTTCTACCCTCAGAGCAAACTTCTCTTTAGAGGTTGTCTGAGAAGTCTAAGTTGCTATCCAATCCGCCCCCTAAATCCCCCAGAATGGGGGACTTTGAAGAAGGCGTGGCTCGGAAGTCCCGCAAAATGGGGGGTTGGGGGGCGAGTGTAAGAATCTTTGATACTTCTCAGACATCCTCTTAATCCTATCCGCCGATCTGCGACATTGTGCGGCTGTAAGATCCGGTGGTTCCAGCGTCTCGCATTTTGTAGTTGATGTCAGGTTTCGCGGTGAGGAGATCTTGCACTTCCGCTCGAATTTGTAGGAGCGGAACGCCTGACCGCAGAGCCATTTTTAGGTCTAGCTGTCCGGTTTCGTTGAGGAGGCAGGGGCGCAGCCAGCCATCAGCAGAAAGACGCATTCGGTTACAGCGATCGCAAAAGCATTCCGACATTTGGCTAATAAACCCCAGGGTGCCCTTGGCTCCTGGAATTTGAAACACATCGGCAGGGCCGTTCCCCGCGACTTGTCCTGCGGTTAAACCCCAGCGCTCCCGGATTTGTTGGCGCAATGCTTCTGAATCTACCCAACCTTTTTCACCAAATAGTCCTGCATTACCAATGGGCATGAATTCAATGAACCGGATGTGCCACTGGCGATCGAGACTCAGTGCGGCTAAGTCTAAAACCTCATGATCATTAACGCCAGGAATCACCACCACGTTGAGCTTAAGCGGATCAAATCCAACTCGGTGCGCTGCCTGGATACCGTCCCAAACTTGCTGCCAACGCGATCGCAAAATGCCTCCAGCGGTCGGTCTTTTACCGACAATGCGATCGAAAGTTTCGGGTTCTAAAGAGTCGAGGCTAATATTAATGCGGCGTAACCCAGCAGTGTGGAGATCTTGCGCCATGCCCGCTAACAAAAACGCATTGGTCGTCATGGATAAATCTTGGGTTTGAGGTAAAGCCGCGATCGCCCGGACAATATCGACCACGCCCGGACGAATCAACGGCTCGCCGCCCGTCAGCCGAAACCGAGTAAACCCAACTGGAATAAAAACTTCTCGCAGCAGCAATAATAGCTCTGCTTGAGTAAGCAACTCTTGCTTTCTGACAAACTCTAACTCTTCTCCCTCTGGCATACAGTATTGGCACCGAAAGTTGCAGCGATCGATCAGGCTAATGCGCAGATAATCAACGGCGGGAAGCATTGTAGGATTTACAGAAGAGGTTATGGCAGGGTTCACAACAGTCATTAAATGTACCCGTCCTTTAAGATTAGGAACAAGGGGTCAGTCTCCATCCTATCGATAAGATTCAGATTGCTGAAAGGAAAATGAAACGGTTGTCCACCTTTTTGCCCAGGTTTGCTAATCTAAGTAAAACTCACAAAATCATAGTCTTGTAACTCTGAGCTTAGAATGTCTTTGCTCAACCCCTTTTGGCTTTATCCTTGGATTTTTCCAGAGTTTGAAGCGTTTTTCTAGGTTTTAAGGCAAGACTTTCTGGTTATTGTCATGCTTAAAGTTGCTTCCTGTGAAACGTCTAAATCATTAGATCCGTTTAACAGTCTGCTTAATGAAAGCTTAGTTCTATTGTTGAAAGTCAAATCATTTAATACCCCCTTTAATTAATTTCTCAGCTTCTACCTCACACTTTAGGACTTATTGCAGGATTTAACCGTGACCCTTCAAACTGAACAACCTCCTCAGGTGACATCTGTAAACCAGATCGATCGCCAGATGGTCGCTATTTTGGACTTCGGCTCCCAATATTCTGAGCTGATCGCCCGTCGCATTCGAGAAACCCAGGTCTACTCTGAGGTGCTGTCTTACCGTACTACTGCTGAACAGCTTAAGCAACTGAACCTCAAGGGCATTATTCTTTCGGGAGGGCCCAGTTCTGTGTACGACGAAGGAGCGCCCCAGTGCGATCCAGAAATTTGGGACTTGGGCATCCCTGTTTTGGGAGTGTGCTATGGAATGCAGCTAATGGTGCAGCAGCTAGGGGGCGGCGTTGAACGGGCAAGCCGAGCGGAGTATGGCAAGGCATTTTTGCATATCGACGACCCCACTGATTTGCTGACTAATGTAGACGATGGCACGACGATGTGGATGAGTCATGGCGACTCGGTCACTCATTTACCAGATGGCTTTGAACTGCTGGCACATACCGATAATACTTCCTGTGCCGCGATCGCCAATCACGATCGCAAGCTTTATGGTGTGCAGTTCCACCCCGAAGTGGTGCATTCCTTGGGCGGCATGGCGCTGATTCGCAACTTTGTTTACCATATCTGCATTTGTGACCCCACCTGGACGACTGCTGCCTTTGTCGAAAATGCAGTTCGAGAAATTCGTGCCAAAGTGGGCGACAAGCGTGTACTGCTGGCACTGTCGGGTGGGGTTGATTCATCCACGCTAGCGTTCTTGCTGCATCGGGCGATCGGCGACCAGCTTACCTGTATGTTCATTGATCAGGGTTTTATGCGGAAGCTAGAGCCAGAGAGATTAGTCAAGTTGTTCCATGAGCAATTTCACATTGATGTGCAGTATGTTCATGCCCGTGAGCGCTTTTTAGCCGCGATCGCTGGAGTCACTGACCCTGAAGAAAAACGGAAGCGGATTGGTCACGAATTTATCCAGGTGTTTGAGGCAGAATCTAAGCGGCTGGGGCCTTTTGATTACTTAGCACAGGGGACGCTGTATCCCGACGTGATTGAATCTGCTGATACCAACGTCGATCCTAAAACGGGCGAACGGGTTGCTGTCAAAATCAAGAGCCATCACAATGTCGGCGGCTTGCCCAAAGACTTACGCTTTAAGCTTGTGGAGCCTTTACGGAAACTGTTTAAAGACGAAGTGCGGAAGGTAGGGCGATCGATCGGCTTGCCCGAAGAAATTGTCAACCGTCATCCTTTCCCTGGGCCCGGATTAGCCATTCGGATTTTGGGAGAAGTGACCAACGAACGCCTGGATATTTTGCGCGATGCCGATTTGATTGTGCGGCAAGAAATTAACCGCAGCGGCTTGTACCACGAAGTATGGCAGGCGTTTGCGGTATTGCTACCCGTTCGTAGCGTTGGCGTAATGGGAGATCAGCGAACTTATGCTTATCCAATTGTGCTACGCATCGTCTCTAGTGAAGACGGCATGACAGCAGACTGGTCCAGGGTTCCCTACGATTTGTTAGAGGTTATCTCCAATCGAATTGTTAACGAAGTGCGAGGCGTTAACCGAGTCGTGTACGATATCACCTCAAAACCGCCTGGAACGATTGAGTGGGAGTAGTTCTAAGCTTGAAACCTTGTCTAGCATTGTCCACAAAAATACAATCTCCCTCAAAGCCTCTCTCCTGAAGGAAAGGGGCTTTGAGGCTTCGCATCCCTAGGTAAACACTCGGTCACTTAAACATCGGCTGATTGCAAGGGTTGGCTTACACTAGACGCAAACCGCAGACGAATGACGATCGCCGTAATATTGTCATGTCCATTATGCTGATTAGCTAGCTCAATTAAATGGCTGACCCCGATATCTAAACTCATTTGCCCTGACAGCAATGGGGTCAAGTGGCTTTCCCAATAGATTTCTAGCAAATCATTGTCGGTCAGACCATCTGAACAAAGCAACAGCAGCATATCTTCGTTGAGTTCCAGAAAGCTGATAGCGGGTTTAATGCCGTTCTCATCCCGTGGGCCAAGCGCCTGGGTAAGCTGGTAGGCATCGGGACGGGCATAGGCGATCGCCTCTTGCACGCCCCGCTGAATTTCCCGCTGCCCCACTTCATGATCCACGGTAATTTGTTCTAGTCCATTTCGGCTGCTGAAACGGTAGATGCGACTGTCGCCCACGTGGGCGATTGCGAGTTGGTTGTCTTGCAACAATGCCATTGCCAGAGTAGTCCCCATCCGACCGCTGCCAGAACTAGCACGCTCTTGGTTAAGATCAAAAATGGCACGATTTGCCTGACCAATAGCTTCTTGAATTTGCTCTTCGCTAGGCAACTGGTCTTGCCAATTTTCGGCAAAGTAGGTTTTTAGCGTTTCTACCGCCAGCGCACTAGCGACTTCGCCACCTGCATGACCGCCCATGCCATCGCAAAGAATGTAAAGTCCCTGAATTTGCAGGGTTTTGCCTTGGGGACTTTCAGTTTTTTTAACGTCTGATTGCAGGCTGAAGCAGTCCTCGTTGTGGCTGCGTTGACTGCCAATGTTAGTGGCTCCGGCATCTTCAAAGCCCACGAGTTGAAGAGCCAGCGCGACAGGAGAATAATCGGAAACACTACGGGTTAGTTCTTGACTATCATCTAGGTCTTCATCCCAGTCGGGAAGCGTGTCCAAGTTGACGAGGGATGGAAGGATGGGTGGCTCTGGGCTGGGTGCGTCAGAATCGTTGACTGCCTCTTTGATGACTGTGAGACGCGATCGCAGTTCTGTAATAGATGTTACAGAGCCAGACTGTACATCATGAAACATCTGGGCTATGTCGCCCCGCTGAGTCCGTTGAGATTGAGAAAACAAGGTCTGCCAGGTTTCGCCCAAGTCTGTTAGTTCAGCAGGCTGAGCGGCATCATCTTCATAGAGGCGTTGCAGGCACAGAAGCCCGTTGTCGTCGATCCTAAGGTTATCTAGCACTTGAAGGCTGGTACCACAGTTTTGAGGCTGGAGGGCAACCCAAAGTTCGATCATTTCATCCAGCCAATCAATAATTTCGACTAACAAGGCTTGTCCACCCCATACAGAGAGAAGGGAGGGGAAGTGCGATCGCTCTTCAAGCAGCACCACGCTAAGTCCCTCTTGCTCCCAAGCATCATGAATTTTGGGCAGTGATAGAAAAGGATATTGTTTTTGAAGTTTTAAGTAAGGCTGAGCGGCGGCGGGAATTGCTTGGGTTTGTTCGGGCGGGGAAGTACTACTAGAACTAATTTGTTGGCGGTAGAGATCGTCTAAAAGAGAAGGCTGGAGAGGCTTGCAATCAATGACGACGGTTTCAATTAGGGCGGTAGAGTCGGTGATGGGTAAATCGGCAGTCAGTTGGTAACGCTGTTGATTATCAAGAAATTGTTGGGCAGCCAGCCGACTCACTGATCCTGACAGAAGGGCGTGTCGGCGAACAGTCGTAGGACTAGGTACAGAAGTAATATCCAGATCTTCTGAGTCAGGATGGGAATTAGGTAAGAGGCTGTTGGGTAAGAGATCCTTGACCAAAGCTCCTCCACACTTTTGACAAAACCGATTCTTATCCGGGTTTATGGACTGACAGTGGGGACAAGCCTGCATTTGAAAAAATCCTCGACTCCGGACAGATGACCTCTAAGGCTTTTAATCTTACCGCTTAGCTTCTTCTGATGCTATGAGTTTAGAAGGTCGATTTAACGCCTTGAAGCAGCTTAATTTGCGAGCCTAATCAGTTCTCTCAGGGTACCCCAGATTATTCAGCAGCGACCAAGCAGAGTTTTATTTTGCAGGAAAGTAGAGCATTATGCCTAATTTTGTAGAATGGATGGTCAGAAATCAGGTTTTTGCTTGGGGAAGGCAAACTTATTTAATGGGGATTTTGAATGTAACGCCGGATAGCTTTAGTGATGGCGGGCAATTTGACACCTTAGATGCGGCGATCGCCCAAGCGCATCATCTGATTGAATCGGGGGCACACGTTTTAGATGTAGGCGGACAGTCAACCCGACCCCAAGCCGAAGAGATTTCTCTAGATGCTGAGCTAGAACGGGTGGTGCCTGTGATTCAGGCACTGCGAGAGAGCGGAATTAATGCGCCCATTTCGGTGGATACGACGAAGGCGGCAGTGGCACGGGCAGCCGTGGCAGCAGGGGCAGATTGGGTGAATGATATCTCTGGAGCACTCGTTGACCCTGAAATGCTAGGCGCGATCGCTGAGCTAAATATTCCGGTTGTGCTGATGCATATGCGAGGAACGCCTCAGACGATGCAACGATTAACGGAATATCAAGATTTGATCGGAGAGATTTACGAGTTTTTGGCACGTCGAGTGGAAGCAGCGATCGCTCTAGGCATTCCTTCGCGTCATATCATGCTCGACCCAGGAATCGGCTTTGCCAAGAACTATAGTCAAAACCTAGAAATTCTGCGGCAACTCTCTAAGCTGCGATCGCTAGGGTTTCCTTTGCTAGTAGGCACTTCCCGCAAAAGTTTTATTGGACACATTTTGAACCAGCCCAACGCCCAAGAACGAGTATGGGGAACAGCAGCAACTTGCTGTGCAGCGATCGCTCAAGGTGGCGATGTACTACGGGTTCATGATGTTAAAGAGATGAGAGATGTGTGTTTGGTTGCCGATGCCATTTGGCGGCACTAGTTACCATTTCCACTATGACCGCCTTCTAACGTATTCCGCCCCGAACTACCTTCAGATTGAATGAGTTCTGTTATGCCTTCAGTCAAGGCTTTAGGATCCATGAAAACAATTTTAGAGTTGTTGCTTTCGCCTAACTTGAGGCTGGCATCAACGTAATTTTGGGCAACAAGGTACTGGAGGATGTGCTGGCTATCGGGGTTGTTACGAAGGGCTTCGGCAATGCGTTGAACTGATCCGGCGATCGCCTCAGCTTCCTCCATGGCGGCTTTTTTCTTTCCGGCGGCTTGCGTCTCTAGGGCAATGCGCTCACTTTTTGCCGATCGTTCTTTTTCCAACGCCAGCTTGATACTTTCAGGAGCTTCAATATCTTGAATTTCGACCCGAGTAATTTTTACGCCCCAAGGTTCAGTGGCTTCATCCAGGTTTGCTGCTAGCTCCCGGATAATTTTGTTTCTAGAAGAATTCGTTTCTTGTAGATCCATCATGCCGATGACAGACCGCAATGTCGTCACGACTAAATTACTAATCGCGTCTTCAATGTCTTGAATTTCGTAGTAAGCCTGCTGCAATTCTAGAATCTTCCAAAAAATAACCGCATCCACTTTGACTCGAATATTGTCTTGGGTGGTGGCATCGTTGGGAGGAATGTCAAGGATGCGCTCTTTAACTGAGCCTTCTGTAACCACTTCATCAATAAATGGAATAATCCCAAAGTTAAGCCCTGGCTTAAGCTTGCGGTGATACCGCCCCAAACGCTCTACTAAAGCCTCGTTGCCTTCATTAATTCGTCTAGTTGACCCAACTGTTGCTCCCAGAATGGTCAAAATGGCAGCAAATGTCCAAACAAGTGAACCCATACGTTTTGATCCCTTCTGATGCAGCGAGTTTAGAAGTTAATGCCGTGCAGCAGTCTCAATATATCGCTCTAAATGATTTTCGGCACAGGTTAGCATCGGTGAACTCAAAGCCTGGTTAGCAATCAGCCTAGTTAGCGATCGCTGGGTTCTTCTAAAAAGCGGGTGGGCATGACAATTAAGGTCAAGCCTTGCCGCGCCACGACCTGCACCACTTCTCCAGGCGTAATGACAATATCTGAAATTTGGCAGCGGGCTTTCCAAAGCGAACCTTCGTACATCACTAGCCCAATACCGCCTTTGGTAATAACTTCTGAAACCGTGGCTTCTGCATCGGGCGACAGGTCGAGGGACTGCTTGGGAACCATGCCTCGCAGAACAATGATCAGACAAACCGATAAAATGCCCCAAAGTAGTAGTTCAATGGCGATCGACTTGACTGTGATAGCAGCGATCGCCGTGATGACTGCCGCAATGCCTAGAGAGGCAACTACGGGTTCTCCTGCAACCATGCTTGCGCCTAAAAGTAGTAACCCTGTCAGCAACCAGGCGTATGCCCGCTGCTCTGATAAAAATTGTATTAAATCTGCATTAGCCACAGTCGGTTCTGCCCCTGCATATCGAAGACTCTCTATCTTAAATTTAGCGGCAAGGCAGATTTATGGAGGTCAAGTATCATTGCGCCCTGATTTTTTTGGGGTTGTTTTTTTGCGCTGGCGGCGAAATTGACGGAAGGGATGCCCCATAAGCGGGAAATCTCCTGGCAGGATAAACATGACTAAAGGAAGGCTATGGTTGAGTAAACACTCTAAATTTTCAGTACATTGCTCTGTCTGACGAGAAGGCAGCGTACTGGCAACTAATTTCTCCATCGGCAGTGCCGCCACTCTTAGCCAGTTAGAAAAATTTGGGGGCAAATCTGCATTCAATCGTAGCTTCAAAGTCTCTGTAGAGAAAGACTGCGCATAGGTAGGCTTCAGAAAAGGAACGTATTCTTTGGCTTGGGGAGTCCGTTGTTTAATAAAAGCAAGGCTCACTCCCTTGAGTAAATTTCGTAGTGGTTCTGTGGCTTCTGCCGATCGCTCTCTGATAAAAATGCTTTGGGTCAAACTCTGGTTCAAGTTCGTGGGATCACCCGCACTGAGATGGGTGCCCCCGATCGCGGTAAGGAGATATTTTGAGGTTTGCAGTTGTGTAAACGGCAAAAACTGCTGACTCACTGCTGGGGTAATGCCATCATCGGTGCTTGCCAGCATGAGGGTGGGGATTTGTACTTGGGCTAGACCCGTTTCATCAAACAGTCGTCCAATCACAGGGTTGAGCGTGATGGCTTGCTTAATCCGATTATCTTGTAAATTAAGAGGGGGATCGGGTAAGTCGGCAGCGTTGCATTGCAGCAAATCGGCAGGGGAGAAAACGACTGGGTTAGGGTCGTCGCAGAAGGCTCGCAGGCGCTTCAGGTTGAGCTTTGCGCCTGCGAGTGCCAAGGCAGTGTAACCTCCTAGAGAATGCCCAATCAGCGTTACTTCTTCGGTGTTAAACTTGCCTCGCAGGTGTGCCGAAAATTGATCAAGCTGGCTGAGACGATCGAGCACAAATGATACATCTTTGGGGCGATCGACAAATTCGGTGGCAGGCAGCAGGTTATTTCCCTTTGCTGTCGATTGACCCATATCGCTGCTGGTTAACCAGGCTACACTGCTGCCCGGATGCTCTAATGCTGCAACAGTGAGTCCATGGGACGCTAAATGCTCGGCAAGATAAGTTAAGAATCGGCGGTCTGCTCCAAACCCATGGGACAAAATGATTAAGGGCCCTTGGGTTTCGCTACCCCAGTAAATATCTACAGGAACGGTGCGATCGCGCGTATAGTCGCGCATGGCGATCGTTTGATGCTGCACCCAGCTTTTACCAGGCTGAGTGGGGTCTAAGTCAGTAGGCAAAGGTTTTCCTTTAACGGTTAAATCGCGATCGACGATGGAGCTCAGGGTCTGACTTTGCCAGTACGGTAAGTTCATTTGCGAAGCCAGGGTGATGACTGAAGAAGCATCAATGGTGACGGTTTTTGCTGGAAAAGACTCTAAAAATCCTAGTAAGCTCATTTGGTCAGGCTGCTTTGCCGCCAATGTTAGCGCTTGCTGGAGTTGGGCTGGGTTGCTGTCAGGGATCGCTACCTGCAAAGTATTGATAAAGCGCTCACCTGCCGATGAATGCAACAGATCTTCAACCAGTTTGTCGCCCACGTTAGGGTCAAGCTGAAGGCGCGTGCTGAGGGCTTGTTGCACATCGGCAGTTAGCAGGGGCGTTAGCAACTGGAGAGAGGCAGGAACTTCCCCAGTCAAGGCAAATCTTTGTAAATCAGCGATCGCCACTGACTGCTGCAAAGGCCCTAACTGTACTGCAATATATTCCGCAGCTTGCCCCGGTGCTGAAATTCCTAAGGTAAGCGCAACCCCGCACGCCAGCCCTCGAATGAATTTTTTAATTCCGGTAACCTGCGGATAACACCGTCCGAGAGTTTGGAAAGGGTGGGCGTAGGAGTTAGGGGAAGGAACATTCACTGGTACTTCTCTAAGGAACAATCACACAAAAGGCGCACTATCTAGTCTATTAGTATCTAATTTATTAACCAATCCATTAATCAGGCTATTACTAATTTAAGCGATACGGCAGACGACAAAACCGCCAGAGTAGTAATCATTGTGAACATTGTAAATTGTGTTCTATCTTGCCCAACTTTATCTATCATTTTCCATCTCTACGATCGCCCGTGCTGCATCCTCCAACCTAGCTTGCCGTTGTCCTTGGGCGCGGGCTTGTCCGCATATTAAAGTGATGGGAGTATCCAGTAATACATCGATAAAATTAGGTACACTAGACTGCATTAATTTATTCTTAGCAGCGATCGGCACCTCTTTCAGTAGCCAACGACTCCAACGGTATAAATAATCTCTCCGACTCATCTCTTTAGTCAAGCTGATGCCATGGAGATCATGGAGATATCGATTCGATCGCCCGTATCTTTGCCATTGGCTACGCAGTTCTGCCAGAGTCGAGCGATGTCGATGCCGCACGATCGCACTTGCCGCAAACTGCAATTGCCAAGGGCTGGCTTGAAGGCTATCTGGTTGAAGGCTGTTTTGTTGAAGAAGAATCCGCCAGCAAAGGTCGGCATCACCCCCCGTGGTTAAATAGGGACGAAAGAGCCCCACTTGTTCAAATATCTGTCGTCGCACCGCTAGGTTTGCCGTTTGTCCGTAGGAGCAAAAGGGATGGGCAAGGGTGTGCTTTTGAGAGAGTGTCTCGTGGCGATCGGCGTATCGTTCTAGCAAAGTGTGACCTGGAAGCGCCAAAATTTCTCCGGCAACAATAGCGACAGTCGGATTGACAAACGGTTGAACTAATTCAGTGAGCCAGCCAGAATGGGGACGACAATCGGCATCGGTGAACGCGATAATGCTACCTTTTGCCGCTCGGATACCTGTATTACGCGCCGCGTAGGAGCTTTGGATTTGAGTTTCGCTGAGAGTGCGGACTTGTGGATTGGCTTGCAGAATCGCCAGAGTGCGATCGCGGCTGCCGTTATCCACCAACAAATACTCTGTTAAATGGGCAGGATAGGTTTGCGATCGTAAGCATTCCAGCAATGCTGGCAAATCATCCTCACCGTTATAAATCGGAATTACCACAGAAACATCAGGCTGAAAGCTTGACTCGGCTGGCTCAATTATAGGAATCGGCATTTTAGGGAGAAATAGTTGGATCTAGCTCCCAGTTTTCCCATCTGTTCTCAACCTATCTCCCCTTTAATAAATGCCATAAACTTGCAGTTTAATAAATGCTATAAACTTGCAGTGGCTTAAGTGTCCCTTCGCACTTTGTAGAAATCCTATGAACGACAACCCAGAGAACGTTAAAGACCAATTCTTCAATCCTCAGAGCACCTACCGAGGAGAATTTACTCCAGAGAGTCTGGCATTTAACGCTAATCTCCAAGAGTTCGCCAACCGTATCTCTATCATCTGCAACCTGGAAACAGGTGGACGCATTCCTGCCGAAGAAGCATACAAACAGATTAAGCAACTCTGGAGACAGTTGAAACAATCGAAGGTCGAGTTATTGGATACGCCCCATCCTCCTAAGCCAGACCTACCGCCAGAGTAATTCCCAATGTCGAAGCCCAGCGTTTCACCGACTGCAACCCTGTTGATTTCTTGCCCCGATCAGCGAGGGCTGGTGGCAAAGTTTGCCAGCTTTATTTACTCCAATGGTGGCAATATCGTTCATGCTGATCAGCATACTGACTTTTCGGCAGGGTTGTTTTTAACCCGAATTGAGTGGCAGCTTGAAGGATTTAACTTGCCCCGTGAGGTGATTGCACCCGCATTTCGAGCGATCGCCCAGCCCCTCAATGCCCAGTGGCAGCTTCACTTTTCTGATGCGCAACCCCGCATTGCAATCTGGGTCAGCCGCCAAGATCATTGCCTGTTTGACTTAATTTGGCGACACCGGGCAGGCGAATTTGCTGCGGAAATTCCTCTGATTCTCAGCAATCATCTCCATTTGCAAAGCACCGCCGAGCAATTTGGTATTGCCTATCACCACGTTCCCATCACACCCGACAATAAAGCCGAACAAGAATATAAACAGCTTGAGTTACTAAAAGAGTACTGTATCGATCTAGTGGTGCTGGCGAAATATATGCAAATTCTGAGTCCTAGTTTTGTGGCTCAATTCTCTAACATCATTAACATTCATCACTCATTTCTACCTGCCTTTGCCGGAGCTAATCCTTACCAGCGCGCCTACGAACGGGGTGTAAAAATTATTGGCGCAACAGCCCACTACGTCACGAAAGACCTAGATGAAGGCCCCATTATTGAGCAGGATGTAGTACGGGTGAGTCACCGTGATCAAGTGCCCGACCTCATTCGCAAAGGCAAAGATTTAGAGCGGATGGTCTTGGCAAGAGCCGTTCGGCTGCATCTTCAGAACCGAGTGCTGGTTTATGATAACCGGACAGTGGTGTTTGAGTAGCAAAATCACATCTTGCTGAAGCAAACTGCGTGGAATCACATAGATTTTCACAGTTTTTCATGTGCATTCATATACACTAAATTTTGTGCTGGTTAATTATTTTGAAGTCATTCAATAAAATAAAGGAGAGTCCATGTCGCAGCCACAGCAACCTATTCGCGTCTGTATTATTTTGGGCACTCGCCCTGAGGCGATTAAGCTGGCACCCGTAATTCAGCAGTTTCGCAAAAACCCGCTGTTTGATACGCAAGTTGTATTAACTGGGCAGCACAAGGAAATGGTGGCGCAAGTCATGCAGCTATTTGATCTACAAGCTGATCATGATTTGGCGATTATGCAGCATGGGCAAACCTTGACGGATATTACCTGCCGGAGCTTGCGGGGGCTAGAGACGCTATTTAAGGAGCTAAAGCCGCAGATGGTGTTAGTGCAAGGTGATACAACTACAGCACTAGCAGCAGCGATCGCCGCCTTTTACCAGCAAATCCCAGTAGGGCACGTTGAAGCTGGACTCCGTACTGATGATATCTATAACCCTTTCCCAGAAGAAGCTAATCGCCGCCTCATTTCCCAAATCACCCAGCTTCACTTTGCCCCGACTAGCCTTTCGGTCGAGCATTTAGAGCGATCGGGCGTAGTCGGCAAAATTTACAACACAGGCAACACAGTTATTGATGCCCTGCTCAGCGTGGCAGCCCGTCGGCTCGAATGCCCCATTCCTGAATTAGATTGGAGCCAGCACCGCGTCATTCTTTCCACTGTCCACCGTCGCGAAAACTGGGGTGAACCTCTCAAAGACATTGCCCAAGGCTTCCTTCGGGTCTTAGAAAAATTTCCTGATGCTGCCCTAGTGCTGCCACTCCACCGCAACCCCACTGTGCGCGAACCCCTCACCGCCATTTTGGGCGACCATCCTAGAGTATTTTTAACCGAACCGCTCGATTACGGCGACCTGGTGAGCGCCATGCAGCGCTGCTATTTGTTGCTGACTGATTCGGGAGGATTGCAGGAAGAAGCGCCGAGCCTGGGTAAGCCGGTCTTGGTGCTGCGCGAAACGACGGAGCGTCCAGAAGCAGTCATGGCAGGGACGGCAAAGCTCATTGGCACTAGCTCAGACAATATCTTTAGAGAAGCGGCTGATTTGTTGGGGAACCCGGAGTCGTATCGAAAAATGGCGAACGCGGTTAACCCGTTTGGAGATGGGCATTCGTCGGAGCAGATTGTCAAAATTGTTGAGGAGTATTTTGGACTTTGATAGCACGTCTCAAGATGATCCTTCCGGAGACAAGCGGGCGCAGTGTTCGATCTGCAATGTTCGATCTAAGGGGTAGGGGAGGATGAAGCTTCTGGAGAAAGAGTTGGGGAGGGTGCTGAGGAAGGTTCTGGAGAGGTTGAAACCGGAGGCGGAGAGGCTTCGGGGGAGGCTTCGGGAGATACTCTAGGGGAGGCTGACGGGCTTTCCGAAGGCGAAGGGTTAGGCGCTAACTCCTTCCATTCTTCCAACGGGCGATCGACTGCATTTTCAAAGCTAGGTGAAGCCAGAAATACTTTGATCTCTCCTGAAAGAGCAGGGGGCGGATCAACCAGGGCGTAAATGAAGCTGCGGTTGAAGTCGTAGCCGCCTAACAACAGTCTGTGTGTCTCCTGGTTATTCAGCACGACATTAATGGTGGCGAGGGGCTGGTGGAAGCTGAAGGATTCTCGATCGCCAGCCAATGCTGTGAAAGTGCGATCGCTCTTACCTGCTAATAAGCCGAGCAAATAGGCGATCGAAGCATCGCTAGCAGCAGCTTTATCAGGTTCGATCATTTGCCACTTGCCGCTTTGATCGCGCTCAAACTTGAGCGATCGCAACCGCGTCTTCACCGTTAACGACTGCACCTGCTTTTCCTCAAAAGCAAATAGCTGTTGCCCCTCGTCGTTTTCAGTCTGCTCTGGCGGACGCTGGTTGCCCACCACCATGACCACACCGCCCAGCAGCAGCGCCGCCAACACTAAAAATAAAGTCGCGGGTTTAATTTTCATTTACCTTCTTCTCCACCACATTACGGCTCCAGCCCCAAAGCCCAGAACAGGGAGCAACACCATTGAAATCAACGCCACGCTAATCTGCTGCCCTAACGTCATGACAATACGGCGATTTTTCATTTCTCTGGGGCGAATGGCTAAGACTTGATCATCGCTTTGACTTAACCAACTCACAGCATTGAGGAAAATATTGCCGTTTAACTGCTGCTCAAACAGTCCATCTGTTGCAAATCGAGAGTTGCCGATTACCACCAGACGAGACTGAGGTTTTGCCTGTGAATCTGTGGTGGCAAGATCTTCTGTTGCTAAGCGACTGAAGGCAATGCCAATCGCGTAAGGTGGCGATGGATCGGCAGGATCAGCTTTAACGCTGCCAGAGGCTTTATCTAGCTTCTGGGCTTGGGTGCGATCGCTGGTGAACAAGAACGGCACCGTTTCTACGCCTGAAACAGAAGTGGTCGCCAAGGGTCGCGCCAAGGGATAAAACGAAATCCCGTTGCCTAACCCTTTACTAATGGGATGGTCGCCATATTGATTGACAATTGTCACCGCTGCTCCCAAGCCCGACGCTTGCCCCGCCGGATCAACCACGATGCGATCGCTCAACTGTACGCCCCAAGCTTCCAGCAGCTTGCCTACTTTTGGGTCGGTTTCCGGATCAATCATCAGCATTAACCCGCTTCGGCGCTTCAGATAATCTTCTAGAATGGTCACCTCCTTTTCTAGTAACGCCCGTTCTGAACCTGCTACAACCACCACTGAAGCGTCATCAGGAACTTTAGAATTTTCAATTAAATTCAATGTTTCATGGGTAAAATTTTCTTCGCCTAAACGGGCGATCGCCTGTGACATGCCGTCTTGACCCGCCTCTAGCACGCGCTCACCGTGCCCTTGCACAAAGTAAACCTTCTGTTGCCGCGCGTCGGTAATCTTGACTAAGGCGCTTGTCAATTGCCGTTCCGACAGGCGTTGCTGAGGGTTAACCGTTTGCACCAGACGCCGAGCGCTACCCGTTTCTAAATACACTTCCCCAATTGACTTAACGCCCAACCGCTGGGCAATCCCTGGCTTTGCTTGAGGGTCAACAAATTCATAGCTCACCTGGCTATTCTGCCGCCGATAGTTATCCAAAAGCTCTCGATCGATTGGATTTGGAGCCGTATCAAATACCCAAACTTTGACGGGCTGCTTTAGCGTCTGCACAACCTGCTGCGTTTGAGGTGCCAGGGTAAAGATGCGAGTTTCGGTTAAATCAATGCGGCTAGAATAGCGCACTGCCAAAATATTGATCATTCCCACAATCACCAAAACCGCCACTGTAGACAGAATTGCGTTGGTACCAACCTGCGCCGATCGCCCACTCCAGAAAGGCTGCCGCGATTGTCCTCCCGACATCAACCACCAGCCCAGAATTACTATTCCAGCAGTAATTAACGCCAGCGGCACTGCCCCCCAACTCCCGTTGACTACGCCCACCACCAACCCAGCAGAAATCAGCACAGGGCTAAGCCAGAAGAGATATTTCAGCAATTTCCAATTGGGGGCAGAAAGTTTCATGGCAAAGTTTGGGGAAAGTTAGAGGAATAAGAAAAAATTAAGACCGCTGAAACCGAAATGCCTCAATGGCTTGAGCCGTCAAGAATAATCCCAAAACAATATAGCTAACAAAAACCACAATGCTGCTAGGGTCTAAAGTCCCTTGAACCAGGTTCGTGTAGTTCTTCACTAATGATAAATGTCCTAACGCGCCGCCTAACGCCCCACCGATGCCTGTTGCAACCAAATCGACCACCCACAGGAACAAAATGAGCGCAAAGGTAAGAATCGCTGCCAGAATGGTGCTGTCGGTCAAGGAAGAAATAAACATTCCTAAGGATAATACGGCAGCGGCTAGCAAAATTAATCCAGTGTGTCCTAGTAAAAGAACGGTGGGTTGAATAGGTGGATCGGAAGCAGAAAGAGCGATCGCCTCATACACTAACAATGGCAGAATTAGCGTTAAAAAGAACGTTACCACACCCAATAATTTACCTAATGCCACCGCCCAATTTGTAATAGGAGATGTTGCCAATAATTCCAATGTACCGCGTTTTCTTTCTTCGGCGTATAGCCCCATTGACAGTATCGGCAGAATAAACAACGAGAGAGAACCCAATACACCCAAATACACGCTCAGAAACTGATACGGCACATCTACAGGCTCAGTAATTCCCTGCGCATCTCGGTTGGCAACCTGAGCAATTAAACCATCGGGCCCCAACAGAATTGCAATAAAAAAGAATCCACTCAGCAGCCAAAAAACGCCTGCAATAACATAAGCAAACGGTGAAGAAAAATAGCTTTGAAGTTCTCTACGGTAAATTGCAACAACGTTATTAAAGACGGTTTTCATGACCGCTGTGCTCCTTCTGCAGGTTGGTCTGTAGATTGATTCGAGTTCTGACTTATGGGTGAAATGATGGATGAATCTAGAGACTGATTAGTGGGCAACGATCGCTCCTGCTCGTCCCCGTTTTCAATTTCTCCTTCTGTCAGGGGTTTCTCTTCTGTCGTCAACTCTAAAAATACATCCTCTAAGCTGACCTGAATTCGCTTCATTTCATAAAGCCCTAGCCCCATTCCCACGATCGCCGCCGAAATTTCTCGCCCTGGGTCAGTTCCCGGTTCTAGTGCCACCTGAACGCGATACCGATTTCCCAGCAGATCGCTTCCGGTCATGAGTTCGGCAGTTTTAACCCCAGGAATATTGCGAAGCCTGGGCTGAAGCACCTCAAAATCACCATTGATCTCCAGTTCATACGCCGAGCCACTCCTGAGTTGCGCCATCAGTTGATCAGGGGTATTGGTGGCAACCACCCTGCCTCGGTTAATGATGGCTACCCGGCTACAGGTCATGCTCACCTCTGGCAAAATATGCGTAGACAAAATAATGGTATGTTCCCCAGCCAAACTTTTAATGAGGTTGCGCACATCAATAATCTGCCTCGGATCAAGCCCCACGGTTGGCTCATCTAAAATAATGGCGGGAGGATCATGAACGATCGCTTGGGCAATACCAACTCGCTGCCGAAACCCTTTAGACAACTTGCGAATTAACACCTTTTGTTTCTCTTGCAAGTTGCAACGCTGAATCGCCAGCTTGACCCGAGTTGGGCGATCGCCAGCCGACACCCCTTTAATGCGCGCCACAAAATGCAAAAATCCTTCCACCGTCATGTCAGGATACAGCGGCGGCGTTTCTGGCAAATAGCCAATTCGTCGGCGCACCTCCATCGAATCCTCATGCACATCAAACCCGGCAATTTTGGCAACCCCGCTAGTGGCAGGCAAATATCCTGTCAAAATGCGCATTGTTGTAGTTTTGCCCGCGCCATTTGGCCCTAAAAAGCCTAAAATTTCCCCTTTTTCTACCTCAAACGTCACATCTTGAATGGCGGGGGTATCGCCATAGATTTTGCTGAGTTGCTCAACTTGAATCATTTTTGGACAGGGGGTAGAGGGGCACCGATCGCGAAAGTCACAGATTGAGAAACAGCACTTATTGTAAGTTACAGGAGTGAATTGTACTCAAAATGACATTTCTTTGTTGATCCTTTGTTGAGTAGTGGCAGTTTGCTGTCCCCTCGTTATCTTTATCAAAATCAAAGAAAATATCCAGCAAAAAAAGTTCCTAGCTAAAGCTAGGAACTCGTCAGGGTGTATCTACCTGCTACAAGATCCGCAGATCATCAGGGGCTGTCAGGACGAACTGCTCTCAAAAATTCTCCATTCGGAGCAATATACCGAAACTGATCTTCTAATTGCACCCAAGCCCAGCCTCCAGAGAAAGAGCCAGTCTTTTGAAACTGCGGCTCAATCACTACTTCCCCCATTTTATTGATAAAGCCAATCTTTCCAGCAACCTGAACCGCAGCTAGTCCTTCCGAAAAGTCCGACGCAAACTCGAACTTAGGCACGATCGCCATCTCTCCCGCACTGTTGGTATAGCCCCACGTCGTTCCCACCAAGACCACCGCCAAGCCTTCCGAAAAGTCCGACGCAAAATCAAACTGCGGCGCGATCGCCCATTCTCCCGATTGCCGAATATATCCCCACTTACTCTCCTTCCTGACCCGTGCCAGCGTCTCCGAAAAATCAAACGCTCCATCAAACTGGGGTGCGATCGCCACCTTACCCATTCGATCAACATAGCCCCATTTCCCCGCCGCCCGAATTACCGCCAACGATTCTGAAAAACTCCAGGCATCAGTAAACTGTGGCGCGATCGCCCATTCCCCTAAACGATTGACATACCCATACTGCTCATCAATTTTGACAGCGGCTAACCCTTCAGAAAAATCGCTTGCCAAAAAAAACTGCGGCTCAATCGCCCATTCCCCATCCAAGTTGATATAGCCGTAGCGATTCCCATTGCGCACGACCGCCAGCCCATCCGCAAAACTATTAACTCCTAAATATTGCGGGTCGATCACCACAGCGCCCGTTCGGTCAAGATAGCCATAGTAATCATTGACACGAGCGATCGCGCGTCCTTCAGAAAAAGGTGAAACACCGTCAAAGCTTGGATCTACCGCAATGACTGTTTTGCCAGTCGGGTCAATGTAGAAATAGCGATCGGAAGTTTGAACCACCGCCAGTCCTTCCGAAAAGTTTGAAGCGCGATCGAATTGCAGAATTGATGAAGCCATTGGCAGAGGTAATCTAAATCTTAAATATCCCTCAAAATGGAAGTTTGTCTGTACCTGCGTTGATTTCCGACAAGAGTGTCGATATTACTTTTCTAACTTCTGGTGAAGACAGTATTTCGCCAAGAGCTTGCTCGAACGCTTCCTCAGAGTCGCATTGTCTGTGGTAGGTATCATTTGCTAAGTTGTTCAGACTTAGAGGATAGAGTTTAATATCGTGAATAACCGAAAGTATTGAATAGCGATAGTTATCGAGGGATGGAGCAACGACTCGAAGCTCTATATTCTGCTTCTCCTGATTCTGAATCCGTCTAACATCGCCAACGAGTAAACCGTCAGTAGCCTCAGACAGAATTGCAGCCTGTTCTTTCAAAATAGTGAAGGGAGTTCTGACAATATCAGGTTTCGATAAATCACCCCAAAGACTTTTTTGACTATTCATAATTCATCGTCCTTTCTATACTTAGCCTAACTAACACAGGCAGATGATCTGAAACAGATTTCAGTAATCCAGTTTCTGCTAGCAAGCTCTTACTCCCCACTTCTGAAATAACCTGTAAGCTCTCCTGAGAAAAATGATTTAATAGGTCGGGTCGCAATAGCACTTGGTCAAAGGTATTCCAAAAATAATTGATATACCCTCCTTTACTGTCATAATACGTCCCTGAAGAGCCTGGAGAAGAATCCCCCATCAGTCCCCACATAGGATTGTAGAAAAACGGCTTGTCTTCCCCTTGCACAGATCTACTCCGTCTCCTGGCTATTTTCTGATCCATAACAGCATGAAAGCCATCTGATGCAACTAAGCCAGGTTCAAATGGGTTCATGTTGAAATCTCCAATCACCAGAGTTCTAGAATGTCCTACGTTTCTTTCAGCTTCTTGAATTGTCTTAGATATTCTAGTGGCGTGCATCATTTGCTCACGTTCATCAAGGTGCAGCTTGCTTGGTAAGTGTAATCCTACCAGTAGTAAAGAAACTCCAATGGGCGGGGAGATATGTCGAATCGAAACACCTCCACTATCAGCAACTGGACGAACTGATTGATGAGGATATCGAAAGAAAAAGGATAAGCGCGATGCCAAATTGTTAAATAATCCAAAGTACAAACCGTTCGAGTCAGAAGAATTGAGGGAGGGTAGAAGGTTGGCATCTGATATCTGGGATTCTGCCAAAATTAGGATATCAACATTGTGGTGATGGCAAAGATACACAATATCTTGCAGGAGATTTTTCTTGTTGATATTCCAGAACAGTATCGTTGCCATCGTTTGAAGGATAGAGCCCGCCCATAGCTTATAGAAGAATAGGAGCGATCGCCACCCATTGACCGACCCCAACAAAAAGGGCGCAGATGAACTGCACCCTCGAAGAGCTATCGACCTCTGACAAACTTTGCGTTAAGCGCTTGCCACCATCAACGTTCTCAACGTTTTTAGCCCTCGCTTCACCCGGCGAGAAACCGTTACGGCGCTAATTCCTAAACGTTCTGCCGTTTCCTTTTGAGTCAGGTCATGCAGAAACACAAATTCTAAAACCTCACGAGTCCGATTTTCTAGCTGAACCAACGCTTGATGAAGACGAATCTGATCTTCTTGAGCCAACTGAAAGCTTTGGTAGTGATTATCAGGAACCAAGTCGCCCAGAGAGGTCGATCGCTCATCTTCGTCGCGCATGGGTGCATCAAGGCTGAGGGGAGCGCGATTGCGATATGCCAGTTTAATGTCTTGCCATTCCATTACCGAAATTGCTAATGCTTGGGACACTTCCACGTCAGTCGGTGGACGGTGCAACTCGACTTGAAGCTGGCGAGTAATGTTAGAGGCTTGGTGCTGTAGAGCTTGCCAGCGGCGCGGAATACGAACTGGTGAACCCTTGTCGCGCAGATAGTGTTGAATTTCGCCCCGAATGTAAGGAATGGCAAAAGAACTGAAGGCGTTGCCCCGAGACATATCAAAGCGTTCGATCGCTCGGATTAAGCCTAAGCTGCCCACTTGAAGTAGATCTTCATAGCTTTCGGTACATTGATTAACCCAGTGATGAGCTTCCTTTCTCACCAGCCCAAAGTTAAGCTCAACCAACTGATTGCGGATTTCGGCACAGGGAGATTTGTAGTACTCCCGGAGCAACTGTAAACTTTCACTTTTAAGTTCGTTCGCGACTGGGGTAAGCATGACAGGGTTCAGGTAAATGAGGTAAGTGCGCTCTATCAAGACTCGTTGAGGTAGCTGTTATGAAGACCGATGTCCGGTGATTCGCTCAGCAAACTTCTAGATTTGATGACAACTTTAGGCTGAGCCTCAGACCTGAACCACTGCGTTTTTACTGAACCTCTGGCGATCGCTCAAAGTTACTCTGCGTCTAATTTTGAGCTAAAAAAACGGCTCAAAAACGAGTCCATCAAGGTACTCAAATTTTTGAACCCGTTTGGGCAAACCATTGTTTTTACGTAGAGGCAATCTTCATGTTAAGAAGTCTTTACTTCAAAATAGATAGGTATGGGTCTAGTATGGATTCCCAAAAATTAGGCAGCCGCCGTCAATTTTCCCCGCCAAATTTGAGTTAAAAATCCGGCTAAACTACTCCCTAGGTTCATTTGTTGACAAGGAACTACATTATGTTCAACATTGAAGTGCGATTTCAGGGTGGCTTAACTTCTGCACAGCAAGCTGTGTTTGAAACTGCAACAACTCGATGGTCACAAATTATTGTGGGCGACTTGCCTGCCGTGCGGATCAACAACGAAGTCATTGACGATTTGGTCATTGAGGCGCTTGGAACCCGGATTGATGGCTCTCTTGGCATTCTAGGACAAGCGGGACCTCGTTTTTTACGTCCCAACACGTTTTTGCCTGCCCTAGGCAACATGGAATTTGATATTGATGATTTAAGCCGTCTAGAAGCAGAAGGCAGCCTGGAAAACGTCATTATCCATGAAATGGGTCATGTCCTAGGAATTGGCACCATTTGGCAACAGCTTAGGCTATTGCAGAATGCGGGGCGGACAAATCCCATCTTTATTGGCATCAATGCTATGAGAGAGTATGCGACCTTAATTGGTAGACAAACTCCTACGCCTGTCCCTGTTGAAAATATGGGTGGTGCCGGAACTCGTGATGGACACTGGCGAGAACGCATATTGGGTGTTGAACTAATGACGGGGTTCCTCAATGCCAATGTCAACCCTTTGAGTCGTTTAACGGTTGGGGCACTTCAAGACATGGGGTATCGAGTGAATTACGATGCCGCCGATCCGTACGACCTGCCTAGTCGGCTAGAAGTTTTGATGTTCGGCATTACAGGCGAGCCTAACTACAACCAGTGCCGGATGTGTGGACATCGGCGCAGAGGAGTAGAGCCTGTGGTGTTGCCTGAGAGCGCGTTGGTTTAGAGGTCGAAAAAAAGAGGGGTGATTTCTACCCCTCTTTTTTTGATTACGCCAATTTTGATTATGCCAAGATCTACTAGACTTGAGCAGGATCTACTCTGGCGTAGAACAATCCAATAATTTTCACATCTACAGGAGCTTTACCCCCCATGTCAGTATCAGAGGGCTGGATGCTCTCAAACGTGCCTGCAATTTCGCCTGTAGCTGCATTAATTTTAGCGACTTGTAGAGAAATTTCACCTTTGCCTAAGTCAAAGCTTTTGATGTTCTCTCTGAGTAGCTCCTCATTATCGGCTTGTGCCGGTAGCGCCACGGCGTTGTCGTAGCCCGCAGTTAAACCCCGACCTTTAGGATCGAGAAAGTTAGAAGTTCGGTAAGAGGGAACTCTAAACTCGCCGATGAAATCGGTGGAAGTGGTAATGCTGTCGGCACTGCCTTGAGCTTTGGCAACCAAGCCTTTAATAGTGAAGAGGAATGGATGCATTTCACCACCTGGCATTTTGACAGTGGTTGCTTGGAAGTCAAATCCGTCTTTTTCCTCAAATACCAAGCTGCCATCAGCATCAGCCGAGAGTTTGCCCGATACTTGGTCAATAGAAGAGGTCAACCGAGTTAGAGGCTTGCCTGCAATGAAGGATGCGCCTTGCCGTCTGTTGGTAGATTCTTCTTTGACAAAGTAATTTGTTGGCTCTAAGCACAAGCCTGTGATGACGTATTCTGATCCGCGTTCGATCGGGATGGTTCCTCGTTTTGCCTCGGTAATTTGAGGACAGTTGTTTGCCAGACCCGTGTTGCGAATCTGGTCGTAGGTCAATTCTTCGACGCTCGATGCGGATGCAGGACCCTCACTACAAGCAGTAAGAAATCCTAGACAAAGCGCTAGGAGTGCGGCGATTACAGCACGATACCTCATAGTCAACCTCTAATATCTAATGTGAAAACCCAACCAGTGTGATCTTAAAAATATAGATTCCTGGGGAATTTGATTTTGCCAGTTGGCGAACCTGTTGGCAGGCATTAAGTACCTTCATCTTTGATTTTACAGGAGGTTGATACCTTTATAGAGGGATCAAAAGGATTAGGGGAATTACAGGGATTACAGGCATTACAGGCATTAGAATGTGTACTGAAAAAAGGTCTGAGCATGAGCGAGAAGGAGACGAGATTGGAGCATTTGCAGAATGACTTGGAGGCGATCGCCACAACGGTTAAGAAAACCGCGCAACAATGCCAGGGCAATAATCTAAAGTTACTGGCTTTGCTGAGGCTTTTAGAATCGCTGCATCAAGAAATCCGGGATGGGTTGTTTCAGGACTCTCTACCTGACAACCGACAGGCGCTCTATGCCCTGCTGAAGGACATTGAAAATAATGGCGGCTGGCCCCATATTTACCGAATGCGGTTGCAGAATTTTTTATGCAATTTGATTCCGGAGGAGGAGCATCCTTAAGCCCTCCGGCTTTCTATGCCAACGCGAATAAGCGCCGCCACTAGCAGTAGGGGCAGCAACCAATTGCCCCAACGCACATAAAGGGTCTGGGTTTGGCGACGGTAGATGGTGTGGGCATGGGTTTCGTAGGTTCTAAAGCCAGAGAGCCATTGAGTTTTACCGTGGGGATCAACGATGCCAGAAAAGCCTGTGTTGGTCGCCCGGACTGCCCAGCGATCGCTTTCGATTGCCCGCATTACGTCTTGGGCATGGTGTTGTGCCATCATCGTGGCGTTGTAGGGATCGTTGTTGGAAGCGGTCACAATGAATTGTCCTCCAGCAGCAGCTTGATTACGAAAGATCCAGGGAAATGCGGACTCGTAGCAGATGGCGGCGATCGCTCTGCCCACGGGCGTATCGAAGTGTTGATTCACTGCTCCAGGCAGCATGGATGAGCCAACAGGTGAGAGGCGATCGATAAATCTCCCTAAAAATGACTCGAAGGGAATGTACTCGCCCAGGGGAACGAGTTTGATTTTGTCGTAACGACCTATGATGACTCCAGTGCCAGTAATAGAGAACAGGGTTTGTGTTACCCTGCCTGCGCGCATTCCAACAGTACCGATTAAGGCAGGAACACCCCTATCAAGAATGGCTTGATAGAGAGCGTTTTGACTTTGCCTAGGTCTGCCTAACCAGAGCCAAGGGAGTGACCCTTCAGGAGTCAGGACGAGATCTACTCCTTGGTCTGCCAGGATTTGATAGCCTTGAGTGTAGCGATCGAGCGAAAGTTTCGTTCCTTCTTCAAAAAGTTTGATGCGGGTGGGAATGTTGCCTTGAACAATTCCCACCTTGACCGCCGATGCGGGTAATTCGGTGAGAGGCTGACTGTAAAGTGCAAATCCAATCAGATGAAGCGCCACAAAGAGGGCAACCGGGGAAACGGAGAGCCAGAATCGCTGGGCAGGACTTTGGGAACAACGATGGAGCCAAGCTTCTGCAATTAGTCCATTAACAGCAACGATCGCCCCAGTCACGGCAGTAGAACCTGAGAGTTGTCCTAAGTGCAAAATTGCCAAGTTGTGAGGACTTTGGGTGAAGGAGAGCGAAGTCCAATCCAGGGGCCCACAGTTCCATAAAATGCTGAGAGTACACCAAAGCGCTGTTCCTAAAAGAACGCGGGTAAGGGAAGACAGTCCCTTGCGAGTCTCTCGAACTCGCCTTAACACAAAGCCAAATAACCCTGCCCAAGTTACCCCCAGGGCAGCGCCCCAAAGGGTGATGAACGCCCAAGAAAACCCTGTGATTGCGACACTTGTTCCCCAAGGTAATCCCATCCAGGTTAATGGATGTAGCCCCCGAATCCAAGCCAATGCTAAACCGTGATACCCTACTCCCCAAACAAAGGGAACCCACAGAGTCATTCTGCTTGCCTTGTCGCCTGTGCTACCGCTTTCCCCAACCACTAGCACCCACAGCGGAGCCAGAGCAACCCACGCTAAGCCCCACAGATTTGCTGGAGCAGGGGTTAAACCCATCAAAACTCCGCTGGCAAGAGCGATCGAGAGGGGCAAGAGAGGGCATGATTTGAAGGGTAGTTTAAGGAAAGAAGTTTTTACGGAAAGCGGTTGGCTCACAAGAACTCGGAAGAGGTAGGTTGATTTTGGCACGATCGCAGTAAGCTGGTTCAGGATAGGGTACAGAGGGGCACGCATGAAGCTGAAAAGATGGGCGCGCTGCTTTGCAGATACCGCAAGGGTCTCCACCCTTATTATTATCCTGGGCGGTGCTAGCTGTCGGAAAGAGCGGGCGATCGAGGCTCCGCCTCTGTCCATTCGTCGTCAAACTCAAGCGACAGCGGCTCAGACCCCGGTTAAAGCCGAAATTTTTTCTGCTCAAGTCAGTAGCCAACTTCGACAGAATCTTGATCAAAGCCTCTCAAAGGATCTGCCGGGAGCCGTGTTGTATGTGGCAACATCTGATGGGACGTGGATGGACGAAGCAGGGTGGGCAGATATAGAGAAGCAGAAGCTGATGCAGCCGACCGATCGCTTCCGGATTGCCAGCTTAACCAAAATGTTTGTGGCAGTCGTTTGTTTGCAGTTGGCGGAGGATGGACAGTTAGATTTGAGCGATGCGATCGTAGACTGGCTGCCGCAGGAAGTAGGCAGTCGCATCTCTGATAGTAGAGAAATTACCATTCGCCAACTCCTTAACCATACCAGTGGCTTACCCGACCCGTATAGTGATGCTTTCAAGCAAGCGGTCATGGCAAACCCTACCCATAAATGGCAAGCCAAAGAAGTTCTGGAATATGCAGAGGGCAGAGGTGCCGCAACGTCGAGAGGGTCGTTTTTTTACTCTAACACCAATTATTTGCTACTAGAGTTAATTGTGGAGAAGGCGACGGGCAACTCTCTTTCCACCGAAATTCGGCAACGCATCATAGAGCCGCTGGAACTGAATGACACTTTTATGGAGGCGCATGAACCCATCCCCGGTGGATTTGTTCAGGGCTATCAAGATTGGAATGCTGACGGGACTCCTGAAAATGTCACTCAGCCGCTTCTCAATGATGGTTTGGGGTTGGGCGATGGAGGATTGGTTTCGAGTGCTCCTGATCTTGCCCGGTTCATGCGATCGCTGTTTAGCAATGGGGTGCTGCTGCGCTCTGAAACCCTAGAGAAAATGATGACGCTTGTGCGAAGTGACAAGCGGGGCGGATATGGGCTAGGCATAACCTACACGCCTACCATTTGGGGAGAAGCTTGGGGGCATACCGGCAAAACGACGGGCTTTGTGTCAGATATCCTGTATTTGCCTGCTCACGACCTGATTATTGTGGCTTGGACAAATAGTGGCGACAGTCGGCAAACTAACCCATCTGACCTAATTCAGGAGAGCTTACGGATCATTTTGGACGTAGAGGGTCGCTGAACGGGTCGTTAGATCTGACGACAAATTCCAAAAACAGATGTGTAGCCATGAAGAAAAGTGGTGTTGCCGACAGGGCCAATCTCGCCGTTACAGAAAAAGCCGCTCAGCGGGACATTCAGATAGCGGGTAAATAGGCGAGAGTCGAAGTTAGGTCGTTTATAAAGTCCTTCGCCTCGTCCTAAACAGGCAAACATCAGCGCTCCGGCAGGCGATGAAGATTGATCTTGGTTTTGATAACGTTCTAATAACATCGTTAGATCGTCTTCCGAAGCCTCAGCATCGCGCAGGTGAAACTGGATGCGTTGACCCGGACGAACGCGATCGCCAATTGCCATTGCTCCGGTTCGAGGATCTACGCCTAGCACGTTACGAATCAGAAAATCTCCCTGCTCTAGGGTTTGCTTAAAAGCACTTTGGGCAATGCCAATCGAGAGCGATCGCTGTGCCAGTGCCCGGTCTTCTTCATCCAAACCCTCAAAAATCCCTTGCAAAATTTCTAAGGGTGTGTGGGTTTTGCCATAAGCCGACTCTTCCAGCTTCAGCAAAATATTTCGCTCCCCTTCTACTACCTGATAGGGCTGACCAATGGGACGACAGCCTTGCGCCACAATCGTTTCCATGACCAAATTGCCGCTGAGTGCCACGCCCACTACGCCCTCACGGTATTGCTTAAAGTCGCAAAATAAGCTGCTATGACTACCAGATAAGCCTGCATCTGCTAAGCCACCCACCTTAGCTGCTCCGGCATAGGCAAAATCCAATCCTTGCAGCAACTCATTAGTACCTGAGGACATCGGATCACTCAGCAGGATGAAGTGAGGTTGATCTTGTGGGGGTACGCCCATCAACTCGACCCAATCATCTGGCGAACTGTCGGGATCAGGTAAAACGTCTGTTGAAATATGAAACGTCTGCACTTTAACATCAGGCAAGCGCGCCAAAGTCAGGCTGAGGGCAGCACCATCTTCCACTTCCTGAACGCTGCCGTGATCATCTATCCCGACAATGCCCCCCCCACAGCAGCCAATGAGAGCGGGCAGGGTCAACTTTTCTTGTAACAATTTTTCTTGTAACAGGGGCATCAGACGAGAATATTCACTCGCAAAAGCAGAGGAGATGAAGACCAGCCCCAAGTCTGCGGGAACCCGAAGCAGCTTCTGAGCTTGTTCCACAACATCCTCCACTGCTGCCTCTAGGGAGGGGCGGGTTGATAGGGCGTTGACCCACTTCATTGGCTGCGTCATGGCTTCCACTTACAAATCGATAGTCTTATTATCCGCTGTGCTGGATAGGAAGGAGCAGTTCCTTTTGTTCAATCCTGTTATCCAAACCATAGGCTATTTGTGAACTGGGAAGAGCCAAATCTTAAGAAAAAGGTTGCAATCAACTCCAATTTTCTGATCTCGTGTCGTAGTAAAGAGGTGAGACAATTTGGCAAGCGCTTTAGGAAAGTCAATACAAATTTGGATGCGCTAACCTAGAGCTAAAGGCTATGTACATTACGAGCTAAGGCAAGATACCTATGAGCAACGACATTCAAGCAAAAATTGACCAAGAACGCCAGGCAGCACGCGAAGCCTGCGAAACCAGCGGCCCTGGCTCTGCCGAGTGTGCGGTGGCATGGGACACTGTTGAAGAACTGCAAGCAGAAGCTGCTCACCAAAAGCAGAAGGTTTCTAAGAATTCTTTGCAAGAATACTGCGATGATAACCCCGATGCTTTAGAGTGCCGGGTTTACGACAACTAAGCGAATGAGTAAATGAATTAGTAAAAGTGCATCATTTACAGCGGGGTGTCCAACGGGACATCCCGTTCTTGCGATCGCCACCATTGCTTTAGAAACTTGCCCCACTGCACTGCCAATTCTAAGTCTGTGAAGGGAATCTCGGTAGGTTTCTCAACATTTAATAGACGAAACGCGATCGCCACTTGACGAGCCTTAATAGGCGGACTTTCTAAATTTGTGGGTTGTCGATCGACAACTAAGTAAATAGACTCAACCTGCTGTCGGTTGAAGGTTTGCAAGTCAAGAATGCCCTTCCGGGTCGGTTTGCCCCAGGTTAAATCATCTCCCCTTTGCCCCAAGACTGAGTAGATATCAAACTTGGCACGGTCAAATTGTTCCGCCCAACCTCGGTAGACTTCCAGCTTTTGATATTCGTTCCAACCTGCCCAGGCAAGTCCAATAAAAACAGCAAGGAGAGGCAGCCAGAGAAGTCCGCGTGTCATAAGAAAATCAGGGAAGAATGAAATTGCTTTTGTTCTGCCTTTAGCATCGCTTGCTTTTGCACTCTTGAGAACGACATCTTACCTGAGACAGTCATCCAGGCTCAAAGTCTATGCTACAAACTATTTGTTACAGAAATCCTACGATTGAAAAATCCCCCTCCCCCGGATAGGGATAATACGTTATTGTCTTTAATGGAAAGGTTACAAGGCTGATCCTCCTGATGCGATCGATCGCATCTTAAAACACGTACAGATTTGAGGTGTAAAGCGTGGTTGCTACTCCAGAAAAAATTCAGCAAAATCAAGGCTCGGCAGCCTACGGGGGCGATCGCGTAGCCGTTCTGCTCATGGGCTATGGCGAAGTCGAAAGCTACGAAGACTTTGCGAACTACAACGAGCAGGCATTAAACCTCCTCACCGCAAAATTTGCGCCCGTGCCTACTTGGATTTATCCTCCCCTTGCTAAACTGCTGGCAATGTTCGATCTCCACGAATGGAGCCACCAGCATGATCATTTTATTTCTCCCCACAACGCCATTTTTGAAAAACAGCGGGCAGGCATCGAAAAATGTCTTCAAGAGCGTTGGGGAAATCAAGTTCAGGTTTTCAAAGCTTTCAACTTTTGCGCCCCTTTCTTGCCCCAACAAGTGCTAGCCGAGATTAAGGCAAAAGGCTTTGACAAACTGCTAATTTACCCGTTGCTAGTCGTCGATTCTATCTTCACAAGCGGTATTGCCGTCGAGCAAGTCAATCACGGCTTATCACAGTTGTCTGATGGCGCGGAGCATTGGGTTAAAGGACAACGCTACATTCCCTCGTTCTACAATGAGCCTGCTTACATTGATTTGATGGCGCGGTTAGTCGAAGAGAAAATTGCCAAAGAACTGGCTGTTGCTCACCTCCCTTCGCAAACTGGCATCGTGTTGATGAACCATGGCTGTCCCCATAAGGCAAAAGGCTTTACGTCTGGCATTGACGAGAGTCAGGCAATGTACGAGCGCGTTAGAGAGCGTTTAATCAATCGCTATCCTCTAATTTCGGTCGGCTGGTTGAACCATCAAACGCCCCTAATTGAATGGACGCAGCCCAACGCAGATCTGGCAGCCAAAAATTTGATGGCGGTAGGCGCAACGGCTCTTGTCTTTATGCCAATTGGGTTTGCTACAGAAAACCATGAAACCCTCCTAGATGTGGATCACATCATCCATGGGTTGCGTCGTCAGCGTCCTGATGTAACCTATGTGCAAATGGCTTGTGTGAACGACCATCCTGAGTTCTTACAAATGGTGGCAGACTGGGCAGAAGACCAGATTTCGGCACTACTGTCAGAGCAGGCTCTGTCAGTGGATCCGGCGTTGGCTAAAGTTCAAGCTGAAGCCAGTCACAGCCATGACCATCACAGCCACGAGCCTCATAGTCATGACCATCATAGCCACAATCATCCTCATCCCCACTAACCAAGTGCCTTAGCGTCAGATTCGCTACCTGACGCTGTGAGGAGTCTGTGAGAAGGACAGTTAAACGCACCGCTAAACAAAAACGCTTCATCAAACAAAAAAGGAGAGAACGCTAGGTTCTCTCCTTTTTTGTCTCTGTTTAATGGTGATTGATCGTTGTGCCCGTCAGTTTGATCTTTGAGCCGTCGTCGTAGTGCCTGTCTTTGCTTTTTGAGTTGCCTTTGCCGAGCGCTGCCGCCTCGTCCTTTGTCGTTTCTTCCTTCGTTGCGGGGAGACTCCCACCGCTTTAGTCGTTGCGCCATTGAACTCTCCTCAAGTTACCTTACTCTATGCTATCCAAGCTGCCATGGAGGTGAAGATGAAACAGATGTCTCATCCTTATTAATATTACTTGGTTTGATCATGGGCGGGGAGAGACTCGAACTCTCATATCTTTCGATGCCACATTTTGAGTGTGGTGCGTCTACCAATTCCGCCATCCGCCCTTGGACTCGGCTGTCCAATTATTATAGGTCATTAAGCACTTTTTATTTCAGATATTAGTCAAAAACTACTGATTGATGCTTACCAATTCCGCCAACCGCCTTTAACTTCATCTTGCTGAGAGAAGGGCACGCTGCTTTGCAGATACCGCAAGGGTCGCCTCTCTAAAAGGGATTGGTATTCCTGGGTGCTTGCCCAGCGATCGATTTCCCTGGCTCTAAGTACAGGGACAGGATGGCTAAGTTGAGCCGTCTGCAATTGCCTCAGCATTTTGCCCAGGTCGCTAGTGCTCATATCTTCGTAGGAGCGGGCTTGGGCGAGGAATGCATCTAGGTTGAGTTGTGGTGCAAGGGTGGGAGAGCCGCCACTTAGCTTCATAAGAACTGAAGCGACCACTCTAGGGTTTTGAGCCACTAAGAGAGCCGCGCGATCGCAGGTAAACTCGGCACAGCGTACCCATTCCATCAGTTGTGCTTGCAAGCTTTGAGTCAACAAACTCCCCCCAGGGACTAACTGTCCTGCTAATACCACCAGATTAGCCAACGTTAAGTAGACGCTGTGTTCGCACTTAAGATGCCCTAACTCGTGGGCAATCACTGCCTGAGTTTCTTCAGGGGTAAGGAGTTCAATTAAGGAAGTATGAATGACAATAAAGGGCTGTTTGCCTCGCATCGCAAAGGTGTAGGCGTTCGGAGCAGGATTTTGCCGCACGTAAAGCTGCGGGGGTTCCAAATCTAAAATCTTGCATGCTTCCAACAAAAGCTTATGTAAGTCGGGCAACTGCTGATCGCTAACCAAAACGCTAGAGGCAATATTTTCTAAGTAAAAGAATTGCTCTGCAACAGATCCCAATACATTCCGCAGCAATACATCTAGCCCAAGCAGTTGTTTCATAGCCTGCGTTGCCTGGAGATCTAACGGATGTCTGAACTGGTCAGACTTTAAACCCACGAGAAGCGTTTTGGGTAAAGACATGAGAGTACTAATTTTGAATTTTGGGCTAGGAAATATTTAGAGCGCTCTCCTATTGTACAGACCAATTCTTTGCAGATGAGGTAGGTCGTGTCGTCCTCTGCCCAAAACCTTTTAATCCGATCGCCCTAACCTATTCAAATTTGCCCATCTCAAGCAAATAAGGTAAAGCAAAAAGGGGCGCGATCGCCCCTCTACAACTCCCTAACTTAAGTCCCTATAACGAAACCAACGACGGCTCAATGGCGATCGGTGGTTTCACTTCATCTTCCGACACCACCTGAACGCGCTGAATCTTTGCGCCTAAGCCCTTCAGCTTACCTTCTAAATCGTCGTAGCCCCGATCCATGTGATGTAGCCCGCGAATAGTGGTCATCCCCTCAGCCGCCAACCCCGCCAGCACTAACGCTGCAGAAGCCCGCAAATCTGTTGCCATTACGGGTGCACCCGACAGAAAAGGCACACCTCGAATAATGGCGTGGTTGCCCTTGACCCGAATATCTGCTCCCATTCGATTCAGTTCTGGCACATGCCCCAGACGATTTTCAAACAAAGTTTCAGTGATAACACTGTTGCCCTCGCTCAGGGTCATCAAAGTCATTAAGGGAGCTTGGACATCGGTAGGAAAGCCCGGATAGGGCAGCGTTGTAATGTCTGTAGCGTGGTAGTCTAACCCTGGTACCACCCGCAGACGATTGGGTGCATCTTCGACGATGCCTACTCCAATCTCACGCAGTTTGGCAATGACGGCAGTAAGGTGTTCTGGAATGACCGAGGTAAGGATAATTTCAGAGCGAGTTACCGCGCCTGCAATGAGGTAGGTACCTGCTTCAATGCGATCGGAAATGATGTTGAAATCTGTGGCGTGAAGGCTAGCTACTCCAGAAATCACGATCGTATTGGTGCCTGCGCCCCGAATGTTTGCCCCCATAGAGCGGCAGAAATTGGCTAAATCCACGACTTCTGGCTCTTGAGCAGCGTTCTCAATAATGGTTTCGCCCTCAGCTAGGGTTGCTGCCATCATGAGGGTTTCGGTCGCCCCCACGCTAGGCATATCTAGATAAATTTTGGCTCCCTGCAACCGCTTCTTGCCGCCGGTAATGTAGGCATGAACAGTGCCATGCTCAATTTGAACATCTGCCCCCAGCGCCTGCAACCCCCGAACGTGCAAATCAACCGGACGAGCGCCGATCGCACATCCCCCTGGTAATGGCACCCGCGCCACGCCCAGCCTTGCCAGCAGAGGGCCAATCACAAAGAAGCTGGCTCGAAGCTGACTGACTAAGTCATAGGGCGCTTTAGAATGCCCAATGTGACGAGTATTAACTTCCAAAACATCGCCCTGCCGCTTAAGTTGAACGCCCAGAGCCGAGAGAATTTCGCCCATGCGATCGACATCAGCAAGGGAGGGAACATTGCTGAGGCGACAATCTTCACTACAGAGGAGAGTCCCTGCCATAATCGCCAATGCCGAGTTCTTGGCACCGCTGATTTTGACCTCTCCCTTTAAGGGGTTTTTTCCCCAGATTTGTAGAACCGTTTCACCCACGGCAGGCTGAGAATCGGAAGTTAATAGGCTGGTTAATGAGCTAGTAGAGGGATTGATAGCGTTGACCTCCGGGACGGATATAAGCTGTTTTTGTCTAAATGAATGCACTGTTGAGAGGGCTTCGTTGAGCTAACTTTACAGATGCTTCAAATTTGGTTTGATTGTACCGGAAAGATCCACAATGTCCAGTCAGTATTACGGACAGATTTTGAATTTTTTATTGATTCAGATAAAAATTACCTTAACTGAGCAATCTGCCTGGACTACGTGACAAATATCCTGGGGCGATCGGTTGACGAATTGCACCGCTTGGCGGGATGATTAAAAATCGCAGTCTTCAAAAAATGGGTTTTTGAAAAACTGTGAAATGCGGAACTGGCGGAATTGGTAGACGCGCTAGATTCAGGTTCTAGTGCTCGCAAGGGCTTCCGGGTTCAAGTCCCGGGTTCCGCATCCTGTTAGTGAAAGTTACTTAAACTGACGAACATAGAGGCTCAGTGCATTCCCCGGAGTGTACTGAGTTTTTGGTTCAGTAGGTCGATTTCAGATCCGGACTGAAATAATAGGCACAACTGATGCAGTGAATGATTTTTTTAACAAAAGTTAAATCACTTCCCTCGTGGATCTTTCCCATCACGAATCTTTTATTTTGAAATCCTCCTATGCTGACCAGTCTGCAAAATCCCTTAGTCAAGCAACTCCGAAAACTTCAGCAAGCGAAGGAGCGGCGAGAGCAACAGATGTTTTTGCTAGAGGGAACGCATTTGTTGGAGGAAGCTTGCGCGGTAGGTTGTCCGCTGGCGATCGTCTGCTGTACTCCTGATTGGCAGGAACGATATCCGCAGATCTGGGAACGAGCGATCGCCCTTGCTTCCAGGGTTGAACTCGTTAGCCCAGAAGTGCTACAAGCGATCGCCACGACCCAGCATCCCGATGGTGTCGTTGCTACAGCCCACCGCAATATTCCGACCGCGCTCCCAATTCCGACTCTAGGCATTGCCCTAGAAACTCTTCAAGACCCCGGCAACCTGGGCACCGTGATTCGGACTGCTGCCGCCGTTGGAGTCGATGGCTTGTGGCTCAGCGCCGATAGCGTAGATCCAGATCATCCTAAAGTGCTTCGAGCCTCGGCGGGGCAGTGGTTTCGGTTACCCATGGCAGTTAGCCCCACTTTGCAAGAGGAAATCGGGCAGTTTCAGAGCCACGGAGTACAGGTGATAGCAACCTTGCCCACGGCAGAACTGACTTACTGGGAAGCCGATTTAAGCCAGCCAACGTTGATTTTATTGGGGAATGAAGGAGCAGGATTGTCGGCAGAATTAGCAGAAATGGCAGATGTGGGGGTGAAGATTCCCTTAGCAGTGGGCGTGGAGTCTTTGAACGTGGCGATCGCCGCTGCCTTGATTTTGTACGAAGCAAAACGGCAAAGGCTCCGTTAAGTCAATTCATCCGTTGATATTGCCTCTATGCCTCCTTTGGTCTGCATATACTTCTCAATATCTGCTGCCGCTGCTTCTAAATCCTCTAGATCAATAGGCAGAGTCGGTTTAGTCGGCTCTACGGGAACCGTTAACTCTTCAGAAACAGGTAGGCTCATCCCCAAATGGTTGAGCGACTCCATGAAGGCTTGGTTGGCAGCGCGGCGCTGTTCTCTCTGACTTTGATCCATCTCAAAATCGACTTTTTCCAAAAGAATATGCTTAGAGTGCCCAAGTAACTGGCAGATTGCTCACTCGCCCATTGCGGAATCGACCCCTCACCCTTGAGAATGAAGGGACGAAACTTTGATGGGGATGAGCGAAGTGAGTCACGGATTAGACTACGACTTAGTAATTATCGGTGCAGGTGTGGGTGGACATGGGGCTGCTCTGCACGCGGTAAGCTGTGGGCTGAAGACTGCCATTGTTGAAGCAGCAGAGATGGGCGGCACTTGTGTTAACCGTGGCTGTATCCCTTCTAAGGCATTGCTGGCGGCTTCGGGTAAGGTGCGCGAACTGCGCGATGCCCATCATTTAAAGGCACTGGGTATCCAGGTCAATGACGTGGCATTCGAGCGAGGCGCGATCGCTGCTCATGCTCAATCTATTGTGACTAAACAGCGCGAAGGGTTAATTGGCAGCCTCAAGCGCCTGGGGGTTGATATCATTTCTGGGCGAGGCAAGTTGGCTGGCGCACAAAAGCTAACGGTGACTTCTCCAGAAGGCGAAAGAACGGTGACAGCACAAGACATCATCATCGCTACAGGTTCTATTCCCTTTGTGCCGCCTGGTGCCGAGATCGATGGCAAGACGGTCTTTACCAGCGACGATGCCGTGAGGCTGGAGTCTCTACCGCCCTGGATTGCGATCGTGGGAAGCGGCTACATTGGTTTAGAATTTGCCGATGTTTATTCCGCGTTGGGCTGCGAGATTACTTTAATTGAGGCGCTAGATCAACTGATGCCAGGCTTTGATCCTGATATTGCCAAGCTAGCCAAGCGTGTGCTGATTGACCCACGAGATATTGAAACGAAGGTAGGACTGCTGGCGAAAAGAGTCATTCCGGGATCTCCTGTCGTGATTGAATTAGCCGATGCCAAAACGAAGGAAGTCGTAGAAGTACTGGAAGTCGATGCCTGTTTGATTGCGACTGGGCGGATACCGCTAACAAAGGATTTGGGCTTGGAAACCGTGGGAGCAGAACTCGATCGCCGGGGCTTTATTCCCGTGAATGACCAGATGGCAGTGTTAACCCAAGGTCAGCCAGAGCAGCATTTGTGGGCGATCGGGGATGCGACAGGCAAGATGATGTTGGCACATACGGCGGCGGCTCAGGGTGTGGTAGCGATCGAAAATATCTGTGGTCGCCCTCGGACGGTAGACTATCGCAGCATTCCAGCAGCAGCGTTTACCCACCCCGAAGTTAGCTTTGTGGGCTTAACAGAGCCGCAAGCAAAGGAACTAGCAGCGACCGAAGGCTTTGAAATTGCTACGGTGCGATCGTACTTCAAAAGCAACGCAAAGGCATTAGCAGAAGGCGAAACTGACGGTATTGCTAAAGTGATTTACCGTAAGGACACGGGTGAAGTTTTGGGCGTTCATATTTTTGGACTCCATGCGGCTGACCTGATTCAGGAGGCAGCAAACGCCATTGCCCTGCGGCAATCGGTGCATGATTTGGCGTATGTTGTCCATACCCATCCCACCCTATCGGAAGTCTTAGATGAAGCTTACAAACGAGCCGTGGGAGCAGAAGCGCATTAAATGATTCAAATTCGTCGTCGTCACCCCAGTCCCGAAATTGCAGTCGATGCTGTCCGGTTTCAAGCCATGGTTTCTGACCTAGAGCCGCTGAATATTTTAGAAGAAATTGTTTGGCAAAAAGAAAAAGAAATCACCCAGATGCGAGAAAGAACACCGCTGGATGAGCTACAGCGACAAATTGTAGATTGCCCTCCTCCTCAAGATTTTGTGAGGGCGCTGAAACAAGGGAAGACTCAGCCCGCGCTCATTGCCGAGGTGAAGAAGGCTTCGCCCAGTAAAGGCGTGCTGCGAGAAGATTTTGATGCAGTGGCGATCGCCCAGTCTTATCAGGCTGGGGGCGCCAGCTGCCTCTCGGTTTTGACTGACGAAAAATTCTTTCAGGGCAGCTTCGCCAACCTTAAGAACATTCGGGCTGCGGTCGAAATTCCACTGCTCTGCAAAGAGTTCATCATCTATCCTTATCAGCTTTACCTGGCTCGAATCAATGGTGCTGATGCTGTGCTGCTAATTGCGGCAATTTTAGAAGATAGGGATCTGCAATATTTTCTCAAAATTGCCAAAGTCCTGGGCATGGTGGCATTAATTGAAGTGCATACCTTGGCAGAACTCGATCGCGTTTTGGCGCTAGATGGGGTGGCTTTAGTCGGCATCAACAACCGTAACCTAGAAGATTTCTCAGTAGATTTGCAGACGACTGAGCAGATTCTAAAGGCAAGAGATGAAGCGCTCAAAACTCGTGAAATCCTGGTGGTGAGCGAGTCAGGTCTGCATCAGCCAGAGGACTTGCAGCGAGTGCGGCAGGCGGGAGTTGGGGCAGTCCTCATTGGCGAATCTTTGGTCACACAGCCCGATCCGGGAAAGGCGATCGCTAATTTATTTTTTCAATAAATCTCTTCAGTCCGTATCCTACCCATCCTTTGCGAGTTGGGATTTAGGTGCATACTGAAAGAGTGTTGATATATATTCATACTTTTCACGTTTATTCCCCATCATTGAGTTACAGTCCGCATGGAGCCGATTCCTCTTCCTTCTCATATTCACTACGAGCTACTGCTGCAACTCCTGGAACGCCAGACTATGCGCTCGGTAGACCGAAATCATGTCCTCCAAGAGCAAGTGCAAGAACTGATTGTTAATCTTCGCAAAGCAGCTTCGCAGCAGCGACAGATCGAGGAAAGCTGTCGGCGATCGAACTTAGCAATTGATTATCGATGGTCGTTAAACGAATCCAATGAAGCAGTTTCCACACCCATGCCCAAGGAGTAGCAGCCCTAGACAAAAGTAGAAGAAACCCGATCTCTTGCCCAATAACCTGTTAGAATTCTCTGGACAAATGACCCCACGCTTCGAGGTCTTGAGTGTCGCAGTTAAGCTCTATGCACGACAGTTGTCTTCCAGTTAACCCGCTTAATCCTCCCTTTTCTGAAGTGGAGGAGGACATGGCATTGAAGCTGACCTGTTCTCTAACCGCCCATCAGACGCTTTTAAACGAGTTGGCAGTTCCAGCCTCCGAGCAAGAAAAGATCTCCCGAATTTATCACTTAGAGCAGGCACTAGACCAGGCAATTCAGTGTATCAGTGATCTGAAGACACAGGTGCAAGACCAACAGGTTTTGGAGTCGCAGCTTGCTAACACCGAGGAATTTGCTTATGTACAGCAGCAGGCGATCGCGCGTCTCAAGTTGCAAATTGTAGAGCAAGGACAGGCACTAGAAGCTCAAATTCTTGAAACCCAGCAGCGTGATCAAGCTGTTGAAGAGTTATTAGTGAGCGTTGAGGTCATTACCCAAACCCAGCAGCAAGAGCTAGAGCGGTTGCGCCTCAAGCTTATGGAAGACCAGCGGGAGGCACAAGGACAGCGGACTCGCATGGGCATCCAACTTCAGGATGTGCAGACTCAGCTAGAGTCGCGGCAGCTACGGGTCAGCGAGTTAGAGTCAGAAACCTTGGCAGTCCGGGCTTCGACGACAAGTTTGCAGGTGCAGCTAGACTCTGCTCGCGACCAAATTCGAGAGCTATCGGCAAAAAGTCCGGCACTGGTGGCAATGCGCCAAGACTTTGCTAAGGCACAGGGACAAGTGGAAGAACTGGAGCAGCAGATTGCGCAACAGACCATGAACCATACCCGTTGGCAGCAGCTTCATCAGGAAATGGAAGAAGAGCGCGATCGCCTGCAAATTCGGGTGACCAATCTGGAGCTACAAACCGCAGAAATGCAAGAGCAAGTGCTGCACCAGGCACAACATGCCACCGAGCAGGAAACCGCAGTGCAGTATTGGAAAGATCGCTACCTCGCTAGCCAAGAAGAAAGAATGCAGATTAAAGAGCGCCTGCAACAGGTGAATGATCCAATAGTGCGATCGCTCCTGGCTCAACATTTCAACGACCTCCGCCCCGAGAAATTGGAACCCCGCTCTCTTGCTGCCCTGCCTCTTCCCAAGCTGTTGCCCCCCGATCTGCCAGATTTTTTGACGCGGCGACGGGGCAATAAGCCAAAACCCAGTATAGAAACCTAAAAACCGCAAAACCTAAAATCGCGTTAGCCAAACCAAATCGCCAAGTTGTATCATCCTGATCTAGACATCGACGATGAACAATCCTCACAAAGGCAGGGTAGACGAATGGACGATAAACTAATGCTGATGATTCCGGGCCCCACACCCGTACCGGAACAGGTCTTGCTGGCACTAGCCAAGCACCCGATTGGGCACCGGAGCGGTGACTTTAGCAAGATTATGGCAGAGGTGGTAGAAGGCTTAAAGTGGCTGCACCAAACCCAAAACGATGTGCTGGTGCTGGCGGCAAGCGGCACGGGCGCAATGGAAGCGGGAATTATTAACTTCTTGAGTCCTGGCGATCGCGTTTTGGTCGGTTCTAACGGCAAGTTTGGCGAACGCTGGGCAGAAGTTTGTCAAGCCTACGGTCTTACGGTCGAGAGCATCACCTCAGAATGGGGCAAACCCCTCGACCCTGAACAGTTTCGCGCTTCTCTAGAGGCAGACACTGATAAGCAAATCAAAGCGGTCATTGTTACCCATAGCGAAACCTCCACAGGCGTTCTCAACGACTTGAAAACCATCAGCCGCCCTGTGAAAGCCCACGGGGCACTCATGATTGCCGATGCCGTCACTAGTTTAGGCGCAACCAGTGTGCCCATGGATGAGTGGAACCTAGATGTGGTTGGATCTGGCTCTCAGAAGGGCTTTATGCTACCTCCTGGTTTAGGCTTTGTGGCGGTCAGTTCTAAAGCATGGGAAGCTTACACCCACGCCAAGTTACCTCGCTACTACCTGGACTTGGGCAAGTATCGTAAAGACGCGGCAAAAAACAGCACACCTTTTACGCCTCCCGTTAATATGTTCTTTGCTCTACAAGTGGCGCTGAAGATGATGCGGGCAGAAGGATTAGAGAATATCTTTGCGCGCCATCATCGACAAATGAACGCTACCCGCGCCGCGATGAAGGCAATGGGGTTGCCGTTATTGGCAGCAGATGGATATGGGAGCCCAGCGATCACAGCGGTTGCGCCTATTAACGTGGATGCCGAGAAGATTCGGTCGATTGTGCGGAAGCGGTTTGATATTGCGATGGCAGGAGGACAAGATCATCTGAGTGGCAAAATCTTCCGGGTAGGGCACTTAGGGTTTGTCAGCGATCGCGATATTCTCACGGCAATGAGTGCGTTAGAGGCTGCTCTTCAGGAGTTGAATTATGAAGGATTTACACCGGGTGCTGGGGTGACAGCAGCAGCAAAAGCCTTGGCAGCAGGGTAGAAGGAGATCTAACCCAGAACTTTAGGATGAAGGGCGATCGAGAAACTCGACAGAGACGCGATCGCCTACCTGAAGTCCTAGTTCCTCAGCCCGACCGCTCCGCAGTTCGATCACTTGATTAACAGACTCCTTCGAGCCGTAGGTGGGGCATGGGTTGGCGGCACAAGGCTGGGCATCAGCAGCGATCGCTTTCACTTCACCGTCGAGCAAGAACACAATATCCAATGGCGAAGGCGTATCTTTCATCCAAAATATGACCGGGCGAGGCGGCTCGAAGGGAAATAACATGCCGCGATCGTCAGCAAGGGGAGGACGATTCATTAACCCGATTTCTTGTTGCTCTGGAGTTCCGGCGACCTCAAGCTGAATGACCTGATCTTCGAAGGTCACTTTGGCAGTAATGGGCAAGGTTTGCAGAGGGCTTGCTTGGGAGAGGGTTGCTGGCACTTGCGCAACGGGTGGAGAGGAAGAGGCACAGCCTAAGAGTAGAATGCTGGCTGTCATGCCCACTAAACTCTTCAGCACAGAATGATTAATCATTTGATTATTTTGACTGATTATTATTTTGACGACTTTAACTTCTGATCATTGTTTTGACCATTGACTGTATTACGCTTCTCTTAACACATACCCCACTCCCCGCACCGTTTGGATGAGTCGTTTCTCGCCCTCGTCTTCAACTTTCAGCCGCAGATAACGCACATAAACTTCTATTACATTAGATTCACCGACAAAATCGTAGCCCCAGACATTTTCGAGAATTTGTTCACGGGTTAACACTTCGCGGGGATGTTCCATTAAAAACTTGAGGAGTTCAAACTCTTTCATCGTCAGGTCAATCAGCCGCGCATTGCGGCTGGCTCGGCGGGTAGCAAGATCGAGTATTAAGTCTCCAAACCGAAGCTGCTCATGGCTTGGAGCCTCGGTCTTGAGGTAGAGCCTGACTAGCTTGAGAAAGTCATCGGTGCGATAGGGCTTCAGAAAATAATCATCGGCTCCTGCCTCTAAGCAAGCCACTCGATCGTCGACGGCATCGCGTACCATCAACAAAATGATCGGGCTGCGAGTGCCGATCGATCGCAAATGGTTCGCTAGCGTTAACCCCGATTCGCTGGCTAGCATCCGATCTAAAACAATCAGCGCTGGCTGTAGCTCCCGGACTTTCCGTAATCCTATGGCAACATCTGGGGCGATCGCCGTTTCGTAGCCAGCCTCCTGTAAATCTAGGCTCATTTGCTTGGCTAACACTTCATCGGTTTCAATGACCAAAACATGGGGCGTTTTGGTATTGCTGTCTGGAAGGGTAGGGGGAGCATTGCTCATAAGACCCGGGTGTGAAATGGCAACTCAGTTGTAGCACGACATTACGGCAATTCTACCGAGGTTGGTTTTGCCACATGGGGTAAGCCCCATCCTAGCTTTTCGCGCAAGACATGGAAAAACTCGTTGGGGCGGAGGCGAATAAACCGAGCAGAATAGGGCGATCGGACAATTCTCACCCGGTCTTCGGGCATAACCGAGCAACCCGCATTGCCGTCCACTACCATAATCAGCGGATCGGCATTAGCAGGAAAGATTGTCACAGGTTCGGTATCGGCAAACACTAATGCCCGTGAAGCTAACGAATGCGGACAAATGGGCACAAGCTGTAGTGCTGCTACCCCCGGAGCGACCACCGGACCGCCTGCCGAGAGAGAATAAGCTGTAGAACCCGTCGGGGTAGAGACAATCACGCCATCTGCCGCAATATCGACAGGAGCATGTCTGCCTAGCTCAATTTCAAAGTGGCACATACTGGTCAGTGGCTCTCGGTGCAGCACCATTTCATTCAGGCAAAGTACCTCCCAGACCAGGGCATTATCTCGCCAAACCTGCACCGCTAGCATCGCCCGTTCTTCAACCTCATACTGTCCTGCTATGAGCACCTCAAGCGCCTGGGGCACCTGGTTGACATAGGCTTCGGTTAAAAAGCCCATGTGACCTGTATTCACCGTTAGTACGGGGATGCCACAGGGCGCAACTTGGCGAAATGCCGATAAAACTGTGCCATCTCCCCCTAAAGCGACAGCAAACGCCATATCTTTATCAAACCCAGGCGGTGTCAGTTGGGTAATAGGCGTATGGCAAATGGGGCGACCCGGTCGAGAGTAGCCTAGAATGCCACCGATCCCGGTTGCCAAGATAACTTCCCAGCCTTTTGCCAATAGCTCTTGTCTAATTTCTTCGGCAACTCGGTTAGCCAGAGGTTTAGCATCGTTGTAAATAACGCCAGCTTTGGGCACAAGCAATGTCCAATTCAGAACTTAAAGGAATTAAAACTTAAAAGTGGGCGTTTCCTAATTAATTAAGAAACACTCTCCTATTAGATTATTACGTTATTCGACCATTCCCTAATTCTAAAACCCTATGCCCGACTTACCCCCTCTTACAAATGAAACACTTTGGGCAATTCTGAACGATGAACTGGAGGATGCGATCGCCAACCAACTCATCTGGCAGTGCCTCGGCTATCGTCGTCAGCAAGACCAGTGGGATGCGGCTGCCGTTGACCCAGTGTGGCGCGAAGCGTATCCTGAGCCACCAGACTTTATTGAGAGCCGTCCGGCAACGGTTAAGTTAACGCGATCGATCGCCCAAGAGCATAAGCAGCTTTTGAAGGAGGAACTAAAGTTCGAGGGCTATTCAATCAGCGAGCTAGTGCCTCGCAAAACTCGGCGGGCAACGATGGTGAACTGGTTGTTGGCATACCGTAAGAGTTCTCAAAGCTAGAAGCGGTAGGGGCAGCAGCTACGGAACGACCTCTACTGGGGTGCCAACGCGAACTATTTCAAACAATGAAACGACATCTTTGTCATACATCCGAATACAGCCGTGGGAAGCAGACGTACCGACGCTTTCGGGATTAGGGGTACCGTGGAAGCCAATGTAGTTGGCACCGTCTGTCCAGAAGCCAATCCAGCGAGAACCTAGAGGATTATCATTGCCGGGGGAGACAATTTCGCCTGTAAAGGGATTTTGCCAAGCAGGGTCTATGATTTTATCGATCACTTGAAACTTGCCAGCGGGCGTTTCCCAGCCGCTCCGTCCGATCGCAATGGGAAAGCTGGTCGTCACTTTGTCGCGATCGTAGACGTAGACGCGGCGATCGCTCAGCCGAATCAGCAGATGTACTTTTGCGACGATATTCGGAGACGGCAGGTAGCGATTTGCGCCCCCTAGCTCCGGTACTTCTACTACAGAGGAAGGACTGAGTGCTAACAAGGAATCGAGCAGCGGTTTTAGTTGAGCGGATGAAAGGTTGGCAGAGGTGGAAGCTGATCCAGATGCCGATGCGGGAATTGTTTGCGCGATCGCTCCTCTTGGCATTCCAAAAAGCAACAGCAGTAAGCCCAGCCCTAGCTGTTTAGAATAAATCATTCCCTCTTCTCCCCATACGACATTCTTAGATAGCCCAGCCTTCTCCAAATTCTAAACGCCGATCGCCCTGCGAGTTTTGTTATCCTAACAATCTGTGCCAGAGTACTTAACCAAAAGTTCAGTTGAAACGATGTCATTGGTTGTTGCCACTTTCTATAAATTTGTTCGATTGCCCGATTTTGCCGAGATGCGATCGCCCCTTCACGATCTTTGCGAGTCTCTGGGCATTCGGGGCACCATTCTGCTGGCTGAAGAAGGCATTAATGGCACCTTGGCTGGAACGGCAGAAGCGATCGCCCAACTCCTGAACCATCTTCGTGCCGACCTTCGCTTTGCCAATTTAGAACCCAAAGAATCTTCTGCCGAGTTGCCGCCGTTTGATCGCCTCAAAGTTCGTCTTAAAAAAGAGATCGTTACCCTGGGCTTACCCGTTGACCCTAATCATCAAGTCGGTACCTACGTGCAGGCTCAAGACTGGAATGCCCTGATTTCTGATCCTGACGTAGTGGTGATTGATACTCGCAATGATTATGAAGTCAGCATTGGCACTTTTGAGCGATCGCAAAACCCCAAAACGCGATCGTTCCGGCAGTTTCCAGAGTACGTTCAGCGGCACCTTGACCCGGCGCAGCACCCCAAAGTAGCGCTGTTTTGCACAGGCGGCATTCGCTGCGAAAAAGCTTCATCCTTCATGCTGGCACAGGGTTTTCAAGAGGTTTACCATCTTCAGGGTGGCATTTTGAAGTATCTCGAAGAAATCCCCGACGATGAGAGCCTGTGGCAAGGAGAATGTTTTGTGTTTGACCAGCGGGTGGCAATTCAACAAGGACTCGCTTTAGGAACTTACCAGATGTGTCCAGCCTGCGGACATCCCATCTCCCCAGAAGTTTTTTCCTGTCCCCATTGCGCCCCTCTAGCCGATTCCGTAGATTTGCTCTCTCACCTTGATACAAAATGATTAGCTACCTCAAAGGCATCGTTGCAAGCGTTCAAAAAGTGAGCAATACCCGCGTAATCCTCACCCTGGAAGTCAACCAAATTGGCTACGATCTCCAAGTTGCTCCCCGCCTCATTCAAAAGATTCCGCCTCAAGAGGAAACGATGCAGGTGTTTACACACATGCAAACCCGCGAAGACCAGACTGTGCTGTTTGGCTTTGAATCCGTTGCGGAGCGGGATTTGTTTCGGCAACTAATTAGCGTCAGCGGCATTGGGCCCCAGATGGGACTGGCGCTGCTCGACTCATTGGGCTTACAAGAGTTGGTGCAGGCGATCGTCACTAGCAATACGCGCTTGCTGTCGCGGACTCCTGGAGTAGGAGCAAAAACCGCCGAGCGCATTGCCCTAGAGCTAAAAACTAAGCTAGCAGAATGGCGGCTTCAATCAGGAATTTCAACTGCGCCCGATGCATCTCCGGCTTCGGCAATTCAAGAGGATGTGGAGATGACACTGGTGGCATTGGGTTATACAAATGGCGAGATTACGCAGGCATTGCGTACCGTAGGTCAGAAAACGGCGCTGGCAAAGAATGCCAATGCAGAAGCCTGGATACGAGAAGCGATCGCCTGGTTAAGCCAGTAAGAGGTTGTCTGAGAAGTCTAGGTTGCTATCCAATCCGCCCCCTAAATCCCCCATTTTGGGGAACTTTGAAGAAGGAGTGGCTCGGAAGTCCTCCAAAATGGGGGGTTGGGGGGCGAGTGTAAGAATCTTTGATACTTCTCAGACATTCTCTAAGAACTAGAGCCTTTTGATCAAGCTAAGGAGGCTATTGAGATGAAGGTATAGGTTTCTTTGAGCTTCATCATCAAGCCTCAAACTTTTTCTGACTTTCTCTCACTGACGATTCAAAGCTAGGTTCATATCTTGGAAGGAGTGAATGACCTGTTACTTTGAATTTCAAGGAGATTGACAATGGCACATCCGGTTCTTGTCCCCATTTACGAATATTACGTGATTGATGGAGGAAAATGGCGCTTTCAATATTCTGCTAGTCCTGACATTCGAGAGGGTTGGAAGCGATCGGGTATTGCTTTCTTCGCCTTTACGTCAAACCACCCTGAAGTTCTGCCAATCTATCAGTACCATGCTGAAGATCCGTGGCGGTATCAATATTCTAGAGATCCAGATATTAAAGACGGTTGGATTAAAGATCATGTAGCGTTTTATGCCTATACCTTTCAACATTCTGATGCCCTTCCCATTAATCAATATTCTGCTCGTGATCCTTGGCGATATCAGTATCGATCGCTAATTTTAGGAACTCATCCCATAACAGGATCAGACTGGTTGCATGAAGGCATTGCTTTCTATTGCTATGCAGCGTCTTCGTTTCGGTTAACGTATGAGTGAATGTCGTCAAGTTTTACGCGATCGCTTTGCAAGGATTTCCTCGTTCGTTTCAATAACTTTAGCTTCAAGAATTTTCTGTCGGCTTTATTAGCGAAGCCGCACACTATTCTAAAAGAGCAACATTTGGCGAAAATGGAGCTAAAACCTCTAACCGCGCCATATCTCCTTGATAATGACGGTTGACTAACTCTGCTTTTGAACGAAGGCGATCGCCCACATAGCACAAATCTACAGGTAGTCCATGCATCAAAAGAAACGCGGCTAATTGTTCAGCATGAAGATAAACGCCCGACTGGTGAAGGCGTTCTAAGATTTCTTCAAAAGAAGACCAAGGCTGATTCACTGGAGGGACCATAAGCAAGACAATGAGGTTGTAGTCTATATTACACTTTATCTTTCTTAGGCATGAATGCAGAACAGATCGGGGTATTTTGCAGTGAGTTTTTTCTTGAAGCTGATACTGAGCCAGAATTTGTGATGTAGCATTTTTGGAGAAGGGTTCATCAAAACATTCTGGCTCACTGAATCAGAACTGCCGAGTTTGAAAAGTGTAATCTTCCTAACATTTCAACTATCCTTAGTTTCAATAGACTGCAACATATCTAACTTTTGCGCTTCGCTGTAGCCTGGACACGCCCAGTACTTACCCTCTATGACCGATACTATTCTCGATGTTCGGAACTTGCAAATTCAGTTTCAAATCGACGATCGCATTATTAATGCTGTAGACGGCATTTCTTTTGCAATAAACCGTGGGCAAACCTTAGGAATTGTCGGAGAATCTGGCTCTGGCAAGTCGGTAACCGCGCTGGCAGTTATGGGGCTAATTCCTTGCCCACCCGGAAAAGTAGCGAGCGGTGAGATTTGGTTTAAGGCAGAAGACGCTGCTCCAGCTGATTTATTGACTGTTTCTCAAGCGCAAATTCAGCAGTACCGGGGCGACCAGATCTCAATGATTTTTCAAGAGCCGATGAGTTCTCTTAACCCAGTTTATACCTGCGGTTACCAACTCATTGAGGCGATTCGGCTGCACCAAGAAATTCCTATGCCTGAAGCGCGTCGTCAAGCCCTCAGCTTGCTGCAAGAGGTGAAACTGTTGCCCAGTGATGAGCAACTGGAGCAAGAATGTCTGGAGGATTTACAGAAAGACGGTAAGCTTTCTGAGCGAGATTTGATGCAGGCAGTGAATCAGCGTAAGCAAGCAATTTTGGAACGCTACCCTCATGAGCTTTCTGGCGGACAAATTCAACGCGTCATGATTGCGATGGCGATTTCTTGCAACCCAACTTTACTCATTGCTGATGAACCCACGACGGCGTTAGATGTAACGGTACAGGCAACAATTTTGGATTTGCTCAGAGAACTGCGCGATCGCCGGGGCATGTCCATCATGTTTATCACTCATGATCTAGGCATCATTGCCGAAATCGCCGATACTGTTGCGGTCATGTATCAGGGCAAAATTGTCGAATCAGGAGATGTGCTCGATATCTTTGCTGCCCCTCAGCATCCTTATACCAAAGGCTTACTCGCTTGTCGTCCTCGTCCTCAGCAGCGAATGCGTTATTTGCCAACCGTCTCTGATTTTATGGAAGTGAAGACAGAAGGAAACGCCACGATTATTCAGCCGAAGGTCATGACCGTAGAGCAGAAGGCGCATTTTACTGCCGAAGTAACGCCTGAAGAGACAAGCCAAAGACTGACCGCATTGGAAAAGCAACCGCCGCTACTGTCGGTTGATAGCCTGCAAGTGGGCTTCCCAATTCGCGGCGCTTTTGGTCAGACAAAACGTTATGTCATGGCAGTCAACAACGTTTCTTTTCAGGTTTATCCGGGCGAAACGCTGGGTTTGGTAGGCGAGTCGGGCTGCGGTAAAACCACACTTTCCCGGACGCTGCTACAACTGATCAAGTCGATGAGTGGCAAAATGGTGTTTGAAGGTAAAGATATTACCCAACTCAAGCCACGTGACCTACGCCAATTGCGGCGCGATATGCAAATTATTTTTCAAGACCCCTTTAGTTCGCTCGATCCGCGCACTTCGATCGGCGATGCTGTCATGGAGCCGTTGAATATTCATCAGGTAGAAAGCCGCCGCGATCGCCAACAGCGGGTTTCTTACCTGCTCGATCGTGTCGGGCTTGATCCGGCTTGGAGTAAACGCTTCCCCCACGAATTTTCGGGCGGACAGCGTCAACGGGTTTGCATTGCGCGGGCATTGGCGCTCAACCCTAAGTTTATTATTTGTGATGAATCAGTTTCGGCGCTGGATGTTTCAATTCAGGCGCAAGTGCTGAACCTGTTGAAAGAACTGCAAGATGAGTTCAAGCTAACTTATATTTTTATCTCCCATGATCTGAGCGTGGTTAAGTTTATGAGCGATCGCATCATGGTCATGAACCGAGGCAAAATTGAGGAGTTGGGCCCTGCCGATCGCGTTTATAATCAACCGCAGCAGGCTTATACTCGCCAACTGATTGCTGCAATTCCGACGGGAAACTTGCAGTCGATTCGCGATCGTCGAACTCAGCGGGCTAACTCCTGAGATTGCTCAACCTCCTGATCAATGGACTACAATAATGTAATTACATAGTAGATACGAAAGTGGCACGAGGAGCATTTGTGAATACAGTTGTCAGTACGCGCATTGTTAAAATCGGCAATTCTCAAGGCATTCGTATTCCTAAGCTGCTGCTAGACCAGCTTGATTTGGGCGAAGAAGTAGAACTAGAAGTACTGGATAACCAGCTAGTAGTACGCGCCATTTCATACCCTCGTCATCACTGGGACGAACAGTTTCGTAGTATGGCAGAACATTGTGACGATAAGCTCGTCGATCAGCCTATCGTCAGTCTTACAGACTGGGACAATGAGTGGGAATGGTCGTAAAACGGTTTGAAGTTTATTTGATTGCTCTTGACTCAACAGTGGGCGATGAAATCCAAAAAACTCGACCTTGCTTAGTCATCTCACCCGATGAAATGAATCGCTACATCAGCACGGTGATGATTGCGCCCATGACCACCAAGGGCAGAGTTTACCCTAGCCGAGTCACCTGCCGCTTTCAAGAAAAGGAAGGGCAAATTGTGTTGGATCAGATTCGCACAGTAGACAAGACACGGTTAATCAAGCGGTTAGGACAGCTTGAGGAGATAGTACAGAAAGATGTTTTGGCAGTTTTAGCAGAAATGTTTGCGCTGTAGTCGGCGGCAATTATAGCCATTACAATCCATTTGGATTTGAAGCTTCAGCGTCGGCGATATAAGCGCGCGATGCGTTCGGGAGAAATGCCTAGAGAGTAGGCTGCAATCACGAGTTGGTTGATTAGCGTGGTTTTAATCACCCCCAACCTTTGCCATCTGCGCCCCGATGTAATGACTGCGGCAGGGGCGATCGCAATTTTCCCTAATTTCTGCAATCGCTTAATAAACTCAAAGTCCTCCATGATGGGCAGTTGAGCAAAACCGCCTAGTTGCTGGAAGGTTTCTGCTTTTAAGAAAATCGCTTGGTCGCCGTAGGGCATTTGCAAATAGCGCGATCGCCAGTTTACGCCCCACTCAACCCAGCGTAATCCTGGAATATTGCCCTCAATGGTTAATTCAAATGCGCCTGCCACGATCTGGGGCTGAGCTAAGGTTTTTTGAATCAGTTCTAGATAGTGCTGAGGTAGGCGAGTGTCGGCGTGGAGAAACAGCAAAATGTCGGATTGGGCGATCGCGGCCCCCTGGTTCATTTGCTGGGCGCGACCTGGCTCAGAGGTCAGCACTATTGCACCTAGCTCTTTTGCCAAAGCGATCGTCTCGTCTGCGCTGCCGCCATCCACGACAATCAGTTCGCCTGAGTTTGCTTGATGCTCCCACCGTTCTAGGGCTTTGGCTTCATTTAACGTCGGGATGATGATTGAAATAGGTGGGCGTTGGGCATTGAGGACGGCTTGCCAAACGGGCAGATCTTCGGGATAGTCTATATCGCTCAGAGCCGGCAGGTGGGCAACGGTCAGTCCTAACTGACTGGCGATCGCGACAGTCTGTTGCCGAACTGCCGACGTGCCCCAAGGGATCTCCTTAAATAATTCAGGGATCGATCGCTGTAAGCCAATCAAATAATAGCCTCCGTCGGTTGCGTCGCCCAGGACTAAATCATGATTTTGGAGGGCTTGAAAGGCTTGGCTCAGGCGATCGGCATCCAGCCCAGGGCAGTCGGTGCCAATGATGACGACTCGTTCCATGCCTGCGGCAAACGCCGTTTGAAAGGCATTGATCAAGCGATCGCCCAGATCTCCTTCGCCCTGAGGTTGATACACCCATTCGGTTCCCAGCCACTCTTGCATCTGTCCCTGCTCTAAGCAATCATCAGCAAACCAAATTTCTACTGATATAGAAGGGTCTAGCTTTTTGACCTGAGCCAAAGTGTGTTCCGTCATCTGGCGCTGTAAATTAGCAGCGCCTTCGGCTCCGAGGGCAGGAATCAGACGAGTTTTAGCTTTGCCAGGACGGGGGTAGCGGGTGAAGATAATTAGGCGTTCTGTCATTAAGAATGGATAGTCCTAAGCTTTTGGCTCTGGGATTGTCACATCAATGGGAGTCACTTGGGTGTTAGGGCTAAGAGTCGTGAGGGCTGGATTAATTTCTTGAGCGTTACCAACAACTAAGATGACGATGTTTTCGGGCTTAAGATGGGTTTGGGCTGCTTTCTGAATTTGGGCGATCGTTGTTGCTTCGACTTGCTTTTGATATTGAAAGATAAAATCTTCTGGGTAGTCATAGTAGTCGTAGCGCATGACCCGTGAGAGGGTTTGCCCTGGAGTTGCGAAGCTGAAAATGAAGGAGTTGATGACTGAGTCTTTGGCGCGGGTTAGCTCTGGGGCAGTGATGGGCGCGGTACGAACTTTTTTCAGTTCAGCCAGGGTCGAGTTAACGAAGGGGACAGTGGCATCAGAGCGGGTTTGCCCCCCGCCAATGAATACGCCAGGATAGTCAAACCGGGCTGACCAATAAGCGTAGACACTATAGGCTAAGCCTTGGCGCGATCGCACTTCATTCACTAATCTGCCACCAAAACCATTCAGCACTTCGTTCAGAACCGATAGGGCTGCGTAGTCTGGGTCGCTGAGCTTGCCGCCGAGGTGCCCAATGAGAATGTTGCTTTGAGTCAATTGGGGCTGGTCAATCAAGAAGACCCCGCCTTTTTGAGCTTGGGCAACGGCGGGTAAGGTGCTCCGGTTTTGAAAGGCAGCGGCGTTGGGGTTAGGTTGCCAATCGCCTAGTTTAGCCTCAATGAGCGATCGCATTTTTGCAGGCTCAAAATCACCCACAATGCCCAACAGCATGTTGTTCGGGTGATAGTACTTGTTATAAAAACCGACAATATCATCGCGCGTTATATTGTCGAGCGTTTCGTATTCAACGGTACGAGCGTAAGGGCTATCGGCTCCATAAATCAGCTTTTGAAACTCTCGGCTAGCAATATCGGCAGGATCATCGTTACGACGAGCAATGCCACCTTTCGTTTGGTTTTTAGAGAAATCAATTTTTTCTTGAGGGAAGGCAGGTTGACGCAAGACCTCGGCAAATAAGCCAAATACTTCGTCTAGATCTTCACTGAGGGCGCTAAAGCCAGCGCTACCCGAGTCAGTGCCAATGCCTGCTTCAACCGAGGCAGCGCGTTGTTCTAGAGTTTGGTTAAGAACATCAGGAGGATACTGGGCAGTGCCCCCGCTGCGCATTACTTCGCCGACAATGCTGGCTAAACCTACCTGAGTCACAGGTTCAAGGCGATCGCCCGTGTACACGGTCACCGAACCTCCCACCAAGGGCAGTTCGTGGTCTTCCATAAGATAGACCTTCATACCGTTTTTCAACTCAAAGCGCGTGAGGTCGGGCACTGTGATTTCAGGTGCAGGCGAAAACTTCAGGTCAGTGTAATGGAGGGGAGTGACGGCAAGAGCAGAGGAGCGACCAAAGACAGTCAGGACAAGGGTTAGCACCGCTAATCCAATGATCATTGGGTTCGCAAATCTTCTACCTGGAAATTTCATGCTCATTTAAGTTTCAACTTTTGAATTTTTCTAAATCCCGACTGCTTAGCTCGCGGATAACAGCTTTCCAACGGTCAAATTTTTGGGCTGGAACGTCTCCTGCGCCACTCGCTGAACGTCTTCAGCCGTGACTGCTTCGATCGCCTTGAGGTCTTCAAACAGGTTGCGCCAGCTACCCGTTTTAGCTTCATATTCTGGCAAAAGGCTTGCCATGCCTTGATTAGAAGCAAGGCTCCGGAGTAAACCTGCCCTAGACTGTGTTTTGACGCGATCGAGTTCTTCAGCAGAAACGGGTTCAGTCTTGAGTCGTTGAATTTCGCTGTCGAGGGCGGCGGCAACCTCTTCAACGGTGTGACCAGGGGCGGTGAGCGCGTAGAGCAACATTAAATTGGAGTAGCGATCGCCTGGAAAAGTGTCGGAAACGTTGACACTGAGGGCAAGTTGCTGCTGCTCCACTAAAGATTTGTAGAGGCGAGAGGTGCGTCCAGCAGTCAACAAGCTGCTAATCATTGAATAGATAGGGCTATCAGGGCTAGTGATAGCGGGGCGCTGATAGCCTTCCATATACCAGGGCTGGGTTTGCAGGTTAACTATTACCTCCCTAGGAGCAACTTGAGCAGGCACATCGACCGTAAGACTGGGCGCACTAGAGCGGGTTTTGAACCGCCCAAAATAGGCTTCTGCCATCTGCTTAACTTGCTTCGGGTCAACATCGCCAACTACGGCTGCAATAATGTTGTTGGGAGTATAGTAGGTTTGATAAAACTCCTGGATGTCTGCACGGGACATATTTTGCAGATCTTCGGCAGATCCAATCACTGGGCGACCATACGGATGTCCTGGTAAAGCAGTTTTCAGGAACTCTTCGATCATTTTGCCAATGGGCGAGTTATCGGTTCTCATGCGGCGTTCTTCTAGAATCACGTCTTTCTCTTCATGAAACTCCCGAAAAACAGGATCTAGAAAACGCTCAGACTCCAGAGACATCCACAGTTCTAGCTTGTTGGCAGGGAAGCTGTAGAAATAGCGGGTGGCATCAGCGGAGGTGGTAGCGTTGAGTCCTACACCGCCTGCTTGTTCAACAATTTGCCCGTATTTATTTTGCTCAATATACTTTGCCGCCTTGGCTCTAGCAGCGTCAAAGGCAGCTTGGAGGCGAGTCACTTCCGCAGTGTTTGCGGCGACCTTTGCTGCCTGAAGTTGCGTAAACAGTTTGTCGATTTGCTCAAGGCTGGCTTTTTCGGCTGGGTAGTTGGTGGTGCCAATGCGTTGGGTGCCTTTGAAAGCGAGGTGCTCTAGAAAGTGCGCTGCTCCAGTTTTGCCCTCGGCTTCGTAGGCTGCGCCAATGTTGACGTAGGTCATTAAGGATATGACAGGTGCCTGATGACGCTCCATGACAATAAACTTCATGCCGTTAGCAAGGGTAAATTCTGATATCTTGCTGATCACCCCGTCAATGTAGGGCTGGATATTAGCGGTTTGGGCGAAGGCAGTGGCAGGAGCGCCCAAAAGGAGAACGATCGCCAAGATTGCGATCGCCAGTTGCCGCTGAAGCTTGTTCAAGAAAGACGAACGCATAAGAACCTGCCCAATCAACACAATTTATTTAGGATAAGTGAATTCTGGATCTATTGCTGCTGACAGATGTCAAAGGAACTCCATCCATTAGCGCTCGTCCCACTCTTGGGCAGCATCGGCGATCGCTTGATCAACCGTCTTTTCGTCTAGCATTGCGGCTTGCAGGTTATCGTAAATAATTTTTTGCAACTCTTTAATATCTTTATTCGCAGGCAGTAAGACCTCAGCATCCTGCATTTGTTTAGCGCTAATGAGGCGAGCTTGCTCTAACGGAGTCTTGGCATCAGCGGTAAAGTAACCATCTGCGAGAGCGGCAGTGGTGGAGGGCAAAACGTTGGCGGCTTTAGCAAAATTCAGTTGATTGGCATTGTTGGTGACGAAAAGAGCAAAGTTGAGAGATGCATCCGGTTGGTCAGTGTTGCGAGGAATGACGAGATTCATGACCGCGACGTTCTTTTTGGCAGTGTCGCCAGAGATTTGGGGAGCCGTACTAGAGGCTTTGGCGATCGCTGGAGCATTGGTTTCAATAGTTTTGAGAAACTGTGATCCCGAAATCAAAATTGCCGTTTCGCCCGCCTGGTAGAGTTCGATCGCCCTTCGATGTCCTTGAGTCAGGGCTTCTTTGGGCAAAAATCCCTGCTTATAAAGATCAGTCCAATACTGAAACACGGCTTTCCCAGCAGCAGTATTAAACGCCGCTTTTCCTTGAGCATCGAGCAGCGGCACACCCATTTGCACAAACGACTGAAGCGCCTCCGCAGAATCTTCAGGTACAAACGTTGTGAAGAAAGCATACTTTCCAGTTTTTTCTTTTACCTGCTTAGCAACCTGTGCTAGTTCAGCATAGGTTTTGGGCACTGCTACACCCGCTTTTTTCAGCAAATCTTGGTTGTAAATGGTCACGCTAGTGGTGAGATACCACGGAATCCCAAAAGTTTTGCCATCCAAGGTTCCAGATTGCCAAATTTTGGGTAAATATTGCGATCGGTCTTGGGCAGGAATGCGATTATCGAGATCCATCCAAGCATTGCGCCCCGCCAGTTGAGCCGCAAAGTCGGGGTTAAGGTTCACCACGTCGGGGGCAGTTCCGGCTGAGGTTGCAGTAAGAATTTTGCTCTGCATATCTGCCCAAGGCACATCAACCCACCGGACTTTTGTCCCTGGATTTTCTTTTTCAAACTGAGCAATGAGGGCGTTGAAATAGTCAGTAAATTGGGGCTGGAGTTGCATTGTCCAGAACTCAACTTCTGCTGGACTGTTTGCTGTTGTTCCAGTGCTGCCAGTGCTGCTGGTTGGGGCAGAAGGGCTGCAACTACTGATGATCCAGCTTGTTAGCAGTCCCAACAGGGCAAGCGTTCCTAACTTTTTCCAGGTTCTCATCTGCATTGTCAATTTCCCATGTCTCCCACTCAATTTACCAGTCAGATGACCCAAAAATTTACTCTCTCCTGCTGTTACTCTCTTTTTGCCTCTCACCCGCCATCCCTTTCGGGGGGCGTGGGGGAGTTAGGCCCCCACATCGCGGGGGTACGGGGGGAAGTCCCCCGGATCGCGGCGGAGTCGCCCAATCCTTTACGCTTCTAACCCAACCTCGAAAAATTATGACCTCAAGCTAAAGAAACTGAAAAACGCTTAAGTTGGTTGAAGCCGAGCCTTGAGGGGCTTCCCCTCAAACTCCCCAGCAGGGGACGATTGCTTCCCCCACACCCCCTCCAAACGAGACAAAGGGCAGGTGCACCGGGATATTGAAAGGTGGGAAAGATTAGGGTTTAGCGCTGATCATCTTTACTTCATCAGCAGTAGCTTTTGCTCGGGCTCTAGCTTCCTCGATCGTCGAACCCAACGCCAACGCCACACCCATGCGACGATTTTTGTGGCTAGTGGGTTTGCCAAATAGTCTGAGCTTGCTAGTCGGAACCTGTAGCGCTTTGTCAATTCCTGTAAATTGAGGGCGATCGCTCTCTTTGGTTGCCAAAATTACCGCCGATGCTCCAGGGCTAACGAGAGCGATCGCGCCGATCGGCAGACCTGCGATCGCCCTCACATGCAGTTCAAACTCCGACATATATTGGCTCACCATTGTCACCATGCCAGTATCGTGCGGGCGAGGGCTAACCTCGCTAAAGTAAACTGTTTCACCCTGAATAAATAGCTCTACGCCGAACAAACCCCAACCGCCTAACGCCTCAGTAATTTTGCCGCTCACGTCCTGACACTGCTGCAATACGTCGGTTGCTAGTGGGCAAGGCTGCCAAGACTCCCGATAATCCCCGCTGATTTGGACATGACCAATCGGCGGGCAAAAATGAGTGCCATCGATCGCCCTCACCGTTAGCAGCGTAATCTCAGTATCGAAATCAACGAACCCTTCCACAATGACCTTGGCATTCTTCGTCCGCCCACCCGACTGAGAATAGTCCCAAGCCGCCTGAATCTCTGCCTCAGTGCGCACGGTGCTCTGCCCTTTACCCGAAGAACTCATTACAGGCTTGACCACGCAGGGTAAACCTAATGCTGCGATCGCCTCTCGATATTCTGCCTCTGTCTTGGCAAATTGATAGGGCGAAGTCCTCAATCCCAACTCCTCAGCCGCCAACCGCCGAATGCCCTCCCGGTTCATGGTGAGAAACGTCGCTTTAGCCGTAGGCACTACTCGCCAGCCTTCTTGCTCTAGTTCCATTAGAGTCGGAGTAGCGATCGCTTCTATTTCTGGCACGATTAGGCTAGGACGCTCCTGTTCGATCAGCGCTCTCAGCTTGGTTCCATCCAGCATATCGACAACGCACGATCGATGCGCTACCTGCATCGCGGGGGCATTTGCGTAGGAATCCACCGCAATGACTTCTATGCCCAATCGCATCGCCTCGATCGCCACTTCTCGCCCCAGTTCTCCTGAACCGAGCAGCATTAAGCGTTGAGCTTCTTCTTGTAAAGGTGTGCCCCAAGGGGATAAGGTTTGCAACAAGGAAAGATTCATAGAGTCAGGATATTTAAGGAACTTCAGACGGAATTTCCTGTGATTCTCTCACAGCTTCTATCGGTTCCAAGGGTTCTTCTACTGCCCCTTCTAATACAACCTCTGATTCTTTGCGCTTAGAAAACCCCCACGTGAAGAGGAGCGCGATCGCTGCAATCATCATCCATTGCGGCGGCACATAGCTATCATTCACCACCTTCAGCAACAGCCTTAAGCCCACCAATCCCACTGTCACGAAACCCGCATCTTCCAAATGCTCAAACTCATCCAACCATTTGATAAATAAACCTGCCATGAACCGTAGTGCTACGACCCCAATTAAGCCACCCGTCAGCACTAGCCAAGTTTGGTCAGAAACCGCGATCGCCGTCGTTACACTATCTAAAGAAAACGCCAGGTCTGTCACAGCAATCATCGGGATGGCTTGCCAGAGTGAAGTAAACCGAGGTCCGTGATGATGCGACTCGCCCTCCTCATCCTTGCCGCTAGACGTAAAGTACTGAAATACCAGCCAAAGTAGATAAACCGCCCCTGCCAACTCAAATTGCCAAAAGCGAATCACCCAACTCGCAGTCAAAATTAAACCAACCCGCAGCACAAAGGCACACACTAAGCCAAAATTCAGAGCACGACGCTGCAACACAGATCCTTCTAACCCCTGGGCAATAGCAGCTAGAGCGATCGCATTATCTGCCGACAGCACGGCTTCCAACGCCACTAACACAGGCAGCAATGCCAGCGAGTCGCGCCACTCTGAAGATGAACTTAATAGATCGAACATTCCTTAGCGATATCCTGAATTTGAATTTTATAGAGATGTTTGTCGTGAGGTGTCGAATGAGCCACACAGTTCTTAGAATAAAGCATGGGCAAAGATGCTGCTTGCGAGTAGCACTTCCCCTGTATTAATTCTGATGTATTTAATCCCTTGCAATCTTCTCCTCTGCTCCTTTCATCCCTTCTCGCTCGTTTTCGAGCCAGCTATCCAACGGGTAGCCTCATTTCTGAATTTCTAACAGTAAATGATGGCAACTATGCCATCCGTGCCCTGGCTCAAGTGGGCGGCATTACCCTTGCATCGGGCATGGCAGCACACCCTAACCTAGAAATCGCCGAAGATCAGGCTAAGGCACGGGCTTTAGAGGCACTGGGATTGACTCCACCGCCTGTTGAGCCACCCTCCTATCCGTTGCCATCATGGGACAGTTATAACGTCCCCGTTGAGCCTGCTCCTGTCGCTCCTCCAAAATCACCCACTTTAGACCGCCCAACTCCGCCAGGACTCGATCAACTTCAGTCTATCCCTGAGCCGATCGCCACGGAATCACCTCCAGAAAAAATGCTGGAGCTAGTACCTCAACGGGTAGAAAGCCCTGAAACCAACAAAACGATCAAGCCCAAAAAAGATAACCCAGAAGAGTCGTCACTTGCAGAAGAGACTCAAGATCGCTCTGACGAGATTGCTCGGATTGGCGTAGAAATGAAGCGCTTGGGCTGGACAACTATTCAAGGACGAGATTATCTGAAGCAACGCTACGGCAAGCGATCGCGCCAAGAACTCAACGACTCCGAACTACTAGATTTTTTGGCTTACTTAGAGTCTCAACCTGCCCCCTCTTCCAAATAGTGGGAAGAGGAGGAAAGGAGGAAACTAGACTGCGATCGCCGCTGGACGGCTGCCAACAGCCCGCCGATCAATTACTTGATCAACCAAGCCATATTCCATTGCCTCATGAGCCGACATAAAGAAGTCCCGCTCCGTATCTTGTTCAATCTTCTCAATGGGCTGCCCTGTGGTACGAGCCAGGGTATCGTTCAACTGCTTCTTCAGGTACAAAATTTCTCGCGCCTGAATTTCAATATCCGTCGCTTGCCCCTGCGCCCCACCCGAAGGCTGGTGAATCATAATGCGCGAATGAGGTAAGCTCATGCGCTTGCCCTTGGTGCCTGCACTCAACAAGAAAGAACCCATGCTGGCAGCCAAGCCCACACAGATTGTGCAAACATCAGGACGAATTTGGTTCATGGTGTCAAAAATGCCCAAGCCTGCTGACACTGACCCACCCGGAGAATTGATGTAAATATAAATGTCCTTCTCAGGATCTTCTGCATCCAAGAACAGCATTTGCGCTACGACCAAGTTTGCCAAATCTGCATCAATGGCTTGCCCTAAGAAAATAATCCGTTCTCGTAGCAGCCGAGAATAAATGTCGAAGGCTCTTTCGCCGCGACCAGATTGTTCAATAACGGTAGGAATCATGGACAGTATCTCTGCAATATGGTTCTCTCCATTTTAACGACTTAGGGGCAAAGAAATAGAGGGCTGAAATAGGGGGGAAATCGGTAGGGATCTCCGTACCCCTACTGTTTCTTGGCTTCGACGATGTGGAAACTGCTAAAGACACCCACTGTCTCAAAGTGATAGGACGGGACTAAGTTATCCAAGAACGAGGGCAGTAACTTTCCTACTGACAGATCTGTTTTGTAAAGGCTGACAACTCCAAAATTTTGGCGTTGAGTATTGGCAGAAATCAGTTCTTTAATTTCAGATTGATTCTCGTTTAATAACTGGTTGCACCCATCTCTCAGCAGTTCCCCGGCATCAGCACAAGTATTGTCGCGCAGGTAGGCGGCTAGTTGCTGAGTAGCATATTCTTCATAACTGTCTTGACTAGGATTGGTGACAGCCATCGCTATACCCAATCCTACCAGTGCCATACCCACTAAATAGAGAGCCGTTTTCATAGGGTGTTGAATCAATAGTTTTATTTTCTACCCTACTGGATACAGATGGCGATCGCTTGGTTTCGGTGATGTTTTGTGACTAGCAGCAAAGTTTTGCAGGGTGAATAGCCCCAGTTTTAGGCAAGTAATGTTATATTCATTAACGGTATGGCGAGCGTAGCCAAGTGGTTAAGGCAGAGGTTTGTGGTACCTCCATCCCGCGGGTTCGATCCCCGTCGTTCGCCCTTTTAACAGGTGGCTAAAAAGCTTTCCTAGACTATCTCGATTTTGACCTGCTCGTACATTGCAGTTACGCCTGCATCAACCTGTAGTTTTACTCGCGCTGAAAACATTGGGCTTTCGTCTTCCACTTTGCCGATCGCACGAATTAATTCCCAGTTGCCGCTACCAGAATGACGGGCGATCGCAAAATCGCGCCAAGTCTCAGTGCTTTGCAATCGTAATGTTGCACCTGGTCGGTCTGCCTTGACCCAGCCTTCCACCTGATAGAGTGTGTGTCCCTCACCTACAAATTCTTGGCTGATCCATGTGAGATTTGTAGCCTCGACCCGTAAACCGAGATCTCCATCGCGGCTGGCTGTCGGATCGGCAAGCACTTGTCCGTCGCCATCAATCTGCCAAGCTGTGGGTTGGGAGGGTGTGATCCATTGTTCAAAATTACTGTTGATAAGGGAGAGCGATTGCGCATCAGAACGGCTGAGTTGCGTTAAAACATTCTGTGTGATTTGAGAAACTGGGCTGTCCGGATCTTGCAATCCCCTTGCCCATTCGATCGTGCCTGCGGTGAAAACAGTACCTTTATTTCGATAAATCCCCATCGTTGCCATGCCTGCCTGCCCTAGACCCCTACCCCAATCTTTCAGTGCGGCAAAGGCAAGAACAATAAGGTTTCGGGGAGTACCGTTTGCTCCTGTAACCATTGGGATGCCTTGAATTTCACGGAACTGCGCCGCGTCGGTTTCGTAGCCAATAATATTGTCATCTGCACCAAATCTGTCATCGTAGGCGAGTCCCGTCCCGTCAAAAACCCAATGCTGCGGGAACCGAACTCGATAGTCTACAGCGGGACGATCGCCATTTTCACCACTCCAAAAGGCTCCGTGGGCAAAACTCATGCCTGTCATTTGTTCTTCGGGACGGTTGACAGGTTGCTCGCGCCATCGAACTGTTGTACGGCTGCGATCGCTCACGGGGTCTTGGTTGGCATCGTGGTAACAAACCAGGGTGCGATTTCGTTGTTCTAGCCGTGCTTGCCACCAACAAAGATTGGCACCAAAGAAAGCAACATTGCCGCCTTGAGCAATGAACGCTTCAACGCGATCGCGCATTTCTTTTGACCAGTATTCATCGTGTCCAATACTGAGAAAAAGTGAATAATCATTTAACAACGCGGGTTCGTCATGCAAATCTACATTGGTGCAATAGTCTACAGCAAAACCGTTAGACTCGATCCACCGAACAAAGTGAACATCCCACTGAACAAAGAAATTTGCTTCAGGATCAAGTGGGCGATCGAACGAAACTTTATTAGATTTAACTTGATCTTTAGAGTTATAGTTATAGAGGCTCTTACCGCCCCAGTTATTGTAGGCTTGATAAGTATTAACCGCTAACTGCAACAGAATTTTAGAATGATCGGAATGAGCAGATTTAACAATAAATAATACATTGGTAATTGCTCCTAAACTGCTGATGAGCCGAGCAATATAAACGCCACTTTTCCAAGCATTCGGAATGGTAAATTGATAGGCAGGTGACCAATCACAACCCACTTCGTAAGCGTTGATCGGTGTGTCGTAGTCTTGGGCGATCGCGGTAGCCTGATGCATCAGAACTTCGGTTTCACCCTGGCGATAAATCTCAATGCGAAAGCGAAAGTGTCCAAGTTCAGTACGAACATGGAATGCTAAGGGGTCGCCAGGATAGACAGATATGGCAGATGCATAGGCTTCGATAGGGTTCATGATTCTGTCCCTTAATTGCTCCTCATTATCCGAGGTCAAAAGTGGAAAAGTCAGTCCCCTAGCGGGTAATCTTTAATGTAGAATTTCTCTTAAAAAAAGAGGCACCCATTGGGTGCCCCTCATCTCTATCAGACCTAAAAAATCTTAAGCTCCTACAGCTTCCTTAGCTGCATACAAAACCTCAGCGGTGATTTTCTCAACGCCTCGCTCACGCGCAAACTTTTCAGTGTTGCGCTTTACCTTACCCCGGACAAAACCCGGAATTTTGTTCAGTTCAGCCAAACCATCTTTGCTCCAACCTAAGTCAGAGTCAGCCGAGATGCCTTTAGTAATGCCCTCTTTTGTATCGTGTCCACCAAAGATTTCTAGCAGATGATCTTCCATGCCGAGAGTAAAGGAGTTGTAGACTAAATCAGCAATTTGGTTAGTGCCCTCGTAACCCATGAATGGCTTGTAGCCAATGGGAAAGTTCTGGATGTGAATAGGGGCAGCAATTACGCCGCAAGGAATGTCGAGACGCTTACCGACGTGGCGTTCCATTTGGGTGCCAAAGATAGCCGAGGGTTCTAAACGGGCGATCGCATCTCCAATTTCCCCGTTATCTTCGCTAATCAATACATCATCACAATAGCCGCTCACCTGCTCTCTAAACCAGTCAGAATCATACTTGCAGTAGGTTCCAGCCAGCACCACCTTAATCCCCATTTCCCGCGCCAAAATCTTGGTCATTGCCGCCGCATGAGTATTATCGCCAAACACAACGGCTTTTTTGCCTGTCAGGTTTTGGCAGTCAATGGAGCGAGAAAACCAAGCAGCTTGTGAGACATATAAAGTCTGGTCGTTAATGTATTCTTCGTAATCTACTGCTGCGCCTTGCTCGTTCAAAACCTGCTGAATCTTGCGAATGCAGCGAGCAGTCTCGACCACGCCCATCGGGGTGATATCGACGTAGGGCGTATTGAACTGCTCTTGCAAGTATTGGGCAGTCGTCAAACCGAGTTCGCGGTAAGGGAGCAGGTTGAACCAGGCGCGAGACATATTTTTAATGTCGTAAACCGAAGCCCCTTCGGGAATGACCGCATTCACCTCAATGCCCAAAGCTGCCATTAACCGCTTCAGTTCGGTGCAGTCATGATGATTGTGGAATGCCAGGGTGGAAATGCCGATGATATTAACCGAGGGCTTTTCGGTTTTGCCTTCAGGGAGTTCGCCGCGCTTGCGGGCTTTCTCGGTGTAGTAATGAACGACTTGTTGCAGAGTACGATCGGCAGCTTGCAACTCGTTGTAGCGGTAGTGGTTAACATCTGCCAATATCACGTCGCCTTTGGATTCAACCTGGGCACGATTGACGAAGTTCTGCAAATCTTCTTGCAAAATGCTGGAGGTGCAGGTCGGGGTAAGCACAATTAAATCAGGGTGTTCTTCGGCATCTTTGCGGGTGATGTTGTCCACCACTTTTTCTTGGGAACCGCGCGCCAGAACGTTGCGATCGACCACGCTAGTGGTAACAGGGGTGAAGTCCCGCTCGCGTTCTAGCATGGAGCGCATGACGTTGAAGTAGTCGTCACCTAAGGGCGCGTGCATGATGGCGTGGACGTTCTTAAAGGAGGTGGCAATGCGAAGGGTGCCAATGTGGGCAGGGCCAGCATACATCCAGTAAGCCAATTTCATAAAAACGATCTCCGTTATGCTGAGTTTAGGTGCGCCGAGCACGATTTGAAGAAGCGATGGCGGCAAGTTTGAGGCTGTTTCTGATTGTCTCAGAGATGGAGCGTTTGAAAATAGGGATGTAAAGGGAAAATGGAGAGGGGGCGATCGCTCTATTCCTTGCTGTGCAAGGCTTAGATGCTTGTTTGTGGTTGGCGATCGTTAAACAATTCTCAATAACTCTTAATGCGGTAAGCCAATCGAGGTTTGGGAATGCTCAATCAGTTGCTTCAGATTTGTGATTGATGGGGCGATCGTTTTCCATAGGACCAGTTTCATAGCAAACGCTTAAACGGTATATTAAGATTTTCAGCGATGCTTAAAGTTGCTCGGAGTTTTAGTAGGTTTTGATGATGGGAGAAATAGAGTGAGAGAGCCAATGACTCAAGGCAATCAAATCAATCATCATATAGAAGAATATCTAGACTATTACTGTGGATTATCTCATGCACCTGGTTTTGCCGTTCTACTGAAGGGACAATGGGGATCTGGTAAAACATGGTTTACCAACAGATATTGTGAAAGATTTCAAGAGAGTGAGCAGGAAGAGAATGAACAGCGATATTTTTATATAAGTCTTTATGGTGTTACTACTCTTTCTGAAATAGAAGATAAATTCTTTCAGTTACTGCACCCTATACGGTCATCAAAGGGAATGGCAATAACAGGAATAATTCTTAAAGGACTGCTAAAAGGTGCATTAAAAATCGACTTAACTGGCGACGGCAGAGATGATGGAACATGGAATATTCAAATTCCAGAAATTAATCTTCCGAAGCATTTAGAGAATGTCAATCAGAGTATTTTAATTTTTGACGATTTAGAGCGTTGCAAAATAGACCTTGGCAGCCTATTAGGGTATATCAACTATTTTGTCGAGCATCAGGAATTAAAGGTAATTCTTATTGCTAACGAAGATGAATTATTCAAAAACATCAACTATCAAGTTATCAAAGAGAAGCTAATAGGTAGAACTTTCGGTGTGTCGCTTGACTTTGAAGGAGCATTGGAGAACTTCATTACTAGAACAAACGATTCAGGTGTCAAAACTTTTTTATCTGACAACACTAAGTTAATAAAAGATTTATATGACAAAGCTGAATATGGGAACCTAAGAACTCTGAGACAAATTATTTTAGAATTTGAGAGGATTTTTAAGACACTTCCAGATAGGGCAAAACGAAAAATAGAGCTTCTGCAAGACTTGCTAAAATTACTAATAGTTTTTTCTATTGAGATTAAACAAGGAACAGTATATCCAAAAGACATTAGTAACTTGGACAAAAAATATCAGTCGAGTGAAGTATCTGACAGATCATCTAGTCTAACGATGAAAGGCAATGCCGAAGATCAAACTTCTCTACAGAGAATGTTGAGCGATAAATACACCATGCTCGACCTGTATGAGCCATTCCCAAGTAAAGTTTGGTGGCAAATATTTTTTGATGAAGGCAGCATCAATACAAAGGAATTAGAGCAATCAGTACTAACCAGTAAATACTTTCAGGATGAAAATACACCTCATTGGGTTAGGTTATGGCATTTCCGAAATCTTGCAGACGAGGAATTTGGTTGTGTACTAAAAGAGGTTGAATCGGAATATTCTGATAGAAAGTTTCTTGATCCTCAAGTGATCCAGCATGTTACTGGAATTTTTCTGACTCTGTCTGATATCGGGCTATATTTTAAAGATAAAAGAGACATATTGTATGATTCAAAGCTTTATATTAACCAGATGAAAGAAAATGATCAGCTAGAGCCTCTACCTCAATATGTTCCTTTATCTGAAGCAATTGGATATATGTCTGGGAGCTATCGTGGACTTGGATTTTATGGTAAGGAGCTTCAAGAGTTCAAAGAATTTAGCTCTTACCTTGATACAACTCGTGAGTCGGTGAGAATTGAGAGAATGCCAAGTGCTGGTCAAGATCTACTTGCCATCATGCAGAATGATGTCTGGAAGTTTCACAGCATAATTTGTCTCAGTGGCTCTGAAAATCAAGATGCAACACAGAAATATTATGAAACGCCTATATTCAAATATATAGAACCAACTGATTTTATGGAAAAAATTTTACTTGCTAAGCATGAAGCCCAACGGCTTATTTTTTGGTCACTTGCCGAGCGGTACAAATATGATAGTACTAATGAAAAGTTAATTGAAGAATTGGAGTGGCTTAAATCTATTCGGAGCCTTTTGTATAAAGAAGTGAGTCTAAAAGGAAATAGAGTCAGCGGATATAATCTAAAGTCACTAATCGGAGAGTACTTGGATAAGATAATTGAGAAGCTTCAGGTAAAAAGAGTATAAATACAAATCAATAAGTACTGATGTATATTCACGTTGTTCGTTCTAGCACCACAACATAGGTTCTAAGATGGATGACATACAGTGTAGGTTAAAATGGAGAAACTGGTAACACATTTCAAATGAGTGAAACCGTCTACATAGAAACCAGTATGGTTGGTTACTTGACAGCCAGACCCAGCAATAACTTGATTCTCATGGCAAACTTGGAGGTTACGCAAGAATGGTGGGATAATCGCCGAGATCAATTTACTCTATATATCTCCCAAGTTGTTTTGGACGAGGTGGCGCGAGGCAATGCAGAAATAGCAAATAGGCGGCTTGAGATCCTGCGTGATTTTCCATTGCTCAAAGTCAACGAAAGCGTTCAAGGTTTAGCAACCCAGTTCCTCGCAAAAAGTAATCTTCCTGCTAAAGCTTTTGATGATGCGCTTCATATCGCTGTAGCTACGTTTTATGGACTGGACTATCTTTTAACTTGGAACTGTAAACATATTGCCAACGCTCAAATTCAAAAGAAACTCGCACAAATCAGTACTGAAGCAGGATACGAGTTGCCGACGATTTGTACACCCTACGAACTAATGGGAGAGTAACCATGTGGAATGATGAAGTTCTCGAAGAGATTTATAAAATTCGAGAAGAACACGCTAAGTCTTTTAACTATGATTTGCAGGCAATCTGCGATGACCTTCGGAAAAAGCAAGCTACTAGCGGCAGAAAAATTATTTCCGCTCCGCTCAAGTTTCGCAGTCAGCCGCATAAAAAAAATGCTGGAACTGACCGTGTATGAGGTAATCTTTCAGATACTAAGGTTACTAGCCGTAGATCAGTTCAATAGTTAGGACGATGAACTTTCAAGTCAGTCAGAACAGTGCAATGTGTTGGACTTGAATTGGCGATCGCCTTACAAAAATGGATAAATCAGAAACTTGAAGCCTTAGGAGCAACATGAGATGACTATTACCATTACCGCAATCAATCTGCCGATGGAAAAAATTGCTGAGTTTTGCGATCGCTGGCAAGTCATTGAGTTTGCCCTGTTTGGCTCTGTCCTACGCAATGACTTTCGCCCTGAAAGCGACATTGACGTGATGGTGCAATTTCACCCAGAAGCCCATCCTACTTTCAAAAGCCTAGATCAGATGGAAGCAGAGTTAAGAAGCATTTTTCATAGAGACATTGACCTAATCACCCGACAAGGTATTGAAACCAGTCGTAACTACTTACGTCGCCAAGAAATTCTTTCCTCCGCCCAAGTGATTTATGCAACGGGATAAGTTACAAATTCCGTCTGAAAGTTTAGGTATGATAAGCAATTGCTAGTTTTAGAAAAAATGGGCGATCGCTAAATAATTCTCAATAACTATGAGCTTTTTGCCAAAGAATCGTTGTCCAGCTTGATCTCAAAATTCTAGAGTTTCAGGAATTGAAGGAATCTACCAGAATCAGGCAAGATTAAATAGAGATCCTTCAATCTGTGCGATCGCCGATATGCCTAAGCGTTCCTCCCACAAATCTTCATCGCGCCGCAACTCGAAGCCTAGCCATTCACGGCAAATCAAAGACGAGCGATGGCAACAGCAACAATGGATTGAATTGTTTTCAGAAGTCACATTTAAAATTCGGCAATCGCTACAGCTAAAAGAGATTTTGCGGGCAACTGTCACCGAAGTGCAACGGATTTTGCAAGCCGATCGCGTGCTGATTTACCAGGTTTTTGCTGATGGGACGGGCAAGGCAATTAGTGAAGCAGTTCTGCCAGAATATACTGCAATTCTGGACTTGCAGTTTCCTGAAGAAGTCTTTCCCCGAGAATATCAAAAGCTATACTCAGAAGGGCGAGTACGGGCGATCGCCAACGTCCATAGTCCGGCTGAGGGGTTAACCGATTGTTTGATCGAGTTTATCGACCAGTTTGAGATTAAAGCAAAGCTAATTGTTCCAATTCTACAAACCCCCCATACTCCGAGTGAAGTCCATCACCCAAAGCTGTGGGGCTTATTGATTGCCCACTATTGCGATCGCCCTCGGCGATGGGGCGAATTTGAGTTGCAGCTAATGCAACAACTGGCAAATCAAATTAGTATCGCTCTGGCTCAGGCACAACTGCTTGAACATTTGGAAGAAATGGTTGAAGTTCGTACCACTGAACTCAAAGACGTTAACCACAACTTGCAACAAGAAATTAATGATCGGATGCAAGCAGAAGAAGCTTTGCGCCGTAGCGAGGAGCAGCTACGCCTAGTGACTAATGCCCTGCCCGTGCTGATTGCTTATGTCGATGATCATCAACATTATCAGTTCAATAACCAAGCCTACGAAGATTGGCTCGGACAGTCGCCCACAGATATCTATGGCAGTCATCTTCAGGAGGTATGGGGCGCGGAATGCTACCAGCGAATGCAAGTCCATGTGGAAGAGGCATTGGCTGGACGAGGGGTAACTTACGAAAATGAAATAGTCCTTAAAGACGATCGCCCTTGCTCAATCAGCATGACCTATATTCCCCACGTGAACGAGCAGAATACAGTCCAGGGATTTTTTGCGTTAGCAAGTGATATCAGCGATCGCAAAGCTATTGAACGAATGAAGGATGAATTTATCTCAGTCGTTAGCCACGAACTGCGCACGCCTCTGACCTCTCTTCACAGCGCTCTCAAAATTTTGACTACTGGGCGGCTGGGAACTCTTTCAACCGCTGGTCAGCAAATGCTAGAGATTGCTGATGATAACACTGAAAGATTAGTTCGTCTTGTTAACAATGTTCTGGACTTGCAGCGAATTGAAGCAGGCGAAGTTACTATGGAAAAACATGGCTGTAACGCCACCGAATTAATGGTGAAAGCAACTGAAGCAATGCAGCCAATGGCACAACAGCATGAAGTCAAATTTTCAACGCAACTCGCTAATATTCAACTCTGGGTAGACTCTGATTATATTGTCCAAGCGCTCACTAATTTACTCAGCAATGCCATTAAATTTTCACCTGAAGGTGGAACAGTTTGGTTAACAGTTGAGAGACACAAGGCTGAAGCACTGTTTCAGGTACGGGATCAAGGACAAGGAATTCCAACAAATAAGCTAGAAAGCATCTTTGAGAGATTCCATCAGGTAGATTCTTCCGATTCGCGCAAAAAAGGGGGCACCGGATTAGGGTTGACAATCTGTCGTAAGATTATTGAACAGCATGATGGCAAAATTTGGGCAGAAAGTGCGCTGGGACAGGGGAGCGTTTTTTCTTTCACTTTGCCAGTTCAAGGCTGAATCCCAGGACTAATCTTAGATCCGACGAGAGATACAGCTTTATGGTAACCAAACGAATTTTAATTGTTGATGACGAAGAAACTATTCAAACCGTTGTGCAATTCGGTATTCGGATGCGGGCAGGTTGGCAGGTTCTCACAGCCAGTTCGGGGCTGCAAGGCATTCAAATCGCCCAAGCTGAACAACCTGATGTGATTTTGTTAGATGTAATGATGCCCGAAATGGACGGCATTGACACCTTTAAAAGCCTCCAGTCCCATCCTAAAACCGAACGGATTCCGGTGATTTTTCTGACTGCTAAAGCTCAAACTGCAGAGAAACGACAGTTTAATGAGTTAGGAGTCAACGGAGTGATTACCAAACCCTTTAACTCTCTAGATTTACCGGAGCAAATTGCAAAAATCTTGCGCTGGTCATTGCCGTTATGAAAATTTTACTGGTTGATGATGATGACTTTTTAGGCGATCTCCTGACCCGAAGTCTTGCCGCCTACCATTATGTGGTGGATACGGTCAAAGATGGAGAAATGGGTTGGACTTACGGTTCTACCTTTGACTATGACCTGATTGTGCTAGATATCATGTTGCCAAAGCTGGATGGCATTAGTCTCTGTCAGCGGTTTCGCGCAGAGGGATATACGACTCCTATTCTGTTGCTGACGGCACAAGATACCAGCATAGCAAAGGTGAATGGATTGGATGCCGGAGCCGATGATTATGTTGTTAAACCCTTTGATGGGGCGGAGTTAAGTGCGCGGATTCGAGCCTTGCTTCGACGCAGCAGTGTTAATCCTTTTCCGTTACTAATTTGGGGTGACTTGCTGCTTAATCCTAGCTCATGTGAGGTCACCTATAATGCTCAACCGCTTACCCTGACCACTAAAGAATATGAACTATTAGAGCTTTTTATGCGTGAAAGTCAGCACGTTTTTAGTACTGATGAAATTTTGGGGCGGCTCTGGTCTTCAGAAGAATTTCCATCGGAGGCAACGGTTCGATCGCACATTCGTCGGCTGCGTCATAAGCTAGTTGCAGCGGGTGCTCCTCCAGATTTTATTGCCACAGTTCATGGTCGCGGTTATTTCCTCAAGGCAGGCGGCGAGATGCAGTACGGGACACAGAGCATAACCCCCGATCCTTTCGAGATACTCGGAAGAAGTCGTTCTGAGCTATCTGTAGGCGATCGTCACACCGTTGCCCAAGCCCAGTACTTAGCATTTCTCGACGAAACCTGGCTCGCCCAAAAAGCCAAAATTCTCAACCAACTAACCATTTTCGAGCAAGCGATCGCCACTCTTCCTCAGCGTACAATTCCCCCCTCTTTACAAGAAAAAGCCTACGCCGCTGCCCATAAACTTGCAGGCACTTTAGGCACCTTTGGGTTGTCTCAAGCCATGGCTTTCGCGCGTCAACTAGAGCAAAGCTTCGCTCCTGCTAGTCCCCAGCCCAGCATTATCGATCTGGTGACTTTGCTCAACGCCCTTCAACAAGAAATTCAAAATTGGCAAACGCTCGACAACCTCCCGGCGGGCTCTTCGAGATACCCGCAAGGGGTCGCTTCAAAAGACTCGCAGGGACGCGTTGCACCCTTATCTTTAGAACAAGATATTTTTGAACAAAACGCTTTTGAACAAAACGCTAAAGTCATGATTGTCGATGATGATCAGCATTGGTTAAAAACTCTACCCAATTTGCTCAAACCGTGGGGCTTCAAAATCACCACCTTGGCAGAACCCCAGCAATTCTGGACGGTACTACGATCGGTTACCCCAGACCTTTTAGTATTAGATGTCAATATGCCCGACGTGAATGGTTTAGAACTCTGTCAGGCATTGCGACACGACCCCCGCTGGCAACGGCTGCCTATTGTGGTTTTAAGTGGGCTAACTGATCAAACGACCCAGAATCAAGCTTTTACCCTGGGTGCCGATGACTATTTGTGTAAGCCTGTTGTGGGCGTTGATTTAGCAAACCGAATTCTTAATCGTCTCCGTAGAATTAGAGCCTGGGCAACCTAATCGCCTCTAATGCCTGTAGCTACACACATTTTGCACAAGCTATCCGGCAATCTAGGGTATAAACATTTCTAATGAAAGAGAAATTTATGAATAAGTCGATGCCCGAATCGATGCCAGACTCAGTGAAACCAAAATCGGTTAGAGAACAGCAGCATCCATTGATTCAACGGCTTGCCAATTGCATTGAAGCAACCTGGCAGCAGCATCTTGACCTATCACCCTACCCAGTTCCCGCAGATTTAGGCTATGTGGAAGGCAGCTTGGAAGGAGGGCGACTGATCATTGAAAATCACTGCTATCAAACTCCACAGTTTCGCAAACTTCACCTCGAACTTGCTCGTGTGGGCAACGCTTTAGATATCCTTCACTGTGTCATGTTCCCTAACCCTGAATATGCCCTGCCCATTTTTGGCGCAGATTTGGTGGGCGGACGGGCTGGGATTAGTGCCGCGATCGCCGATTTATCTCCTGTCAATGGCGATCGTTCTTTGCCGCAAAATTACCAAACTGCATTGTCTAAGCTTGATTCCTATCCCTTCACCCAGCGGAGAGAACTGCCACCCTGGGGCAATATTTTCTCAGACTTCTGTCTATTCGTGCGTCCTGCGACTCCCCAGGAAGAAGATGCTTTTTTGGAGGAGGTTCAAAGCTTTTTGACCTTACACTGTCAGTTTGCTGGTGCCACATCCCCCCTAAACTCGCAAATTGAGGTCGCTAAAGTCCGGGTAGGGCAGCAATATTATTGTCAACAGCAACAGCAAAATGATAAAACGCGGCGGGTTCTAGAAAAATCTTTTGGTTCAGAATGGGCTGAGCGCTATATGACAACAATGCTATTTGATTACGTTGCTTAATAGCATTGCTGAATCGTGATGTGAAAATCATGTTCCCCTGCCCTCGCAGAGAAGGGGCTAGGGGTTAGGTCAAGTCCTGCAACGCAGCGAGAGAGACCTCTCCCCAAGCCCCTCTCCTGCGAGGGCAGGGGCTTTGAAAGATTCATACTTTCATTCAGCAGCGTCGCTTAATAACCCACTAGGAAGCATTCTCATTGTGTTATTGATCTACCCAGGAGCGATTATAGCCATTGGGTGAAATTGACGATCGTCACAATGCTTAACAAATATCACCTAACATTAAGATAAATCAACAAATTCTCATCTTTGAAAAAACCTAAAAGACTTGTAGAATAAGGGTTTCAGGTTTTCTTATTATTTCTTAACGCGCTTGCTGATCTACAGTCTGAGAATTGCACAATAATTGCACAAATGAATTGCTTTAATCAAATTGTTCAAAAGCCATTGAACCCTTGACTTGCAAGGTCAGGGTTCAGATTCTTCAGGCTCACGGTAAGGCACTGACTGCCCTGCTCGGCTGGAAGACTAGATTGAAATTTGATTGAATTTGCCCGATAGGACGTTGCTCTGAGCTAATTGTTAGAGTTTCGCTCTCTTTGCCATGCCCATTCAAGCTGGGTTTGGTTGACTTGTTGCAGTTTGCTTACTCTGCCCATTTGTGGCTCTGTTCTTTCATTTCAGTCGGGCTTTGAACCCTTACTTCGTGCAAATCTTAGGAGATACTTGAATGCTAGACGCTTTTACTAAAGTAGTTGCCCAAGCAGATACTCGCGGCGAATTTGTGAGTGATGCTCAAATCGATGCCCTCAAAGCCATGGTATCGGAAGGACCCAAGCGCATGGATGTGGTGAATCGCATTACCTCTAACTCATCCACCATTGTGGCAAATGCAGCACGGGCTTTGTTTGCAGATCAACCTCAGTTGATTGCACCCGGTGGCAATGCCTACACCAACCGCCGCATGGCAGCCTGCTTGCGCGATATGGAAATTATTTTGCGCTATGTTACTTACGCGGCATTTACCGGAGATGCCAGTGTATTAGAAGATCGCTGCCTCAATGGTCTACGGGAAACCTACTCAGCTTTGGGCGTGCCCGGTGGCTCGGTTGCAACTGGCGTGAACAAGATGAAGGAAGCGGCGATCGCCATTGCCAACGATCCTAACGGTGTAACCCGTGGCGACTGTAACTCACTGATGTCTGAGTTGAGCAGCTACTTCGACAAAGCTGCCTCCGCTGTCGGTTAGTACTTTCTCTTTCTTAATTCGACTTCAATCTGAAGTCACTTTTCAAGCTCAAAAACAATTCACAACTTTTCACAACCAAAAGGACGACTAAGTATGAAAACGCCTTTAACAGAAGCGGTCGCAACATCAGATTCTCAAGGACGCTTTTTGAGTTCCACCGAACTCCAAGTTGCATTTGGTCGCTTCCGTCAAGCCGCAGCTAGCCTTGATGCTGCCAAAGGCTTGAGTTCCAAAGCTTCTAGCTTGGCTGAAGGAGCGGCTAACGCGGTTTACCAAAAGTTCCCATACACCACCCAAATGCAAGGGAACAACTATGCTTCCAGCAACACAGGCAAGGCAAAGTGCGCTCGTGACATCGGCTACTACATCCGCATGATCACCTACTGTTTGGTCGCAGGCAGCACGGGCCCCATGGATGATTATTTGGTGAGTGGTTTAGCCGAAATCAACCGCACCTTTGAATTGTCTCCTAGCTGGTATGTAGAAGCGCTAAAGCACATCAAATCTAATCATGGTTTGAGCGGTGACCCTGCTGTAGAAGCCAACTCCTACATTGACTATGCCATCAATGCCCTAAGCTAAGGGATTGTTTTCGCCCAGAACAACAAAATGCTGTGGATGCTTGTTTGCATAGAATGCTTAGTTGCATAAAGTGCTTAATTGTATGAACAGCGATTGTTGTTCTGGGCGCGTTTTTTGTCATTAATATTCCCATTAACATTTAAGGATTTTAGACATGACAAGTACTATGGCAGCTACCCAGTTAGGCTTCGAGCCATTTGCCGTCACCTCTCCGGTAGAACTACGGGCAAACTGGTCGGAAGGAGATGTGCAAGCGGTAATTGCAACAGCGTATCGTCAGGTGTTCGGAAATGATCATTTGATGCAATCCGAGCGATTAACTAGCGCTGAGTCTTTACTGCGTCGAGGCGACATTAATGTGCGTGAATTTATTCGTGCGTTAGCGCAATCAGAGCTATATCGAAAAAAGTTTTTTTACTCCACTCCCCAAGTGCGTTTTATTGAACTGAACTATAAGCATCTACTGGGTCGGGCACCCTATGATGAGTCTGAAATTACAGAGCACGTAAATCTCTACATTGAACAAGGCTATGAAGCTGACATCGACTCTTATCTGGATTCTATGGAGTACCAGGAGAGCTTTGGCGACTCGATTGTGCCTTACCACCGGGGCTTTGCGACTCAACGGAACCAGAAAACCGTCGGGTTTCCTCGCATGTTTCAGCTTTACCATGGCTATGCCAATAGCGATCGCGCTCAGGGTAGAAACAAATCGGCTTGGCTAACTGAAGACTTGGCGCACAATACAGCAACCTCCGTGCGAACTCCTAACTTTGGCAAGGGGTTAGCCGGAACGACCACTGGCGATCGGGGTGATCTTTTCCGAGTGCGAGTGATGCAGGCAAATCGCAGCAACACGCCTCAAGTTCGTCGCAGTGTGAGCGAGTATTTGGTAAGCTACGATCAGCTTTCACCTACCCTTCAGCGCCTTAACCAGCGCGGCGGTCGAATTGTGAGTATTCTCCCCGCCTAATTTAAACTCATGCTGAATCTCTTAATCTCCAAAGAAGACTAAACCTATGGCAATTACTACTGCGGCTTCCCGCCTCGGCACCAGCGCCTACACCGACCGACCTCCCGTCGAACTTCGTCCTAACTGGACACCCGAAGAGGGCGCTAATGCCATTCAGGCGATTTACCGCCAAATTTTGGGCAACGATTACCTGATGGCAACCGAACGCCAGGTGGGTCTAGAATCTTTGCTGTGCAATGGACAAATTACAGTGCGTGAATTTGTCCGAGCTTTGGCTAAAACAGAGCTCTACAAGACCAAATTTCTTTACCCTCATTTTCAAACCAGGGTCATTGAATTGAACCTCAAGCATTTGCTAGGACGCGCGCCCTACGACGAATCTGAAGTGGTCGAGCACTTGGATCGCTATCAAAATCAAGGTTTTGAAGCAGATATCGATTCCTACATCGATTCTGACGAATACGAAGCCAATTTTGGCGATTCTATTGTGCCTTACTATCGAGGGTTTTCTACCCAAACGGGGCAGAAAACGGCTGGTTTTACCCGGATGTTTCAGCTTTATCGGGGATATGCCACTAGCGATCGCTCTCAAATTGCGGGTTCTTCCTCGCGTTTGGCAGGTGAGCTAGGTAGAAATAGCGTCTCTGCTGTGGTCGGGCCTTCGGGTGCTAACGAGGGCTGGGCATACCAACCTTCTAAGCAAAACGTGGCACCTGCCCGTGCATTCGGGCGTTCATCGGTCAATTCATCCGATCGCCTCTATCGCATTGAAGTATCGGGTATCAGCTTGCCCAGATATCCCAAAGTGCGGCGCAGCAGTCAAGAGTTCATCGTGCCCTACGAGCAACTCTCTAGCACGCTCCAGCAAATTAACAAGATGGGCGGTAAAGTGGCTAGCGTCTCGATCGCCCAATAACAGCATCAGTAAGAGCAAAGCATTAGATCGAAGATTTTTGCCAATTTTTGAAGATTCTTGATCCTGTGCTTTGCTCCTCCCATTACCAGATCAAACATCAATAATTAACATCTTTAGGAGATGACCCCAACGATGCTAGGACTATCTTCTGCCAACGATCGCGTGTTTGTTTACGAAGTCGAAGGGCTACGGCAAAACGAACAAACTACAAAAAACAGTTATCCAGTACGCAACAGCAGTAACGTGTTGATTCAGGTTCCTTACAACCGGATGAATGATGAAATGCTTCGCATCAGTCGGATGGGCGGCAGTATTGTCGCAGTTCATCCCCTTGCTGGTTATTCGGCAGCTAAGCAAGAGAATTCATGTGAGCATGATGCTCCTGTTGAAAACAATTCTGGCGAATAATATCAAACTAGCCTTTTGCTAATTTTTAACTTTTAAGAGACTTTAGCAGAAGGCTAGGACGAGCAGCCTGCACATTGGAGTAAAGCTTAGGACTATGAATAAACACATAATGTTCATATTCATACCAATGCATTTCACCCTTTTCTTCGTTACACATTTGGCAAATCACCCATAAATTCTCAAAATTCATCGATAGCCAAGGATATTGCGATCGCGGCAGTTTATGATCGATCGTTCTTCCTCCCCGGTCAGCATATCGCTGTTCACAAATGGGACAGTTCCAATCAGAATTTTCGTCTATCCAATCTTTACTCTGTCGAGTCGATCCACACTCACCATCTCCATTAACGCATCGCCAGTAATCATATTTTCTATAGTCTTCAAAATCTTGCTGTGTGAGCCTGTGATATCGCCTTCTACCAACCCGATCTGCCAGATCAAACAACTCTTTTAAATCCTTACTTTCAGAATTCATAGATTCTTTCATTAGAGTTTTACCGTTCTGGATGTTTTAGAATTGCGACTTTTTCGAGGTTTCTGATGAGAAACTCCAAAATCAATAACTTCAATTTCGGTATCAGGGAATTGGCGATCGATCGCCTCTGATACTTCGTTAACTTCTTTCGCTAACTGCTGGTTAAATTCTTGAATTTCTTGAGGGCTTTGGTACTGATTACCAATGCGATCGGCTTCCAAAAATAAATCTTCAAGCGTTAGATCCTCTAATGGATTTAACAACTCCTCTATTTTCTGATAAAGGCTGATGACATTAATCCAGCCAACATTCCTATACTGATTATCTTTTAACCACTTTTGATTCTCTTTACTGAGCTTGCTCCGATTCTTTGTGTTAGCACATTGAACCTCTCGATAGCTCATTTCATTAAAAGTCTTCTTGCTTACCATTAGCTATTTCCCTCAACCGAGAGTCCATTTAAATAATTTAATGAGCGCTTTACGAAGTTCATTATCTTCATATTTCAGAAGTTCATTTGTATCCCTCGCTAGCCTCAATCGGATCGCATCTACTACATTTTTCAAAGACTTATTATCTTTCTTGAGTTCATCATTAGCTTCAAGTAGTTCGTTGTTATTTGAAGTTAGATGACCAACCCGAATCTCCAACTCCAGGTTCTCAGAAGATAAGCCCTGAATTTGAGATTCTAGAGTTTTCTTTTCCTGCTCTAATTGTTGCTTCTTGCTTTCGAGCGTGGTCTTTGATGCCTCTATATTTTTAATAGAAATTTCTAGCTCACGATACTCTGTTTTGACAGACTCCAGCTTACGTTCTGCTTGGCTACGCCTTAACCCAAGACTACGACTGCTATCACCTAATTCAGAATTTTTTTGAGCAAAAGATTTAATGAGTTTCGCAGCAGCCACTTCGCTATCAAGCATCTGGAGGATACTTTCACATTCCTGTGCGGTGAGTGGATCGCTTATGCCTTTATTAATGTCATGTTTTGACTTCAGAAGATCTTGCAACTCATTCTTAGATGCCATTTTTATACCCTAATGAATCAAACTAATCTTGCTCAGCTGTAGCCCGATCGCCCCTCCACAGCCTCTATTGCGATTATCCTTGTTCCCTATTCTTCCCATGTCCAGTTTTTAGAGAGATTAGAAAACTTTTACTGTATCTTTATGCACGTTAATAACCTGCTAACTAAAAGCGACGATTGCCCCTAAGTCCAAGAGCGATCGCCGCCATACTTTCCTCAAAAACTTAAATTAGTGATGTAACAAATGCCCTGCACTTTCTAGCAAATGCCCTACTCCCGTACCCACAGCCTCCACTCCTGCTTCAAACCCAGCCTCCACCGTTGCACTAGCAGGCTTAGAGGGATCAAGATACCCAACAGATTCCAAACCTTGCTCAACAACCGAAGGAGCAAGCAAATCATGCTGAATATTCCAGTCCTTCACTTTTCGCAAATTTTTGTATAGATAAAAGAATCCGATCGCTAGAGGAAATCCAATCAAGGGGAGGAGTAGGGCGTGCATATGAAGATTTCTCTTTCACTTTCCTCTCATAATAGTGATTGTCATGAGCTTGATGAAAGTACCCTAGAGGATGGGAAAACCCAACCAACTTATGCTTCAGGTAATGGAGCCAATAGGGGTTCTAGCTGACTTAGTAGAGGAGATAGTTCTGAGCCAGCGATCGCCCACAAAATATCTTGATCGACCTCCTCATATCGATGGATCATAATATTGCGTAGGCTGGCAATTCGCTGCCAATCGATCGCCCGATGCGCTTGCCTAAATTCTTAACTCTATAGAGGTCGATAAACTCGATAGTTTATCTCTGGGAAAATATTATCGATCGCCTCTACTTTCTCCAACCATCCTGAATCAATCTTCCCTGCCAAAATATCATCCCGAATCTTGTTAAACCGCTGCAAATGCGACTTAGTTCGTCGCACCGCATACGGCACCATTGTCCCCGTCCGCATAATAAACGCCCAATCCGACGACTGCGCCAACAGCAACTCCCGTGCCGCCTGATTCAGCGATCGCCACTCCAACTCATCCTCCGGCTCCCGCTTAGAAAGCTCAATCATCCGCTCAGCCGCCTTATGTAAATGCGGATAAATCCACGCATTCGTCTCATTCAACCAATATTCATGAAAGCCTCGGAAACCCCAACTCGATTGAGAAGGGCGACACACCTGCTGCGTAGGGTAGGCTTGCAAATAATCAGCCAAATGGGTCATAGCATACGTATTCTGGTCATGCCAAGTTTTGCGGAACAGATAGTCAATGAACCAAGGTCCTTCGTACCACCAATGCCCAAACAGTTCAGCATCATAAGGCGACACAATAATAGGCGGACGCTGCATCATATTGTGTAAATGCTCCACCTGCTGCACGCGGTTGTACATAAAATTGCCTGCGTGCTCCGCTGCCTTTTCCTTTGCCCAGTAAGGATCGTAGAGGCTCTTTTCGCTAAGCCCCAAACCTTTCCCCGTAATTTTGTGATATTTTACGCCCGTATTTTTTCTTTGCCCATTGGGCATGATGTAAGGGCGAATATATTCATATTCTGCATCCCAGCCTAAATCTCGATAGAACTCCCGGTACTCCGACGCGCCGGGATAGCCCACTTCAGAAGACCAGACCTGTTGCGAAGATTCATGATCTCTACCAAACGCAGCCACGCCACACTCAGTATAAATTGGAGCATAACTACCAAAACGTGGACGCGGGCGAGCATAGAGGATACCATGTCCGTCGGTGAGGAAGTAGCGCAGACCTGCATCTGCTAACATACGCTCTAATCCCTCAAAATAGGCGCACTCTGGTAGCCAAATTCCCTTAGGAGGTCGCCCAAAGCTTTGCTCGTAATGCTCACATGCCACCTGGATCTGTGCCCACACGGCTTGTGGATACATTTTCATCAATGGCAAATAACCGTGGGTTGCCCCACAGGTAATAATTTCTAAGTTGTTACTGTCAAGAAATTGTTTGAAAGCTGCCACTAAATCACGGTCATAACGCTCCCAAGTTTGGCGAACCTTGTTAAACTCTGTTGCGTAATACTCAGAAAGATACCGGAGGTGAGCATTTTGGCTATTATGTTCTACCTCCAGCTCCATTAGTTTTTGTAGTTGAGTGAGGTGATGATCGTAACGTTCTTGTAGTAAGGGATCTCGCAGCATCGACACCAACGGCGGTGTCATACTCATGGTCATCTTGAAATCAATCCCATCCCGCTTTAGTTCCTCAAAGACCTGAAGCAAGGGGATATACGTTTCTGTAATTGCCTCAAACAGCCACTCCTCCTCTAAAACGAAATCACTCTCTGGATGCCTTACAAAGGGTAGATGGGCGTGTAATACGAGGGCAAGATATCCAATACTCATAGGGTTGAGGTATAACGTGAGGGGCGTGAGGGGCGTGAGGGGCTGTGGAGGGGAAATTGATGAGCGGGATCAGAGTTAAGTTATTGCCAAATTGTAAAGCAAAAGTTAAGCCAAAAGATTGATGCACCAAATTGAGTTATGACACAGTCAAACCTTCTTGAATTGGCACAACAGGGTGATCCCCAGGCGATCGCCGCTCTAATGAATCAGTCGCTCCAACCTCGGGGCATGACTGCCACTGTCGAACGAATGGGCGATCGCCTTAGCGTGTTGCTAGAGGCAGATCAGGTTCCCAATCGTCAAACGTTAACGGCTTTTGTCCAGCGAGGCATTAGCAATCTGGGCATTGAATCGATTCGTTCGGTCAAAGTTTTGGGTCAACAATCGGGCACAAACCTCCCGGTCTGGACTCAAGACTTAACGCTGGAGCTACCGACTACAGCCGCCGATGCGATCGACGCTGTTAATTTATCTCCCGCGATCGATTCTAGGGTGGATCTGCCTCTAACAGATACCACTGACGACGACGCCCTATGGATTGCCCCCTCTGATGAGCAATCCCAAGATTCTCTGGCAGACCTGCTGGCAGATGAACCCACAGACGATCTTCAAGACTTATTTGATGACCAACCCGAAGAATTAGAAGTAGGAACAGGCGTTGACAACCCGCTAGAAGACTTGCGCAGCATGTTTGGTGAGCAGTCAGAAGCAGATTTTCCACCCCTAGAAGAGTCATCTTTTAATGAAATAGATTTGAACAGCGGGGGTGGGTTTGAAAGTAACAGTCTGCAAGATTTATTTAAGGAAGACGCTGAAGTAGATTCCTCATCCCAATTTAGCGGGAGGTTCAATGAACCGACGGCTACAGAATTTACCTTGGGTTTGAGCAACGATTTAGATAACGATTTAGATAATGATCTGGATGGTAATTTGGACAGTCTAGAGAGTGATCTAAGCAATGATCTAGGCTTAGAATTAAGCCACTCTGATAGCCTGGCGGATTTGTTTGGCGATCGGGCACCAGTGGAAGACTTAGGCATACTTGAAGAAATCCCTCCCAACGAAGAAGAGTTTCAAGAGTTGTTTGGGGAGACTGCTTCTGACCCAGCGTCTGATGTAGAAGCACTAGATGGTTTTTTAGAACAACCCTCACCTGAAGCGATCGCCCCTGAAACCTGGTCTCTACTAGACGAAGTTCCTGATCTAACTGAAAGAGCTAAGGCTGACGAGCAGCTGATGGACTTCTTGAGAGAACCTTCTGGGGGAGGTCAAGAGCCGTCTTTTAACGATACGTCTTTTACAATCGCGAATGAACAGTTGCTCAATCCCTCCGATCAAGAACTTTCAGACTTATCGTTTCTAGAAGAGTCTTCTTCAGAGAGAACCTTTCTGAGTGAACTGAGTGAATCAGATGAAGATTCTTTACTAGACTTTTTAGATCAAGAATCTGAGCAGCCTGAAGACCATTTGGGTGAAAGGTTTGCAGGATCTGAGGCAGAGGTTTCTAAGCCAATGTTATTCAATGAGCCACGGGATCAGCCCACGTCTTTAGGTGACATTGAATTGGTTGAAGAGCCACTGTTGTTCAATGAGTTCGGTGACGAACCCATGTCCTTCGAGAGCGCTGAATCTGAGAGCGCTGAATCTGAGAGCGCTGAATCGATCAATGAACCGCTATTGTTCGACGAGCCGCGCAATGAGCAAGAGCCTCTTGGCAATGCTGAATTAGTCGAAGAGCCGCTGTTGTTCAATGAGCTTAGTGATGAGCCCGCGTCTTTTGAGAGCGTTGAACCGACCAACGAACCGCTGTTGTTCGACGAGCATGATCGTGAGTCTGTGTTGTTTGAGAGCGCTGGATTAGTTAGTGAGCCGCTGTTATTTGATGAGCTTATTAACGAGCCTGTGCCTTTTGAGAGCGCCATATCGATCGATGAGCCACAGGATCAGCCTGAGTCTCCTGAAGGCAGTGAGTTAGTTTCCGAACCACTGTTGTTCGATGAGCCGCTGTTATTTGATGAGCCACAGGATCAGCCCATGTCTTTCGATGACATTGAAACTGATGAGCCAGTGTCTTTCTCTGAGTTCTCTGAACCAGAGCCGTCCCTTACAGGCACCTCAATTAACCCGGTCAGAAGTTTTCAAGAGCAGCAAGCCCTTGCTGACTTCTTTGCTGATGATCCGTTAGCAGATTTCTTACCCCAATCTGTTCAACCTCCTGGGGAAGAATTCCTTGAGGGCGGCTTGTCTGAACCGATGGCGGCAGCAACGGCTCAGGATTATTTTGACTCACCAGAGCCGAGTCCTGACTTCCGAACCGATAACTTAAATTCTGTCCCCCCCCTTCTACCCGATTTGGAAGATGATCAAGATTTCCTGAACCCAATACTTCAACCCGCAGCGCCAACCGATTTATTCCTAGAGCGGATGGATAGCTTAGAAGCTGAGTTCCCTCGGGATTTTCAACAAGATTTTCAAGCCGATCCATTGGAGCAACTCGATCGCAATTTCTTAGGCGATGATGACAGGGCTTCTTTAGATAGTTGGGATGGAGCACTTGAAAACCCACTTCCCGATGTTGAGGTTAACCAGGCTGATACAATCTCGTCGCTAGAAAGTCTCACTGATGACTCAGATCTCCTGAACTTTCCAACCCAGGCTTTATCTGAAGAACCGTCCTTCGATCGGTACGCTGAAGCAGAACCTCATGCTTTGCCAGAGTCTCTACCCAACCGCTGGGATCTGGACTCGGATGATGAACCCACGGCGATCGAAAACCCATTGCCGCCTGTTGTAAGATTTGGAGAATCACCCAGAGCAGGTGCTTTGGAGGACTTGACCATCAGTTTGCCCAATTTGCCAGATGACGGCTATGAGCAACCTGTGGCATATCCCTCTTTGAATGATCCCACTCAAGCTCCGCCCCAGCCCAAAGGTTCGCCTTGGATTTTTCCTCTGGTACTCTTTGGCTTAACAGGATGGATCTTGGCATTGATTGGACTCTCCTACTGGTTGAAAGACCGAGATACCACGCAACCCCCCATCGTGCAGCCGTCTACGGCTCCAGAGCCCTCAGTTCCCTTAGCTCCAGCTTCGCCTTCCTCGGCGTTGCCAAGCTCTGAAGATTCTGCGGCATTACCCGAAAATCTAGATTGGATGGCAGTTGATTAATTCTTAATTTGCTGAGCGGCGCAGGTTTTACGGTAGATTTCTACTCTAAAATCCGCGCCGTTTTTTTGTGGTTTAACTCAGTAAAACGTTATGAACACTAACCCCAATGAGAGGACAATGAAAGGATAAGTTATGAGTATTCGATGGCTTAATGGAAGCTTCACAAGCTTTCCATAAAAAATAAGCTGGAAGACTTCCGTTTTCGCAGATTTGTTGTATCGTTATCACTCAATCTCATACGCTCAACCTCACAACTGTAAGGGCTGTATAATCGGCATATCTTTTCAGTACGTTGATGTAGTCAGGGTTAATTAAGCCACTTTATTACCATTATGATGTTGCCAAAAAAAGATGCTCCGGTAGTTGCGATCGCACTACTGCTTGCCCTCACCAATGCCCCCAAAACCTTTGCGGCATCTTGGAATCTTCAGTGGGTAGGCACAAGCGCTAATCTTGCGACGTTTCCCCTTCCAACCAGTGTGCCCAATGGTACTGCTGTTAAAATTGCGAGTTCCAGCGGTATGGCAGCCATTAGCCAAGCGCTGAAGCAAGGATTTGAAGGGAAGTTTCCAGGTTCGGCGATCGCTTCTGAAACCAGTGATGCTAACACTGCTATTAAACAACTGCTTGATGGCAAGGTTGATTTGGCGGCAATTAGTCGCCCCCTGACCGCTAATGAAAAAGCGGCAGGGTTGGTCGATGTGCCAGTTAGCCGTGACAAGATCGCGGTTGTTGTGAATGCTAACAATTCCTTTAAAGGGGAATTGACTGACGAACAATTTGCCAAGATTTTTCGGGGTGAAATCACCAATTGGTCGCAAATTGGCGGTCAACCAGGTGCTATTCGGGTGATCGATCGCCCCGAAACCAGCGATTTACGTCAATCCTTTCAGGGCTATCCTATATTTGCTGGCAACTTTGCTACAGGTTCAAATGCAGTAGCACTATCGCAGGATAGTACCGACGAAATGCTAAAGACGCTAGACGCTAATAGCATTAGCTATGCCACCGCCAGGCAGGTTCTAGACAAACCCGGTGTGCGCGTTATTTCGATGTGGGGGACTCCTCCTACCGACCCACGCTATCCTTTTTCTCAGCCTTTCACCTACGTTTACAAAGGTCAAAACCCTACTCCAGCAGTACAATCCTTCCTCGGATATGCATCTGCTCCGGAAGCCCAACCTGCCATTGAGCAGGCAAAAACAGCAGCGATCGCCCCTGTGGTTACTGCTCCGCCATCGCCTGCCTCATCGCCTGCCTCATCGCCTACAGAGGGTTTAGTGGCAAGTCCGTCAGCAGCAGTCTCTCCGACTACTCCTGTTTCTCCAGCCGTTACCCCTTCGGGCGCAGATCAGGGTGCAACAGCACTTGTTCCAGGCGCTGAACCTGCTGCTACAGACTGGAGTTTGCCATCTTGGATTTGGTGGCTGTTGCCCCTTGGGTTGCTGGTGCTATTGCTGGGCTGGTTGTTTGGCGATCGTCGGACTGAAGAAGATCCTGAACTCATCGCCGAGGGCGGTAGTCCTCCAGATCTCGAGGACTTTGGCAGCAGGTCAACAGCCGGATTTGCAGACAGCACCTTAGGTTCAGGGGGTGCAGCAGTGGATTATTCTGGAAATACACCTGAACCTGGAGTAAGCAGTTTTTCTAACTTTGCAGAAGATACGCCTGTTAGGGCAGACAATGTCGCTGTACCAGATGAGAATAGGTTCACCGGACTGTGGGGCGATACGTCTGATTCAGTCCCAGACTCCGCAGGCAGAGAGGATGCTCCTTTGTCAGGCGATAATTCCTTCTCTGGATTATTTGGCGAGGCTTCTGACATGACAGGAAATGACCTGGAGTTGGGTGATGAGACTAACTTCGGGGGCACTTCAGATAGGACGGGTATGAATATCGAAGGAGGCGCGATCGCGGGTGGTGCGGCAATGGCGGCGGGTGCAGCGGCTACCGCTGGATCTACATTTTCAGGCGGCACAGATGCACCCGTAAGTCCGCTTACCGCAGGCACTAACCGCATCGTACTGGTTCCCCGCGAACCCCATCGTGCTCACGTTTACTGGGAAATTCCTAATGCTTACAAAGATGCCATTCGACAAAAAGGTGGCGAGCATCTGGCTCTGCGGCTGTATGACGTGACAGGACTGGATTTGAGCTATCAAACGCCCCATAGTGTCCAGCAGTTTGATTGTGGCGAACTTGCCCGTGATCAAGATATCCCAATAGAGCAAAGCGATCGCGATTACATTGCCGAGATTGGGTATCTGACGGCTGACCAACGCTGGCTTAGAATGGCGCGATCGGCAGTCGTGAGAGTGCCCTCAGTCGAAGGCTACTAACTTCTTATTTGCTTAAACTGATCTGCTCAAAGCCAATCCCCTCGCCTCTAAAAGAGTTGGGGGGATTTTTGGTGTTGGTCTGTAGCTGAAATTCCATGAATTAGGGAGTGAGGGAGAGCAAAAAGAAATGTCATTCAGCGCTTATAAAGCAGCCAGAGCCGTGGTCAAAGATTTTCAAATTGTTTATGGCGAAGCCATTTTTATTGTTGAAAATCCTGTCACAACTAATCTCTATTTTCAAGGGAATTTAGAAGAACTTCAGCTTGAACAAGCGCCTTGAAAGAACCCTGACCTCAACAATCAGCCAAGGCTCCGAAGCTGGTTAGGGTTCCGAAGATAGTTTTAAACAACAGGCACTTTCTTATGCCACTCTGTCACCTGCTCGTAGGCATATGCTGCTTGCAGAACCAAGTCTTCTCGAAGCACATTGCCAATAATTTGCAGCCCAATGGGTAATCCCTGCTGATCAAACCCGCAAGGCAAGCTTAATCCTGGTAATCCTGCCAAGTTGACCGGAATCGTCATCAGGTCAGACAGATACATACTTAAGGGATCATTCGTCTTTTCACCTGCCTTAAACGCTGTGGTAGGCGTTGTCGGACAAACTAGAACATCGACCTGGGTGAACGCCTGCTCAAAATCTTGCTTAATCAACGTTCGCACCTTTTGTGCCTTGATGTAGTAAGCATCATAGTAGCCTGCCGATAAGGTGTAGGTGCCAATCATAATGCGGCGCTTCACCTCTGCACCAAAACCTTGGGCACGGGTTTGGGTATACATCGACATTAAATCATCGGGATTTTCAGCCCGGAAACCATACTTTACGCCGTCGTATCGGGCAAGATTTGCTGAGGCTTCAGAAGGGGCAATGATGTAGTAAGTGGGTAAGCCATAACGAAACTTGGGACAGGAAACTTCGACAATTTCTGCTCCCATTGCTTCGTATTGAGCGATCGCCGCCATCACGGCTTCGCTGACCATGGCATCCAGTCCCTCTCCAAACGTTTCTTTAATGACGCCTACCCGGAACTTAGGAGGCAGTTTGGGAGACAGGAGACTGACATAATCGGGAACTTCGACTTTGAGGCTAGTGGAATCTTTGGGATCATGCCCGGCGATCGCCCCTAGCAAAATGGCTGCATCTTCGACCGATCGCCCAAACGGCCCAATCTGATCCAACGAAGAGGCATACGCCACCAGTCCGTAGCGGGAAACTAACCCATAGGTCGGTTTCATTCCCACTACACCACATAACGCTGCGGGCTGCCGAATCGATCCACCCGTATCAGAGCCGATCGCGATCGTGCATTCGCCTCCCGCCACCGCTGCTGCCGATCCCCCTGACGAGCCACCCGGCACGCGCTCTAGATCCCAGGGATTAGCAGTCAGTTGGTATGCCGAATTTTCGGTTGAGCTACCCATGGCAAACTCATCAAGATTAGTTTTGCCGACCATGACTGCGCCAGCCGCTGCCAGCCGCTCCGTTACCGTCGATTCGTAAGGCGGCACAAAGTTTTGCAAAATTTTTGAACCGCAGGTAGTGGGAATACCCTGGGTACACATATTGTCTTTAATGCCAGTCGGAATGCCCGCCAGCCAACCTATTTCTTCGCCAGCGGCAATTTGGGCATCGACCTGCTGGGCTTGCTCTAGCGCTCGGTCTGCGGTGACACATAAAAAGCTGTGCAGCTTTGGCTCCAGTGCCTGAATGCGATCTAAGGATTCTTGAGCAATTTCGACAGCAGAACGTTCTTTTGTAATGAGTTGCTGGTGCAACTCGCGGATGGATGCCATGCAATGACCTCGCGACTGAGCAATTATAAAGTGTATCGTCAAAGGATCTACTTTAGAACCCAGCGTATCGCAACATGACCCAACGCGCGTTTGACCTAGCTGTTCAAGTTCAAGGAAAAGGCTTCCCGATTCTCTGCCTCCATGGGCATCCTGGCTCGGGGCGCAGCATGTCGGTGTTTACGGATCATTTATCGCAGCGGTTTACGACGATCGCTCCTGATTTACGGGGTTACGGTAAAAGCCAGACACGACAGGATTTTGCCATGATCGATCATTTGATTGATTTGGAGGCATTGTGCGATCGCCTCCATCTCGACTCGTTTATCCTGCTAGGCTGGTCGCTGGGCGGCATTTTAGCCCTGGAGCTAGCGCTCAAGTTTCCGCAACGGGTCAAGGGTCTGATCATGATTGCTACGGCTGCCAGACCCTTTGGCAACCATCCACCTATTAGTTGGCAAGATAATCTGTTCACCGGGATCGCAGGGTTGATCAATCAAGTGCAGCCCGGATGGAATTGGAATATTGAAACCTTTGGGAAGCGATCGCTCTTTCGCTATTTAATTCAACAGCATACTGCCAGCGCTTATCAATATCTTGCCAGCGAAGCTACGACTGCCTTTCTGCAAACCTCAGGTGCCGCCAATCGCGCCCTCAATACTGCTCTCAATCAGCGCTACAACCGCCTAGCAGAAATTAATCAGATTTACTGTCCTACTCTCGTGTTGGCTGGAGAGTGCGATCGTCATATTACCTCTCAGTCCAGCCTCGAAACCGCCCAGCATCTCTCTAACTGCCAATCGCACTGCTACGCTAACGTTGCCCATCTATTTCCATGGGAAATTCCTGGGCAAGTGTTAGCAGACATTGACCGATGGTTGGCAGAAAATTTGGAGTAGAGGCACCAAACCAGAGCGTGTCCTTAGGAGGAACTGCTGAGACTGGGTGCAACGCGTCGAACCTGGCTTTTTTCAGAACTTTCATCAAAAATCGTTAGTCGGGAAGGCTTACAGCGCTTAATTGCCACTTGAAACCCTTGTGCACCTTCTTCTTCTAGGTCAAAAATGTAACCAGGCTTAGCAGACTTAGCCTCTTGAGCGTTAGGGAAAGGTCCAAAGTAGTAGGTACAAGCAGGGGTACTTGTAACAACTTCCACCCACCAAGCCAAACCAACACTCTCAAGAATACTGATCCAAATTTCATTCATAAAAATCTGCCTGCTTGATGGAACGTTACGAGTGCTCAATGGCATATCGTGGCGACAACTCAAGTAATTAACGCTTTTTACATCCTGGTTATACTCTGTTGAACCTACTTTTGCAAAGCGTCTTTTGCAGGAGTTTCCAGATGGTGAATACGCGATCGCCGTTGACGCGATACTTCGTAAAGCGCCATTCCGGCTGCCACTGAAGCATTAAGACTAGGAGTTTTACCTCGAAGCGGAATCGAAACCAAGACATCACATCGCTGCTGCGTTAGCAAACTCAGCCCATCGCCCTCAGATCCCACAACTAAAACAGTTGCCGGATGAAACTTAACAGTATCAATGGGTTCAGCCGCCGTTGCCGCTGCTCCATAGATCCAAAAACCCGCATTTTTCAAGTCTTCCATCGCTCGGTTGATATTAACCACCCTCGACACTGGCAAGCTTTCCAATGCTCCCGCCGCCACCTTGACTACGGTAGAAGTAATTCCAGAAGCGCGTCGTTGTGGGATCACTAATCCTTGTGCCCCAAGCGCTTCCGCCGTCCGGATAATTGCGCCCAGATTATGGGGATCGGTAATGCCGTCGGCAATGACTAAAACGGGTTGGTCGGTCGCCGCCTTCGCTCGTTCAATCAGGTCGTCAAGATCAACGTACTCATAAGGGGTTGCTTGGGCTGCAATTCCTTGGTGGTTAGCACCTTGGGTAATTTGGTCTAACCGACGGGGTTCGACTTCATCAACTACAATCCCATTGGCTTTTGCTTTAGATAAAAGTGAATGAAACCGAGGATCGTAACGCAGCTTAGTAGCAATCCAAATGCGATTGAGATGACGCGTACCCTCGATCGCTGCCAGAACACTGTGACGACCATAGATCAAATCTACGTCTGGCTCAGTATCAGGCATAACTTCTTGAATCTCAGACTCATCAAATTCGGCGCGATCGACACGGAACGACTTGGATTTAAATGTCCTCTCTGGGGAAGAATTTCCTCCTTGCCCACCCCGATCGCTCCGCCGATCAGAGCCTCTACTAGAGCCGCCAGAGCGACCTCCTCGGTCATTCTGCCATTCCGATCGCTCAGGACGTTCAGAGCGGACTGGGCGATTGCCTTGGGCTGGACGATCGGAGCGCACCGGACGGACTGCTTGAAAATCCCGATCGCCTCCGCTGCGTTCTCGATCATTGGGTTGATCTGGACGGTTGGGGCGATCGCCGCGAGTAGGGCGATCGGAGCGCACCGGGCGAACTGCTTGAAAATCCCGATCGCCTCCGCTGCGTTGCTCCATTTCAGGACGATCGCCTCGGTTCTGCCATTGCGAACGCTCAGGGCGTTCAGAGCGTTCTGGGCGTTCAGATCGATCTAGGCGTTCCCGCCGCTCACTCTGCTGCTCGGTTCCCTTTGCTAGATAAGGTTTTTTCACGCTTGGGCGATCGTCTCTAGAACTTCTAACCTTGATCACCCTCCCCTTAGAACCATTGGCTTTTTTAGGCGGCACAACCGCACGACCCTCCGAGCTATAGTCCTCGTTACGGCTAGCTTTGGGCTTGCGATCGCCCCTAAAAGAAGGCTGATCAGACGGAGAATCTCCACGCTTGGGCGCACTCTTGCGACGCGGCTGATCCGAGGAATTTGGGCTGCGAAATTTACCAGGCATGTCTTGAGTTCTCCGTGAAATTACATAATACTAATCATTCTGCAAGGAATCAGCCTTAAGCATTAGCCGTTGATTTTTACAGGTTCTTCAAACTGAAGCTGTGCCAGGAGATCCATTAATCTTCGCGGGTCAGCGAGATACAAATATCCCAGCAGGGTTTCCAAACTTGTCGCCTGCTGGTAAATTTCTGGGTTAAGTCGCTTCGGACCTTTTGAAGCAGCATTCCTGCCTCGCTTAAGGATTTCCATCTCGGCATGGGTGAGATAGGGCTGAAGCGCTTGTAAATGCTGTGCTTGGCTCTCAGCCCTAACTTGAGCTACCACTTGCTCATGATAAACATGTACCCGCTTGGGTGGCAGAAGGTAGTGCGTCCGAATGTACAATTCATAAATTGCGTCACCTACGTAAGCCAAGGCAGCAGGCGAAACCTGGTTCAGTCGGGGAGACGAGCCCAAGGACTGAAGTTCATCACTATTGAAGGATATCAATGATGCTAGTAACTGAGATGGAGAAAAGCCTAGGATTTCTTCCTCACTCGACTTCACGCTAACCCAACCTCGCTAATGTGATCATTTTACAACGCTTATGCATAACATTTTCGAGGGCTGTGTCAAGTGAATGAAATCAGAGTCAGAGTCCAAGAAATTAGCTCTTCTTGAGATTCTCAAGCGCTACATCAACCGAAGTCTGTAGAGACAAAAACTGCTCTAGACGAACGAGCTTAACGGTTTGAGTAACACGCGGATTGGAGACGATTTGGAGAGTCCCTCCAACGCCCTGAACCTTTTTGACGAGTTGAACTAAGGCACCTAATCCAGAACTATCGACAAAATCAATCTGGGAGAGGTCAAGAATAAAGTTCTTAGGACCTTCCTCCACAAATTTATCTAGCGTCTTGCGGAATGTTGGCTCAGAGAAAGCATCGAACAATCCAGCAAGACGAAATAGTTGGCAATTGTCCCTAACTTCGCGTGTGCCTCTTAAACTAACGGTTAGGGTAAGTGTTTCAGGAATAAAGTCCTCCTGCAGGGGTACTTTCTTAAGGTTTTCAATATGATATTTGAGGCTCAAGTATAGGGCAAGATGGCTAACGGTGCAACCGAAATTGCTTGGCTTAAGACCTAACTCAGTATAACGAAGGATGGAAAGACTGACTGGAATCTTAAAGCGCAGGAATTAAGTGCAGGCATAAGCGCAAGAATTTCAACCCTAAAGCTTGGCTTATCTCTCCTCTACCCCTTGCCACAAAGCTGTCGTTTGCCGCAGGCTGCAATGGTTGCCATTGCCTAAAATTAAATGATCGAGCAGCGGAATGCCTAAAAGCTGACCTCCTGCTAAAAGCTGTTTGGTCAACGCCAAATCTTCAGCGCTAGGCTCGAGGATGCCAGAGGGATGATTGTGTGCCACGATGACCCGCACTGCGCCTTGCCGGATCACCTCCCGAAAAATATCTCGCGGATGGGCGATCGTTTCTGTTGCAGTGCCAATGCTAATGATTTGGGTGCCAACCAGTCGATGCTTAATGTCTAGCAGCAGCACCGCGAACTTTTCTTGGGTTTGCCACATCAAGTCTTGACTGAGAACTGCCGCTGCGATCGCCGGATCATCTACTACTGCTCGTTCTGCCGGACGAGAATGAAGCACCCGCTTGCCTAGCTCGATCGCTGCCAAAATTGTGGTGGCTTTGGCAGGCCCTACTCCTAATATCTGCGTGAGTTCTCCAACACTAACGTCCCGCAGCACTGCTAACGGATCGCGTTGATTGGTGCTTAGCGTATGTAAAATATGCTGCCCTAGTCCAACTGCCGAAAGCTTCCCGGCTCCTTGTCCTGTCCCTAGCAAAATTGCAATTAATTCTGCTGTCGCTAAGCTCCTGGCTCCTTGTGCTTGCAGCCGCTCGCGAGGTCGTTCGGTGGTGGGTAGGTCGGCAACCCGGACAGAATAGGTCATAACAGAAAAATCAGTGGATTGTCTTATCTCATTCAGTTATCCCAAATCCCTGCCTCTGATACACTCAACTACAGTTCAATGCAGCGCCCTTACTGAGCAGTTAGATATGCAGTTAGAATTTGTCCCTGTTGAAGAATTTTATTTTGCCTTGACACTATCAGTCAAAACGCTAGATGAAATAGCAAACCCTGAGTTGCTAGAACAGGTGCGATCGCGCCTATCGGAAAAATTTGGTCAGCCTTCGACGATCGCCCCCAGTCGGCAAAACTTTAATTACGTGTTTCGGGTCTGCGAGTACGACAGAAACTCGGTAGATCATTCAGCGAAACCATTGATTGTTTCAATTTCAGATTGGCAAGATAAACTGCGACTGAGCAGCGACTATGGTTGGGTTCTAGATGCCGAACGGAAGCCAGTTCGATCGGCACAGTTTGAGAAGCGAGATGAGTTTGCCGAGGAACTCCGAGCGCACTTACAGGACTGGCTTGGCGTGCAGCTTTAACTTTCTAGTTTTTCACTTTCATAGCCATAGCATTTGCCCATGACCGTCCCTCTTTTCCAGATCGATCGCCTTCGTGTTTCCTATCCTCACTCTCCTGCGAACAGTGGGGGATGGGCAGTTGACGATGTTTCGATAACGCTGCAACCCGGAGAACGGATTGGTTTGGTGGGTGAGTCGGGCTGTGGTAAATCAACTTTAGGACGAGCAGCAATGCGACTGCTGCCAGGGTCAACTCGAATTGAGGGGCAAGTAACCTTTAAGGGCGAGTCAGTGTTTGATCTTTCCGTAGAGGAACTCCGGCGGTTCCGGGGCGAGGCAGTGGCGCTGATTTTTCAAGATCCGATGACTCGGCTTGACCCGTTAATGACCATTGGGGAACATTGTGTAGAAACCTTGCGGGCGCATCGGCAGTTGTCGCGGCACGCTGCGAAGGAACAGGCGATCGCCACTTTGGCAGCCGTCAAAATTCCAGCCAGCCGCTGGGCACAGTACCCTCACGAGTTTAGCGGCGGCATGAGGCAGCGTGTGGCGATCGCCCTGGCTCTTTTACTCGAACCCAAACTCATCGTTGCCGACGAACCCACAACCAGTCTTGATGTCACCGTCTCAGCCCAAATTTTGCAAGAGCTAACCCGTCTTTGCCAGGAACGACAAATGGGGCTAATGCTGATTTCCCATGATTTAGCAATGGTAGGAGAATATTGCGATCGCATTGCTGTCATGTACCGGGGCAAAGTGGTGGAAACGGGAGGAGCGATCGAAGTCCTCAGCCATCCTCAGCATCCCTACACTCAATCTCTTTTGCAAGCCGCCCTCCACATCCAAGCCACACCTCCCTCCTTGCCCGATAGTCTTTTTACAGCGCCGCCCCTACTGCGTCTGCAACACCTACAACAGCATTACACCCTCGAAGAAACCTTTTTCTCCCGCTTCTTCTCTAAGCCGCAAGACAAAACTATCCGAGCCGTCGATGGCATTGATCTGGATCTCTATCCTGGCGAAATCCTGGGGCTAGTCGGAGAATCGGGCTGCGGTAAAAGCACTCTGTCTCGGACGATTTTGCAACTGATTCGCCCCACAGCAGGCAAAGTCGAGTTTTTGGGGCAAGAGCTTACAACGCTCTCTCGGCAAGGCTTGCAGCAGCAACGGCGACAGATGCAAATGGTGTTCCAAGATCCCCACGCCTGTCTCAACCCCTTGATGACCGTTGGCGAAAGCATTTCCGATCCTTTATTGATTCACGGTTTGGCGACAGCGGTAGAAGCTAAAACTCAGACCCAGCAAATGTTAGAGCGCGTGGGTTTGACCCCAACCGCAGAGTTTTACAATCGCTATCCCAAAGACTTGTCGGGTGGGCAACAGCAGCGAGTGGCGATCGCCCGTGCCCTGATCACTCGCCCCAAGCTACTGATTTGCGATGAACCTGTCAGCATGTTAGATGCCAGCGTTCAGTCGCAGGTACTAGCGCTAATGCTGGAGCTAAAGGAAGAGTTTGACTTAACTTACTTGTTTATTACCCATGATTTGTGGGTAGCAAGATTTTTGTGCGATCGCATTGCTGTGATGAGCGCAGGTAAAATTATCGAACTGGGCAAAACAGAAACAATTTTTACCCACCCCCAGCATCCTTATACCCAAACTCTATTAGCAGCAGCGCCCCTTCTCTCTCGCTTATCTTCAACCAACGGTTAATCTTTGACCGCCAAACTTATGTAGTATCCTGGATCGAAGTGCCTCGATTTTACTTTCAATAATTTCGCGGCTTCTCACCCTCCACGCCAACCCAGAGCCTGTCCATGTTTGGTCTAATTGGTCATCTTACGAGTTTGGAACACGCCCAGTCCGTCGCCAAAGAATTAGGCTACCCGGAATACGCTGATCAAGGGCTTGATTTTTGGTGCAGTGCCCCACCACAAATTGTAGACACTATTAAAGTTACTAGCGTGACCGGGCAACAAATTGAAGGGCGCTACCTGGAATCTTGCTTTTTACCCGAAATGCTGGCAGCCCGACGCATCAAGGCTGCCACCCGCAAGATTATCAACGCAATGGCACACGCCCAGAAACACGGCATTGACATCACGGCATTAGGTGGCTTTTCGTCCATCATTTTTGAAAACTTTAACCTCAGCCAAATTCGCCAAGTTCGCAACATTCATTTAGAGTTCGATCGCTTCACCACAGGCAATACTCACACCGCCTACATTATTTGCCGCCAAGTCGAGCAATCTGCCAAAAAACTCAACATTGATCTATCTCAGGCGACGATCGCCGTTTGTGGTGCGACTGGCGATATTGGCAGCGCCGTTTGCCGCTGGCTCAGTGCCCGTTGTGATGTTGCAGAACTGTTGCTTGTTGCCCGCAACCCAGAGCGGCTTCAGGCGTTGCAAGATGAATTGGGGCGAGGCAAAATTATGGTTTTAGAAGAAGCGTTGCCCCAAGCCGATGTTGTGGTTTGGGTTGCCAGTATGCCTAAAGGAGTCGAGATTGACCCCACTACGCTTAAGCAGCCTTGCATCCTAATCGATGGCGGCTATCCCAAAAACTTGGGGACAAAGGTAAAGCATCCAGGGGTTTATGTTCTCAACGGTGGCATTGTGGAGCATTCTCTAGATATCGACTGGAAGATCATGTCGATCGTCAATATGGATATTCCAGCGCGACAACTCTTTGCTTGCTTTGCCGAGTCGATGCTGTTGGAATTTGAAAAGCTGTACACCAATTTTTCTTGGGGACGCAACCAAATTACCCTTGAAAAAATGGATTTAATTGGACAGGTTTCGATGAAGCACGGTTTTCGACCATTGCTAGATTTAACTTCTTAGAGGTGTTCCGCGATCGCGTTGGAAAGTTGGAAGCATGAGTGATTCTCAAACTTCTGAATGAGATCATGAGAGGACTTATTGATGCGCCTTGCCAAACCGCATTGGGTCTAGCTGCCTTCCTCTAAATCGCCAGAACGATCGCTAATGCTTCAGAGATAAGCCGCATCGTTGGGGTACTCAGTTGACCCAAATACTTAATCAAACGCATTTCAGAGATGGAGCGTACTTGAAACGTATCTACTCCCGAATTTTTGCTGAGTCCGTTTTCTGAATCAGGTTCTAGGCAAATCATCCAAGGTCGAGTTGTAAATGTCTCTTTCCAGTCAGTAATTGGCACAATGACTTTAAGGGGTAAAATGCCGATTGAATCGTCGTTTACAATCACTGCTGGGCGAGTTTTACTGATCTCTGTGCCTATAGTTGGATCAAGCCTAACTAGCCAAATCTCGCCCCTATTCATTGAAATTCTCCAGTTTCTCTTTTTGATCTACTTTGGCTCGTCATACAAAGTCTTCTCCATCTAAAGCTGTAAAAGCGGTTAATTCCTTGTCTGACGAGTAATCAGAGATAGCAGTCAATGCCGCGATCGCCATCTGTTGCCGACGCTGCTCTTGAGTCAGCGGTTGTTCTTGTTGCACGAGACGAAGGGCGGCTTCGGCAATTTGAAGGCGATCGCTAATGGGCAGATTGGGGAGAGATTGCAAAATTTCTGTAGTGTTCACAAAACTCCTGTGGTGTTATTGGAGGTAATGGTTAAGCTTGGCTCAATTATGTCTTAATTAGCCCAATAATAGGAAATCAGCAATAAATGAAGCTTCCTCAAAAAATTCTCAACGCTCGACAAACTGTATCTTCCAAGATCAATAAACAACTGTTACCAACTCTTCAACAGTTTTGGACATGGACAGAGTTAGAAAAGAAGAAGCCATGGGATTACTTGGAGCTTTTAGTCGTTCCTCTTTTTTTAGCTTTAGCTACTTTATATATTAGCGATCAGTCTTCCCGTTCCCAGAAGAACGCTGACATAGCTCGTGCTTCTCAAGAAAAGCTTGCTGCCCAATTAGAGTCCGAGAAGGATCAAAAATTGGCTGACCAGCGTTACCGACAAAATGCATTAGAGTCATATCTTGACGATATGACATCACTAATTGAAAAGGGCTTACTCGACGAAACCAAAAATAAACAACTAAAAACTATTGCTAGAGCAAGAACAATTACTGCGTTGAAAATTTTAGATGGTGAGTCAAATCGGCTAGTCATTCAGTTCCTTCGGACTGCGGGATTATTTAGTAAATCTGACAACATTGCATCTTTACCCCCAGTGGATCTATACAATGCTGATTTAAAGGGTGCTGATCTTGCAGGTGTTAATCTTAGTAGTTTGAGTCTTGGAAGGTCTTCATTTCAAGACTCAAATTTGAGTGGAGCCAATTTAAGTTTCTCTTATATGGGGAAAGTTAACTTCAATGGAGATAGGCTCAGTGTTAACTTCAATGGAGCTAATCTCAGTGGAGCGATAATAAGAGGCTCAGACTTGACTGATGCACAATTAGAAAATGCCAATTTAAGCAATGCAAATCTACAAGGTTCAACCTTGGAATACTCTAATTTGAGAAATGCAAATTTAACTAAAGCAAATCTACAAGGAGGAGGTAGTCGTGCGATGGCAAAGGATTACATCAATGGTAAACCTCCGGAACCTGCTAGGCTCTTTGGATCTGATTTGACAAATGCTGATTTGAGAGGTGCAAATCTCAGTGGAGTTGACTTGACACAAGCTAGATTATCTGGTACTAATTTCCAAGGCGCTAACTTGGAAGGCGCAAACATCCCTGAACTAACTTCTAGCTGGTTTTGTCGGACAATCATGCCAGATGGAACAGTAGCTAATCCCAACTGTGAGAAATAGGACAATTTTTGCGCCCATTCAAGTATTCAAATACCCTGCCGCCACACATTCTTCGATCGCCTCTTCCACCATCGACCACAGAGCAGGCGCGCCGACTTCTACAGGACGCATTCGTGCAACCACGCGATCGCGCCTAATCCCGTACTTGCGCCAAGTGCCACCCTGGTTTTGCTGATTGAGTAAGAAAGGCTGAATTCGATCGAGGGCTGCTGCAAATTGGGCAGTTGGGGTTTGTTGGGCTTCAAACTCGTTCCAGAGCGATCGTAGTTCGTTGCCTTGATCGGCAGGAAGTAGCCCAAATAATCTTTCGGCGGCTCGTTCTTCTCGTTTTGCTTTGTTTCTGTTGCCTACTTCGTCGAACGCAAACGTGTCGCCTGCATCAATTTCGACGATATCGTGAATCAGCAGCATTTTAGTGGCGTGGAGTAGGTCGGTTTCGGGTGGGGCGTACTCGATCAGTACCGTTGCCATCAGAGCGATGTGCCAGGAATGTTCGGCGGTGTTTTCGGGGCGCGATCGATCGGAAATGTAGGTTTGGCGAAGGATTTGCTTGAGGCGATCGATTTCGATAATGAAGGCGATTTGTTGAGTAAGGCGGCTGGTTTTTCCCATGAGTTACTGAATTCAGTACAGGGGAAGCGTATCAGAAGAACGCCTTCTTTTATGGGAAAAATCGCATCAGTAATTCAAGAATAACGTGTCAAATGCAGCATCGGTGAGCTTTGTGGGCTGACGGGCTGGCAGCGGAGACGCTGGTACTTGCGGGCTATCTGAATTTGCCGGAGTTGCTTCTGCATCTCGAACCTGGTGTGCTGTTTGCTCTAAAGCTACAATGTGCTGTTCTAGAATAGTGAGGCGATCGCAAATTTGTTGGCGGCGATCGTCCATGCCTTCTAGCTCTTGTCGGAGCCGTTTTTTTTCAATGACTAATTTATAAATATCTAGGTAAGCCGCTGCCTCGGTTTGTTGCCGGGGCATGGTGCTAATTTTAGGACGAATTTGACCTTTAGGAATGCGCAGCATAGGAGGGAACCTAATTTTGTCCTAGTGTGCCCTTGCTCTGAAAATTTTCATCGCCGCCAATTTCTAAACTTTTGCAACGTCGTACTCCGAGCTACAGTTTAGAAGTTTGGGGTAGCTGACAATGAGGCAAAACTCTGCACAGTTCCTTTGCCATGAAGTCTTTTGCTATGAAGCCCCGAATTATTGTTTGTGGTTTAGGTCGAACGGGTTATCAAGTTTTTCGCTTGCTTCAGCAGCAGGGTGCAACCGTAATCGGAATCCATTCTCAGCCGCTGTCGTCACATGAGCGAGATGACAATATTATCTTGGGAGAATTATCAGCAGCAGCAACGCTGATTGCAGCAGGAATTCGGGATGCAGATACGTTGGTGATTGTGCATGACGATGACGCGGTGAATTTGTCAGTGTTAACTCAGGCACGGGTGTTAAACCCTTATATTCGTGTAGTTAATCGGTTATTTAATGCGAGCTTGGGCGATCGCCTTGACCATTCATTATCCGATCATTTCAGCATGAGCGTGTCGGCATTATCGGCTCCTATTTTTGCATTTGCGGCGTTGGGCAATCGGGCAATTGGACAGTTGCAATTGTTCAATCAAACCTGGGCAATTCGAGAAGAATATGTAGACGAAGGGCATCCCTGGCTGGGGCAAAAACTAAGCGAACTTTGGGAAGATCGATCGCGGATGTTAATCTATTATTTACCTGCCTATAGCCAGATGGATTTAGTCGCGGCGGTGGTGAGTGGACAATCATTGCAAGTGGGCGATCGCCTAATTATTGCCACCCAACCGAAGCCGCAAACAGTTCAACGGACTTTGAAGCAAAAGCTTTCTGGATTATTAGCAGGTCTACAAACTTTTCACATTCACATTAAACCAACTATTCTAGTTTCGTTAGCATTACTGTTCACAATTTTTATTGCCACGTTGACTTATACCGTTACCAATTTCCGTATTTCAGCGATCGATGCGCTCTACTTTTCAGTTGGCATGATTACAGGCGCGGGCGGTGGCGAACAGGTTGCAGAGCAAGCGCCTGATAGCGTTAAATTTTTTACTATTGTGATGATGCTAATTGGTGCAGCGGTGGTTGGAATTTTCTATGCATTGCTCAATGATTTTGTCTTAGGAACCCGCTTTCATCAGCTGTGGAACACGGCTCAAATCCCTCATCGAGGGCATTACATTGTCTGTGGGTTGGGCGGGACAGGCATGAATGTCATGAGCCAACTTTGTGCAAACGGGTGCAGTGTGGTGGTCATTGAGCGAGATGCTAATAATCGTTTTTTAAATGCGGCGCGATCGCTCAAAGTTCCAGTTATTCATAGTGATGCTAATTTGCTGCCTACACTTCAGCTAGTTCGTTTAACAGAGGCAGCAGCAGTTTTGGTAACGACGAGTAATGATGTCACCAATTTGGAGATTGCGCTGACGGTCAAAGGAATTGCACCCAAAGTGCCTGTTATTGTGCGTAACCAAAACCCTCAATTTGCGCCCTTAGCCCAGCAGGTATTTGATTTTGAGGCAGTGTTAAGTCCGGCAGAGTTGGCGGCTCCTTCCTTTGCGGCGGCGGCTCTGGGTGGGCGAATTTTGGGGACGGGGGTAACGGCAGACATTCTTTGGGTAGCGCTGGCGACAATGATTACTCCGGCTCATCCGTTCTGTGGCAAACGGGTGCAGGATGTGGCAATGGATGCTGATTTAGTGCCGCTCTATTTGGAAACGGAGCGTCAAACCATGCACGGGTGGAAGTTACTAGAAATGGAGTTATCGATTGGAGATGTTCTGTATTTAACAATTCCAGCAATGCATCTCGATCGATTATGGCGAGGGGCACGGCAGAAGCTGAATTTTGGGTAGGGCTTGGGGCTATAAATTTCTAGGTATTGCTGCGCGATCGCCTGACACTATAATGAAAAAGCTTTTCTAAACGGAGTGAAGCGACCTATGACTAATCTTGTAATTCAATTTGCACAGATGCCATTGCCGATCGATCTCTCTTCCCTGACTGCAATGGCGAAGATGAGCGATCAACAGTTTTATGAATTTTGTCGCACCAATCCTGAACTGCGAATTGAACGCAATGCTGCTGGAGAAGTGATTGTTATGCCACCTGCTTTTGCTGATACTGGAAACCGCAACTTCAAAATTTCGCAACAGATGGGCAACTGGGCGGATGAAGATGGGACAGGAGAACCATTTGATTCTAGTACGGGTTTCACATTACCTAATGGGGCAATTCGGTCTCCTGATGCCGCGTGGATTTTATCCGATCGCTGGAATGCTTTGGCATCTGAGGAAAAAACATCTTTTGCGCCGATCGCACCGGATTTTGTGGTGGAATTACGTTCGAGTAGTGACCGCCTAAAAACTCTGCAAGATAAGATGGCGGAATATATTGAAAATGGTGTGCGGTTAGGACTATTGATCGATCGCAAGAACTGTCAGGTTTATGTTTATCGTCCTGATCAAGACGTAGAAGTTTTAGATCATCCTGAAGCCGTGAGTTGTGAACCGGAGATGCCAGGGTTTGTTCTCAAGATGGGGAAAATTTGGTAAAGACAAGTTGTTGGTAACAACAAGTTGATCATGATCAAGATAGTGGTAAAGACATACTACGCGACGACTTTCGCCCTGACAGCAATGTTGATATATTATCGTTCTTGACCCTGATGCTAGAACGCATCTGAGCCTCATAGATTTAGTCAGAATGGAATACCACTAAGCAGCAAGAATCGAACTTGCAGCTAAAGCTTCTGAAGCTTTACCTCTACAACGGTTCCCAGCAATATATTAGATTTGATTTCTAACGTGCCGCCGTGCGCCTCAACAATACGTTTCACGATCGCTAGCCCTAATCCATTTCCCGTCGCTTTAGTGGTAAAAAAAGGCTTAGTGATCTGTTCAATTTTATCAGCAGGAATAGGTTCGCCCCCGTTACGAACTTTAATGCTGATTTCTTCCGCCATTAGTTGAACGCTCCAGTAAACCGTTTCGTTCTCGTTCACTGCTTCACAAGCATTACAAATTAAATTGATGAACACCTGCTTTAGTTTATCCTTGTCTCCTTGAATCACAGCAGGCGTATTAGCAGGCGTAAATCTGATGTGCTTGCCGTGAGTAGCAGGCATCTCTCGAAGCATCTCTAACATTTCGCTGATTAATAGGTTTAGATCTAGCTCAATGATGTTCAGCGTTTGGCACTTGGTGTAGTTCAGAATTTCATTTAGCAAACGTTGCAGGCGATCGGCTTCTTCCAGGGCAAGATTGAGGCGAAATTGGGCTACAGCAGGTAAATCTATCTTCTGAAAAGATTGAAGTCCCATTAGAACTGTAGTGAGCGGATTACGAACTTCATGGACAATCATGGCAGAGAGTTCCCCGACTTCGGCAAGGTTAGCAAGGGCACTTTCGGCTTGTTTACGCTCAGCGATCGCTGCCGACACTTGCTGATACATTTGGCTAAAGGCAGCAATCACATCTCCGAGTTCGTCGTGCCGCTGGGTTTGTAAAGATTCAAAAGGCGGGGGAGCTTCGTCTTGCAGAACAGCGGTTCCTGCATTTAACAAATCTTTCCGCAATAACATAATGGGTGTAATGAGCAGCGGCTCTAAAGCGACTAAAGTAGCAATGGTAACAAAAATAGAAATAATCAAAACAAGTCCAGCAATGCGTCCAATAAAGGCAATAATATCGGTTTGCACTGAAGTGGCATTATGACGAATAATCAGGACATATTGCCCTTCAAGGGGAGCGATCGCCCAAGCCGCATCATATTCATGACGTTGATACAGATTAGCGCCAGGATTTGCTTGAACAGCGGTAAAACTAAGCTGTGGCATTTTGCCAAAGGTGCCGACTAGGGTGCTGTCGGGACGATACAGCGCGCCTCCCAAAATTTTAGGGTTAAGGATGCTTTGTTGCAGCCGATCTAACACTTGGCGATCGGTTGTTCCAGCAGGCAGCATCCTGAGTGCGCCCGAAGTCTCGGCAGCAGAAATTTCTTTAAGCTGCGACAATAGCTCTTGCTGACGGCGGTAAATGGAGGGCAACAAAATCAACGCTTCAATCAGCACAATACTGGCAAATACCGACAACACAATCTGCCGAGATAAGCGTGCCTGAAACAGATGTCGTAATGCCAGTCGTCGAGAAGCCAATTCTTTTACCTCTTGCTGTCATCCGAAAGGCTAATCATAATAAAGCCGATTATGGTAAAGCCGATTATAGTAAAGCCGACTATGGAATATCTCAGTTTTGCATGACGATCGCAATTTTCGATCGATCAACCTATGGGGATTGAGCCTACTGGCAATGAATTGTAAACTTTCCTCAAAGCCCATTCAAAACTTCAGAGCCCTACTGTTTCCCCATGACTTCAGATCCTAACCATAAGTTCATCGTTAAGCGTGGGCCTGGTAGCTTCTTTGCAGGCGCAGTGTACCCTTTCCGGGCACTGGCTTTGTTTGCAAAAACGCCTCGCCTGCGCCGATATGTGTTGTTTCCCATTGCAGTTAACCTGTTGGTGGGTGGCACAATTTATGCAGCACTGCTGTTTGCTGGATTCCGGGCGATCGACACTATTGTTGCCGACGTGCCCAACTGGACAGGCAATTTAGCGCACCTTTCTCCCCATCTCCCCGCCATTCCACCCATTAGCCTGCCGCAGGTCAGCTTATCACCTGGGCAGATGAGTTTCCCCGATTGGTTGCCCCATTGGAATCTTGCGCTCCCCGATTGGCAACTGCCGAGTCTACCAAGCTGGAATCTTCGCGCCCCCGGTTGGGCGATCGCCATTGCCGATACCCTGGGAGCTTCGTTCCTGTGGATTTTGCGCTTGCTGCTAGTGCTGATCTTGTTGCTGGTTACAGGGTTTATTTTTCTTCAGTTTGGGGTGCTGCTGGGTGCGCCTTGGTATGGCAAACTGTCGGAGGAACTGGAACTGCTAAAACTGGGCAAGTTACCGCCTATGGATTCAAGCCTTAGCCGGACGGTTCAGGATGTGGGGCGGGCAATTTTGTATGAATTGAAAAAGCTGGTGCTGTTGATTTCAGTTGGGCTGCCCTTGCTGCTATTTAACTTTCTGCCTGGAATTGGCACCGCGATCGCCTCTGTGGGTTACCTGACTCTCACTGCAACGATCGTTTGCCTCGATTTCTTTGACTCTGCTCTCGAGCGACGGCGATTGCGGTTTCGGCAAAAATTAGGCGTGGTGCTGCGAAGCTTGCCTGCCAGTGCGGCATTTGGACTCGTCTGTCTGGTGTTGGTCAGTGTGCCCTTGATTAATTTGCTGGCAATTCCAGTGTGTGTGGCAGCAGGAACTTTGTTTTTTTGCGATCGCATTCAACCCTGGCTTGACCCCTAACGCTTGTCCTTTGTCCCTCATTCTTGGTATGAAAAATAGAACAATGATCCATCACTCCTAACGCTCATGGTCTACGCGATTGACTTCGGTACAAGCAACACCGTCATTACCCGCTGGAATGCTGCGACTCAGCAGCCAGAAACCCTGACGCTTCCGGGATTTTCGCTGAAGCTGGCAGAGAATCCGCCGTTGGTGCCAAGCCTGCTGTACGTAGAAGACGGCAGTTCTGGCAAAGTTACTGTAGGTCAAATGGTGCGCGATCGCGGACTCGACTTAAGTGGCGATCGGCGGTTTTTTCGCAACTTCAAGCGCGGTATTGGTGCAGAAATCCAGGGCTTTTTGCCAGAGTTAGATGGGGCTACTATCAGCTTTGAGCAAGCAGGTACCTGGTTCTTAACAACTCTTCTGCAACAGCTTCAAGCCACCGATCCAACCCTTGACTCGCTCGTTTTTACGGTGCCTGTAGACAGCTTTGAGGCGTATCGCAATTGGTTAACTCAGGTTTGTCGATCGCTGCAAGTAAGTCAGGTGCGGATACTGGATGAACCCACAGCAGCAGCTTTGGGCTACGGGCTGAAAGAACAAAGGACTGTGCTAGTCGTTGATTTTGGCGGCGGCACTCTGGATTTGTCTTTAGTAAAACTGGAAGGTAGACCGGAGCAAAAGCCTGTCGGATTTTTGCTGAAGTGGGGGCAGAAAGTGCTGGAGGAATCAGCACAGCGCCCAAAAATTGCGCGTGTTTTGGCAAAGGCAGGACAGAACTTAGGTGGGGCAGATATTGATCAATGGTTAGTGAATCATTTTGCAACGACTCAAGGACTAGCAGCGACATCGCTAACGTTACGATTAGCAGAACGTCTTAAAATACAGCTTTCGCAACAGACTGAAGCCACTGAAGTTTACTTTAATGATGAAACGTTTGAAAGCTATGAGCTACAAATCAATCAAGATCACTTTAATCAATTATTAGCAGAGAATCAGTTTTTTACCCGTCTTGATGAATCAATGAGCCAAGTATTGCAACAGGCTCGTCGTCAAGGATTAGAGCCTGCGGACATTAACGCAGTTTTACTGGTGGGTGGTACTTCCCAAATCCCTGCGGTGAAAGCCTGGGTTGAACAGTATTTCTCACCCGAAAAAATTCGTTCAGAGCGACCCTTTGAGGCGATCGCCCAGGGTGCATTGCAAATTTCTCAGGGTATAGAAGTAAAGGATTATCTCTACCACAGCTACGGCATCCGCTACTGGGACAAACGCAACAACCGCCACGCCTGGCATCCTTTAATCAACGAAGGGCAGCCCTACCCCATGCCGCAGCCCGTAGAACTTTTCCTGGGCGCGTCTACCGAAAACCAACCCAGCATTGAATTAATCATGGGCGAATTGGGCACAGAAACGGGCGGCACAGAAGTATTTTATGATGGCGATCGCCTCATCACTCGTTCCTCCTCCGGTGCCTCTGTAGCAAAGCCGCTGAATGATAGCGTTGAAGCTCGAACCATTGCCCAACTCACTCCTCCTGGTTATCCGGGGAGCGATCGCATTAAAGTATTGTTTTGGGTTGATGAATCTCGGTTTTTGAGAATGACGGTCGAAGATTTATTAACCGCAGAAACGCTGCTAGAAAACCAGGCAGTGGTGCGGCTGAGTTAAACTTCTAGGAATTAGCCTGGTCAATAAAATTCAGGATTCTTGAGTGACGCTATTTTAAGGTGAGGGTGCCCTGTTCATTGACCCGATACTCTTTGCCAACATAGCCTGTACGATTATAGAAAACTTGATGAATGTACTGATCCAGTTCAACCTCATCAGGAATTTGGGGACGGTAGTAATCCTTAATTTGTTCTTCAACTCCTAGCTCATTGAGGCGATCGTGAAGTGCCTGATTATCGCTTTGAAAATATGCCGTTAGAGCAGGTTTATCTTGCAAAAAGGTTAGGATAACTGACGACGGGACACCACCAATCAACAACCCCCCTGAAAAAAACCAAACTGTAGACAGCCCCAAGCAGATCACGGTTATCAGCGTCACAATCCGCCTTAAAATGGCTGGTGTTTGAGAAGATTTCTCCTGATTGCGCGATCGCTTTGATTGTTCAAGCTGTCCCATTCGTTCCTCCCACCTAATAATTTCTAACCCTACCTTAGCCATGCTCCCCTCTAATCGTCTACAGGCAGTGCAGACCCCTATGATTCCTATCGTGGGAGAACTGATTCGCAACTCGCCTGGAACGATTTCTTTGGGTCAGGGTGTCGTGTCCTACCCACCACCGCTCCAAGCAATCGCCCAAATTACTCAATTTCTAGCGCAGACCACCAATCATCAATATCATCCTGTGCAAGGCATTCCGGCATTGCAAGAGGCGATCGCCACGAAGCTTTTGGCAGAAAACGGTATTTCTATTGGCGCAGAGCACTGCGTTGTAGTGACCGCAGGCAGCAACATGGGTTTCTTAAATGCGGTGCTGGCGATCGCCGATCCGGGTGATGAAATTATTTTGCAAACTCCCTATTACTTTAATCACGAAATGGCGACGGTGATGGCAAACTGTCGCCCCGTTCTCGTCAATACAAACAAAAACTATCAACTCAACCCCGACGCTATTCGTCAAGCCATTACGCCGAAAACTAAAGCTGTTGTTACGGTTTCGCCCAACAATCCCACGGGTGTTGTCTATCCCAAAGCCGTTCTTCAAGAAGTTAACGAAATTTGTCGAGAGCGAGGTATTTATCATATTACCGACGAAACCTACGAATACTTTACTTACGACGGTGCTTCTCACTTTTCAGTCGGATCAACGTTCGGCAACCATACCATTTCGCTGTTTAGCTTATCGAAAGCTTACGGTTTTGCCAGTTGGCGAATCGGCTACATGGTGATTCCAGCACACCTGATGTCGGCAGTGATAAAAATTCAGGATACTAACTTGATTTGTGCCGCAGGGATTTCACAGTATGCCGCGTTGGGAGCATTGCAGGCAGGTAAACAGTTTTGTTTAGACAAAGTGGAGGCGATCGCTCAAGTTCGCCAAATTGTCCTCCAAGAACTTGCTACTATCCCTCACCTTTGCACTATTCCACCGACTCAAGGCGCGTTCTATTTCCTCCTCAAAGTTCACACAGATTTGGATTCTTTAGAACTCATCAAACAGTTAATCCATCATCACAAAGTTGCTGCCCTTCCGGGTTCTACCTTTGGTATGGAAGGCTGTTATTTACGAGTTGCCTATGGCGCTCTGGATCAAAAAACAGCGGCAGCCGGGATAGATCGATTAGTGCAAGGTTTACAAGAAATCATTAAAAAAAGGCGATAACAAATCGCCTCTTTTCATGCAACGCTCGATCGCCCCCTAAAATGCAAACCCAAACAACTGTTGAATTCCCATAGGTTCATTTGCCACAGGACTCGAATCCGCTGGAACTTGATCACCCCCAAACAACTCAACAATTTTCTCAGCCAAAAGTTGGGCAATGCCTTGTCCTGCCTGTGTAGATGAGGTCGATTGCGCCGTCACAGCGGCTTTAGTCGGTGAACTAGCAGCGTTCGCAGCAGTTGGATCTGGCAAACTGGCAACGTTTATAGCCTGTTTAACCGCATCCTGATTTACCGCGATCGCTCGGGCGATCGCAGCCATTCGGCGCGCCTGGTCGTGCCCAATGGTTTCGGCAGTATTTCCTAACCCAGGTGCATCCCACCGCTGAGTAGCCGGATTAATGAACGCGCGAGTGCGTGCCCACAACACCGCATCTGAACCGCTCATACCCTGCTGACGCGCTTGGGCTAACCAGTCTACATACCCACCCTGATCAAGAGCGGCTTTAGGCGCTTGATTTGCTAGATCAATGCCGTTGAGCTTTTCTTCTAAAGTCAATTGCAAGCCGTGGTCAGCCGCCTTTGCCTCAATAACTTTTGCCTGATCGGCTAATCGAGACAACTGTTTTTGATCGGCATCTTCAGGAGATTGTGCTGAATGTTGGTAAGAGAAACTGCCTCGGTTCCAAACTTGGTTGCCTGGATCAACGTGACCATAATAAGCATGAGTGCGATCGCCCTCCGGAGTCCGAGTTCCCTCAGCGCTCCCCACTGCCTTTGCAACTAAAGAATTTGTATTGCCTGTGAATAACTTGTCTGTAATCACTCCCACCTTCAAATTTGCATCCTCTTGAGGAGCCGCTGCTACAGAAGGCACGCCTTGCTCCGGCTCGTAAAGCGGTTCTGTGGGAGAAAGGCTAAATCCTAACTCGATCGGCTTGCGAGAAGCAGAGGGCGCTGGAGGTTGGACAGGTGCAGGTTGGATGGGTGTAGGTTGAACTAATGTATCTTGAATCGGTTCAGCTTGAACGGATTCAGCTTGAGTAGATCCACTTTGAGCGACAGGTGCTCCCACAGACGTGGGTGGTTCAGCAAACGACAGGACGGGCTGAGCCGGAGCTTCTTTGCTAACAGTATCGCCCAGCTTGTTAGCAGATTTTACAGAGAGTTCCGAAGCTGTGGAATCCGGCGCGATCGCCACTGGTAACGCTTCCGTTCCTTCATTCGTTACCGTTGTCGTTGCATCAGAATTCTCCTTTTTGAGGATCGGATCTGTTGCCATCCAAATGCTACCTTCTGTTGCAGGGGGCGCTGCATGGGTAGAAGATTTGTCAAAGTGCAATGCTTCATCTGCTCTAGCCAAAGGTGCATAGCTGACCATAACCGTAACCAAACCCAGTAAACACAGGAAACGAGTTTTCATAGCGATCGCAATATCCGTTCTAAAATGTCTTGTGCAGGCTCAACCATTGCCCAGGTGCCATCCGTTTGCTTCCTCAACGTGGCAAAGTGCAAATAAGCCCCTGAGCCGATAACCTCTCCTTGCTCGACCTCTCCCAACTTCAGGTTTTGCAACCCACAAAGCCGAAAAAGATAAGCAGGAATTTCTGGACTAGAGAAAACCACGCAGTTTTTAATGTTTGGCTCTAGGGGCTGTACCCGTCCGCCAAACGGCGCATAGGCGCTGTCGCCGTTCAGGTTAATTGAAATATCGCCTAATCCTGCTGCCACCTGATGACCGCCAATTGTGTCTCCCGGTTGCAACTGCCAAACTTGCTGAATTTGAATGGTTCGGGGTGGCTCTGTAGAATACTGCATAGAACAAGCGCTGCTCAGAAGTATCATCACCGCCAGCATTCCACGCTTCCCAACCCAACCAATAAACCGCATACCTACTCCGAATACTGACGCAGATACCTTTAAAGCATCCTCATTAAACTTTATATAGGGCACATATGTCCTGATCAAACAGCCTGCTTAAACAACCTGACCAAGCAGACGATCGATATCAAATCGACTTACTGAATCAAAAATCGATATCCGGCATACTCGTCCTCCTCATACAGTACGATCAGCCAAGTTTTAGGATCAAATGCCAACGGATAAACCAGTCGTTCAGCGGTAGCTCCGGCTCGCACACTCAAGTTGGGCAACTGACAATAGGGCGATTTCAAGATATCCTCTACCCTCGTCCGTGGATCTCGCTCCGAAATAGTTAGAAACTCTGCAAGCTGCTCCCGCGAAATGATCACACCTTCGTTTACAGCACCTTGGCAAGTTTCTGTCCGCCCTGGTATACGACCTGAAGACCCTATGCCTAAATCGATCATTAAAATAGCAACCAAAGGCAGCAAAAGAGCGGCAATTAGCAGCAGTTTAGAGGGAGGAAAGCTAATTTCAGGATGTGTCATTGTTCTTTATCCTCGAACCCCATTGAAATGATGCAAGATAAAACGAGGGTAATCCAGAGTATGCCAAGGAGAAGAAGACTCATGGTAAAGCACTAAATTCTGCCGCCAATCAACAGACCGAGCAAGACGATAACTAAACGGTAACCCCAGATCAAGCTAGATTCGGAGGTGAGAGGACGACGATAGATGGCGATCGCGCTGGGTGTCACCATGATGGCGATCGCGGGTAACCACAGCCCAGGGAAGATCGTGAGGAGCGTATCTAGTAATACACGTGCCACGATCGCGCCTACAAGTAGTATGACAGTATTGCGAACTCTAAAAGGAGAACCTTTAGAACGTTGAACAGACCGTTTCTGCATCTTAGACTGAAGCGTTTTAGACTGGGACGTTTTAGGCTGAGGTCTTTCGACCAACCAGTTCCAAACACGGCGGAATAAAGAAGAATTCTGTCGTGTTCTCATGGCACGATGACGAAGCTCTTCTGCATTTAACTCAGCTTCTCGCTCTGCCTTAAACAAATCTACAGAACGAGAAGTGACCACAAATTTACCCTGCTGATCCTTTTCAATATGAGGTACAGCAGTTTCCAAATACTCACAAATGGGCGGAAGTCGGACAGCTTTTCCTGAACTAGCTAGATTTTTTGAATCAGATGATTGCCAATCTTGCCCGACTTGCTCGGCGATCGCTTTTAGCTTCAAAATAGCTGCCTCTTGCGCCGCCGAAAGCTGATTAACCTCTTCCGCTTGCGCATCCAGCCGCTGAAAAGCCTCATCTAAACTGTGAACTACAGGCGGCTTGGGCTGCTCCAGCTTTTTCACATAAGTACTCGTCAAATGACTTAGCCGTTGAGTTTCCATTGCCAGTTCCTGACCCGTTGCTCGATGAGTCCGCTCTGCCAAAGGCTTAATCTGCTGCATACGAGCCGGACGAGAAGAAGCTAGCGTAGGAGCATGAGCAGAACCGGGAGCAGGTGCCGGAACAGACGAACGAGGTTCATTGGCTCGGATTGAGCGCAGGGCAACTTGAATCGCCTTGATTTCTGTTTGAAGTTCTTCCATGGCAGTTTGTGAGTGTGAATGAATAGAATTTGAAGGGAATAAACTTGTTTAATACTAATGTACTATTTCTAGATTAAATATAGTACCTAAGTACTAAATTTGCAACTCATTTCTATTAAAAACAATAAACAGGGCTAGGCAGCCCAAACGAAAAGGCGCATCAAGCAAAACTCAATGCACCTGTACAAGTGATTTGACACAGATTTTCAAACTAGTTCATAAACCTGTGCAGTTCGCCTATCTGGCTCGGCATCTCAATTCCCGACTACCCCAAAACAGCCTGCTCCACCGCGATCGCCGGACCAACTAAAGAAACGTAAGGTTGAGTAAAACAGGTCTGCGCCGCTTTCCGGGCACCTTCAGCCGTTACACCTGCTACATATTCTTGAAACTGCTCATCAAACTCAATTCCTAACCCTAACGTCTCATATAGCCCGAAAATCTGAGCAATCTGTCCATTGGTTTGTTTCCCTAGCGCGTATTGCCCCAGCAACTTATTCTTCGCTGCTTGCATTTCATCCGCCGTCAACAACACTGAACACAGCCGATCCACTTCCTGCTGCAACCCTTCTAATGCGATCGCCGCATTATCGGGTGCAGTTCCCATATAAACGACAAACTGCGACTGATCTAACCGCGTTGGATAGAACGCTGATACCTCATACGCTAACCCTCTTTTCTCCCTCAACTCAACGAATAATCGACTCGACAACCCATTTCCCAAATACGTATTCAACAATCGCAACGCAATATGTTCAGGGCTATTCACTGGAATTGCTAAATACCCCAACATAACGATCGCCTGCTGCGTATCTTGCACGGTCAAAACCCGTTCTGGCTGTGCCGCAATTTTTGGTAAATCTAAGCGTGGCAAAGGTATCACGCCTTGTTCTCCTTGAGGTGCCTGCCAATCTCCAAAGTGCTGCTCTAGTAGAGCGATCGCCTGTTCTGGCGCAATTCGCCCTGCCACAGACACAATTAAATTATCAGGACGAAAGAAAGTTTGGTGATATTCCAGCAAGTCCTCACGGCTCAAATGCGAGGCTGTCTCTTCAGTTCCCAAACTCGACATAGCATACGGATGATTTTGGAACATTGCCTGCCGCAACTGGGCATTCGCCACTGAAAACGGCTGTTCCTGCATTGAACGAATTCCCTGCACTGCCTGCCGCCGCTCCAAGTCCACCTCATCCTCAGGAAAAGACGGCGATCGCATCACCTCTGCCATCAAATCCAGCATCTCCTCAAAGTCTGCTGAAACGGTCTTCAGGCTCATCAAAAAATAATCTGCTGCCGAGTCTGCTCCTAAACTTGCCCCAACTGACTCTACGCGCTCAGCAATTTCCTGAGACGATAACCGCTCAGTTCCCTTTGTAATTACCGCCGACAGCAAATGGGAAATTCCTGCTTTGTCTGCCGTCTCGTATCGCCCGCCCGCTCTTAAAAAAAACCGTGCGGCAACAATGTCTGCTGCGGAGTTCTCAACGGCTAGTACCGTGATGCCGTTACTGAGAATCGTGCGATGGATCGTCCGGTTTTGTAGCGTCAGAGTCGTAATATGGGGCATTGCAGAATGGAAGAAGGTCGTTGAGAAATGCTAACACGGCTGCATGACTACTGCCGCATACCGCAGCGGCGAAAGGTATTGCTCTGCCATCTGCTGCAACTCTTCTGCCTCCAGCGACTGAAGCACCGTAGGATAAACCGCCGAGAGCTCGGCTTCAGCAATAGTATTGTAATAGCCGTAAAGCCCTGCAATCTGGCTAGCTGTTTCAATTGAAAAAGCGTAGTCATTTTTGAGTAAGCGCTTGTAGCGAGTTAACTCGGCGTGGGTAACAGGGGCATTGGCAAGGTGGGAAAGGCGATCGCCAATAATTGCCTCAACTTGTCCCAAATGCTCTGGCTCTAACCAAGCCGTCAACATCAACAAGCTAGAATCCCGTTGCAGCGAAAAACTGCCCCCAATTTCGTAGACCAACTGCCGCTCCTCTCGCAGTTCCCGCACCAAGCGTGATGTCCGTCCTCCTGCCAACAGAACCGACAGCAAATCTAGCCCATAAGCGCTACGCACATCTTCTACTCCAGGGGCACTCCAAGCCATCATCAAGCGAGCCTGCCCCAACCGAGGCAACTCCATTTCTTGTCGCCGAATCTCATTCATCGGCGGTTCGACAGTTACCACCGGACGTGGACAAATAGCAGCAGGCGGAAATAGCCCAAAGGCCTCGTTCACCAATGCCAACGTTTGCTCTTGAGGAATATCTCCTATCACCACTACCGTCATATTCTCTGGCTGGTAATGGGCACGATGAAAACAACGCATCTCCTGGGGCGATCGCGCCATCAACACCTCTTCAGCCCCCAACACCGGACGACCATAGGGATGCTTTGGATGCAGATTCGCCATCAGCGCCTCAAACCCCATGCCATCTGGGTCATCCTGAGACTGCCGAATTTCCTCCAGGACGACATCCCGCTCTAACTCAAATTCGTCATCTGGAATTGTGGCGTTCAGCAATAGATCTGCCAGATGAGGCAATGTGTGAGGTAAGTCAGCCGGGGTCGTATTAATAAAGTAATGGGCGTAGTCGTGGCTGGTTGCCGCGTTCGTAATGCCGCCTCGGTTCTCAATAATTTGATCAAACATCCCTGGAGGCAAGCGATCGGTGCCCTTAAAAATCATATGTTCGAGGAAGTGTGCCATTCCCGACCAAGGCTCGGCGATCGCCCCAGCTTTGACCCACACATCTACCACTACAGGCGCGCCCACAACTCGCTGATGAATAACCGACAACCCATTTGCCAACTGGCAACGGTACGCCTCAAACTCACCAAAATTTGATAGTTCTGTCTTTAGGAGTGCAACCAATGGCTTACGCTTAACGCTCCGATAAGATAGCGATAACCTACTTATATTAACGCTTCCCGACCACCCTACTACCTACGGGTTCACAGAATAGAATCAATTAATACATAGAATCACCTGCTACAGAATCTTCTGGTCTGACCGATTCCTCGTAAGCTTGGGAACTCTGAACATGAAATCTTGATGCTTGACGCAGCCCCTGTCCTTGAAAACTCGGAGATGATTGATGAATCCTCAACTACTAGCGCAAACTGAACTGACCGAACTCGACAAAATTCGGCAGCAGTACGACAACACTCCCTATCCCAAAGTCCCATTAGAAACTTCTCCCAAAGCTGACCACGAGTCTTTATACCTAAACAACCTGGTCACGCCTTACTACCTGAAGTATCGGCAGGTTGTTGAAACTGAGGGCAAACTGATTCTAGATGCAGGTTGCGGCAGTGGATATCAAGCTTTAAAGCTGGCGACAGCAAACCCTGGAGCAAAAATAGTTGGAGTTGATTTGTCTCCGGTGTCGGTAGAGGTGGCGCAGGCACGTATGAAGATGCACAACTGCGATAATGCCGAGTGTCACACTTTATCCATTTTTGATCTCCCCCAGCTTGGACTAGAGTTTGATTATATTAATTGTGATGAAGTTATTTCTTTATTCCCCGACCCAGTGGCAGGGCTACAGGCATTGAAATCTGTCCTCAAGCCAAATGGCATTATCCGAACCAATTTTCATAATGCTTACCAAAGGGCAAACTTTTTTCGATCGCAGACCTTATTCAAAATGCTGGGCTTAATGGATGAAGGTGCAAAAGATTCTGAGCATCAAGCAGTGATCGAAACCATGCAAGCGCTTAAAGATCAGGTTCAACTTAAACGGGAAACGTGGGGCGCAGAGTTTGAAAATCCTGAATCAAGTCAAACCATAATTGGCATGAATCACCTGCTGATAGGCGACCACGGATTTACAATCCCTGATTTGTTCAACACGCTGGAGAGAAGTGATCTTGAGTTTTTCAGCATGGTGGAATGGCGGCACTGGGATATTCTTGATTTGTTCAAAAATATCAATGATCTACCTGCACTTTGGGACATGAGCCTAGCGTATGCGTCGGTTGAGGAAAAGCTGCACCTATTTGAACTTCTACATCCTATTCATCGGCTCATGGACTTCTGGTGTACCCATTCAGGAGTAGAAACCGGCTCACCTGTAGACGACTGGAATACATCGGATTGGCAAAATTCGACTGTCCATGTTCATCCCCAGTTACGCCATGAAGATATTAAAGCAGAAGTTCTGAACTGTATTGAATCGGGACGATCGCTGGAAGTGAGCCGCTATATCAAGAAGCCAGCCTTAGTTCCGATCCTTCTTGAGAGTACTGTCCTGGCTTGGTTATTGCCGCTTTGGGAAGGGTCACAGTCTATGAAGGCACTGTGCGATCGCTATCTCAAAATCAAACCGCTTCATCCAATCACGTTAGAACCTCTCAGCGAATCAGCAGCTTTTGAAGAGGTCAAAACCATCTTGAACCGTATGGATGCTTTCTTATACCTATTGGTCGAAAAATAGCGACTGAACCCAACTTCAGCACCCTGAACCCGCCATTCCATAGGAGTAGACTGGCAGTATTAGGGTGCTTTCTAGCCAGTACTCTGTACTAAATAGAGGGTAAAAAATAATGATGAATGTGGCAAATTATGCCAATTCCCCCAAAAAACTACGGAACAACTCTCAGTACTCCAGAAAACTTTTCTAGTTACTTTAACGCTCAAACCCTTGCTGTAAGAGCCAATGAACTTTGTCTGCTAAACCTAATTCAAAAAAACGTCCGGAATCTTTGAATGGGGTGATATGAAAATGATACCGGGTGGGCAAGTTAACTTCAGGAGTTAGAAATCCCGCAACCGCAACTTAAGGAGACGTTTACTAGCTATGAAAACTGAACTACAAGCAAAATTCTTGCACCACCTGCTCAGCAAAAAGAAAGGCAATGAAGGGTTCACATTGATTGAACTTTTAGTTGTAATCATCATCATTGGTATTTTGGCTGCGATCGCGTTGCCTTCGTTCTTAAACCAAGCCAACAAAGCACGTGAGTCTGAAGCAAAAACCTACGTTGGCTCAATGAACCGGGGTCAGCAAGCCTACTACCTAGAAGAGGGCGAATTTGGAACTCTAGCCGAAATTGGCATTGGGATTCCTGAAACGACTGCGTATTACAAGTATGCCTCCGCTGATACTGGACTTTCCACAGGAGATAGCATTAAAGGTGCTGTTCGAGACTATAGCGGTATTGTCACAGTGGCTAAGGGCACCAGCATTGCCAAAATCTGTGAGGGTGCGCTGACTTGTGCTCCTTAAGCCTAAGCTAAAACGCTAAAACAACTGTTTAGCTACAACGTAATTCATTGAGAGGCTACCAAATGTAATGTATTTGGTGGCCTTTTTATTGATGTCTCAAATGTGCATAGTTAAATTAGAGAACTTTGCCAAATATTAGTATCAGTACCTGTTAACAGATCGGCAAAGATGGATGAAACAGAAATAATGTCAGGATTTTAGCTCTTTTCGTAGAACTGTAGATTGTTTCTAGAAGGAGGGCATACTGATGGCGGCAGATTCAGAAGCTCAGGGGGAACAAATAATGGTAGTAGCAGTCAAAGCTCAATCTTTACTGAAACAAGTTCAAGATCTATTACTTTTGGCGATCGCTCAACCCTGGTTTATCTGTTGCTGAAGATTGGAGTCGCAATCCGCCCAGCACCATTGCTCTCGAATCTGAAGACCTGGAACAAGTTCTACAAGACTTGCGAAAAGACGGTTATTTTCAACTTGATGCCATTCTGCCAGAAGCCGAAATTCTGCGCATGGCGATCGGGGTTGATGAGCTAGTCCAGCAAGGCTTGCCCCCGGTTTTTGCCTTTGTTTACGACGAAATTTGGCGATTGCGTCAGCGGGTCACGGTTCTTCTCACAGCTATTTTAGGGGAAGGATACCTGCAACTTCCTGACTTCTGGGCTTGGTATCTGCCGCCCATTGATGGTTACGCCGGGTGGAGACAACACCGCGATCGCCAAACCAAAATGCTCTGTCCCGATGGAATGCCCACCTCTCTTACCCTTTGGCTGCCGCTGACCGATGCAACTCCTGCCAATGGCTGTATGTATATGGTTCCGGCATCTCAAGATCCCAATTATCCTGAGCAGTTGCAATCCACCGAAATTACTAACTTGCAAAGTATTCGGGCTTTACCTGCTCCGGCTGGCTCTATTTTGGGCTGGAACCAGAATGTTTTGCATTGGGGCGGAAGTAGCAGCAGCAAAGCGATCGTTCCTAGAATTAGCATTGCTTGGGAGTTTCAACGGGGAGATATGCCAGCGCAAAGATCGCCGATGCTGTTGCCCACATCGCTATTAACTTTTCCGCAGCGGCTCACCCTCATTGGTCAGCAAATTGCTCAATATCAGCACATGTACTGTCTGTCTGAAGAACTGGCTGAGATCGCTGAAGCTTTACAGCACCTTAGCCCACTGGAGTAAGGATGTCACTTGCCATTGGTGCCATAGGTGGCGATCGGGTCAGGCGAACTTGGGGCTGTTGCGAACCTGTGGGCAGTTGTTACGCCAACAATCCCTAAAAATAACAAAGTAGACAGCACAATCACAAATTGTTGGGTCGGATCTTGACGAACCATAGATTTGCACGGATAGATTGCACTTCTATTGTGCCCAGCCTTCCTCAGATTCTTACCCGGCTTTTTGAGCCTTTGTAAGGATATGCAAATAGTAATGACGCACTGTTAAAACATTGGTGGAGTAACAGGTTGAAGCCTAATAAAGTCGCTACGCTGGAAGAATATTGCAATTAAAGGGGAAAGGCTAATGGCGATCGCAACAATTAACCCGACCACCGGAAAATTAATTAAAACTTTTGAGCCGCTGACGAGTGAGGCGATCGCTCACAAGCTAGACATCGCCCAAACTACTTTCGAGCAATACCGCTACACCTCATTTGAGCAGCGGGCAACCTGGCTTAAGGCGGCGGCAGATCTACTGCTGGCAGAGAAGGAGAGGTTTGGTCAGATGCTAACGCTGGAGATGGGGAAGCCCATTAAAGCGGCGATCGCGGAGGTGGAAAAATCGGCTTTGGTCTGTCGTTACTACGCCGAGCAAGGGGCGAAACATCTGGCAGATATGGCGATCGCTACGGATGCCAGTCACAGCTTTGTTAAATATCAGTCCCTTGGCATTGTCTTGGCGGTGATGCCCTGGAATTTTCCGTTTTGGCAAGTCTTCCGGTTTGCGGCTCCGGCTTTAATGGCGGGGAACGTGGGAGTACTCAAACATGCTTCTAATGTGCCACAGTCGGCGCTGGCGATCGAGGAGATTTTATTGAAGGCAGGATTTCCTGAGGGTGCGTTTCAATCGCTGCTAGTAGGAGCAGATCAGGTGACAAACATTTTGGCAGATGAGCGCGTTAAGGCAGCAACGTTGACGGGCAGTGAACCTGCGGGGGCAAGCTTAGCCAGTGCAGCCGGAAAGCTCATTAAAAAGACGGTGCTGGAGTTGGGCGGCAGTGATCCGTTTGTGGTGATGGAGAGCGCGGATTTAGAGGCGGCGGCAGCAATGGCGGTAACAGCGCGGATGATTAACAATGGGCAGTCTTGCATTGCAGCCAAGCGATTTATTGTGCAGGAGTCGATCGCAGATGCATTCATTCAAAAGCTTGTAGAAAAATACGCTGCGCTTAAAGTGGGCGATCCAATGAACCTTGAAACAGAGATTGGGCCGCTGGCAACTGCAACGATTCTTCAGGATCTAGAGGCGCAAGTTCAGAAAGCAGTTCAGCAAGGCGGCAAAATTTTAATTGGGGGCGATCGCTCAGCGCTAATTCAATCGAACCCTGCTCTTCAGCATGGTAACTTCTATCCGCCTACGATTTTGGTGGACATTGATATAGAGGCGGCGATCGCCCAGGAAGAGTTTTTTGGCCCTGTAGCGATGGTATTTCGGGTGCCCGATCTAGATGCCGCGATTCGGTTGGCAAACGATACGCCGTTTGGGTTGGCAGCAAGTGCTTGGACGGCAGTTGAGGAGGAGCGCGATCGCCTAATTTCAGAGATTGAAGCAGGCTCGGTGTTTCTCAACAGCATGGTCAAATCTGATCCACGATTACCCTTTGGCGGCGTGAAGCGATCGGGCTATGGGAGAGAGCTAGGCGCAGCAGGAATCCATGAGTTTGTGAACGTAAAAACGGTTTGGGTGAAGTAAAACGATACGTGTGAGGAACGGAAAGATGAATGATATGAATACGGCAGAATTACTGGTGAAATGCTTGGAGAATGAAGGCGTTGAGTACGTCTTTGGACTGCCTGGAGAAGAGAATCTGCATGTATTGCAGGCACTTAAAGATTCTTCGATTCGGTTTATTACTACCCGCCATGAACAAGGTGCAGCCTTTATGGCAGATGTTTATGGACGGCTGACAGGCAAGGCGGGAGTTTGCCTCTCTACCCTGGGCCCTGGAGCCACTAACTTAATGACAGGTGTAGCAGATGCCAATTTAGATCGGGCACCTTTGGTTGCCATTACTGGGCAAGTGGGCACCGATCGTATGCACATTGAGTCCCACCAATATTTAGACTTGGTGGCAATGTTTGCACCTGTTACCAAGTGGAGTACTCAAATCGTTCGCCCCAGCAATACCGCCGAAATTGTCCGACGAGCGTTCAAAGTGGCTCAAGCTGAAAAACCAGGCGCTGTGCATATCGATGTCCCAGAAAATATTGCAGCAATGGCAGCAGCGGGCAGTCCGCTTAGGCTGGATGCGCGGGAGAAAGTCTATGCTTCTTTTCAGAGCATTGAACGGGCAGCGACGGCAATTTCGCAAGCCAAAAACCCAATTATTTTGGTGGGGAATGGAGCTATTCGAGGCAACGCCAGCGCTGCGCTAACAGAATTTGCGACGAAGCTGCATATTCCGGTCGCTAACACGTTTATGGGGAAAGGGGTGATCCCTTACGAGCATCCTTTGGCGCTGTGGTCGGTGGGGTTACAGCAACGTGATCATGTGAGTTGTGGGTTTGATCATACTGACCTGGTTATTGCAGTTGGCTATGACCTGATTGAATATTCGCCAAAGCGCTGGAATCCGGATGGGAAAACACCGATTATTCATGTGGGACAAATGCCTGCGGAGGTAGACAGCAGCTACATTCCGTTAGCAGAAGTGGTCGGGGATATTTCAGATTCATTACATGAGATTTTGCGGCGGAGCAGTCGTCAAAATCAACTTGAACCTTACGCGGTAAGTCTCCGTTCAGAAATTTTAGCAGATTATGAGCAGTACGCCGATGATGATGGTTTTCCGATTAAGCCGCAAAAATTAATTTACGATCTGCGGTACGTCATGGGTGCAGCAGATATTGTTATTTCGGATGTTGGCGCACACAAAATGTGGATGGCACGGCACTATCATTGTGAACGTCCTAATACTTGTTTAATTTCCAACGGTTTCGCAGCAATGGGAATTGCGATACCGGGGGCGATCGCCGCAAAATTAGTAGCGCCCGATCGCAAAGTCGTTGCGGTAACCGGAGACGGAGGCTTTATGATGAATTCTCAAGAACTAGAAACGGCGCTCCGCGAAAAAACTCCCTTTGTAACTATTATTTTTAACGATGGTGGCTACGGCTTAATTGAGTGGAAGCAGCAAAATTATTTTGGAGAATCCCATTTTGTTCGCTTCACCAATCCCGACTTTGTTAAATACGCCGAAAGCATGGGGCTGAAAGGCTATCGAATAGAATCAACTGCTGACTTTATTCCTACCTTAAAAGAAGCTTTGGCACAAGAGGTTCCCACCATCATCGATTGTCCAGTAGATTACCGGGAAAACCTGCGCTTTAGCCAAAAAGCTGGAGACTTGACCTGTACGATTTAGCGCTCGATGGCGGACTGAAAGGGGCGATCGATCGCTTTAAGGTTGTTAACCTTAACGCGAAGATGGCTTTACCTGCCGAATTGGAATTTGAATCACAAACTCAGATCCTGACCCGGGCTTAGAGAAGCACTTTAATTTACCACCATGTTTTTCGGTAATGATCTGGTAGCTGATAGACATACCCATGCCCGTTCCTTTGCCAATGGGTTTAGTCGTAAAGAACGGATTGAAGATGCTTTGCTGAACGTTCTCTGACATGCCAGATCCATTGTCCGCGATCGCAATTTCTACCCATTGCGCATCTATTGCGATCGTCCGAATCGTAATCTGATTAGGTTGCGTTTGGATCTCTTGAAACGATCGCTTGGCGTTGGTTTCATCTAAAGCATCAATTGCGTTTGCCAGAACATTCATTACCACCTGATTTAATTGTCCCGGATAACATTCTACGGACGTAAATTGCCGTAGCTTTTAATGATCTGAATCGCTGGGCGATCGGACAATGCTTTCAAACGATGCTGCAAAATCAACAAGGTACTGTCAATTCCTTCATGAATATCAACTGCCTTAAACTCAGATTCATCCAACCGAGAGAAGTTGCGTAAACTCAGCACAATCTGACGGATGCGATCGGTTCCCATCTTCATAGAAGACAGTGTTTTTGGCAGGTCATCTCTTAGAAACTCCAGGTCAATGTCGAGTATTATCGCTTGGATATCTGGGTCTATTCCAGCGTAACGTTGCTGGTAAAGATTCAGTAGCTTAAGCAAGTCTTGACTGTACTGATCGACATAACTCAGGTTGCCGCTAATAAAATTGACGGGATTGTTGATCTCATGTGCGACTCCAGCCACAAGCTGACCCAAACTAGACATCTTCTCTGTTTGGATGAGTTGAGCCTGGGTGCGTTGCAGGTCTTGTAACGTATATTCCAGTTGCTCTGCTTGGGCAATTGCTGTCGTTGCGAGTTTTTCTTTAGCTTGCAGGGTTTGCCAAAGTTCTGCCTCAATTTGCTTGCGCTTCGTGATATCTCGCAAAATCACAATATATTCCTGAATTGCCCGATTCGATCGCTGAGAAACCGTGACTTCGATCGTGCGTCGGGCTTGATAGTCATCAACTTAATGCTGGAACCATTATGCCTCGTCGAGTCACCACTGCAAATACTGGAGCAGCATATCCATCTAGGGCAAGCTGGTACAAAATTCGAGGACAGTTAGAAACTGCTGTGGCAGAACTTAGCAAGCAACTACAGACTAGCAGCAAGGTGATGAGCCATGAGGCAGATTGACCCCAAAATAGGTTCGCTACAGCCAGCAAATTCAAGAATGGGCTATCGCCAAGTCTGGGCTGGGTCGCTAGCTGCATCAGTAGCCAAGAACCCCCTAGATAGATCGGTGGAATCAGCCAAGCGGAAAACGTTAGAGCTTGCAGCGTTCGGGTTGGTCGTTTGCTTTCAGCAACAAAGGAAGAGCTAGTTTCACAGTCATAAATAGCGTAGACAGCAATGAAATATCACTTTGCCCAATCAGGAAACGAGAAGCTAGCCCAATTGTGAGGGAGCAATCCGGGACTGGTAGGAGCGATCGCCAACCAGCCCAGCCCTTGAAAACAAAAGACCAGTAATAGTCCTAAGGCAGGAAACACAAAACACAAATGCAGAATGCCTAATGCCCGCGTGCCGCTAACTGCCAAAACAAACGGCAGTAAGACAAATCCAATTCTTAGCAATGTCTCAGGACAAGCAATGCCTAAAGAGGCTAGCTCTGTTTTAAGCAGATCAGTCAAGATAATTGCATTGATTGCCGGAACCGATGACCACCCAATAAAATAGCCGATCGCCGCAATGTGAGCTAGGAATGGATGATTCTTGAGCAAGCGACTGGTATAGTTCGCGTTTCCTCCCGACATTTCAGGATAATGAGTCCCTAAGCGTTTCACTTGAAGATTTAAGAGTATTCCGACAATGGCACTGGGTAGCCAAACGGCGATCGCTTGTGGCCCCAAGGCGGCGTGCATTTCCGATCCCGTATTAATCCACAAGAGCAAACCGCTAAACCCAAAACCCCACGTCTCTAGTGAAGTCAGGCTGCGGGGAAGTGCAGAAACAGAAACTTGTGGCTGACTCATATTAAAAGCAGAGAGTGGAGTGTCTTTTCCGTAAGATTCCCCAAACTCAACCTGACGCTATTAATTTCTGCACAAATTTGTCTGCGCTTGCTGCTCGTGCCTGATATCAAAAAAGTGAAATTTGACTAAAAAATTGGGGATAAGGGATCATTGCCCCTTTACCCCAATTTATAGCCCTCATTTGAAAAGGATGCTACACCCTAAAAAGAAGGCTGATGACGAATCAGGCTCAGAAACTCTTCACGGGTTTTCGATTCTTGGAACGCCCCTAGCATTGCACTGGTTACCGTCCAAGAACCTGGTTTTTGAACGCCCCGCATCACCATGCACATGTGGCTAGCTTCCATCACAACCGCAACTCCTTGAGGCTCAAGAATCACTTGAACTGCTTCGGCAATTTGGCGAGTCAGGCGTTCTTGCACTTGCAAACGACGGCTATACATTTCTACAATACGCGCCAGTTTGCTCAACCCCACGACCTTTTGATTGGGAATATATGCCACATGGACTTTGCCCATGAACGGCAGCATATGGTGTTCGCAAAGGCTAAAAGCAGTGATGTCGCGCACCAATACCATTTCGTTGTGCCCTTCATCGAAAATGGCTCCGTTAACCAATTCTTCTAAAGACTGATCGTAGCCGCTGGTCAAGAATCGCATCGCTTCGGCAACGCGCTTAGGAGTTTTGAGCAGACCTTCGCGCTCAGGATCTTCACCCACTCCTAGCAGCATAGTGCGGACAGATTCCATCATGTCCTCTTGCGTGACCACAGGCTGTGCCAGAGGTTCTTGTTTGTAAGAAGTGGTGCGATCGGGACGGCTCGCAATCCGCAGGGCTTCAGCCGCTGCATCTTTATTGTTATTGATGTTGTTGGAAGAGGCAATAGTCATGATAGGAATAAAATCTCCAAAAAATTAAGTCAAATGACAAGTTAAAGCGCCCCAGCACTAGGTGTAACCATTAATTCTTCAATAACCGCTTGGGGTGGAAGCAAGGCGGTATGAAGAATAGACTGGGCAACTAGCTCAGGGGTCAGCATTTGGGAGCGATCGAAATCTGGCATGGTATCGGCATCCCAAATTGGGGTGTTGACTGCACCTGGAGAAACGGTGACCACTCGAATACCGTGGGCGCGTTCTTCGGCTGCCAGAATTTTAGAAAGGCAAAGGAGTCCTGCCTTGCTGACGCTATAAGCTCCCCACTCTGGAAAGGCTTGATGGGCGGCGATCGAGGCAATGTTGATGATGATGCCATTTTGCCGATCGCGCATTCCGGGTAAAACGCCCTGGATGCATTGCAAAACGCTAGTGAGGTTGAGGTTAATTATCTGCTGCCAATCCTCTAAGGAGAGGGTTAACAACTCTCCTGTTCCACCCATTCCAGCACTGTTAACCAGAATGTCAAGGTTGCCAAAATCGGTGGCGATCGCTCCAATTTTTTCCTTCACCTGCTCCATAACAGACAAATCCAAGGGATAAACCTTGACTTCTACCCCAGTCCGCCGAACCTCCTCAGCGATCGCGTTTAATTTTTCGACAGAACGCCCCACCAGCGCCAAATCAATGCCTGCTTCAGCAAAAACTAGAGCAGTTGCTCTGCCAATTCCACTACTCGCGCCCGTGATCAAAGCGCGATGATTGCTTTTAAAAGTCATGAAGTGTGTAATTCTTTGCTAAGGTCAGCAGGTTTGAGAATAAAATGACCGACAGTCTAAGCAGGCTGTTCATCAGTTCATAAAAAAATTGGCGTTGATTGGAAGAATTGGTTAAGAGAGCACCAAGACTTCATTTCGCAGAACCCGACAGGGGCACAATTCAACCAGAAAAACAGCTTTCGTTCAAGGTAATAGACAAGCTCAATAAACTACAGAACTAAAATCAGTGTAACTAAAATGAGAACAATGTAAATAATTGTATCTTTTTTGAGTATAACATTGACAGAGTTTGGCGATCGCATCTACTCAAGCTAAGACTGTATTTATGTCTCTTCTTAAGCAGAAACCTCTGAAAACATACCAATATTACGAAATTTCTGATAGCGTAAATCCCGGCGCTGTTGTTGCGTTAACCGATCTAGAACCTCTAAGTTTTCTAGGAGTGCTTGTTTCAAGGTTGCCGCTGTTTGCAAGGGGTCGGCATGGGCACCACCAATCGGTTCTGGCAAAATTTGATCAAGAATGCCTAGATTTTTAAGATCAATCGCCGTAATTTTCAGGGCTTCTGCGGCTTGATGAGACTTTGCCGCATCCTTCCATAAAATCGCAGCGCAAGCTTCAGGACTCGCAACAGTGTAAACAGAATGCTCAAACATCATCAAGCGATCGCCCACACCAATGCCTAAAGCCCCACCCGAACCCCCTTCGCCAATTACCGTGCAAATAATAGGTACATCCAACCGGAACATTTCTCGCAGGTTATAAGCGATCGCCTCTCCTTGCCCCAATCGCTCTGCCTCCAAGCCTGCATAGGCTCCGGGCGTATCGATAAAGGTAATAATGGGCATTCCAAACCGATTGGCGTGATCCATTAACCGCATGGCTTTCCGATAGCCGCCGGGACAAGCCATGCCAAAATTACGAGAAACGTTATCCTTGGTATCTCGCCCTTTTTGGTGCCCCAACATGACGACCGGACGACCTTCAATTCGGGCGACCCCACCGACCATTGCCCGATCGTCAGATCCTGTGCTGCGATCGCCATGAAGCTCAATCCATTCATCGCTCACAGCTTGAATATAATCTAGGGTACTGGGACGACGCGGATGCCGAGCCACTTGCAGCCGCTGGGACGGGGTGAGACTGCCAAAAATTTCCTGACGAAGCTGCACCGCTCGTTCTTCTAGCTTCAAAATTTGGTCAGAGACATCAACATCATTTTCCTCTGCTAACTCCCGAATTTGAAAAATTCGCCCATCTAGCTCTGCTAAAGGCTTCTCGAAATCTAAAAGGATAGTTTTTTTGTCCGAAGTAGCCATATTTATGCAGTCTCGACCTAACTTTGTCAGTATCTTCATCGTAAGATATTGCTGCTCATTTTTTCCTTAGGTGCCCTTCCTAATCTTTTCCTTGAGCGTTCTTATGATCTAAAGCAGGACTCGAACACTTAATGGGGATTCCTCTTATGCTCTCATCTCGGATTCGCCCGATCTATCTAGATTGTCATGCTACTACCCCGGTTGACCCAAGAGTTTTGGCAACGATGCTGCCTTATTTCACTGAGCATTTTGGCAATCCGGCAAGCAGCACCCATGAGTATGGTTGGGAAGCAGAAGCCGCTGTTCAGCAGGCACGAGCCGCGATCGCCGCCAGTATCCACGCCACCCCCGAAGAAATAGTCTTTACCAGCGGTGCCACTGAGGCAAACAATCTTGCCATCAAAGGCATTGCTGAAGCTTATTTATCTAAAGGTCGTCACTTCATTACAGTTCAAACCGAACATAGTGCAGTGCTTGATCCTTGCCAATACTTAAAATCTTTGGGCTTTGAAGTAACCGTCTTAGCCGTTCAAACTGACGGCTTGCTGAATCTAGAGAAGCTTGCTCAAGCCTTTCGCCCTGATACCATTCTTGTATCTGTGATGGCGGCAAATAATGAAATTGGCGTGCTACAACCGATCGCGGCGATCGGTACCCTCTGCCGCGCTCACCAAGTTTTATTTCATACCGATGCAGCACAGGCGATCGGTAAAATTCCTCTCAATGTCCAAACCATGAACATTGATCTGATGTCTCTTACTGCCCACAAAGTCTATGGCCCTAAAGGAATTGGGGCACTCTATGTGCGTCGTCGCGATCCTAGAGTGCAAATTGCTCCCCAGTTCCACGGTGGCGGGCAGGAGCGGGGGCGGCGAGCGGGGACGCTATATTCTCCTCAAATTGTTGGGTTTGCTGAGGCAGTTAAGCTGGGATTGGCTGAGATGGAGATGGAAACTGAGCGGGTGAAGAAATTGCGCGATCGCCTCTGGCAAGGGTTCCAGACCTTAGGCGGCGTTTATTTGAATGGGCATGAAAGTCAAAGATTGCCAGGTAATCTGAACCTCAGCATTGAAGGCGTAGATGGACAGGCATTGGCGATCGGGCTTCAGCCTTTCGTGGCAGTGTCTTCAGGTTCTGCTTGTACGTCTGCTAAAAGTGAGCCGTCCCATGTGCTGCTGAGTTTAGGTCAATCGCCTGAGCTAGCTTTCGCCTCTATCCGGTTTGGAGTCGGGCGGTTTAATACGGCTGAGGAGATTGAGCAGGTTCTTGAAGGGGCGATCGGGGTCATTGAATCTTTGAGGAAGCAGCGTTTCTCTGTCAGCTTTCCCCCTAAAGAGTTACGTCAATCCCAATCCTCTTAATGCGTTTTTGGCAGCATTTTTTTCAGCATCTTGTTTCTTGCGACCTTTACCATCGCCATATTTGCTAAATCCAATCCAGACTTCTGCCTCCCACTCCCGATCGTGGTCTGGCCCTGATTGCTGGGCGATCGTGTAGCGAGGAATCTCTCCAGTCTTTGCTAACGACCACTCTTGAAACCGACTTTTGTAGTTATCGCTAGATGCAGAAATCACTAGCTCATCAACAACAGCGGCGAAAAAAAGCTCTATGTATTCACGAACAGGGTCAACGTTCGAGTGTTGATCAAGAAAGTAAGCTCCAATTAGAGCTTCAAAGCCGCTGCTCATTAAATTGGCGTTTTCTCTCCCCCCATTTAACTCAGTCCCCTTCGCCATGCGCAGAAGTTGACCAATCCCTAAAAACTCGGCAAACTTCGCCAGTTGCCTTTCCTCGACTAAAGCCGCGCGCAAAGGCGTTAGTTCCCCTTCAGGCTTTTCGGGATAGCGCTTATAAAGAAATTCTCCGCTCAGGAAATTAAGGAGCGCATCGCCTAAAAATTCTAGGCGTTCGTTGTGCTCCTCGACTTGGGTATGTTCGTTGAGATAGGAGCGATGGGTAAGGGCAGTATCTCTTAATTGGCGATCGTGGAATTGAGGAAACTCAAACATACAAAATCTTGAACACTCAAAGAAATAAGATCTTCATAAAGATTTAATACTACTTTGCTTTTACATGAAGCTTTGGGAATATTAGCCTATCAAGATAAATTTTTGGTTTTAGTTTCAGATGAATTGTATTGTTTGGATGAACTACAACTCATCTTAACGAAGCCATAACTAAGTTCTTGGGTTGAAGCCCGGACTTTATCTAACTGAGCCTGTTGATTCCTTAAGAGCAAGTATCATCCTTGCACGATAACCACCACCCCAATCCTAAGGTCAATTACAATGAGAGCAAATTCCAACAGCGGTGCGTTTTGCCAAGTGTCTCCTGAGCATGTGATGCATCGGATTGTCGCATCAGGAAGAATTACAACGGTCGATAGAGACTGTCTTTTACAAGCAGCACTCAACGAGAAACCCCTCAGTGCCGAACTCACTGATCACATGACCAGATTGTTCGATCGCCTCCAGATGGGTTTGCTAAAAGTCGTTGATTAGTATCGGCTGCCAACAAGCAGACGACCTAATCCTACTTCTTGTCTAAAATTCTCACGCCCACCACAGGTGAACTAAACCGATAGGTTAATCCTTCCAACTCCATCGGCGTACCGACCTTAATCTTGCTATTTCCCAGAACAGCGCCATCATCGGTAATTTGAGCATCGCCACCCAGCGTAATCATCATATCTACGGTGTATTGCAACTCGGGTCGAGGATCAGGGAAAGGTTTGACGCTGCCATCGGGCTGAGGCACAGCAACAGTGCGAGGAAGATTTTCTACTTTCAGCACATTCACTTCGCCATAGGGCTGGTTGCGAATAATAATTTTGGTCTTCTTTTGCTCTGTCAAAGATTTAACCAGTGCCTGTGGATCGCGGGCGGTTAAGCCCCGCACAATGACATCAACTTCGATAGGCTGTATGGTGCTACTAACCTGAGCCACTGAGTTGCCAAATAGCAGCCCTGCGACTGCCATCAAAATAATGATCCCTGCGCCAATGTCTAAGACGCTGACTTTGCCAAACAGGCGACCTTTAGAATCTAAAATAGCCATTGCAAAAGCGTTCCAGTTTGTAAGAAAAGTCTTGGCTCACGACCTTAAGTAGCTCGTGACCTTTGTAAGAGTACCACGAGGCAAGCTCCTAAATCTTGGCTTAATCGCTTGCCCGATCGCCTTCATGATTCCTCTCACCATTCCCATCCCAACCTTTTGCAAAAGTTCTAAAATTTGGATAAATGGGAACTAAAGCGATCGCTCCTTCGTCTTTACAACTAAATGGTGAGGCTAGTCCTTATCTCCATAGCTCTGTTCATTAACCTGTCTTCATCATTCTGATTATGTTTTACCGCTTCTCCAACCTCTATAAGCAATTGCGTCGGCGTTGGTTTTATGGCTTTCTGTCAACCCTTGTGGCAGTGGGGCTAATTGTTAGTACGCCTCAATCGGCTCCAGCTATTCCTTGGGGTGAGTTGATCTTGCGTGGCATCCAAGTGGTGCAACTCTCTAGCATTTCAGATCAGCAGGAAGTTTCTTTAGGCGGCAAGATTAATGAGCAATTGATTGGTCGGAATGACGTGAAGCTGTATGCCAACAGTAGCGTTAAGCAATACATCAACTCTATCGGTCAGCGGTTGGTACCCGAGAGCGATCGCCCCAACATTCCCTACACATTCCAAGTCGTCGAAGACAGCGCCCTTAACGCCTTTGCAACAATGGGCGGCTATGTGTATGTTACCACTGGGTTGATTAAGGCTGCGGACAATGAAGCACAGCTTGCTAGTGTTATAGGGCATGAAATTGGGCATATTGCGGCAAAGCACGCCCTCAAACAAATGCGAGAGGCGGCTCTGACTCAAGGCGCTTTGAGTGCTGCGGGTCTCAACACTAACACTGCGGTCGGCATTGGAGTTGAACTGGCGCTTAATCGTCCTAACAGTCGGCAAGATGAGTACGAAGCAGATGAATTAGGACTCGCTACTTTGACCCGTGCCAGCTATGCTCCGGGGGCAGTAGTGGCATTTATGGAAAAGCTATTGAATCAAAGGTCGGTGCCGACTTTCCTCAGCACTCATCCAGCAACGGGCGATCGCATTACTCGTTTAGAAGAGGCGATCGATCCGGCAACAGAAAATAATGGTGATGGCTTAGACCGGACAGCTTACCGCAAAAAAATCAGTCCGTTATAGCTAAGTCAGGACGGTATTAGTAAACAGAGTTATGGCGATCTGAAGGAGTGTCATATTCTCAGCCTTAACTCTGTTTGCTAAGCTCTTCTTCTTAGCTATTGCTATGACTGTAGATTGACTACGAGTAAAGAAGATTGACTATGAGTGAAGAACCTGTCGCCGCCGAGCCAGGATTTGCTCGGGTAGAACAAGCGTTATAGCATCTGCTAGGGGTAAAGTGCGAGAGCGCCGCTGAAAAACATTAACTTGGTGAACCATTTGATTGGTGAAGTCAAACCCTGTCAGCCAGCCGCTTTTTGGATGGTACGCCCCGGTATCAATATCTAGCCAGCCTTGCCCCTGGGCTAGCATTCCGGGTCGGATTCCTGGAAGGGTAAAAGTAATCGTGTGCCCTGTAATAATCAGCTTGTCTGGAAAGTATGGCTTGGGAATACTGTGGAACTCTTCACGAATCCAGCAGTATTCTTGAGACGTTTGTTCAGCAAGGGGTAGGTGAGGATGTAAGCCCGCATGAACTAACCAAACATCTCCTAAATCCAAATAGGTCGGTAAGGTTTGGAACCAGTCAAGATGCTTCAATAAACCGGCTGCATCGCTGAAGCTATTGACTGTATTTTGCCCGCCACTATGGAGCCAAGCGCCTAAACCAGGGGTAAAGGATCTGCCTTCGGGAAAAGCTTCCAAGAGTAGCTGCTCATGGTTGCCCAGAACACACGGATAATTGTGGTTTTGAACAAATTGAATCACTTGGGCGCTTTTAGGACCGCGATCGATCAAATCGCCTACAAAGTAAACCTGATCATCTTGACCAGGGGCGATCGCTTCCATTAGCTTCATCAAGCCATCAAAATGACCATGGACATCTCCGATGAAAATGCGACGACATCCAGACACGCTCTCTAGGCTCCTATCAAGGTAATCAGTACAACAAACGTTCTTTTAGTTTGCCCAAGAAACCGTTTACTAATCTGATGAAAGTATAAAGATCCCTTAAAGGTTTGATAGAGTCTAGCCGCAAGAGCAGCTCACAATCACTGGCTGAGCGCCCGAAGGAACTGTTGTAGTGATGCTAATATTCCTTTTTTAGAAGGTTTAGGAGTATCGGGTGATGTGCCTGCTGCCTCTGCCAAAATTTGGTCAAGGACTTCGCCAACGGGCTTTTGAGGTTGTTCTGCTACTAGTTCGTAGCCTTCTTCTTTTTCAACCCAAACTTGCCAGGGGTATGGGTAAGCCCGCAGAATGGCTGCACCTTCAAGCGATCGCAAGTAATAGCAAGACTCGAAGGTACTCAAAAATCGCTCTCGTAACCTTCGTCCAGCATAGCCAATCCCAATAATTGCAATATCTTCCATGCGAGGATTAAGCAGCACAACAGGACGATCCGTTGCCTGTTCGCAAAGCTTTTCAACCTGCTCTACTTCTACTGAAGAAGGCTCAATGAAAATAAACAGTTCCTCTTCAGACTGAATCTCTGCTTTAACGTCGTTGATGCCCCGAATCGGGTAAGGCTTTTCGCCCCAGTCACGGCGGGCAAGTGCAGCCGAACCTGGATCAGGAAAATAGACCCGCAGCTTATTACCTAAATGCTCGAAAGCCGGAAGAAACTGTGCTGCAATGGGCATGATTTTAAGTTCTGGAAAAACCAACTCGACCTGAAGACGCGGATACCCAGCGGCGATCGCGGCTAGGGTTGCTTCACGGGCTTGAACGACTGCTTCGTCTAAATTATTGGGAAGAGGCATAGGTAAATAGAGTCTATACTCGGGTCGGGTCAACGTAACCCTGAATGCTTTCGGGCTGGAATTGGCGTAGAATACGGGTTGCCTTGTTGGTTAGGTTTGCAGCCCCTTTGACCACAACCAGATATTTACCTTCGCTGAGGCGGTTGCGATAAGGCAGAGCATCGCCACCGCCGCTGGTAAGTCCAACGCTGCCGCCCACAAAGAAGCTCCCCATTGCTCCACCGATCGCGCCAAAAATGCCGCCAATGATATGGTTTCCTATCATGCCTGCCCAGTGGAACAGGTCGTACTGAGTGGCAACGCTAAAGCCGAAGCCTGCCAAAAAACCAAAAGGTACCAGCCAGTACGACATCAAAGTTGCTTGGCGACGGGCGGGCTGTTTAGGGTCAATAAAGCCAAATTCGTCAGCGGTTTTATAGCCTTTGCCAAGAATAGTGACTTGGCTGACGGGCACTTTCTCTTTCTCAAGGGCAACATAGGCTGCTTCGGCTTGGATGCGATCGGACAGGACTGCAATAACGTAATTATCCATCATAAGATGTAATCGAGGAGGGCTGAATCCTTGAAATACACACCTTACACCATAGCAGGATTGATGCGCTGGGAGCTTCTAGCTAACTGTTTCCAGGTTAGGAAATTGACTAAGAACGACCTCAACGGCTTCCTCTAGGTGATCCACAATCCAATCAGGGTGGTGCTGCTGAAGTTGAGTCCGATCGCGAATGCCCGAGAGTACGCCAATCGCGGGGATACCATTAGCTTGTGCCGAGAGAATATCCGCTTCAGTATCACCAATCATCCAGGTTGGGGCAGGTGCCAGTTCTGAAAGCGCCTGGGTCATCAGTTGAGTTTTGTCGGCGATGTCATTAGTTTTGACGTAGTCGTTGCTGAGGCAATAGCGGCGATCGGGGGCAAAAAACTTGCCTAAGTCGTACCGAGTTAGGGCATTGTCTAGCTCGTCAACTCGGCGCATCGTCATTGTAACAAGTTCGATCGAGTCCAATTGGTGTAAGCGTTCAAGAGTGGCGATCGCGCCAATTACAGGTACGTCATAAACCAGGTACGGTTGAGTGTGGACAGTTTGCCGCCGGATACGAGCAAATTCTAGAGCCTGCGTTTCGTCTAAGCCAGAAAGCTGACCAATTTGACGTTCAGGGACTTGCGATCGCTTGAGATGCCAAAACTCGTCTTTGCTAAGGGTTGTAGTGGCTTGCTCAGGCAGAGTCACGCAGCTTAAACAAAACAAGTAAGTTTGGTAATACCGCTCAGAAACGTCCATGATAGGTCCATCGAAGTCGGTAATAATTCTCAGCATTTTAAGAAGCAAGTTTAATGAAATTATTAACTTTCATTAAACACTTTTTTGACGGATGGTCACAAGAAAGAGATTCTGTAATCTATGAAAAATTTTGGACGGAATATTTAGGTTTCTGCTCAGTTCATTCTGCTATCTCTAGGTGCTGATTCTCTAGCTTAAGTTTTCTCCATGAGCAAAATTACGAAACAGCGTATTGAGAATACTGCCTGAGTGAGGGATGGTGAAACCCAACCACTATCTCTTGCCTTGAGATTCCCATCTCTTCTAGCTCATCCCCGATGTCAATATCTGTATTATTTTCCTGAAGCCAGATTTTTTCCTCTTTAATATCAAAGTGAAAGATGCAGGAGTGAACTCGCCGTTTTTGCTCCCACCCTGTCCGCAGCAAAAGATAATGGTCGTGCTCCTGATCAAATACTACCTGGGTTTCCATACTTGGTTCCCCTAACCTATGACTAGCATAGTCAGTGAGGAACTTACGCAAGCATTGACGATAGTAATTTAGCTTATCCATAACTGAATCTCCTCAATATCAGAATTGTAGACAATGAGTTTGATGGGATAGCACTGTAAGACTTTCTGAATTAGTACTTCTCTAAATAAAGACTCGTAGGTTAAGTCCGGAACTGCCATATAGTGTACGGTCTGGATCTTTTTCATTGAGAGCAACCTGATAGGCTAAGTACTGCCCTAATGCACTATAGAAATCTGTGATTTTCGAGGCTCTGAGGAAACTCTTGACTTCAACTGCAATTTTTCTGTTGTCTTTCTCAGCGGCGATTAATTGTTCAGCAGCTAAGTCGATTTGAAGGTTCAAATTACCAATACTTAAGTACAAAGGGTCGTGAGAGATTATCCACCCATCTTGATTAAGAGCATTTTTGACTAAATCATGGAAGATATCTTTTCTAGACATAGTTTCATCCTTAGTCAGTTCCAAGGACGATCGCTGACCTCTAAAAAGTTCTAAAGCGCGATCGCCCCCTGCACCCTTTTCTCAGCCGCTGCTAAGACTTCGCCTCTCGCCCATTGATCGGCTTCTATGATGTCTTCTAAAGTGGGACTGGCTTGATTGTGAGGATGATGGCGATCGCACACTGCCTCGATCACCTTGGGAATATCTAAAAACTGAATCTTTTCTTCTAAAAATAATGCGACTGCCTGCTCATTCGCTGCGTTCAGAACCGCAGGCATAGAGCCACCTGCCCGACCCGCCGCATACGCGAGTTGCATACAAGGATATTTTTGATGATCGGGTTCGCGGAAGGTCAAATCGCCTGCCTTAACCAGATCAAGGCTCTGCCAGTCGGTGTAAATTCGCTCTGGGTAGGACAGGGCATAGAGCAACGGTAGCCGCATATCGGGCCAGCCCAACTGCGCTAAAACCGATGTGTCTTGAAGCTCAATCAGCGAGTGAATAATGCTTTGGGGATGAATGACGATATCAATATGGTCATAATCAACGCCGAACAGGTAGTGCGCCTCAATCACTTCCAATCCTTTGTTCATCAATGTGGCAGAGTCGATCGTAATTTTCTGCCCCATTGACCAGTTAGGATGCTTGAGCGCGTCTGCTACTTTGACGGTTGCAAGTTTCTCTACAGGCAAATCTCGGAAAGCGCCACCGGATGCTGTCAGAATAATGCGCCGTAAGCCATTTTTGGGTACGCCCTGGAGGCATTGAAAAATTGCTGAATGCTCGGAGTCGGCAGGAAGAAGCTTGACTCCGTATTCTTTGACGAGGGGCAAAACGACTGGGCCACCAGCGATCAAGGTTTCTTTATTAGCAAGGGCGATGTCTTTGCCTGCTTTGATGGCGGCTAGAGTGGGCAACAGTCCGGCACAACCCACAATGCCTGTAACGACGGCTTCTGAGTCGCCGTAGCGAGCCACTTCGACGATCCCCTCTTCGCCGCTTAGGAGAATCGGCTGAGGAGAAAGGTCAGCGATCGCCGCTTTCACGATTTCTAGCTGCTCAGGATCGCAAATTGCCGCAATTTCTGGGCGAAATTGTCGAATTTGTGCTGCCAGCAAGGCTCCATTGCGCCCTGATGCTAGACCCACCACCCGGAATTGATCGGGGTTTTGCTGAACAATATCTAAGGTTTGAGTGCCGATGGAGCCGGTCGAGCCGAGCAAAGTAATGGCTTTCACAGTTTTTTCATGATTAGCAGCTCTTCAACTATAAAGTGCCAGGGGGACAGGAGGATGGAGTGACTTTAAAGGAAAGCTAGATTTCGATCGCTCTAGATCAGCCACGGCTCTTAGCCCTACTTCTTAGCCCTACTGAAGAAGGTTGCTGTAATCTTGCTGAAATCCCACTGAGGAGTGAGGCTAGAATCTTAACTATTGGCAACCTTCCACCTCTTCCTACCCTTAAAATCTATGCCTGTGCGCCCCCCTCACAATGCTTCTCGCTCTGCTGATGCTCTAGCCATGGCAATGCAATCTGTCACGCTGGGCAATCCTGTTCTAACCGCCGATACGGAAGATGATGGAGCCAACTTAGACGACTTTTTCTACGACGTACCCGGCAGTATGCCCGGAACGCTGAGCATTGAGAGCGATGCTCACCCCCCGACTATTTTTTTGATCGACTACAACAGTGAGGCGGCTACGCGCATTAAGTTAAATACGCCCGAGGAATGCATCCCCTATCTAGATTCTCACTCTGTCTCTTGGGTTGACCTGCAAGGACTGGGAGATGAGGATGTGCTGCGTCGCTTGGGCGGAGTGTTTGGGCTGCATCCCCTAGTGCTGGAAGATGTGGTGAACGTCCCGCAACGCCCCAAGGTGGAAGAATACGACGAGCAGCTTTTGCTGATTGCCCGGATGATTATGTTGAAGAAGAGCGGCAAAGGGTTTATTAGTGAGCAGGTCAGCTTTATTTTGGGGCGGCATTACCTACTGACTGTGCAGGAAGAACCTGTTAATGATTCTTTTGACCCGGTGAGAGAACGGATTCGCAACAATAAAGGCTGTATTCGGCGAACAGAGTCTGATTACTTAATGTATGCTCTGCTGGATTCAGTAATAGACGGGTTTTTTCCGGTGTTAGAAGGTTATGGCGAGGCGATCGAAGATTTAGAAGATGAAGTGGTGGATAATCCCACGCGCCAAACCCTTGAGAAAATCCATAAGCTGAAGCGAGATTTATTAATGCTGCGGCGAGCAATTTGGCCTCAAAGAGATGCCATTAATGCTTTGATTCGGGATGGCAGCGATTTAATTAGCGATGATGTGCGGGTCTATCTGCGAGATTGTTACGACCATGCGGTGCAGGTGCTAGATATGGTAGAAACTTACCGGGAACTAGCTTCCAGCTTAATGGATGTGTATTTATCTTCCATTAATAACAGAATGAATGAGGTAATGAAGCTGCTAACGGTAATTTCAACTATTTTTATTCCGTTAACCTTTATAGCAGGGGTGTACGGCATGAACTTTGACACCGAAAAGTCGCCGTGGAATATGCCGGAGTTAAATTGGTATTGGGGTTATCCTCTATGCTGGGGAGTGATGGTAGCGATCGGCTTATCTTTGGTCTACTATTTCTACCGCAAAGGATGGTTCGAGAACCTCTCTGATATTAAGCCAGACAGCAAGCCAAGCAGCAAGCCAGATATGAAGCCGGGTCTGAAGGAGTGATAGGATTCTACGGAACCTTCTTATATAACGAGTTCTGGCTATGGATCTAAAGTCTCTGATTCGAGATGTTCCTGACTTTCCCAAACCGGGCATTGTGTTCAAGGACATTACCACGCTGCTCAATCACGCTGAAGGCTTCCGCTACTGCATTGATTCTATGGCGGAAAAGGTGACTGACCTCAACGTCGATTACATTGTGGGAATGGAATCACGAGGCTTTATTTTTGGAACGCCGTTGGCATACAAAATGGGCGTGGGCTTTGTGCCTGTGCGGAAGCCTGGGAAGCTACCCGCTGCTGTTCATGCAGTAGAATACGCGCTGGAATATGGAAGCGATCGCCTAGAAATTCACCAGGATGCTTTCCACCCCGGCAGCCGCGTGTTAGTTGTTGATGACTTAATTGCCACTGGAGGAACTGCCGCTGCAACCGCCCAACTGATTGAGCAAACGGGCAGCTTGCTTGTAGGATTTGGTTTCGTCATTGAATTAACTTTTCTAGAAGGGCGCAAGAATTTACCCAACGTGCCGATCGTCTCCCTCCTCGAATATTAGAATTGAAGCTTAGAATTGAAGCCTAGAAACTATGAGCCTTACCCTGAGCCTCAAATGACTGCCAAATCTTCCCTCCTTCAGCCTCTGCTGCAAAACGTTATTGGCTTCTTGCAAAGCGAGACGCTGGTGTATATTTTGCGGCGGCTGCTGCAAGCCTTTTTAACAATATTGTTAGCTTCCGCTCTGAGCTTCTTCATTATTCAACTGGCTCCGGGGGATTATTTGGATGCACTCCGGCAGAACCCTCAGATTTCGGAAGAGACGATTAAAGGATTGCAGCAGCGGTTTGGGTTGGACAAGCCGATCGTCGAGCAATATTTTCTGTGGCTGAGACAAATTGTGACCCAGGGCGATTTTGGCATTAGCTTTGCCTATCAGCGTCCGGTGGTAGCTTTGCTCTGGGAGCGGGTGCCAGCGACACTGCTGATTGCACTGGCATCGCTGGTGGTGACTTGGGCGATCGCCATTCCCCTAGGAGTCCTGGGTGCAGTGCAGCAGAATCATTGGAGCGATCGTGTCATCCGCACCATCAGCTACATTGGGCAAGGCTTCCCAACCCTGATTACAGGCTTACTGCTCCTCTTCTTCGCCCAACTTACTTCTCCCCTTTTCCCAGTGGGCGGCATGACCAGCATTGAACACGAAGACCTCACCGCCTTTGGTAAAGTTCTAGACATCGCCTGGCACATGGTTCTACCCACGATCGCCCTCAGCATTACCAGTTTCGCTGGACTACAACGCATTGTGCGGGGCGAGTTGTTAGATGTGCTGCGCCAAGATTATGTCCGTACTGCCCGCGCTAAGGGCTTGCCTGAGAACCGAGTGATTTATGTTCACGCACTGCGCAATGCTGTTAATCCGCTGATTACTCTTCTTGGCTTTGAGTTTGCCGGACTGCTGGGCGGAGCCTTTATTACTGAAACCTATTTCAACTGGCCTGGTCTAGGACGATTGACGCTGCAAGCCGTGCAGAATCAAGATATTTATCTGCTGATGGCAAGCCTGATGATGGGCGCAGTACTGCTGATTATCGGAAATTTGCTGGCAGATTTGCTGCTAACGGCGATCGATCCCAGGATCAAATTATCAGATATGCAATAGGCAGATAATCCTTCCTCTCAATCTCGTCCCCCTTTCAGATAAGATTGGAGATGCTTAAATTTGCGATCGTCCGCGTTCTCAGATTTAAGCAAATTGTTTGATTAAATTTAACGGCAGCCGCAATCCGGCGCGCTGCATCTAGGTAGGGAAGAAAACCTGGTATGAGCAAAGAGGCTATTTACGACAAGGTCAAGAAAATTGTGGTAGATCAACTCAGCGTTGACGCTGATGCTGTGAAGCCCGAAGCTAGCTTTGCCAACGATCTCGGCGCAGATTCTTTGGATGTCGTCGAACTCGTGATGGCTTTAGAAGAAGAATTTGACATCGAAATTCCTGACGAAGCAGCAGAAAGCATCGCTACAGTTCAGGCTGCGGTGGACTATATCGACAGTAAAGCTGCTGTGTAAGAAGACCCAAAAACTGCTTGGAATGAGGGTAAGTCTGGTCTTAAATCTGCCTTACTTCTCATTCTTCAAAAAATGTTACACGTTCCGGGTGTCGAAGCCCTCGAAACTGCCGTCATGACAAGTTATGAATTGAAGCGAGTTGTGGTTACGGGCTTGGGTGCCATAACCCCCCTGGGTAACACTCTGGCTGAGTACTGGGAAGGACTATTAAGCGGTCGTAATGGCATTGCGCCCATTACACTGTTTGATGCATCGAAGCACGGTTGCCGCATTGCCGGGGAGGTCAAAGGGTTTGATCCTCATATTTACCTCGATCGCAAAGAAGCAAAACGAATGGATCGTTTCGCTCAGTTTGCGGTTTGCACTAGCAAGCAGGCAGTAGCAGATGCTGGACTAGAAATTAATGACCTGAACGCGGATCAAATTGGGGTGGTCATTGGTACGGGCATTGGCGGTTTAAAGGTCATGGAAGAGCAGCAGGAAATCTATCTCAATCGAGGCCCCGATCGCTGTAGCCCCTTCATGATTCCGATGATGATCGGCAATATGGCAGCGGGTCTAACTGCTATTCAGCTAGGGGCGAAAGGACCTAACTCTTGTCCAGTCACCGCCTGCGCATCGGGGTCTAATGCTGTAGGTGATGCTTTCCGCTTGGTGCAGAGAGGCTATGCTCAAGCCATGATTTGCGGTGGCACAGAGGCAACAGTAACGCCGTTGACGGTGGCAGGGTTTGTGGCTTGCCGCGCTATGACCAGCCGCAACGACGACCCTGCCCATGCCAGCCGACCGTTTGACCGCGATCGCGATGGCTTTGTTCTGGGCGAAGGCTCCGGCATCCTGATTTTAGAGGAGTTAGACCATGCTCTCAGCCGAGGCGCAAAAATCTACGCTGAAGTCGTGGGCTACGGCATGACCTGTGATGCCTACCACATAACCTCTATCGTTCCGGGTGGAGAAGGCGCAGCCCGTGCCATTCGGCTGGCGATGAAAGACGGCGGTTTAGCCCCTGAAGACATTAGCTACATCAATGCCCACGGCACCAGCACGCCTGTCAATGATCCGACAGAAACAGCGGCAATTAAAACGGTCTTGGGCAAACATGCTTACAAGGTTGCCATTAGCTCTACCAAATCTATGACGGGGCATCTTTTGGGTGGTTCGGGCGGCATTGAAGCCGTTGCTGCTGTGATGGCGGTGGCAAACGATCGCATTCCTCCTACGATTAATCTGGAGAACCCTGACCCTGAGTGCGACCTAGACTACGTGCCTAACAAAAGTCGATCGCAGCCTGTAGAAGTTGTGCTTTCCAATTCCTTTGGGTTTGGTGGACATAACGTCACGTTGGCGTTTCGCAAGTTTAAGCCCTCAGTTTAATCTGGGTTAAACCCTCCCATCAGCAAGGCTCTTCTGTTTCTGCTAACAAACAGTCCTAGATCATTGACCCTTTACGATATACACTTTAAAGAACAACGAATAGGTATACTTGCCTACCGTTTTTAGGTAATTATCGCCTTCTTCCCTGCCTCACTTGCCCGAAGCTCCTAACCCGTCGTTGAGTAAAAGACATTATGGCTGTTGCAACCCAATCCCTCGAAGAACTCTGTATTAATTCCATTCGCTTTTTGGCAGTTGATGCTGTTGAAAAAGCAAAGTCTGGACACCCCGGACTGCCGATGGGCGCAGCGCCAATGGCGTTTGTCCTATGGGATCAGTTCATGCAGTTTAATCCTAAGAACCCCAAGTGGTTCAACCGCGATCGCTTTGTCCTGTCAGCAGGACATGGTTCCATGCTGCACTATGCTCTTCTGCACCTGACGGGTTACGACAGTGTTTCCATCGAAGACATTAAACAGTTCCGCCAATGGAAATCGAGAACCCCGGGACACCCCGAAAACTTTGAGACGGCTGGCGTTGAAGTGACCACAGGTCCCTTGGGTCAAGGCATCGCTAACGGCGTTGGTTTGGCATTGGCAGAAGCTCACTTAGCAGCAAAGTTCAACAAGCCCGATTGCACTCTAGTGGATCATTACACCTACGTCATCCTAGGCGATGGGTGCAACATGGAGGGTGTTTCTGGTGAAGCCTGTTCCATTGCTGGACACTGGGGCTTGGGCAAGTTGATCGCGCTGTATGACGACAACCACATTTCCATCGACGGTTCTACCGACGTTGCTTTCACTGAAGATGTGAGCAAGCGCTTTGAGGCGTATGGCTGGCACGTGCTGCACGTAGAAGATGGCAATAATGACTTAGATGCTATTGCTAAGGCGATCGCCGAAGCCAAAAAAGTCACCGACAAGCCGACGATGATCAAAGTCACCACCACCATCGGCTACGGTGCACCCAACAAGCAAAACACGGCTGGCATTCACGGGGCAATGCTAGGCACCGATGAGGTCAAACTCACCCGCGAAAACCTCGATTGGAACTACGAACCCTTCGAGCTACCCGCTGACGCTGTGACACACATGCGTAAAGCGGTTGAGCGCGGTGCCACCTCTGAAGCCGAATGGGAAAAGACTTGGGCAGAGTACAAATCCAAGTATGCTACCGAAGCGGCTGAGTTCGATCGCATGATCAGCGGCAAGCTGCCTGATGGTTGGGACAGCGTTCTACCCACCTACACCGCTGAAGACAAAGGTTTGCCTTCCCGCAAATACTCTGAAATCTGCCTCAACAAACTGGCTCCGATTCTTCCTGAACTGATCGGCGGTTCGGCTGACTTGACCCACTCCAACTTGACGGAACTCAAAGGCTTCGGCGATTTCCAGAAGGGGCACTACGAAAATCGCAACGTCCACTTCGGCGTTCGTGAACATGCCATGGGCGCAATTTGCAACGGTATGGCGCTGCACGGCTCTGGCTTGATTCCCTATGGCGCGACCTTTCTGATCTTCACTGACTATATGCGGGCAGCGATTCGTCTGTCGGCACTGTCTCAAGCCGGATCGATTTGGGTGATGACCCACGACTCCATTGGTCAAGGTGAAGACGGCCCCACGCACCAACCCATCGAAACCCTCGCGTCTCTAAGAGCCATTCCTAACTTGACCGTGATTCGTCCGGCAGATGGGAATGAGTCGTCTGGAGCTTACAAAGTGGCGATCGAAAATTCTAAGCAACATAAGCCGACGCTGATGGCGTTCTCTCGCCAAAACTTGCCTAGCTTGGCGGGTAGTTCCATGGAAGGCGTTGCCAAAGGTGGCTATGCGGTAATTGATTGTGAAGGCACACCCGACATTATCTTGATCGGCACGGGTTCGGAAGTGGGCTTATGCGTCACCGCTGCTGAAAAGCTGGCGGCTGAAGGCAAGAAAGTCCGCGTTGTATCCATGCCTTCGACCGATTTGTTTGATGCTCAAGATGCGGCGTACAGAGAGTCCGTCCTCCCTAAAGCTGTGACCAAGCGTTTAGTTGTGGAAGCCGGAACTAGCTTTGGCTGGCACAAGTATATTGGCACTGAAGGCGATGCTGTGTGTATCGATCGCTTTGGCGCTTCGGCTCCGGGTGGGGTTTGTCTGGAGAAGTTTGGCTTCTCGGCAGATAACGTGTTCGACAAAGCAAAAGCATTGTTGGGCTAATTGAATGGGTTGACTAAATTTGATTGAGTTAGCTCAATTGTAAAGAGTCCCGGCATTTTTAACGTGCCGGGACTCTTTGTGTTTTAGGATGCTTCAAAAGCCATGACAGAGAAATTAGAGCCGCGATCGCTGAGTATCAAATGAGCGAAGATAAGGGCGATCGGTGGCGAGTAAAGTAGCAGAAATCATTCTTGGAGTAGCAATGATCATTCTGAAAACAGCAAAAATTATTCCAAGAGCAGCAAAGACCATTCCAGAAGTAAAAACCATCATTCTGGAAGTAATGAAGATCATTTCAGGAGTAGCCATGATCATTTCAAAAGTAACAACGATCGCGATCAAAGCAACAAATCACGTAACAAAGGTTAGAGCGACCCTTGCGGTATCTGCAAAGCAGCGCGCGCCAACACAAGCTCATGCTTTATTAATCCTGCCCAAGTGCTCGAACTTGTGGATAATTAACGCAGACACATCCAAATCTGCCCATGCCTGACTCTTCGCGAAACCAGGGAATTGATCAAACGACGCTGCACGATAGCGCGATCCAGCAGACGCAAGCCGGACAGGATGCCCTGAGTTTTCAAAATTCGCCCCATGCGATCGTCACGATTAATCATGTAGTGCAAACGCTGTTTCCGCCGCAGCCCCAGCTTCAGGTCGATTGGCAATGGGCAACGCAGATTTTGAAACAACGACAGCAGCCAGAGATTCGGGGAAGATTGAAGGACGCGTTAATTCAGCAGCAGCAGTTGTGGGTAGAAGTGGAAGAGCAACCGCACCAGGTGGGACGGAATCCGTTGGAGACAGTACGACAGTTGCAAGTTGCAGACAAAACTCCAGAAACCCTAGAACCAGGGCAACTGATGGTTGAGGTGTTGGGGCGCGATGATATTCAGGGTCGGCTGTTGATTTTGGGTGTGCCGGGGGCTGGAAAAACGACGGTTCTCCTGCGTTTGGCAGAACAGTTGGTGATAGGAGCGCTGCAAAACCCCGAAACGGTGATTCCGATTATTTTTGAATTGTCGGCTTGGAAGGACGATCGCCAGGGGCTAGAAGCCTGGTTGATTGAGCAGCTTTACGATAATTTTGGGGGCAACCGTAAGACTTACAAGCAGTGGCTAGATCGGCGAGTATTGCTGCCGCTATTGGATGGGCTGGATGAGTTGGGCATGGAGCGGCAACGGAAATGTTCGGCAAAAATTAATGAGTTTGCACTGCATTATCCGCAGCTAGTGGTTTGCTGCCGCCTGAAGGAGTATGAAGAAGCGGGGGTGCGGCTGGATGGATTGCAGGGGGCAGTGTGTTTGCAGCCGTTAAGCAATGGGCAGATTCAAAACTATTTGGCGAAGATCGATCGCCTGGAACTATGGCAAGCAGTACAGGCATCGGATGAAATGCAGCGGTTACTAGAGCCGGACGCAGAGGGCGAAGTAGGGTTGTTGCGGGTGCCGTTGTTTGTGGCGATGGCGGCGGCGGTGTATGAGCCTTCGCAGCGGTTTGGCAGTAAGGCGGAGTTGCTGGAGAAGTATTGGGAGCGACAGTTGGCGCGGGATACGCGGGAGAGCGATCGACGGCAGAAGGTGGGCGATCGGCAGTGGGCTTATAAGACAGTGGAGTTGGAACCCGATCGGCGGGATACGCGGCAGTATTTAGAGTGGTTGGCAAGAACGTTGAAAAAGAACAATCAGACCGAGCTATTGCTTGAGAAAATGCAGCCGAGGTGGTTGGATACGCAGTGGCAAAAGTGGCACTATCGAATAATGGCTGGGTTAATTACTAACCTCATTTATGGACTGATTTTTGGGTTATTTCTTGCCGCATTGATAGGGCTGTTAATTTACCTTGGACAGAGTCCAGACATTTCGCTTGATGAACCAGTTGCAATCGTTGCCGCAATTCTTGCCTGTTTATTTCTGGGCTTAATAGTTGGACTAGCTTTTGGATTAATCTTCGGACTAATTGGTAAATTTTTTTTCAAGTTGGATAATATTCAACCTGTAGAATCCTTTCAGATTTCACTAACACTTGCAGTAAGACGTAAAGTTTTACAGAGCGTGATTTTTGGGTCAGTTATTGGGCTAATTTTTGGTTTGCTTGAGGGTTTGCCCCAGGGATTAGCTGTAATGCTAAAGCGTGCGTTATTCTATGCTTTGTTTTACGCAGCGTTTTATGGAGTTCCTTATGGATTAATTAGCGGATTGAAAGAGGAATTAAAAGTGCGATCGCGCCCCAACCAAGGTACTTGGAATTCCCTACGAAGCATGATATTTACGGCTGCCTTAAGCTACCCGCTTAGTCTTCTTTCGGTGGCATTCTATCTGCCTGCCCAAACCTTAAATGGTGCAACCGAAGAAACGAAAGCAATAATTTTGTCTCCTCTCCCGTTTCTAAGCTTAGGCACAGGACTCTCGATCTTCATCGGCTTTTGGTTTGGTGGCGGATACTCCTTCCTTAAACACTTCGCTCTCCGCTTCATCCTTGCCTGCCACCACTTCACTCCCTGGCGTTACGTCCGCTTCCTCAACTACTGCACCGAGCGCCGCTTGCTGCAACGGGTCGGTGGGCGCTATCGGTTTATTCACCGCGAGTTGTTAGAACACTTGGCACAGGGCGAGTACGGCAGCAACATAGAATAGCTCTTGTTTTATACTGAGGCTATGCCTAGGTTAGACATCATTCACGACGCTGTAAAAACAGCCCTAATCAAAGACGGTTGGACGATTACCGATCCTTACGTGATTCAGTATCAAAAAACAAAGCTTTACGCCGACCTAGGAGCAGAACGCCCGATCGCAGCTGAACGGGAAGGGCAAAAGCTCGTCATCGAAGTCAAAAGCTTCATTGGTGCATCAAAAATCCAAGACCTCAAAGAAGCACTGGGTCAGTATGATATCTACCGCTATCTTTTAGAAGCAACTGCCCCAGACCGCAAGCTTTATGTCGCAGTCAGCACGATCGCCTACAATACCTTCTTTAATCAAGATGTGATTCAGCTAATCCTTAACAGACACCAACTGCCGCTGATCGTAGTCAACATAGAAATAGAGGAGATTACACAATGGATAAATTAACTGAATATCCGACACTGATCAAACAAATCCTCACAGAGTACATTGAACTATGTAACCGCGCTCCTCAGCCGGGGATTGAAACCTTTTTAGTAGTTGATGAGCTAAAAGGTCACTATATCTGGATGAATCTGGGTTGGCAGAATGGGGAGCGGCTGGCTGGCATGACAGTTTACGTTCGTCTCTACGCGGGGCAATTTTGGATCGAGGAGGACTGGACTGAAGAAGGAATCGCTACGGAGCTAGTCCGGGCTGGAGTTCCGAAAGAAGATATTGTTCTAGCTTTTCATGAGCCTAAAATGCGGCAATATACCGACTTTGCAGTTGCTTCTTAGCCTATTGCACTTCTTGACGCTACGTCCGCTTCCTCAACTCCTGCACCGATCGCCGCCTGCTGCAACGGGTCGGCGGGCGCTATCGGTTTATTCACCGCGAGTTGTTAGAGCATTTGGCGCGGAGCGCGGAGTGAAGTACCATGATCAGCATGAGGCGATTAGATTTGGGAACCACTAATCATGAATAACAAAGTCTTAAATCTCACCTACGAAGTTGAACTTCAAGCAGGCGAAAAACTCTCCTTGCCTGATAGTTTGCTAAACAACATCGGTGCAGGACGCTGGGTGGTTACCGTTCAACCGATACCTCCTGAAGACTCTGTAGCAATGCTTGATCACACTGCTTTCCTAAACGGCTACGCTCCCGAAGACGAAGGGCTTTACGATGACTATCTAACCCGGTGAACTTTGGGTTGCCGATATTGCTTTTACAAACGGTATCGCTTCAAAAAAACGCCCTGTTTTGGTTCTCTGGTTAGATGACAATGATGCCGTGGTCGCAGTAGTCACTTCAGCCTTACCCCGAAACCCAACCGATTTTTGCCTCAATGACTGGGAACCTAGCGGTCTACGTGTGGCTTCCACGGTGCGCCTGTCTCGGTTGGTTTGCCTGACCCAATCGTTGCTTTTGGGTAAAATTGGACTTATCTCTCCAACGGACGCAGCTCAAGCAAAAGAAATTTGGCAACTTTATATCAAGCCTCAGTTTTAGATGACATCAGCCTAAAAGATCTCACTTGCTACCTCCCGCACCTTGCTTAGAGCAGATTGGCGTGCTCTTCGATATACCCGCAAGGGGTCGCCATAGATTTAATTTTCACGAGTTGCTAGAGCATTTAGCAAGAATTCACATTTCTAGAATTGCCACCTTACGTATCAGCAGCAGGCAAAATCTGTACGCCCTCTGACAGAATTTGCTGAGATTCAATAGATAATAAGGGTTCTGCATCGGGTCAGGCAACTATCGATCGCATCAATAAGGAGAATCTGGAATGAAAGCTACGGAATTAAAAGGTAAAACGATCGCATTTGCAGGTTCTGGTGGTTTGGATAGCTGTACGATCGCTCGGTGGTTGACTGATTTAGGGGTACAGGTCATTTGTTTTACTGCTGATTTGGGTCAGCCCGATGAAGACGACACCGATGCAATTCGTCAGCGAATGTTGAAAGCGGGAGCCGCTGATTTCGTGTTGTTGCCTGTGCAAGAAGCGATCGCCGAAATTGGACTACAGGTCATTCACGCCCAAGCCTGTTACGAAGGACGCTACTGGAATACTACTGGCATTGCCCGCTGCGTGTTGACCCAGGCAATGATTCAAGAAATGCAGAAGCGCGGACTCACCATCTTCAGCCACGGCGCTACTGGGCGCGGCAACGATCAGGTACGGTTCCAACTGATCACCAATATGCTTGCCCCCGACTTTGAAGTGTACGCACCTTGGCGAGACGACAACTTTTTAGCACGCTTCCCCGGTCGCAGCGAAATGATCGACTTCTGCCAGGAAAAAGGCTTATCTGTCACTGCCACCAAGGAAAAATCTTACTCAACCGATGCAAACCTGTTGGGTCTAACCCACGAATCGGGAATGTTGGAGGCGCTGACTACACCCGCCCATTTTGTCAAACCTGTCATGGGCTGCTATGCGGTTGACGCGCCCGATGCTGCTGAAGAGTTTACCGTTCATTTTGAACAAGGGCGACCTGTAAAGGTGAATGGTCAGGAGGTCGGTTTAGTTGAAGCGTTTAAGCAAGCCAATGCGATCGGGGGAAAACACGGAGTTGGCATTGGTACACACCTGGTTGAAAATCGCTTTGTCGGCATTAAATCACGTGGCGTTTATGAAAGCCCTGGGGTAGAAATTTTAGGAACCTGTTACGGTCTACTGCTGCAACTAGTGCTCGATCGCCGCGCCCGCGAATTTTATGAGCAACTTTCTCTTCTGATTGCCAAGCAAATTTATCAGGGCTATTGGTACGACCTCGCTACTCAAATGGCGCTGCAAGCCCTCCAGCCTACCGTTAACCTTGCCACCGGAACCATTTCTGTTTCCCTTTATAAAGGCAATATTTCCTTTACCGCCGCTAACCACGCGCCTCACTCCCTCTACTCCGAAGAAGATGCTTCAATGGAAGGGATTGGCAGTTACAACCACGCTGACTCGGAAGGATTGCTGCGGGTATATGGCGTAAGTGCGCGGGCGATCGCCACCAGTGGACAAGTTAAAAAGCTGTAGAGGGAAGAAAACCCAATGAGCGATCGCTCTATTAATCGCCAATACGCCCCTGCCACCGAGCGCAACCGAGAACCCATCCTTAAGGTTTTGCTAGAAGTCTTGCCACAAGAGGGGACAATTCTAGAAGTCTCTAGCGGCACAGGAGAACATGCCATCTATTTTGCGCCTCGGTTACATCCTCGCCGCTGGATACCGTCCGACCCTAACCCAGTCGCGCGAAACAGCATTGCAGCATGGCGACAAGACTCAACAGGTAATTTGTATCCACCGATCGCCCTGGATGCAAGTGAAGCTCGGTGGCTCGTCGAAATGCCGGAAGCCTTGAAGAATTTCGATTTAAAGGATCACCCAATTAGGGCGATCGTCAACATTAACATGATCCATATTGCCCCTTGGTCAGCTTGCCTGGGGCTAATGGCGGGTGCAGGAAGAATTTTGCCGACAGGTGGCATTCTCTATCTTTATGGGCCGTTCAAACAAGAGGGTCAGCATACTGCACCTAGCAATGCTGCCTTTGATGAAAGCCTGCAAATGCGCAATCCTGAGTGGGGCGTGCGTGATTTAGAGGCAGTAATTGCTGCTGCACAGACAGAAAATTTGTTGCTCACACAGATTTATCCCATGCCTGCAAATAATCTTTCGGTTGTTTTTCAAGCTTAGAAGAATATCATTCGATCCCTCACGACCCCTCATACCCCGTTATTCTTGAACGTAGTACCTAAAGGGATTGACGGAAGAATAAGGACTTCAGATCTTTTCTCCCGTCAATTCCATCATTTTCTCCCGTCAACCCCATCAATAGATCAACTCTGCCAAGAGACAAGGGGATCTCTAAGTCTAAGCCTTCACCATCAAGGGTTTAGAACACGTCCTAGCCTTAGCCCAAATAAGCTTGCCGAATGCGTTCATCGGTCAGCAAGTCTGCGGCATTGCGGGTGAAGCTGACTTGTCCGGCTTCTAAAACATAGGCGCGATCGGCAGTTTGAAGTGCCAGCTTAGCGTTTTGTTCTACCAGTAAAATCGTCACGCCCTGCTGATGCAGTTGCCGAATCACCGCGAAAATTCCTAACATGACTTGCGGTGCCAACCCCAGGCTAGGTTCATCCAGCAGCAGCAGTTTAGGACGGCTCATCACCGCACGAGCGATCGCCAGCATTTGTTGCTCTCCTCCGCTCAATGTTCCGGCTAGCTGGTGCCGCCGCTCTCTTAAACGCGGAAAGGTGAGAAACTGCCGCTCAATGTCTGCCCTAACGCCTAACCGATCCGAGCGAATGTAAGCCCCCAGTTCCAAGTTTCTCAGCACCGTCTGCCGTGCCAAAATCCGCCTTCCCTCTGGGCTGTGGGCAATTCCTAACTTCACCATTTGATCGGGCGATCGCTGCGCAATATCCTGCCCTTCATAAAAAATCTTGCCCTCTACAGGAGTCAGCAACCGCGAAATTGCCTTCAACAGTGTGCTTTTTCCGGCTCCATTGGCTCCAATCAGGGTGACAATTTCTCCGGCATTCACGACCAAATCAATCTGCCGGAGCGCTTGAATTGCCCCATAATTAACCGACAACCCCCGAATTTCTAGCAGCGTCATTTTTCAGCCCCCAAATAGGCAGCAATGACTGCCGGATCTTGGCGCACTGCCTCTGGAGTATCAAGGGCAATTAATTGCCCAAAGTTGAGAACCGCAATGCGATCGCACAACCCCATCACCAGCGGCACATGATGCTCAATTAAAATGACCGTCAAGCCAAACCGTTGCCGAATTTCTCGAATCAATTGACTCAATGCCGCCTTCTCGTTAGGATTCATCCCAGCCGCAGGTTCATCTAACAGCAACAGCCTTGGCTCTAGTGCCAGCGCCCGCGCCAGTTCTAGCCGCCGCTGATCGCCATAGGCAAGGTTGCGGGCAGTTTGCTCGGCTTTTTCTGCCAAACCCACCAGTTCCAATAACTCTAGTGCCTTTAGCTTCGTCTGTCGCTCTTCTTTCAGGGCTGAAGCCTGACCGAGAATGCCTTGAATTAAGCCTGTGCGCTGATGGATGTGTCGGGCGATCGCCACATTTTCAAGCACCGACAAATTATTAAACAAGCGCAAATTTTGAAACGTCCGGGCAATTCCCTGAGCGGCAATTTGGTGGGGTCTTAGCTTGCTAATACTGCGCTGCTGATAAATTAACTGACCGTTTGAGGGCGGAATGAGTCCCGTAATAATATTAAATAGCGTTGTTTTGCCTGCCCCATTCGGACCAATGAGTCCAAAAATCTGGCCCTGTTCTACCCCAAACGAAACCTTGTTAACTGCCACTAATCCACTAAAGCGACGGGTAACTTGGCGAATCTCTAACGTCAGAACGGCTAGCTGATTATTAGTCTGCTCCTCAACCTGAGAATCTGTAGAATCTTTGGTGGCGACGGATTCAGGTTCAACAAAAAGTTCTAGTTCTTTAAAAAGTTCGGTAGTTGCATGGGGCTTAGGCTGACGAGTAGGCCGCCATCGTTTCAAAAGATCTGGGGTAATAATCCCTTGCGGATAAAAGCGGCTACCGACGACAATCAGCAACCCAAAGACAATTAAACGCATGGCTTGGAGAAATTCTGATAGCCACAGCGGTAAGCCATTGATTCCCGCGATCGCCCTTAACACTTCTGGCAACGCTGTCAGAACAATCCCTCCCACCACAGGGCCCACAAACGTCCGTGAGCCTCCACCCAGTACAAATGCTAAGTAGATAATGCTGTTATCGAACGTGCCTTGCTTAGCATTCCAAGTGTTGAGGAAATGAGCGCTAATTGCCCCCGCCATTCCTGCCAAAACTGCGCCCAGTGCAAACGATAGCACCTTGTAATAGGTCGGATCAATCCCCATCGTATCAGCAGCTAACTCATCTTCTCGGATTGCCTGCATTACTCGCCCTGCCTGAATCCGCTCTAGTCGGTATAAAAACGCCATACTTCCTAGCAGCAAAGGCAGGACTATCCATAAATAGCCAATTTGTGAATCAAAGGGTTGAGGGATTCCAAAAATTCCGATCGCCCCTCCCGTGATTTCTAAGTTAAGGGCAAGCACCCGTAAGATTTCGACAAACGCAATGGTGGCGATCGCTAAATAAATCCCTTTCAGTCGCAGTACTGGAACGCCCAGGAGAATGGCAAGTAACCCAGAAGCGATCCCTGCTAGCACCATTTCTAGCAACAATAAAGGCAACGGAAACGTGCCCGCCTGCTTAGGAAACAGGAGAGGAAAAGCTTGGGTAGACAAAATTGCTGCAATATATCCGCCCAAAGCATAAAACCCTGGCGAAGCCAAAGATAACTGCCCCGCCATTAACGGCAAATAGACCGACAGTCCTAGCAATGCCCCAAACAGCATGGAAACAATGAGAAAGCCGTAAGCCTCAAAAAACTCAACCATGAACCCTACACTTTTTGAATAACCGCTCGACCTAATAACCCTTGAGGACGCACCAATAGCATGACGAAGAGTAAAGTAAAGGCGATCGCCTCCTTGTACCCCGAATAATCGGCAGGCACGAACGCCTCTGCTAACCCAATTAACAACCCCCCGATAACAGAGCCTGGAATGTTCCCTAGCCCTCCCAGTACAATCACTCCCAAGCCCTTCAACCCATAGGCAATTCCAAAGTAAGGGCCCGCCGCAATGCTCACACTAGAACCCACCAACGCCCCCGCCATACCGCCCAAAAACCCGCTCACAAAAAACGTCAGTGTAATTAACTGCTCTGTATTAATGCCCAGCAAACTCGCCGTTGTCGCATCTTCCGCTACTGCTTGCAACGCCTTTCCCAGCTTGGTGTAGCGCATGAAGCAGGTCAAAATTGCCACCATCACTGCCGACACCCCAAAAATTACAATCTGCACCGTCCGCATCATAATCGGTCGAGCTGTCGAACCGAAGTTAATGGCGGTCGGCAAATTACCGTACGTATTATCTGGAAAGGTATAGATTTCTGCCCCTACCAAATACTGAATCACATTGACAATGACCAACGCTGCCCCCAGGCTAGAAACCAGGGTTAGCAATGGATCAGCCCCCTGCCTCCGGAGCGGACGGAACGCCAGATGTTCAACTGCGATCGCGGTTAACCCGGCTAGAACGCTGCCCAGAAAAAGGGCGATCGCAAAGGGCAACTGAAACGGTAGCGCCCAGTTTGCCAATAGTCCATTTGCTCCAACGGCACCTCCTGTCAGCAGATACGTAAAATAAGCACCCAGCGTAAACACCGCCCCATGCGCAAAGTTGATAATGCCCAAAATAGAAAATACCAACGTATAACCCAAGGCAAAAATAGCGTAAACGCTCCCGATCGATAACCCATTGAGAAACTGCTGAAGAAAATTTGCAAAATCCATACGTTCAAGTTAATTCGGGTTAGTTCAAGTTAGGAGATTTCCGAATCAGAATATACCTGTGGGGCAGGCATCTTGCCCGCATACTGCTTTCAATGCAGGCAAGATGCCTGCCTCACCAAGGGATTCTAATTGATGGAAATCTCTTGAGTTCAAGTTAGTTCAAGTTAGTTCAGAAACTCAAACCGACCGTTGTTACCATCCTGATCCATTTTGATCTGAGCGACATAAAACTGGGTTTGGTTAACCTCTCCCTCTGGCGTAAAAGAAATTGCGCCCAATGGTGTGTCATATTTACCCGCTAAAATCTGCTGGTTTAATGCAGTCCGCAGAGGCGCGATCGCCAGTGTATTCAACTTCGTTTGACTATCCACTGCTCTCAACGCTTCGACAAATACCTGAACCCCCGTAAAAGCCTGCGCACTAAACTGGGGCGGCTCCTTTTTATTCTGAGCTTTGTAGGCATCTCGGAACGCCTTATTAATCTCACTGGGCAACTCAGGGCTATACGCTTGAGCAATCAACACTCCATCACAGTGCTGCTTACAAACCGAAAAAACATTAGAAGTATTAAGCCCATTGCCTCCGATAATTGAACCTTTGTAACCCAGTTCCCGCAGTTGCTTTACCAAGTTTCCACCATCAGCCGCCAACCCCGAAATAATAATTAGATCTGGCTTCAAATTCATGGCATTCGTCGCCTGCGTCTGAAAATCTGTATCCGTCGTTTGGAACTTCTGCACCGTCAACAAATTTAAATTCTGATCCTTCACTGTTTGCTGAAATGTTTCTGTTTCAGATTTACTAAATGCATCATTCTGTGCAAAAAATACTGCGACATTTTTAATCTTTGGATCAAGCTTCAGCGCAGTCTTCACTGCATTAGGAGCAACAACCGCCACCGGAGCCGAGACTCGGGCAACATAATCGCCAATCTGAGGAATGCCCTTTGCCGTGTTAGAAGGAGCCAGCACCGGAACCTTAGCGCGATCGGCGATCGGGTCTGCTCCAAAAGCTTGCTGCGAAAGGGTTGGGCCAACAATTCCCACAACCTGATCTTTTGTGATTAGCGTATTAAATGCATTGATAGCGCCCTGTTCATCTCCAGCGGTGTCTTGAATCATCAGCTTGATCGGCGTACCATTCACGCCCCCTTGCTGATTAAAATATGTCTCAGCAATTTTTGCACCAATCACTTGCTCTTGCCCCAACAACGCCACGTTACTGGTTTGAGCTACAGCAATGCCAATGGAAATTGCAGTCCCAGGAGATGCTCCTGTTGAAGCAGCAGGGCTATTAGAAGTAACAGAATTGTTAGATTGTGTACAAGCCACCACTAACGCAAACGTACACAGCGAGATTAAAACTTGAGTCACGCTTTTTTTGGGGAACATGTTAAAAAATCTCCACATTTTGTATAAAAACTTAAGCAAGTAAAAACTAAATGTTAGCTAAGAAGAACATTATTATAGAGCACAGAAATTACGCGAAATCAGGAGTTAATGGCTTGTAAAATGAGCGGGTATTATCCGTCCAGCCGCGCCTTTGCCCATGCAATCTTTCTTCAAAGTTTTCCAAAGCCGCAAAATGGCTGCCCTCCTTATGTTGGGTTTCGCCTCCGGTTTACCGCTATACCTCACCGACAAAACGCTTCAGGCTTGGTTGACTGTAGAAGGCGTAGATCTCAAGTCGATCGGACTGTTTAGCCTGGTTGCCCTTCCCTATTCTCTTAAGTTTCTGTGGTCGCCCTTCCTCGATCGCTTCATTCCTCCTTTTTTAGGACGAAGACGAGGTTGGCTGGTGATTGCTCAAGTTCTGCTGGTGATCGCGATCGCGGCTATGGCGTTCCAAAACCCGCAGCAGGGACTACGGGCGATCGCTATTAATGCGATCGTCATTGCCTTCTTCAGCGCCACCCAAGACATTGCTGCTGATGCTTATCGCACCGACGTGTTAGACAAACCCGAACTGGGAGCCGGAGCCGCTGTTTTTGTCTTGGGCTACCGCATTGCTCTCCTGCTGACGGGGGCTTTAGCGCTCAGGCTAGCCGACCAAATGCCCTGGAACTCGGTTTATCTCATTCTTGCAGGCATCATGTCCATTAGCGTTCTTTACTCCATCTTTGCCCCAGAACCCGTTCTTCGGGAACCGCCACCCACAACCCTGCAAGAAATTTTCATCGATCCCTTTCGCGAGTTTTTTCAGCGATCGGGACTGGTGCGTGGCGCAATGATTCTTCTATTTATTGTGCTGTACAAGCTGGGCGACGTTCTCGTCAGCAAAATGTCTACAACGTTCTTGCTCAAAACTGGGTTTAGCCAAACCACTATTGGCGATATTCAGGGCGGCATGGGCTTAATCGCGACCATTGTCGGGACGCTAGTCGGTGGAGCTTTACTCAGTCGCTGGGGCATCAACCGATCGCTCTGGGTCTTTGGCGGGCTGCAAGCCATCAGCAATCTGGCGTATTACATCTTGGCGCAACTGGGGCAAAACTATCCTGTCCTTGTCCTTGCCGTCAACATCGAAAACTTTTGCGGCGGACTGGGCACAGCCGCTTTCCTGGGCTTTCTCATGAGTCTGTGCAACCAGCGCTTTTCCGCCACCCAGTTTGCCTTACTCTCCAGTCTACTTGCTGTCAGCCGCGACATCTTAGGAGCCTCAGCAGGACAAATTGCTGAAGCGACCGGAGCCGAAACAACAGGCTGGAGTCCGTTCTTCCTTATTAGCATTCTTGCCGCTATTCCGGGTCTCCTCCTCCTCCCCATCTTCGCTCCCTGGAACGATCCCCCAGATCCTTTACCACGCCCTGGAATGGATTCATAATCTCTGCTCAAATCCAACCTTTGAGTGAGCCAGAATCAGGGGAAAACCATGTAGGATATAAAAACAAGCTTTACAAAACTTGAACGAAACTACTTATCCTCTCATAAATTCCCATGGCGATTTTCCGTCAGTATATTGCTCCCCTCATTGTCGTTTTGGTATTTTTGGTCGCCCTGTTAGCTGTTAGTGCCCGAATTTTTCTCCCTAATGATATGGCTGCCCCTGCGCCTATCGAGGAAGTTGGCTTTGTGATCAACGCCCTCAGCGATGAAGTAGCAGGCATTCCTTCCAGCCTCGAAACTTTAGTGAGAGGCTTACCTGTTGATCCAGCCGCACAGCTCTAATAATTCTGAGTTAAGTTTGTGACGGCATTGATTCCAGGCTATTCCCTTCGGATAGGTTCAGGGCTCGATCGCGCCTTGCTCCTAAAGTTTATGCAGCGAACTTATCAGGAACTTTACCCCGCTCACAGTTTTGCCCATCTTTCACAGACAATTGAGCAATATTTGTCAACTGAAACGCCGCTGCTATGGGTAGAGCAAACGCAGCAGCCAGTAGGGTGTTTGTGGATGGGCAACGCGACCGATCAGGTTCAAGGCGATCGCCACACTTACATTTTTTTGCTGTACGTCAATCCTGTGCACCGACGACAAGGCATTGGTGCAGCTTTAATTCAACAGGCAGAGAATTTAGCGAGGCAAAGGGGCGATCGGCAAATTGGGCTACAGGTCTTCCAACAAAACCAACCTGCCCTCAACCTCTATAAAAAGCTAGGCTATGAAGTCCAATCGCTATGGATGACTAAACCCCTTTAATAACTAGGCACGGACTAGCCCGTCATCAGCCACATTAGCTTTAGGATTTAGACTCCTCTAGAGTATTCACCCGCCGCAATCGCGAACCTGTTACCCGGCGATCGTTCTGTGTAGAAACCCGCTTTGACTTCGAGCCCAACTCCGGCTTCGCTTGGGGGGTTTGCATTCGATATCGAATTAGCTTCAAATATTCCCACCCTCGCTGCCGATTAATTGGACGACCCAGTTGTTGGCTCATCCAGCTTGCGACCTTCGTGCCATTCCAGCGCCCCCCTTCCTCGGGCGGAGACTGGACAACTTGGTGCAAAAGCTGCTGTTGCTCCTCATTTAAGAGTGGTTCAGCACCCGGAAGATCGTGCCGTTTGTCGCCCAACGTTTCGGGCCCAACGCGGTTGTAGCCCCAGACCAGTTCGTAGATCCAGCTACGGCTATAACCTGTAATGGAAGCAACTTCTTCGCTAGGTCTACCTTGAGCCAGCAGCCAAATAATTTGATAGTGGCTGCGTTCCACAGAGTCTTTTGCCCGACGATAACGAGCCTCTAATTCTTCAAGGGTAAGATGTGGTTCGATAATAATACGTTTGGGCATGGTAAAACACTGAGAGCATAGATTCTGTTTATACATAAACTTAATAAAAGATCTACAAATTTTTTACATCTATCTTCAGGATGTAATGGGTTTAAACCTGTCCATATTTGCCCTACTATTTGAGGATTCCTGTCCTATCTTTTTCATTTACCCATGTCCTCAGCGCCAGATATATCTAAAGTTCAGCAGTCTAGCAAAGATCAACAGCATCCTCAGTGGGGAAGCGATCGCCAGTCTGTTAGTAGCCTTCTCACTGGCGAACCCACCGACTATAACCTGGCAGAACTTGCCCGCCTCCGCATTCGCTACAATGGCTTTCCTGGCGCACGCGACATTCAATCTGACCTAGATAAAATTCTGAAGCTTTGGAGTTTTACCGAGTCTGAACTCTTCGCCAGAACTCGTAAAATTCACGAAGCTGCCGAAGTTTACAAAGGGCGGGGAGGCAAGCGCGAAGATTGGAGCTAACCCGATGACTGTTTTACAAGCCGACTGGCTAACCATCCTGATTCGCCTCAGCCTCGCCATTTTGGCTGGCGCGCTCATTGGCTTGGAGCGGGAGCTTGACGATAAGCCTGCCGGACTCCGCACCCATATGCTAGTGAGCCTCGGAGCCGCTGTTTTTGTTCTAGTCGGTATTCAAATTGGCACAGTGGAAGCAAGCGCTGATTCGATTAGTCGGATTATCCAAGGCATTACCGCAGGCATTGGTTTTCTAGGTGCTGGCGAAATTATTAACCAAGTGAAGCAGTCGGGCGAGGTTAAGGTGCAGGGGCTAACCTCGGCGGCGGCAATTTGGGTTTCTGCTTCATTAGGGGTTGCGGCAGGCTGCGGGCTCTGGGCGATCGCGTTATTTGGAGCGATCGCGACTCTCATCATTCTTCGCGTTGCTAAAAAGCTGGAAGGAAAGATTAAGTGCGATCGAAAGTAATCGTCTATCTAGGCTTTAGGCTGTTAGGTCTTTAGGCTGTTAGGTCTTTAAAAACAATTCATACAACGACAGCATAATCTCTACCACAATCAAAATCACGACGTACCACTCTACCCGCAGCCCCGTGTTGTGTTGCAGCAAATTCAACGCTGTTTCTGCCGTCCGCGAAATCAAATCCAGCTTTCGTTCCAGCGCCACTTGCCGCTCTCGAATCTCATACTCATCTTCTAGCCGTAGATAGATGCGCTCCAAATCTGGCACGTCCCACAGTAACTCCGGCTTATCAATAATTTCTACCCGACCCACAATTTTGTGCTGAATTGCCAACGCCCGACCCAACTGGCGTAGCAACTCCTTGCCCCATCGTTCATCGCGGGTTGTGCGTTGCAGCCCTTCTGCAAAAGGTTCAATCTGATCAAAAATGCGGGCAGTGCCCATCTCGTAATGCGCTAAAACGACGCTTTTCGCCAACACATCTGCCACAATTTGAAACTGATCAATAGCAAACTCTCGCAGCCCAATCACGCCATTCTCCACTTTTCCGGCAGCAGCGTCCAACATCAGTACCGCCGCTTCGGTTTCTGGAGTGGCAAAAGGCTCTGACACTAAAGGCGTGAGATAGCTCAGAAAAGAAACTTCCTCCACTTCATTTAAACCAAACAGCACCGCCGCCCCATACCGAAACAACACTGCACAGCCCCGATCGCCCGCACTTACCACTAGCGGCAGCGTTGCCAAATGACTGGTTCTTTCAAGAGACTTGAGATCTAGACTACCTCCCAAAAAAAGCGCGCGCACGCTCACACTGTCTTGATGTGTAAATAGAATTTTCTGCATAACCGTCGTTCATATTGTCTGTTTAGTTTAACTGTTCATTTTCCAGCACCAGAAATCTGTAGATCCGGAGTCTCGCTATGCTGCTAGATCCTGCTATTCGATCGCCCATCGCTATTAGTTTAGGCGCAATTGCTGGGGCACTCAGTCGCTACTACATCACCCAGTGGTCGATCCACCAATTCGGCACCCACTTTCCTTACGGCACCTTTTTGATCAACCTCACAGGCTGTCTGGGCATGGGCTTTTTTATCACATTGGCGATCGAAAAATCTCTTCCCTCGGATCTGCGTCTTCTAGTCAGCACAGGGTTTCTGGGTGCATACACCACCTTTTCCACCTATGGACTTGACACAATCGCTCTTCTCAATAGTGGCAAAGTCAGTCTGGCTGGATTGTACGGGACAAGTAGTGCTGTCTTGGGGATTTTGTGCGTTCAGTTAGGGGTCATGCTGGCAAACCTTGGCAAATAAAACTGCCATCAGTTAGTCCTTCGTCCTATCCAAATACTGGCTTTCCATTAAAAATATCCCCCTAGAAAACTTCACGCCCCAATATCCGCCCGGACGACGATCCATGACAACACCGCTCTCTCCTAGAGTCAGCACATTGGGAGGACGCAACATTGGCATCGGATCGGCAGTTTTGACGTAAGGCGGCAGAGAAATGAGAATAACGCGATCGCCCACTGAAAATTCTTTGACTTCAGACATAATGCTGCTCTGTAAGGCTGCTTTTAATCTATCTAATCAACTAGATCCCACGGATCGCACCGAATTTCAACCAAAAACCCATCTGGGTCATAAAAATAAACTCCTCGTCCTGTTGGGCGGCTCACAGGCCCATGATCAATAGGAATCTGATTTTGACGAATCACCTCTACCGCTTGTTCAAACATCTGTGGCTCAATATCAAATGCTAAATGCCCGGCGCGCGTGAACTCTCGCCCCGGATCAGCATCAGGCGGCAGTAAATCTGGCTTCCAAAACAAATCCAAAATCGTTCCATCAGGCGTGATGAAATTCGCCACTTTTCCCGACTCAAATAACAGCTTCAGCGTTGAAGGGACTTCTTCTGCCGTCAGTTCCCGCAACCCCAAAACCACTCCATAAAAATGACGCGAAGCATCCATGTCCTTCACATGCAGCGCTACATGGTGAACTCGCCGCAGCATTCCCGGCATCAACACTTGAGCAGTTTGATTATCACCAGAAATCATCACAAATCTCCAGGATTCAGAAGCAGAAAACCTTCTCTCACCATACCCCAGAGATGACCAACCCAGACACTTTTACTCTCTAATCCTGCCGTCTGGCATCATTGTTCTCAGAAAAATCGTCCCTGCTAAATTGGCGCTACTCATCTCTGCCCGAATCAAGCTAGCATGGGTCAAGTCTGCATCCATCAAATTTGCCCTTGCCAAGTAAGCATCTGTTAGGTTTGCCTCTTGCAAAATTGCCTCCCACAAATTTGCTCGGCTCAAATCTGCCCGCACCAAACTGCACGCCGTCAAATCTGCCCGGACTAAATGCGCCTTGCCCAGCTTTGCATCCGGCAACATTGCCCCCCGTAGATTTGCCGCCGTCAGGTCTGCCTCCACCAAGTTCGCCCGTTCAAACTTAGTGTTCGTCAAATTTGCTCCGCGCAACCTGGCATGGGTCAAATTCGCTTCTGTTAAGAACGCCCCCTTCAAGTTAGCCTCACTCAAATCTGCGCCTCGCAAATCTGCGCCTCGTAGCGTTGCTTCACTTAAGTTGGCTCCTCGTAAGTCTACCTTTGCCAAATCTGCCCCAGTCAGGTTTGCCCCGCGTAGATCTGCCTTGCGCAACGTTGCCCCGCGCAAATTAACGCTGTACCCCTGGTTTTCCTCTCGCAGGTTTGCACCTCGTAAGCAGGCTCCTGTGAGGTTTGCGCCTGCCAGGTTGGTATTGCGCAAGTCTGCCTCAATCAAATTAGCATCCAACAAATTTGCTAGGGTCAAGTTAGCACTCCGTAAATCTGCGCCCTGAAACGTTGTCCCATGCAGATCTGCATCTTGCAAATTGGCACCCACTAAGTCTGCCTGACTAAAGTTTGCGCCGCTCAATTTAGCGGTTGCCAAGTTGGCTTTGCCCAGCTTTGCCCGATTGAGATAAGCCCAGATTAAATTGGCGCTGTGCAAATCTGCGTTTGCTAAATTAATACCAATTAAGTCAGCCCTCGACAGGTTTACCCCTGTTAATTTTTCTCCCCTAAAGTCGGTCTTGCCTGCTCTGTAAAGGTTCAGAATTTCTTGTGCTTGCATGACAATTACCGTTTTTGATGAGCGAGAACTTAGTTAGAGATTGATTAGTTAGAGATTGAATTGGTGAGGACGATCGCCCCTTCAGCACTTTCATCGTCGCCATCTGTTCTGGGTGCAGTTGGGTTAGCCGCGATCGCTTGACTTCCTATGAATGCTGTTGCGTCCTCTAAAACTTTTGCCGCCTTTACCACGGTTGCCCAACTGCTCGGTAGATGAGCATAGAACGGCTTAACAGCCCGCAGAATTACATGAGCAGCTTGCACACAGTCCTCAGCGTCTTCCATATTTCTCGCTACTGCTAGCAGTTGCACCTGCACCTCCGACAGCTTATAGGTCTCAAGCATCGCTCGCAGCAAGTCATCTAGGGTTTGGATTTTAACCATCGACTCTTGTTCGGCAGAATGAGAGAAAGGTTGGTGCAGTAAGGAAAACAGCACAATCTTTGCCCGATAGGGATTGGTGTATCGCATAATTTCCAATCTCAGGTCGAACAAATTGGAGAGGTCTGCGGCTTGAGATGGAACAGACTGACTGGTTTCCTGAGTTTCGGCAACAGCAGGTAGAGAAGTTGCCCCTCTCTCAGGCAAGGTTGTTCTAATCTCAGTCATAGCCTCAGGGTAAAGCGGCTGAAAAGCAGTGCTAATTTCGTTAGAGGCAAGGGCGTACTCAGCCCGCTTGCTCAGGGTATTAACCAGACTTTCTAAAACAGCCTGAAGCGTGATTAAGCTAGGAGTTAGCCCATGTAAATCTCGAACCAGATCGGCTAGATTAACTTGAGCCAGTTGGGCTGGATCAGTGACCCAATTGCCCTTACAAGCTAGAAATAGAAGCTTTTTGATTCGATCGCTCCTCACATTTTGTTCTAACCGTTGGGCGATCGCTCTATACATAGTTTCGCTTGCCAATCCTGGCTGCGTTCCCATATTGGGATAAAGCCGACCAACACGGCTGATGATAACGTTCGACACGAGGGTATATTCTGCTGCCTTACTCAAGCTATGAACCGCAAAGTCTAACCGCGATTGAAGCTGTTCAACAGTGGGGGCGATCGCTCGTAAGTCTTGCAGCAAATTGAGTAGGCTAACTTGATCAAGGCGCTGGCGATCGCTCTCCCAAACCTGAGTGCAGCTGTAAATAAGAAGTTTTTTGATCCGAACCAGATTTTGCTCCTGTGCCAAATCTTGCGCAACTTCATTAAAAGGGAGCGGCATTACAAGCAATTCTACAGAAGAAGCACCAGGAATCATGGGGTTTTGAGAACAGATAGCTTTGCAGCTAGAGTTCCCAATTCAATAGAAGTCATTCTTAAAAGCTAGAAAAACATTCAATGAAGACAATTTTTAGGCAAAATTGCTCTATTCGCCCATAAACCTTCCCCTCAAGCGTCACGCTGCTTCTCTCTACAACATCCCTACCGCAAACGAGATGCAACATACCTCTGCAAAGAGAAAATCCGATGCGATTCTACATCATCTCTCAGGTACTGAGGTTCGCTTGAGCCTTGCATATTAACCAAACTGTACTCAACATTCTCTGAGTAAATAGTTGAAATAATTGTAAAAAGTTCTAAAAATTGAATTACCCATACACAATCTTCTTCCTGATAGTCCTCGTAGCATCTGACGACATTAGCAATACAAACCTCTATATGAGTCTTGACGTAGCGACAAATTAAAGTGAGCTTTAGCAGCAAAATCACCAGCATTAGTGGACTCTGCTGCAAACTCAAAAAACTAAATAAACTCGATAACTCTCCATTTCTGTCAGCGGTTAAGCTCTCAGCCAACCGTTTTACAGTCCTCAGCAACAGAGCCTCATCAATCCTCTTATCGTGATAGTTGACATAAAGAGTCTCAAGTTGGGCAGCAAGAATCCCTTTGATTCTTTTAGAGAATTCATCTAACTCAATGCCAAAAAACAAATATTCCAACAGACTTTTCTTAAATACCTCGTAGTCTAGGTCTTGTGTTTGCTGCAAAAAAATCTTAGCCAGGTTGGGATAACTATAAGTTCCACGCTTAATCACAACTGTTTTAATTAGTCGTAAAACCTCATCGCCCAAAGATGTTGGATTTTTGAGTCCTTTAAGTTTGACCCGACCCGATTCAGACCGAGCAGTATACATTGCCAACTCAAATTTAAATTGGTCTTTTAACTGCCGAGAGACTTTTTGGGCAAACTGACGTTGCTCCAAAGGGTTATTCAAATTAGCATACTGCGATGCCAAAAGATAAGGCGTGTAGCGCTGACTCCAATGCCAAGTTCTCCCATCTTCACAGCGCGTAGTTACCAGCTTAAGCGTCTCAAAATCTGAGCTAGCGATAAAACTTCTAATCCAATTTCTCAGCCGCCCTAAAATTAAAGCGTCCGTCTTTTCATAAAGACTAGACTCATCAAATAGGTGAATTAAACGAGAAATGTAGCTATGGTTCCTAGAGATATTCCAGTTATTGATTAAGATATAGCAACATCTTCTTAAAAGATTATCAAATTCTGACTTTTGATTTTTTAGAATAATTTCTGTCAAGCACTCTAGCGCAAATTCATCTGCGTCAGCCTGTCGTATAAATAGCTCCTGGAATTCAGATAGAACTGCTTCGGGTGACCATGTTTTGACAATGAAGATTAAAAACTCGCAAATAGCTTCTTGCGGTGAGACGATTCCTTGCGGGTATCTTGAAGATACAATCCACTTCTGTTTGGTCGAGAGGTTGGGAAGATGCCCAGAGGTTAATCTATTGTCGATCATAGTCATGTTCCCCGTACTTTTTAACCTAGGAGTTTTCAGGATGAACTCAGTAGTAGTCCTAAGTAAATCGTAGCTAAGAGTAAGATTTTATACGTATACGACACAGGATCTTTATCATTTTATGGACGAAAACTTTATAGTACTGACCATACAGGCTGATATTGAAGCAGAGAGACATAAATCTTCATGCCCTTGCAGTTAACAACTTGCAGGTATTTACACGTTAGTTCTAAAAAACTTGTAGATATGTTTCTTAAAAGTAGTCCTTTGCAACAGGTCTACAAGTGCGGTATCGCAAGGCGATCGCCCCCTCAAAGTAGCAGGGTAGGCTACTCTTCATCCACTTCATCAAACTCTGGTGACCACAAATCATCCACTCGAACTTCCCAACCTGGTAAGAGGTCAGGGATAGACAGCACATCCCCATCCTGTAATGTGACAGGGTCTTGACCCATGCGGCGGATCTCAATCCAGCGTTGCTCCGGGTGAATCAAAATCCCAACTGTTGTCCCTTGAGATAGGAAGCTATCAATTTTCTCACGTAGTTTCTTAAGGCTGTCAGTTGGAGACTTCACCTCAAACATTAAATCAGGAGCGAGTTCGGCAAAACCCCGTGGGCTTGTTCGCAGTCGTTGCGCCAAAACAAACGAAACATCAGGGGCACGCACATCAGAATTCGGAAGGATAAAACCCGCATTAGAACCTGTTACTCTTCCTAAACGGTTCTTATCAACGTGCTCAAATAGCTTGCTAGAAATGCGAGTTGTTATTTCTTCTGACTCGTAGCCAGATGGACTCATGACAATCACTTCCCCATCGACTAATTCCATTCGATAGTCAGGGCTTAGCTCTTGCAGTTTCTCTAAGTCTTTGACAGTGAGTTGCATAGAACCTCCACAGCTATCCTTTCCCCTAATGGGGGCGGAGAGACTCGAACTCTCACGACCTTGCGGTCAACGGATTTTAAGTCCCTAGACCGCCGTTCTGAAAAGCTTGCTAGATATGCCTTTCAGGACTAACCCATCGGTAATTGCCTAAATTCTAGCCTAAAAACTGGGTTAGATCCCCTCAATGAGGGCAAAATTCTGGCTTAAAATCCATAGTCCCATCTTGCTTCGTAGCCCCGTGCATCAAGATGGGTAAAAACAGATGAACTAGCCAGCCCGCCTCGATCGCCCCACCAAGGGCTTAACCTATCATAAATGTCATAAGGGCTGACCCCATCTATCACAAAATCAACGGCATCCCCCCACATGTGGCGAGACTGGGAAGCCCCCCCTACCGATGCATTAGTTCTAGGATCTCTGTACCAAGAATTAATTTTTATGGGAGCATTGCCTAACTTTTCTCTCACAAGTTCTAGAGATTTGGCGATCCGAATGATGCCCTCAATGACTGCCACGTCTTGGACTTGCCTAGTCCCCCCGTGTGTCGCTTCTCCCCATGTGAAATTCCCACCGGGAAGGATTGATTGATTCCCATAGAATTTAGACCTGTTACCAGGGAGAACGATAATAGCTCCCCTTGCCTTCGCAGTTGGATTCTTATCACTGGGTTTATTGCCAGGTTCTAACCCTTCCATTTTTATGTCAGGTGAATAGACTAACCAGGTATTTCTCCCCTTAAACATGCGATCGAAAGTAACTTGAATAAATAGACCCACATTAGGTTTATAGGCTTTAACTCCAACCATTAACGCTTTCGGAACAGTGCAGAAATAATCCTCTGTCAGATCACTAATAGCTTTAGGCTGGAGCCGAAGGAAGGAACTTTTGACAAATTGGATTGTGATCATAAGTCAGGTTCAGTCCTATTCCCTAGTCTCGTAAGAAGTCGTTTTAGATAGGTAATGATCAATGTGCTTAACCTGCTTTTCAATTGATACGACTTCTGTTCTAATTCGTTCACTGAAATGAGAGAATTTTTCTTTGAAACCGTTATGGGATAGGCTTTGCACATCTTGCAAGTTTGAGATCTGAAGGTCTTTTTTCTCAAGGTCATGTCGTAGCAATAGCATTTCACTATTGACCTTGATGAGAATTACCCGCCATAAAATAGTGCCAACTGTGACAGAGCAACCGATCGCCCCAAAAATGAAGCCCGTTATATCACTGTTCATACATCTAGCGCCCCTTCCATTTCTGGAATAGACTTAGCCTCTAGATAGCCCAAACTGCGGATCGTTACCAAAATTTTCACCTTGGCATCGTCCGGCACCTCCGGATCAATCTCCACAAGGTAGGGAAGATTTTTGATCGGTTCCTTGCCCTCCTGGAAGGCTTGTTGAGATGCATACCCATTGAGAGCCAACCTCACTGAAAGAGGTTCATTGATGCTCCAATGTAATTCGCTCAACCTCCAGTAACCCTTCTCACTGGTTAACCCATGAATCTCTATCGGTGCTTGTAATCCCATTACCAAACCTCCGTTAATTGCACTGAGGCTACCCATTTGATGGTTTTCCCAGCATCCCCTTTAACCTGAATTTTCAGCCCTCCGTTCACCGTGTCAGCCGTTACGGTCGGTGTCCAGTTCGTGCCATTGCCCAGCGACGATCGCCGGGTTCCCGTGGCAGTTTGTAAAACAGTGCTTGCCGCTGCCGCCCCTCGGTAGAGTGCCCCTGAACCAAGCCAGTAAATAAATTCAGGCGTTGCCGCTGTGCTGTGACCTACCAAGGAAATTTCATAGCCTGCTGACGAATTGGCATGAATTAGAACCCTCTGAGGGGTAACTATCTCCGTTAATGTGGCATCAGTGGTTTGAGCCGTTAGGGTGATCCGGTTGGCATTAGCAGCAAGCGCCGTCATCAATGCTGCGGTTGTCACCTTGTCAGCCAGCGCCGCTGTTAAATCTGAGGTCTTCACTCTGTCAGCCAGCGCCACCAGCAATTCTGTAGAGTCTACATACTGGCTATGCGCTGTTAGGTCAGCCTCATGATCATCAATTGCTAGCGATAGCAATGTTGGTTCATTAGTCGGATCTACCGCTTCAAAAACGTCGATGGCTACAGTCCATGAAGTTGTAGAAAACGTGTTCAGTTTGAGAGCAAGCCGACGATAACCAATAAGTTCATCAGGGCAAACGAAATCAATCAAATCATGCTGATTCTTAGGATTGATCCGGCGTGTATCTAACAGCTCGAAAGTCTCATTTAAGAACCCTTGACTAACTAGACCTCTAGATTCTGGGTCAGATGTTAAATGCCGAAAACGGAACAACCGTCCTGCTAGTGGCGCGGTATATTGCCAGTTTTGAGTCAACGTAAATTCAGCAATCTGGTTCCAAGTCATAGCAAGCTATTCACCTTACCCTCAAGGCGTTGTAAGTCTTCCCTAATGAATTCAAGAGTTTCGGTGTCAGATGCCTCTGTACCGCTGTACTCCCAAATCGTGACCCGCATAGTTCGATGCCATTTGGGAACCTCAACCCGCAAACGGTATAGGGTTGAAAGCTTTGGAAACCTCACCAATAGACCGCGATTGATGGGAATTGAGATTTGATTGGTATCAATCTGAACAAAATCAGTACTTGGTGCATCAATGATCATTTGCACCCGTACACCTAACCGCCAATGTGCTAGAGCCTCTGACGAGTCAGTGGCAATCAGAAGCGTGTGAGAAGGAAAGAGCCGACTGATCACAAACGGGGGAATAGGGGTGTACCTGGTAGGTGTGATAGCTGAACCTTGGTAGCTCTGGTCATAGACCTTTTCCCAGTTGGCAGCATCTTGTAGTTGAAACTCTGGCATTTTTCCCTATTCCCTACTCTTCACCTTCCCAATCTTCATCCATATCCTCTAGTCGTTCGTCGTACTCGCCCCCCTCAAGGTAGTCTTGCAAATCGCCAGGTGAGGCAGGACGCATCACGCCGCTACCAGGCTCTGCGATAAATGCAAACGTGTCATGCTTCACAGCCACGTCACGCCAATTCGGGGGAACTGCCGTCGAAAGCGTCAGGTCAAATAAAGGATTACCGGGAAGGATCAGCATTAGAGATCGGGAATCAAATTGTACTTATCAGAAACTGTCCACCCCGCCGCCGCCGCGGCGTTTGCAACTGCGGTGGTAGGTTTCATGAAAGTTGACTCAGATCCAGTTAAAGTCCTACGGGTTGCACGTGGTGGTTTAGGAGTCGAACCCCACACCATGTTAGGAGTCGAACCAACAGCCAGTTCAAACCCTAAATCAGCCGCCAAGTCCACATCATCGACCGTGATATTCCAGGCATAGTTATAGGTTCCCATGTCAATGAAAACCGTACGAACTCGACCGGAACGCTTGAGACCACGACGGATGCCAGACTGAGTTACAGTCCAACCCGTAGTTTTCAGCGTGGCAATTTTGCTGTCATCGCAGAAGCTGCCTACAATTGTGGTTGTAAACTCTTTAGTAGCCCTAGCAGGTTTGGGCGCATTGGCACCAAAAAACACACCCGCTTGCGCTACAAACGGTGTGTGTCCCAACTCAGCCGCATAAGTTGAAGATGTAGAACTGGCTTGAAATCCATACTTTAGGGTTCCAATCGTAACAAAGACTGGGGAACGCGCCCCGCGTGCTCGTGGCATTGATCAAACTCCTGAATAGGTAACCGATTTGATTCCTACGCTATGAAGCCTAACAACGCCCGTCAAGGCTCGGAAAATACTGACACCTATCATGCCGCCCCCCTAGGGTAGCGCCTATGTACAGGCTAGAAGTAAGAGGCAAAATTTTTATAATTAACTGCTATTTCTGAGCAAATCTTGCCTGATATCCAGAAGTTGCTGATAGACTTGCTCACGAGATTGCCCTGTTTCTTCTGAGAGCCGCTGTAACAGGTCACCCCGTGGGTTATAGGTGTATGAGCGCCCAAAGCGCGATCGCCTACGTTTGATCGCCCGTCTGGTGTTCGTGCCCAACAGTGTCCATAAATCGCTCATTGTAAGGGGGAAATGCCTTCCGGCTCCGTCTCAGTCCAAAGCTCTAGCCTGATATGTTCTTGCTTAAAGTTCTGCCCTGATAGGTCATTTGTTCCGGTTAACTCAGCAGTAGAGCGCCGAATGAGTAGAGTTGCATAAGCTGGGTACATCTGAACCGGATCTTTTTTGAGGTTCTGATGCCGATCCTTCTCTTCAGTGACCGATAGGGTCAGGATGTTAGCTGTGGAAAGAGCAAGTAACTCTCTTAACTTTGTTTCGGCTTGCCCTTCACTAGCGCCATAAACCGCCATTTGCCTCCCATTGTCTAGGTTTGCAGTCGCTCGATACTTCCCCCATGTCCAAGGGTTAGCCGCCGCTTTGATGGTTGCCCAAGATAAGCCAACCTTTGCGTCTGGGATGGTTGCCGTCACCTCTCTAACCCTTCCAGAGGGAATGATCCAAGGTGGCTCTGGTTTTGACTTGAATACAATCGTCAGTTTGCGCCGCTGTGTGCCTGCCTTCAGCCAGTCCTCAGCAGGTTGACCCACAATCTGCCCTACATCTCGGTTATAGACTAGCTTATGGGTTGCTAACGTGGTTTGAATATCTTGCTGGATCAGCTTCTGAGATCCAGTTAAAACGATGGTTTCACCTTCCACCCGTGCATCTGGAGTAATTTTTACCGCTCGTTTCTCTCCAAATGCCCCCTCATTAGCAAGCTTGGTAGAAGAGTAGTAATCATCTAAGGCATAGGAAACCACATAACCGACCTCAATAATTGCTTCCGTTGCTGACTCAATGAAGTTACTAACAAATGCCTTAAGCTGTGGGTTGCCAATGCTTTCCACACTTTTCTCAACCTGCCCCGCGATTGTCCAGGGTTCCCGCTCGCTTGTGATTGGCGCTTGTCCAAAAAGCCTCAATCTACGCTGTGTGAGAACTTCAGTTAACACCCAATTCGACAGCAACGATCGGCGGGCAGTGCTGAAAAGTTGGGCAAGCTGTCCCCGAATCTCTTCGCCCCCCTCTTCTGCTAGAGCTAGGGCGATTTTCCCCGCAATCACCGGGAACTTGATCGCAGCTAGGGAGGCAACCCCAAGGCTAGTCAGCCATACTAGCCCCGTTCCTGCGAGGTTCCCTAAAGCGCCAAAAATAGCGGTGTTATTTTGGCTGATTTCTGCCTTGATAGAAGCGTCTGTTTGGTTCCAGTCAAAAGTGACAATGGTAAATGTCAACTCAACTAGCGATTCCCATGCATGAGTCAGAAGCCAAGTGCCAATAGAGAACGCCGCCTGAATTAGGAAGCCTCCAAAGCGGGTCAATCCTCCGATCGCCCAATTAATCAGCCCTCCCCCTTGTCCACCGTCTCCTTCTGGCTCTGCTGATAGGGATGCGAAAACATCTATCACCCGTGATCCGACTAATGCCCTCACTTGTTGGCTCTTTAGCGCATCCCTAGAAATCGTGATTAGGCTCATTCTGCCCCCTCATTTTGTGCCAGGTTGCGAATATCGGCTTGGGGCGCTGTCGGGTCAAGTTGGTTAGCAGGTGGGTTCTTAATCTGTGCAATGAACTCTGCCCACGCCTGATCATCCTGGTTAGAACTAGCCTCTTGAGCCGATTTAATGCGATCGCCGGGTAGTTCACTGTTTAGAATGTCCCACGGTCTAAACACAGAAGCTTTTGTCATCTCACCTGCCGTCACCAACGCTTGAAGAACTTCTTGAAGATCTTTATCCCCCGCGAATTCCCACGAGGGTATTTTTTTGGTAGATGGTTTGAGAGCGTCTTTAATTGATTTAGCGCCCGGTGAAACTGAAAGTTTTATATCTCTTTCTGATTCTCTGTGCCGATAGCCCAAATATTTAGCGTTCGCCTTGGCATAGTCTGAAGCCGTTACCGCCGCCGCCTGCCCCTTAATGGTTTCAGCAATTCCCTTAAATGCTAATTCTTGTAAAATATCGGTATCAACATCGAGTGACATCGTTAAACCAATAAGTTCCGCTAGTGCTTCCGCTTGGTTGAGAAACTCAATGTTCTTCTCAATCCCCGCCGCATTCTTATACTTAATTTTTATCGGGTAATTTCCTGATATTGAATCGAGTTGTAGAAACAGCCATTCTTGCCATGATGCAGCATCATAGATGGTTACTGTTTCATTACTATTACTTGTGATGTTTTTGGGTACAGTTGCCGGGAAACGATTGAAGCCAGAGCGTTGATAGTTAACTGCGGATAGATTGGTAATTATATTAATGAGGTTCAGTACTCTAACCCCGCTGGAGGTGTTTCCATCTCCATATAGTCCCGTTCTCGCTTCGCGTATCAAGTTCTCTGGATCTATGCGCCCCTCTGGTAATCTCTGATCATCGATCGCCCCCCAAAAAGTGCCCCCCAGAATAGCGTAAACTCTAGCTATTCTGTACCCAAGCTTTTCTAGTTGCTTAAGGACAGGTTCGAGTGCTTTTTTGATGGCTTCTAGGATCTGCTTTGTTTGATCTTTTGTTTGAGCCTCGTTCTTATCGATAGCGTTTTTTATAGCCCCAAGTATTTGAGTTGATAAGCTTTTGATTGACTCTTTCAACACTGTGAAAGCGCTATCAAACTTAGCAGCAAAATCCTTCACCTGTTGACTTAAAGCTCTGACGATAGTAGTGAGAGATGATAAGGAATCGATGACTTGCTGTTGGAACTGTCGAATCAGCGCCTTAATTTCAGCAGACTCTAGTTTGATGTGGCTAATGATTTCAGACTTAGCCACGTTAATCGCGCTTACTGCATCATTGCCGCCGCCCTGGTTAGCGAATAGCGCAATGATTTGAGCTATAAATGACGCAAATTGCTCTAGAAAAATTGCTCTTAGAGCATTTTGAATCTGACTTGATAAATCTCTCAGGTTAGCCAAGATGGAGTTGATAATGACCTCTAGCCCGCTGAATCTGTTATCAATGCTTTGAATCAAACTTTTCAGAGCGTTGATACCATCAATAATGAGCCGAATCTGGGCGGCAATGCCTACCAGTTCTGCCAATGAACCAGACAGCCTTTGCACGAGAGAGAGTAGATTCTCTAATGCAGTCATGATTTGGGCTTGGGCTTGGCGAACCAGTCCCTTAGTTTCAGCCGCTTCTAGCTTGACATGACTGATGATTTCAGACTTTGCTACATTGATCGCGCTCACCGCTTCACTGTTGGCACTGCCGCCAATAAACAGAGCAACCATCTGAATTAATTGGGCGATCGCCTGAGCAATTGGGGATATGAGTTCAATAACTACATTCCTAATTTCAGATGTAATTGCTTGAATTGGAGCCAGTAGCTCATCCCGGACTGTTCTAATTGCTGCTATTAGGTCTGGTGAAAGCTGCCGAATAGCCATCAGAACATCGCTAACTATCCCTCTAAACCTTGATTCAACTCCTGAGAGGACGCTCGATAGGGTAGATATGATGGTGTTTTCGGTGGCTTGAATCTGCCCACTCAGTCCTGAAACTTGTGACCGGATTTGACTGAGCTGGCTAAGGACACTTGATAAATCAACTGAACCGCGATCTTGTGACATTTCTTGCACCAATGCTTCTAATCTGGCAATTCTAGGCAGTACACCCGCTAACCCCTCACTCTCACTCCGTAAGGCTCTAACCTGGGCTAGAAGCTCTTCACAACAATCGCTCATAACCGCCTCATTGCTTGCCTAATAGCTTCTAAATTTTCCGTTAAGTCGCTACAGTCAACGCAACAGCCGCCAATTCTAGCTCCACCTGGTAGACACGTGCCCTCACAGGTCACGGTTGTCGAGGGACACACAGATTCAGTGCGATCGTAAATGTAGCCCGTGCCATCTAAGACGACAAACCGACAGGGTGGAACTGGATTAGTAAAATATCTAATTGCTTGAACTCTGATGTTATCCGGGTCTAAGAAGTGCGCATTATTTCTAGTCCCTGCAAGAATTCCGATCTCGTAAAAATCAGGAGTAAAACACCCTCCTGAGAAATAGCCGAAAGGGGCACGGCAAAATAATTCTATTTTTTGCCGAGTCCCGTTAGAGGTTGGCACATTAATGATCCGAGCTTCCCCAATCGGTCCATAAACAGTAGCCTCTACGATGTAATCGTTAAAGAGATCCACTCGTTGCCCCAATTGCATGGGTTCAGTTCTGCTGTATTGTCCTACAACAATTTCAAGAGTGTAGAGACGACAGTTTACATTACCACCCTCATCATTTAGCTTGATCTTACTAACGATTACACCCGGTTCGTTTGAGACTATTACCCCGGTTGGTGAATACTCAATCCCATTATCGAGGTAGTCATAAGTAACGCGTGCAGTAACGGCTCTGGGACATTGAGCAATGGGCATAATTATCCTAAATTAAGTCAGGGTCGGGAACATTTGTGCCTGTATCTGTAACGTAGATTTGAACGTTGTAGGAATACTCTCGTTTTAGTTCATTGTTCCTGGTTAGCAAGCCTGGGTAAGGTTCTTGCACAACTACGTTAGGTAGTTGATCTGTGTTAGACACGCTGAATGCACGGGCTTTTAGGAGGATGGCAGTTAGCCACTTTTCCGCATCAGTTGTTCCCGCTGCTGTGTCCCATCCGACGTTGGAAAAGTCTGAGAACTTTATGGTTAGTTCGCCGGTGGCACTAACAGATGCATTATTTCCAAATATTTGACCTAATGAAGGCTTGGGCATGATGATGACTCTCAAAACATTGAGGAGAGAGTGCCCTTACCCAATGAAAAACCCTACTACAGGAGCAGGGTTAGGGCGTATGACTTCCACTCATACCTCTTACTTGGGGAGAAGATACCCTCATTCAATAAAAAACCCGCTCACAAGGGGCGAGTTACTTCATTGCTATCGATACGCTTCCCGGCGATGTTTGACTCTCAAAACCAAAATGAGAAGCTGTTTGTCTCGAATTTGGTAGACTACTCGGTAGTCTCGGACTCTGATACGGTAAACATCAGTCATGCCTTTGATTTTGCTGACTCCGTTGGGGCGTGGCTGGGAACTCAGTTCGTTGATGGCGGTACTGATCTGCTGTTGCAATTCCTCATCAGACAGGGCTGCCAACTGTTTCTGCGCCTCTCTAGAAAGCTCAATGCTGTAGGGCATCACTTCACCCCTAATTCGGCTTTCACTTGTTCCCAGGGCACAGTCCCTTGAATTTCGATTTCTCGCAGTGCGGCTTGTGCATCTGCTAGGTCTTCGGCATCTTCGTCTGACTCCATCTCAATGTCGTAGCGTTCTTTGAGGAACAAAATGAAGTGAAGCAATTCTCCAAAGTAGAAATCATCAGGGGTTTGCTCTAGCTCTTGAAGGATTTGGTCTTTAATGTCGGTGGATAAGAAGTTGGGACGGGGCATACAATTAACTCCACTACTGTTTTTTGTAGGGGCAACCTGTTGGGGTGTGCCCCTCTCTCTATTTTGGGCTGATCTTACAACCTGGTAGCTATGCCCTGTCCAATAAAAAACCCGCTCACTGAGGCGGGTTAGTGTCCATTGATGAATGTAAGGTTATGCGACGCTTCCTTCAAGCTGGTACTCAGCAAAGTTAACCAACATGATTACGGAAAACTGGTCATTTCCACCACCACCGCCACTGCCGCCGCCGCCAACAGATACAACTATTTGTCGTTACACCCCTGCTACTGTAGGACAGATTTTCCCGCGTTAGGGGCCCGCCGATCGCCTCTACCTACAGCCATGAGGCGATGTTCCACTAGATAAAAGCAGTGGTAGAGGTAAGCCGCACAGGTTAACCAGGTCAGTGATAAAAGTCCAAAAAACTGCTCTGAGTTGCCATTAGGCAAGGGGATCTGGTAGCTAATGCTGAAAAGTGGATGAATGAGCCAACCTATGAAGGTTGTGGTAGTAGATGCAATACCGATCGCCGCACAGCCCCAAATTCCTTCCCAAAAACTCATTAAGTTAGGAACTATCCCTTTGACAATGCCGATTTCAGGGGCTTGAAGCTTAGGGACGTAGCGACTCAATACTAAATGAATAAGGTGGTGAACAATAGCGATCGCCAAAATTGGAGACAGCAAGGTGAAGCAAATGACTGGGATGAACTGATCAGGACGGTTAGCCAAGTAGGACAGCACAGCCTGAGAAATGAAGACGGACTTGATGATATAAATATTCATTGCAGCAAGTAGAAGCAGAAACAAGGCATTCAGCCACGAGCTAGGGTAAGGCAGGCACTTAGGGTACTTCATTGGGCAAACTCCATATCTATCTATGTTTGACCGCCTTAGCCTCTAAGCGCGGTCTTTTCTAAAGTGCCCAATAAAAAACCCGCTCACTGAGGCGGGTTCGTGTCCATTGATGAGTGAATTGATTAACCTACTTTCTTTAATTGATCCTTTTGTCTCAAGTGGTTCAGCCTTGCCTGTACTACAGCGGGGGACTTGATTTTCATCGACTCCATCATTCTCCTAGTAGCTTCTTTCATGTTCAGACTCCTTTACGGTTGTAGTACACTTCTCAAGAGTTATCGTACAATTCTCGAACTTGGCTGTCTACTTCAGCCTCATAATATTCATCTTTTTCAAGTCGGTCGTTTAGCTCATTGTGCCAAGAATCAGGATAGTCGGCATTGTAGCAACCGCCTGTAGGGTCTCCATCTGCATCAGGGCTTGATAGGAATGGATCGCCCCCTTCCCTTGCTGCAAGTCCCTGTTCTTGCCCACGTCTACCCCAATCTTCTTGGGTCATATCGTCTTCACCATCATTACCGCGCCATGAAGTACCGCTAAACATAGAATTAAATTAGCTCCGTGTGGGGTTGCCAGGGGTCGAGGGTCTCAAGCTATCCCCCTGGCTTTTACATTGCCGTCTTTCCGGGCTGTCACCCCTGATGATTCATCAGTGGGAAAAGGAAGGGGCGGGAATGATCCGCCCTGGTGCCGACCTTCCTACTCTCCTGCCCAAGTGCGATAACCGATCGCCTCACTTCCAGCAAACTCAATGGCAACCCATCCAAGAGTGCCTGCCACTTTGTAATAGTCCAACCTCGCATCCATGCACTTGGGTGAGCCGAAGCGGTTTCTCATATCGGCAGAGGTTTGAGGGAAAGCAAGGTAGGAGAGATCCTCTACATCTCCTTGTGATAGCTCCCCATCAAGTCCGTAGGGGTTAGCGGCGCAGTAATCATCGACTATTGAGGCGTTGCTTGGGGGCAAGTGGACAGAACTTGCAATCATCAGTAGTGACCCTACCAACGGTAGGGATACTGGAATCATCGAACGTCGCATAATTGATAAAGCTCCATAGTTGTTTGTGAACTTGGGGTCATGCCAGTGGGTAATGCAACTACCCACTGGCTCTTGTTTGTCGCCACAGCGACAGAGGAAGGGGAGGGGACGATCCTCCCAAGTGCCAACCTTCCTAATTAATTGCGTCACCTTCAGGAATATCAGCCCGTCCAAATTGCCGTGGAATGTCGTGAACAGAGCAGTCCAGCAAAGTGCATAGGGCTTGAACCTGAGTAATGGTTAACCGAGGTTCTCGTTGACCTGATACCCAGTAATAGACGGCTCTAAGTGACACATCAAGAGCTTCTGCAACTTGTTCAGGGGTTTTGTTCTTAGCTTCCAGGAGACTCATGAACTGTGAGGGGTGTTGATTTTTATTCATCTTACACTGAACTACTGTTCATGAACAGCCGTTCACTGTAGAATGCTCTAAGAGTGAACAACTGTTCATTTTGGTTGTGCGGGACGGGGTTGATTTCGAGGTCTCACCCGTGCTGCATCCCATCAGTTTCTCAGACCTTATGAGAAACAAGGCGATCGCACCTCTTCGGGGGGCGATCGCCAATAAAAAAGCGCCCTGGTAGGGACGCTTGATTTTCGCTTTGTCAATCTAAACAAACAGTGAATTATTTATGAATACGCAAACCTCCGGATTTATTCAGCAACATTTCAACGAATTAGAAGACGAGGTTAGAACCCTCGCTGTGAAACATAACTACTTAGTAGAGTCCATCAGCCTGCTCTGGTCAGAGATCCAGCGAACCACCACCGACCCGCTAACCAGACAGCGCTGTGAAAGACGAATAGGAGAGCTAAACCTCCTACTGCATGACATTGAACCGAAACCAGAAAACCTAACCCCAACCAGTGGGCAAGTTTCACCGGACGGTATCCCCTTTTAGAGCTAAGGAGGGCGCACTCCTTACCTCTAACTCGTAAACTTTACCCATCACTAATCGTATGTTATCAGCATCTATTGAGGTGTCAATTGGCACACAGACAGGGGCGGGAAGATGGTAGCTTCTCCCTTTGCCTCAGTTCAGCACAAATTCCGGTTCGTTCCAGAGTGGGATGACTTCCTAGAGCTATTCCCTCACCGTGGCTCATACCTCTGGGCAGAACATCCAGGGGCAGGCGATCGCCCGGATTGGCAAACCGAGACGCGCCACTTGTTAAGCGATCGATTAGTCCAGCAAGGGGCTTACCTGTATGGAGTCAGGTTCGGGCAAAACACCCATTACCTGATGATTGATATCGATCGCGGTTCCCGGTTGCACCCAGCCCATGATCCATTCGCCATTGGTCGAGTCATCGATGCATTAGAGCCGCTGGGATTGGTTTCATGTGTGCCAATTCGCAGTTCCTACTCTGATGGGATTCATCTTTACTTCCCGTTTTCCCATGGGCAGAAAAGCTGGGCGATCGCCCAGGCAGCTGAGTCATTGATTCAGAGTGCTGGATTTAAGCTCGACAAAGGGCAGGTAGAACTATTTCCCAACCCGCGCCGCTGTACAGGTCGAGATTACAATGGGCACCGCCTGCCACTGCAACAAGGGTCTTACCTGCTCGATCGAGATATGGAACCCGTCCTCTCATCCCGTGCCGAGTTCGTCCGGCGCTGGAGACTAGCCGAAGGTCGAAACACCCTCACAGAAGAGACTCTTACCCTCACCCTGAAGCAATTCAGCCGCCAAGCCCCCAAAAAACTGAGGTTCTCAGCCCAAAAGTTTCTCAATGATCTGAATGCAGATGTAGAAGGCGGCTGGACAGGCTCCGGACAAACCAACTACATCCTAGGGCGCATTGCTCAACGAGAGTACGTGTTTTTCCATGCCCTCTACGGTGGATCACCCCTAAGCGGTGAACGGCTTGCCGCTCGGATCTGCGAGGTTGCAGAAGACTTACCAGGCTACAAACAGTACTGCCATCATCAATACGAGATGTTTGACCGATGCATGGAGTTTGCGCGGTCGATCGAACATAGCGGCTATTACCCGTACGGGGGGGATGTGGTGCTTAGGGTAGTTCGCAGTGACCCAAAAGCGAACTCATGGAACAAGCAACAAGCCAGTGAAGCCCGTCAAAGGATTGAATCTGCCCTAAGTGACATGACCCAGAAAGGCACGTTACCCAGTGGGATTAGAAACCTGCTCTATGCGATTAAAAGCTATGGGGTATCAGCGGGCAGTTTCTACAAAAATAGGGACTTATGGGAGGGTAAAAATCAACTGAAACCCGCTCCTGGAGCCATGATCCGACCTACTTTAGAGGAAATAGAAGAACCTGAAAACCTGAAACCCGCTCCTGGAGCCATGATCCGACCTACTGATCCAATAAGCTTGTACACTGCTGATCCGGATGACCCCCCCAAAGGGGTCAAGCCGGATTCTGCTTTAAGGGCTGTTGGGGGGCGCGGGGGGTTATCCACAAGTACAAATGAACCGCCGCCAGAACCGCCGCCCGTGGGAATCGAGTTCATCCGCCACACCCTCAACCAAATTAAGCAACGCCGCCGGCAGCCGCAGCCGCCATCGTCAGCCAGTTCCCTACCGCCGCCTGACGAAAGTTGGTTCAACCAATGGCGAACGGAGGGCACTGCATGACCCTTGCCACTCAAAAAACCTTTGTCGATGTGCTAGTGAGCATTGAGATGAAGCTAGTCAAGCTGGGATGGGTAACGATTTCCCGCAGCGGGGAACGCCGTACCGCCAATGTCACAGAACCTCGCGTGCTGAAATGGGCGATCGCAGTCTGCATCAAGTCAGGCATATCTAGCGAATTTATCAACACAGTGCTAGAAAAAACGCCGCCTGAGAGACATTGGCATCGCATTAGGGCACATCTACCCGAATCTGCCTTCTACGTCCTAGAGGGAAAACTAGACGGCTTTCTCCTGAGTGATGAACATTGATGAACATTGACGGACGCATCGCCCAAGCCAACGGGCGATTAAAAGCCGCTCGTGTGGGTGTGGCGATCGAGCGAACTGGGGGCAAGTTGCGGCTACGTGCCACACTGCCCCCGCGCCCTGGTGCGGTTCAGTCAGTCCCACATCAGCAACGAATCACCCTTGGCATTGCTGCCAGCATCGATGGCGTGAAGTTGGCAGAAGCCAAAGCGCGAGAAATTGGGGCAATGCTCACCCAAAATAAATTTGATTGGAGTCTGTACGCCAAAAATGACGTACAGATTCAGCCCCAAAACTGTGGGCAATGGGTTGAGCAGTTCGAGCAAGATTACTTCCAGAAGCGCAAACGAACTTACAAAACTGAGACCACCTGGAACGGTGACTATGCAGAAGTGTTTAAATTTCTGCCCAAAGGTCAGCCCCTCACATCGAGGCTCATGGATCAACTCATTAAGGCAACTGAACCAGACACCAAAAAACGGCAGCGCTATTGCATGGCAATGAAGGCGATCGCCAAATTTGCCGCGGTTGATTACGACCCCTCACCACTTGCCGGGAACTACTCACCCGCAAGCGCGGCTCATCGTGACCTCCCAGATGACCAAACCATCATTGAGTGTTTCCATAAAATTCCCCATTCGGGTTGGCGCTGGGTCTACGGGATGATGGCAACCTACGGGCTGAGGAATCATGAAGCCTTCAAGATTGACTTTGAGCAATTGCGATCGGGTGATCCAATTCTCTCGGTTCTGGATGACACCAAAACTAACGCCCGTGAAATCTGGGCTTGCTACCCCGAATGGGTTGAGCAATTCGACTTGTGCAATGTCCAACTGCCACCCGTTAACCTCGACCGCCCCAATAAAGCGATCGGCGGGTCGGTCTCCAAAGCATTCGCCCGGTATGAACTGCCCTTTACCCCATACGACTTAAGGCACTGTTGGGCAGTTCGGACGCTGTTGTTTGGCATGGACTACGGCATGGCAGCGCTACAGATGGGGCATTCTGTCGCAGTTCACAAAGCTACCTACCACCGCTGGATCACCCGTGATCATCTACGCAGTGCCTACAGTCGCGTCATGTTGCACCCCGATCGCCCCAAGCCACCCAAGCCACTTGCCTAAATTTTGCCTAAAAATGGGCGTTGATTCTAAAGCCTTTCTGGGCAAGGGTTACAGCGGTACTGCTACACCCTAAAACCCTCAATTGACCAATGGGGGCGGAGAGACTCGAACTCTCACGACCTTGCGGTCAACGGATTTTAAGTCCCTAGACCGCCGTTCTGAAAAGCTTGCTAGATATGCCTTTCAGGACTAACCCATCGGTAATTGCCTAAATTCTAGCCTAAAAACTGGGTTAGATCCCCTCAATGAGGGCAAAATTCTGGCTTAAAATCCATAGTCCCATCTTGCTTCGTAGCCCCGTGCATCAAGATGGGTAAAAACAGATGAACTAGCCAGCCCGCCTCGATCGCCCCACCAAGGGCTTAACCTATCATAAATGTCATAAGGGCTGACCCCATCTATCACAAAATCAACGGCATCCCCCCACATGTGGCGAGACTGGGAAGCCCCCCCTACCGATGCATTAGTTCTAGGATCTCTGTACCAAGAATTAATTTTTATGGGAGCATTGCCTAACTTTTCTCTCACAAGTTCTAGAGATTTGGCGATCCGAATGATGCCCTCAATGACTGCCACGTCTTGGACTTGCCTAGTCCCCCCGTGTGTCGCTTCTCCCCATGTGAAATTCCCACCGGGAAGGATTGATTGATTCCCATAGAATTTAGACCTGTTACCAGGGAGAACGATAATAGCTCCCCTTGCCTTCGCAGTTGGATTCTTATCACTGGGTTTATTGCCAGGTTCTAACCCTTCCATTTTTATGTCAGGTGAATAGACTAACCAGGTATTTCTCCCCTTAAACATGCGATCGAAAGTAACTTGAATAAATAGACCCACATTAGGTTTATAGGCTTTAACTCCAACCATTAACGCTTTCGGAACAGTGCAGAAATAATCCTCTGTCAGATCACTAATAGCTTTAGGCTGGAGCCGAAGGAAGGAACTTTTGACAAATTGGATTGTGATCATAAGTCAGGTTCAGTCCTATTCCCTAGTCTCGTAAGAAGTCGTTTTAGATAGGTAATGATCAATGTGCTTAACCTGCTTTTCAATTGATACGACTTCTGTTCTAATTCGTTCACTGAAATGAGAGAATTTTTCTTTGAAACCGTTATGGGATAGGCTTTGCACATCTTGCAAGTTTGAGATCTGAAGGTCTTTTTTCTCAAGGTCATGTCGTAGCAATAGCATTTCACTATTGACCTTGATGAGAATTACCCGCCATAAAATAGTGCCAACTGTGACAGAGCAACCGATCGCCCCAAAAATGAAGCCCGTTATATCACTGTTCATACATCTAGCGCCCCTTCCATTTCTGGAATAGACTTAGCCTCTAGATAGCCCAAACTGCGGATCGTTACCAAAATTTTCACCTTGGCATCGTCCGGCACCTCCGGATCAATCTCCACAAGGTAGGGAAGATTTTTGATCGGTTCCTTGCCCTCCTGGAAGGCTTGTTGAGATGCATACCCATTGAGAGCCAACCTCACTGAAAGAGGTTCATTGATGCTCCAATGTAATTCGCTCAACCTCCAGTAACCCTTCTCACTGGTTAACCCATGAATCTCTATCGGTGCTTGTAATCCCATTACCAAACCTCCGTTAATTGCACTGAGGCTACCCATTTGATGGTTTTCCCAGCATCCCCTTTAACCTGAATTTTCAGCCCTCCGTTCACCGTGTCAGCCGTTACGGTCGGTGTCCAGTTCGTGCCATTGCCCAGCGACGATCGCCGGGTTCCCGTGGCAGTTTGTAAAACAGTGCTTGCCGCTGCCGCCCCTCGGTAGAGTGCCCCTGAACCAAGCCAGTAAATAAATTCAGGCGTTGCCGCTGTGCTGTGACCTACCAAGGAAATTTCATAGCCTGCTGACGAATTGGCATGAATTAGAACCCTCTGAGGGGTAACTATCTCCGTTAATGTGGCATCAGTGGTTTGAGCCGTTAGGGTGATCCGGTTGGCATTAGCAGCAAGCGCCGTCATCAATGCTGCGGTTGTCACCTTGTCAGCCAGCGCCGCTGTTAAATCTGAGGTCTTCACTCTGTCAGCCAGCGCCACCAGCAATTCTGTAGAGTCTACATACTGGCTATGCGCTGTTAGGTCAGCCTCATGATCATCAATTGCTAGCGATAGCAATGTTGGTTCATTAGTCGGATCTACCGCTTCAAAAACGTCGATGGCTACAGTCCATGAAGTTGTAGAAAACGTGTTCAGTTTGAGAGCAAGCCGACGATAACCAATAAGTTCATCAGGGCAAACGAAATCAATCAAATCATGCTGATTCTTAGGATTGATCCGGCGTGTATCTAACAGCTCGAAAGTCTCATTTAAGAACCCTTGACTAACTAGACCTCTAGATTCTGGGTCAGATGTTAAATGCCGAAAACGGAACAACCGTCCTGCTAGTGGCGCGGTATATTGCCAGTTTTGAGTCAACGTAAATTCAGCAATCTGGTTCCAAGTCATAGCAAGCTATTCACCTTACCCTCAAGGCGTTGTAAGTCTTCCCTAATGAATTCAAGAGTTTCGGTGTCAGATGCCTCTGTACCGCTGTACTCCCAAATCGTGACCCGCATAGTTCGATGCCATTTGGGAACCTCAACCCGCAAACGGTATAGGGTTGAAAGCTTTGGAAACCTCACCAATAGACCGCGATTGATGGGAATTGAGATTTGATTGGTATCAATCTGAACAAAATCAGTACTTGGTGCATCAATGATCATTTGCACCCGTACACCTAACCGCCAATGTGCTAGAGCCTCTGACGAGTCAGTGGCAATCAGAAGCGTGTGAGAAGGAAAGAGCCGACTGATCACAAACGGGGGAATAGGGGTGTACCTGGTAGGTGTGATAGCTGAACCTTGGTAGCTCTGGTCATAGACCTTTTCCCAGTTGGCAGCATCTTGTAGTTGAAACTCTGGCATTTTTCCCTATTCCCTACTCTTCACCTTCCCAATCTTCATCCATATCCTCTAGTCGTTCGTCGTACTCGCCCCCCTCAAGGTAGTCTTGCAAATCGCCAGGTGAGGCAGGACGCATCACGCCGCTACCAGGCTCTGCGATAAATGCAAACGTGTCATGCTTCACAGCCACGTCACGCCAATTCGGGGGAACTGCCGTCGAAAGCGTCAGGTCAAATAAAGGATTACCGGGAAGGATCAGCATTAGAGATCGGGAATCAAATTGTACTTATCAGAAACTGTCCACCCCGCCGCCGCCGCGGCGTTTGCAACTGCGGTGGTAGGTTTCATGAAAGTTGACTCAGATCCAGTTAAAGTCCTACGGGTTGCACGTGGTGGTTTAGGAGTCGAACCCCACACCATGTTAGGAGTCGAACCAACAGCCAGTTCAAACCCTAAATCAGCCGCCAAGTCCACATCATCGACCGTGATATTCCAGGCATAGTTATAGGTTCCCATGTCAATGAAAACCGTACGAACTCGACCGGAACGCTTGAGACCACGACGGATGCCAGACTGAGTTACAGTCCAACCCGTAGTTTTCAGCGTGGCAATTTTGCTGTCATCGCAGAAGCTGCCTACAATTGTGGTTGTAAACTCTTTAGTAGCCCTAGCAGGTTTGGGCGCATTGGCACCAAAAAACACACCCGCTTGCGCTACAAACGGTGTGTGTCCCAACTCAGCCGCATAAGTTGAAGATGTAGAACTGGCTTGAAATCCATACTTTAGGGTTCCAATCGTAACAAAGACTGGGGAACGCGCCCCGCGTGCTCGTGGCATTGATCAAACTCCTGAATAGGTAACCGATTTGATTCCTACGCTATGAAGCCTAACAACGCCCGTCAAGGCTCGGAAAATACTGACACCTATCATGCCGCCCCCCTAGGGTAGCGCCTATGTACAGGCTAGAAGTAAGAGGCAAAATTTTTATAATTAACTGCTATTTCTGAGCAAATCTTGCCTGATATCCAGAAGTTGCTGATAGACTTGCTCACGAGATTGCCCTGTTTCTTCTGAGAGCCGCTGTAACAGGTCACCCCGTGGGTTATAGGTGTATGAGCGCCCAAAGCGCGATCGCCTACGTTTGATCGCCCGTCTGGTGTTCGTGCCCAACAGTGTCCATAAATCGCTCATTGTAAGGGGGAAATGCCTTCCGGCTCCGTCTCAGTCCAAAGCTCTAGCCTGATATGTTCTTGCTTAAAGTTCTGCCCTGATAGGTCATTTGTTCCGGTTAACTCAGCAGTAGAGCGCCGAATGAGTAGAGTTGCATAAGCTGGGTACATCTGAACCGGATCTTTTTTGAGGTTCTGATGCCGATCCTTCTCTTCAGTGACCGATAGGGTCAGGATGTTAGCTGTGGAAAGAGCAAGTAACTCTCTTAACTTTGTTTCGGCTTGCCCTTCACTAGCGCCATAAACCGCCATTTGCCTCCCATTGTCTAGGTTTGCAGTCGCTCGATACTTCCCCCATGTCCAAGGGTTAGCCGCCGCTTTGATGGTTGCCCAAGATAAGCCAACCTTTGCGTCTGGGATGGTTGCCGTCACCTCTCTAACCCTTCCAGAGGGAATGATCCAAGGTGGCTCTGGTTTTGACTTGAATACAATCGTCAGTTTGCGCCGCTGTGTGCCTGCCTTCAGCCAGTCCTCAGCAGGTTGACCCACAATCTGCCCTACATCTCGGTTATAGACTAGCTTATGGGTTGCTAACGTGGTTTGAATATCTTGCTGGATCAGCTTCTGAGATCCAGTTAAAACGATGGTTTCACCTTCCACCCGTGCATCTGGAGTAATTTTTACCGCTCGTTTCTCTCCAAATGCCCCCTCATTAGCAAGCTTGGTAGAAGAGTAGTAATCATCTAAGGCATAGGAAACCACATAACCGACCTCAATAATTGCTTCCGTTGCTGACTCAATGAAGTTACTAACAAATGCCTTAAGCTGTGGGTTGCCAATGCTTTCCACACTTTTCTCAACCTGCCCCGCGATTGTCCAGGGTTCCCGCTCGCTTGTGATTGGCGCTTGTCCAAAAAGCCTCAATCTACGCTGTGTGAGAACTTCAGTTAACACCCAATTCGACAGCAACGATCGGCGGGCAGTGCTGAAAAGTTGGGCAAGCTGTCCCCGAATCTCTTCGCCCCCCTCTTCTGCTAGAGCTAGGGCGATTTTCCCCGCAATCACCGGGAACTTGATCGCAGCTAGGGAGGCAACCCCAAGGCTAGTCAGCCATACTAGCCCCGTTCCTGCGAGGTTCCCTAAAGCGCCAAAAATAGCGGTGTTATTTTGGCTGATTTCTGCCTTGATAGAAGCGTCTGTTTGGTTCCAGTCAAAAGTGACAATGGTAAATGTCAACTCAACTAGCGATTCCCATGCATGAGTCAGAAGCCAAGTGCCAATAGAGAACGCCGCCTGAATTAGGAAGCCTCCAAAGCGGGTCAATCCTCCGATCGCCCAATTAATCAGCCCTCCCCCTTGTCCACCGTCTCCTTCTGGCTCTGCTGATAGGGATGCGAAAACATCTATCACCCGTGATCCGACTAATGCCCTCACTTGTTGGCTCTTTAGCGCATCCCTAGAAATCGTGATTAGGCTCATTCTGCCCCCTCATTTTGTGCCAGGTTGCGAATATCGGCTTGGGGCGCTGTCGGGTCAAGTTGGTTAGCAGGTGGGTTCTTAATCTGTGCAATGAACTCTGCCCACGCCTGATCATCCTGGTTAGAACTAGCCTCTTGAGCCGATTTAATGCGATCGCCGGGTAGTTCACTGTTTAGAATGTCCCACGGTCTAAACACAGAAGCTTTTGTCATCTCACCTGCCGTCACCAACGCTTGAAGAACTTCTTGAAGATCTTTATCCCCCGCGAATTCCCACGAGGGTATTTTTTTGGTAGATGGTTTGAGAGCGTCTTTAATTGATTTAGCGCCCGGTGAAACTGAAAGTTTTATATCTCTTTCTGATTCTCTGTGCCGATAGCCCAAATATTTAGCGTTCGCCTTGGCATAGTCTGAAGCCGTTACCGCCGCCGCCTGCCCCTTAATGGTTTCAGCAATTCCCTTAAATGCTAATTCTTGTAAAATATCGGTATCAACATCGAGTGACATCGTTAAACCAATAAGTTCCGCTAGTGCTTCCGCTTGGTTGAGAAACTCAATGTTCTTCTCAATCCCCGCCGCATTCTTATACTTAATTTTTATCGGGTAATTTCCTGATATTGAATCGAGTTGTAGAAACAGCCATTCTTGCCATGATGCAGCATCATAGATGGTTACTGTTTCATTACTATTACTTGTGATGTTTTTGGGTACAGTTGCCGGGAAACGATTGAAGCCAGAGCGTTGATAGTTAACTGCGGATAGATTGGTAATTATATTAATGAGGTTCAGTACTCTAACCCCGCTGGAGGTGTTTCCATCTCCATATAGTCCCGTTCTCGCTTCGCGTATCAAGTTCTCTGGATCTATGCGCCCCTCTGGTAATCTCTGATCATCGATCGCCCCCCAAAAAGTGCCCCCCAGAATAGCGTAAACTCTAGCTATTCTGTACCCAAGCTTTTCTAGTTGCTTAAGGACAGGTTCGAGTGCTTTTTTGATGGCTTCTAGGATCTGCTTTGTTTGATCTTTTGTTTGAGCCTCGTTCTTATCGATAGCGTTTTTTATAGCCCCAAGTATTTGAGTTGATAAGCTTTTGATTGACTCTTTCAACACTGTGAAAGCGCTATCAAACTTAGCAGCAAAATCCTTCACCTGTTGACTTAAAGCTCTGACGATAGTAGTGAGAGATGATAAGGAATCGATGACTTGCTGTTGGAACTGTCGAATCAGCGCCTTAATTTCAGCAGACTCTAGTTTGATGTGGCTAATGATTTCAGACTTAGCCACGTTAATCGCGCTTACTGCATCATTGCCGCCGCCCTGGTTAGCGAATAGCGCAATGATTTGAGCTATAAATGACGCAAATTGCTCTAGAAAAATTGCTCTTAGAGCATTTTGAATCTGACTTGATAAATCTCTCAGGTTAGCCAAGATGGAGTTGATAATGACCTCTAGCCCGCTGAATCTGTTATCAATGCTTTGAATCAAACTTTTCAGAGCGTTGATACCATCAATAATGAGCCGAATCTGGGCGGCAATGCCTACCAGTTCTGCCAATGAACCAGACAGCCTTTGCACGAGAGAGAGTAGATTCTCTAATGCAGTCATGATTTGGGCTTGGGCTTGGCGAACCAGTCCCTTAGTTTCAGCCGCTTCTAGCTTGACATGACTGATGATTTCAGACTTTGCTACATTGATCGCGCTCACCGCTTCACTGTTGGCACTGCCGCCAATAAACAGAGCAACCATCTGAATTAATTGGGCGATCGCCTGAGCAATTGGGGATATGAGTTCAATAACTACATTCCTAATTTCAGATGTAATTGCTTGAATTGGAGCCAGTAGCTCATCCCGGACTGTTCTAATTGCTGCTATTAGGTCTGGTGAAAGCTGCCGAATAGCCATCAGAACATCGCTAACTATCCCTCTAAACCTTGATTCAACTCCTGAGAGGACGCTCGATAGGGTAGATATGATGGTGTTTTCGGTGGCTTGAATCTGCCCACTCAGTCCTGAAACTTGTGACCGGATTTGACTGAGCTGGCTAAGGACACTTGATAAATCAACTGAACCGCGATCTTGTGACATTTCTTGCACCAATGCTTCTAATCTGGCAATTCTAGGCAGTACACCCGCTAACCCCTCACTCTCACTCCGTAAGGCTCTAACCTGGGCTAGAAGCTCTTCACAACAATCGCTCATAACCGCCTCATTGCTTGCCTAATAGCTTCTAAATTTTCCGTTAAGTCGCTACAGTCAACGCAACAGCCGCCAATTCTAGCTCCACCTGGTAGACACGTGCCCTCACAGGTCACGGTTGTCGAGGGACACACAGATTCAGTGCGATCGTAAATGTAGCCCGTGCCATCTAAGACGACAAACCGACAGGGTGGAACTGGATTAGTAAAATATCTAATTGCTTGAACTCTGATGTTATCCGGGTCTAAGAAGTGCGCATTATTTCTAGTCCCTGCAAGAATTCCGATCTCGTAAAAATCAGGAGTAAAACACCCTCCTGAGAAATAGCCGAAAGGGGCACGGCAAAATAATTCTATTTTTTGCCGAGTCCCGTTAGAGGTTGGCACATTAATGATCCGAGCTTCCCCAATCGGTCCATAAACAGTAGCCTCTACGATGTAATCGTTAAAGAGATCCACTCGTTGCCCCAATTGCATGGGTTCAGTTCTGCTGTATTGTCCTACAACAATTTCAAGAGTGTAGAGACGACAGTTTACATTACCACCCTCATCATTTAGCTTGATCTTACTAACGATTACACCCGGTTCGTTTGAGACTATTACCCCGGTTGGTGAATACTCAATCCCATTATCGAGGTAGTCATAAGTAACGCGTGCAGTAACGGCTCTGGGACATTGAGCAATGGGCATAATTATCCTAAATTAAGTCAGGGTCGGGAACATTTGTGCCTGTATCTGTAACGTAGATTTGAACGTTGTAGGAATACTCTCGTTTTAGTTCATTGTTCCTGGTTAGCAAGCCTGGGTAAGGTTCTTGCACAACTACGTTAGGTAGTTGATCTGTGTTAGACACGCTGAATGCACGGGCTTTTAGGAGGATGGCAGTTAGCCACTTTTCCGCATCAGTTGTTCCCGCTGCTGTGTCCCATCCGACGTTGGAAAAGTCTGAGAACTTTATGGTTAGTTCGCCGGTGGCACTAACAGATGCATTATTTCCAAATATTTGACCTAATGAAGGCTTGGGCATGATGATGACTCTCAAAACATTGAGGAGAGAGTGCCCTTACCCAATGAAAAACCCTACTACAGGAGCAGGGTTAGGGCGTATGACTTCCACTCATACCTCTTACTTGGGGAGAAGATACCCTCATTCAATAAAAAACCCGCTCACAAGGGGCGAGTTACTTCATTGCTATCGATACGCTTCCCGGCGATGTTTGACTCTCAAAACCAAAATGAGAAGCTGTTTGTCTCGAATTTGGTAGACTACTCGGTAGTCTCGGACTCTGATACGGTAAACATCAGTCATGCCTTTGATTTTGCTGACTCCGTTGGGGCGTGGCTGGGAACTCAGTTCGTTGATGGCGGTACTGATCTGCTGTTGCAATTCCTCATCAGACAGGGCTGCCAACTGTTTCTGCGCCTCTCTAGAAAGCTCAATGCTGTAGGGCATCACTTCACCCCTAATTCGGCTTTCACTTGTTCCCAGGGCACAGTCCCTTGAATTTCGATTTCTCGCAGTGCGGCTTGTGCATCTGCTAGGTCTTCGGCATCTTCGTCTGACTCCATCTCAATGTCGTAGCGTTCTTTGAGGAACAAAATGAAGTGAAGCAATTCTCCAAAGTAGAAATCATCAGGGGTTTGCTCTAGCTCTTGAAGGATTTGGTCTTTAATGTCGGTGGATAAGAAGTTGGGACGGGGCATACAATTAACTCCACTACTGTTTTTTGTAGGGGCAACCTGTTGGGGTGTGCCCCTCTCTCTATTTTGGGCTGATCTTACAACCTGGTAGCTATGCCCTGTCCAATAAAAAACCCGCTCACTGAGGCGGGTTAGTGTCCATTGATGAATGTAAGGTTATGCGACGCTTCCTTCAAGCTGGTACTCAGCAAAGTTAACCAACATGATTACGGAAAACTGGTCATTTCCACCACCACCGCCACTGCCGCCGCCGCCAACAGATACAACTATTTGTCGTTACACCCCTGCTACTGTAGGACAGATTTTCCCGCGTTAGGGGCCCGCCGATCGCCTCTACCTACAGCCATGAGGCGATGTTCCACTAGATAAAAGCAGTGGTAGAGGTAAGCCGCACAGGTTAACCAGGTCAGTGATAAAAGTCCAAAAAACTGCTCTGAGTTGCCATTAGGCAAGGGGATCTGGTAGCTAATGCTGAAAAGTGGATGAATGAGCCAACCTATGAAGGTTGTGGTAGTAGATGCAATACCGATCGCCGCACAGCCCCAAATTCCTTCCCAAAAACTCATTAAGTTAGGAACTATCCCTTTGACAATGCCGATTTCAGGGGCTTGAAGCTTAGGGACGTAGCGACTCAATACTAAATGAATAAGGTGGTGAACAATAGCGATCGCCAAAATTGGAGACAGCAAGGTGAAGCAAATGACTGGGATGAACTGATCAGGACGGTTAGCCAAGTAGGACAGCACAGCCTGAGAAATGAAGACGGACTTGATGATATAAATATTCATTGCAGCAAGTAGAAGCAGAAACAAGGCATTCAGCCACGAGCTAGGGTAAGGCAGGCACTTAGGGTACTTCATTGGGCAAACTCCATATCTATCTATGTTTGACCGCCTTAGCCTCTAAGCGCGGTCTTTTCTAAAGTGCCCAATAAAAAACCCGCTCACTGAGGCGGGTTCGTGTCCATTGATGAGTGAATTGATTAACCTACTTTCTTTAATTGATCCTTTTGTCTCAAGTGGTTCAGCCTTGCCTGTACTACAGCGGGGGACTTGATTTTCATCGACTCCATCATTCTCCTAGTAGCTTCTTTCATGTTCAGACTCCTTTACGGTTGTAGTACACTTCTCAAGAGTTATCGTACAATTCTCGAACTTGGCTGTCTACTTCAGCCTCATAATATTCATCTTTTTCAAGTCGGTCGTTTAGCTCATTGTGCCAAGAATCAGGATAGTCGGCATTGTAGCAACCGCCTGTAGGGTCTCCATCTGCATCAGGGCTTGATAGGAATGGATCGCCCCCTTCCCTTGCTGCAAGTCCCTGTTCTTGCCCACGTCTACCCCAATCTTCTTGGGTCATATCGTCTTCACCATCATTACCGCGCCATGAAGTACCGCTAAACATAGAATTAAATTAGCTCCGTGTGGGGTTGCCAGGGGTCGAGGGTCTCAAGCTATCCCCCTGGCTTTTACATTGCCGTCTTTCCGGGCTGTCACCCCTGATGATTCATCAGTGGGAAAAGGAAGGGGCGGGAATGATCCGCCCTGGTGCCGACCTTCCTACTCTCCTGCCCAAGTGCGATAACCGATCGCCTCACTTCCAGCAAACTCAATGGCAACCCATCCAAGAGTGCCTGCCACTTTGTAATAGTCCAACCTCGCATCCATGCACTTGGGTGAGCCGAAGCGGTTTCTCATATCGGCAGAGGTTTGAGGGAAAGCAAGGTAGGAGAGATCCTCTACATCTCCTTGTGATAGCTCCCCATCAAGTCCGTAGGGGTTAGCGGCGCAGTAATCATCGACTATTGAGGCGTTGCTTGGGGGCAAGTGGACAGAACTTGCAATCATCAGTAGTGACCCTACCAACGGTAGGGATACTGGAATCATCGAACGTCGCATAATTGATAAAGCTCCATAGTTGTTTGTGAACTTGGGGTCATGCCAGTGGGTAATGCAACTACCCACTGGCTCTTGTTTGTCGCCACAGCGACAGAGGAAGGGGAGGGGACGATCCTCCCAAGTGCCAACCTTCCTAATTAATTGCGTCACCTTCAGGAATATCAGCCCGTCCAAATTGCCGTGGAATGTCGTGAACAGAGCAGTCCAGCAAAGTGCATAGGGCTTGAACCTGAGTAATGGTTAACCGAGGTTCTCGTTGACCTGATACCCAGTAATAGACGGCTCTAAGTGACACATCAAGAGCTTCTGCAACTTGTTCAGGGGTTTTGTTCTTAGCTTCCAGGAGACTCATGAACTGTGAGGGGTGTTGATTTTTATTCATCTTACACTGAACTACTGTTCATGAACAGCCGTTCACTGTAGAATGCTCTAAGAGTGAACAACTGTTCATTTTGGTTGTGCGGGACGGGGTTGATTTCGAGGTCTCACCCGTGCTGCATCCCATCAGTTTCTCAGACCTTATGAGAAACAAGGCGATCGCACCTCTTCGGGGGGCGATCGCCAATAAAAAAGCGCCCTGGTAGGGACGCTTGATTTTCGCTTTGTCAATCTAAACAAACAGTGAATTATTTATGAATACGCAAACCTCCGGATTTATTCAGCAACATTTCAACGAATTAGAAGACGAGGTTAGAACCCTCGCTGTGAAACATAACTACTTAGTAGAGTCCATCAGCCTGCTCTGGTCAGAGATCCAGCGAACCACCACCGACCCGCTAACCAGACAGCGCTGTGAAAGACGAATAGGAGAGCTAAACCTCCTACTGCATGACATTGAACCGAAACCAGAAAACCTAACCCCAACCAGTGGGCAAGTTTCACCGGACGGTATCCCCTTTTAGAGCTAAGGAGGGCGCACTCCTTACCTCTAACTCGTAAACTTTACCCATCACTAATCGTATGTTATCAGCATCTATTGAGGTGTCAATTGGCACACAGACAGGGGCGGGAAGATGGTAGCTTCTCCCTTTGCCTCAGTTCAGCACAAATTCCGGTTCGTTCCAGAGTGGGATGACTTCCTAGAGCTATTCCCTCACCGTGGCTCATACCTCTGGGCAGAACATCCAGGGGCAGGCGATCGCCCGGATTGGCAAACCGAGACGCGCCACTTGTTAAGCGATCGATTAGTCCAGCAAGGGGCTTACCTGTATGGAGTCAGGTTCGGGCAAAACACCCATTACCTGATGATTGATATCGATCGCGGTTCCCGGTTGCACCCAGCCCATGATCCATTCGCCATTGGTCGAGTCATCGATGCATTAGAGCCGCTGGGATTGGTTTCATGTGTGCCAATTCGCAGTTCCTACTCTGATGGGATTCATCTTTACTTCCCGTTTTCCCATGGGCAGAAAAGCTGGGCGATCGCCCAGGCAGCTGAGTCATTGATTCAGAGTGCTGGATTTAAGCTCGACAAAGGGCAGGTAGAACTATTTCCCAACCCGCGCCGCTGTACAGGTCGAGATTACAATGGGCACCGCCTGCCACTGCAACAAGGGTCTTACCTGCTCGATCGAGATATGGAACCCGTCCTCTCATCCCGTGCCGAGTTCGTCCGGCGCTGGAGACTAGCCGAAGGTCGAAACACCCTCACAGAAGAGACTCTTACCCTCACCCTGAAGCAATTCAGCCGCCAAGCCCCCAAAAAACTGAGGTTCTCAGCCCAAAAGTTTCTCAATGATCTGAATGCAGATGTAGAAGGCGGCTGGACAGGCTCCGGACAAACCAACTACATCCTAGGGCGCATTGCTCAACGAGAGTACGTGTTTTTCCATGCCCTCTACGGTGGATCACCCCTAAGCGGTGAACGGCTTGCCGCTCGGATCTGCGAGGTTGCAGAAGACTTACCAGGCTACAAACAGTACTGCCATCATCAATACGAGATGTTTGACCGATGCATGGAGTTTGCGCGGTCGATCGAACATAGCGGCTATTACCCGTACGGGGGGGATGTGGTGCTTAGGGTAGTTCGCAGTGACCCAAAAGCGAACTCATGGAACAAGCAACAAGCCAGTGAAGCCCGTCAAAGGATTGAATCTGCCCTAAGTGACATGACCCAGAAAGGCACGTTACCCAGTGGGATTAGAAACCTGCTCTATGCGATTAAAAGCTATGGGGTATCAGCGGGCAGTTTCTACAAAAATAGGGACTTATGGGAGGGTAAAAATCAACTGAAACCCGCTCCTGGAGCCATGATCCGACCTACTTTAGAGGAAATAGAAGAACCTGAAAACCTGAAACCCGCTCCTGGAGCCATGATCCGACCTACTGATCCAATAAGCTTGTACACTGCTGATCCGGATGACCCCCCCAAAGGGGTCAAGCCGGATTCTGCTTTAAGGGCTGTTGGGGGGCGCGGGGGGTTATCCACAAGTACAAATGAACCGCCGCCAGAACCGCCGCCCGTGGGAATCGAGTTCATCCGCCACACCCTCAACCAAATTAAGCAACGCCGCCGGCAGCCGCAGCCGCCATCGTCAGCCAGTTCCCTACCGCCGCCTGACGAAAGTTGGTTCAACCAATGGCGAACGGAGGGCACTGCATGACCCTTGCCACTCAAAAAACCTTTGTCGATGTGCTAGTGAGCATTGAGATGAAGCTAGTCAAGCTGGGATGGGTAACGATTTCCCGCAGCGGGGAACGCCGTACCGCCAATGTCACAGAACCTCGCGTGCTGAAATGGGCGATCGCAGTCTGCATCAAGTCAGGCATATCTAGCGAATTTATCAACACAGTGCTAGAAAAAACGCCGCCTGAGAGACATTGGCATCGCATTAGGGCACATCTACCCGAATCTGCCTTCTACGTCCTAGAGGGAAAACTAGACGGCTTTCTCCTGAGTGATGAACATTGATGAACATTGACGGACGCATCGCCCAAGCCAACGGGCGATTAAAAGCCGCTCGTGTGGGTGTGGCGATCGAGCGAACTGGGGGCAAGTTGCGGCTACGTGCCACACTGCCCCCGCGCCCTGGTGCGGTTCAGTCAGTCCCACATCAGCAACGAATCACCCTTGGCATTGCTGCCAGCATCGATGGCGTGAAGTTGGCAGAAGCCAAAGCGCGAGAAATTGGGGCAATGCTCACCCAAAATAAATTTGATTGGAGTCTGTACGCCAAAAATGACGTACAGATTCAGCCCCAAAACTGTGGGCAATGGGTTGAGCAGTTCGAGCAAGATTACTTCCAGAAGCGCAAACGAACTTACAAAACTGAGACCACCTGGAACGGTGACTATGCAGAAGTGTTTAAATTTCTGCCCAAAGGTCAGCCCCTCACATCGAGGCTCATGGATCAACTCATTAAGGCAACTGAACCAGACACCAAAAAACGGCAGCGCTATTGCATGGCAATGAAGGCGATCGCCAAATTTGCCGCGGTTGATTACGACCCCTCACCACTTGCCGGGAACTACTCACCCGCAAGCGCGGCTCATCGTGACCTCCCAGATGACCAAACCATCATTGAGTGTTTCCATAAAATTCCCCATTCGGGTTGGCGCTGGGTCTACGGGATGATGGCAACCTACGGGCTGAGGAATCATGAAGCCTTCAAGATTGACTTTGAGCAATTGCGATCGGGTGATCCAATTCTCTCGGTTCTGGATGACACCAAAACTAACGCCCGTGAAATCTGGGCTTGCTACCCCGAATGGGTTGAGCAATTCGACTTGTGCAATGTCCAACTGCCACCCGTTAACCTCGACCGCCCCAATAAAGCGATCGGCGGGTCGGTCTCCAAAGCATTCGCCCGGTATGAACTGCCCTTTACCCCATACGACTTAAGGCACTGTTGGGCAGTTCGGACGCTGTTGTTTGGCATGGACTACGGCATGGCAGCGCTACAGATGGGGCATTCTGTCGCAGTTCACAAAGCTACCTACCACCGCTGGATCACCCGTGATCATCTACGCAGTGCCTACAGTCGCGTCATGTTGCACCCCGATCGCCCCAAGCCACCCAAGCCACTTGCCTAAATTTTGCCTAAAAATGGGCGTTGATTCTAAAGCCTTTCTGGGCAAGGGTTACAGCGGTACTGCTACACCCTAAAACCCTCAATTGACCAATGGGGGCGGAGAGACTCGAACTCTCACGACCTTGCGGTCAACGGATTTTAAGTCCGTTGCGTCTACCATTCCGCCACGCCCCCGTCATTGGGCTGCCTCTATTAAGCTGCAGCCTTAACTATTCCATCACTTAATTGCATCATTAGTTGACTCTTAATGCAACCCCGGCAGCATTAACGCTGACCAAAGTTCCATCCGAGACCACCTTGAATAGCGGCAGCAGTACCTCCACTGTCGCGGTAAGCATCAAAAGCAATTACAGCATTGCCAAACACCACGAGGTCACTATTGGGAACTACATAGTCAATGCCAGGTTGAATAGCAAAGCTCGTTTTGTTGCCGACAGGAGAACTCGAAGTATCACTATTTTGAATAGCAACACCTGCCCCAATGTAAGCGGTTGTTTGCCAATTCAGGGGAATATCGTAAGAAACAGTCGGGACGATCGCCGTTACATCACTAACCAGAGCCTGTGCCCGCAAAGAGATAGGCAGTTCTAAAATGTTATATCGAACCGCCACGACCCCACCACCCCGTCTAGGCTCAACGTCTTCTGTGCCATCTGTAAGCCCTAAGGAACCACCAACACCGATATAACTTCCATAAGCAGCTTGAGCAGAGGCATGAGAAGCATTGAATAGCGCGACAATAGTGGCGATCGTGCTCAATGCAAGCAATCCTATTGGTAATCCCATTGGCATCCAACGTTGTCTGTTTTCTAGAAGATTCATCGCTCTACTCCTCCCTTTCCACAAAAAATTGACGCAACGTAAGCCATCAAACAATAGCTCAGTTATTATCAGAATGCCACAATCTCTTTACGTCTCTTCAGTAGATTGAAACTACAGCCCACAAAGCTTTTAGCGAATGGAGTTCTTGAGTAGAAGCCATAGATAGAAAGGACATGAATGCATCTATCCAACTCCACTCTGACTCCGCTACAAATGATAGAGAAATCCCTGAAAAATTCTAAATCAACTTTTAAGAAAACTTCATCACCTTCCAGAGTAATTGATAGCTACTCCTGAAATCAGGGCATTCTACCAATGCATATTTGGTTAGCAATAGACTCCTGTAGGCACCTATCCTGCCATGTTAAACATCTTGAGATCGACCCTTATTCTTCCACTTGCACTGCTGCCATTATTAGTCGCTAGCACTGCACCGACCTTCGCACAAGAGCGACAAGGCTGCTTTATGATCAACGCTTCAGGACGACTCATTAACCTAGGCGAAATGTGTTCAGAACAAAGCTTAGGGACTGGCGATATCCAAGTCACCTTAAAGTGGTCAACGGCGGATGACCTTGATTTAGCAGTGACCGATCCTAGTGGCGCGCAGGTCTGGTATCAAAATCCTCGGGTTGCCTCATCAGGCGAATTAGATGTTGATGCCAATGCAGGATGTCAAGCCGATACCGCAGTGCCGATTGAAAACGTGTTTTGGCCCGAAACCCAAGCGCCTATGGGTGACTACACTATTGCAGTTAATCTATATCAGCGATGTGGCGGAACTTCTGGGGCTGTCCCTTTCACCATTACTTTACTAAATAAAGGAAATACCCAAACTTTACGGGGTGAAGTAGCTGATTCAGATACACCTATTGAATTTCCATTCTCTGTTTCGTCGCAGTCCAATTCATCTCAAGCAAGTTCAGGGAGACCTGCTCCTTAAAGTTGATCAAAACCGAGTTTCTTAGAATTACATAAAGAGAAATCTCTCACTTTGTTTGCTTGCATTATCTTTGAAGTACTAGCTTTTTGGGGAGGGGGGAATGCGCCAAGTTTCGTTCATTACGGCTTCAGTGGGTCTGGCTTTGTGTTTAAGTGGATGCGGCTTGGTGGGGGGAGGGGATTCTGTGTCTCAGCAATCTCCTACCGTGTCGCCTGAATTAAGTCCTGGCATGGCAGAGCGATCGCTTAATGCTCAGCCTTTTTCTCAGTCTACGGGTAGGGGGCAAACTCAACAGAACAGACCGCGAGGCATTATGCCACCAGACTTAATTAGCTCCACGAACCCCGATCAGCGGCTCAGAGGTATTCAAAGTGCACGTCCTGATCCTTTTGCTTTAGTTCCTGTTGCTCCTTCCGTAACGATTACGAGAGATAGCCAAGCTTCGTCAGGCGCTGGGCAAGGTGCTAACTCCACAGGAGGCGGTACTCCAGGACAAGGGCTTCCGGTTCGCAGTTCTTCAGGTGGTGGCTCACTCAGAATACCTTCTGGAACACAGGCACTGCTGCCCCAGCCTATTCCTGTTTTGCCTGATATTCCCCGCTTGCCTCGAGCGCTCCCGGCTGCGCTACCGCCTCAGCCTGAGTTGGCCAGGGCTGTGAATGTATCGGGAGTAGTACAAATTGGTAGTACAATTTATGCGATTGTAGATGCACCCGATGAACCGAGCAGTCGCTATGTTCAGGTAGGACAGAGGCTCTCGAATGGGGAGATTTTGGTAAGACGAATTGATTTTAATGGTTCTGATTCATCGGTGATTTTAGAGCAAGCAGGAATGCAGGTGGTTAGAAGAGTCGGTGATGTTCCAGTAGCTCCGGTAGCGCCAACTGCTCCAGCAGCGCCTAGTGCTCCGGCTGCGCAACCAGCAGCGGCAGCATAGAAGCATCCTAGTCACTGTCAAAATTTATAAAAAAGGAGTGCTTGAACAAATCACGCACTCCTTTTTTTATGGCACTCTTTTTTATAGATTGTTCTAACCGGATGAGTTAGCTGTCTCCATGACGGATGAAGACATCGCTACGGAATTCGCCCTCGAAGCGCCGTCCATTTTTCCAGGTGCGAGTGCCTCGACCTTCTGCCATGCCGCCTCGCATTTCGCCCACATAGCTTTGAACAGAAGAGCTACGAGGATAGCTACAGGTTGCTTCGCCAGCCAGGGTGCTGTCGTAGAAGGTGCCTTCGCAGCGCACACCATTGTGCAATGTGACACCACTGCCATTGATTTGACCGTAGCGAAACTCGCCGACATAGCGAGCAGCAATCTCGGCGAATACGAAGGTTCCTTGTCCATGGGGCTGTCCGTTGTGAAAGGCTCCGGTATAAGAGTCGCCGTTGTTGTAGGTGAATGTGCCCTGACCGTTGAACTTGCCTGTGCTAAAGCCGCCCTCATAGCGATCGCCATTTGAGACAAAGAGATACATACCGTTGCCATTCGGTAAGCCGTTGCTAAATGCGCCTTCGTAGCGATCGCTATTGGCATAGACCAGCACGCCTCTCCCTTGAGGTCTGCCGTTTCTAATTTCGCCATCATAGTAGTTGTAAGGGCTGCCCGATTCTGAAGCCCGCTCGTAGAGACAGAGTCCGCGTCCGTCCCGCCCATTGAATGAGCCTGTGCATTCTGCACCATCTGTTAAATTAAGGTAATCTTGCGCCAATACTGGGAGATTTAATCCGGCAATTAAGCCCATGGACAGTATTGCGCCAATGCTCAACCGTTGAGCGAAAGAAACCATAGCTAAACGCTCCAGGTTTTAGTGATTTTTTGATTTGATGCTTTAATTTGCAGAATTCCCGGTTTTTGAAGTCGGCTAACTTGGCAACAACTTGCTCCTTATTCTTTACTTTTGGTAACAAAACTTAAGAAGATGAGTAGATCACCTGTCTGGTCTAGGAAATAGGCTGAAGGGTAATTCTTGTTCGCTCCTTCTGGTAAGGGTTTTAGGGTTAGTCAAAGTAACAGCAAGGGCTGAATAGGTTATTGAAATATTAGGAGAATGCCTGAATTACCTGAGGTTGAAACAGTTTGTCGGGGTCTAAATCAGATGACTCTGAATCAAGAAGTAAGAGGTGGGGAAGTGTTGCTAGAGCGAACCATTGCCCACCCTTTTTTGGCGGCTGACTTTTTGGCGGGGCTGACGGGGGTGGCGATCGCCCAGTGGCAGCGCCGAGGAAAATATTTGTTGGCAGAGTTAACTCGTAGCGCTCCGAAGACTACGCTAGAACCTGCGGGCTGGTTGGGCGTTCACCTCCGCATGACAGGGCAGCTTCTTTGGATGTCGCAGGATGAGCCGTTGCAGAAACATTGCCGAGTGCGATTATTTTTTCCAGGTGGGCAAGAGCTACGATTTATTGATCAACGCACGTTTGGGCAAATGTGGTGGGTGCCGCCAGAGAAGCGCCCAGAGGAAGTTATGAAAACCCTGGCGCTCTTGGGCCCTGAGCCGTTTTCGCCAGAGTTTTCGGTGCAGTATTTTGCAGGGTGGTTGGGCGATCGCCAACGCCCGATTAAAAATGCGCTTTTAGATCAAACATTGGTTGCAGGTATCGGCAATATCTATGCAGATGAGTCGCTTTTTCTCAGTAAAATCAACCCCAAAACCCGTTGTGCTGACCTGAAACGCAAGCAAATTCAGAAGCTCCACGCCAGTATTATTCAAGTCTTACAAGACAGTATTGGTGAGGGCGGCACAACGTTCAGCGATTTTCGAGATATTAAGGGCATCAATGGTAATTATGGGAATGTTGCGTGGGTATATGACCGGGAAGGATTGCCCTGTCAGGTTTGTGGAAGTTTAATTGAGCGGGTAAAAATGGCGGGGCGATCGGCTCATTTTTGCCCCCGGTGTCAGCAGCTTTAAAGTATCAGCGGCTCTAGATCCAGTTTTCTGCTTCGGTGACTTGTCTAACAATCTCCAGAAATCTCTGAACTGATGGAGCAGGATGATTACGATAGATGAGGGCGATCGCGGTTTGGGGGGATACTTCCTTCAAGGCGCGATAGACAACCCCAGTCCGTTGCAGATTTTGCAAAGAACCTGGCACGATCGCAATGCCCAATTCTGCGGCGACTAAGCTCACGATCGTTTGCATCTGAATCGCTTCCTGCACCACATTGGGGCTAAAGCCCGCCTGCTGACAAAGACTAATAATTTGGTCATAAAGTCCAGGCGCTAACGTCCGAGGAAAAATCACAAAAGACTCTCCTACTAAGCTTTGCAACGATACCTGCACCTCTTTTGCTAGAGAATGAGCTTCGGGTAAAGCCACAACTAGCGGTTCCCGAAAAATCGGTTGGAGCGTAAAAGCATCTTCTTCCACCGGAGGGCGCAAAAAGCCAATGTCCATGCGGTTTTCTTGAAGCCATTGCAACTGCTGATCGGTAGTTAACTCGTGCAGTTCAAGACTCACTTCCGGCACACAAGTCCGAAAGGTACGTAAAATTTTGGGTAGCACATTGTACGATGTCGAACTCACAAACCCAATTACCAGTTGCCCGACTTCGCCTCGGCTGACCTGCCGCCCCGTTTGAATCGCCTGATCAAGCTGCCGAAAGAGGCGTTGGCATTCTGAAAAAAAAGTCTGTCCTGCTTCAGTTAGCTTGACGCTGCGTTTGGTGCGGTAGAAAAGCTGAAAGCCTATCTCTGCCTCAAGCTGGCGAATTTGCTGACTTAGAGGGGGCTGAGCAATGTGCAGCCGTGCAGCCGCCCTGCCAAAATGAAGTTCTTCTGCAACTGCCATGAAGTAACGCAGATGCCGCAGTTCAACCATGGGATTGTCCGAGAAGGTAAGCCATTTTGATCCACTTTAAAAGCTGTCACAGGGTAGATAAGCACAAAACTCCATTGGCTACATATTTGTAAATGTGAGGAGCGAGAGTTTACACAAAAGCCTTTGGAGTCGAAACACGGACAGACGCCCAAGGGCTTTTGTATTTTAAACTTGTGTTGTTAAATGCTTGTACTGTCGGAAGCGATGTTCCTAAGTTTGTCACCAATTTTGTAACGGTGCTAAGTTTCAGGCTGAGCATCGTTAAGGTAAAACAGTTCTTACATCACTTCATAAGTTCTGGGATTACAATTATGTTTCGCTACAAACTTAGCCCTAAAAAACTTTATCCATCTCAACGGTTTTTTACATTGGCTTTGCTGAGTGCATTATTAGTCAATGGAGCTTTAGAGCAAACCGCGATCGCGGTATCGGCAAAGCAGCCCACATCTTCAGTTTCTTCTATCCCATCCATTGAACTGAGCCAAGCTCGCCCCAACCCTCGCCCATCTCGGCAAATCATTCGTCGAGTCCGCCTAGATTTATCAGAGCGCTTCAATGTTCCTCGGCAGTCGTTAAAACTGATTAGTTTTAGCCGCGAAACCTGGTCTAACGGCTGCTTAGGGCTAGAAGCACCTAACGAGCGCTGCACTGGTGCACTGGTAGAGGGTTGGCGCATTGAAATGACGGATGGGCAGCAGAACTGGGTTTATCGGACTGACTTGACTGCCCAAGTGATTCGTCCCGAGATGACTGTCGATGCAGCAGAGATTCCGCCTGATGTGAGCGAAACAGTGTTAACGACGATCGCCAAGCAAGTCCGTGCCCCGATCGCCACTTTGCGAATTACCGAGAGCAAAGCAGCAACCTGGGATGGCTGCATGGGCATCTATGAACCGGGCAGAGCTTGTACTTTTATTGCCATTCCTGGCTGGCGGATCATTGTGGCAGGAGCCAAGCAGAGTTGGGTCTATCACATTAACCAGGATGGGACGCAGATTGCTCAAAATGCTACTGCCAGCAGTAGTATGGTGCCCTCGTTTGCCACTGCCGATGAATCGCCCTACGGTCAGCCCGAGTCAAATATTGTGTTTCGTGCAATTGAGGCAGGCGGACTGGCAGGTAGAGTGACAGAACGAGTTTTAACGTCGGATGGGACGCTGTATCGTCAGGTAAAGCAGCCAAACCAGGGACAGGCGGGCTCTTCGGGAAACCCACAAGGAGTTGCTCCTGTGATTGAAAAGCGCCTCTCAAAAAATCAAGTGCAGCAGTTTCAGCAGTTGCTTGAAGCTCAACGATTCCCCAATCTCAATAACCTTAGATATTTGAGCGATGCAGCTTTTGCTGATTATCCAACCCTGACGTTGCAGGGTATGGGCAGTTCGGTGGAGTATATTGACTTAGAAATTGATCGGCTGCCGACCGCATTGCGATCGGTGATTCAGGCTTGGAATGGGTTGTAATTTTAGAATTACAACCCTTTGTTATTTACTCTAACGATAGTCCTTAAAGCAAGGGTGGGAGGGGCGATCGCTCCAAAATCTTGGCGGCAAAAAGTCTAGGGTTCGCTATATTAAGAGCCAAACTTCTTCTTTGCCTCCTCATAAACCTCGATTGTAATTTGCGTCGCCCCCACCTCCTGCGCCAACTTCTCAATTTTTTTACGGGCAGCCGGACGGACAAAAAACGGAATTTCTTTTAGACGAGCTTCAGCTTCGGTAGTCCACTCCACAGCATTTCTCCTTTTACCCTAAGACGTTATTCACTTTACCTTGTCTCTCAATATCTAGCAGAGCATAAACAGAATCTGCCCTTGGTAAGATTAAGCAACGGTATACTATCGGGGTAATTAAGCTGTATCTTTCTAAAAATTTTTCACTCCATACCTCACCATCCCGTATGACACGAATCCTTATCCTCTATGCTTCACTGGGTTCAGGTCACGTTAGCGCCGCCAAAGCACTTTGCGAAGCCTTCAAATGCTTCTCTAATGTAGAAGTTCAGATAGAAGATGCTTTTGAATTCGCCAATCCTATCATTCGAGAAACCTTAACCAAAATCTACGAACGGTTAAGCGAAAATGCACCGCAGCTTTACCGCGTCATCTATGAAGGCAGCGATGTTAGCGACCTTGATGGGTCTAATAGCGACAACATGCTGTACGCCAAAATTGAGCGTCCCTTCCTACGAGATTTAGAGCGATTTGTTAAAAATAGCCAAGCCGATGCCATTATCTGTGTTCAGCAGATTCCTAGCCGACTGCTGCAACTTTTAGACCGTAAAGGCGAACTGCCTCAGCCCCACTATGTCGTCGTGACTGATGTTATGGCGCACAGCACCTGGCTTAATCCTGGCGTAAAAGGCTACTTCTTACCCAGCGATTTAACGGCTGAAGTACTCACCCAACGAGGGGTTGAACCATCTCTGATGCATGTTGTCGGCATTCCCGTCAAACTAGAAGTGACCGAGCCCAAAACAAAGGAAGAGATGCGGGTACGCCATGGCTTGCCTTTAGATGTGCCAGTCATTACTTTGTTTGGCGGCGGTTTACAGAATAAGCGCGTGCGTCTGATTGTCTCGAAGCTGTTAGAGAGCCATACTCCTAGCTCGTTGACTATAGTTGCCGGACGGAACGAAACCTTGCTGGAGTACTTGGCAGATTTAACAAGCGGTTCTCACATGAAACTCCGCAAACTTTCTACCATTAATTACGTGGATGATTTAGTAGTTGCCAGTGACTTAATTATTACTAAAGCAGGCGGCTTAATTACGAGCGAAGTACTGGCAAGAGGAACCCCCATGATTATTATTGATCCGTTTCCGGGTCAAGAGGAATGGAACGCAGATGCTATTTCGGCAATGGGGGCAGGTATTCAAATTCGGCTGCCGGGGATGGTGCCTCCGGCAGTAACGCATCTCTTGAATCATCCAGATCAGTTAGCATTTATGCGGCAACAGTCTGAAAAAATGGGACAGCCCCATGCAGCGCGTAAAATTGCTGAAACGATTTTGGGCAAGTTGCAGTCCTAAGATGCGTCCAAAGTTAGGATAATCTGTCCGTTCTATACAGTTCCTGTTTACCTCATTCCTGCATTAATACTTATGCAAACGAATTTTGACTGGTCGGAATCAACGGATCCTTTTCTTTGGGGAGTGGCGACATCGGGTTATCAAAGTGAAGGTGGATATAACGGATTAGGACAGCCGCAGAACAATTGGTCACTAAGTGAACAGCGGCGATCGGTGATGCCTGTGGGTAAAGCCGCCGATTTTTGGAATTGCTACTCAGAAGACTTTCAGAACTGTCGGGAGATGGGGCTGAATTCTTTTCGGCTGGGGTTGGAGTGGGCAAGAATTCAACCTACTACCGAGACTCATCCAGCGGCTCCACCTGCGTTTGATTGGGTGGCTTTGGATGAGTATGGCGATCGCCTTGCCGCTTGCTATCACCAGGGCTTAGAGCCATTAGTCACTCTCCATCACTTCACCCATCCTGCCTGGTTGGGGATCGATGCCTGGCTGTCCTCAGAAACCGTTGATCACTTCCTCACCTACGTTCGCACCACGGTTACCCATATCAACCGCCGCCTAACCGACCATCACCGCCTACCGCCAATTCACTGGTTCATCACTATCAACGAGCCGAATATGCTGGTGACCAGTAGTTACCTCAGCGGTCAGTTTCCTGCGGGTGCAGCACGGGGATTAGGGGTGATGTTGCGGGCATACAATCATCTTTTAACTGCCCATGTCCGGGCTCATCAATGTATTCATGATCTTTATGTGGCTGAGGGTTGGGCAACGCCCAAAGTGTCCCTCAACACCTATTGCAGCGATGTGTATTGGTCAGAAAAAGCGATTTGGGATTTGCTAAATTTGCCAGAACGCCACATTAAGCCCACTGAAGTACGGGAGTACATTCATGGTAAAGCGAGGGATTTGGAGTTAGCAATTCAAGCGGCAAATTTACCCTTTCGTCATAATTTGCCTTATCGAGCAGGACGATTGGCGCAATTTGTGACCGATTGGTTAGGCTATCGATATTTTGATACGAAGTGCTTTGAAACGTATTTACGGGCATTGAACGAGTCCGATCGCCCTTCTGTGTTTGATTATGTGGCGATCGATTATTATGATCCCTTCGTGGCGCATTCCTTCCGTATTCCTTCATTTGCAGATTTTGAGTTCAAAAACAAAAACTTCCGGGCTTGGTTAATGAGCGGCATCACGAGTAAGTGGTGGGACTGGCGCAGCTTGCCAGAAGGACTGCATTTTTTCTGCAAATACTATTCAGAAGATTTAGGCGATCGCCCCATTATGATTGCCGAGAACGGCATGGCGCTCCGTCGCAAGCCCGACAACAGCATTGCCACTCACCGCTCGGATCAGCTTCGGCGCAGCGATTTCCTCAAGCTTCACCTGCACCAAGTCAAGCGGCTACGGCAAGAGGGCGTGCCGCTAATTGGCTATATGCATTGGTCACTAACCGATAACTACGAATGGGGATCGTATACGCCTCGGTTTGGATTATTTAGCATTGACTTTGAACAGGGGACTAAGAGAATAGTAGAGGATTATTTGGGCGATCGTCCTTCAGAAACCTACGCCAAGTTGATCAAAGAATCGCGGATCTAGAGCAAGCTCGAATCTAAACTTTTCGACTCTTCCAAAGTCTGTGGCAAATGAATCCCACATTCTTGCTTAAGTCCATTAAAGCGAGTATCTCGATCGTTATCATCCAGTGCCGTCAGCGGGCGGCTAGAATGCCAGTCGCCTACTGTGACATAGCCCTCATCAAAGAGGGGATGATAGGGCAAATCATGCACTATTAGGTATTCATAAACGGCTTTTGAACTCCAATTCAGAATAGGCAAAATTTTGTAGAGTTCGCCTTGAAAACTCACAGGCTCTAGCGTTTTGCGGTGCTCGGTTTGATTACGACGCAACCCAGCCAGCCAAGCCGTGACCTGCAACTCTTGAAGCGCCCGTTGCATTGGCTCAACTTTGCGGAGTTGGTCGTAGCGATTAAAAGACTCTATATCTTCTGCCCAAAGCTTTCCCTGTAGGGCTTCCATGCGTGCTGGGCTGACAGGCGACTGATAGACCTTGAGATTGAGGTTGAGGCGTTGGGTTAATTCTTCAGCAAACACATAGGTAGTAGCAGGTAGGTAACCGGTATCTACCCAGATGACAGGAATTTGGGGCAAAACTTGGGTGACCATGTGCAGCATAACGGCTGAGTGAATGCCGAAACTGGTGCTCATTGCTAACCCTTCGCCAAAGGTTTCTACAGCCCATTTGACAATTTCGATCGCGTTGGCATGGGCAAACTGCTGGTTGATATCGTGAATATTGAATTTGGTTTGCTGTACTTGCAAGCTAGTCATTGAACTTTTTATCCAGATTTAAGTTAGCTGCACGGTCTTTGGCGTATCAGCAGCGTATCAGTTTTAAGCACTTTGAAACAACTGCTGCCTTAGCGAGAAACCTGTTGCTGACTGGGTTGCCGCTATTCGATACAAGTTAAAGACTGAGAATTGGAAAGCGATCGCTTTCCAGATTTACCTGGCTTTTGCTAGTTATTATCCTCGTGCGGTTGATTAATTTCCCAGTATCCTCCTAATTTATCATTCCTGACTATGATGAAACCCGTATTAGGGGCAGCGGGAAGGCACCTCTTGTGGGTATCTTGAACGAGGATGGCGATCGGGCGCGTGGCGGGGAGGGTTGGGCAGCTTCGCTGCGATCTGGGGAACTTCCCCCCATACCCCAGCATTGTAGGGGACTAACTCCCCCATGCCCCCCGAAAGGGTTTTGGGGTAGGGTGGCGTTATTTCTTGGATGGTTTTTCGGGGAGATTGCGGAGAGGGATAGATTTGCCTTGATAGAACTGAGATTCTAGTCTGCCTAAACTTAGCCAGGTGGCGGCGGCGGCGAATGGTATGAGCGTGATGAGAAACGGCAGGGTTAAGGTTAGAGAGGTCAGGAACAGGATGAGGGGAAGCAGGAACCAGGCGATCGCTCCTCCAATGACTGCTGCTTGCCTAATTTTTTTGATGTTGGCGAGTGCGCCTCGGCAGCTAGCGCAATGTTTGGTATGGGAATGGTAGCGATCGAGCAAATCTTCAGGTTCCATCCTGGTAGAGAGGGGTTCTCCTGGGAAAGGATCAGCCTCGAATTGGTTGACCCATTTGCGTAGCTCCGTCACAAATGCATCGGCTCTCGTGGGCAAGTAGAACGCTTTGGAAAACATCGTACTGCCTCCCTTTGCAGCTAAAGCACGCTCTTGGTAGTGCAGAAAAATTTGGTCGTCTTCCAAAATGTTGTTGTTGCGGAGATGGGAGTACCATTTCGGCGTTAGTTTGATGAAGAAACCTGGCAGTTTTGAGGAAAACTTGAAGGGAAATCGAGCAAATAGCCGACATTCGCCTTTACGAATGGGGGTGGCATAAACGACGGTCATCGTCCGACCAAATTGCTTGGAGGTCAGGTCGTGCCACATCAGGTTAGGGGCAATGAAGCGAGTGTGCTGTTGCCCTAGGGTGCCTTTGCGAGGACCTTCTGCCCAAAAGCCTGTAAAGCCTTGCTTGCTAGATTCCACGACCTCTAACTCTACTGGGGCAGCGTTGGAGCGATCGCCCACAGAGCGATGATGGGTAAAAGGAACATGGCTGGAGTCGAGAACATTCTCTAGCAGAGTCAGAGCATCGTAGGGTAAATCTCGAAAGGTGTTGAGGCAAACCCATTCCTCTGGCGTTTCCTCTAAAGCAGCAATGATAGGAATTTCCACGCGATCGCCATTTTCGGGTTGCCCCGCATACACAAATAACAAGCCTTGCCGTTCTGCCGTAGGCAATGAGGCAACACAAGCCCGTTTTGACTGGTGGGCAGCAGCTTCAGCGGTTTGCTGAGGAATGCGATCGCAACTACCATCTCCTTGAAAAGCCCAGCCATGATACGGGCATTCCAATAAGCCATCGGCAGCGATTCTGCCCTCAGAAAGGGGCGCTAAGCGATGAGGGCACTGATCTTCAAACACGCGCCAACAGTTTGCCTGACGATCCCACCAAATCACTAAATCTTGTTCTAACAGCGTGAACCGCGTCAACTGAGACTTATCTAAATCGGTAATATAATGAACCGGATACCAAGCTTCTTTGCAGTCAAACTGATCCGGATCGCTTCCCCCTGCGAATAACTCATCAATTTGACTTTGGAGGCGCTCTTCAATTTGCATTGCTAAAACTTGCCTGGATTGCAAAGGAATTCTTCACAAATCTTAACAAAATTTCGGCAACCTTTGGAGCTTTAGTTCTTCAATCTCTCCTGAATCTTTGTTAAACAGTCAGGTGGACAATCTTTCTCTAAAAGGCTATCTAGCGAAAGGTTCCTCGACCAACCCCTTGATTCAACGTAAAATTTTGACTGGTGAACTCCAGCAATTATTAGGAAAGATTCATGAACATCACCCCAACCGAAATTGCTGACGTTTTGATCCTCGAGCCTCGTGTTTTTGGTGACGATCGCGGTTTTTTCTTTGAAAGCTTTAATGAGCAGACTTTCAACGATAAGACCGCAGCGGGCGTGCATTTTGTCCAAGACAATCACTCTTGCTCTGCCCAAAACGTATTGCGCGGTTTGCATTACCAAATTCAGCAACCTCAGGGAAAGCTGGTGCGAGTTGTGGCAGGAGCGATTTTTGACGTAGCGGTGGATATTCGCAAAAGTTCTCCGACTTTTGGGCAATGGGTAAGTTGTATTTTAAGTGCCGAAAACAAAAAGCAACTGTGGGTTCCTGTGGGTTTTGCCCATGGTTTTGTGGCACTTTCTGACCAAACAGAAGTGCTGTATAAAACCACCGATTACTATGCACCTGCCCATGAACGCTGCATTGTGTGGAATGACCCAGACTTGGCGATCGCTTGGTCGATCGCTTCTACGCCAATCATTTCAGCAAAAGATCAAGTCGGAAAACCGTTTCAAGAGGCTGAAGTTTTTCCATAAATTTTCTAAATAGAAACTTCCTGATTAAATGAACAGGGCAAGCTATCCTCGCGGTGTCTGCAAAGCCGCGCATGTCTTTCTTACTATATTTACTAAAAATACTTGCATATTTTTGGTAAATGTAACTATAATTAGGCATCCCACACCTAACCCCACTATGGAAGCTCAAGCTATCTGTTTAGAAGACTACAGCTTGCTGACCGACCTCTATCAATTGACCATGGCGGCTTGCTATGTGGGCGAAGGCGTTGACCAACGACGCGCCAGCTTTGAGCTATTTGTCCGTCATTTGCCGCAGGATTTTGGTTATTTGGTAGCCATGGGGCTCTCTCAAGCTTTGGAGTATCTGGAGAACTTTCGGTTCACCGCTTCTCAAATTGCGGCACTTCAAGCCACTGGCATTTTTGAGCAAGCCCCGGCGCAGTTCTGGGAGATTTTAGCAGAAGGTCGATTTAGTGGCGATGTGTGGGCAGTGCCCGAAGGTACGGTTGTCTTTGCCAACGAACCCTTGCTGCGGATAGAAGCCCCGCTGTGGCAGGCGCAAATTGTGGAAACCTATCTGCTTAACACCCTCAACTATCAAACCCTCATTGCCACTCGTGCGGCTCGTTTGCGTGATGTTGCAGGGGAAACTGCCCAGCTTTTAGAATTTGGCACTCGTCGGGCATTTAGTCCCCAAGCCTCTCTGTGGGCTGCCCGAGCAGCGATCGCAGGCGGATTGGATGCAACCTCTAATGTGTTGGCAGCTTTGCAATTGGGTCGAAAACCCAGCGGTACAATGGCTCATGCCTTAGTGATGGCGTTGTCTGCTTTGGAAGGAAGTGAAGATGAGGCATTTGAAGCGTTTCACCGTTACTTTCCGGGGGCGGCACTCTTGATTGATACCTACGATGCGATCGCCGCTGCCCAAAGACTATCTCTACAAGTTCAAGCCAATCAAACAATTAATGCAGTCCGGCTAGATTCTGGCGATTTAGTTAGTCTTTCCCAACAAGTCCGTCAGCTTTTGCCCGACACCCTAATCTTTGCCAGTGGCGACTTAGATGAGCAAGAAATTGTTAGATTACAGGCAGAAGGTGCAACCTTTGATGGGTATGGGTTTGGCACTAAGTTGGTAACAGGAACGCCTGTCAATGGGGTTTATAAACTGGTTGAAATTGATGGTGTTCCGGTGATGAAAGGATCAAGTGGCAAAATGACTTATCCAGGGCGTAAGCAAATTTTTGAGGGAACAGAGCGTCGATTAGGGTTAATGAGCGAAGTATCCCAGCCCGGAGAGACAGAGCTATTGAAGCAAGTTGTGCAAGACGGACAGCGGTTATTGCCAGATGAAAGCTTGGAAGCGATCGCCCAGCGGACGCGAAACTCTGTGACGGTGCTGCCGCCAGCTATTCGGCGAGTCCAAGATCCTGACCTTTTTTCTGTCCAAATTTCTCCTTCACTTCAAACTCTAACAACTCAAACGCAGGCTCAAATCAAAAAAATGATCTCGCCGCCCTAATAGCGGTGAATGCGTTAACCTCCTGATTTTCTGGTTTCTTCCCATTTACCCATCTCTGACTTCCATGCCTACTATTGCTCTTTTTGGAACCAGCGCCGATCCTCCAACTGCGGGTCATCAGGCTATTCTGACTGGCTTAGCCCAGCAATTTGATGAGGTTGCAGTCTGGGCTGCCGATAATCCGTTTAAATCGCACCAAACGCCGCTAGAACATCGGGAACGCATGTTGCAGCTTTTGATTAATGAGTTGCCCCAAGATAATATTCATCTTTATGCCGAACTGAGCCATCCTAGAGCTTTAATTACGGTCGATCGGGCTCGACTCCAGTGGGCAAATGCAGAACTGACCCTGGTGGTTGGAGCAGACTTAGTAGCTCAACTGCCTAAGTGGTATCAAGTCGAAACGCTACTGCATCAAGTCAATTTGCTGGTGGTGCCTCGTCCAGGGTATGACCTCAGCGAGGCGGTGTTGACTCCTCTACGGCAAATGGGAGCAACAATAGCGATCGCCAATCTTTCTGCCCCCGCCGTCTCTTCCACCGCTTACCGAGAGGCTGGCAACCTCGAAGTCATCACACCGCCTGTCAAGGCATATATTCATCGAGAGCAACTGTACACATGCCAGCCAAAAAAAACGCTGACCCTACCCAGGCAGTCTTAGCAGATTTCAAAGTTGGCGTTGACAACGCCATTTTCTCAGTCGATATTGCCCTTAATCGCCTGCTAGTTCTGCTGGTCATGCGGCAAGAAGAACCCTTCTTAGGACATTGGTGCTTACCCGGAACCCTGGTACGGCAAGGCGAATCTTTAGAAAGCGCCGCTTATCGAATGTTGTCAGAGAAAATTAAGGTCGAAAATCTTTATCTAGAGCAGCTTTACACCTTTGGCGGACCTCACCGCGATCCTCGCGAGGCAAAAGATAGCTACGGTGTGCGGTATCTCTCGGTCAGCTACTTCGCCTTAGTGCGCTTTGCCGAAGCCGAACTGATTGCCGATGGCGTTTGCGGCATTGCTTGGTATCCGCTGAACCAACTGCCTAAGCTCGCCTTCGACCATGACAAAATTCTAGAATATGGCTATCGTCGCCTTCGCAATAAGCTAGAGTACAGCCCAGTTGCCTTTGATGTATTACCCGAACTCTTTACTCTCGGTGACTTATATCAGCTTTACACCACTGTTTTAGGCGAAAGCTTTTCCGACTATTCCAACTTTCGGGCACGGTTGCTGAAGCTAGGGTTTCTCTATGACACCAAAGTTAAAGTGACGCGCGGAGCCGGAAGACCTGCCAGTTTATATCGCTTTGATGCAGAAGCATTTGCACCGTTTAAAGATAAGCCGTTGGTATTTATTTAACAGAAATTCATGGACATTCAGGAATTATTACAGGAAAAGCGCGAGGAGATTTTGGCGCCCCTTGCGGTATCTGCAAAGCAGCACGCTGCCAAGCATGGAGCCTACAATGTGCGCGTTTTTGGCTCCGTGGCACGAGGCGAGGCGAAGGAAGCGAGTGATATAGATTTCTTAGTCGATGTGGGTCAACGTCATAGTTCTTGGTTCCTCGTAGGACTCAAGTTAGATCTCCAGGATTTGTTAGAACGAGATGTCGATGTTGCAACTGAAAATGCCCTTCACGTTCTTATTCGTGAACGAGTTTTAAATGAAGCCGTACCTCAATGAAAGATGACCGATTGAACATTGCATACATCGCTGAGTGTATTCGGAAGATTTAACTCTTTGAAGTAATTTCTCAGAATTCAGGAACCTTATGAAAATAGCGATCGCCCAACTTAATCCCACCATTGGCGACCTGACTGGCAACGCCCAGAAAATCCTGGCTGCGGCCCAACAAGCTGCGGCTAAAGGCGCACGGTTGATGCTTACGCCCGAACTCGTCCTTTGTGGCTACCCGCCCAAAGATTTGCTCTTAAAACCTGCATTTGTCGAGGCAATGGCAACAACACTGGCGCAATTGGCACGCGATTTACCGCCCACATTAGCTGTGCTAGTCGGCACAGTAGAACCCAATGTGCGATCGCCCCAAACTGGCGAAAAGCCCTTGTTCAACAGTACCTCACTGCTTGAAGGCGGCAAAGTCCAACAAATCTTTCACAAGCGTCTTCTCCCCACTTACGATGTTTTTGATGAAGACCGCTACTTTGCATCGGGGCAAGATAGTAACGTTTTTCTGATCAAGTTTGCTTCTCAAGATGTGCGTGTGGGTGTCACTATCTGCGAAGACATTTGGAACGACGAAGGCTTTTGGGGCAAACGAAATTATCAAACCGATCCGATCGCCGATCTAGCAAACCAAGGCGTAGATTTAATTGTTAATCTTTCTGCCTCACCCTACAGCGTGGGTAAACAGCAGTTCCGAGAAGCCATGCTCCGCCACGCTTCTGTTTACTATCAGCAAGCAATTTTGTACGCGAATCAGGTTGGTGGTAATGACGACTTAATTTTTGATGGCAACAGCTTTGGCGTTAACCGCCAAGGCGAAATAGTTTGTCGCGGCAAAGCTTTTGATACCGATCTGGTAATCGTCGATTACAACTTGGAGACACAAGATTTTACCGGGACAACGCAAACTCAACCCCAAAATGAAGATGCCGAAATTTGGAATGCTCTGGTGCTAGGGCTGCGTGACTATGTGCGCAAATGCGGTTTTTCTAAGGTGGTACTGGGGTTGAGCGGAGGGATTGATTCGGCGCTGGTAGCCGCGATCGCTGCTGCTGCCGTTGGAGCCGAAAACGTTTTAGGGATTCTCATGCCTTCTCCCTATAGCTCTGATCACTCGGTCAAAGATGCCTTAGATCTCGCTAATAATCTCGGCATTCAAACCCAAAAGTTACCGATTGGCGATCTGATGAAAACCTACGATCAAACGTTTTCTGAACTCTTTGCAAACACAGAGTTTGGAATTGCAGAAGAAAACCTTCAGTCACGGATTCGGGGAAACTTATTGATGGCAATCTCTAACAAGTTTGGACACTTATTGGTTTCTACAGGGAACAAGTCAGAGATGGCAGTGGGATACTGTACCTTATATGGCGATATGAATGGAGGATTAGCGGCGATCGCCGATGTTCCTAAAACTCGCGTCTATTCTATTTGTGAGTGGCTAAACCGCCACACCGAAATTATCCCTACCCATATTCTCACCAAACCTCCTAGCGCTGAACTCAAACCTGGACAAGTTGATCAAGACTCTTTGCCTCCCTACGATATTTTGGACAACATTCTCGACCAATTCATCTTAGAGCACAAGTCTCCTGCCGAAATCATTGCTTCTGGACACAACTCTGGCACCGTAGAGCGCGTAACAAAACTAGTCACCCGTGCCGAGTTTAAACGGAAGCAAGCTGCACCAGGGCTAAAGGTCACCGATCGCGCTTTTGGTACAGGATGGCGGATGCCCATTGCGAGTAAGCAGGTGTTGTAAGCCAAGCACCTACCAAAACTAGCAGCAGCTATAGCCTAGAAATGGGCTTAACGGCTTAGGCTATGGCGATCGCCCAGCTTAGGCAGTCTCTTTTCTTACAATTTGTTTTCTTGCATAAGGCGTATCTCGAAAAAAATGGAGGCTTTTGACCTCCATCTTTTTTCAATGCTTTAGAACGACCAAGAGAGTTGCGTGAAAATAAAACCCCAGTGGGATGCATTAACTTTCCAGTCCCCCAAATCGCCCATTCCGGGAGACTTCCGAACCTTTCAAAGTCTTCTAGAATGGAGGATTGAGGGGGCGATTCAGGGCGTTATTTAATTGCAACTCTCCAACAGAACTATCTCTGGCTAGGCAAGCTGCGAGGCGATTCTACAGATTCCCGGAACCGTTCAACAGCATCGGTATAGGCGATCGGCAGCACTGCCTCCACATTTTCATGAGGGCGAGGAATAATGACCCAAGACTCTAACACTCCGCCATAAGCCTTTTCTACAGCATCAACCCCTGCTGCCATTGAGTTCTTAACCTCAGAAACATCCCCCCGAATAACGACAGCAAACCGAGCACTACCGCACCGCAAATGCCCCACCAGGGTCACCCGACCCGCTTTAACCATTGCATCTGCGGCTGCAAGGACTCCAGGGAAACCTTTCGTTTCAAGTACTCCGACTGCGACAGGCATCGCTATCTCCTAAGATAATTAATTCGTATGTGGTGAAGCCACCCATCATTGTACGGGCGTTTCCCTTAGTTTTATCTATTAAAACGATTTGTTCTACTTAAGGGTAAGATGAGCCAGATTCGCCTATGGGCTTACATCCATCGGAATTCCTCGCTGGTTTCGGTATATTGCAGCGGCAACACCTCAATGACGTTTTCAGGCGGATTTGGCACGATGTAATGAGTCACAAGCTTGCCGTTGGGAGGCGTTTCTGCTGCTGCGATGCCTGCCGCCATAGCGGGTTTAACCTCAGAAATAGGGCCGCGAATTGCCACAACTTGTTCGCCGCTCTCAGCAATGTCGTAATACACAATCACAACTCGACCTGCCTTAACCATGGCATCGGCGGCTGCCAGCACTGACGGAAAACTAAGTGTTTCAATAACACCGACTGCATCTGGCATGGTTATTAAATCCCTGGGCTAATTCATTTCTCTTAAATCCTACTATCGAACTGCTATTACAGGATTCGATATGACTTATTCAATGTCAATTACCCGAATTGGATCGTTTTCTTGAGGAGTGCTGCGCGCTGCTTCCCAGATACCGCTAGGGTCGCTAGATTGCTGTGCCCCAAACCAACTATCAACGGTTTGTTTGGCAGAAGCTTTAACTTCCGGGGTAATGCTCATAGTCACAGTACCCAAAGCCATAACCAGGGTTCCTAAGTCATCGGCATAGCCTGATAACGGAATAAAGTCAGGAATTGCGTCAGTCGGCAAAATAAAATAGGCAAGCGCCGAATAAATCACAGTTTTCGCCCAAAGCGGCGTTTCAGGGCGTTGAGCCGTAAAAAATAAAACTAGGGCTTTCTCAACCACTTCTCTGCCTGCGTAGGTAGCAAAGTCCCTAATTTTCTGCCAAAAATTTTGCTCCGAGAACTCTCCTGAATTATTCGCCATAGCTCGCCGCCTTTTGTAAATTACCATCCTTAATTTAGCGTAGGGCAAAGCCTGTGGGTGGCTGGATTAGAGACGGATTTTGAGAAAAAAGCGATCGGATTGCCCTACCTATCCTCAGTTTTCTCAGTAAACGATTAAGAGTTTCTCAGCTTTGGTTCACAGGAAACTCAGGGGCAGGCGCGATTCTATATATCAAGCGAAAGAAACGCAGAACACGCTACTGACAACTCAAGTTCCCCAAAGGATTTAACACCATGAAACGTATCATTCTTGCTGGCTTAACCATTCTCACCCTAGCGGCGGCGGCTTCACCCGCTAGTGCTCTCAGTCCCCGTTTTAGAGATGCCCATCGGATGCACAACGATGTTGCAGGCAAGGCATTTACCCCAGCGTTATCCACAGAAGCAAATCTAAATCAACGGTTCAGAGAGGCACGGGATGCCCATCGCAATAACAAGCTCAACCCGCGATTTGAAGAGGCACGGGATGCCCACCGCAATAACAAACTTAATCCGCGATTTGAAGAGGCACGGGATGCCCACCGTAATAACAAACTCAACCCTCGGTTTAAGGCAGCCCGCGATCGCAACGTCTACAACTAAGAGGATGTCTGAAGAAGTATCAAAGATTCTCACACTCGCCCCCCAACCCCCCATTTTGGGGACTTCCGAGCCACTCCTTCTTCAAAGTCCCCCAAAATGGGGGATTTAGGGGGCGGATTGGATAGCAACCTAGACTTCTCAGACAACTTCTAAGCGATCAATTAAGTAAGTGATAAGTAAGTGAGCAATTCTCCTCAAGCTCCTATTAATCGCCTCCTTGTCGGGGGCTTTTTGATTTGTGTAGACGCAACCAGTGAGCGCCGATCGCTTTTTGTAGAGAAATCCTCCCCACACGTTCTTGCTGACTATCTTCACAATTAAAAAAAGCTACGAAGAAAAGTCACAAAAATTTCATCATGAACGATCAAAACAGTTCAGAGTTTTGGGATATGCACGGCTGTAAACTGTGTGAGCAGGAAGATTATCAAGAGGCAATTGTGTCTTTTGACCGAGCGATCGCCCTCAATCCTCAGTACTGCAAATCTTGGAGCAATCGCGCCAATGCCCTCTGTGCCCTAAAGCGCTACGCCGAAGCATTGGATTCCTACGATCGAGCAGTCACCCTACAGCCGCACTATCATCAGGCTTGGTTCAACCGAGGGTTATTGCTGTCAGAAATGATGGCGTATGGCAATGCGATCGAGTCCTATGACCGAGCGATCGCGCTTCACCCCGACCCGCTCTACATTCACGCCAAAGCCGAAATTGGACTGAAGCGAAAGTTAATTGCTTTTGATGCGCCCTAAAAACGCGACCGGCCTTCAGAATCCCTGCTGAAGCCGTAAGATGCTAGGTAGCGTTTACAGCCAGTGAAATAATGCTAGAAACCCCTGTGGGTTGGATGCTGCTGTGGGTTCTAGGAACTTTTACGGGGACATTATCAGGTTTGCTAGGCATTGGAGGCGGCTTGCTGATGGTGCCTATTCTAACGATGTTCGGCGTGCCTTTGGTAGAAGCGACGGCAACCAGCTTAGTCGGAGTCTTCCTTAGCTCGGTTTCGGGGAGTATCCGGAATTTGAGCATGAGGGAGTTGCACTGGCAAGTCTCGCTAGTGTTGGCAGCATTTGGCGTTTTTACGGCGCAAGCAGGGGCTTGGTTGGGCGATCGCGTTCCTGACCAATGGCTTTCTATTGCCTTCGCCGGACTGCTGCTGCTCACCATCTATTTAATAAATTTGCGGCAATCTCTTAAGAATCGGCAGGTTGCAACCAGTGCCCAGCCAGAAACGGTGGGCAGACCTGTGCCATCGCCCCCAATTCGGTTTACCCCCACGGCTGGCATTGGTCTTTTAGTCGGCTTGCTCTCTGGACTGTTTGGGGTTGGGGGTGGGCTGGTCATGGTGCCGTTACAAATGTTGTTGTTGAATGAACCGATCAAGTCGGCGGTGCGGACAAGCTTGGGCGCCATTGTGGCGATCGCCATTTCGGCTTTGGCACAGCACGCTTTGAACGGAAATGTTTTGTGGATACCGGGGTTATGTTTGGGATTAGGTGGAATGATTGGGGCACAGATTGGGACTCGATTGTTGCCGAAGCTTACTGACCAAACCGTGGGTTGGATGTTTCGCTGGACGTTGATGATCTTGGCGGCTTACATGGTTGTTAGAGTTCTATTTCGCTAAAACTCACTCAAGAGCCAACCTGCTCGATCGCAATGCGTTTGAGATATTCCTGGTCAGTCACAATATCCAGATTAGTTTCCAGGCGATCGAGAAAAACCATGCCGTTCAGATGGTCAAGTTCGTGCTGAAAGATGCGGGCAACAAACTCAGTAAGATGTTGCTGTTGAAGTTTGCCTTGACGATCGCAATACTCAACAGCGATCGCGCGATGTCGGGGCACCAAACCCCGAATTCCAGGCACACTTAAACAGCCCTCCCAGTCTTTAAGGATTTCATCAGAAGCAGTAATAATGCGTGGGTTGATCATCACAGTCGGCTGCATTTCTGGCGCGTTTGGATAGCGAGGATTGGGGCGCGAGGCAACAATGAATAAACGATAGGATGCAGCAACTTGAGGAGCAGCAATACCAACACCGTTAGACTGAAGAAGAGTTTCCATGAGGCTGTCAATGAGGGCTTGAATCGGCTCATTGAGGCGATCGACAGGCTGAGCAATCTGGCGAAGAACAGGATTGCCGACTTGCGAAACTTCTAGTAACTCAGCCATGATGACTCCCAGGATGACAACAAAATCTAAACTGAGCCTAGCTTATCAAGCTGTAACCTGCCCGCTCCTATAACCTGCCCGCTCTTAAGCATCTGCCATGGACCACTCACTCAAGACTCAACTCAGTGCCCTAGTTTTAGCAGGTGGACTAAGCTCTCGGATGGGACGAGACAAGGCGTTAATTGAAGTCGATCAAGTCCCGTTGCTTTGGAAAATTTGTCAAATTGCTCTGCAATGCGCTGACTCGGTTTATGTGGTAACGCCCTGGATTGAGCGGTATCGGGCAGTAGTCGATCGCCAGGTTCAGTTCATTCAAGAAGTACCACTGTCGAATCAGCCGGATGAGCCAAACGGAGCATTGGTGGGATTTGTGCAGGGCTTGGCAACCGTGCAGACAGAGTGGGTACTGCTGCTAGCTTGCGATTTGCCAGGACTCCGGGAAGAAGTACTGCAAGATTGGGCAGCCAAAGTATTAAACGCAGAAGGCGCGCGCTGCGAAGCAGGTACTGCAAGGGTCGCTATGTTGCCAAAAAACCCTGATGGCTACTGGGAGCCGCTATGTGGGTTCTATCGCCAAGACTGTTTGCCCAGTTTAAAAGCCTACGTCGCGAAGGGAGAGCGATCGTTCCAAGGCTGGATCGCTCAACAGCCCATCCAAGCTGTTCAGGAGCTTTTGACTAGCGATCGCCAACTGCTGCTGAACTGCAACACACCCGAAGACCTACAAACTTTTCGTACAAAGTAAATCCTCTATCGCCGTCCCAGCCATTGCCGCAACCGAATCCGGTTAGCCACATAGAGAGAAAACTGATAATGTTCTGCCAACAGCCAACTCACCATTAGCAAATGAATGCCAAACGTGCAGCCCACCCAAACGCCGGGAAACCAAGCCCACATACTTCCGGGTAAAGGCGGAAATAGATAGGAACAGAGCCAAACAATCGCAGCAGGCAAGGTCACCAAAACGATCGCCACCATCCAAACAATCATAGTCAAGCTTGGATCATCCCGATAAGCTGACTGCCAACTTCGCCCATTCCAGCGCCAGGTCATCGGTTGAGAACTATCTACCACCTGCACCGATTGGTTGCTTAAATTTGCTGTAAAAATGTGCCGACAAAAATTACAGGCAAACGCATCCATCAACGTAATTCCCTCGATCTGTCCATGGCGACAGATTGGACACAGATACGTATCGTAATAGCTGAGACTTTGGGACTCGCTGTGGACAACAGGGGTAGCTTTGGGACTGAGATGCATAGACTCACCAGAGGGCTTAGTACAGGCTTAAAATTAGAGGCTTAAAGGGTTCCTAAGCTACCCGAACCCACGGGTTTAATAAATTCGGCACCATCTTGTTCTAGCACCACTACGGGTTCTGCGCCTTGCATCTCAATCCGCTTGACTAAAACCTTGCCATTTGCTAGGTAGTCGCCCACAACCGCAGAGCGGCTGGTCGTTTCGTTGGGAACTTGAACAATGACGCTGGTTTGGCTTCCGGCTTGGACTACGCCGCTGACCGCGATCGCTTGCGCCAGAGCCAGGGTAGGTGCAGATGGGACGGACGCAGGCAAATCGGCTGGAGGCATCACTGACGGTGCTGAGGCAGGCACAGTAGACCCTGGCACAACAGATCCTGGCACAGTAGTTGCCGGAACCGTGACCGTGGGCAACGAAGCAGCTTGCTGGACAGTGGCGGCACTAGAGGGTGAAACGCTAGGAGCGATCGGGATAACCATTGGAGTTGATGGAACCGCAGAAGGTCTGGCTGCAACAGGATTTTGCTTAATGACAACGGTCGGAGTCAAGGGTAAAGCTGAAAAAGGATCAGGGCGACCGCCAATGCTTCCTGCTGTGGGCAGCGCACCGACTGGCGGAATCAGCGAAGGAACGGGCAGTGCTGAAGGGCGGACGGGCAATAGGCTGGATGTAGCACTCAATGAAACTGGAGGCTTCACTGTTAGCTGCTCCCCAGTTCCTAAGCTTGTTTTAAGACCACAGGCTGTCATCAACCCAGCGACCCCAACGCAACTCAATATTAAAAGCTTGCTCATCCTGATCTGCTCCTTAAACCATATTCTCAGGGATAGTCCTGAATTTGCCATGCGATACCAAATGATAAACATCTTGAAACAGATCGGCTTATCAAGTTTGAAAAGAAAATTAAACAGATGATGTTTTGGTAGGCTAAACACAGAACCTCGATTCTGGACTCTCTCCGAAATCTAAAATCCGAAACAGACCCCATGGATACAAAAGCATTTAAGCGATCGCTCAATAGTTCCGAAAACTATCACCGCAAAGGGTTTGGGCACGAAGCCGAAGTTTCAGGACAAATGCAATCGGAATATCAAAGCGACCTGATTCAGCACATTCGAGACAGTCAATACATGCTCAAGCAGGGCAACGTTACCATCCGCCTTGCCGAAGCCTTTGGATTTTGCTGGGGCGTAGAACGCGCAGTGGCAATGGCATACGAAACTCGTCAACATTTTCCCACCGATCGCATTTGGATCACCAATGAAATTATTCATAATCCGTCTGTGAACCAGCGGCTCAAAGACATGAACGTCGGCTTTATTACGGTTAAAGAAGGTCAAAAAGATTTCTCAGTGGTCAACCCAGGCGATGTCGTGATTTTGCCTGCCTTCGGAGCCAGCGTTCAAGAAATGCAGATCCTCAACGATCAGCGCTGCACGATCGTAGATACGACCTGCCCCTGGGTGTCTAAGGTCTGGAACACTGTAGAGAAGCATAAAAAAAATAGTTACACCTCGATCATTCACGGTCAGTACAAACATGAAGAAACGGTTGCTACTAGCTCTTTTGCTGGAACTTACTTAATTGTTCTTAATCTGGAACAAGCGCAGTATGTTGCCGACTACATTTTGAACGGGGGCGACCCTTGCGGTAACGGCAAAGCCGATCGCCAGGAGTTTCTCACTCGGTTCAGCCGAGCCTACTCCGAAGGTTTCGACCCCGATCGCGATTTAACTGCCATTGGCATTGCCAACCAGACCACCATGCTCAAAGGCGAAACCGAGCAAATTGGCAAGCTGTTTGAACACACCATGCTGAAAAAATACGGCCCTACTCAAATCAATCAGCACTTCCTTAGCTTCAACACCATTTGCGATGCCACCCAAGAGCGGCAAGATGCCATGTTTGAATTAGTGGAGGAAAAGCTGGATTTGATGGTGGTCATCGGCGGCTACAACTCATCCAACACGACCCATTTGCAAGAAATTGCCGTTGAGCGCAATATTCCTTCCTATCACATTGACAGCGGCGATCGCATCGACTCGCACAACCGCATTGAACACAAGCTGCTTCATGGCGATTTGCAAATGAAAGAAGACTGGTTGCCCGATGGCGAGATTGTGGTCGGGGTCACCTCTGGCGCTTCAACTCCTGATAAAGTAGTGGCAACCGTGATTGAGAAAATATTTGCGCTGAAAGGAGTCACCTCTTCCGGGCATCTCGAACACGCTAGTCTCTAAGATTTTTCTAATCTATTGCATTGCGATCGCTCTATAGATCGCAGCTAGATCTAGGTTAATTTCCTCAAAAACCATAGACTTACGACAGATCTACAGCCCAAATTAACGACGGCTTATCAGAAACAATAGAATTTCTTGTCCTGACGGTTACAGCAGAAAAAACAGGCAACGGTATACTATGGCTGGAGGATTGGTGAGAGATCCTTACTCTAGTTCGTCAAGAAACGCTGACCTAGGAAACGCGAGTCAGAGCGGACTATGGTTAAACCCCGTGGCACTCACTGCGGCAACTTTTGTAGCGCTTACCAGAAAACATGAACTCAGGAATCGATTTACAAGCAAGTTTCGTAGAACTCCTGTCGGGGCTAGGACTATCCGCCGAGGTTGCAAAAGCCGTCTGGCTGCCCCTACCCATGCTCCTCATCGTGGCAGCAGTCACGGTTTTAGCGCTCGTTTCGACTTGGTTAGAACGAAAAATTTCTGCTGCTGCTCAACAGCGGATTGGTCCCGAATTTGCGGGGCCTTTGGGGATATTAATTCCCGCTGCAGACGTGATCAAGCTGCTGTTTAAAGAAGACATGTCGGTTGCAAAAGCTGATCCCTGGTTATTTGCGATCGCACCCTTCCTTGTCTTTACCCCCATTTTTCTGTCCTACATCATCGTCCCCTTCGGGCAAAACCTGATCATTACTGACTTGGGGATGGGCGTGTTTATGTGGATTTCTCTCTCCAGCATTGCCCCTATCGGGCTACTGATGGCAGGTTATTCTTCTAACAATAAATACTCCCTTTTAGGCGGGCTACGGGCTGCGGCACAGTCTATCAGCTACGAAATCCCCCTCTCCTTATCGGTGTTAGCAGTCGTCATGATGTCCAACTCCCTCAGCACCATCGACATTGTTAACCAGCAAGCCAGCTACGGCATCCTCAGTTGGAACATCTGGCGGCAACCTGTTGGCTTCATCATCTTTTGGATTGCAGCCCTAGCTGAATGCGAACGTATTCCCTTTGATCTTCCCGAAGCTGAAGAAGAGCTAGTTGCAGGCTACCAAACTGAGTACAGTTCGGTTAAGTTCATGCTGTTCTACGCAGGCTCCTACGCAAACCTTGTCCTCTCTGCCCTGCTGGTCGCTATCTTGTACTTAGGCGGCTGGGAATCTCCTATCCCAGTTAGCGGACTCGCCAATTTGCTCAACGTCAGCGAGACAACTCCCTGGCTGCAACTCATCACAGCCAGCCTTGGCATTGTGATGACCCTCTTCAAGGCTTACCTGATGGTGTTCATCGCCATCTTGTTGCGCTGGACTGTTCCCCGTGTGCGAATTGACCAATTGTTAGACTTAGGCTGGAAGTTCCTTCTACCCGTGTCTCTCGTCAACCTCCTGCTAACCGCAGCCCTCAAACTCACCTTCCCTGTGGCATTTGGGGGCTAATGTTCAGGATTGGGACTGCCTCAGACCAAGCAAGCTGATTTAATGCTGATTTAATTAAGAAGACAGAGAGAGAACCTAAGATGCTGAAGTTTCTAAAGCAGGTCACTGATTACACCAAAGAAGCAGTTCAAGCTGCAAAGTACATTGGTCAAGGCTTGTCTGTTACCTTCGACCATATGCAGCGCCGCCCCATCACCGTCCAATATCCCTACGAAAAGCTGGTTCCTTCTGAACGCTTCCGAGGACGAATTCACTTTGAGTTTGACAAGTGCATTTCCTGCGAAGTCTGCGTACGCGTCTGCCCAATTAACCTGCCCGTCGTCGATTGGGAGTTCAATAAAGAGACTAAAAAGAAAAAGCTCAATCACTACAGCATTGATTTTGGAGTCTGCATTTTTTGTGGCAACTGCGTTGAGTACTGCCCTACCAACTGCCTCTCCATGACCGAGGAATACGAACTTTCGACCTACGATCGCCACGAACTTAACTACGACAACGTTGCTCTCGGACGGTTGCCTGTTAACGTCATGAGTGCCGACCCAATGATTACGCCTCTGCGCGAACTGGTTTACCTCCCTAAAGGTGTGCTCGATCCTCATGATCTTCCTGCCAACTCTCGTCGTCCGGGCAAGCTGCCTGCCGAGATTCTTGAAGAAATGGAAAACGCCGAGGCTCAAAAGTAAGCCCTGTCGAAAAATCAGGCAAAGCTCAATGCTGACCTGAGCGGCTCTGTAACTTAAACCGAATTGAGGATGGACATGAATTTAGCGGATGGAGTTCAACTAGTCTCGTTCATAGTGCTAACAGTCATGATGCTGGGAGGCGCTTTGGGCGTAGTCTTACTGTCGAATATTGTCTACTCGGCGTTTTTGCTGGCATTAGTGTTCATTAGTATGTCGGGGCTTTATATTTTGCTGAATGCTGCCTTTGTCGCAGCAGCACAAATTCTGGTTTATGTAGGAGCCGTCAATGTCTTGATTCTGTTTGGAATCATGTTGGTCAATAAGCGCCAAGACTTTACTGAAGTGCCCAAAGCTTGGATTAGCAAAGCTTCAACCGCTGCGGTCTGCCTTGGGCTTTTTGCCTTGCTTAGCACGATGGTAGTCACAACACCCTGGGCAATCTCTGCGGTTACCCCTATTGGCGATGGCGCGATCGTGGCGATCGGCAAACACTTCTTCACGGATTTTCTTTTACCCTTCGAGTTAGTCTCGGTGCTGTTATTAATCGCCATGGTTGGAGCGATCATTATTGCCCGTCGCGACTTGCTGCCCAATGAAATCGCTGGAGACGAGCAGCCTGCCCTAACTCTCCCTGAGCGCCCCAGGGAATTGGTTTCGGGTAGCCAAAAATAATTTTATAAACGAGTATTTAGAGCAAACTATGCTGCAACTTCAATATTTTCTCATCATTGCTGCTGCCCTCTTCTGCGTGGGCATCTATGGTTTAGTCACGAGCCGCAATGCCATTCGGGTGTTGATGTCAATTGAGCTATTGCTTAACTCCGTCAACCTCAACTTAATGGCATTCTCTAATTTTCTTGACCCAGAAGGAATTCGAGGACAGGTATTCGCGGTTTTTGTCATTACCATTGCAGCGGCAGAAGCAGCCGTGGGATTGGCGATCGTTCTGTCGATTTACCGCAATCGAGGCACAGTAGATATGGAGCAATTTAACTTGCTGAAGTGGTAGGCGCTCAATCTTCTATTTTTGGGTTTTAGAGTGAATCTAAAATTCAAAGCTCAATATTCTTCTTATCGTTGCCATTGTGCGTTTAGATCAGGTCATCATTATTCACAAGGCGGGCGATGCGCTGAGCAAACGCTGCGCTGAACAGTATGCTCACGAGCTAGAAAAGCGCAATTGCAAAGTTCTTCTAGGGCCTAGCGGTCCGAAGGATAACCCTTTCCCCGTCTTTTTAGCCTCTGTACACGCAATTGACCTGGCGCTAGTTTTGGGTGGTGATGGGACGACGCTTTCGGCGGCGCGGCATTTAGCACCTGAAGGCATTCCCATTTTGGCGGTTAACGTGGGTGGGCATCTGGGGTTTTTAACAGAGCCTTCTGATGAACTTCAAGACTCTGAGGCAGTTTGGGATCGACTATTGGAGGATCGGTTTGCTGTGCAGCAGCGAATGATGTTGCAGGCAAGGGCGTTTGAGGGCAGTCGATCGAACCTGGAACCCATGAGCGATCGCTACCTGGCTCTCAATGAAATGTGTGTCAAACCTGCCTCCGCCGATCGCATGATCACTTCCATCCTTGAAATGGAAATTGATGGAGAAGTGGTCGATCAGTACCAGGGCGATGGGCTGCTGGTGGCAACTCCCACTGGCTCTACCTGTTACACCCTGGCGGCAAAAGGCCCGATCGTCCACCCTGGCATGGATGCCATTATTGTCACTCCCATTTGCGCCCTCAGCCTTTCCAGCCGCCCGATCGTTCTGCCTGCGGGTTCCGTTGTCAGCATTTGGCCTCTAGCCGATCGAGAACTGACCACTAAGCTGTGGATGGATGGCGTTCTTGGCACTTCTATTTGGCCGGGTCAGCGGGTCGATATTCGCATGGCAGACCGCCCTGCCGAGTTTATCGTCCTTCGCCAGAGCCACTCGTACTACCAAACACTTCGAGAAAAATTGCAGTGGGCTGGAGCATTAGTTCGGTACGATAATAATCATCGAAATTAATTGCAATACTTTGCACGTCTTATGCTAACTTAGTAGACGGCGTGCGAAATGCATCCCAACTTAGGGGTCACTAACTCAATGGTAGAGTACTCGGCTTTTAACCGATTTGTTCCGGGTTCGAGCCCCGGGTGACCCATTTTTTCTAGATAGATCTTTTAGATCCGCTTCACTATTGCAATAACTGCGTTGAGCGTCTCCATCACCCGTTAGAATTTTAAGGGCGAAAAAATAGGGGAAGCTATGGCTGTTGGGGAAAATTCTGTTCGGGTTCGTATTGCACCCAGTCCAACCGGGAAACTTCATATTGGCACTGCCCGGACTGCCGTTTTTAATTGGTTGGTTGCTCGTCATCATGGCGGCACTTTCGTTTTACGCATTGAAGATACTGACGTAGAGCGATCGCGCCCCGAATATACCGAGAACATTCGTGAAGGCTTAACCTGGCTGGGGCTAACCTGGGATGAAGGACCCTTCTTCCAAACCGAGCGCCTGGAGCTTTACCAAAAATCCATCCAAACCCTTTTAGATAATGGCTCAGCCTATTTCTGCTTCTGCACCGAAGCCGAGCTAGAAGCTCTGCGAACCGCCCAAGAAGCCAACGGACAAGCGCCCCGCTACGACAATCGCCACCGTCACCTCACGCCTGAGCAGCAGCAAGCCTTTGTTGCTGAAGGACGGCTCCCTGTGATCCGCTTTAAGATTGACGACGATCGCCAGATTACTTGGAAAGATCAAGTGCGCGACGAAGTCACCTGGACGGGTACTGACTTAGGGGGCGACATGGTGATTGCCCGCCGTGCGCCCTTCGGCGAAATTGGTCAACCCCTCTATAACTTTGTCGTTGTTGTAGATGACGTGGACATGAAAATCACCCACATTATTCGGGGTGAAGATCATGTTGCCAATACTGCTAAGCAGATTTTGCTGTACGAAGCGCTGGGCGCGTCAGTCCCTTTGTTTGCCCATACTCCCCTGATCCTCAGTCCCACAGGGAAGAAACTCTCTAAGCGGGATGGAGTCACCTCCATTGAAGACTTCCGCAAAATGGGCTATCTACCGGATGCTATGGTCAACTACATGACTTTACTGGGTTGGTCGCCCCCTGATGCCCAGGAGCGTTTCACTTTAACGGAGGCGGCTGAACAATTTGGCTTTGAGCGAGTCAACAAAGCCGGGGCAAAGTTTGACTGGGACAAGCTGAACTGGCTCAACAGTCAATATATTCACGACATGGCGATCGATCGCCTCACAGATTTGCTCATTCCCCTTTGGCAGGAAGCAGGCTATGAGTTTGACCCACTCGATCGCTCCTGGCTCGAACAACTCACCGCTTTAATTGCCCCTAGCCTCGTCCGCCTAAATGATGCCGTTGATATGAGCCGCTATTTATTTGTGCCAACGATAAAATATTCCGAGGAAGCGATCGCCCAGATCAAACAAGAAGGCGTTGCTACCGTACTGCAAGCGTTGATCAATATCCTAGATACTGATTCACCCTTGGTTGAGACAGGAGCTCAAGAGTTAATTCAGCAAGTCGTGAAAGCTGCGGGGGTCAAGAAGGGCGTTGTGATGCGATCGCTCCGGGCTGCTCTCACCTGTGACATGCACGGGCCCGATCTGATTCAATCCTGGCTGCTCCTCCATCAGCACAAGCTTGATCTCTCTCGGTTACAACGAGCCCAAGCCCAAGCATGAGGAACTAAACTCTTATTCAGGTCGTCTCCAAAGCTCTAACCGCTCTCATCCGAATATTCATCAAGCTCATGCAAACTTGGCTATCTTCAGGTACGAGAATTCTCCCAGCATTCATGACTTTAATAGTTGCTGGAATTGGTCTAAGTCTTCTGGCACCCACTCAGACCCAAGCTCAAACTCGGGTTAACACTATCTTTGAAAATATTACTCTTAGCCCTGGCTTTTCCCCTGATCCTTCAACAGTTCGAGGCATTAGTGGAGGCGATTTGAGCGCCAGCGATGTGGCAACCCGTGCCGAAACTGCTACTGGAGCTTGTACTGGCTTTGTTGATGAGCAGCCTGATCACACTATCGTTCTATCGGGCGTGTTCAACTTCCTTAATCTTCAGGTTGAAAGCCCAGAAGACACAACGCTCATTGTGCGAGGGCCCGGTGGTACTTGGTGCAACGATGATTACATCGGAAAAAATCCTGGTATTGCAGGACAATGGCTATCAGGAACTTATCAAATTTGGGTAGGGTCTTATCGACAGAGCGAGTACAGCCCTTATGTAATTCGGATGACTACGAAAAAATAACGCCTTCAAGCAGATGCTAAAAGTCTTCTAGCAGCAGAGCCAAGCGGCTTAACAAGGGGTCAACTTCAGGGGGCGGCTCAGCTTCGGTAGACGATGGGAGGGAAAGCGGCTCCGCTGAAGTAAGGCGATCGCTGATTGACTCTAGCTTTGCTACACGTTCTTGTAACTCCACAATTTGTGCCTGCATGACTGTTGGCGAAATTACCTGAGCATCTTGATCAGGAAGCAAAAAATGCCAAAGCGCCTGCTTACACAAAGCACTAAAGTTACCGTGGAACTGGTTCTCTAATGCCTTTTCGACCGCTTGCAGCAAAGTTTGGTCTGTCTCGGTAGGGACAAACCGCACGACTCGCCTAATCGATCGCATGTGGGGACTAGAAGTCATTGTGCCGTAGCGGACAGCTTGCTCTTGAGAGCTACAATCTGTGCTTCACCATAAATGTATTGCCCTAAAGCATTAGCTTGACGAGAAGGTTTCGCTAAATGTCCTTTGAGCCGCGCATCTTTTAATAAAGGGCGAAAATCGTTCCAAAAGAACTCGCCGCCACCGCCGCTAACGACAACATCTGTCACTCGTTCTGGCAACCATGCCACCAGTAGATCGGACAACTCACGGGCAAAGTTTTTGCGGAGGCTGGGCAAAAAATCATCTAAGTTGGTGGGCTTTGTGGTGCCTCTGGGTCTAAAAAAGCGCTCTCCATCAGGACGATGCACGGCTTCGATCAGCGATAGCGACTGACTGTCTGCTCCCTGAATCTGTGCGGCAACCTGTTCATAAAATTGGCTCATGGCAAAAGGTTCGCTCTTAGACGCACCCCGGGAAAACCGGAAGCGATCGACCATTAAGAAATCTGTCGTTTGATGCCCAATATCGACCACGGCGATCGACAGATTAGGGAAATCAGGGCTAGAGGCTTTTTTGTCCTGCGCTTCCGACCAGATCAGGCTGCCAAAACCTTCTGGCATCACCCAAACCCGCTCGATCTCCACTGCTACAAATTCGCCTCGATAGCTCATCACGTGGGGCGATCGCAATAAGCTCGTAATCTGTTCCTTCTCCCGGTCAAACTGCTCCTGGGATAGATATGGCAGCCCCAACACGACAGAAACTTTCCCACTTAAATTGAAATAGCCCACACAGGCAAGCACTTTAACCAAGGCATCCTCAACTTTAGATTGACCCACGCCCAGGTTGGCTCCAAAGTCTGCTGCCAGTTGACCGATCGCGTAACCATTGCCTTGAAACTCTAACCAAATATCCACGAGTGGGTCGGTCGCTAGCGACTCAAACCCCCCTCTTCGAACTTGTTCAACCGTTAGATGAGCCACATTTGCTGGAATGAGAACAACCTGATCAGGATGACGACTCACACAAGTTTTGGTGGAGGTGCGCCCCAAATCGACACTCAAAACAGTCTGTGATGCAGCGGAAGAATGACTGACTGCCATGGACTCCATAACCTCTCTAATAGCTAATAGCGATGTGAATGACTGTGCGCCGTTAATTTCTCCCGCAACGCGGGGCTTTGCTCAGTACATGAGTTCTACCACAATACGCTTAAATAGTACATGGGAACTAAAAACATCTTTATGTTCTCAGGATTTAGATCTTTCGTGAGTTGAAGGTGTGACGCGTAGACGGCAGATTAGAGGAAGGAGCGATCGCCACAAATCCTACTCCTATTCAGCTTTTACATTCTGATAAATTAATAGTCGGTTGTTCAAGTTCCCCAATTTAAGTTAAATTTAATTAAGATTCGTTCTCAGATAATGAAAGTATCCGCTTCACCGTCTGAATCAACGTGGGTAGCAGATTAGAGTCAACAAACTTTTCAGCAGAGTGCCACGCACCCATCCGTAAAGTCTAGTTAACAACAGCAAATTTGTTTGTATCGGAGAACGCAAGGGTTTATATTTTTGCCCGTAAACTTCGGTCGCATCAATCTTTTAGAGGCAACTTAAGACTATGAAACTTTCCTGGAGAGTTGTCCTACTGTGGACGTTACCCGTTTTGGTTATTGGCTTCTTTGTTTGGCAAGGAGCTTTTCCAACCGCCAGCCTTAACATGGGCGGCGCAAGTAACACAGCCAGCACCCGCATGACCTATGGTCGCTTCCTCGACTATTTGAACCAAGGTCGAGTGACCAGCGTTGACCTGTTTGAGGGTGGACGAACCGCGATCGTGGAAGCCACTGACCCTGAACTCGACAACCGCGTTCAACGCCTCCGGGTTGACCTGCCCGGTAATGCGCCTGAGCTAGTCTCCAGGCTGAGAAAAGACAACATTAACTTTGATGTTCACCCACCCCGAGGTGACGGTGCCATCTGGGGATTAATTGGCAACCTCATTTTTCCGGTCTTGTTAATTGGGGGGCTATTCTTCTTGTTCCGTCGCTCTAGTAACGTTCCGGGCGGCCCAGGACAAGCTATGAACTTTGGTAAATCCAAAGCTCGCTTCATGATGGAAGCTAAAACAGGGGTGATGTTTGATGATGTGGCTGGCATTGAAGAAGCTAAGGAAGAGCTTCAAGAGGTCGTCACCTTCCTTAAAAAGCCCGAGCGCTTTACCGCAGTCGGAGCAAAGATTCCTAAGGGCGTATTGCTGATTGGGCCTCCGGGAACGGGTAAAACCTTGCTAGCAAAAGCGATCGCGGGTGAGGCAGGTGTGCCCTTCTTCAGCATCTCTGGTTCAGAATTTGTCGAAATGTTTGTCGGCGTAGGGGCTTCTCGAGTCCGAGATTTATTCAAGAAAGCTAAAGAAAATGCGCCTTGCATCATCTTTATTGATGAAATTGACGCAGTCGGTCGGCAGCGGGGCGCAGGCATTGGTGGCGGCAACGATGAGCGGGAACAAACCCTCAACCAATTGTTGACCGAAATGGATGGGTTTGAAGGCAATAATGGCATCATCATTATTGCAGCAACAAACCGGGCCGACGTATTGGATTCAGCCCTGCTCCGTCCCGGTCGCTTTGACCGTCAGGTCATGGTCGATCCGCCCGATATTAAAGGTCGGTTAGAGGTGCTACAAGTACACGCTCGCAACAAGAAGCTGTCGGAAGAAGTTTCTTTAGAAGCGATCGCTCGACGCACCCCCGGTTTCACGGGCGCAGACTTGGCGAATTTACTCAACGAAGCCGCCATTCTTACTGCTCGTCGTCGCAAAGAAGCCATCACCATGCTAGAGGTTGATGATTCTGTCGATCGCGTTGTTGCAGGAATGGAAGGCACGCCCTTGGTAGACAGCAAGACTAAGCGCCTGATTGCGTACCACGAAATTGGACATGCGATCGTTGGCAGCTTGATTAAAGACCATGACCCTGTACAAAAGGTGACGCTCATTCCTAGAGGGCAAGCCCAAGGCTTAACTTGGTTTACCCCAACCGAAGATCAAGGTCTGATCTCTCGTGCCCAAATCATGGCGCGAATCTCTGGCGCATTAGGCGGTCGGGCAGCCGAGCAAGAAGTCTTCGGCGATGCTGAAGTGACGACGGGCGCAAGCGGCGACCTGCAAATGGTCAGTGGTATGGCACGTCAAATGGTGACCCGGTTTGGGATGTCTGACTTAGGGCCTCTGTCGCTAGAGAGCCAGCAAGGCGAGGTGTTCCTAGGGCGCGACTGGATGAATCGCTCTGACTTCTCTGAGGAAATTGCCACTCGGGTTGATGCCCAAGTCCGCTCTATTGCTGAGCATTGCTATGAAATTGCCTGCAAGCTAGTTCGAGACAATCGAACAGCGATCGATCGCCTGGTTGACCTGCTCATTGAGAAGGAAACGATCGATGGTGAAGAGTTCCGGCAGATTTTAGCAGAGTACACCGTGGTTCCAGAAAAAGACCTGTATGTGCCTCAGCTATAAGTCTTGAGTTTCCTTAAGTTTCTAACTGAGTTAGTTAGTCTCAATGGCTCCAAACAAAGCCTCTTGAGTTCCGGAGAATTCAGGGGGCTTTGTTTTTTAGTCTTAAAAGAGAGTTATAGAAGCGATCGAACTGAAGAGGCGATCGCATTGAGATGACCCTAAGGAGTCAATTTTCTACTTACAAAGGTACTTTTCCATTGAAAAATTGGTCAACACTACATTATTTCTGGTGATCTGATTTTCATGTAAAGTTTGAAACCCCAGTTGTTCAAAAAATGGCTGAGCAGTGATGCTGACTTCTACAAAGAATCGCGCTAGCTCAAGGGAATTAGCTTCTTGCTCAAGACGTTGATAAAGCTGTCGTCCTACGCCCCGGCGTTGATAGAGGTGGTGGCAGTAGAAGCAATCCATATGTCCATTCGGTTCTAATTCCGCGAAACCTGCAATTGCCTCGCTATCGTCGGCAACAAAAACAACCCGATTCGCGTAACGCGATAACCAGGTCACTTCATTTGGAATAACGGGTGCCCATGCAGTGACTTGCTCTAGCGTGAAGTCAGCACAATTGACAGTGTGGATAGTCGTGTAAAACAACCTTACTATTTGTCCAATGTCAGCAGAAGAAAAGCAACGAATTAGCATTGCCTGATTTCTTTTTATACTTATCCCACTGCAAAAATTAGTTGAAGTTTTGTATAAAGCTTTAAAAAGGCATTCAAAGCGTACGTATTTACACTGAATAAAGATGTTTCTCAAATCACTTCATGTAAAGCTTTGCCTAAGATTAATAGTTTTCTGTAAGAAGATCTACTGAACTCAGTGTTTAATATCTGAAGGAATCAATGCTTAATACCTAAGTCATTGTCTTAAAATATTCAACTCTTTGTCTAAAGTCCCTTGCAAAACCTTCCTATTCGAGTAGGCATATCAGTCATGAATTTTCACTTAGCTACCAAAGTTCTGGTTGTTGATTCGGCAGTAACCGACTATCAAAGCTTGATTGAAAGCGTCGGTACAGATACCGAAGTGATTGTGCTTGAAGCCGAGCAGGATGGCGTAGCGCAAATAACTCAGATTTTGGACGATCGCCAAAATATTCAAACTCTGCACATTCTCTCGCACGGGGAATCTGGGTCACTGAAGTTAGGTAATGTCAGCCTCAATTTGCAGTCTCTCAAACGCTATGCTTCAGCCATTCGCAGTTGGGCAACCGCTTTGGCAGAAAACGCCGATATCTTGCTGTATGGCTGTAAAGTTGCTGCCGGTGCCTGGGGACAACACTTTGTTGAGCAGCTTAGCACCCTCACTGGGGCTAACATTGCCGCTTCTACTAACCTGACAGGCAGTGCAGCCCTGGGTGGCGACTGGCATTTAGAATTTACGACGGGAAAATTGCGATCGCCTCTAGCATTCCAGCCCGAGGCTATGAATGCCTACGAAGCAGTTTTAGTCACGTTTCTCAACGAAACTTTTACAGGCAGTGATGTTACCGATCGCAATTGGTTGTTTGGGGTTGATCAACCTGGTAACCAATCTCGCGCTAACCCTTTTCTAACAGCAAGCCCAACCGTTACTGCACCTGCTGGAGGGCTAGCAGGCAACCCAGGCACGCTTGATCCAGTAGGGCAAGGTGTGCTACGGCTCACCAATGTCAGTAATGATCAAGCTGCCTTTGTGCTTTACAATCGCGCTTTACCAGCTAACGCTGGACTCAGCATTACCTTTGACCTGTTTGCCTATGGGGGCACAGGAGCAGACGGACTCAGCTTTTTCTTAATTGATGGAGCAGCATCTCCTACAACCGCCGGAGCATTTGGTGGCTCTTTGGGCTATGCCAACCGAACCGATGCCACAGCTTCTCCAGGGGTACAGGGCGGCTTTATTGGCATTGGCTTTGATGAATTTGGCAACTTCTCAAATCCGAATGAGGGGCGCATAGGAACAGCACCTGGCAGCGGTTTCGTCAGCGATGCCATAGCCATTCGCGGAAGTGAAGCATCAGGTTATACCTTTCTCACGAACAACCAACTTGCTTTTGGTATTGATACTCCTGGGGCTGGAGTAACCCGAGAGCAAGCTCGCCGAAGGGTACGGATTGACATTACGCAGGCAGGTTTACTGTCCGTTCAAATTGACAGCAATCAAGACAATGACTTTAATGATCCGGGTGAGCGTCCCATTACTAACTTTAATGTTTCTAACATCAATGGTCTAACGCCTGCAACTCTCAAATTCGGCTTCGCTGCTAGCACGGGTAGCCTTACTAACTTCCATGAGGTCCGGAACTTATCAATTACTGACGACACCACCGATCCTCTTGTGCCACCGATTGTGCCACCGCCAGTCGTGCCACCGCCAGTCGTGCCACCGCCAATTATCAGCCCGCCGCCAAATCCAGGTGAGCGCGACCAAGGCTGTTTGCCAGGAGAAAAAATTGTCGGGAACAATCGAAACAACCGGCTCAGGGGCGTAGCGTTTCGGGAAGATCCGATCTTTGGACGACGCGGTAACGACAATATCAAGGGTTTGAGCTGTTCAGATAATTTGAATGGTGGCTTGGGGGATGATAGGGTTTTCGGCGGTTCTGGCAATGACTTAATTAGAGGGCGACGTGGGCGCGATCGCCTGGTCGGTAATGATGGCAGAGACAGGATTTTGGGTCAGCAGTCTGATGATGTTATCCGAGGAGGAAAGGGCAATGATGTCATCGACGCTGGGCTAGGCAACGATCGCGTCAACGGCGGACAAGGCAACGACATTATCCGGGGTCGCCGAGGTCGAGACATTATTAGAGGTGGCAACGGCAATGATATTATTCGGGGTCAAAAGAGTGCCGATAAGCTCTTAGGCGGTAATGGCGATGACATAATCACTGGCGGTCAGGGCGATGATTTGATTACGGGTGGACGTGGAAAAGACCTGTTGAACGGCAGAGGTGGAGCCGATCAATTTATCTATCGCAACTTCAACGAACGGAACGATCGGATCCGGGGGTTCGAGGTCCGTCGCGATTTAATTGTCATCGGTCAAATTTTCTCTGGAGATAACTACCCCAGTTCTCAACCCTTTGCTGACTATGTCCGACTCTCTCGATTAGGTTCTAACACCATTGTGCGAGTGGATACCAACGGCAGTGCTGCAGGTGGCTTTCAGGCGTTGACGAGGCTAGAGAACATTGATCCCTCCAGCCTCAGTGAATCTAACTTTGTGTTTTAAGCCGCTACATTTTAAGCCGCTACAACGTTGAGGGTGTGCAGATGGCGATCGGCGCACCCTGTGACAGTGCCCCCTGCTGCCATCACTTGCTGTAAATAAGCGATCGCCCCTTCTGTCACCACTTCTCCCGGAAACAGAACAGGAATTCCGGGTGGATAGGGACACACGAGTTCGGCGCTAATGCGGTTAGGCGTTTGCTCAATCAGCAAAGTTTCAGCTTTTGCAAAAAAGGCAGAGCGGGGCGTTAAAGGAGACTTTGTTGAAGCGATCGGAGGGAAGGGTCTAATCTCTATCCGACCGATCGCTCCCTCTGTTGAAGCCCGGTCTGCTAATTTTTTGAATCCGTTGATCAAGCGATCGATATCCTGTTCAGTATTTCCCAAAGTCACAATGAACATAAGGTGCTGAAGCCCTGGTAGCTCTGCTGTCACACCCAAAGCTTGATGCAAAATTTCATCTGCTTCAAATCCTGTTAGTCCCATCTGAGTGACATCAACCGTCAATCGCGTTGGGTCAAATGCACCGCATCCTGCAGTTGAACCGGCAGGTTGTAACACTGAAAGTCTAGGAATTTGGCTAATCTGAGTTCTCGCCCTATCAGCCAGTTCCAGAGTTCGGCTCATCAAGGCTTGTCCCTGGGTTGCCATCTGCTGTCGAGCTGCATCTAAAGATGCCAATAATAAATAGCTGGGGCTAGTAGACTGAACTAGCTGTAACGCTCTGCTGAGGCGCTGCCGATCGATGCGGCAGCCTTGAACATGCAGCATAGAAGCTTGGGTAAGCGCTGCCAAAACTTTGTGCGTCGATTGCACAGCAATATCGGCTCCCGCAGCCAGGGCAGAAATTGGGAAGTGGGTATGAAAGACAAAATGAGCGCCGTGAGCTTCATCGACCAGCAGAGGAATGTGGTAATGGTGGGTAATTTGAGCGATCGCCTCAATTTCTCCACAAGCACCATAGTAAGTTGGGTAAACTATCATCACGGCTTTGGCATCGGGGTGCTGCTCTAGGGTAGTCGCCACTGCCGCCGCCGTTAGGCTATGGGCGATCCCCCAGTTTGAATCATAGGCAGGCTCAACAAAAATCGGCACCGCGCCCGACAGGATTAGCGCGGCGATCACGGCTTGATGAGCATTTCGAGGCAATATTAGCTTTTCGCCCGGGTTGCAGGTTGCTAACACCGCTGCCTCAATGCCACAGGTTGTTCCATTTGCCAAGAACCAAGTTTGTTCAGCCCCAAAGGCTGCCGCAGCCAATACTTGTGCCTGAAGAATTGCCCCCTCTGGCGCAAATAAATTATCAAGCTCTGGTAATTCGGGCAAGTCTGCCTTAAAGACCGCTGCCCCCAGCAGCACTTTTAATTTTTCTGGCGCACCTTTCCCATGCTTATGCCCCGGCGTATGAAAGGCAGCATGAGGGTGGTCTACTGCTACCTGAAGGGCTTCTAACAATGGTGCAGTCGTCTGTGAGATTAGAGTCATCATTCATGCTTTTTACAGAAATTATCCATCCTTCTATAAAGTTCTTCTATAAATTTTTCTCTATGCTTAAGACTTTATGTGTCAGAACAATCATTTCGTAGACCCATAAGGTTAGGTGTAAAGTAGTAGCTTGGCAAAAATGGAGATAAATTCCGGAAGTAACCATTCCAGCATGACTCTTGCCCCAGACTTTAAAGATTACCTGCGATCGCTCTCTAGCACCTACGAAGATTGGTGGAACCTGTACACGCTTTTCGACTTCGGATTAACAGTACAAACGATACAGCCGAAGCAAGCCGATGGAGTTCCTTCCCAAGAAAAAAACGAACGGCTGCCTGTGCTGGAAGGGATTCGCAAGTACGCGGCAAACCATGTTCTACTTATTGGACGACCCGGCTCAGGAAAGTCTACTGCCTTAGTAAGGCTTTTACTAGAGGAAGTTAAGCAGACTAGTGTTTCTAGGGAGTCTAATCTTAGCGCTTCTAAGAAAGCAAAGCTGACCGAATCTAGAATTCCAGTCTTGGTAGAGTTGAAATATTACCAGACATCAATCTTAGACCTAATTCAGGAAGTTTTTAAGCGGCACGACCTGCTGCTAAGTATTGAGCAAATTGCAGAATTGTTGCGCGATCGCCAGCTTCTTCTCATGCTTGATGCTCTCAACGAGTTGCCTTCAGAATCTTCCAACAGCGACCTTGCCGCGTTTCGCAAAGTCTATGCGGACACGCCAATGATCTTCACAACCCGCGATTCGGGCTTGGGTACTCATCTAGGCATCGAAAAACGCCTTGAAATGCAGCCCCTTACGGAAGCTCAAATGCGCGACTTCGTGCAGGCATACTTGCCTAACTGTAGTGAACAGCTTTTGCAACGTCTCAAAAATCGCCTCCGAGAATTTGCTCAAACACCCCTTCTTCTCTGGATACTCTGCTCCCTCTTCCAACAAGCTGGCGATGTTCCCCCAAACTTAGGCTTAGTCTTGCGCCAGTTCGCTCAGGGCTATGAGCGCAATTTAGCAGTTAGAAACTACGATCTAAGCGCACCTGAGGTTAGATCATGGTGGACACCTATGCTGCAACATCTAGCCTTTGCCATGATGCAAGGCTCACGAACCGAATTTCGAGCCGCCATTTCTCATCATGAGGGAGAAACTATCCTGACAGAATTTCTGCAAGGGCGGTGTCACTCGCCTCACGAAATTGCTCATCGCTGTCTTAAAGACCTGCTTGCTCATCACCTCATTCAGGCAGGACGAGGCAATCACATTGAGTTTCGCCACCAGCTACTTCAGGAGTATTATGCGGCAGAACTTCTTCTGGTTCAGTTGCCCAATCTTAGCCAACAGCAACTTCAAACCCAATATCTTAACTATCTTAAATGGACACAGACTGTGTCCCTCATGCTGTCATTAGTAGACAGAGACAGTATAGCCCTTGAGATTATCCAATCTGCCCTACAGGTCGATCTCAAGTTTGGTGCCAAGCTGGCAGGCGAGGTGCATCCGTCATTTCAACAGCAAGCTATTCAACAAATTGTACAACTGGATCTGCCTCAACTCCTCAAGACCGAGCTTTTGGGCAGCACCCGCTCAGAATATGTCATGCCAGAACTGCTTAAGGCATTAGAAACAACAGATGCTGTAGTCCGTAGACGCGCCGCTTCTGCCTTAGGGCAACTCAACAGCGAGGCAGCGATCCTAGGATTGCTAAAAGCCTTAAAGGATCGAGATGCAGGGGTTCGATGCCGCGCCGTGTACGCCTTGGGGCAAGTGGGCGGCGAAAGTGCAGTTCCAGGACTTCTAAGGGCACTCAAGGACTCGCAGTTGGAGGTGCGGCGGAACGCAGTCTATGCACTAGGAAAACTGGGGACTGAGGCGGCGATCGTCGGTTTACTCAAAGCGCTCAAAGATTGTGACTCTGAAGTTCGAGGCAACGCCGCCTCTGCGTTAGGAAGGCTAGGCAGCAAAGACTCCATCCCGCGTTTACTCAGAGCCTTAGAGCACGAGAACCCAAACGTGCGCCAGAGTGCTGCTGAAGTGTTGAAACAGCTAGGCAGCGAAGTTGCCATTCCTGGATTACTGAAAGCTTTAGCAGAACAAGAGCCTGCGGTACAAGGTCATTTTTCTCGGCATTTGAGCAGTGAAACCACCATTTCAGAGTTGTTGAAGGCGCTAGAGCACCAAAACTCAAATATTCGCTGGAAAGTTGCTGAGGTGCTGGGACAACTGGGCAGCGATACCGCAATTCCCGGCTTACTTAGAGCTCTTGAAGATCAAGATCCTTCGGTTCGAGAAAGTGCGGCTGAAGCTCTTAGCAAGTTGAGTAGTGAGACCGTTATTCCCGGACTCCTGAATGCTTTAAAGAGTGAATACTCTAATACTCGTCGAAGTGCTGCGGAAGCATTAGGCAGATCAGGCAGTCTGGCAGCCATTCCAGGCTTACTCAATGCTCTTGAAGATGCCAATCTGATTGTGCGCGGGCGATCGGCTTCGGCTCTTGGAAAATTGGGCTGCGAGGAGGCAATTCCTGGACTGTTAAAAATCCTTAAGCATCCTGACTCCAATATTCGCTGGACTGCGGCTTCAGCGCTCAGTAAAATTAGCAGCAAATCTGCTATCCCTGGCTTATTGAAAGCCCTGGAGCACTCAGACTGCAACATTCGCTGGACTGCGGCTTCAACGCTTGGCAAAATTAGCAGTAAATCTGCTATTCCTGGCTTACTCAAAGCCCTCACCGATCCCGATCTTTACGTCCGGATGGCAGCCGCCTCTGCACTTGGCAGACTCGATGATAAAGCTGCGGTTTCAGGTCTTCTACGTGCGCTCTCTGACCCCCACCTCGCCGTCCGCCGCAGCGCCGTAGAGGCCTTAGGGCAACTCAATCATGCGATCGCTATTCCAGCCCTACTCAAAGTTTTGGAAGAAGACCCACACTTAGCAGTCCGGCGCAGCGCAGCGACAGCCCTAGGCAAGCTAGGCAGTGAGGAGGCAATTCCTGGATTGCTGAAGGCGCTAAAAGACCAAAACCCCGATGTCCGCCGTAGTGCAACGACAGCCCTAGGCAAGTTAGGCAGCGAGGGGGCAATCCCAGCATTACTGAATGCCTTAGAGCATCAAGATTTTGTAGTTCGGCGCAGAGCCGCATCTGCTTTAGGGCAATTGGGCAGCGAGGCAGCAATTTTAGGCTTACTGAAAGCCCTGAAAGACCAAAATCCTGAGGTACGTCGGAGTGCAGTCTATGCTCTAGGCAGACTAGGTAGTGAAGCCGCGATTCCTGGTTTGCTAAGGGCGCTCCGAGAAAAAGAACCTGATGTACGGAAACGAGCAACGGTTGCTTTAGGTAGGCTAAATAGTGAAGCTGCAGTTCCAGGTCTGCTCAAAGCACTGCAAGATCCAGAACCCGATGTGCGGAGACAGGCAACCGTTGCCTTGGGTAGGCTGGCGAGTGATATTGGAACGCCTAGTCTGCTTAAAGCTTTGGAACATCCAAATATAGAGGTGCAACGGAGCGCAGCAGATGTGTTGGGGCACTTGGGTTGCAAGGCTGCTGTGCCAGGATTGCTGAAGCTACTAGAGAAAGCTAATACAGAGCTTTACCAGACTGCCGCTGAGGCGCTGGGCAAAATGGATTGTCCTGAGCTACTCTCTCACCTTTGGCAAATACAGTTGGAGAGAGAAGTGTATTTAATGTCAGCGATCGAGACAATTCAAGTCTGCTGTAAGTTTTACAACTACGAGCTAGCTCAAAACCCTTTGCTCGTAGATCAAAAGAGCCAATCAACTTAAAGGTAGCTTCTAGGAGAGGTCTGAAGAACGATATGAAAATAAAAGCTTTATACCTTAGATAAAATTCTCTGGATGTTTGACAAAAGTACCATTCATCAGCACAATAGAAGTTGCCTAGAAACATGGGACTGTAGTTCAATTGGTTAGAGCACCGCCCTGTCACGGCGGAAGTTGCGGGTTCGAATCCCGTCAGTCCCGTAAGATTTGTTAGAAATAATACACGCGTAGCTGGAGGAGTAGCCTCTTGGTTAATGCTTTTTTCAGGATTTTCAACCCTTTAAAGATAGATAAAGGCTCTTACATTGATGTAAGAGCCTTTATCTATGAGGTCTAAATTTAAGGATACCTAAGCTTAACGCTCGCTTTAATCAAGGTCAGGCATTGACAACACTGCCTCAGTCTCGCGATCGATTCCTTTCTCAAAACCAGCCGCCGCTGCCCGTGCACGACCTGCGTGCCAGAGGTGACCAATTAAGAAGAAGAAGCCCAGAACGAAGTGAGAAGTAGATAACCAAGAGCGAGGAGAGACAAAGTTCACCGAGTTAATTTCGGTTGCCACACCACCTACCGAGTTCAAAGAACCCAAAGGCGCGTGCGTCATGTACTCAGCTGCCCGACGAGCTTGCCAAGGCTGAATGTCATTCTTAATTTTGTCGAGATCCAAACCGTTGGGGCCGCGTAAAGGCTCTAACCAGGGGCCTTGGAAATCCCAAAAGCGCATGGTTTCACCACCAAAGATGATCTCACCAGAGGGCGATCGCATCAAATACTTACCCAAACCTGTAGGCCCTTGGGCAGAACCTACATTTGCACCCAAACGCTGGTCACGAATCAAGAAGGTCAAAGCTTGAGCCTGAGACGCTTCAGGACCAGTAGGTCCATAGAATTCGCTCGGGTAAGCCGTGTTGTTGAACCAAACAAAACAGGCTGCAATGAACGCCATCATCGACACAGCACCCAAACTGTAGGAGAGGTAAGCCTCACCTGACCAGATGAGGGCGCGACGTGCCCAAGCAAAAGGCTTGGTCAAAACGTGCCAGATGCCACCGCCAATGCAAATCAGTCCTAGCCAAATATGACCGCCAATAATGTCTTCCATGCTGTTGACGCTGCAAATCCAGCCTTCCCCACCAAAAGGAGCCTTGACCAAATAGCCAAAGATCACCAAAGGGTTCAGGGTTGGATTAGAGATGATGCGAACATCGCCGCCACCGGGTGCCCAGGTATCATAAACACCGCCAAAGAACATAGCTTTGAAGACAAGTAGAAAACAACCCACACCTAAGAGGATAAGGTGATACCCAATGATGTTAGTCATTTGGTTCTTGTCTTTCCAGTCGTAGCCAAAGAATGCCGAATATTCTTCTAGCACTTCAGGACCACGAATTGCGTGATAAATCCCGCCAAAACCCAGTACTGCCGACGAGATAAGGTGCAAAACACCAACCACGAAGAAGGGGAAAATATCGGTGACTTCACCGCCAGGACCTACGCCCCAACCTAAAGTTGCAACGTGAGGCAATAGAATCAAGCCCTGCTCATACATGGGCTTCTCAGGAACAAAGTGAGCGACCTCAAATAAGGTCATTGCACCTGCCCAAAACACAATAAGACCCGAGTGCGCAACGTGTGCACCCAGCAGCTTACCGGACAAATTAATCAGACGAGCGTTACCAGACCACCAGGCAAACCCGGAGGATTCTTGGTCACGACCGCCTGCCATAATGGAATTATTAGAGAGCGTTACCACGTGGCAGTACCTCTTCAGGGAAGATAAAGTTTTCGTGAATCTGGTCTTGAGGTGCCATCCAGGCCCGGATGCCCTCGTTTAACAAAATGTTCTTCGTGTAAAACGTCTCAAACTCCGGATCCTCGGCCGCCCGGA